>Ga0302136_1000001_pt1 | contig 454476 bp, 390 predicted proteins | sample CBN3_20m_MG_FD_203116 | JGI IMG/M metagenome (GOLD analysis project Ga0302136, IMG submission 203116) | Marine microbial communities from Western Arctic Ocean, Canada - CBN3_20m | ecosystem: Environmental > Aquatic > Marine > Oceanic | place: Canada: Western Arctic Ocean | collected 2017-09-15
AAAACCGACTTGGCCAGATCGATGCCGACTGTGCTAACCTCGCCCACGGACGCCTCCTGCAGTGGTGTTTCAACACCTCCACTTTGGCACATCGATGCCGTCAGGGGGCGTCCACCCCAACGCTTTTGATCGCCATGTGCTCCGTCCCGTTTCCCAGCCTCTGCGGGCTTCACCCGCATAATGTTTCAGCGCCGTAATGGCTCCGTGATCACGAACCGCATCCTCTTGATCTACATTAGATCCGCCGACGCTTCGGCCTCCGCCCGCGCGCGCAGCACCGCCGTCGCATCGCTGACGCTGCCGGGCGCGATGTCCGCCAGGATCGCCATGAAATCCATGGTGATCCAACCCTTTACCCGCCCCAATGCAACCGGGATCGGACTGGATGGCTCGACCCGACCATAATAATCGATGACCGCATCGAGGGCGCGGGCGACATCCTCGCGCGATTGGATACGCCCGACACCGCCCGAGCCCATGGGCCTCGGCCCGTCGGACAGGGTAATCGGCATAGCGTCGTCAGCCGCCGCCGCTTCGCCCGTCTGGCGGACAAAGGGAGTCAGCGCATGGACGATCCCCTCGATCGCTTCATAGGTCGGGCGGAAATTGGTGCCGGTCTGCCCGACCTCCTCCGCCTTTTCCGACAGGACCGCATCGGCCCGCTGCAACGCCGCCTCGATCCGGCGGAACCGGTCGACGATCGCCTCGATCCGCTCGACCGGCGTGTCGGCCAAGGCAGCGCGGAACGGGCCATAGCCATCGGCCATGCCGTCCTCGCTGAAGCGTTCGACATCCGCGCCGTCATATTGGCCCAGCCGCGGATGCACGATCAGCGGCACGCGGCGGAGCGGCGCCAGGAACTCGCCGATCCGAACCAGAGATTCGCAGGCGCCCTTGCGCCCCTCGATCCCATATTCCTCGATCGTCGGATGCGCGCTGTCCCAAAGCCGTTCGAACAGCCCGGCCAGCAGTTGCACGCCCGTTTCCACCACGGCCAGATCGCCCGCCCGCGCGCCTGCCCGGGCCAGATAGACGGCCAGCCAGACGTCGCGGGTCTGCCGCGCCTGCGCCTCGATCATCACGATGGTACGCGGCCAGTCGACCTCATCAGCCGGATCGCTGAACGCCTGTTCGATCGCCTGGCGCGCCGGGTCATAGGACAGGTCCGGCCCCGCCGGCGCATCGGGCGCGATCGGCGTCAGGAGATCGGCAATATCGATACTGGGGGCCATGTCCGACACCAGTCGCGCCTCAGGAAATCAGCTCGGCTTCGACGCGACGATTGACCGGGTCCGCCTTGCTGTGCCCAGGCAGCGGCATCGCCGAACCGAAGCCCCGCGTTTCCAGGCGGCTGCGATCGACACCCAGCGTCACCAGATAATCCGCAACCGCCTTGGCACGTGCCGTCGACAAGGGCCCATTGATCCGGGCGCCGCCGCGCAGGTCGGTATGCCCCTCGATCAGGAAGCGCTTGTCCTTCAGCTCGGGCATCAGCAGCGAGCGGGCGAAAACCTGCGCCGCGCGCGTTCCCTCCGCCGACAAGCGTGCGGAATTGAGCTCGAACCCGATCATCAGATCGGCGCGCGGACGCTGTACCGCACCATAATTGACGGCCGGCGCGGATGGCGCGGTATAATGGGCACGGCGCAGCGACGAGCGACGCGTCGCACGATCGACACTGCGCGGCTGCGAGGTGACGGTGGCGGCCACGCCGCTCGCCTCGCCCGAAGCGCTCGGCTTGGCCAGCCGGAAACCCTTGGTCTCCGGCGCATCGCGCGTCACCACAGGTTGCGCCCCCTGCACGCCATCGCACTTGCCCGCAAAGGCGCAGAGATAGCTTTCGACGCTTGGCCGCGTCTTGGAGGACGCCGCCTCCTGCGCATGGGCCGAGGGGGCGACCAGCGTGGTCGCCAAACAAACTGTGAGCATCCGCAACGACATGGCTTACTCCCGTGCATGCACTCGGTGCTGATTCACATTAGGCCGTGCGCCGATGCGAAGCAACCCATATGGCAGCACTTCCGCCCTAAGACCATTCGACCGACACCTAACATCGGTTAGACTTGCCCTATACGCATCAAGAGGTATATTTGTTTCATGACCGTCACGAAATATCTTGTCCGCATGGTCCCGATCTTCCGCGCGTCTTGCAACTGACGGGCGCGCCGGCCATTGTACCCCCGGAACGAAGCCGATAGGATCAGCGCCTGCGCGCGGTTCGGCGCGATCGGCGGGAGTGGTTGGTGACAGACACGACGCAACGCCTGACGCAGATGGCGATCGACGTGGGCGACGAACAGGTCGTCTTGGAACGGATCAAAGGTTCGGAAAGGCTGAGCGCGCCGTTCGAGGTGCTGGCCGATATCATTTCGCCTTTGGAAATCGACCTTCAGCCGCATCTCGGCAAACCCGCATCGCTGGCGGTGCTGGAGGATGGCGAACTCCTGCGCCGCTTCCACGGGCTGGTCACGGCGGGCGAATATGTGAAGGAGACCCAGTCGGGGCATCATTACCGCCTGTCGATCCGCCCCTGGACCTTCTACCTCGACCAGAACCGGCAGATGGCGATCTATCAGGACAAGACCGTCGTCCAGATCGTCAAGCAGGTGTTCGAAAATGCCGGGGTGCAGGATGTCGACTATACGCGGCTGGTGCAGCCCCGCGTCACGCGCGGCTATACGGTGCAGTATCGGGAGAGCGATTTCGCCTTCGCCTCGCGCCTGATGGAGGAGGAGGGAATCTATTATTTCTTCCGCCACGACGCCGATCGTCACGTCATGATCCTGTGCGAGGGTCCCGCTTCGCATCAACCGGGCAAGCCCGCGCGGTTGAAATACAATGCCAACAGCGTGTCGGTCTTCACCACCGACTCCAAATCGCGGTTCGGCGCGCAGGGCGACTACCTGCAAAGCTGGATCGAACGCGTCGCCTCCACCGCCGAGGCCAAGGTGACGGTGCGCGATTTCGACTTCGAATCGCCCGACCAGCCGCTGTCGGCCGAGGCGAGCGGCGAAGGCGCCCATCCGCGCGACGATCGTGAGATCTTCGTCTATCCCGGCCGCTACACGCGCGAGAAGACCGGGCGCGGCGACCAGGAACAGACGGGGCGCGACCGGGGCCAGGCGCTGCTCGACGCACAGCGGGCCGCGCGGCGGACCTTTACCGGCACGTCACAGGCAACGGGCCTGACCACCGGCTACCGCGTCAATGTCGAGGATCATCCGGCGGCGCGGATGAACGGCGCTTACCTCATCACCGCGGCCGAGCATTCGATCGCGGCCGAAAGCTACCGCTCCGGCCAGCAGGAGGACGAGGACGCCTATAATGTGAAATTCGAGGCGATCCCCGCCGACACCGTCTTCCGCCCTCGCGCCGACACGCCACGTCCGCGTGTGCAGGGACTGGAGTCAGCGATCGTCACCGGACCACCGGGCGAGACGATCTATACCGACGAATATGGGCGGGTGAAGGTCCGTTTCCACTGGGACCGCGCCGACACGCCGGGCGAGCGATCGACCTGCTGGATACGCGTGTCGCAGACCGGCGGGCTGGGGAACGTCATCCTGCCGCGCGTCGGGCATGAGGTGCTGGTCGACTTTCTCGACGGCGATCCCGACCGCCCGCTGGTCGTCGGGCGCGTCTTCAACAAGGCGCATATGCCGGTCTATGAACTGCCCGCGAACAAGACGCGCGCGGTGTGGCGCACGCTGACCTATGGGCCCTCGGGACAATATCCCGAGACCGAGGATCTCGACAGCGGCACCAACCGGACTTCCAACGAAATCCGTTTCGAGGACAAGGGCGGCCAGGAAGAGCTGTTCATCCATGCCGAGCGCGACATGAACAGCCGCGTTCGCTTCGACGAAAGCCGCCATGTCGGCCACAACCAGCAACGCCGGGTCGGACTGGATCGCACGACCAATATCGGTCGCGACGACACCAAGACGATCGGGCGTGACCGCAACACCCATGTCGTGGGCAAGGACGACCTGTTGGTCGACGGCACGCTGTCGATCGAATCCAAGACGTCGATCACGCTGCGCGTGGGTAATTCGGTGATCGTCATGAAGCCCGGCGAAATCGTCATCCAGTCGCCGCATGTCGAAGTGCAGGCGACCACCGATGCGATCGTCAATGGCGGCGCAACGACCAAGATCAACGGGACGGCCACGCTGATCCTGAATGGCGGCACGACGCAGATCAATCCCGAGGGACTGGGCGAGGGTAGCTTCGGCACGCCGATGACGCTGGGACCGGCGGCGGGCGAAGGCTGACCGGATGGTGGGTCAAGAAACGAAAGGCTGGGACGCGGTGCGGCTGACCGAGGCGCGGCAGGTGCTGGCGCTGATGGGTGTCGATCGCGACGAATGGCCGCCGGCCACGCTGTCGGTCATCGCCCATTATGACGCCCTGCGCGCGGCCAACCGACGCTCGGCGGCCCTTGATTATCTGGCCCATGCCCTGCCCCGCCTGGAGGCGATCGGCTGGGCCGCTCGGGTCGTGTCGGATGCGGCCCGCCGTGATCCACCGCCGCCGCGCCGCCGGCACGCGCTCGACGTCGCTCTGCGCTGGCTGGATGCACCGAGCGAAGAGCATCGCCGCGCGGCGGGTGACGCCGCCGACGTGATCCCACGCCCGGTGCCCGAACGGCTTCTGGCCTCCGCCGTATTCTTCTCCGGCGGTTCGATCGCCGCCCCCGGTCAGCCGGCCGTGCCCCCGCCCGAGCATGTCCCCGCCCGGTACGTCGCCGGAGCGATCGACGCCACATGCCGCCAGGCCTCCGACCCCGCTGCCGCATTCACCGCTGCGCTGGCACTGGGGGAAGCCGTGGCCGCTCAGGGGCTGGCAGCCTTCGACCGATGACCCTGACCCTTTCCATCGAAGGCGCGCGTCGCCTCGACAATGGCTCGCCCGCTGAGCTCGTCCTGCATCGCCGGGGCGCGATAATCGGCCGCGCCGCCACCTGCGACTGGGCGCTGCCCGATCCGACCCGCCATGTCTCATCGCGGCATTTCGAAATCCGCTATGATGGCGGCCAATATGTGCTGATCGATTGCAGCACCAATGGGACGACATTGGCGCAGACCGGCGAACGGCTGACGGCCCCGCATCGCATCGCCGATGGCGATCGCTTCCATGTCGGCGCGTTCGTGATCGCGGCGCGCCTGACGGGCCGGGCTGATGGATCGCAACCCGCAGCCGCAGAAAACGCCGAGCCGGTATGGCGCGGCTGGGACGATGCCGTCCCCGCACCCGGCATCGCCCCAAGCCAAGCCACGCCGCCACCGGCCAGCGACGGATGGGGCCCCGCCCCCACCCCGGCCGGCTCGAGCCCTGGGTGGGATGCGGTGCCGACACCGCCTTCGACACCGAGCGGTTCGAGGTGGCAGCCTCAGATCGGCCCGAGCCTGGCGCGCCCCGACGACCACCGCGCCGCCGCCGGCTGGGACGCACGGCCGACGCCGCCCGCGCCCCCGGCCCGTGGCGGCTGGCAACCCGATGCCGCCGCCGCGCTGCCGCCCGTCGCCTCGACCTGGGAAGCAGCGACCCCGCCACCGCCGCCCGCCTCTCCCTGGTCCAGCGCGGCGCCGTCGCATCCGACCCCTTTGTCCCCGGACGATCTCTGGGGACGGATTGCGGAGGGCAATGTCGTGGACTGGGCGCGCGGCGGCTTCGGACAGCCGAGCGAGCCGGTTCGCGATCCCCTGGGCCTTGCCCCCGCATCGGGTGCGGCCGCCCTGCCGCCCGAGCGACCGGTTCCGCCACAGGCGCCCGCCGCGCCATCGGCTGGCCCCGATGCGCTGACCGCTTTCGCCCAGGCGGCAGGACTCGATCCGTCTCGCTTGGGCCCCGACGACGCGGCCCGTGCGGGCGCGCTGTTCCGGCGGCTTGTGGCGGGCCTGGTCGTGATGGTCGAGGCCCGCGCGCGCGCTAAGGCGCAATTGGGGGCCGAGGCGACCGCCTTCAGTCCCGGCGGACATAATCCGCTCAAATATGCCCGCACACCCGATGAGGCGGTGGCGATGCTGCTCGGCCCGGCGCAACCCGGCTTCATGGACGCCGACCAGGCGATCGAGGATGCGTTCCAGGATCTGCAATCGCATCAGGTCGCGACGCTGCGGGCGATGCAGGGTGCCTTGCGCACCACGCTGGAGCGCTTCTCCCCCTCCGCCATCCGGGCTCGTGCCGAGGCTGGCGGTGTGATCGAGCGCATCCTCCCCGCCGCCCGCGACGCCGCGCTATGGCAAGCCTATGAGCGCGAATTCGGCGGCGTCGCGCAGGGCTCGGACGAGGCGTTTCTCGACATGTTCGCCAAGGAATTCCGCCAGGCCTATAATGAGCAGTCCCGCCGCAAAACGACCTGACACCCGGACCGAGGCCGTTCCGCCAAATACGTTATCCTGAACAGCGGCGTAGGATGCTGCCGCGAAGTCGGTGATCGACGGTTTTGGGCGCGATAGGATCATGATGCTCAAGCGTCGCATAAGGATGCACGACCAAATCGAGCGTATCTGCCTTCCTGATATTCCAGGCGGCCGTGGAAACTACATACCCGCATCGTTAGGATCGGGCGCTTGCGGGGTTACCATGTCTCGTAACGGACATGAGCCGAACAGATCCGCGTCGCACCAAAGGACGACATCGCCCATAAGATTACACCTTGCAGCACCCTGCTGATCGCCGCTGCCGGCCCCGCTACCGCGCAGGCTCCCGACCACACGGACAGGGGTGTTCGGGCTATAGCGGTCAGGTTTCAGCATGCGATCCGCCACCGGGCCAAGGCGGAGTTCCTGTCACTCTTTCTCAATCTGGCTGCCACCAACTGGCAGGAGGTCATGAATGTGAGGGCCGTGGCGACAGACGCCTCAAGCAAGGGCGTCAAGGCGGCCTATTTCCCCGGAAACAATCCGGTCGCGTTCATCGACAGCATCGTTGCCCGAAAGGGGAACGCCGACGAGAATTTCAGCAACATCCGTATCGCAGGCGATGGTGGATCGGCTGCGATGTCGTTCGACTATGCGTTCAAGATCGACGACGTGGTCCCGAACTCTGGCATGGAACATTGGCTTCTTGTAAACACGAACAATGGATGGCGGATCGTATCGGTGGCTTGGTCGGTGAAATGACGATGGTCGGACAATGAATCGCCGCGATCTGATGCTGTCGATTGGCGCGAGCCTGGCCTTGGGAGGTCGCGCTGACGCGGGGACGTCCATGCGCGATCCGACCGCCCGTCTCCGGGCAATCGAGCGGGCGTCGGGCGGCAGGCTAGGCGCGTTCGTTCTCGACACCGGTAGCGGACGCAGCTTCGGATGGCGCGCCGACGAGCGCTTCTGTCACTGCTCGACGTTCAAATTGTCATTGGCCGCCATGGCGCTCCGGGAAGCCGATGCCGGCCGCCTCGACCTGATGGAGACGCTCGCCTTCAGCCGAGCCGACATCGTCGCCTACTCCCCGATCGTCGAGGAAAATCTGGATAAGGGCAAGCTGCCGATCCTGGCGCTGGCGCAAGCCGTGCAGATCACGAGCGACAATGCCGCTGCGAACGTGCTCATGCACCGCCTGGGAGGGCCCGCCGCGCTCACGCGGTTCTGGCGCGAAATCGGGGACGCCGTGAGCCGGCTCGACGGCTACGAACCCGCCATCAACGTGATCCCGCCCGGCACGCAGGAGAACAGCACCACACCAAGAGCGATGGCCGAAACGGTGCGGCGGATCGTCCTTGGCGACGTGCTACGCCCAGCCAGCCGCGATCGGCTGCGCAGCTGGATGGCGGCGACGCAGAGCGGATCGAAGCGCATACGGGCGGGCCTTCCTGCTGATTGGCATGGATTCGACAAGACCGGCACGGGCATGCGTCCCGGCATCGGCAACAAGACCAACGACCTGGCGGTTCTCATGCCGCCAAAAGGTCGCAGCCCCCTGGTCGTGACAGGGTATTTCGAAAACCCGTCCTTCTCCGAGGATGTGCGGCCGGCGGACGAGGCGGTCCTGAAGATGCTTGGCAGATTGGCCGTGGCATGGAACGGGTAGGCTCATTCCCCAAATAGCATTCCAACGGGAAAGGCGTCGCCGCCATGGCGGAATGGCGAGCCGCTTCCGCTTGGATCCGCGAGTCCGATCAACTGGAACCAACATTAGGCCAAGGGATCGGCGATGATCGCGTCTTCCATATCGGTGCAGTGATGCGGAGCTGATGGGGTCAGCCACGGTTGGCCGCACCCTGCTACGACCGGTAGCGACACCTGCTGACACCGCAAACGCCTGGATCGCCTGCCAACCTCCCGCAGGGAAACCAGGACATGGCGCTACCATTTCAAGACGTTCGCGTTCGTCCTTTTATGCCGACGACCCCAGATAATCCTTATGGATCACCCTCGGCTGGCGGCGAAACGCTCGGACACCGTCTTCCAATCGACCACCTGCCACCAGCCATCGAGATATTCGGCCCGGCGGTTGCGATGCTTCAGATAATAGGCGTGTTCCCAGAGGTCGTTGCCGAGCAGCGGCGTGCCGGGCACCTCGGCCACGTTCATCAGCGGATTGTCCTGGTTGGGCGTCGAGGTGATCGCCAGCTTGCCGTCCTTCCCCACGATCAGCCACACCCAGCCCGAGCCGAACCGCCCCGTGCCGGCCGCGCCAAACGCCGCCTTCATCTTCTCCATCGATCCGAACGCGGTCTCGATCGCGCGGGCCAGTTCAGGTGACGGTTGGCCACCGGTGCCGGGGCGGGTCATCGTCTTCCAGAAAAAGCCATGGTTCCAGTGGCCGCCGGCATTGTTCCGGACCGCCGCCGGCACCGATCCGGCCTGTGCCAGCAAGTCCTCCAGCGAACGGGCCGCCAGTGCCGGATTGGCCGCAACCGCCTTGTTGAGAGCATCGACATAGGCCTGATGATGCCTGTCATGGTGCAGCGTCATGGTTTCCGCATCGATCACCGGCTCCAGCGCGGTCGCCGGATAGGGCAGCGGCGCCAGCGTAAAGGGGGCGGTCACCGCCCGCTCCTGCGCGGCGGCGGGCATGGCGATGACGGCGAGGCAGGCGAGCCAGTATTTCATCGAGATCGTCTCCGCTTTAGAGTCCTTTGCTCGGTCCTGGCCCGATCGGCGCCGAGCGTCATTCCGCGGCCTGCAACTGGCGCTCACCCCATGCGGGGAACGGATCGCGCAGCCCCGTCCACAATGCCGGGGTGAACGCAGCCGTAGGCACCAGACAGGCATCAAGCCCCTGCCGGATGCGCGCTTCGTCCATGCCGATACCGATGAACACCAGTTCCTGGCGCCGGTCGCCCCAGACGGGGTCCCAGTGCCGCGCGACGAATTCCTCGAATTGTCCGTCGTCGGGCCATTGGCTCTTCGGGACCGACGCCCACCAGCGGCCCATGCGCGACGTCATCGTCTGGCTTCCCGCCACCGCCAGTTCGCCGACCCAGTCGGGCCGTGTCGCCAGCCAGAAATGGCCCTTGGCCCGCACCACATGGTCGAGCCCGCCCGTCGTCAGAAAGGCGTGGAACTTCGCCGGATCAAAGGGCGCGCGGGCGCGATAGACGAAGCTCTCGATGCCATATTCCTCCGTCTCGGGCTGGTGGTGCGCATAGCCATAGAGTTCCTTGGCCCAGAGCGGGTGACGCGCCGCCTTCTCCTCATCGAACAGGCCGGTGGCGAGCACGAGGTCGAGATCGACGCGGGCCTGATCGGCCGCCACGATGACCGCATCGGCATTGAGGCTGGCGACCAGCTTCTTCACCACGGCGAGTTGTTCGGGCGACACGGACGACGCCTTGTTGACGACCACCACATCGGCGAATTCGATCTGTTCGACCAGCAGGCCGACCAAGCTGCGTGTATCGTCCTCACCCAGCGTCTCGCCGCGATCGGCGAGGAAATCCTGGCTGGAATAATCGGCAAGCAGATTGATCGCGTCGACCACGGTCACCATCGTATCGAGCCGCGCCGCATCGCCCAGCGACACGCCATCCTCGTCACGGAAGGAAAAGGTGGTGGCGACCGGCAGCGGTTCGGAAATGCCGGTCGACTCGATCACCAGATAGTCGAACCGCCCGGCCTCAGCCAGCGCGCGAACCTCGGCCAGCAGATCGTCGCGCAGCGTGCAGCAGATGCAGCCATTGGTCATCTCGACCAGCGCTTCCTCGGAGCGCGACAGTGCCGCCTCGCCGCCGCGCACCAGGTCGGCGTCGATATTCACTTCCGACATGTCGTTGACGATCACCGCCACCCGTCGCCCTTCACGATTGGCGAGGATGTGGTTGAGCAGCGTCGTCTTTCCTGCGCCAAGGAAACCGGAAAGGACCGTGACCGGCAGGCGGCGATCGGATTGGAGAAGGGTTGCCATAGCGATCATCCAATGAGATACGTTACAACATTACATATACGGAGAAGTGAAACGATGTCCAGTGGCCTTCAGATGACGGCTTTGGTCCTGTGCCCTGATATCCCCTGCTCACTGAGGCCCATATTCTCGACCTGCCCCGCCTATCTGTCGGGCGACGACGCATGAGCGGCACCCAGGCGGCGATGGCTGCGCGCATCCCCGTGTCGGTGCTGACCGGTTTCCTCGGCAGCGGCAAGACGACCGTTCTCAATCATCTGGTCCGATCACCGGACATGGCGCGGGCGCTGGTCATCATCAACGAGTTCGGCGCGATCGGGCTGGATCATGACCTAGTCGCACGATCGAACGAGGATCTGTTGGTCGAAATGATGGGCGGATGTCTGTGTTGCACCATTCGTGGCGACCTGGCGCGCACGCTGCGCGACGCGCCATGGCGGTTCGCGCGCGATGGGGAATGCTGGTTCGATCGGGTGGTGATCGAAACCACCGGACTGGCCGATCCGGCACCGATCCTCCACACGCTGATGACCGATCCGCAACTGGCGCGCCTCTACCGGCTGGACGCCGTCATCGCGACCGTGGACGCCGCGGCGGGCATGGCGACGCTGGACGCTCAGCCGGAGGCGGTGAAGCAGGCGGCGGTCGCCGACCGGTTGCTGCTGACCAAGACCGATCTCGCCGAGGAAGCGACGCAAGCCGCGATACGCACCCGGCTCGCCGCGCTCAATCCGGGCGCGCCGATCGTTCCGGTCTCGAACGGGGTGGTCGATCCCGCACTCTTGTTCGATGTCGGGCTGTGGGATCCCGCCAGCAAGAGCGACGACGTCAACCGCTGGCTGGCGGATGAGGCCTATCATGCCGGTCATCATCATCACCATCACCACGATGTGAACCGGCACGACAAGGACATTCAGGCAACCTGCCTGACGTTCGACACGCCGCTGGATCCGGTCGCCTTCGACCGCTGGCTGGGGCTGCTCACCATGTTCAAGGGTGCCGATCTGCTGAGGGTGAAGGGCATCATCAACATCGCCGGGCATGACGCGCCCGTGGTCGTTCACGGCGTGCAACACGTCTTCCACCCGCCGATCGAACTGGAGCGATGGCCGTCGCAAGATCGGCGTACGCGAATGATATTCATCACCCGTGGCATCGATCCCGAGGAACTGCGCGGCACGCTGGCGCTGATGACGATGGGGTTGAACGAGGTGGAGCTTCAAGGCCTGGTGGAAAGCGTGGCCGCCACCATGCCGGCCTGATACGCCATCGCTGCCACCAGAACGGGCCCGCAGCTCGAGGATGGTCGAGCGTGGCGTGGAGAGTGATTCGCAATGAGCGTTTATATGATCGAATCGCATGCGTGCCGGGCGGCCCATGCACGCACTGGCTTTATAACAGGGATGACATGGGGGTATTTGAGGCCATTCGGATACCGGCCCCATAATTTTTCTTCGCGCCGATCAGGATCGGCAGGGCGAGCCACATTTGCCCTTCCCGATCAGTATCTTGTCGCCAAACGTAGTCACCGAATTTACTGATCAAAACCAGTTTTTTAGTGAAAACGTCACGGAAAAAGAACTCTATATTAAATTTATGTCATTCATGCGTCCCCTTAAGGCTCAAGCGAACCTTGCCGATCTTGTACGGCGGCATCGTCCAGTGATGTGATCATCCCACTGATTTCACATCATTTTTAACTGTGTGCGCCACATTTTGTGAACAGGGGATAGAGATATGCGTGCCACCATAAAAATGAAGCTGGTCACGACATTTGCGATTGTACTTACGATGCTGGCGATCATCGTGGGGTTCAGCGTCAATCGCCTGTCCACGTTGAACGATGCGATGAGCAACATGGTCGATGACCCGGCCGCATCACTCGATCGCATTCAGCAATTCAACGATGCCATCACATCCTCGGTCGTCGCGCAGAAGAACCTGACGATGAGCGACGATCCGAATTTCATGTCCGATCAGCTCGCCGAACTGCGGCGGCAACGCGCCCGTGCGGATCGGCTGATTACCGAGGCTTCGCGCGTGAATGATGAGACGGATCGCGAAATGTATGCCGAGGCGCTGCGCGGATGGACCGATTATAAGTCGATCGCCAACAAGGCGGTCGAACTGGCACTGGAAAATCGTAACGCCGAGGCCTCGGTCATCTCGCTGGGAACCGCCAACAAGGCCGCCGTCAAGGTCGGCGATATGGTCGACGAGATCGTCAAGCGGCAGCGAAACGAGTTGAAGGTCGCGAACGAGGCCGGCGATACTCTTTATGCCCAATCGCGCCTCATGCTGTTCATCGTGGCCGGGGCGGCCTTCCTGCTCGCCATGGCTGGCGCCCTATGGATCAGCCGCATCGTCTCGCAGGGTCTGAACCGCATCTCCGTCGCGCTGGGTGCGGTGGCGATCGGCGATCTGGACCAGCGGGTCGAGGTGAGCAGCAATGACGAGATTCGCGATCTGGTGGTGGTCGTCAATCACATGACGGACAATCTGCGGACCTCGGCCACGCTGGCCGATCGGATCGCGCAGGGCGATCTGACCGCCGAACATGCCCCGCTGTCCGACAAGGACAAGCTGGGCCATGCGCTGGTCTCGATGGTGGATCGCCTGCGCATCGTCGTCGGCGAAGCGACCGAAGCGGCCTCCGGTGTCGCGGCGGGCAGCCAGCAGCTGTCGTCCTCATCCGAGCAGGTCAGCCAGGGCGCGACCGAGCAGGCCGCCGCTGCTGAGGAGGCCTCGGCTTCGATGGAGCAGATGGCCGCCAACATCAAACAGAATGCCGACAACGCCACCCAGACCGAGAAGATCGCCCGCCAGTCGTCGCAGGACGCCGAGCAGAGCGGTGCCGCCGTGCAGAAGGCCGTCGTCGCGATGCGTACCATCGCCGAGAAGATCGGCATCGTGCAGGAAATCGCGCGCCAGACCGATCTCCTCGCGCTGAACGCGGCGGTCGAGGCGGCCCGGGCCGGCGAACATGGTCGCGGCTTCGCGGTCGTCGCCGCCGAGGTCCGCAAGCTGGCCGAGCGTAGCCAGACGGCGGCCGCCGAGATCAGCGGCATGTCCTCGGACACCGTCACCGCCGCCACCCAGGCGGGCGAGATGCTGACCAAGCTGGTGCCCGACATCCGCCGCACCGCCGAACTGGTCGCCGAGATCAGCGCCGCCTGCCGCGAACAGGATATCGGCGCCGTCCAGATCAACGAGGCAATCCAGCAGCTCGATCAGGTGACGCAGCAAAATGCCAGCGCCTCCGAAGAGATGTCGGCAACCTCTGAACAGTTGGCGGACAAGGCGAACGAGCTCCAGTCCAGCATCGCCTATTTCCGGATCGATGCGGCCACGCAAAAGGCCATCGCGCATCGGGCGACCAACCGCCCCGCCGTCCGCAAACCGTCCACCTCCACCGTCCTGCGATCGGCCAAACCAGCGACCCCGTCGCGCGGTTTCGGGCTCGACCTGACGATGGGCGGCCCGGACGATGACGACCGCGCATTCGGGCGTGCGGCATGAGCGGGGAAACCGAAGTGGTCGTCTTCGGGATCGACGACACGCTGTTCGCCCTGCCCGTAACCGTGGTTCGCGAAATTCTGGATCGGCGTCCGGTATTTCGCGTCCCCTCCGCGCCAGACTGGCTGGTCGGCTTGATCGACCTGCGCGGACAGTCGGTGGCGTTGATCGACCTTCGCTCTTTTTCCAGCTCGAAGGCGACGGAGATCGGACCTGACGCACGCATCCTGATCGTCGAAACCGGGAAGGACGGATCGGACGTGAACGACCCTTGCCTGGGCCTGCTGGTCGATCAGGTCCTCGACGTCACCCGCCTGATGCGTGAGGATGTGGAGAATGTACCCGCCATCGTGCCGCAGCATGGCCCGTGGCGCCTGTCCGGCGTCCTGCGCCGCGACGAGCAGTTCGTCGGACTGCTCGACATGAAGGCGATTTCGGCATTGGCCGACGACGCGCTCTACGCCTGTGAGGCGGTTGCGGCGTAAAAATGGCGGGCGGGGGCCATCGCTCCCGCCCGCCGATCCTTTCCCGGGTGGCGGGGCTTGGCGCGGTCACCCGCCGGCCCACCGCCCTCGTACAATTCCCAATGCAAGGCCTGCTCCAGGGCACCTAAGCTCTTCGCACCATCCCAACGTGCTGGAGGGCGGACAATGAAGAACATTCTCCTGTTTGTGCACGACGATAGCGGTCAGGAGGCGCGGTTCCAAGTCGCGCTGGACCTGACCCGCGCGCTCGGCGGGCATCTCCTGTGTCTGGACATCACCTATGTGCCCCCGCTGGTCGGCAGCGGCTATTATGACGATGGCTATGTCATGGCGAACCTCTTGGTGGAGGAGTCCGAACGCGAGGGCGCGAACAAGCATCGCTTGCAGGAGCGCCTGAAGCTGGAGGATGTGAGCTGGGAATGGAAGGACGTCAGCGGCGATCCCGCGACCGCGCTGCGCCAGGCCGTCGGCTTTCCCGACCTGATCGTGGTCAGCCGTCACCTCAAGGACGAAGCCCTGATGGACATGCGGCGCATTGCCGCGGAATTGATCGTCCGGTCGGCCAAGCCGGTGCTGGCCGTTCCCGCCTTCTTCAAGGCGTTCCGGCGTGACCATGCGCTGGTGGCGTGGGACGGCTCGCCCGCCGCGATGGCGGCGCTGCGGGCGGCGGTGCCGCTTCTGCAACTGACGGCCGACACCACGATCCTGCAGATCGAAGACGATTCGATCGCGATGCCGGCCGAAGAGGCGGCGGCCTATCTCTCCCGCCACGGCATCCATGCCCGGATCGACCATGTCGCCCCCGGGCGGGCGGCGACCTCCGATATCCTGCTCGAGGAAGTCCGGGCCAGAAGGGTCGATTATGTCGTGATGGGCGGCTTCGGCCATGCACGTCTGATCGAGACGATCCTAGGCGGGGCCTCCCGGCTGATGCTGACCGAAAGCCCGGTGCCGGTCCTGTTCGTCCATTGAACCATGAGGAGCAGGGGGATGCCCCCTGCTCTGCCCCCTAACGGATCATCGGGTGCCGGTGGCCCGCCCGTGCCCGGGTACACCCTGCCCCGATCAGAGATCGCGACGCACGACACATTCCGCGCCATCGCTGGAGACGGTTTCGAACCCCATCTCATGCTCCAGCGACAGGGCCGCGCGATTGTCTGCGCTTTCCAGCGACTCGATCGCCTCGATACCCTCGGCGCGGGCATAAGCGATGACATGCTGCATCAGCGTCCAGCTCACGCCGCGTCCCTTGAACGCCTGATCGACCGCCAACGCGACCTCGGCCCGCTCATGGTCGGGGTCAGTGACGAGCATCGCGCTGGCGACGAGCAGGTCGTCGGCAAAGGCCAGGAAATGCATGGCCCGGCGATAATCGATCTGGGTCATCGCCACGAGCCGATCGCGCCCCACTTCGCGCAGCCCGGCCAGGAAACGATGATGCAGATCCTCCGACGATACGCGGTGGAAGAATTCGGCCAGAAGCGCCTCGTCATCGGGCCTCACCGGGCGGACATGGAGCATCACCCCGCTCCGTGTGGTCAGGTCGGCAATCCATTCCGCCGGGGCGGGGCGGATCGCCATCCGGCTTGTGGTGGCGCGTGAGGCTATGCGTATCTTCACGCCCAGCGCGGTCACCCGGTTGCGGCCGACCAGCAGCGGATCGATATCCAGCTCCATGATGTCGGGCAGGTCCGCGACCATCGCCGACACCGCTTCCAACACGCGCACCACCCCGTCGCGGTCGGCGGCCGGCACATCATAATCACCCACCAGCAGCCTCGCGATGCGGGTCCGCGCGATCATGGCGCGGGCAAGGTCGTCGTCCAGCGGCGGCAGTTCGACCGCACGATCGTCGAGGTGCCGTCCGGCCTTGCCGCCCGCCCCGATGCTCAGCACCGGCCCGAAGATGGGATCGTCCGCGACACCGACCCGGAGTTCGATGCCCTCCGGTTCATCGACCATGGGCTGAACCTCGAACCCGATGATCCGAACCCAGGGATGATAGGTGGTGACATGATGCTCCACCTGCCTGGCGGCCGCCATAGCCGCCGCCGTATCGGGCAGGTTCAGGACGACCCCGCCGACATCCGACCCGTGGCGCAGATCGGGCGAGTCGATCCTGATCGCATAGGGGGCCGCCACCTCGTCACACGCCTGCGCGACGCAGGCGACCGTCCGCGCCAGGCGCCCGGGTACCATCGGCACCCCGTAGGCGGCGAGGATCGCCCGCGCCTCGGTCGCGAACAGCCATTCGCGGCCGTCGAGCCGAGCGCCGGTGATCACCGCCTGGGCACGCTCGCGATCATGGTCGGACATATGGGAGCGCGACGGCTGCTTCAGCGCCGCCGCGCGGCCGGCCGCGGCCCGGTGGAGGTGGCCGAAACCCCGCACACCGCCCTCGATCGTCTCGAAAAGGGCAAGGCCGGCGGCATCGAACGACGCCCTCGCCGCCCCGGCATCGCTCGGCCCCAGCCAGCATCCGATCACCGGCTTGTCGGAACCGGCGGCGGCGCGGATCACCGCCTCCGCCATCGCCTCGCTTGTCTCCAGGCCGGTGGGGCAATGGACGACCAGGACCGCATCGACCTCAGGATCGGCGAGCACCGCCGCCGTCGCCATCTCGACCCGGTCGCCCCTGGCATCGCCCAGTACATCGACGGGATTGCCTTGCGACCAGCCAGACGGGAGCCCCTGGTCCAGCCGCTTAATCGTATCGGCCGCCAGAGACGCCAATCGCGCGCCCACCATGTCCAGCGCATCGGCCGTCAGGACGCCGGCCCCGCCGCCATTGGTCACCACCGCGACGCGGCTCCCCGAACATGGCCGATAGCGCGACAGCACCTGTGCCGCGTCGAACAGGTCGGCCATCATGTCCACCATGACGATCCCACCCCGCCGAAAGGCGGCGGCATAGGCATCATAATCGCCATGCATCGCGCTGCGATGGCGTGGGTCGGTGCGGTGCGAGGCCCAGGTCCGGCCCGCCTTGATCGCGATCACCGGCTTGATCAATGTCGCCGCCCGCGCGGCCGACAGGAAGCGCGCCGCGTCGCCGATCTCCTCGACATAGAGCAGGATCGCATCGGTATGAGGATCGGCCGTGTAGAGATCGATCAGGTCGGCGAAATCGACGTCGATCATATCGCCCAGCGCCACCACGCCGGAAAAGCCCACGCCTCGCGCGTCCGCCCAGTCGAGCATCGCCGTGACCAGCGCCCCGCTCTGCGACAGGAAGGCCAGCCGTCCGGGTCGGGCCGCCCGCGCGGCGAAGGATGCGTTGAGACGGACGGACGGCACGAGCAGCCCGACGCTGTCGGGGCCCAGCAACCGCATGCCATGCGCCTCGGCGATGCCGCGCAGTGCGCCGCGTGCGCCCCTGTCACCCAGGCCATCGGCCAGGATCACACCCGTTCGCGTACCCCGCCGCCCCAGGGCTTCGACGATCTCGGCGAGCTTGGGCGATGGGCAGCAGATGACGGCGATATCCGGCGCACTCGGCAAATCGGCGATATGGCTGACCCAGGTCACGCCCGGTCGTTCGACGGGTTCGGGATGGACCGCGAAGATCGGGCCGCCGAATCCGCCCGCGATGACGTTCCTCAACACGGTATCGCCGATCGAACCCGGGCGTGTCGACGCACCGACAATGGCGATACTGGCAGGGGACAGCAGTGAGGCAAGCGGAGGACGGCTCATGATCGACTCCCATCGGTGGGGCGCGCCATCGGCGTGCCGGGGACGATCCAGCGGATGCGCCAGCTCCGGCCCGGCCGCCTATCCGTAATGTCCCCGATCCAACGCCATCCCTAAGCATCATTACGAATGGCCCGCACCCGGACGACGGGGTCAAGCTGCGCTCTGCTTTCAAGCCGGAGTGAGCGACATGATCGACTGGTTTCGTCAAAGGGCCCGCCAGGAGCGGGCGATGGTCATACAGGCGCCAGGCCATGAAGCGCGCCATGCGCATCGTGAGCTTTACATCAGCCTGTTACGGCAATGCCGCGCTCAGCCCGACCGGTCTGACAGCCTGTGTGCGACGTGCGATCTCCGCGCCCCTTGCTGGACATTGCTGGCGTTGCCGCTGCGTGGCGAGGCGGCCTGAGACCCCGCATCACCATGTTCTTTCGATTCCCGGATCGCGGAGGCCGATCCGGATTCGGCAGCGGATAGCAGGGAGACAGGGTCATGGTCCGCACGGTCGTCGCCATCGCCCAGTTCTTCGTCATCCTGGGCCGCCAAGCGGTCATCGTCGCAGGGTTCTTTGTCCTGGCGACGGTGACGGTCATTGCCATGGTCGCCCTGGCGGTCGAGATGATCGCTCACCTGGCCTGTTCGCACTGGCTTGGGCCGATTTCGCGGAAACCACCGGGCGGCGTGCCGCGTCGATGACCGAGGAAAGCCGGCGCGTCCCCGAACGCGCCGGCCAGTGTCACGGCTTATGCGGTGGCCATCGCCGGCGCAGTGCCGCTCAGCGGAGCCGGCGCCGCAGCAAGGTCCAGCACCACACGCCCCTCGATCGCACCGCGCCGCATCCGGTCGAAGACATCGTTGATGCTCTCGAGCGGCTCCATCTGGAAGGTCGCCCGCACACGGCCATGGGCGGCGAAGTCCAGTGCCTCCTGCAGGTCAAGCCGGGTGCCGACGATCGATCCGCGCACCGTCACGCCGTTCAGCACGGTGTCGAAGATGGACAGCGGGAAATCGCCGGGGGGCAGGCCGTTGAGCACCACGGTCCCGCCACGCCGCGCCATCCGCATCGCCTGGGCAAAGGCCGTCGTCGATACGGCGGTGACGAGGACGCCGTGCGCCCCGCCGATCGCCGCGCGGATGAAGGCGACGGGATCGGTGGTCCGCGCATTGACCGTCAGCGCGGCGCCAAGCTGGCTCGCCAGCCGCAGCTTGGCATCGTCCACGTCGACCGCGACGACATGCAGCCCCATCGCCACAGCATATTGAACAGCCATATGGCCCAGCCCACCAATGCCGGAGATGGCGACCCAGTCGCCCGGCTTGGTATCCGTGACCTTCAGCCCCTTATAGACCGTGACACCCGCGCACAGCACCGGCGACACCTCGGCAAAGCCCAGCCCGTCGGGTATGTGCCCGACATAATTGGGGTCGGCGATCACATAGTCGGCGAAGCTGCCATTGACCGAATAGCCCGTATTCTGCTGGCTTTCGCATAGCGTCTCCCACCCGCCGAGGCAGTGCGAACAATGCCCGCAGGCGGAATAGAGCCAGGGAACGCCGACCCGGTCTCCTTCCCGCACGAAGGTGACGCCCGTCCCCACGGCGGCGACGGTCCCAACGCCTTCATGCCCCGGAATAAACGGCGGCTTGGGCTTGACCGGCCAGTCGCCTTGAGCGGCATGAAGATCGGTGTGACACACGCCGCAGGCGGCAACCTTGACCAGTATCTGACCAGGCCCCGGTCGCGGCACCGGCATCTCCTCTATCACCAATGGTTCGCCAAATGCGCGGACCACCGCGGCCTTCATCGTCTTGTCCATGACCTCATCCCTCGAAAAGAGCCTGGTGCTCGATCATCGCCACGAGGATGCATGGGCCGGTCCCGAGGTACCCCCGAAGACCGCTTCAAAACCGACGGAAGCGGCGACTGCGCAGAGACGGTCGCTTGATCCGGGGCGCCATGCCGCTCGCGGTCCCGGACTTATGGAAGGTCGATCATGGCCTCACCATCCGTAGACTCCCGGATGGCCGCCCCATCCGGAAGATTACGAATACGCGGGAATGCAGGGCCCGGGCATTCAGCGGCCGATGACACGGCGGATCGGCCGGGTCGTATCCGCAGGAGGCTGCATGACGCTGCTCATCGCGATACCGAGGGAAACCGAACCCGGCGAATGTCGGGTCGCCATGACCCCCGCCACGCTCGTACGCGTGCTGAAACTCGGCACCAGCGTCGTTATCGAAACCGGTGCCGGCCAGGCGGCCGGGTTCACCGACGAAAGCTTCGCAGGCGCGATGATCGCGCGATCCGCGGCCGAAGCCGTCGCGGCGGCGGATATCGTCCTCACGGTTCGCCCGCCCACGCCGCGCCTGATCGCGTCGATGAAAGCGGGTGCGGTGCTTCTGGGCTTTGTCGAAGCGGCGGATCATGCCGATCTGGTCACCGCCTTGCGCGATCGCCGCGTCACCGCGCTGGCCATGGAAAAGGTCCCCCGGATCAGCCGGGCACAGGCAATGGACGCGCTGTCCAGCCAGGCCGCCCTCGCCGGCTATTACGCGCCGCTGCTGGGGGCCGTGCACCTGCCCCGCATCCTGCCGATGATGACGACGGCGGTCGGATCGCTGCGCGCCGCCCGCGTGCTGGTCATGGGCCTGGGCGTCGCGGGACTGCAGGCGCTAGCGACCGCGCATCGGCTGGGGGCGGTGACCAGCGGCTATGACGTGCGCCCCGAAACCGCCGAGCAGGCCCGCTCGCTGGGTGCCAAGTTCGTCGAGACCGGTGTCGATGCGCGCGGCGAGGGCGGCTATGCCCGCCCGCTGACGGAGGAGGAACAGGCGACCGTCCGCGACGTGCTGACCCGGCATATCGCCGAGGCCGATCTGATCGTCACCACCGCCTCGATCCCGGGCCGCAAGGCGCCCCGGCTGATCGACCGGTCGCAGGTCATGGGCATGAAGCCGGGATCGGTGATCGTCGATCTGGCGGGGGATGGCGGCGGCAATGTCGAAGGCACCTTGCCCGGCGAGACGGTGATCGTCGGCCCCGCGATGATCCTGGCGCCCAGCAACGTGCCCAGCCGCCTCGCCGAGCATGCCAGCGAACTCTATGCACGCAACCTGCTGGCGATGCTGGGCGTGTTGATAGACCAGGGCGCCATCCGGATGGACCCGGCGGACGAGATCGTCGCCGCCATGCGCGTCGCCACCGAAGGCGTGAACAACCACGCCCCGGCGTCGCCCCTCATCGCGTTCAAAGGAGGCAAGGCATGAACGGGATCGTCGCCCTCTATGTCTTCATGCTCGCGGGCTTCACCGGCTATGAGGTGATCCGGCGCGTGCCATCCATCCTGCACACGCCGCTGATGTCGGGATCGAATTTCGTCCATGGCATCGTCGTCGTCGGCGCGCTCGACGCGCTGTTCGGCGCGACCTCCACGACCGGGCGGGTGCTGGGTTTCCTGGGCGTGCTGCTCGGCGCGGCCAACGCCGCCGGCGGCTATGCCGTGACCGAGCGGATGCTCGCCATGTTCCGCACCAGCGCCAAGGAGGCGAAGTGATGGCAACGGTCGTTCCGCTGCTCGTCGGGCTGTGCGGCTTCGTCGCCGCGCTGCTCTTCATCCTCGGGCTGAAGCGCATGTCTTCGCCCGCCTCGGCCCTGTCGGGCATCATGATGGCGGGGATCGGCATGATCGCCGCGATCGCATCGAGCGTGATCATGCTGGCCGACCTGCCCGGCCCGGCCCGCGCCGCATGGCCGCTCAATGGCGGGCTCGCGCTGCTCGCGCTGGTCCTGGGGGGCGGCTGGGCCTGGTGGCGCGGGCGGCGTGTCGCGATGACCGCCATGCCACAGATGGTGGCGCTCTATAACGGCATGGGCGGCGGTGCGGCCGCAGCGGTGGCGGCCGTGGCGCTGACCGACGCCGTCCGGCCGATCGGCGTCAATCTGGCGGCGACGCTGGCCGGTGCGCTGATCGGCGCGGTGTCGCTCTCCGGCTCGGTGATCGCTTGGGCCAAGCTCGACGGACGCATGGGAAGCGCATGGCGTTTTCCGGCGCAGCGGCTGCTCAATGGCATCGTCATTCTCGCCGCGCTCGCGCTGGGTGCGCTGGTCGCGACCTGCCCAACGCCGGAGCCATGGCTGATCGGCGGATTCTTCGCCATGGCGCTGCTGTTCGGCATCGCCATGACCCTGCCGATCGGCGGCGCCGACATGCCGGTGGTCATCTCGCTCTACAATGCCTTTACCGGGCTGGCGGTCGGGCTGGAGGGCTATGCGCTGGGCAACCCCGCGCTGATGATCGCGGGCATGGTTGTGGGCTCGGCCGGCACGCTGCTGACGCTGCTGATGGCCAAGGCGATGAACCGCAGCCTGACCAATGTGCTGTTCAGCGACTTCGGTGAAACCGGGGCGAGCACCACCGGCGCCGGTGCGACGAAGCCTGCCAAAACGGCCGAGGCGAGCGATGCCGCGCTGACCATGCGCTATTCGGGGAGCGTGGTGATCGTCCCCGGCTATGGCCTGGCGGTAGCCCAGGCGCAGCAGAAGCTCTATGAACTGGTCAAGCTGCTCCAGGCGGCGAGCGTGGACGTGAAGTTCGCCATCCACCCGGTCGCCGGCCGGATGCCGGGCCATATGAACGTGCTGCTCGCCGAAGCGGGCGTCCCCTATGACCTGATCTTCGACATGGACGAGATCAACGACGATTTCGGGGCGGTCGATGTCGCGCTGGTCATCGGTGCCAATGACGTGGTCAACCCGGCCGCGCGCACCGACAAGGCCTCGCCCATCTATGGCATGCCGATCCTGAACGTCGATCGCGCGCATCAGGTCTATGTCATCAAGCGCGGCCAGGGCAAAGGCTATGCCGGTGTCGATAACCTGCTGTTCGGGCTCGACAATTGCGCGATGGTCTACGGCGATGCCCAGGCGGTGCTGGCCGCCATGGTGCAGGCGCTGAAGGACAGCGGCTGACCCTTCCCCTCTCCCTCCCCCTGGCGGCGCCCGCCGTTCGACGGAGCCGCCTTTTTTCTTCCATGAAAGAAAGGTGTTGTTCCCATGGCCTATGCGACGACCAATCCCTTTACCGGGGAGATTGTGGCGACCTTCCCCTTCGCCACCGATGCCGAAGTCGATGCCGCGATCGACGCCGCCCACGCCGCCTTCGAGCAATGGCGCGAGACCGGCTTCGCCGAGCGGGCAACGGTCATGCATCGCGCCGCCACCATCCTGCGCCGTGATGTCGAGACCTATGCCCATGTCCTGACGCTGGAGATGGGCAAGCTGATCGGCGAGGCCCGGGCCGAGGTCGAATTGTCGGCGGCGATCTTCGACTATTATGCCAGCAACGCCGCCGCGCTGCTCGCCGCCGAGCCGCTCCCCGTCGCGGATCCGACCGAGGGCGAAGCCGTGCTGGTCTGCGAACCACTGGGCGTCCTGCTGGCGATCGAGCCGTGGAACTTTCCCTATTACCAGATCGCCCGGATCATCGCGCCGCAGCTCTCGGCGGGCAATACGATGCTGCTCAAGCACGCCTCCAACGTGCCGCAGAGTGCCGCACGGTTCGAGGCGCTGATGCGTGAGGCGGGACTGCCCGAGGGCGGGTTCACCAACCTCTATGCCACGCGCGACCAGATCACCCGGATCCTCAACGATCCCCGCGTGCATGGCGTGGCGCTGACCGGATCGGAAGCGGCGGGTGCCGAGGTCGCCCAGATCGCCGGTGCCGCGCTCAAGAAATCGACGATGGAGCTGGGCGGCGCGGACGCCTTCGTCGTGCTGGCGGACGCCGATATGGACAAGACCGTTCAATGGGCGGTGTTCGGCCGGCACTGGAATGGCGGACAGGTCTGCGTCTCCTCCAAGCGGATGATCGTGGTGGACGAGGTCTATGACAGGTTCCTCGCCAGCTACACCAAGGGGGTCGCAGCGCTTCAAATGGGCGACCCGCTCGACCCCGCCACCACGCTCGCGCCTCTGTCGTCGCAAAAGGCCGCCGATGACTTGCGCGCGATGATCGAACAGGCGGTCGAGCATGGCGCGACCGCGACCCCGGTCGGTCCCGACATTCCCAACCAAGGCGCCTTCGTCCAGCCGACGATCCTGACCGATGTCGGCGAGGACAATCCGGCCCGCTATTGGGAATTTTTCGGCCCCGTCTCGATGCTGTTCCGCGCGCGTGACGAGGCGGATGCGATCCGCATCGCCAATGATTCGCCCTATGGCCTGGGCGGGTCAGTCTTCACCGCCGACACGAAGCGCGGCGCGGACGTGGCGCGCAGGATTTCGACCGGCATGATCTTCGTCAACCATCCGACGATGGTGAAGGCGGACCTGCCCTTCGGCGGCGTCCGCCGCTCCGGCTATGGCCGCGAACTGCTGGGGCTCGGCATCAAGGAGTTCGTCAACCACAAGCTGATCAACGTGGTGGATATCGATGCGCCATTTTGATGGGCCGACCGCTACTCGACGGCGATGATAGGCCACTTACCGACGCCGTGACGACAGCCCGTCATGGCGGGCATGGTGAAGCTGTTCCGTGTTTCGGCAGGACGCCCGGGATTGCTTCGCCACGCTCGCCATGACGGATTTACGCTAAATTGCTCATCCATCCGGCCATCACATCAGGAACGCCCTGTCCCTCATCCCCTGGCCGGAAGAGGAGGCAGGGATGCCGCGACTTTCGCGATTTCGGCGCGCAGCGTCGCCAAATGCCGGAGATTGTCGTCGCGGCCGACCGCCTCGATCAGCGGATTGTGATCCTCCGCGCGTTCGCCCTGCCCGTCGAGCACCGCGAACCAACTGGCGTCGCGGAACAGCTCGTCGCTGGACAGGACGATGCGCCCCGAATGGCGGAAATGCGCGATCCGCTCCGCAAGGCTATCTGGGATCGTCATCGCCTGCCGCTCGCGCCACATCGGTTCGTCGCGGCCCGCCGTCGCATGATAATGCAGGATCAGGAAGTCGCGCACATCGTGCATTTCCTGTCCGAACACCCGGTTGAACTGCCGCGCCAGCAGGGGCGAGCAATCGGCGGCCGGGAAGAGCGACAACAGCTTGGCGATGCCGCTCTGGATCAGATGGATGCTGGTCGATTCCAGCGGCTCCAGGAAACCGCTCGACAGGCCGATCGCCACCACATTGGCGCGCCATGCCTCGCGCCGCATGCCGGGCGTGAAGCGGATCAGCCGTGGATCGGCGAGCGGCGGCCCGTCCATGCCCGCCAATAGCGAGGCGCGCGCGGCGTCTTCGTCCTGAAAGCGGCTGGCGAAGACATAGCCATTGCCTACCCGGTGCTGCAGCGGGATGCGCCAGCGCCATCCGGCCTCGGCCGCCGTCGCCCGGGTGAAGGGCGTCAGACTGGTCTCGGCTGCGCTCGGCGCCGCCCAGGCCCGGTCGCAGGGCAGCCAATGCGACCAGTCGTCATAGCCAACGCCCAGCGTTTCGCCGATCAACAGCGCGCGCAGTCCGGAGCAGTCGATGAACAGATCGCCCGCGACCGTCCGTCCATCCTCCAGCGTCAGCGATGCTATGAAGCCGCTCTCGCCTTCCTGGCCGACCGACGCGACGATCCCCTCGATCCGCGTCACGCCCGAACGCTCCGCCAGGCCGCGCAGGTAACGCGCGTAAAGCCCCGCATCGAAATGATAGGCATAGCCCAGCGTCGACAGCAGCGACCGGCGGTCCGCCACCGGCCGCGCGAAGCGACCTGCCTTCGCCGCCTGCGCCGTCAGCGAATAGGCCTCGGTCGGCGCCGCGTCGCCATCGGCACGCCCCCGGATCAGCCGGTGCAGGAACATCGCGCCATCGCCGGGCGGCCCGAACGTGCCGAAAGGATGGAAATACCGGCTGCCCGCCCCGTTCCAGCCGACGAACTCGATGCCCAGCTTCACCGTCGCCTTGGTCTCGGCCATGAACTGCCGCTCGTCCAGACCGATGATCTGGTTGAACCAGTGGATGGTGGGAATGGTCGCCTCGCCCACCCCGATCGTGCCGATCGCGTCAGATTCGATCAGGGTGATGGTAACGCCTTGCCCGGCCACTGCGCGTGACAGGGCGGCGGCGGTCATCCAGCCCGCCGTTCCCCCGCCCAGGATCACGATCCGGCGAATGCGATTGTCCGTCATGCCGGCCAGCCTATCCGATCACCCCTGCCCGAGCGAGCGTCATCCGGCGGAGCACGCGACCCCGTTCCCGGCCGGGCGACGCAGCGCCAGATAGACGGTGCTCCAGAGCTGGGCCGCGTTGGACTCGTCGACGTCCGCGCCGGCCGCGCCAAAGGGCAGGACCTGGTATCGACCATCGGCATAGCGCCAGGACCACAGTTCCGAACTCTGCACGGCGCGCGTCGCCTCGATCCCGTCCCACAGGCAGGATTGCGCGCGGGCGAGCGCGGTACGGACATTGGCGGGCAGGTCACGCCGTTCCAACTGCCGCGCCAGACCGGCGGCGACCAGCGCCTGCTGCCAGCTCCACACCACCGTGCCGTGATAGGCGTTGGGCGAGAATTTGCGCTGGATCGCCTCGTCGGCAAAGGCCGGGTTGGCCACCAGCATCCCCGCCCCCGTGCGCAGCCCGGCCGGAAAGGCGTCGGTAAAGCTGCTCGCCATCACCCGCAAAGCCGCCGCCGACGGCTGGGCGAAGAGCAGCGCGAAGCCCGGATCGCTGTTCTGCACCGGGATCGGCCGCCCTTGCGCGTCCAATGCGATGGCCGGGAAACGGACTGCCTCACGCCCGATCGCCGCCAGCGCCGGCGCGTCCGGCACGCCGATGGTTCGGGCATAGCGGCGGATCGACTGCCGCGCCGCTTCCGGAGATAGCGTCACGTCGAACAGCGGCGGCGCCTTGGCCCGCCAGACATCGGCGATGGCCCGCGCCTGGGCGAAGTCCTTCGCATCGCCGGCTGCCAGATAGGGATGCAGCAGCCCGCTCGCCTGCAAGGCCGCCGTCGAATCCAGCGCGGCGGGGACCAACACGGCATTGACGTCATAGGGGATACGGCCACCCGCCAGTCCGTCGTTGCTGTCCCGCCATTCGCCGGCATCCATGCCGGGCTTGAGCGCGACCAGGTGCGCAGGCACGGGCTCGCGCGCGAAGGGCGTCGCCTGTCGCAGCACGAAGCGCAGGTTGCGGACCATCCGCGCGCCCAGCGTCTCGCCGTCCACCCGCTGCGCCAGAAACGCCGCCGCCCGGGCCCGTCCGCGCGGGTCATCGAGCAACCATGCCCGCGCGACGGGGGCCAGCATATAGTCGCTGTCGACCATGTTGTAGTTGTACACCGGCGCATCCGACGAGGTACCGTCCGCCTTGCGATGGTCGAGGATGGCGAACTCGCCGATATCCTCCTCATGCGCGACCTCACCCCGTGCAGAGAGGCGCGCGAGCACCGAGGACAGTCCCGTCTCCACCGCCGCCGGTTGCAGCGCGGGCATCAGCAGCCGCACCGACATCAGCGTGTCGCGCCCGAAATAGGTGTCGAACCGCCACGATCCCGCCAGAAACTTCTCGGCATAGCTGAGGAAAGTCAGGGCATTGCGAGCGCCCATATCCGCCTGCGCCTTGCCGTTGAGCAGTTGGGCACCACCGCGCGGAGTCAGCGGCGTCTCACCGGTCAGCGCGGTCACGGCGAAGCGGATCGTCCCGTCCTTCCCCGCCAGGATCGCGCCGTCCGCGATACGGCCATTCGTGACGGTCATCGCCAGGTCATAGCCCGGCGCGCCATCCAGCCGGTCGCGCGACCAGCGAAGCGCGGATGCCGTGATCCGGGGCGGGGTCAGCACCTCGGCGGGGGCGGTGCCCAGCGCCTGATAGTCGCGAATGACGCGGATGCTCGACAGCACGGCCTGACGCGGCACCAGGCGAGGCGCAGCGATGGTCACGGCGAAGCGGACACCGTGGAGCGGCCGCCCCTTGGCGTCGCGCTCCGTCACCGGCTGCGGCGCGCCCTCCAGCCGCCATTCGGCGTCCCTGGCCAGCGGCTCGAACCAGAGCGCGGTGCCGCTATTGCCTGCCGGGAAAGCAACCAGCAGGCGTGGCTGCTTTCCCGAGCGCAGCACGACATGCGCCGCGACCGGACCGGCGCGCGTGAAGCTGTTGATGTTCAGCCCCTCGCTCACCGTGTAACGCTCGACCGGATCGGCCCCGCGCCCGGTGCCGGTCAGGGCCAGCACCGCCGCCAGCCCCAAGGACAGCCGGATCGCCGCCCGGCGCTTCACAGCTTCAAGGTCGCGCTGAACAGCGCATTGCGGCCGACGATCGCGCGGCCATAGAAATAGCCGTCGACGATGGTCTGGGTCTGCCCCTGACGCGGATTGCCCTCGGTAAAGCCCTTCACATTGGTCAGATTGTCGACGCTGACCGACAGGTTCAGGCGCGGCGTGGCGTCGATGCTCGCGCCGATCGAGAACACGCCGTAATCGGGCAGCGCGATGCCGTTGCCGCTGTCGGCGAAGATCTTGCCGATATATTTGTACCGGCCGTAAATCTCGCCCAGCCCACCGGGCAGGATGAAGGACGGGGTGACAGTCAACAGCTTCTTGGGCGTCCGCTCGGGCGTATTGCCGTCATATTGCGGCTGGGCGACGCCGTTGAAGCGCAGGTTGCTCAGCTTGGGGTCCTGATAGACGCCCTGCACGTTCAGGCTGAAATACTCGACGGGGCGCAGCGTGGCGTCGACCTGGACGCCGTTGGTGACGTTGTCGGCCAGCGCATTGCTCGCCACCGCCGGGTTGGCAGGGTCGATGAACTGGTAATTCTGATTGCGGAATTCGGTCCGGAAACCGATGATCGAGGCGTTGAATCCGGTCGCCTTGAACCGCACGCCGCCTTCATACAGGGTCAGCCCGGTCGGCGCATGGGTGCCGCCCGTATCGCCGCCATTGGTCTGGAAACCGTGCGCGCCGCGCACATAGAGCGCGACATGGTTAGTCAGCTCGTAGTTGATGCCCGCCGTATAAGCCCAGTCGGAATAATTGGCGGTCTGGCGTGTATAGGTGCCTCTGAACGTGCTGCCGACATTGTCGTACAGGCCCGGCGTGCCAGCGGGCACCGCAGCGTTGACCGCAGCCGTATCGCCGATGTCGACACGAACATGCTGATGCTCGTAACGCGCGCCGAAATCGATGTGCAGCTTGTCGCCGATGGTCAGTTCGTCGTTGAAATAGGCCGAGAGCGAGGTGACCTCGTCGTTGAACAGGCCCTGGCCCCAATTGCCGTAATTGACCATGCCGTTGTTGGTCAACGAGCCCAGCACGCCGCCCGCCGCGTTCAGCGCGACCATGTCATAGACGTTGGAGTCGTTGCGGACATCGTTCAGCACCGTCGCAACCGCCGACTGGTTGTTGCGGCGACGGACATTGTACACCATGCCGCCAACGGTCAGCGAATTGTCGATATTGCTGCCCCCGGCATCCCATTTCACGCCGAAGTCGCTGCCAAAATCCTTGGTCGCCAGCGTCTGGTGGTTGAGCACCGTCTGTTGCAACAGGCCGTTGCCGTTGAGGCCATTGAGCGCGGCGGTATTGGACGCGGCGATCACCTGGCCCGTGCGGATATTGCGCAGACCATATTGCGCGACGCCGGGGAAGCGCAGTGCGGCAACCTGGAAATAGGTCAGCGGCGAACCCTGAAGCGGGGTCAGCCCGGCGAGCGGCGAGGACGCAGGCGTCAGATAGTTGAGCGCCGAGGTCAGGCCCGCCGTTCCCGATCCGCTGCCCGGAAAGATGCCATTGAAGTCATAGGACCCGTCCAGATAACGCGCCCGACCGAACAGGCGGACGCTGGGGCTGACCGGCACTTCGACATCGATGCGATAGGTCGTCGCCTTCACATGGACGCCGTCCGCCGAGCTGAACCGGCGCAGGCTCTCGCCGGTGGCGGGCGCATTGGGCACCAGAAACTGCGTGAAGCCGCGACCGCCGACATCGTCACGCTTCAGGTCCAGGCCCGGCACGCTGGTGATGTCGCCGCTGGCCGACACGCGAAACGGCATGTCCGCATAATAGGGGAAATGCTTGTCGCCATGTTTGACGGTGAAGCGCACCAGCCCGCCATTGGAGAATTTCTTCTCCAACATCGCCTTCACGTCATAGGCGTTGAAGGTGAACGGCGTGCGCCGCACCCCCTTTTGCGAGGTGACATAGCCGCCGACGTTGAACGCCCAGCCATCGGCGATCGGCGCGGAGAAATAGCCATCGGCGCGCAGATCGCCATAGGTGGTGCCGGTGTAGCGGACCATCGCGGTCGCCCGGTCGTGATTGGGCTTCAGCGAGATGAAGTTGATCGTCGCGCCCGCGCCATTGGGGGCCAGCACGCCCGACGTGCCGCCCTCGACCGCTTCGAGGCGGTTGATGGTGATGTCGTTCTGAAAATAGAAATCGGCGCCCGCCCCGCCATAGAGGATCGGCATCCCGTCCTCTTCCAGCGTGATGAAGGTCTGGCCACCGCCGCGCAGGCCGCGTACCGAATAATTGTTGGAGATCGGCCCCGCCGTCCCCTCGACGAAGACGCCGGGCACCAGCTCCAGCGTCTCGGCCGTCGACCTCGGCGCCTTGCGCTGCAGATCGGCCGCGCTCGCCAGGGTGACGTTGGACGAGGAGTTGAACAGCGTGCGCCGGTCCGATGTATTGCCGGTGACGATGATCTCACTCTGCGTGCCGTCATCGCTCTGCGCGGTTTCGGTCGGCGACGTCGTGGACTGGGCTCCGCCTGTCGCCGCGCCCATATCCTGCGGCAAGGTATAGCCGACCGTGCGAACCCCACCGGGGCCGCCCGCGCCAATCACTGCCGTGCGACCGTCGAACGAGATCAGCCGAAGGCGGCTGGGCCCGATCAGCCGCCGCAGCCCTTCCTCGATGCTGAGCTGTCCCTTCACGGCCGAGACGGTCTGGCCGCGCGTCACGTCGCTGGGCGCCAGAACCTGAATCCCCGCCTGCTGGGCGAAGCGGACGAGGCCGGTCGCGGCCGCCTGGCGCGGCACGTTGAAGTTGCGGACGGTCGACTGGGCGGCGACGGCGGGCGACGCGATGACTGCGGCGATCGCCACCATCGACACGCTGAGAATATGGCTGTTGCGCAAGGCACCCCTCCCTTGAATTTTTGACGCGCTTCATACGGCGCTGATCCAAGGATGATCGGCCACGACATTTCCGTCAGCCGCCGTCGCTTTTCCGAAGGATTTTTTTCAGGGCAGGATGCGGGTGACGTCGCCCTCGCCCGGTCGCTCGACATGCTCGACGCGGCCCCCGACCATCGCCGCACTCGCCGAGGCGAAGCCGTCGACGTCATAGATGCGGAACCAGCCCACCACCCGCCGTCCGGCAAGCTGTGGCGCGACTTCCAGTCGGTTGACATTGTATCGGTTGAACTCCGCCACCGCCGCGCCCAGCGTCATGTCGTCCAGCACGATCCGCCCCTCACGCCAGGCCAATTGCTGATCCGATGCCTGTGGCGGCAATGCCTTGGGCGTGACCGCGTCCCCCTGCCGCAGCACCGCCCATTGGCCGGCCGCGACATGCTTCGGCGGCCGGCCGCTATCGACCGACCAGATTTTGACGACGCCCTTGGTCACGACGACCTGCGCGGCATCGCCCTCGCGCCGCACATCGAAGGCGGTGCCGACCGCCTGGACGCGGAACGGACCGCTGGCGACGATGAAGGGGCGCGCCGGATTGTGCGCGACCTGAAACCACGCCTCGCCCCGGCTCACCTCGACATGCCGCTCGGTGGGGGTGAAGGCGACGCGCAACGTCGTGCCGCTATTGACCATGGCGACCGACCCGTCGGCAAGCGGCATCCGCCGGATCTCGCCGATCCGCGTGTCGATCCGCTCGCCCCCATCGGGCCAGAGCCCCAGCCCCACCGCCGCGACCAGCGCCGCCGCCATCGCCCCGCCGCTGACACGCCACCAGCGGCGCCGGTCCTGCCGAACCGGCACCCCGTCGCTGACGCCCGACAGCGCCCGCCCGCGATCGAGCAGACTGAGCGCCGCCGTCGCGCGCAGCAGCGCGCCGCGATGCCGCCGATCCTCCTCCAGCCAGGCCGACAGGTTCGCCTCTTCCGCGGCATCGAGCCCCCGGTCGAGCGCGGCGGCCCAGCGGCAGGCGATGTCGTCGATCATCGCCAGCGCCCCTTCCCCCGATCGCGATCCGGGCGCGCCAGCGCATCCCGCCGCCGCCGGATGGGCAGTTCGGCCTTCTCACCCTCGGTCAATTGGTCGAGGATACGCCGCAGGCCCCGCGCTACGTCATTCTCGACCACCGTCTCCGGGACGTGCAACTGCAGGGCAATGTCACGCTGCGCCACGCCATCGATCTTGCGCAGCCGGAAGACCTGTCTTGCACGGTCGGGCAAGGCGTCGATCAGCCGTTCGATCCGGGCAAGCATATGCCGCCCGGCGACGATCTCCTCGGGCGACTGGCCCAGATCCGGGGCGCTATCCAACTCGGCCAAGCCGCTGGCAGCGTCGATGCTGACCACCCGTTCGCGGCGAATCTGCTCCAGCACGACGTTGCGCGCGGCATGGAAGAAATAGCGGCGGGGGTCGTCGATATGCTCGAACCGATCGAGCGCGCTGATCCGGCAATAGGTTTCCTGCACCACGTCGTCCACGTCCACCGCCGGGAATGCCGCACGCAGCCAGACGCGCAACCGCCGCTCATGCGGCAGGATATGGCGACCGACCCAGGCGACAAGCTGATCCGAACTCACTGGCTCCCCTCACACGCCAAGATGAAGCAGCGAAGCATTTCCGTCGAGCCTGGCCGCAAATTTGCGACCAGCCGAGCGCGGACGAGCCTCGCCAAGCCGTTGATTGTCGGGCGCAAGGTTCCAGCAGGGACCGACCTATCGATCGGACAGCCGCTTTCCTGACCGTCTGTGCGCTATAGGTATCTGCCCATTTCGCCCGCTTGTCACTTGACAGAAAACCCGTCGACATATTTTGTATACTAAATACAACATATGGGGGTTAGGGACATGATCGATCGAAAGACGGCATTGCGCGCGGCCTTGATGCTGGGAAGCGCTTGTTTTGCGCAGCAATTGTGCGCCCAGACGGAAACACGTGTGCCATCGGAAACCGAGGCAAAGGCCGAGGACAGCGAGATTCTCGTGACCGGCTCGCGTATTCGTCGCGATGCAAAGGACAGTCCCGCCCCCATCGCGGTCGTGACCGCCGCCGACATTCGGACGGTCGGGTCGCAGCAGATCACCGATGTCGTCAACCAGCTTCCCGCGCTGGCGATCACCCAGACCAACCAGACCAGCAATCTGGCGGGCAATGCGGGCATCAATGCCCTCGACCTGCGCGGCATGGGCACGCAGCGTACGTTGGTGCTGGTCGACGGCCATCGCCAGGTGCCCGCCATCCCCGGCACCTCTGCCGTCGACCTCAGCAATATCCCTTCCAGCCTGGTCGAGCGGGTCGAGGTCGTGACCGGCGGCGCCTCCGCGCTCTACGGCGCGGACGCGGTGGCGGGCGTCGCCAACTTCATCCTGAAGAAGAATTATCAGGGGCTGGAATCCAACGTCCGCTACAATGCGTCGACCCGCAACGACATGAACCAATATGGGTTCGACCTGCTGGCCGGCACCAATTTCGCCGACAATCGCGGCAACGTGACCTTCTACGCCTTTTACGACAACGTGCCGGAAGGGATAAGCGGTGCGGACCGCCCCTGGACCGCGCAGGGCTATCCCTACTATGCACGGCGCAACACGACCGACAAATACACGATCTTCGACGGCAACTATAACATCTACACGTCGGACTCGGCGCAACTGATCCTCAACGAGCAGCTTTACGCCGTTGCCGCCAATGGCACGCTGCGCGCCCCCAATCTGGGGCCGCAGGGGTTCCTCAACCCGCGCGTCGTCAACATGGCCAATACCAGCGAGGCGCTGGGTACGCTGCTGGCGGGGGACGGCAGCGAATATCATGGTCGCTATGACGGCTGGCTGTTGTCGGTCCCGTCGGAGCGCTTCTCCAGCCGGATCGCCAGCCATTATGATTTCAGCGAGGCGTTCAAGCTGTTCGGCAATGTCAGCTTCGCGCGCAACTATTCGACGGCGGCCTATGCCCCGCTGACCGCCTTCGGCTATGACGCGGTTCCGGCCGACAGCCCCTATATCACGCCGCAGATGGTCGCGGCGGCGGGCGGTACGGTGCCAGACGGTGGCATAAACTTCGCCCGGCGCGTGCTGGAGGTCGGCACGCCCGAGACCCAGTATCGCCGCAAGACCATCCAGGCGGTGGCCGGCGCCGAGGGCGACTTCCGCCTGTTCGCGCATCCGTGGAACTACACGGCCTATTATACCTATGGCCGTTCCGAACAGCAGGTGCGCGACTTCAATGCCACCTCCTATACCCGCTGGTATCAGGGGCTCGATTCGACCACCGACGCGGCCGGCAATCCGATCTGCCGCAGCACGCTGACCACGCCCAATGACGGCTGTGTGCCGATCAATCCGTTCGTCCGGCTGACCCAGCCGATGATCAACTATATCCAGTACACGTCGAACTGGGCGAAGTCGGTCATGACCCAGCAGGTCGTCTCCGGCTATATCTCGGGGGGACTGTTCAACCTGCCCGGCGGTCCGGTGCAGGCGGTGATCGGCGCCGAATATCGCAAGGAACGCAACGATATCGGCGTGGCGCCCGAATATAATGCCGACAGCCCCCGCTACGATCCGACGCTGGGCGTGACGCAGATGCCGCTGATCGGCAACTACAACGTCAAGGAAGCCTATGGCGAAGTCCATGCCCCGATCCTGCGCGACACGCCCTTCTTCGACAGGCTGTCACTGGACGGTGCAGTGCGCCTGTCGGATTACAGCACGGCGGGCCACACCACGACCTGGAAGCTGGGCGGCGAATGGGCACCGATCCGCGACATCCGCTTCCGCGCGACCTATGGCCAGGCGGTGCGTGCGCCCAATATCGGCGAGCTGTTCACGGCGAGCAGCATCGGCGGCATGTGGGTGACCGACCCCTGCAACGCCTATAATCTCGCCAACCGTATCGCGCGTACGCAATATACGGCGGCGAATTGCGCGGCGATCAAGCCGACCGATCTCAACAACTACTGGATCTACCGCGACATCATCTCGAAGGGCAATCTGGCACTGAAGCCCGAGACCGCACGTACCCTGACGGTTGGCGGCGTTCTGGAGCCGCGCTTCATCCGAGGGCTTTCGCTGACGGTCGATTATTACGATATCGACCTGCGCGACGCGATCGATGCCTTTGGCGCACAGACGATCATCGACAAATGCGTCGACCAGCCGAGCCTGACCAACGTCTTTTGCTCGCTGGTGACCCGCGATGCGGGCAACAACATCAAGTCGGTCGTTACCCAGAAGCTGAACCTCGCCCAATATCTGACGCGCGGTATCGACTTCGGGTTGAACTATGCGACTGATCTGGAGCGGCTGGGCTTGGGAGCGGATGCCGGCAAGCTGTCGATCAACGCCAATTACACGCGGCTGCTCAACCGCCGCTACACGCTGGACCCCAGCGATCCCAACACGATCACCGAATATCGCGGCGTCTTCGGCAGCCCGACCTGGAAGGGCGTGATCCGCACCACCTATGCGCAACCGACCTGGGGCGCCACCTGGACGCTGCGCCACTTCTCGCCGATGAAGGCGGCGACCACCATCACCTCGGCCAAATATGATCCGACCTTCACGCCCAACGTCTTCTACAACGACTTTTTTGGCTGGGTGCGCCTCACCAAGAATATCGAGCTGTCGGGCGGCCTTAACAATGCGTTCGACCGCAAGCCGCCGCGCATTCCGGGAGCCGAAGCCGGCGGCGCGAATTTCGAGCTGAGCTATCAGGCCGGTGTCTATGACGTGATCGGCCGGACCTTCTTCGTGGGGCTACGCTTCACGCGCTGAGCGTCGTGCGAACAGGGATGTTGCCGGCCGCGTGCCGGCGACATCCTTGGCGAAACGCCATCAGCCGCCGACGGCCCGACGCAGGCGGACGGGGATGGACTTGTAGGACGGGGTGCCGCTCTCGGCGTCGTGATCGTTCAGCGCGATCAGGTGGTTGGCCTCGGGATAATAAGCGGCGACCGATCCGCGCGCGATGCTGTGCGCCACCGCCACCTGCCGCTCCAGAACGCGTCCGGCACCCGCGACCACGTCAATCAGGTCGCCATGACGCAGCCCCGCCTCGGCAAGATCGTCGGGGTTCACGAACACCACGTCCCGCCGCCCCGTGATGCCGCGATAGCGATCATTCTGGCCATAGATGGTCGTGTTATACTGGTCGTGGCTGCGGATGGTGGTTAGCACCAGCGGCGCATCCGCATTGCCGCCCGCACCGTCCGCATCCGGATGGACGATGAAATGCGCCTTTCCGTCGGGCGTATTCCAGACGCGGTTCGACGGCCCCACGGTCAGCCGGAAGCCATGTTTCTGCCGGACACGCGCGTTGAAATCGCCGAAGTCGGGAAAGACCTCGGCGATCTTGTCACGGATGCGATCATAATCGGCGACCATCGCGTCCCAGTCGATCGTCCCTTCGCCCAATGTCGCCTTGGCCAGCCCCGCCACGATCGCCGGTTCGGACAGCAGTCCCTCCGCCGCCGGCTTGAGCCGACCGCGCGAGGCATGGACCATCGACATGGAGTCCTCGACCGTCACGAACTGCGGGCCGCTGTCCTGCATATCCTGTTCGGTACGGCCGAGACAGGGCAGCACCAGCGTCTCGCGCGCCTGAAGCAGACAGGTGCGGTTGAACTTCGTGACGATGGTGACCGACAGGTCCATCGCCCGAAACGCCTCGAAACACGCCTCCGGATCGGGCATCGCCACGGCCAGATTGCCGCCGAGCGACAGGATCGCACGCGACCGGCCCTCACGCATCGCCTTCAGCGCCTCGACCGCATTATGGCCGTGACGGCGCGGGCTGCTGATCCCGAAGGCGGTATCCAGCCGCTGGAGGAACGCCTCGGTCGGCAGTTCGGTGATGCCGACGGTCCGGTCGCCCTGCACGTTGCTGTGCCCGCGCAAGGGGCAGATGCCCGCGCCGGGCCGCCCGAAATTGCCACGTAGCAGCAACAGGTTCGCGATCTGTTGCACATTGTGCGTGCCGTGCCGATGCTGGGTGATGCCCATGCCATAGCAGATGATCACCCGCTCGGCGCGCGCATAGGTGTCGGCCATGCTCTCGATCTCGGCGCGCGGCAGGCCGGAGCGGCGTTCGATCTCCGCCCAGTCGGTCGCGGCGATGTCGGCGGCCAGCGCGTCGAAACCCGTGGTATGTTCGGCGATGAACGCGCGGTCGAGCACTCCCGCCCCGCCCGCCGCCAGATCGGCGGCATCCATCGCGAACAGGGCCTTCATCATGCCCTTCAGCATCGCCATGTCGCCGCCCACCCGGACCTGATGATAGGCGGAGGCGAGCGGCACGCCTCCGGGGCGCACCATGTCGCCGACATGCTGGGGCGACTGGAAGCGTTCCAGCCCGCGCTCCTTCATCGGATTGGCGACGACGATCGCCGCGCCACGCTTCGCCGCATCGCGCAGCGAGGACAACATGCGCGGATGGTTGGTGCCGGGATTGTGCCCGATGCAGAAGATCGCATCGGCATGCTCGAAATCCTCGAGCGTCACCGTGCCCTTGCCGATACCGATCGACTGGGGCAGCCCGGTGCTGGTCGCCTCGTGGCACATGTTGGAGCAGTCGGGGAAATTGTTGGTCCCGAACGCCCGCACATAGAGTTGCCACAGGAACGCCGCTTCGTTGGAAGTGCGGCCCGAGGCATAGAATTCCGCCTGATCGGGATGGTCGAGCCGTTTTAGCGCCTCACCCGCCAGCCGAAACGCCTCGTCATAGCCGATCACTTCATAGCGATCGGTCGCGGGATTGTAGCGTAGCGGATCGGTCAGCCGCCCCGCCCCCTCCAGATCATGGTCGCTCCACGTCCATAATTCGCTGGCGGAATGGCGGGCGAAGAAATCGGGGTCGACGCGCTTGGCGGTCGCTTCCCAGGTCACCGCCTTGGCGCCATTCTCACAGAATTCGAAGGACGAGCTTTCGCGCGGGTCGGGCCAGGCGCAGCCCGGGCAGTCGAACCCGTCGGGTTGGTTGACCGACAGTAGCGCGCGGGCATCCGCCATCTGCGCGCGCACCGCCGCCGCGACGGCGCGCAGCGCACCCCAGCCGCCCGCCGGGCCGCCATAGTCCTTTACGCCGTCGATGCGTTCATCCGTCACATTGGGTCCTTCACGTCGTCAGGCTTCGACCTCCACGGGGCCGAGCGGCCGGGAGCAACAGGCGAGGATGTAGCCTTCCTCGACCTCGTCATCCAGGATGCCGCCATTATGGGTCATCACGACCTCGCCGGAGACCTTCATCGTCTTGCAGGTGCCGCAGATGCCGGACTCGCACGCCGCGGGGATACGCACCCCGGCGGCCCGCGCCGCCTCCAACACCGTCTGGCCCGGCAGGCAGGTGCCAGTCACACCCGAATCCGCAAAGATCACCGGGACGGTCGCATCGCTGGCCTCACCCGCATCGGTGACGACCGCGACCTGTTCGGCGGGGGCGTCGGGGGGGACTTCGCCAAAGCTTTCCTGATGGTAATGCGCCATGTCGAAACCGGCATCGCGCAGGAAATCCTGGACCAGCGCCATGAACGGCTCCGGCCCGCAGCAGAAGATTTCCCGCTCCATCAGGTCGGGGACGAACGTCGCCAGCATCGAATGGCTGATCTGCCCGCGATGCCCGAACCAGCTTTCGCCCAGCGAATTGGCCTTCACCATCACGCTCAGCGACAGGTTCGGCATCTGCCGATCGAGCAGTTCCAGTTCGTGGCGGAAGATGATGTCCTTCGGGCTACGGGCGCAGGTAACGAAGGCGACGTCGCTCTGTGGCGCGAGATCGGCCATCCAGCGCAGCATCGACATCATCGGCGTGATGCCCGATCCCGCCGACAGGAACAGATAGCGCCCGGCCGGATGCCCGATATGGGTGAAATGCCCGTTCGGACCATAGGCCTTGATCCGCATGCCGGGGCGCAGATGATCGAACATCCAGCGGGTGCCGATGCTCCCCTCCTGCGCCTTTACCGTCACCGCGACCGAATAGGGCCGCGACGGCGTGGACGACAGGGTATAGGTGCGGAACAGCGGCTCCGCCCCTTCGACGGGCAGTTCGAGCGTGACGAACTGGCCCGGCTTGTACCGGAACCAGCAGTCACCGTCCGGCCGAAAGGTGAAGGTCTTCACCGCCGGCGCTTCGTCCACCACGCTGACCACCTCCAACGCGTGGAGGCGGTCCGTCCATGGGATCAGTTCGTCCAGGTGCCGATGCGGAGCCATGGTCATGACAGGCAACGCCCCGAACCGGTCACGCGACGCGCCGGATATGCGATTGGCCCGAACCGCCCAGCCGCGTCTCGACGAAGCGCGCATACCAGTCGACGAACTGGATCACGCCGCCTTCATGCACCTGCGAATAGGGGCCGGGCTCATAAGCGGGCGAGCGGATGCCGAAGGCGTTTTCCTCGACGATGCGGCGGTCCTGATCGTTGGTCTGGGTCCAGACATGGGTCAGTTCGTCGAGATTATAGTCGACACCCTCGACCGCATCCTTGTGGACCAGCCATTTGGTGGTGACCGCCGTCTCATTGGGGCCGATCGGCATGACGCGGAAGGTCACCGCATGGTCGACCAGCACATGGTTCCAGGTCGTCGGATAGTTGAACAGCATCAGCGCACCGATCCGCTCGGCCTGTACCGCGTCCGACAGCGGACGCGTGACGGCGCGCTTGCCCGACATGGTATAGCTTTCGGCTTCGCGCAGCAGCGGGGCGCGGATCGCGCGGAACTGGCCGCTGTCATGGATCTGGAATTTCGCCGGTAGTCCGGCCGCCTCGCAGCGCGCCCAGTGATCCGCCATCTCCGGGTCCTCGCCGCCGCCGCTGACGCCGGTGACGTTGGGCGATTCCGAATAGGTCTTGCACAGCTCCGGATGGCTGCCCGCGCAATGATAGCATTCGCGGTTGTTTTCCCAGACCAGCTTCCAATTGCCCTTTTCGACGATCGTCGATTCGAAGGCGATCTTGGCATCCTTCAGGTTATGCGGCGCGAAATAGGGCTGCATCAGTTCGCGGAACGGCGCGAAGTCGGCCGGTTCGTTGGCGAGGCAGATGAAGATGTAACCTGCGACGCTTTCGCACGCGACGGGTTTGAGCGAATGCTGACTGGGGTCGAAATCCTCGCCCATCTGCCGCGCAAAGGCGAGCGAGCCGTCGAGATTATAGGTCCACTGGTGATAGGGACAGACCAGCTTGGCGGTCGTTCCCCGGACCGAGGTACAGACCCGGCTGCCGCGATGACGACAGCTATTGTGGAAGGCGCGGATCTGTCCTTCGCGGTCGCGCAGAACGACGACTGGATAAGACCCGACCTGAAGCGTGAAATAGCTGCCGGCTTTCAGCAGTTCGCAATCATGCCCGGCGAACAGCCAGTCGCGGTACCAGATCAACTCCAGATCCAGGTCGAAAAATTCCTGATCGACATAGAAGGGCTGCGGAAGGGAATAACCCTCCTTGCGCGACCGGATCAGGTTCAGCATTTCACTGCGTGCGTCCACCTCGTCATCCTTTCCGTTGCTGAGCCGGAACAATCATCGCCGCCGTATCGAGGCCAATCGAACATGGGGCGAGAGCGGTTCACCGCTCCTCCTGTCGCTTTTCTATTTACCCACCCGTGCGTCGCGATCCACCGGGCTTCGTATCGAGCAAGGCTATTCCTCCGCTCTCTCCAGCCAATAGGATGATTGCGTCAACGAGCCCTGCGTTTCGCGACATGCGCGGCCGCCGCCGGGTCGCTCGAAAACCGGCTGCGGCCATGCCACCTCGACCTCGACATGGTCAAGCACACCGCGCACCGGCGCATTGGGCTTGCGGATGACGATGCGCGCGCGGACGATCTGGACGAAGCGATCGCACAGCGCACGAGCGACATCGAGCGCCAGCGCCTCGATCAGGAAACGGCGCGGGCCCGACAGGATGCGCTCGATCTCGACAAAGACCAGCCCGTAATCGACCGTCTCCCCGACATCGTCGGTATCAAGCGCGGGCAGCGCGTCGACATGGATTTCGGCATCGACATGGAAACGCTGCCCCAGCGTCTTCTCTTCGTCGAACACGCCGTGATTGGCGAAGAAGCAGCAGTTTTTCAGCCGGATGACATACATGACAATTCGCTTGTCGCCGGGGAAGATCGTCATGGGCGGCGCTGGCACTCGCCGCCCATGGGTCGAAGCCGGATCAGCTCTTCGGCTTGCGGTTTTCCGGGTCGTAGAGCGGCTTGTACCCGACCGACGCCACCTCCACCGGATAGCGTTCGCCGAAATACTCGACCTCCAGCTTGCGCCCTTCCTGGCAATGCGACCAGGGCAGATAGGCCAGCGCGATATTCTTGCCGATCGACGGGCCATAGGCGATCGAGCTCGTATAGGAACGCCGCCCCAGTTCATCGACCAGCGTCTCGCCCGTTTCGGGGTCGAGGACCGGCAGGATACCGACCGGATAGCGCTTCACGCCCTTGGCATCGACATTGTCGGTCATCACCAGCGTGCACAGCTTGGCGGGCTGATGCTCACGGGCGCGATGTTCCAGATGCTTGGCCTTGCCACGGAAGTCCGCCTCCTTGGCCTTGGGGCGCGCCAGATCGGCTTCGAGCAGGTTGTAATGGGTCAGCAGGTCGGCGTTCTGGAGGCGCAGGCTCTTTTCCATGCGCCGCGAATTGGCATAGGTCTCGATGCCGACCGCGATGACGCCGGTGGAGCGGAGCGCGTCCCATACCTCCAGACCATCCTCATAGGCCATGTGCAACTCCCAGCCCTGCTCGCCGACATAGGAGATGCGAAAGGCCATCACGTCCTTGCCCGCGATGCGGACCGGGCGGATCGCGGCGAAGGGGAAATTCTCCAGCGACAGTGCCTCGGGGTCCTCGACCACCTTTTGCAGGTTCACGCGAGCGTTCGGGCCCCAGATGCCGACCGTGACATATTTCTCGGTCACGTCGGTCACGGTCACGTCCAGCCCGCGATCCTGCGCGACGCGGCGCATATACTGGACATCGCGCGGCCCCGCGTCGGCGCCGTTCACCAGCCGACAGCGATCGGCGAGACGGAAGACGGTGAAGTCGGCGCGGACATTGCCCTCATCGTCGAGGAAGTGGGTGTAGATGCCCTTGCCGATGCTGGCATCGCCGCCGACCTTGGCCGCGCACAGCCACTCCATCAGCGCGACATGGTCCGGCCCCTCGATATCGGTGATGTGGAAGTGCGACAGGTTGATGAGGCCGCAATCCGCGCTGAGTTCGAGTTGCTCGGCGTTCGACACGCGCCAGAAATGGCGATTGTCCCATTCATTCTCGCGCACGGGCACCTGATCGGCATATTTCTCCAGCAGATGCTCGTTCGCGGCATAGCCATGCGCGCGCTCCCAGCCGCCCAGTTCCATGAAATAGCCGCCCAGATCCTTCTCCCGCTCCCAGAAGGGCGAGCGGCGGATGCCACGACCGCCGGCAAAGGGCTCGCGCGGATGGACCGGCGGGTTATAGATTTTGGCCGCGGTTTCGAGGCAGCGTTCCTCGATGAACTTGGCCTCCAGCTGGAACGGGTTGAAGCGGGCATAGTCGATGCTGGCATGGTCGATCGCGGTGCGCCCGTCGGTCATCCAGTCGGCGATCAGCTTGCCCATGCCCGGGCCGTCCTTCACCCAGATGCCGACCGCATACCACAGGCCGCGCACCTTCTGGCTCTCGCCCATCGACGGGCCGCCATCGGTGGTGGTCTGGAGCAGGCCGTTGAACGAATGGCTTTCGTTATAGCCCAGCTCGCCCAGGATCGGCGTCAGCTCGATCGCGCGCTCGAGCGGTTCGAGCACCTGCTCCATCTCCAGGTCGCGCTGCGACGGCGACAGGCGGGCCTGTTCCTTTTCCAGCAGGTCGCGCGGATGGACGAGGCGGGGCGCATGTTCCTCATAATAACCCCATTCGATCTGGCCGCCCTCGGTCGTCTTGGGATCGCCCGTGTCGCGCATATAGGCCGAATTGCCCTGGTCGCGGAGCAGCGGATAGCCGATGTCCTTGCCCGTCCCTTCGAACTCCTTGTACGGGCCGAAAAAGGTCAGCGGGTGGTCGACCGGGAAGACCGGCAGGTCCTCGCCCGCCATCTCGGCGATCAACCGGCCCCACAGGCCGGTACAGACGACGACATAATCGGCCATGATCGTGCCGCGCGTCGTCTCGACGCCCTTGATCCGGCCCTCCTCGATGATGAGCGACAGGGCCGAGGTGTTGGCGAAGACCGACAGCTTGCCCGCATCGACCGCCTGATCGACCAGCTTGCCCGCCACCGTCTGCGAGCGGGGCACGACCAGACCGGCATCGGGGTCCCACAGGCCGCCCTGCACCAGGCTTTCCTCGATCAGCGGGAACTTCGCCTTGATCGTCGCCGGGTCGACCAGCTCCGCGCGGGTGCCGAACGCCTTGCCCGAGGCGACCTTGCGGCGGATTTCGTCCATCCGCTGATCGTCGCCCACGCGTGCGACCTCCAGCCCGCCGATGCGTGAATAATGGCCCATCTTCTCGAAGAAATCGATTGAGTAGAGGGTCGTCCACGTCGTCAGATAGTCATGGCTGGTCGCGTAGCAGAAGTCGGACGCGTGCGCGGTTGAGCCGATATCGGTCGGCACCCCCGACTTGTCGATGCCGACGATGTCGTCCCATCCGCGCTCGACGAGATGATGGACGATCGACGCGCCCACGATGCCGCCGACGCCGACGATCACCACACGGGCCTTTTGGGGAAGGGCAGCCATTTCTCAATCCTCTCGTTCGGAGATCACGGGGTCGGGCAGGCCGGCGCGGCGATGCGCGGCGAGCACGGCATTGTGCATCAGGGTCATGATCGTCATCGGGCCGACGCCGCCGGGAACCGGGGTGATCGCCCCCGCCCGCTCCTTGGCGCCGGCGAAATCGACGTCACCGACCAGGGTCTTGCGTCCGTCGCGCTCGACCCGGCTGGTGCCGATGTCGATGACGGTCGCGCCGGGGCGTATCCATTCGCCCCGGATCATTTCGGCGGCCCCCACCGCCGCGACGACGATGTCGGCCTGCGCCACCTTGGCGGGCAGGTCGCGGGTGCGCGAATGGGCGATCGTCACGGTGCAATCGCGGGCGAGCAGCAGCTGCGCCATCGGCTTGCCGACCAGGATCGAGCGGCCGACGACGATCGCATCGCGGCCGGACAGCGACCCCAGCGTCGCCTCCAACAGCATGATACAGCCCAGCGGCGTGCAGGAGACGAGGCCGGGCAGCCCGGAGGCGAGCCGCCCCGCACTCATCGGATGCAGGCCGTCGACATCCTTGGCGGGGTCGATCGCCTCGACCACCGCCAGCGAGTCCAGCCCCTTGGGCAGCGGCAACTGGACCAGGATGCCATCGACCCGGTCGTCGGTATTCAACCGCGCGACCAGCGCCAGCAACTCGGCCTGGCTGGTCGTCTCGGGCAGGACATGCTCGAAGCTTTCCATGCCCAGCTTGCGGGCCATGCGCCCCTTGCTGCGGACATAGACTTCGCTGGCCGGATCGGTGCCGACCAGCACCACCGCCAGGCCGGGACGCCGGCCGGTCCTTGCCGCGAAGGCGGGGATCGCCTCCGCGATCCTCTGTCCCAGTCCTTCGGCGAAGGCTTTGCCGTCAATGATGGTCGCTGTCATCGTCGGGTCTTTCGAAATCGGGTCACGCGGCGGCGGGGCAAATCTCCCCAAATGCTCCGCCGCCGCGCCACGTCACGACAGGTCCGCGCCGGGGTCAGGGCGCGAACACCACCGTTCGGTGACTGTTGAGCATCACGCGCCCTTCAAGATGATATTTGACGGCACGGGCGAGCACGCGGGATTCGATGTCGCGGCCGGTCGCCACGAAATCCTCGCTGGTCAGGCTGTGGCTGACCCGCTGGGTTTCCTGTTCGATGATCGGCCCCTCGTCGAGGTCAGGCGTCACATAATGGGCGGTCGCGCCGATCAGCTTCACGCCGCGATCATGCGCCTGATGATAGGGCTTGGCGCCCTTGAAGCTCGGCAGGAAGGAGTGGTGGATGTTGATCACTCGGCCGTACAGCCGCTCCGACAGGTCGTTGGAGAGGACCTGCATGTAGCGGGCGAGCACGACCAGTTCCGCACCCGTCTCGTCGACCAGATCGAGCAGCTTCTGTTCCTGCTCGGCCTTGTTCTCCTTCGTCACCGGCCAGTGATGGAAAGGGATGCCCTCGATCTCGGCGGCGCTGCGCGCGGCATCATGGTTGGAGACGATCGCGACGACATCGGCGTTCAGCCAGCGGACTTTGATCTGGTAGAGCAGATGATGCATCGCATGGTCGAATTTCGAGACCATGATGATGATCCTGGGCCGTTGGTCGACGTCCGTCACCTTCAGGTCCAGCGCGAAGCGGTCGATGGCGGGCTGCACCGTGCGTTCCACCGCGTCGCGGGTCACATCGGCGGGCACGGTGACCGCGATGCGCAGGAAGAAATGGTCCGCCTGCCGGTCCCAGAACTGGTTGGATTCCAGGATATTGGCCCCCAGCGACGCAAGCGCGGTGGTGATGGCGGCGACGATGCCCGGCTGGTCCTTGCAGCTCAGCCGGATGACATAGGCTTTTTCACTCATGGATCGGGCTCCCCCCGGAAAATGGCGCAGTCTCGAATGGCGTCGTCACGGTCACAGGGCGCGTTCGAGTTCGGGGACCAGTTCGAACAGGTCGCCGACCAGGCCGTAATCGGCGACCTGGAAGATCGGCGCGTCGGCGTCCTTGTTGATCGCGACGATCACCTTGGCGTCCTTCATCCCCGCCAGATGCTGGATCGCGCCCGAAATGCCGCAGGCGACATAGAGGTCGGGCGCGACGACCTTGCCGGTCTGGCCCACCTGCCAGTCGTTCGGGGCATAGCCCGCATCGACCGCCGCCCGCGACGCGCCGACGGCGGCCCCCATCTTGTCAGCGAGCGGCAGGATGGTCTCGCGGAACTTCTCCTCCGATCCCAGCGCCCGGCCACCCGAGACGACGATCTTGGCCGAGGCGAGCTCGGGCCGATCGCTGGCGGCGAAGCGGTTCTCGACGAAGCGGCTCTGGTCCGAACCCTCGCCCGCCGCCGTCTCGACGATGGGGGCGACGTCCGCCCCGCTTTCGGCGGGGGCGAAAGCGGCGGTGCGCACCGTCACGACCTTCTTGGCGTCGGTCGTCTGAACGGTCTGGACCGCATTGCCCGCATAGATGGGCCGCTTGAAGGTATCGGGCGCGACGACCTCGATCGCCTCGGACACCTGCATCACGTCGAGCAGCGCGGCGACGCGCGGCAGCACGCTTTTGCCGGCGCTCCCGGCGGGCGCGATGATCGTGTCATAGTCGCCGGCCAGCGACAGGATCAGTGCCGCGCTCGGCTCGGCCAGGCGTTCGGCCAGCGCGTCGCTTTCGGCGAGCAGCACTTGGCGCACGCCCTGCAACCGCGCGGCCTCCTCCGCCACGGCGCGGGCACCCTGCCCGGCCACCAGGATGTCGATATCGCCGCCGATCGCGCGCGCCGCGGTCAGCGTGCGGGCGGTCTGGTCGGCAAGGGCTTGATTGTCATGTTCGGCGAACAGAAGAATGGGCATCTCGGACGCTCCCTGGAGATCAGTTTAAAGGACGGCCGCCTCGACCTTGAGCTTGGTGACCAGTTCGGCGACGCTGCCGACCTTCACCCCGGCGCTGCGCGCGGCGGGCTCCTCGGTCTTCAGCACCTTCAGCCGGGGCGCGATCGACACGCCGAAATCGGCGGCGGTTTTGTCCTCCAGCGGCTTTTTCTTGGCCTTCATGATGTTGGGCAGCGAGGCGTAGCGCGGCTCGTTCAGCCGCAGATCGACCGTCACCACCGTCGGCAGCGTCGCCTCGATCACCTGCAGGCCGCCATCGACCTCGCGGGTAACGGTGGCGCGGTCGCCATCCAACTTGATCTCGGAGGCGAAGGTCGCCTGCGACCAGCCGAGCAGCGCTGCCAGCATCTGGCCGGTCTGGTTGGAGTCGTCGTCGATCGCCTGCTTGCCCAGCAACACGAGCTGCGGCGCTTCGGTCTCGACCACCGCCTTCAGAAGCTTGGCGACGCTCAGCGGCTCGACCGCGTCTTCGGCCTTGATGAGGATCGCTCGATCCGCCCCCATGGCGAGCGCGGTGCGCAGCGTGTCCTGCGCCTGGGCCGGGCCGATCGACACCACGACCACCTCCTCGGCGGCGCCCGCTTCCTTCAGACGGACCGCCTCTTCGATGGCGATCTCGTCGAACGGGTTCATCGACATCTTGACATTGGCCAGGTCGACCCCGGACCCGTCGGGTTTGACGCGGATCTTGACGTTGTAATCGACGACCCGCTTGACCGGCACGAGAATTTTCATCCGTCACCTCTCCAATCTGGGCGATGCGCCGCCTATCGGTGGCATCATCGGAACAGCGCCCGGCACGGCCGGGTGCTCGCATGACAGGACCGGGGTGGCCGCGCCCCGCCATCGCGGAGCCGGCCGGTTGCAGAACCGGTCATTGATCGTGAAACTATGCCCTATCGCCCGGCCGGCTCACGGCGCCGGACATAAGGTTGGCTATCGAACGGGCCCCGGACCACGTGCATCCGTTTGCCGTCGATGGAAGTAAATTTGCGCCACCATCGACAGGAGCGAAAGAATATTTGCGTCAAATGGCCGCAAACTCTACGACATGAATGAAAGAGCATAAGATCGGATGCGCATCATGGGATCGTTTTCGCCACCGCCTTTCAACACGGGCTTTCATCACCGGACCGGGGGCCCGCGCCTGTCGGTCGGCTTCCTGCTCACCAAGCGTTTCACCCTGTGCGCCTTCGCCAATTTCGTCGACGTGCTGCGGCTGGCTGCGGACGAAGGCGACCGCAGCCGCCACATCCTGTGCGACTGGAAGATCCTGTCCGATACGAGTGCGTCGATCCCGTCCAGCTCGGGCGTCTCGGTTCAGCCCAATGAGCGTTTCGGCGATCCGACCCGGTTCGACTATATCGTGGTGATCGGCGGCCTGATCGACGAGATCGACGATTTCGGCAGCGAATATATCGATTATCTGCGCCAGGCCGCGCGCGCGGGCGTGCCGCTGGTCGGCGTGTGTACCGGCGCCTTCCTGCTCCACCGGGCGGGGCTGCTGCACGGCTATAAATGCTGCGTGAGCTGGTTCCACCATCGCGACTTTCTGGAGCAGTTCGACGGGCTGAACCCGGTGTCGGACCAGATCTTCGTGGTGGACCGCGATCGCCTGACCTGTTCGGGCGGGGCCAGCTCGGCGCATCTGGCGGCGCATCTGGTCGAAAAGCATGTCGGGCGGGCGCAGGCGAGCAAGAGCCTGCACATCATGATCATCGACGATCCGCTGACCGCCGACAAGCCGCAGCCGGGCCTGCCGCTCGACTTCAAGACGCAGGACCCGATCGTCCTGCGCGCGTTGCTGATCGCGCAGCAGAATATCGAGACGCCACTGTCGGTCGCCGACATTGCCGAGCGGATGAAGATCAGCAAGCGCCAGCTCGAACGCCGCTTCCAGAGCGCGCTCGGGCTGTCGCCGCAGGTCGCCTTCATGGACCTGCGCCTGACGCTGGCGCGGCACCTGCTGGAGACGACCGACCGGTCGATCACGACGATCGCCGTCACCTGCGGCTTTTGCGACTCCTCGCATATGAGCCGCATGTTCCGCCGCCGCTTCGGCCATTCGCCGTTCGAGACCCGCGCGGGCCTCTCCGGCGGCGACCGGGCCGAAGCGGCGGACGATCTAGAAATAATAGCCCATCAGGATCAGTAACGACGTCTTGACCCTGTTGTCGCCGCCCTGCGCCGCGCCGGAGACGAACTGGCCCGCCCCGACATAGGGGTCGTTGCGCCCGATCATCAGGTCGGACCAGATGCGGATGCGGTGCGTCGCCTTGTCGGTCCAGAAGGCGCCCAGGGTCAGCCGCTCGCTGTCGGGAAAGCTGCCCTGGCTTTTCAGGAAGCGCGCATAATTGCCGTATAGGCTGAGCTCGAAGGGCAGCTTGCCGGTGTCGATCGAGCGGCCCAGTTCGCCGAAGAGCATCGTGCCACGCGCGGCGATGTTATAGGATGCGTCATAATCGCCGACCGAGACCCGGTCATTGGGCCCGGGCCCGCGCGGATCGATAATCTGCCGCGCCGCCAGCAATTTGCCGTGCCAGCGCCCATCCTCCACCTTGGCGCTGAACGCGGCGGCATGGCGATAGCCGTCGCGCCCGGTCTCGAAATTGCGGACCGAGGAGATCCAGCCCGAGCCGGTCAGGGTCAGCTTGGCAGTGGCCGACAGCGGCACCTGATATTTGGTCCGCCCGACGATCATGTTGCGCTCGGCGGTCTGGGTGCCGCCGGGGACATAGCCGTCGGCACGGACCAGATTGACGGTGAAGCGCGCGCTGTCCCTGCTGATCCCGAAGGCATTGGGCGCCGCGCCGGGAAAGAAGCCGATATCGAACCCCGCCTTCTTGCCCTGATGCGAGGCGCTGATACCCAGATTATAGACCTCTTCCATGCCATAGACAAAGCCCAGGCTGTTGAAGAAGGCCGATCCCCACCAGCGATCGTCGAACGGCACCGGTTGCAGCCCCACCGTCACCTTGTCCTCGGCGCTCAGTTTCGCGCCGACATAGGCGTACATCGGGAAACTCACCTCACCCGGATAGACGTCATAGCCATTGGCGCGGCCATAGATGAAGCTGCCGCCATAGAAGCGATATTGCGCCGAACCGAAGATCACCGAGGAATCGTAATCGGCGGTCAGCAACAGCGTGTCGAACGACAGATGCTGCGACGTTCGCCGCTGGCCGTCCGCGCCCACATCGTTGAAGCGCAGATCGTAACGGCCCCGAATCGCCCCGCCCAGTTTCAGCTTCGCCTCGGACGCTGCTGCGGGTTGTGGCAAGGCGATCTTGGCCGGGGCGGGCTTGGGGGGTGCCACTCCGTCCGGCGGAACATTCGTCTGCCCCGCGTCAGTCGGTGGCGCCCCCGTCTGGGCGGCTTCGGGTTGGGGGGATGGCGGCGTCGCAGTCTGCGGCGGAGCCGTAGTGGCGAGGATGAGCGGGATCAGCACGAGCGCATCCACGCGCCCATGGTCGGGAATCGCGATACCATGCCCGTTTCCTTCAAAGGAGGAATGTCGATGGCGGGATGGGGCAGGGCGCCAACGCCCCTGCCCCATCCCCCGCCGGTTACGCCGGGACGCCCAGCCCGTGATGCTCGGGCGCGCGCGTCAGCAGGCTGGTCGTCGGCGAACCCGACAGCAGCAGATAGCGCTCGAACTGCGACAGGATATCGGCGATGACCTGCTCTTCGCTCAGCCCCATGATGTCATAGCCCCGGCCGCCACAGGCGAAGAAGGTCCGCGCCTCGTGCCGCACCTGCGGATCGAGCGTCTCCAGCGGGGTAAAGGCCGCCAGCGCCCGCTCCGCCGGTCGTACGCCATAGAGGAAGCCGCGATGCCCATCGCCCGCTGGCGAGACGAGGCAGGTTTCGCGACCCTCCTCGACCATATGGGTCGGGCGACCGCGCTGGGTCAGTTCGGCGGCGACGGCCGCCAGCGCCGGCTTGACGGTCGTCGCGATATAGCTGGTCACGTCGCGCGCCTCGGGCTTGTTGAGCGCCAGCGACAGACGCGTCTGCCAGGACGGCTCGACGCCCGGCGAGGTACGCCCTCCTCCCATGGCATATTGCGCCTGGTCCGCCCGCATCCCCTTGAACAACCCGACCAGCAGCGCCAGCATCACCAGCGCGAACGGCAGGGCGGCGATGATCGTCGCGGCCTTCAGCGCGGCGAGCCCGCCCGCGATCAGCAGGATGATGGTGACCAGCGCCTCCAGCACGCACCAGAACAGCCGCTGCATCTTGGTCGTCTCGGTCCGGCCGCCCGACCCGATGATGTCCATCACCAGCGAGCCCGAGCTTTGCGACGAGATGAAGAAGATGCCGATCATGAAGATGGCGAGCGCCGTCGTCGCGCCGCTGAACGGCAGATAGGCGAAGAATTTGAACAGCGCGATCGAGACATTGTCGGCCACCGCCGCCGAGATCGCTCCGGCCGCGACGCCCTGATCCAGGAACAGCGCGGTGTTGCCGAACACCGTCATCCAGAGGAAGGTGAAGGCCGATGGCAGCAGCAGGACGGCCAGGATGAACTCCCGCACCGTGCGCCCGCGCGAAATGCGCGCGATGAACATGCCGACGAACGGCGCCCAGGACATCCACCACGCCCAGTAGAACAGCGTCCAGTCGTTGATCCACGGCGTCGGCTTATAGGCATAGAGGTTGAAGGTGCGCGGCACGAAGCTGGACAGATAAAGCCCGATATTCTGCACCAGATCGCGCATGAGCTGGATGGTCGGCCCGGTCGCCAGCACGAAGAGCATCAGGCCGATGGCGAGCAGGATGTTGAGCTCGCTCATCCGCTTGATGCCCTTGGACAGGCCCGACAGCACCGCCAGCGTCGCCACGCCCGAGATGATGACGATCAACAGCACCTGGATCGGCACGCTCATCGGCAGGCCGATCAGATAGTTGAGCCCGCCATTGACCTGCTGCACGCCCAATCCCAACGAGGTCGCCAGCCCGAAAACGGTGCAGCAAATGGCGAAGATATCGACCGCATCGCCGATCCGTCCTTTGATCCGCTCCTTGAGCAGCGGATAGAGACCCGATCGGATGGTCAGCGGCAGATTGTAGCGATAGCCGAAATAGGCCAGCGACAGCCCCACCACCGAATAGATCGACCAGGCATGAATGCCCCAGTGGAAGAAGGTGATGCTCATCGCCTCCTGCTGTGCGGCGATGCTGCGCGGCGTGGCGTCGGGCGGCGTGGTGAAATGCATGATCGGCTCGGCCACCGCATAATACATCAGGCCGATGCCCTTGCCCGCCGCGAACAGCATCGCGACCCAGGACACGAAACGGAAATCGGGTTCGCAATCGTCCGGCCCCAGCTTCAGGTCGCCGAAGCGGCTGAAGCACAGGATCGTGACCGACAATAGGAAGACACCGACCGCAAGTAGGTAGAACCAGCCGACCTGGGCCAGAATGCCCTTTTCGACGACGGTCAGAAACGCATCCGCCTGTTGCGGCAAGAACGTGCCCACCCCCAGCAGGACCATGATAATGCCGACCGCGCCGAAAAAGACGGGTCGGTTGATGACGAAACCGGACATATCATCCTCCTTCATCCCATCCGATCATCACGGTCCCGCAGACACGGCCCCCCGGCCCCCCGCCCCGCACCGGGTGGAGGATGACATGATCGGAACTTCGATGCGACGGCCCGGGCACCATTACCCGGACCGTCCGCCCGCCATCACGCGGCGGCGAGCATATCGTGCGGATCGAGGACGAACTTGGTCGCCGCCCCCTGATCGAATGTCTCATAACCCTGCGGCGCGTCGTCGAGCTTGATGACGCGCGCATTGACGATGTCCGCGATCGGCAGGCGATCGTGGAGAATGGCCTGCATCAACTGGCGGTTATATTTCAGGACCGGCGTCTGGCCGGTGTGGAAGGATTGCGCCTTGGCCCAGCCGAGCCCGAAGCGTAGCGACAGGCTGCCTTGCTTGGCCGCGCTGTCGACCGCGCCGGGATCTTCGGTGACGTAGAGGCCCGGAATGCCGATCGAGCCCGCCGCGCGGGTGATCTCCATCATCTGGTTGAGCACGACGGCGGGCTGCTCGCCGCCGGTGTGCCCGCGCGCCTCGAACCCGACGGCATCGATCGCACTGTCCACCTCGTCGGTACCGATCACCTCCGCGACCAGATCGCCCAGACGATCGCTCTTCGACAGGTCGATCGGCTCGAACCCGACCTTGGCGGCATGGGCGAGGCGATCGGGGTTGAAGTCGCCGATCATCACGACCGCCGCGCCCAGGATGCGCGCCGAGGCGGCGGCGGCCAGCCCGACCGGGCCCGCACCCGCGACATAGACGGTCGAACCGACGCCCACCCCAGCCATCATCGCGCCGTGGAACCCGGTCGGCAGGATGTCGGAGAGCATGGTCAGGTCGCGGATCTTGGATAGCGCCCGGTCGCGATCGGGCAGCTTCAGCAGGTTGAAATCGGCATAGGGCACGGTGACATAGCGCGCCTGACCGCCGATCCATCCGCCCATATCGACATAGCCATAGGCACCGCCGGCGCGCTCCGGATTCACCGTCAGGCAAACACCGGTATCCTGCGACTTGCAGGTGCGACAGCGACCACAGGCGACGTTGAACGGGACCGAGACGATGTCGCCGATCTCCAGCATCTCGACGTCACAGCCCTTTTCGATCACTTCGCCGGTGATCTCATGGCCCAGCACCAGTCCGGGCGCAGCGGTGGTCCGGCCGCGCACCATATGCTGGTCCGACCCGCAGATATTGGTGGAGATGACCTTCAGGATCACCGCATGCTCGATGCGGCGACCGTCCGGGGCCTGCAATTTCGCATCATCGATGTCGCGCACTTCGACCTTGCCCGGTGCGACATAAACGACGCCTCGATTCCTGCTCATGGCTCTCGATCCTCTCGTTCGGATTTCGCTCGCGGTCAGCGCGGTTCGATGTCCGGCCGATCTCACGAGGAGGAGAGGACCATAGCGGGCAACCATCGCACCATCAGAAGTGCGACATGCAGGGTCACAAATGCGTCACCAATAAAAAGATATCACGGGCTCGTGACATTTTGAATAAAAATTGTGCAGCGCATAAAAAAGGGGCAGCATCCTGGCCCAATCCCAGGATACTGCCCGTCAGGTGTACTGAGGGATTAGTCTCAATGGCCCTAGTCAGGGCAGGGTGACGACCCGTACGTCATGGCCGAGCTTTTCCAGCCATACCTTCAACGGGACGAAAGGCAGCGCGACGGTCGCGGTATTGCGGAGCGGATGGACGGCGATCGGCGCATCCGAACGGAAACTTTCGTCGAAGACCAGCCGGACATCGCCCGGCGTCACATTGGCGATCGCCAGCGGCGTGACCGCACCCGGCGTCACTTGCAGCAGGCGCTCCATATCCTCGGCACTGCCGAAGGAGAATTTGCCCGCCTCTAGCCGCTCGGCCATGCCCTTCAGGTCGGCGCGGCGATCATACGGCAGAACGACCAGCCAGAAACGCTTCTGCTTGTCCTTCAGGAACAGGTTCTTGGTATGCGCGCCGGGCAGCGCGGCATGGATGTCCGCGCTCTCCTCGACGGTGAAGACCGCGGGATGCTCCAGCTTTTCGAACGCGATGCCTTCGCGCTGGAAGGCGGCATAGATTTCGTCTTCGGTCATCATCACCCTGGCAAGATTCGGGGTCAACATTCGGGGAAACTGACGGCCAGACCGCCCTGCGAGGTTTCCTTATACTTCGCATGCATGTCCGTGCCGGTACGCATCATCGTCTCGATGACCTGGTCGAGCGAGACGATATGGGTGCCGTCGCCGCGCAACGACAGCGAGGCGGCGTTGATCGCCTTGACCGCGCCGAACGCGTTGCGCTCGATACAGGGGACCTGCACCAGCCCCGCGATCGGATCGCAGGTCATGCCGAGATGATGCTCCATCGCGATCTCGGCGGCATTCTCTACCTGACGGTCGGTCGCGCCCATCGCGGCGGCAAGCCCGGCGGCGGCCATGGCGCTGGCGGTACCGACCTCGCCCTGGCACCCCACCTCCGCGCCAGAGATGGAGGCGTTGAGCTTGGTCAGCACGCCGATGGCGCTGGCGGTCAGCAGGAAGCCATGCATTCCCGCCCGATCCGCGCCTGGCCAGAAGTCGCGATAGTAACGGAGTACCGAGGGCACCACGCCCGCCGCGCCATTGGTCGGCGCGGTGACGACCCGACCGCCCGCCGCATTCTCCTCGTTCACGGCGATGGCGAACAGGCTGACATGGTCCATGATGCTGTGCGGCGCCTGCCGGTTGCGGAAGCGGTCGCCCTCCAGTTTCTGGCGCAAGGCCCGCGCCCGGCGCGGCACCTTCAAGCGCCCGGGCAAGATGCCTTCGGCCTGCATCCCATGGTCGATGCAGGTCATCATCACCTCGATCACCCGGTCGAGATAGGCGTCCAGCTCGGCTTCCGAGGTGCGGGCCAGCTCATTGGCGCGCATCACCTCGGCAATGCTCAGCCCGTGACAGGCACAGATCGCCAGCAGTTCGGCACCCGTGCGGAACGGGAAAGGCGGCGCCACTTCCTCATCGTCCAGCGCCGGATCGCCGACCATATCCTCCGGCGCGATGAAGCCGCCGCCGATCGAACACCAGCGCTCGGCCAGCACCTCCGCCCCGTCGCCATCGAAAGCGGTCAGGCGCAACGTATTGGGATGAACCGGCGTCTCGCCCACCCGGTCGAACACGATATCGGCGTCGGCATCGAAACCGATCGTGCGTCCGCCGACGACCAGACGACGCTCGCTACGCGCCTGTTCGACGATCTGTTCGATCTGCTCCGGCGCGATCGTGTCGGGCAGGAATCCGGCCAGTCCCAGCATCACCGCCCGGTCGGTCGCATGGCCCGTCCCCGTCCAGGCCAGCGAGCCCAGCAGGTCGCATTGCACCCGCACGAAATGCCGCCCGCGCAACGCCTCGGCGAAGCTGTGCGCCGCCTTCATCGGCCCTACGGTATGCGAGGATGACGGCCCGATGCCGACGCGGAACAGGTCGCGGACGCCCAGCATCGTCTCAGACCTCGTGCTCCGCGACGCGCAGCAGTTCCTCGACATAACGCGCGAAGGACCGCCACACCTCGATATGAAAGGCATCGGGGGCCAGCCGCCACAGCACGATCTCCGCCTTGTCGTACATGGTGCGGGTGCACATCCCCTCCGGGAAGCCCGCCAACGACAGGTCGAGCGCGCAGCCGCTGGCGAGGATCGTCTCGGCCTCGGGCCCGCGTACCGCCAGTGCGACCTGACGATGGCTGACATCGACCAGCGCACACAAGGCGTCGCCCAGCCGGGCCTGAAGCTCCGGCACCCAATCGTCGCTGGCATCGTCGGTCAGCAGCAACCATTCGTCCGGCCCCAGCCACAAGGCGGCCAGCTTGCCCTCGATCGCCGAGCGGCAGGCGGTCTGCGGCAGAGTGATGCCTAGCCGCTTGCCGACGATATCGACCATCGCCGCCGGACAGCGAAGTACGGCGCGACTGAAATGCCCCAGCGGCTGGACCGCCCGGCTGCTGCCGGAAAAGGGCGAGGCGGGGAGGTGTTCAGACATTGACGCGGGTCCCTTCCGGGTCGAGGAAAACGGGCTGGACGATCTCAACGGGGATCGCGCCGCCCGGCATCGGGATGTGGAGCGTCTCACCCATCCGCGCGCGACCGCCGCGCACCAGTGCCAGCGCGATCGGCGCATCCAGCACCGCGCTGTAATAGCTGGAGGTGACGTGCCCGATCGGCGTGCCGGGAGCCGACGGCGCCACGACCTGCGCGCCTTCCTCCAGCACCGAGCGGCCATCCTTGCTGCGCAGGCCGACCAATTGCTTGCGGTCGGGCGCGGCCATGGCGGGCCGGGCCAGCGAGCGCTTGCCGACGAAATCGGGCTTGGCCTTGCCGATCGCCCAGCTCAGGCCGACATCATCCGGGGTCACCGTGCCGTCGGTTTCCTGGCCGACGATGATATAGCCCTTTTCGGCGCGCAGGACGTGCATCGTCTCGGTGCCATACGCGACCATGTCGCAGGTCTTGCCCCGCTCCCAGATCGCCTCCCACACCATGCGGCCGTAGCCGCTCGGCACATTGACCTCGAAGCCCAGCTCGCCGGTGAAGCTGACCCGCATCAGCCGCATCGGCACGCCGCAGATGCGCGCGTCGGCGATGCTCATATGCGGGAAGGCCTCGGCCGAGACGTCCAGCCCCTCGATCAGCGGCGCGATCACCTCGCGGGCGCGCGGGCCCTGCACGGCGATGACCGACCATTGCTCGGTGGTGGAGGTCAGCCAGACGTTCAGGTTGGGCCATTCGGTCTGGAGATAATCCTCCATCATGTTCAACACCCGCGCCGCGCCACCCGTGGTGGTGGTGACGTGGAAACGGTCCGCCGCCAGCCGTCCGACCACGCCGTCATCCAGCACGAAGCCATCCTCGCGCAGCAGCACGCCGTATCGGCACTTGCCGACGCCCAGCTTGGTCCAGGCATTGACGAAGAAGCGGTTCATGAACTCCGCGGCGTCCGGCCCGACCACCTCGATCTTGCCCAGCGTCGAGGCATCAAAGATGCCGACGCCGCCCCGCACGGCCACGCATTCGCGGTTGACCGCCGCGTGCATATCCTCGCCGGGACGCGGGAAATAATGCGCGCGCCGCCAGTTGCCGACATCCTCGAATGCGGCCCCATGCTCCTTGGCCCAGTCGTTGATCGCGGTGATCCGCGCCGGATCGAACAGATCGCCGCGCGCATGGCCCGCCAGCGTGCCGAAGGTCACCGGGGTATAGGGCGAGCGGAAGGTGGTCAGCCCGATCTCCGGAATGCTCCGCCCCGTCGCCTCGGACACGATGCCCAGCGCGTTGATGTTGGACAGCTTGCCCTGATCGGTCGCCATGCCGGTGGTCGTGTAGCGTTTGACATGCTCGATCGACAGGAAGCCCTCACGCGTGGCGAGCCTGATGTCCTTGGCGGTCACGTCATTCTGCCAGTCGACGAACGCCTTGGCCTTGGACAGATCGGCCGAGGTCGGCGCGGCGCCCATATAGCCGCCATGACCTTGGGCATGGCGGACGGTGATGACCGGAGATGGCTGGGTCGCCTGTGCCTCACCGCCATTGGCGCGGATCGCCGCGCGACCGGCCTCACGCCCGTCCTCTAGCGCCGCGTCGAGCGCGAAGCGGCCCCGGCACGCACCCGCCGATTGCAGCGCCTCGGGCGAGCTGTCGGGCAGATAGGCCTGGAGGTTCTCGTCCCAGCTCAGCTTGCCGCGCGATTGCGAGAAGAGATGGACGCTGGGCGTGAAGCCCCCCGCCATCAGCACCGCGTCGCAGCCATGCTTCACCGCCCGGCCATTGGCGGTGATGGTGATCGAGGCGACCCGCAAATTGCCGGTGGTCCCGTCGATCCGGGCATCGTTCACGACGTTGAGCCCGGCCTGCGCGGCGCGGTCCGACACCACCGATGCCGGACGGATATCGGCGACGACCACCACATTCACGCCGGCCGCGTTCAGTTCGTGCGCGACGCGATAGGCATTGTCGTGCGCGGCGACGATCGCCACGCGCTCGCCCACCGAGACGCCATATTGCTGAAGATAGGTGCGCGCCGCCTCGGCCAGCATGATGCCCGGCCGATCATTGTCCGGGAAGACCAGCGGCCGCTCGATCGCACCCGTCGCCAATACGACCTGCCGCGCCCGCACCTGCCAGAGCCGCTCGCGCGCAGCCCCCTTGGCCGGGTTGGCGAGGTGATCGGTCAGCTTCTCGGTCAGGCCGATCCAATTGTGCGGATAATAGCCGAACGCGATGGTGCGCGGCAGCAGCGTGACATTGTCCTTCGCCGCCAGCACCTCCAGCTCGCGCTTGACCCACTGATCGGCGGGCAGGCCGTCGATCACCGTATCGACGGCGGCCAGCAGCGACCCGCCCATCCGCGCGCGATCATCACACAGCATCACCCGCGCGCCCGCATCCGCCGCCTCCCGCGCCGCCGCGATCCCTGCCGGGCCCGCGCCGACGACCAGCACGTCGCAATGCGCGTAACGCTGGCTGTAATGGTCGGGGTCGGGCTCGGTCGGTGCGACGCCCAGCCCCGCCGCTTCGCGGATGCGCGGCTCGTACAGCGAGTCCCACGCCTTTTTCGGCCACATGAAGGTCTTGTAGTAGAAGCCCGCCGGGATGAAGCGGCTCAGCAGCTTGTCGTTGACCGCCATGCGGTCCTTTTCGAGGCTGGGGTGCCGGTTCTGGCTGACCGCGTCGAGCCCGTCATAGAGCTCGATCTGCGTTGCCAGCAGGTTCGGGGCATAGCGCGCCCGGTCGCGGCGGATACCGACCAGCGCATTGGGCTCGTCCGCGCCTGCGCCCAATATGCCGCGCGGCCGGTGATATTTGAACGAGCGCCCGACCAGATGAACGCCATTGGCGAGCAGCGCGGAGGCGAGCGTATCACCCTCCATGCCCGTATAGCTCTTGCCATCGAAGGTGAAGCGGATCGGCTGGCCGGTGGTGACCGTGCCCTGCGCGATACGGTGGGTGGTCGTCTTCATGCGCCCTCGCCCTTCGGCGCGGTTTCGCCGACTTTATAGGTGGTCACGAACATGTCGGTCCGCGTGTCGCGCACCGCGTTGAAGAAGCGCGCGCAGCCATGGATGTGGCGCCAGCGCTCGGCATGCAGCCCCTTGGGATTGGAGCGGGTGTAGAGATAGGTGTTCCACTCCTCGTCGGAGAGGTCGGCGGGCTGCACCGGGCGGTCGATATGCGCCTCCCCGGCATAGGCGAACTCCAGCTCGGGGCGCTCGCCGCAATAGGGGCATCGGATGATGAGCATGGCGTCCCCCCTTTAGTGCGCGACGGCCGCGGCGGCGGCCTCGTCGATCATGAAGCCGTCCCGGAAGCGCTCGATCGTATAGGGCGCGTTGATCGGGTGCGGCTCGTCCTTGGCGATGGTGTGGGCCAGCAGATGCGCCGCGCCGGGCGTCGCCTTGAACCCGCCGGTGCCCCAGCCGCAATTGACGTACAGCCCCTTGACCGGCGTCTTGGCGATGATCGGCGAGCGGTCGGGCGTCACATCAACGATCCCTCCCCAGCTGCGCAGCATCCGCATCCGGCGGAACTGCGGGAACAGCTCGCAGATCGCCTCCAGCGTATGGGTCGCGATATGCAGGCCGCCCCGCTGGGTATAGCTGGTATAGGCGTCGGTGCCCGCACCGATCACCAGCTCGCCCTTGTCCGACTGGCTCATATAGGCGTGGATGGTGTTCGACATGACGACGCAGGGGAAGATCGGCTTCACCGGCTCCGACACCAGCGCCTGGAGCGGATAGCTTTCCAGCGGCAGGCGGACTCCGGCCATGCCCAGCACGACGCTGGTATGCCCCGCCGCCGATACGCCGACCCGCTTCGAGGCGATGAAGCCGCGATTGGTCTCCACCCCCGACACCGCGCCCGAGGCATCGCGGCGGATGCCGGTGACTTCGCAATTCTCGATGATGTCGACGCCCAGCGCATCGGCCGCACGGGCATAGCCCCAGGCGACCGCGTCATGCCGCGCGGTACCGCCGCGCCGCTGCAATGCCGCGCCCAGCACCGGATAGCGCATGTTGCGCTCGATATTGAGCGGCGGGCAGAATTCCTTGGCCTGTTCGGGCGTCAGCCATTCATTGTCGACGCCGTTGATCCGGTTGGCGTGGACGTGGCGCTTGAACACCTGCACGTCATGGATGTTATGCGCCAGCATCATCACGCCGCGCTGCGAGAACATGACGTTGTAGTTGAGCTCCTGGCTCAACCCCTCCCACATCTTCAGCGCATGATCGTAGAGCGCGGCGCTTTCGTCGAACAGATAGTTGGAGCGGATGATCGTGGTGTTGCGGCCGGTATTGCCGCCGCCGATCCACCCCTTCTCCACCACCGCGATGTTGCGCATCCCGAAGGACTTGGCGAGATAATAGGCCGCACCCAGCCCGTGCCCGCCACCACCGACGATGATCGCGTCATAGCTGGGCTTGGGGGTGGCGTTGCGCCACTGGGGCTTCCACCCCTTATGACCGCCAAGCCCCTGGCGGAAAAGCGAGAATGCCGAGAAACGCTGCATGATCCCCCCTGTCAACCGCGCGCGGTGTCGTAGATCGGATAGCGGTTGCACAGGGCGACCACCTCGCCACGCACCTCGCGGACCAGCGCATCGGGCACCTCGCCCTCCGACGCGGCATCGAGGATGCGGTTGATCAACCGACCGACCTCCTCGAACGCAGCCTTGTCGAAACCGCGGCTGGTCAGGGCGCCGCTCCCCAGGCGAATGCCGGATGTCACGGCGGGTTTCTCCGGGTCGAACGGAATGCCGTTCTTGTTGCAGGTGATGCCAGCCTCATCGAGCACATGCTCGGCGCGCTTGCCGGTCAGCTTCTTCGGCCGCAGATCGACCAGCACGATATGCGTGTCGGTGCCGCCCGAGACGATCGAATAGCCATTGGCCGCCAGCACCGCCGCCAGCGTCTGCGCATTCTCGACGACGCGGCGGGCATAGTCCTTGAACGAGGGGCGTAGCGCCTCGCCGAACGCCACCGCCTTGGCGGCGATGACATGCTCGAGCGGCCCGCCCTGGATGCCGGGGAAGATCGCGGAGTTGAACTTCTTGGCCAGCGCCTCGTCATTGGTCAGGATCAGGCCGCCGCGCGGTCCGCGCAGCGTCTTGTGCGTCGTGCTGGTCACGACATGGGCATGGTCGAGCGGATTGGGATGCGCCCCGCCCGCGACCAGCCCGGCGAAATGCGCCATGTCGACCATCAGCAGCGCATCGACCGAGTCCGCGATCTCTCGGAACCGGGCAAAGTCGATCCGGCGCGGATAGGCCGATCCGCCCGCGATGATCAGCTTGGGATGATATTCGTGCGCCAGTTCGGCGACCGCGTCATAATCGATCCGCTGGTCCTCTTCGCGCACGCCATAGGGAATGGCGTTCAGCCACTTGCCCGAAAAGGTCGGCGCGGCGCCGTGGGTCAGGTGCCCGCCATGCGCCAGACTGAGGCCCATCAGCGTATCGCCCGGCTTCAACAGCGCGAACTGCACCGCCATGTTCGCCTGTGCGCCCGAATGCGGCTGGACATTGGCGAACTTGGCACCGAACAGTTCGCGGGCGCGGTCGATGGCGAGCTGCTCGGTGACATCGACATGCTCGCACCCGCCATAATAGCGGCGACCGGGATAGCCCTCGGCATATTTGTTGGTCAGGACCGAGCCTTGCGCCTGAAGCACGGCGGTCGAGACGATATTCTCCGAGGCGATGAGTTCGAGCTTATCGCGCTGCCGGCCCAGTTCCGCCTCGATCGCCGCATCGACCTGCGGATCGCTATCGGCAAGCTGTCCGCCGAAAAAGGCCGCCTCGGCCGTGTCCACGATGCTGGGGTTGGTCGCCATCGAAAGTCCTCTCACACCTTTCGATGCAGGATGATGACTCCCTCCCCTCCCCGCCGGGACGAGCGCGGCGTAGACCTCGCAGATTTGCGACATGGATGTCGCACATCGCCCCCGAGCGGGGCGCTACGCTAAAACGCCATCGCCACGCCCAGACGCGCACTCACCGGCCGGAGGGGGGTGGTCTGGTCGCGCGCGCTCAGGATCAAGGGGTTGCCGGAGGCGAAACGGTTGCCCGTCGTGTCGAGCGCATTGTCGACCGACAGGGTCACGGTCGTCCGGCCATGCGTCCACCAAGCCGAGGCGTTGGCCACGCCGTAACGCCCCTGGGTAATGTCGAACAGATCGCCCGCGCCCAGTACCGATCGGCCGACATAGGAGGCTATGGCCGCCACTCCCAGCCGGTCCTGCGCGCCCGCAGCCCATTCGTAGCGTAGGCTGCCGCTGGCGGCGATCGGCGGCGTATCGGGCAGACGGCGATTGTTGCGCAGCGACGTATCGGCCAGTGCCCCGCGCACCCGATTGCCGGTGTAGAGGAAGGACAGGGTTGCGTTGAACCCGGGGATCGGTACCCAGTCCGCCGTCCCCTCCACCGCGCCGATCCGGGCGTCGCCGATATTGGCCGTATAGGGCAGCCCCCGGCGCGTCACGAGGTCCGCCTGGATGTCACGCCACCGCGCCTGGGACAGGGTGGCGGTAAGGGCCAGGCCGGTGGGGCCTTGGCGCAGGCGGCGGATGCCGAGTTCGGCCAGGGCGATCGCGTCGGGGCGGAAGTCGGCGACGCGGCCGATCATACGCGCCACCGCCAGCCCGCCGGTGCGGAACCCGGTCTGCATCCGCCCGAACAGCGCGAGTTCGGGTGCCATCTTCCAGGAAAAGGCGACGGTCGGATCGACGCGCCGGGTCAACTGGGCGGCAATGAAATTCTGCGAACGCGGCCGGAAGGACGGGTCGCCATCGGTTCGCGCCTGCGTCGCGCGCAGGCCCAGCGTCACGGTCAGGTCGGGCCGTATCGCCAGGCTCGCCTCCCCGAACAGCGAGGCGCTGCGTGTGCGATTGGTGACGCCGATAATCTCGATCGGCGCGGCGACGAAGCCGAAGGTGCGGTTCTGGCTGTCGCGATTGTCGAGCAGGGTCAGGCCGACGACCCAGGAACCACCGCCCTCCCCATGCCGCGACAGCCGCATTTCATGGCTGAACAGGCGCTTGTCCCGTTGGGTGTGATAGATGATCGCGGCCCCAGCCCCCGCCTGCCGCCGCGAGGCATCGAACAGGTCGTTCGCGGACGCCGTCGCCAGCCCGGTCACCGACACGAATTCCAGCCCGCTGTCGAAATGCCGCGTGATACCGACGCTGCCGAGCGCGATGTTATTGTCATAGGGCTGGGCCAACCCCGATCGGCGGGCAAGGTCACCCACGCGGCGCTCGGCATATTGCGCATCAGCGGCCCGGATCGACTGGTACAGGCCGCCCAGATCGACCGTCCAATCGCCCCCCGGCACAATCCGCAACGCCAGCCGGCCGCCCTGCGTATCGACCGCATTGACGTTCGTCGCTCCCCGATAGACATCGTCGACATAGCCGCCATCGCGCACCCGGTAGAGCGTACCGCGAATCCCTGCGACCCCGGGGGCCAGCGGCAGGTTCAACGTCGCCGCCAGGTCCGCGCCGGGCCGGCCACCGCGTGTCAGCGTCGTGCCAGCGGAAAGGCTCCCGCCGAGATGGTTCAGCTCAACGGGATTGGGCGTCAGATGGATGACGCCCCCGATCGCACCAGCGCCGTAAAGGGTTCCCTGCGGCCCCTCCAGCACTTCCACTCGCGCCATGTCGTAGAGGCGGATGGCAGGGTCCGCCCCCGAAAAGCCGAGTTGGACATCGCCGAAATAGACGCTGGCGGTCGACTGGGTCGCGCCGACGAAGCTGCTGTCGGCGATGCCGCGGATGAACACCTTGTCGCGTCCGGGGCCGAAGCCGGTGGTCTGCAGGATGGGCGAAACGCGCGCCAGCGTCCCCAGATCCTGTGGGGCCGCGCCGGGCGGCATGGCGGGGCCGACCGCCGACAGGCTGCCCGGATAGCGCAGCAGCGACACACGCTGTTTGCTGGCCGTGACGATGATGTCGCCGCTGGATATGGCGGGGCGCGGTGTGGTCGGCCGTGGAGCAGGTTTTGCGCTTTGGGGCGGCGGGACGCGGCGAACCAGCGCGATGTCACGCACCACCCGGAAGCTGTGCGCATCGACGGGAACCGCGCGATAGCCCGATCCCCGCAGCAATTGGCGCAGCGCCGCCGCCGGTGACAGGGGCCCCGCCACCGCCGGCGTGCGGATTCGCGACAGGCCGGGATCGAGGCTGGCGATATCGACGCCCGCCTGCCGGCCCAGCAGCGTCAACGCATGGTCGAGCGTCGTGGCGGGCAGAGAAATGCGAGCAGCACGCTGGGCGCCGGCGGGTGTAGCGAGGCCGAAGACAAACGCAGCGAGGATCAGCGAATAGCGGTCAGCGCGACGAGCCGACCGGCGCCCCGATGATCCAGTCCTCTCCATCGTGTCGCCAGTCCGCCCCGATAAGCGCCGCCAGATGTGGCACGTCGCGCTCCGCCTTCCCCGTGAGCACGACCATGCCGGTAAACGGGCGTTGCGCCAACGCGTCCATCAGAATCAGGCGCGTCCCATACAGGCGTCGCCAGGCCGACGCCAGATCGCCGAGCGTGGCATCGGCCAGCGCGATCCGGCCCTCTCGCCAGCTGCCGACATCCGCCGCAGCGACGGTGCCACGTACCGCCCGGCCGGTGCTTTCATCGGTGGTCAGCGTCTGGCCGGGGGTCAGGGTGATGCGGTCACGGTCGGGCTGAACCATGACCGATCCCGAGGCGACCTGCACCGCCAGCCGGGAGCCGTCGCGCGCGACGTCGAACACGGTCCCCAGATCGCGCACTGCCACCCCGCCCGCCGTCAGGGTGAAGGGGTGTGCGGCATCGTGCCGGACGGTGAACAGCGCCTGCCCGCGATCGAGCGCGGCGATGCGGTTGTCATGATGGTCGAGCGTCAACCGGGTGCCGCCGCTCATCTCGATCCGGGTGCCGTCACCGAGCGTCAGGACGCGCCGCTGCCCGGCGGCCGTCTCGACGCTGTACGGATCGGATCGTTGCGACATCAGCACGGGGGTCAGAAGCGCGGCAACCACAGCCGCCGCGATCGATCCGCCGATCACCCGGCGCCAGCGGCGGGGATGCACCGCATCGTCATTGGCGGCCTGGAACGTCGGGGGAGCCGCCGGCATGTCGCGGTCGACCATCGCCACCGTATCGAACGCGGCGGCATGGGCGGGGTCCGCCTCCAGCCAGGCGACGAACTCCAGCCATTCGTCGGGCGTCATCTCCGGCTGGCGCAGATGCCAGTCGATCGCCCTGTCGATGATCGTCGCGTCCGTGGTCACCCGCCTGTCCCTTCATCATCATGACGACGCCGATCGTGTAAATCCGCACCATCGTCTTCGACGGCCTCGACGAGTTTGCGAAAACCCCGACGCAGCAGCTTTTCGACGCCGCTGACGCTGATCCCCAGCGTCTCGGCAATGGCCCGCTGCGGCTGTTGCTCGAAACGGGACAGGCGCAGCGCGGTCTGCATCCGCTCGGGCATCTCGGCCATCGCGCCTTCAATCCGTGCCAGCCGATCACGCGCGATCAGCGCCCGCTCGGTATCGGGCAGTTCTTCCGCACGCGGCTGGGCCGCGTGCCACGCGCTGTCGCGGGCGGTGCGCCGCTGCATCGCGATCCGCCGGTCGGTCGCGAGGTTGGCGGCGACCCGGAACAGGAAGGCGACGGGCTGGTCGATCGGACGGTCGACCATGGTGTCGATGCGCAGCCACATGTCCTGCAGCACATCCTCCGCCTCGGCATGGCTCCCCAGCCGGGCGACCAGCAGACGGAGCAGCGCCGGTCGCTGTTCGAGGATTAACGCCTTAAGACCGCCGCTCATTATGGGCGCTGATGGCGCATTCAGACGGGAAAGGTCAAACCCCGATCCGCGGCAATCTGCGCGAGCGGCAGGCGGCGCAATGCCTCCGCCTCGACGGGCCGGGCCGCCGCGATCGCATCCCCCGCGCGCGCGCCTGTGCCCGGATGGCACATGACGAGGTGCGCCTGCCCGGGATGGCGCAGAAAGGCGGGGAACAGTGCGGCATAATCGCCGCGAAAATCATAATGGCCGGCAAAGCCGTGATTGCACGCCAGTCCCCGCCGCGCCGCCGCCGCGCGAAAGCCGCGCGAATGCCAGGCGCTGGCCAAGGCCTTGCCCCGGAACGGGCGGGCGAGAAGCGCGGGCAGTGCCTCCTCATTGGTGCGCAGCCACGCTTCCGGCGCACGGCGCGCGGCGATGTCGAGCACCACCTCGCGGATCTGCGGGAGGGCATGGCTATGCTGATGCCCGTCGATGAAATCCGGCGCACGGCCCATCGCCTGCTCGAACCGATCGAACTGCGCCTCCACCTCGGCGGCGATCTCGGCGAGCGGCAGACCGGGCTTCGTCGCCTGCCGCTCCAGCGTCTGGATGGTCGGCAAGGTGCCCGATGGCGCCAGCCCCGGCATCGCGGTGACGGACTGTTCCTCGGTCAGCACCAGATGCAGGCCGATCGCCACCTGCGGCGACAGGCCGGTCAGCAGGGCGCTGTCCGCCGCCCAATTGGGCATCACCGTCATGCAGCTCGTGGCGTTCAGCCGCCCCTCACCCGCCAGCTCAGCGATGGTCGCACTGACCGAAGGCGAAAAGGCGAAGTCATCGGCACACAGGATCAGTCGCGGCATGATCGAAACTTCAGGCCAGCGCGGGCTGAGCGGCACTCAGCGCCGGGATCGGCTCGGCCGGCTGAAACACCTGTTCACGGATGCTGCTGCTCACCAGCCGACGCCGGGCCAGACGCGGGCCGAGGAAGCGATAGAAGAACCAGTCGCCCGCGCGGGGCGCACAGGCGCTGTAGGCCAGCCGCTCGAACAGCGTCCAGCGGATCGACACCCGGTCGCGCTTGCGGGGCGAAGGCGCACACCACAGGTCCATCGCATAGCGCATCGTGCCGAATTTCATCAGCCGGTGGATAATCTCATGATCCTCCAGCACATAGCCCCAGATGGCCGGATCGTAGCCGCCAGCGGCGATCAGCGCGTCGGTCCGGAAACTCTCGCCCGCGCCGCCCGTGTGACATTGACGCGGCAGCGCGCGCGCCTGCGTCAGGATCAGCCGCCCCGGCCCCTCGCGCGCGGCCGGGTCGGAATCGGCCGGTGCCCAGTAAGCGCCGGCAACGACACAGCCATCCTGTCGCAGCAGGGTTTCCGCCGCTTCCAGATAGTTGGACGGATAATAGGTGTCGGCATCGCAAGTCGCGACATAGGGGGTATGGACCCAGGCGAGCCCAGTCTGCAACGCCTGCACCTTGCCCGGCCGCCGCTCGGTCAGCAGCAGATGGTCGAGCCCCAGTCGTTCGCACGTCGCCCGCGCGGTCGCGGCGCTGGCATCGGTCGAGCCATTGTCGATCAGGATCAGCCGCGCCGAACGGGTCTGCGCGGCCAGGCTTTCGATCGTCGCCGCCAGATAATCCTGTTCGTTGAAAAAGGGGATCAGGATGGTCCAGTCATGCGCCGGATGCACGGTGGCAAGTGCGGCCATGGCAAGGGCGTCGGAGCATTTGGTGACGTCGAGCAGCATCGTTTGCGATCCATCGGCTTCTCGGTCGATCACCTGGGGCGTGGAACGGATGGGCATCGCCCTTCCCTTCCCCGTTCAGTCGAATGCCCCCCGGCAACCTTCCTCCATGGTCATGACGACGCCGGTTTCGCCGAACCGCACCGAATAGATGAAAAATTGTTGAATCGATTTCCGGGCGCACCGGCCGTACAGAGCGGGGCACCGTTCGCGTCCGCGCGGTCGCCTCTTTTCACCCCGTCCGAGACATGATGCGAACCCACTCCGTCGCCCGGTCACCGCTGCCGCTGGCCCTGTTCCTTCTGCTGGTCGCGGTGCTGCTGCGCGCCCATGACTTCGGCAATCCAGTCATCCATGTTGACGAGCAATATTATCTCCTCGTCGGCGACCGGATGCTCCATGGCGCCTGGCCCTATATCGACCTGTGGGACCGCAAGCCCGTGGGGCTGTTCGCGCTGTTCGCGGCGATGCGTCTGCTGCCCGGCGACGGCATCCTCGCCTATCAGTTGACCGCGACGCTGTTCGCCGCGGCGACCGCCTTCCTGATCGCGCGCGGCGCGGCGCGGCTGGGCGCCGGAGCGGGCGCGGCACTGGCGGGCGGCATCGCCTATCTCCTGTGGTTGCCGCTGTTCAGTGGTGGAGGCGGCCAGTCGCCGGTCTTCTACAATCTGTTCGTCGCGGCGGCCGCGCTGCTGACGCTGCACCTGCCCCAATGGGCGGCGCGGGGTGATCGGCGCGCGATCCTGTTGAGCGGCGCGGCCGCCTGCTTCCTGTCGGGACTGGCGATCCAGACCAAATATACGCCGGTGGTCGAGGGGGCATGGTTCGGCCTCGCGCATTGCTGGTATGCCCGGCGTGCAGGGCTGGGCTGGGGCTTGCTGGCACTGGCCGCCCTGGGCTGGATCATGCTGGCCCTGCTGCCGACACTGGCGGTGATGGCGGTCTATTGGGAGCGGGGCCCGGCGGCGTTCGAAGCCTTCTGGTTTGCCAATTTCGCATCGATCATGCTGCGCAAGGGCTATCCGGTGGCCCGGACCGTGGGCCGACTGGCCGGCACATGGTCGCAGCTCTCGCCTTTCGTGTTGTGCGCGATCCTGGCGCTACGCACGCGGCCATGGCGGGCGGAACTGGGCCTGGCCTTTGGCTGGCTGGGCGCCGCGCTGATCGCCTATGCGATGATCGGCGTCTTCTTCGACCATTATGCGCTGCCCGTGCTCGTGCCACTGACGATGATCGCGGCGACCATGCTAGGCCGGCGGCGCTGGGCGATCCCGTTGCTGCTGGGCATCGGCCTGATCCTGTTCGTCGTCCGCGTGCCCCTCGTGTCGCGCGATGCCGCCGGCGCGCGCATGGTGGGCAAGGTCGTCGGCGCGAACAGCGGTCGCGAATGCCCCTATGTCTTTGCCGGCGATTCCATCACCTATCTGCTCGCCGGCACCTGCATCCCGACGCCGCGCGCCTTTCCCTCGACCCTCGCCTATGATCCCGAACGCGGGGCGAGCGGTGTGGACGACGCAGCCGAGGTCCGCCGTATCCTCGACACGCGCCCGCCGGTCATCGTGACGCTGGACAAACCCTTTGCAGACTGGAACCAGGCGACGGTGGCGCTGGTCCGCGATGCGATCGTGCGTGACTATCGGCTGGTGCTCCGCGTGCCCCGCGAGGAAGGGCACAGCCTGGTCTATCTCCGCCGTGACCGATCGTTGATGCAATAACGGGCTTACACCGGCCGCAGGCGCTTCACATCCGATGACGGGGCTTTCCGCCACAAGGCGAGCATCCCCAGCGCCACGAAGCAGCCGACGATCGGCAAGGTCGTCGCACTCAGGGGTAGCAGGGCCGTGTCTACACCCGGCACCGAGATAGGCCCGGCGGCGACGATCCCGGCGAACAGCATGTTGCCGAGCGCGGCGGCGGATTTGAGGACCGCCAGGAACAGGCCGACCGGGGTCGCCTCCGCGCTGGCGCCGGCCGCCATCGACCGATGCACCGTCTCGGTCAGAAGCGCCCAGATGGCCAGGTTCATGCCCCCCATCGCCGCGCCGAACAGCGCCAGCATGGGCAGATCGAAATAGCCGGTGGGCGCGATCGTCAGCCCGGCCATGGCCAGTATCGCCACGCCATGGGCAGCCATCGCGATGCTTCGCGACGAACAGCGACGCGACACCGCCATCCAGCCGGGAAGCACCAGCGACTGGGCGAGGCTGATCGTCAGCAGCGCCGGACCGGCCCAGCCCGGGTCGTCCCGTACGGCGGCGCCATAAAAGGGCAAGGCCCGCTGGAACAGCGGCGCCATCGCGGCCTGGACGGCGATCAGGCACAGGAGTTGCCGGAACGGCCGATTACGCCCATAGCTGCGCAACGGCTGTCGCGATCGGGAATGGCCCGCGCCCGCCGATGGCGGCGTCAGGCCATGCGTCGCCCACAAGGCGATAAACAGCGTGCCTACATAGAGGCCTGCCCCGATCAGCGCAGCGGCGGCGAGCGACTGGCGCTGCGCCATGGGCTCAGCCAGCGACAGGCTGAACCCCGAGGCCAGCGCCAGCAAAGCGACGCCCGAGGCGCTGAATAACAGCCGGAATCCCGATACCCGCGCGGCATCGCCGGGTGCACGGGAAACACGGATCAACAAGGTGTTATGACCGACATCGCACAATGAATAGCCGATCCGGCAGGCGATGATCGCGACCGCCACCGCCCATGAGCTGGGCAGAACGAAGATCAACCAGAAGCCAATACCGCATAACGGCGCCCCCGCCAGCACCAGCTTCGCCAGGCCATTCGCCGCCCCCCGATAATCCGTCCAACGGGCAATGGCGAGATCGAACGCCGCGTCCCATAGCAGCGAGACGGCAAGCAGCATCCCCGCCATCAGCGGGCCGAACCCCGCGATCGACACCATATAGAACAGCATGATGCTCTCGAAGCTGGTCCACACCACGCTTTTGCCGAGATTGGCGACGCTATAGCCGAGCTGGATCGCCAGGGAATGCGATTGCAGGGGCGGTGTGTCGGAGCCGGGGATCGCCATGATCCCCCGCCCTTAGCCGCCTGGACTTTCATTTATTTGACACTACGCAAATATATCGATCCGCCATGGCCCACCCTCATCGTCCGCCAATCCTGTTGAACGAGCCGCAACGCCGCCTCCTGATGCAGTTGCGGATCGAGGGGGCCGCGCCCCGCACGCGCCTGGCCCAGCTATTGGGCATGAACGGCGCGACGATGACGCGCCTGACCCAGTCGCTGCTGGCGCTGGACCTGATCGAGGAACTGGACCCGCATGATGCGCAGGTGCGCGGGCGGCCGATGGTGCCGCTGACCGTCTGCGGCCGGGGCGGCTGGGCGATCGGTGCGACCCCGCATCCTGGCTGGCTGGAACTGGTGATCGTCGATTTCCGGGGGCGGCCGCTGGTCCATGACACGGCTCCGTTCGACAGCCCCGACCCGCGCGTCTTCGCGCAAAGCGTCGAGGCGCGGTTGCAGGTGCTGGCCGCGACCCATGGCTTCATGCGCGGCCGGTTCCTGGGCATGGGCGTGGCGGTGCCGGGCTATGCCGTTCCCGGCGACCGCAACCGCCGGATCGTCGTCGACCGGGTGGCCGGGTGGAATGAGGTGCCGCTCGCCGACATGCTGGGCGACGCGCTGGGCATGCCGGTGTGGATCGAGAATGACGCCAGCGCGGCGGCGCTGGCCGAATATTATCAGGAGGGGGTCATCGGCCGCTACCGATCGGTCCTGACGCTGTTCCTGGGGCACGGCATCGGCGGCGGGCTGATCGCCGAACGCGACCTGTTCCTGGGCGAACACGGCAATGCCGGGGAGGTTGGACGGCTGTTTCCCGGCCATGGCGAGCGGCCATCGGGGATCGACCTGCTCCGCGTCCTGCGCGAGGCCAGGGTGTCGATCGATTCGCTCGCCGATATCGAGGGCCTGCTCAATGCACAGGCGCCGCTGATCGCCGCCTGGACCGATCGGGTGATCGAGCAGTTGGACCAGGCCGTCATCAGCGGCACCGTCTGGCTCGATCCCGGCGCGATCATCGTCTCCGGCGCGCTGCCCCTCGCGCTGCTCCGGCGGATCGCGGAGGGGTTGTCGGTTCGGTCACGCAATCGCAGCGATGGCTATCGATCCACTTTGCCCATGATCCATGCCTCGTCGATCGGCAGCCGGGCGGTGGTGATCGGCGCGGCGATGATCCCGGTGCATGCCGTCACCGCCCATCAGGCGGGGATTTAATTACATGTAAGCAAATAAAACTGTCATCGATTGCAGCCAAAGCCCCCTCATCCAGACCATCGGGGGTTTACCATGAAGAACAGATTGTTGGTGGGCGCGGCGCTGTGCGTCACGCCGATCCTGACTCAGCCCGTATCGGCCCAGACCCGGGCGGCCGCGACGACCGCCAAGCCCGACGCGGACGCGCCGGCGCAAGATGAGGCCCATTCGGACGTCATCGTCACCGGCTCGGCCCGTCAGCAGCGTCGCTTCGACGTGTCCTACGCCGTCAATTCGCTGTCGCAGACCGATATCCAAAAGCTCGCGCCCAAGAGCACGACCGACCTGATCGGCACGCTGCCCGGCATCCATGTCGAGGCGACCGGCGGCGAGGTGCAGAACATCACCCGCGTGCGCGGCATTCCCACCGATCGCGGCTTCCTTTATTACCAGCAGGACGGCCTGCCGCTGTTCCAGGAACTGGACGGCTGGTTCTTCAACCAGGGCGACGGCATGAACCGCCTCGACCTGATGACCGACCGGATCGAGGTGGTGCGCGGCGGCCCCTCGCCCATCTATGCCAGCACCGCCGCCGCCATCGCCAATGTCATCACCGTGACCGGCACCGCTACGACGCGCGGCAAGGTGCAGGCGACGCTCGGCGATACCGGCTATTACCGCCTCGACGCCTATCGGGCGGGGCCGCTGAACGACGACACCTATTATGCGGTCGGCGGCTTTCTGCGCTATCATGACGGCTATCGCGATTCCGGCTTTCCCAGCGATCGCGGCGGTCAGATCCGCGCCAATATCAAGCATGACCTAGCGAACGGCTTCATCAAGCTGTCGGGGCAATATACCGACGACCACAATGTCTTCTATCTGTCGATCCCGACCAACGATCCGCGCAATCCGTCGGTCAGCCTGAACCGCTATATCGACTATTTCACCGGCACGCTGAACACGCCCGCGCTGCGCAATGTCAGCATCGGTTATCGCGATGCCTTGGGCACGATCCAGACCCAGCGCGGCGACCTGGCCAATGGTCGCCACATGCAGTTCGGCAATGTCGCGGTCGATTATGAAGGCGATCATGGCGACTGGCACGTCTCCGCCAAGGGCGGCTTGACGATGGGCAAGGTGCATTTCGACGCCTTCTACTCGACCTCCAACCCGGTCGATGCGAAGACCTTCGCCGGCAATTACCTCGCCGCCGCGACCACCGCCTTCGGGCCGAACGTCGCGCGCATGGGGTACAGCATCGCGGGCAGCAGCGCCCTGACCGCCTATGATCCCTATGCCGATTCCGGCCTGGTCATGCAGGCGCAGTATCGCTCGATCCAGACCGACTTCTACGCGACGCAAGGCGACCTGTCGGTCACGCGCAAGTTCGAGACCGGTATCGGCAGCCATGACATCCGCATAGGCACCTATGGCTCGCTCTGGGGCCAGAAGATGTTCACCGCGTACCAGAATTATCTGGTTCAGGTGAAGTCGCAGCCCCAGACGCTGGACCTCGCGGCCTATTCGGCGAACGGCGCGGTGCTGGGCTATGTCACCGACAATGGCTCGCTCAACGATGCGGTGTCGCTCAACGCCGGCAGCGTCGATGGCCAGATGATCGCGCTTTACGGCACCGACACCTGGGACATCACCGACCGGCTGCGCTTCGACGCGGGCATCCGCCACGAATGGTATAGCTATAGCGGCCTTGCCCGCCTGACCGGCTCTTATAATCTGGGCAATGCGACGACCCTGGCCGACAACAGCACGCGCGGCTTTACAGGCGCGGTCGGCACGCTGCGGCTGAGGCAGCAGGCGAGCAACTGGACGGTCGGCGCCAATTACGATGTGAACGGTCATATCGGCATGTATCTGCGCGCCTCGCAGCTCGAAGTACCGTCCAACACCACGATCGCCTTCAGCTATCCCACGCCGCCCGCGATCGCGACCAAGGCCAAGCTGTACGAAGCCGGCGTCAAGCTGGCCTATGCCGGGTCGTATCTCTACGTCACCGGCTTCTACACGAAGTTCGATCCGCTCAATGCGAGCTTCGCCGGGTTCAACCCGGCCACGGGCCGCGCCGACGTGACCACGACCTTCATCGGCACCGCCGAGACCAAGGGCATGGAGGCGGACGGCCGCCTGAAGCTGGCAGGCCCCTTCTCGCTCGCCGGCTCGGTGACGTGGCAGAATCCGCGCTACCTGAACTTCAGCAGCAACACCGGCCTCGACGGCAGCCGCGCCAATGGCAAGCAGATCATCCGCGAGCCCAAGCTGTTCCTGAACGTGCGGCCCACCGTCGACTTCCAGATCGGCGGCGCGGAGGTCAGCCTTTACGGCCGGTACGACTATGTCGGACGTCGCTATACCGACTTCTTCAACTCCACCGATCTGCCCGCCTATGGCGCGTTCGGGCTGGGCGGGATCGTGTCGTCGGGCGCGTGGCAGTTCCAGTTGGTCGGCGACAACATCACCAATGCCCACGGCTTCACCGAGGGCAACACGGCGGGCGACCGGTTCGGCCAGGGCGTGCCGACCGCGATCTTCGGCCGGCCGCTGTTCGGCCGCAACGTGCGCCTGATCGTCAGCCGCAAATGGTGAGCCGCGCCTGACCCTCTCGACAAGGTGGGCGGCCCGATACGGCCGCCCGTCCCTCCCGTCCTTTCCGAAAGCCCGTCATGCACCGTCCGCTTCTGGCCCTTGTCGCCGCCTGTTCCGCCTGCACCGCCGCCCATGCCTCGCCCATCGACACGATGCACCGCATCCGTGATCCGCTGGGCGGCCTGATCGTCATCGCTCATCGCGGCTGTCACGAGGCGGCTTCGGGGCACAAGCTGGCCAGCACGCCCGAAAACTCGCCCGCCGCGCTAATGCAATGCGTGGCGCTGGGGGCCGATGTGATGGAAACCGATGTGCGGCGCAGCCGTGACGGTCATCTCGTCATCATGCATGACGAGCGCGTCGATCGGACGACCGACGGAACCGGCAAGATCGCCGACCTGACCCTGGCGCAGTTGAAGGCGCTTCGGCTGCGTCAGGACGAAGGTGGCCCGACGGCCGCGATCACGGACGAGCGTGTCCAGACGCTCGACGAACTCCTGGCGCTCGCCAAGGACCGGATCGTCCTCAACCTCGACGTGAAAGATGCCATTTATGGCGAGGTCGTCGATGCCGTGCACCGCGCAGGCGCGCAGGACCGGGTGATCGTGAAGACCTTCGCCGGGGTCGCCTCGGTGCCGCTCGCCGCCATCGCCCCCTATGACCGCGTGCCGTTCGCACCGATCCTGATCACCGCCGATCCGGACGCGGTGGATGTACCCCGGATCATCGACCAGCAGATGCGCGGAGCGGTCAAGCCGATCGCCGTCGAATTGCCGGTGCTGCCGGTCACCACCCTGCCCTCGGTCCTGCGCCGCGCCAAGGCGCTGGGCGTCCCGGTATGGATCAACACGCTGTTCCACGGCTTCGTCACCGGCATGGGCGGCGATCCCGAGGCGCGTCGCGATCCGGCCGCCGTCTGGGGCCGTCTGGCGGATATGGGGGTCCGGCTGTTCCAGACCGATGCGGTGGAGACGCTGCTCGATTATCGTGCCCGCCGCGCGCGTGACGCCATGAAGTGACGCGAGCCCTGGGCCCCGCCGTTCAAGGCGCGTTCGGATCTGTGGGAGCCCGGATCGCTCCAGTGCGTTTCTGACCCGAAATGAGGGAGTAACGCATGTATAAGCGACTGGGCACGCCGTTGGTGTTGGGATTGCTGCTGGCGGCTTGCAGCGGTCAGGGAGCGCAGGACCAGAACGGATCTTCCGCGACGAATGAGGCGGCGGGCCCCGCGCGGTGGAGCGACCGGACCAAGACCCAGTTGCGTCAGGCGATCGATGCGCGTGCCGCGCACGGGCTCGATCATATGACCTTCAATATCTCGTCCGGCGATGACGGCGCCGTGACCGATGAGGCGCTGCGCTTCGCCTCGGCGCTGGCGCGCGGGGCGACCGATCCGACCAAGCTCTACGAAGTCTATACCATTCCCAGGCCATCGCCCGATCTGAAGGCCGGGCTGGCCAACGCGCTGCGCTCGGGCGATCTGACCAAATGGCTCGATGGCCTTGCGCCGCAGGACAGCAACTACAAGAAGCTGTCCGACGCCTATCTCAAGCTGAAGCAACAGCCGCAGGGCAATGACGGCCAGGTCGTCGACACCGGCGAGGCCATCAAACCGGGGGCAAGCGATCCCCGGATGCCCGCGATCGTGCGGGAACTGGTCATCCTCGATTACCTCACCCCCGATGCGGCGCAGGGGGATCGCTATACGCCGGCGATCGGCGATGCCGTGCGCCGGATGCAAGCCGATTACGGAATGAAGCCCGACGGGATCATCGGCAATGAGGCACTAGCCATTCTCAACATGTCGGATGCCGATCGCGCGCGGGCCATCGCGGTCGCGATGGAACGGCTCCGGTGGCTGGAACGCACCCCGCCCGCGACGCGGATCGACGTCAATATCGCGGCCGCGCGGCTGAGCTATTGGCGGGACGGCAAGATCGTCGACAGCCGCCGGGTCGTCGTCGGCGAGCCGGATACCGAGACGCCGCAGCTGGGCTCGCCCATCTTCCGGCTGGTGGCCAATCCGACCTGGACCGTGCCCCGCTCGATCCAGAAGAAGGAACTGGCGCAAAAGGGCGCCGGCTATCTGCGCGCGAACAATATGGAATTGAAGGACGGCTGGATCGTCCAGCAGCCCGGGCCTAAAAACTCGCTCGGTCTGGCCAAGTTCGACATGCAGAATGACCATGCCATCTATCTGCACGACACGCCGGCCAAGCCGCTGTTCGCCATGGTCCAGCGCCAGCGTAGCCATGGCTGTGTCCGCGTCGAGGATGCGCTGGGCTTTGCCGAGATGCTGGCCAAGGACGAGGGCGTGGTGGACGAATGGCACCGCGCTCGCGAGACGGGCAAGGAGACCTTCGTCAAGCTGCCGCGCCAGATCCCGGTCCGGTTGCTCTACCAGACCGTATTGTTCGACAAGGACGGCGAGCCGATCGTCCGCAACGATCCCTATGGCTGGGACGATCGGGTCGGCTCCGCGCTCGGCTTCAAGGCCGGCAAGGCACTACGCGTCCAAAGCGGCGCGGCTGATGTCGGGCCCTGATCAGGCGGAGAAGGGATTGGCAAGGCACGATCGGGTGCCTTGCCCCCGGGCCGTGTGGGAACCACGTGCTCCATGGGGCAAAATCCCTATCGAAAACAGGCGGATGACGCGCCGCATAATGCAATCGATGACAGTGATCGGGTTATCCCGTTTTGCCGAATGAACCCGGATTTCTAAGCCGGCCCCTGACGAAAACGACAATCAAAGGGGTCTTATGCCGATTGCACCCATTTCCCTGATCGCTCTGGCGGCCGCACTCGCCGGCGCGCCGCAGCAGGTCGAAGGTCCGAAGCCGAACAAGGCCGCCACCGCCGCCAAGACCGTCACCCAGGATCCGCCCGCGCCGGTCGTCGCCAAGCCCGGCGGCATGACCAACCGCGACTGGTGGCCCAGCCGCCTCGACCTGACGGCGCTGCGCCAGCATGAGGACACGCGCGCCAATCCGTACGGCGCCGATTATGACTATGTGAAGGAATTCAACAGCCTGGACATGGCGGCGGTCAAGGCCGACATCCGCAAGGTCCTGCACACCTCACAGCCCTGGTGGCCGTCCGACTATGGCAATTACGGCCCCTTCTTCATCCGCATGGCCTGGCACAGCGCGGGCACCTACCGCGCGGGCGACGGGCGCGGCGGCTCGGACGGTGGCGAGCAGCGTTTCGACCCGCTCAACAGCTGGCCCGACAATGTCAGCCTGGACAAGGCCCGCCGCCTGGTGTGGCCGATCAAGCAGAAATATGGCCGCAAGCTCAGCTGGGGCGACCTGATGGTGCTCAGCGGCAATGTCGCGCTGGAGGATATGGGCTTCAAGACGGTCGGCTTCGCTGGCGGTCGCGTCGACGCCTGGCAGCCCGACGTCGTCTTCTGGGGCCCCGAGACCAAAATGATGGGCACCGAGCGCTCCAACCCGGACGGCTCGCTGAAGCGTCCGCTGGCGGCGACCACCATGGGCCTCATCTACGTCAACCCGGAAGGACCGAACGGCAACCACGATCCGATCGGCGCCGCCGCCGACATCCGCCGCGCCTTCGGCAACATGGCGATGAACGACGAGGAGACGCTGGCGCTGATCGCGGGCGGCCATACCTTCGGCAAGGCGCATGGCGCGCATGCCCAAAAGGCTTGCCTCGGCGTCGAGCCCACCGCCGGCGCGATCGAGCAGCAGGGCATGGGCTGGGCCAACAAGTGTGGCAAGGGCAATGCCGAGGACACGATCACTTCGGGTCTCGAAGGCGCCTGGTCGGCCACGCCGACCCAGTTCACCACCCAATATATCGACAATCTCCTGAACTTCGATTGGGTGAAGACCAAGAGCCCGGCGGGCGCGACCCAGTGGGTGCCGACCGATCCGGCGGCGGCGCAGCTCGTCCCCGACGCGCATCTGGCCGGCGTGCGCCACGCACCGATCATGTTCACCACCGACATGGCGCTGAAGGATGATCCCGCTTTCCGCAAGATCCTGGAAAGCTGGCAGAAGAATCCCGATCTGTTTGCCCAGGCCTTTGCCCGCGCCTGGTTCAAGCTGACCCACCGCGATCTGGGGCCGCGCGGCCGCTATCTGGGTAAAGATATTCCGGGCGAGACCTATAACTGGCAGGATCCGCTTCCGGCCGCCAGCTTCGCACCCATCGGTGCCGAGGATCAGGCCAAACTGAAGGCGATGGTGCTCGCCTCGGGCCTGTCGGGTCCGGCGCTGATCCGTGCCGCCTGGGCCTCGGCCTCGACCTTCCGCAGCACCGACATGCGCGGCGGGGCGAACGGCGCGCGGGTGCGACTCGATCCGCAGCAGGGTTGGGCGGTCAACGATCCGGCCGAACTGAAGACAGTGCTGACCAGGCTGACCGCGATCCAGAAGGATTTCGCGCGCAGCGGACGCCAGGTGTCGATGGCCGACTTGATCGTGCTGGGCGGCAACGCGGCGGTCGAGCGGGCGGCGCAGGCCGGCGGCGTTCCGGTCAGCATCCCCTTCACCCCCGGCCGTGTCGATGCCACCCAGGTGCAGACCGACCCCACCTCCTTCGCCCATCTGGAACCGGTCGCCGACGGCTTCCGCAACTATTACGGGCCCAAGGCGGAGGTCAGCGCGCCTGTGGCGCTGGTCGACAAGGCCGATGCGCTCGACCTGACCGTGCCGGAAATGACCGTGCTGGTCGGCGGGATGCGCGCGCTGAACGCCAATAGCGGCGGGTCGAAGAACGGCGTGCTGACCACCCGTCCGGGGACTCTCAGCAACGACTTCTTCGTCAATTTGCTGACTATGGACACGGTGTGGTCCAAGTCGGCGACGCCGGGCCTGTATGAGGGCAAGGACCGAGCGACCGGCGCGGCCCGCTGGACGGCGACGCCGGTCGACCTGATCTTCGGGTCGAACAGCGAATTGCGCGCCGTGGCGGAGGTCTATGCCGCCGACGACGCCAAGGAAAAGTTCGTGAACGACTTCGTCGCGGTATGGACGAAGGTCATGAACGCCGATCGCTTCTGATCGAAAAGGGGGCCGGCGAGGTTTGCCTTGCCGGCCCCCCATTTCCTCCCCGTGCAGGGGCGGAAGAGTTTAGATCAGCTTGAGGATCGCCTGCGCGGTCTCGGAGATGTCCCGAGCAATCAGCGTCGGCTGCGGAATGCCTTCCAGAGGGATAGCCGCGTTCACACCCCGCGTGATCAACGCCGCCTTCCACCCGAAGGATTGTGCCCCGATCGTATCCCAGACATGCGCGGCGACCAGCCATGTCGTCTTCGGATCGGCCTCCATCTCCTTCTGCACCAGCGCATAGGTAGCAGACGCGGGCTTGAAGCAGCGCACGGTATCGACCGTGAATTTCCTGTCGAACAATTCGCTAAGCCCGGCCTTGTCGAGCGGATCAGGACCGCTGCTCTTCGGTGAATTGGTCAGCGTGACCAGCGAACACCCCGCCTCTTGCAGAAGCCTCAACCCGGCCGCGACGTCACCGTGCACCGGCATGTCGCGCAACAGGCCCTTGAGTTCCTCGACATCGCTATCGGCAATAGCCACACCGTGGATCCGGCCGAGCATGTGCAGGATGCCACCGCCCAGCTCTCCAAAGGGCAGATAGGAGCCCGTCAACGACAGCGACTGCGAATAGAGGATCAACTGGGCGAACCATTCCCGCATCCGCCCTGGAGCACCGAACAGGCGGGCGAAGAGCGGTTCGAGCGTGTCGATGTCGAGCAGGGTCTCATTGACGTCGAACACGATCAGCGGACGTTTCGTCAAACGCGAGCCCTCTCACATAAAAAACTGCGCCACCAACTCGGCGGCGCAGGCGAAGTTTCCGGGACTGCCGGCCGGGAGTGCACCGGCCGGCTCCCCACGCTCAGTCTTCGATACGGCGGCGGAAGGTCTCCGGCAGGAAGACGATGCCGATCGCCAGCGTGATCGCAGCCAGCACGACCGGATACCAGAGGCCGTAATAGATATTACCGGTCGCCGCGACCATGGCGAAGGCGGTGGTGGGCAGGAAGCCGCCGAACCAGCCATTGCCGATATGATAGGGCAGCGACATCGAGGTGTAGCGGATGCGGCTGGGGAAGAGTTCGACCAGCAGCGCGGCGATCGGGCCATAGACCATGGTGACCAGGATCACCATGAACCACAGGATCAGAACGACCTTGGCCTTGTTCATCCCCTCCGCCTTGGTCGGATAGCCCGCCGCCGTGATCGCAGCCTTGAGCTGGTCCTGATAGGCGGTGATCGCAGCCGCACGCTCGGCCCCGGTCACCTTGGCCGGATCGGGCGCCGTGAAGCTCTGCCCGCCGATCCGCACCGTGGCGATGGTACCGGCCGGCGCCTCGATATTGGTGTAGTTGATGCCGTTCTTCGCCAGGAAGGACTTGGCGATGTCGCAGGACCGCGCGTCGAACTTGTTCTTGCCCACGGGGTCGAACTGGAACGAGCAGTCCGCATCATGGCTGACGACCGTGACCGGCGACGCCGCCTGAGCGCGGGCCAGCGCCGGGTTGGCGGCGTCGGTCAAAGCACCGAAAAGCGGGAAATAGGTCAGGCAGGCCAATGCACAGCCCGTCATGATGATCGACTTGCGTCCGATCCGGTCGGACAGCCAGCCGAAGAAGACGAAGAAAGGCGTACCGAACAAGAGCGCCACCGCCATCAGGACGTTGGTGGTCGCGCCATCGACCTTCAGCATCTTTTCGAGAAAGAACAGCGCGTAGAATTGCCCGGTATACCAGACGACGCCCTGCCCCATCGCCGCGCCAAACAGAGCGATCAGGACGATCTTCAGGTTGGACCAGCGACCGAATGCCTCGGTCAGCGGCGCCTTGGAGACGGTGCCCTCATCCTTCATCTTCTGGAAGACGGGGCTTTCGGACAGTTGCAACCGGATCCACATCGACACGCCGAGCAGGATGATCGAGACCAGGAAGGGTAGACGCCAGCCCAGATCGCCGAAGAATTCCTCACCCAGCGCGGTACGGAAGCCGATGACGACCAGAAGCGCCGCGAACAAACCCATGGTCGCCGTCGTCTGGATGAAGCTGGTATAGAGACCGCGACGGCCGGCGGGCGCATGCTCGGCGACATAGGTCGCCGCCCCGCCATATTCGCCGCCCAGCGCGAGCCCCTGAAGGATGCGCAAGAGCACGAGAATGATCGGCGCGGCCACCCCGATCGTGCTATAGGAGGGGAGCAGGCCGACCGCGAAGGTCGACAGGCCCATGATGCCCATGGTGACGAGGAAGGTGTTCTTGCGCCCCACCATGTCGCCGATCCGGCCGAACACGATCGCGCCGAACGGCCGCACGGCGAAGCCCGCCGCGAACGCGCCCAGCGCCAGGATAAAGCCCGTCGTCTCGTTCACGCCCGAGAAGAAATGCCGCGAGATATAGGTCGCGAGCAGGCCGTAGAGATAGAAGTCATACCATTCGAACACGGTGCCCAGCGACGAAGCGCCGATCACCAGCTTGTCATTCTGCTTTACGGCGGAGCCATGCGCCCCGCCGCTATCATAGGTCGTCGCCATGCGATCGCTCCTCCGTCTAGAAACCATATTTGAAGGCGAATTCGATGCGATCCAGCGCACCCCGGTCACCCGAGGTCAGCTCGCGGATCGCGTGTCGGTATTCGACGCCGATGTCGAAGCCCTTGCCGGGCGACCAGAACAGGTTGGCTGCCCCGCTATACGCCTTGGCATTGGCCAGGCCGGTCAGCAGGAAGCCGTCCGGATAGCGCGCGTCCTGATAGCTGCCCATGAAGGTCGAGCGGATCGTCGGCGTCCAGCCCAGCTTGAGCGCGGCGAAGGCGGCGAAATTGCCGATCGTGCGCAACCGGTTGCCGACCGCCCCGCCATAGATCGCGTCGGGCACATACCCCAGGCCCAGGTAACGACCGATACCGTCGCCATAGGTGACCATGAAGCGCAGGTCGCTGAGCTTGCTGAGCGGCACCTTGCCCGAGCCGGACAGGCCCCAGCCAAAGGCCGTGTCGCCGACGCCCAGCGTCTCGGTCCGCAGCTGGCGTGCGATACCCGCTAGCGCGAAGTCGCCGAAGGAGGGTTTCCAGTTGAGCCGGGCGACGATGTCTGGGACATTGTCGTCATCGGTATCGACCAGCGCCGGATTGTTCGGCAGCGCCGTCTCGGTCTCCGGATTCTCCAGCGCGACCTGAAGCGTCAGCTGCTTCGACAGCGGCGTCGAATAGCGGATCAGCGCCTGGCGGTTGAACACCGTGCCGTCGAGCGGGCCGACGAAATCGGTCGTCTCGGGCAACACGCCGATATTCTGGAAGGTCGACCATTCCTGTCCGACCAGCAGGCCGCCATATTCGATGAACCCGCGCCGGAAGGTCGGCACATAGGGATTGGTCGCCCGCTGCGCGCCGACCGGCGCTGTGGCGAGCGCGAAGTCGAATTCGACCAGTGTCTTGGCCTCGATGCCATTGACCGGCGTCGCGGTGCTGACCGACAATCGCGTCTGCCGGGCCGAGAAGAGGAGGTCCTGGCTGGAGAAATTGCCGCCGACCGGGATCTGCTGCGGCAGGAAGAATTCCTTGCCCAGCCCGCCGACCGCGACCTCGCCCGCATTATAATGGCTGCCAATCACGTTGAGGCGGACGAAGCCGCCGATCTTGACCGTGGTGTTGCCGACCCGGAACCCATCGGTGGGGGCTGCGGCCAATGCTCCGACACTGCTTTCCGAACGGCGGCCCTGCGGTGCCGGACCGGTCTGGGCGGCGATGGCGGGCGTTGTGGTGGAGGCGCCTGCCCCCGTCCCGCTCGGTGCGACCTGGGTGATCGCGACGGGGCCGGTTGCGGGCGCCGCCGGCCGATTGCGAAGTTCGGCGCGCAGATCCTGAACGGCCTGCTCCAACATCTTGAGCCGCGCTTCCAGCTCGGCCTCTCGCGCGGTCTGGGCCATGACGGGCACCGGCACGCTCGCCGCCAGCCCGACACCCGTCCACCACGCGACTTGGCGCGCTCGCCATGCACCTTTCTGCACGCGATCCTCTCCTTGGTGGTTCGGCCGGCCCTCATGATCGGGGCTCGGTCCATATCGCGTAGCGTGGGGGATGAAGGGTGCGCGGGTAAATGCGACCAAAGTCGTAGGGCCCGGCCCGGTCGTCCGGCTTGACCCCCCGCCCCCGGCTGCGAGAGATTTGGGGCAAGGAGAGAATCATGGCTGATGTCCGCCCCGCGCCGAACGCTCCGGCCGGCAGCATTGATCGCGAAGACTATGAACGCCGCTACCAGCGCGCGACCACCGACCCTGAAGGCTATTGGCGCGACCAGGCCAAGCGGCTCGACTGGATAACCCCGTTTGAGCGCGTGAAGGACGTCTCGTTCCACGAGGCCGATTTCCGTATCCGCTGGTTCGACGACGGCGAACTCAACGTGTCGGCCAATTGCCTCGATCGGCATCTGGCGACGCGCGGCGATCAGCCGGCGATCATCTGGGAGGGCGACGAACCCGGCGAGAGCCGGACGCTGACCTATCGCGAGCTCCATGCGCTGACCTGTCGCTTCGCCAATGTGCTGAAGGACAATGGCGTCGCCAAGGGCGACCGAGTCACCCTCTATCTGCCGATGGTCGCCGAGGCGGCCGCCGCCATGCTCGCCTGTACCCGTATCGGCGCGATCCATTCGATCGTGTTCGGCGGCTTTTCGCCCGACAGCCTCGCCAATCGCATCCAGGATTGTGATTCCAAGCTGGTCATCACGGCGGACGAGGGGTGCCGGGGCGGCAAGCGCATCCCGCTCAAGGCCAATGTCGACGCTGCGCTAGAGAAATGTCCGGGGGTCGAGCGCGTCCTGGTGCTGCGCCGCACGCACAAGGACATTGCGATGACCGAAGGCCGCGACCTGTGGCTGGACGAGGCGCTGGCCGCCGCGTCGGAGGAATGCGCGCCCGAGCCGATGGCGGCCGAGGACCCGCTGTTCATCCTCTATACCAGCGGCTCGACCGGCAAGCCCAAGGGCGTGCTCCACACCACCGCCGGCTATCTCCTCTGGGTCACCCAGACTTTCCGCGACGTGTTCGACTATCGCGATGGCGAGATCTTCTGGTGCACCGCCGATATCGGCTGGGTCACCGGGCATAGCTATGTCGTCTATGGCCCGCTCGCCAATGGGGCGACGACGGTGATGTTCGACGGCGTGCCCAGCTATCCCGACCATGGCCGGCTGTGGGAGACGGTGGACAGGCTGGGCGTTAACATCCTCTATACCGCACCCACCGCGATCCGCGCGCTGATGCGCGAAGGCGACGACTGGGTCACGCGCCATTCGCGCCAGAGCCTGCGTCTGCTCGGCACGGTCGGCGAGCCGATCAACCCCGAAGCCTGGGAATGGTATTGGCGCGTCGCCGGGGACGGACGCTGCCCGATCGTCGACACCTGGTGGCAGACCGAGACCGGCGGCATCCTGATCGCCCCCCTGCCCTATGCGACCGACCTGAAACCGGGCTCGGCGACCAAGCCGCTACCCGGCGTGTTGCCGCAGATCGTCGATGCCGAGGGCAAGGTGCTGGACGGCGCGGTCGAAGGCAATCTCGTCATCGCCGATAGCTGGCCCGGGCAGATGCGCACGGTATGGGGCGATCATGAGCGCTTCTTCCAGACCTATTTCACCACCTATCCCGGCAAGTATTTCACCGGCGACGGATGCCGCCGCGACGAGGATGGCTACTACTGGATCACAGGCCGGGTCGACGACGTCATCAACGTGTCGGGTCACCGCATGGGTACCGCCGAGGTCGAGTCCGCGCTGGTCGCCCATGCCAAGGTCGCAGAGGCCGCCGTCGTCGGTATGCCGCACGACGTGAAGGGCCAAGGCATCTACGCCTTCGTCACGCTGAACACCGGTGAGGAGCCTGGCGACGCGCTTCGTGACGAACTGCGCCAATGGGTGCGCCGCGAAATCGGCCCGATCGCGAGCCCCGACGCGCTGCAATTCGCGCCCGGACTGCCCAAGACGCGTTCGGGCAAGATCATGCGGCGTATCCTGCGCAAGATCGCCGAGAACGACACCGGCAATTTGGGCGACACCTCGACGCTAGCCGATCCTTCGGTGGTCGACACGCTGGTCGCGGAGCGGGTCCACTGACGCGAAAGATCCTGATCGCCGACGACCATCCCCTGTTTCGCCAGGCGCTGGGGATCGCGGTTAGCCGGATCGCGCCCGACGCCGATGTGGTCGAGGCCGGGACCCTCGACCGCGCCGGGGCGGTGGTGCGCGAGGCGGGGGAAGATCTGGCGCTGATCCTGCTCGACCTCAACATGCCGGGCGCGGTCGGCTATTCGGCGGTCGCGCTGCTCCACGCGGAGGTCCCGGCGGTGCCGATCCTGGTGATCTCCAGCGCCGACCTCGCCGCCGCCCGGCCGCAGGTCGCGCGGTTCGGCGCGGTCGGCTTTCTGGGCAAGGACGAGAGCCTCCAGACGATCGAGACCGCGATCGGCGCGGCGCTCGCCGGTGAGCGCATGGCGATCGACACCAGCGCCGCCGATCACGACATCGCCGAGCGCGTCGCCTCGCTGACTCCGACCCAGCTCCGCGTGCTGATCGGGGTTCTGGCGGGGCGGCTCAACAAGCAGATCGCCTTTGATCTCAGCATCAGCGAGGCGACGGTGAAGACGCATATGACCTCGGTGCTGCGCAAGCTGAACGTCGGCAACCGTACCCAGGCCGCGCTGGCCGCGCGAGCGCTGGGGCTGGAGACGGCAGGCCACGGGGTTTAGTTTCCAAAACTTCCTCCCCTGTAAGGGGGGGGTGGCAGGCCGAAGACCTGACGGAGGGGTGTCGCCCCTGGCCAGGACCGACTTCCTCACGAGCGCTGACACCCCTCCACCATGCTTCGCATGGTCCCCTTCCCCTTACAGGGAAGGATTTTCTGCGTGTCGATCCTGCACGACGCCGGAGAGCCACTCCTCCAACAGAACCGGATCGACCGGCTTCAATAACAGTGCGATCCCGGACGCCGCCGCCCGCTCGGCCAGGGCGGGACTGCCATCCGCGGTGATGATGATGGCGGGGAGCAGCGGCGCATGTCGGCGCAATTCGGCGATGAGAGTCAGGCCGTCCTCCTCGCCGAGATCATAATCGACCAGCGCGGCGTCGATCCCCTTCGCCGCCACCCTAGCCGCTGCCCCGTCAGCGACGGCCCGAACCGCATGGCCCGAACGCCCCAACAACGCCTCCATGCCCCCGCGCACGGCCGGATCGTCATCGACGACGAGCAGCGTCAGGCGCGGCGTCGGCGATAGTGTCATCCGATCCTGAGCATCGGGCCGCTTCACCGCCGCTCCATCCACCGTCGTCTCGGCGATGGGTAGCGACAGGGCAAAACGGCTCCCCCGCCCCACCACGCTGTCCAACTTCAGGGTGAGGCCCAGCAGCCGCACGGTCCGCTCGACGATCGCCAGCCCCAGGCCGACGCCGGCATCCTCGCCGGTATCCAGCCGCTCGAACTCCCGAAAGATCACCCCGCGCCGGTCCTCGGGGATGCCGGGGCCGGTATCGATCACCTCGATCCATACGAAGTGCCCGCGCCGCCGCACGCCGACGATCACGCCCCCCGACATCGTATAGCGGACGGCATTGCCGATCAGGTTCTGAACGATCTGACGCAACAGAACACGATCGGTCTCGACCACCGCATCGGGTCCCCCGACATGCAACCGCAGCCCCTTCGCCGCCGCCTGCCCGCCGAACCCCGCAACCAGATCGTCGAGCAGCGCACGCAGCGGAAAGCGCGTCGGGTTCGGGACGATCCCACCCGCATCCAGCTTGGAGATGTCGAGCAGCGCGCGCAGCAATTGCTCGGCGGCGACGATCGAACGATCGATCCGCTCGACCAGCGGCTCCTCCCGCTCGCGGGCGAGCGCCGCCGCGAAGAGACGCGCCGCATGGAGCGGCTGGAGCAGGTCATGGCTGGCGGCCGCGAGGAAGCGCGTCTTGTCACGGGTCGCGGCGGCCAGCGCCGCATTGGCCTCCGACAGCGCGGCGGTGCGTTCGCGGACGCGGGTCTCGAGCGCATCGCGCGCCGCCTCCGCCGCCGCCAGCGCCGCCGCCTCGGCGGTCGTGTCGGTAAAGCTCATGACATAGCCGCCGCCCGGCATCGGTCCGCCGACCGTCTTGAGCACCCGCCCATCGGGACGGATGCGGACGAAGCTGTGCGGGGTGCCGCGCCGCATATGCGCCAGCCGCCGCTCGACATGGTCGCGCACCTCGCCCGGCCCGCACTCGCCGGCCAGTGCGTTGAAGGCGATCGCGTCGGCGATCGGTGCGCCGACCCGGATCAGCCCCGGCGGAAAATCGAACAGCTCCAGATAGCGCCCGTTCCAGGCGATCAGGTTCAGATCGGCATCGACCACGCTGACCCCGGAATCGATATTCTCGAGCGTCGCCGCCAGCAGCCCCTTGGAGAATTGCAGGCTCTGCCCGCTTTCGTCCAGCATCCGGGTGACGTCGTCGACCGACATGGCCGCGCCTGAAAGTGCGGAGGCGACCAGCACGCGGGCCGAGGGTGCGCCCACCACCTCCGCGATCAGCCGCTCTGCACGACGCGCGGTCTGCTGGTCGACGCGCTCGCCTTCTCCCAGCACCGCGACGGCGCGGTCCATACCAACGAAGCGTCCGGCCAGCCGGATCAGATCACTCCGGTTGCGGATCGTCGCGATCCGGTCGCCCCGGTGGAAGACCAATCGCGGCGCCGGGATGCGCCGCGCGAGTACCGCGCCATGGACGAGCAGGTTGACCAGCAGGCTGGCCACCGCTCCCTCCGACACGAAATCAAGGCCCGCAATGCCGATATGCGGCAGGATTGGGCGACCGATGATCGTCGGCACGAACAGCATGATCGCCCACATCGCCAATCCGGCCGTCAGCCCCGCCTTAGCCGATACCGGATCATGCCCGCGCGCCCGGACCGCCAGGATCAGCGCGGGCGCGAACTGCGCCATGGCGGCAAAGGCGACGAGGCCGATCGCCGCCAGCCGCTGCTCGGGCGGAATGGCCAAGGCATAGGCCAACGCCACCGCCATCAACAGCAGCATCACCACGCGGCGAACCCAGAGCAGCGCGCCGCCGATATCGGATGCCTTGGCGAGGCGAGGCGAGCGCAGCAGGATCGGGCCGACCAGATCGTTCGACACCATCGTCGCCAGCGTGATCGTCTCGACGAGGACCATGCCCGTAGCGGCCGAGAAGCCCCCCAGAAAGACGAGCAGCGCCAGCCAGGATTCGCCGCGGGCCAGCGGCATGTCGATGACCAGCAGATCGGGGTCGGCAATCGCCATCGTGCCCAGGAAACCCGCCAACGCGATCGGCACCACCAGCAGCGCAATGACGGAGAGATAGGCGATCAGCGGCCAGCGCGCGGCCATCGGATCGCTGGGCGAGGTCGCCGCGACCACCCCGACGAAGAACTGGCGCGGCAGGCAGATGATCGCCGCCGCCGCCAATAACGTGATGACGACAAAATTGGCATCGAGCGCACTTGGTGCGAACCGCCCCGCCAGCGCCGTGACGGCGGCCGTGCGGTCGGCGGGGACGGCCTGCGCGATCAGCACGAGCGAGAACAGGCCGATCGCCACGAAGGCCGCGAATTTGACGACGGACTCGATCGACACGGCGACCAGCACGCCGTCATTGCCCCCCGCCCGCTCGTGCCGCCGGTTGCCGAACAGCATGGCGAACCCCGCCAGCACGATCGCGGTGACGACGATCGGCCCGCCGCTATTGGCGCTGCCCGTCAGATCCGCATAGGTGGTGCCCACCGATCGCAATTGCAGCGCGAGATACGGCACCGTGCCGAACAAGGCGAGAATGGTCACCAGCGCCGCGACGCCCCGGCTCTTGCCGAAGCGGGCGCCGATGAAATCCGCGATCGACGTCGCCCCTTCCTCCTGCGCCGCCTTGACCAGCCGCGCGAGAAAGCCCGGCATCAGCAGAAAGACGAGGATGGGGCCGAGATAGATAGGCAGATAGGCCCAGCCGGTCGCCACCGCGCTGCCGACCGCGCCGTGGAAGGTCCAGCTCGTGCAATAGACGGCCAGTCCGAGCGTATAGACGATCCGCCGCCGCGCGCCGCGCAGCCGCGCCCGCTCGCTGAGAAAAGCCACGCCGGTTAACAGCCCGGCATAGGCCACCGCGATCAGGAACAAGACCAGCCCGCTCAGTCCCCTATCCTCCCCCGATCATATCTGGGCGCGACGGCCATCCGCCTTTGCGCCTGTCATCAATTGAGACCAGAGCGCGATGATGACAAGCGCGTTTTCCGATCGGGCGGAACGCCCTGGGCGAGGCTCGAAGCCGACGATCCCCGATTACGCCGCCAGCAACCGGCTGGCGCAGCTCTGCACATGGTCGGCGATCAGTTTGAAGGCCGCGCTCATCGGGGATTGCCGCCGCCACGCAATGGCGATCGATCGATGAACCTGCCAGCCCTGGACGGGTAGGATCTTCAACCCCGCGGCACCGCCCATGGATCGCAGATAGAGGCTGGGCAGAAGCGCCAACCCCAGCCCGCTCGCCACCATCTGGTGCAGGCTTTCCAGGCTGGTGCCGTAATAGTCCGGCGCGATCGTCATCCCATATTGCTCGGCGACGTCCGCGGCCTGTCGGGCGAGGTGATGACGTGGGTCGAGGGTCAGGAGCGGGCTACCGGTCAGGACCTCGCGCGACACCTCCGCGCCCGCATCGATCGGATGGTCGAGCGCCGCGACCAGATGCAGCGGCTCGCGAAACAGTGGTTCGATGGTCAAATCGTCGCCCGTCATCGGCAGCGGCCCGAGCACGACGTCGATATTGCCGCGCGACAGCTCCAATATCTGCTCGTCGGGAATCCCCTCACGCACATGCAGGCGCAGATGGGGTGCCATGCGATGCAACTCGGCGATGATCGGCAACAGGAGATAGGGCCCCAGCGTCGGCGTGGTGCCCAGCTTCAACGTGCCGGTAAGACTGTTGGAGGATCCCGCCGCCAGCGCGACGATATCGCTCGCATCGCTCAACATGCGGCGTGCGGTCGCCACGATGCTGCGACCGACAGGCGTCAGCACCGCCCCCGCCGCACTGCGTTCGAGCAGCCGGGCGCCCAGCCGCTCCTCCAGCGCCCGCACCTGCTGGCTCAGCGTCGGCTGCGAGACATTGGCGACGCGCGCGGCCAGCGCGAAGGAGCCGGTATCCGCGATAGTGACCAGATATTCGAGCTGACGCAGCGTGGGCATGGCTTGCTATAGCCGCTCGCTATAGCCCCGGCACCAAGATTCCGATTGGCCAGACCCATGATATGTCGTTACCCTGACATCACATGGATTAAACCGAGGCGTACCTTTTTTAAGAGCCCAGCAAAGATTCGGCAAAGTTTCGCCACTATCGGCTCGCTCGAGGTACACGAAGGGGGACTATTTTGGCAGCGGCACGACTGGGATTTCGGGACGCGGTGGGTTGGCTGGCGCAGATCATAGGCCCGGATTCGGCCTATGTGCGCCTCGGCATTGTCTATACCATCGCGATCAGCCTATTGGCCCTGGCCACACCCATTTCGGTGCAGTTGCTGATCAACAGCGTGGCCAATACCGCGATGCCGGCACCGCTCTGGGCGCTGTCGGGCGTGCTGTTGATGCTGCTCCTGCTGGTTGCGGGGCTGAGCGCGCTGCGAGTGTGGATCATGGCCGCGTTCGAGCGGCGGCTGTTCTCGCGCGTCGTGGCCGAGGTCACGCTACGCGCGGTGCATGCGCAGGACCCCTTCTTCGCCGACGGCAATCGCGGCGACCTGTTCAACCGCTATTTCGACCTAGTCGTCGTCCAGAAATCGGTGCCCAGCCTGGTCATCGGCGGCTTTACGATCGTGTTGCAGGCGGTGATCGGGCTGACGATCACCAGCTTCTACCACCCCGTCTTCCTCGCCTTCAACGTCGTGCTGGTGGCGGCGCTGTTGCTCGTATGGCTGTTGTGGCGGCGGGGCGCGATCAGCGGGGCGGTGGCGCTGAGCCATGCCAAGCATAATGCCGCCCGCTGGCTGGAAAGCGTCGGCGGATCGAACGGCTTCTACAAATCGCTGCGTCATCTCGATTTCGCGATGACCCGCTCGGAGGCGATGACCGCGACCTATGTCGACACGCATCGCCGCTATTTCCGCTATCAGTTCGCACAGACGGTCGCGTTCCTGCTGATCTATGCCTTTGCCAGCGCCGGCCTGCTGCTGCTGGGCGGCATGCTGATCCTGCGGGGGCAGTTGTCGCTGGGCCAGCTCGTCGCGGCGGAGCTGATCCTGTCGGGCGTCTTCTACGGCATCTCCCAGCTCGGTATGTATCTCGACACCTTCTATGATCTGGTCGCCAGTTCCGAGGAGCTGTCGCTGCTGTTCGCCATTCCGCAGGAGCCCAAGGTACGCGGCGCCAATGGCCCGCACGATGGATCGGTGAAGCTGACCGACGTCGTGCTGAACGACGCCCATTACAACCTCACCCTCGAGGCCGGAGAACAGCTCGTCACCGTTGCCGAACCGGGTGCCGAGCGCCGGCTGGCCATGCTGCTGAAGCGGCATGCCCTGCCCGAACGCGGCCTGGTGCGGATCGGCGGTGCCGATCTGGGCTCGTTCGACATGTATCATCTGCGTTCGGACGTGACGGTGCTCGATCGTTCGACGATCGTCGAGGTGACGATCCGCGAATATCTCCGTCTCGCCTCGGGCGATCTGGCCCAGGGTGCGATGGAGGCGCTGGCCATGGTCGGGCTGGAACGCCGCCTGGCCAGCCTGCCGCAGGGGCTGGACACGCCGCTCGGCTCGACCGGCTATCCGCTCAGCGTCGGCGAGACCATGGCGCTGAAGCTCGCCAATGCGCTGCTGGTCCGCCCCAAGCTGTTGCTGCTGGGCCAGTTATACGACCTGTTGCCACCCGAACGGCTGCTGGCGGCGCTACGCCTGCTCAAGGCGCATGGCACGACCGTGCTCCTGTGCACCGGCCGCCCCGAGGATTTGGAACTGGACGGCTATCTCCATCTGGGCCTGACCGAACAGCGCCGTTTCGCGCAACTGGCCGACCTCCGGACCGCCTATAGCCAGGAGGGCGCCGATGTCGCATCTGCCTGAACATCTCGCTCATTTCCGCACCCTCGGCTCGCTGCGCCCGCCCCGGGTGACCGTCGCCATCGCCTGGATCCTGACGGTCGGTGTCGCGGTGGCCATATTCATCCTGTTCTTCGTGCCGTGGCTGCAAACCGCGCAAGGGCGTGGGCAGGTGGTCTCGCTCGATCCGCAGGACCGTGCGCAGGACGTGACCGCGCTGGTGCCCGGCCGCGTCGAGCGCTGGTATGTCCATGATGGCCAGCAAGTGAAGCGCGGCGACCCGATCGCCCGCATCGTCGACCTCGATCCCAACCTCCTCTCCCGCCTCGCCGCCGAGCGCGCACAGGTGGAGGCTGAAATCGCCTCCGTCCGCCAGTCGCAGGCGGTCGCCCAGATCGACGTCAACCGCACGCGGCAATTGTTCTCCGAAGGGCTCGCCTCACGGCGCGATTACGAACAGGCGCAGATCAAGGTCGCGGATTCGGGTGCCAAGCTGGCGGAATCGCGCGCCAAGCTCAACCGCATCGATGTCCAGCTCAACCGCCAGTCGGCGCAGTTGGTCCGCGCCCCGCGCGACGGCCGCATCCAGAATCTCAACGCGGCCGCTGGCGGCGCCTATGTCTCGGCTGGCACCGCACTCGCGGTGGTCGCGCCGGAGCAGGTCGAACGCGCGGTGGAACTGATGATCGACGGCCGCGACGTGCCGCTGCTGCGGCCCGGCCGCCCGGTGCGGCTGGAGTTCGAGGGCTGGCCCGCCATCCAGTTCAGCGGCTGGCCCTCTGTCGCCTATGGCTTCTTCGACGGTCGCGTTCGCACCATCGATCCGAACGCCAATGCGCAGGGCCTCTTCCGCATCCTGGTCGAACCCATGCCCGGCAAACCCGCCTGGCCCGAGCGTCAGTTCGTCCGGCTGGGTGGCAAGGTCCAGGGCTGGGTCCAGGGTGAGACCGTCACCGTCGGCTATGAACTCTGGCGTCAGCTCAACGACTTCCCGCTGGAATTCGGTCAGACCGCCACCGACAAGAATGCCGGCAAGGACGACGACAAGAAGATCGCGGCCAAGGCGGGCAAGCCGAAATGATCCGGTCGCTCCTTCTTTCCGCATTGATCATCGCCCCCGTCCTGGCCGCGCCGGCCACGGCCCAGCGTATCCGGGCCAACCCGGCGCCGGCCGCGACGCCCGGTTCGGCGCCACTGACCCTGGACGAAGTGCTGCGCGCCTCCGCGCGTGCGGCCCCGCAGATCGTCGAGGCACTGGCCAAGATCCGCGCCGCCGAGGGACGCGCGATCACCGCCAATGGCGCGTTCGACACCGTGTTCGAGGCCGAAGGCCGCTCGCGCGCGCTGGGCTATTATGACGGGACCGTCGCATCGGCGAGCGCAACCCGCCCGCTGAGCGACAATGGCGGCTATGTCTATGGCGGCTACCGCGTCACCCGGGGCGACTTTCCGGTCTATGAGAACCAGAACTACACCAACCGCCTGGGCGAGGTGAAGGTCGGGGCGCTCTATGCCCTGCTGCGCGACCGGTTGGTGGACGAGCGCCGGACGCGTCGCACCCTGGCAGCGGGCGATATCGACATCGCGCAGTTCGAGCGTCAGGCGGTGGCGATCGGGGTGCAGCGGCGGGCGATCGACGCCTATCAGAACTGGGTCGCGGCCGGCCTGCGGCTGCGCGCCTATCGCGACCTGCTGGCGCTGTCGGAAAGCCGGCGCGGGGGCTTCGCGCGTCAGGTGCAGCTTGGCGCGCGGCCGGAGATATTGCTGGCCGAGAACGACCAGAATCTGGTCCGCCGCCGTGCCCTGGTGGTGCGCGCCGAGGGCGATTTCGACGCGGCGGCCAATGCCCTGTCGCTCTATTTCCGCGATGCGGCGGGAGAGCCGGTACTGGTCGGGTCGGAGCGTCTGCCCAGCGATGCCGAAGCCTTGGCCGGCGTGGCGGCCGTCGCGCGCGACAATTTCGAACAGCAACGCCCCGATCTGCAGGTGCTGCTCGCGCGGATCGATCAGGGGTCAGCACGTCTGGCACTGGCGCAGAATGAACTTCGCCCCCGCCTCGACCTGCGGGGAGAGATGGGCAAGGATATCGGGCCGGTGGGCCTGGGCGGACCGACACGCACACCACTCGAAGCCGCGGTCGGTTTCCGCTTCTCCATGCCGCTGCAGAACCGCGCGGCGAAGGGGCGCATCGTCGAGGCGCGGGCGGAAATGGACGCGCTGGCGGCGCGCAGCCGCTTCCTGCGCGACCAGATCACCGTGGAGGTGGAAGGCATCTCCATCGGCGTCGGCGCGGCCGAGAAACTGGCGACGATCGCCGAGCAGGAACGCCAGCTTGCCGAGCGGCTCGCGGCGGCCGAGCGGCGCCGGTTCGAACTGGGATCGAGCGACTTCTTCCTGGTCAATCAGCGCGAGGAGACCGCGAACGATGCCCGTGTCCGCCTGATCGACGCGCAAGCCCGGATCGCGGCGGCCCGCGCCGAACTCGCCGCCGCCACCGCCGACCGTGCGGCCCTGGGCCTGGAGCCGTGATAGATGCAGTCAGTTCTGAGCCGTCGGCCGTGTCGCAATATATAATGCGCAACCGGCCATCACGAGTCCCACGAGGACAATGCCGATGACCGCCGGATGCGCGGTCAGCAGGAAGATCGCATAGCCGGTCGCCATGCCGCCGCAGGCCATCCGCTTGGCCCGGCGGCTCATCGCCCCGTCCCGCCGCCAGGCGCGCAGTGTCGGGCCGAAGCGGGGATGGTGCAGCAACCGCGCCTCCAGACGCGGCGAAGAACGCGCGAAACATCCCGCCGCCAGGATCAGGAAGATGGTGGTCGGCATCAGCGGCACGATCGCCCCGATGATGCCCAGCCCGACACAGGCGAACCCCAGCGCCAGCCAACCGAGGCGCGCCGCTCGCCTGACCGGGCTGTGCCGGACGGGCTCACGCAAAGCTGTCATCGGCCAGCATCCGGACATGGGCAAAGGCATCGCGGGCGCCGTTCAGCATCCGCGCATCGTCCACCTGATCCAGATCGAGCGCATCGACCGCTCCGGCAAAGCTCTTCCAATATTTGCCACGCCCCCCGGGATGGCCTGCGAGGTGACGCGCACCGAACTCACCATCGAGGCCCAGGGCCGCCGCACGTTTCAGCAGCGATGCCGCGCCCAGTGTCGACCCTTCCGCCACCCATAGCCAGCCGATCGCGGTGGCGGAATCGACCCGCGCCATATTCGAGGGTTTGGAGGGATGTTCGCGCGGCGGCGACTGGCCGAGATCGACCAGATCCTGCCGCACCCGCTCCAGCCGACGTCGGGAAGGCAAGTCCAGGCTGGCCGGCAGCGGCAGCGCCGTGGTGTAGAGCCCGTCGATGGTCTGGTAGAAATGATACTGCATCCGCAACAGCCGGACGTACCGATCGCGATCGCGAAACGGCTCGGCGCTGATGATTCGGGTGTCGAGCCCGTCATGCGCGCTGCGGGTCGCCTCCATCAATCGCTGCGACCGGGATATGGGGCGGGCCGGTATGGCCAGGGCGGCATGGATCATGACGGATATCCTCAGATGATGGGAAAGATCAGCGGCGCAGGGCGAAGTCGATCGGCACCTCGACGGTGACCGGATCGCCAGCAATGGCGGCATCGACAGCGGGCAAGGGAGAGGCGCGGCGCACGGTCGTCCGCGCCTCCATATCGAGCAGCGGATAGCCGCTGCCATGGACCAGCTCGACTGCGATCACCTCGCCCGAGCGGTGCAGGGTGATGGCGACGCGCGCCACGCCCTGTTGCCGCGCCGCCTCGGCCTGGCGCGGATAACGGCGATAGCGCTGGAGGTGGCCGAGCAACCGCGCCCGCCAATCCGCTGCCGCCGTAGCGCTGGATGCCATCGGCGTGGCCGGTGCGGCCGGGGCGGCGGTGTGGGCACCTTCCGCAGGTTTCGCGGTCAACGCCGGTGCCGAGGGCAGGACGATAGCCGATGCCGGTTGGGCGGGTGACCCGGGGGATGCGACCTCCACTGCCGGCGAGGTTGGGATGGGAGCGGCATGCGAGGGCGAAGTCGTCGCCATGGCAGGCTTCCGGGGCATGGGCGGCGGCGGCTCCGTCGGATGTGGCGCGTGGGGCTCGGCCGGCTGATCGACCGGAAGCGACTCCGTCACGAAAACCGCCATGGGGCCCGCATCGATTGCGGGCGTAGGCGGTGTCATCAGGCGAAGGCTGGACAGCAGCGCGAGGAACAATCCACCCGCCGCCAGCGCCATCGTTCCGCACGCCCGCGCCTGCACGGGCTGGCGATAAACGGACGGGCGGGCATCAGAGCGCATGTTCGAGCCGGAAGCTCGCCGCGGTGCGATGAAAGGAATAGAGCCAGTCGACATTGCTCGTCACCCGGTTGTGCTGAAAAAGGATGTTCGGCGTCAGCCCCGCGAAGCGCAGTTTGGGCAGGCGCAGGACGGCGGTCAGGTTGGTCTCGCGATCGTGGCGGACCGCCTCCAGCAGTTCGCTATAGGCGCGGTAATCGCGCTGCCGGGCGGAGGCGATGAGGGTCAGTTCCGCCCAGTCGGCAAAACCGTGCACCATCCCCAGCCGCGCACCGATATGGCGATAGGCATTGGGGCGGGCATCCGCCTGCTTGTCCCCTGCATCCAGGCCCGCGAACAGGCTCCAACCGCGCGGCAGCGAGAGCCAGCCGGTCAGGTTCGCCTCGGTCAATGCGCCGTCGAGATCGTCGAAACCGCGATGATAGTCGAAAATCCGGCGCGTGACCTCAATCCGCAGGGCCGTATCGGGCGACGGGGTGACCATCGCCTCCGCCCGCAGGCCCGGCGCGGCATAGAGCAGCTTGTCGCCCAGGCTCGCCAGATCGATGGTCGGCGACAGGGTCAGACTGCGTCTGGCGGTCTGATGGTCATAGCCGATCTGTGCGCTCAGCGTCGCCTGGTCAAAGTCGCCATGGCCGGGCCACAGGTCGCCGTAAACGAAGGCGCGGGCGAGCAATCCCCCCTGCCCCTTCAGCGCAATCCGGCGGCTGAGATTGCCCTCGATATTGATGCCGACCGACGCGATCGCAGACGGCAGGGTGCGGTCGATCAGGCAGGTGCCGTCCTCACCGGTCAACAGACAGGTCTGGCTGGCCGAGCTCTGGTTCAGGTTGCTGCTATAGCCCGGCCCGATAGCGATCATGCCCTGCCACTGATCGCGACGGTCGAGCGCGGTGAGGAAGGCGTCGACATTCCGGCGCACCCCGGCGGCGCGATCATCCTGTCTCGCCAATTCGTCGCGGATCGCGCGGAACAGGCGGCGCGCCTCGCGGTCTTTGCGGTTCTCGAACAACAGGCGGCCGAGTTCGAGCCGGCCGGGAAGAAAGTCGGGCTGGATCGCCAGCAGCGCGCGATAATGCCGCTCGGCCTCGCCCAGCCGCCCCTCGCTGCGCGCCAGACCGCCGCGTGCCCAGGCGACCAGCATGGGATCATGCCCGGACAGCGCCACATAGCGCGGCAGAAAACGGCGGACATCGACCCAGGCCTTGCGCGAAACCGACAGGTAGATCGCACGCCCCAGATCGTCGAGCGTATCATCGACCCGATAGACCTCGCCGTCGATGGTGATGCTATCCGATGGCGTGGCGGCTTCGATCGCCTCGCGTTCCTGCGGCGTCGTACGGCGATCGATACCGGGGTCGAGACGCAGGCGGTTGTCCTCGCTGCGCGCGCTCTGGGCGAAGGCGGGCATGGCAAGGGGACAGGCGATCAGGGCCAGGATCGAAGAAAGGGCGAAGTATCGCATGGGGGATCGTCGCGAAGCCGGGGCTCCCGCAAGGGAGAGACGGGAGCCCCGACCGTTCGCGTCAGTTCTTCGTGCCGCCAAAGGCGGTGTCGTGCTGCCGCGCACTCGCAAAGCGAATGGTACCGGCCAAGGCTGCCGCATCCGCGCCAAAGAAACGACCATTCACCAGACCGTTGGACGCGACCGTCGATCCCGATTGGGTCGCCGTCGCCCCTGTACCGGTGAAGGTCGCATTGCTTTGGATCGTCGCCGTGCCGATACTGACCCCCGCACCGGTCGAGGCGTTGGCAAGGCTGCCGGTCAATGTGCCCGACGTGCCCGAACCGAAATTGGCGGTCAGGGTGCCGGTCAAAGCGCCCTTATTGGCATAGTCGCTGATCCCCTTGACCGCATAGGTGGCGGTACCGCTGGTCGGGACGGTCGTGCCGCTGGTGTTGCCGACATAGTAAACCGTATGGTCGCCCGCCGAGGCATTGCCCGTCTGCGACCATTCGCCGAACCACAGATCCGCCGTGCCGACCCGCGCAAAGCGGAAATCGCCATAGCTGCTGTGATCGGCGACGTCGCTGGTCGCCATGTTCAGATGGCGCACCCCGTTCAGGTCGGGCGCGGCGTAGAGGCTCAGCCCCTGGAAATCGACGCGCCGTCCATTGGTCCCCGGCACGCCGATCCCAGCCCGGCCCGCGACATGGGGGCCGCCATTCACATCGCTGGCACCCACGGTCACCTTGCCGGTATCGCTCGATCCGCCCGCGAACTGGGCCTGGGCCGCCCCGCTGGTCAGAACGGCGGCGAGGCCAGCGAGAAGGATGGTCTTCATCTGGATGGAGGTCATGCTATTACTCCTGCGGTTGTGTGCGCCCGATGGCTTCGGGCGCATCGATCCGGCCCCGCTGGCCATGTCCGGCTTTCAGGAAGGACTAGGGCGGCGGGGTCGAATTTCGGGATCATCAAAAGCGGCCCGTCAGGCTCAGCCGAACGGTGCGCCCGGGTGCGGGCATCAGCGAACGGGTCAGCGGGTCCGCATAATAACGATCGTTGAGGTTGGTCCCCACCAGCTCGGCCGAGAAACGGTTGTTGAGATTGTAGCGGACATAGGCGTCGGCGGTGACGATCGCGCCCCAACTGAAGGGCACGTTGAGCGAATAGACATCGATCTGCTGCTCGCGCGGCAGGTTCGCGATCCGCTCGAAAAAGGGATTGTTGTAGCGGCTGTAATAGGTCAGCCGCCCACCCAGTTCGAGCCGCTTGTCCAGGAAGCGCCCTCCCATCGTCCAGTTGACCGTCTGCTCCGGTGTCGCCTGGGTCAGCAGGAAGCCGTCCGGGAAGCCATATTTGACGCAATCGGGAACGCTGCCGTTCTTGCGATCGGCCAGCGCGGCGGCACTTTCGTCGCAGACTTGGTTGGTGGTCATGAAGGCTGCGCCGACTTGGGTATAGAAACCGCCCGTATCGATCCGCGCCTCGGCCTCGATCCCCGCGATCGTCTGTTCGCGGATATTGCTGAACTGAAGGTTGGTCGACCGCTCCACCACATTGGAGATGCGGTTGCGATAGAAGGTCAGCTTGATGTCGGCGCGCTGATCCTCCTGATTGAGGTGCAACAGGCTGCGCAGATCGCGCACCAGACCGACCTCGTACAATCTGGCATGTTCGGGCTGAAGCGGAGCCAGTGGATTGAACGAAGCCGAAAAGCCCAGCGTGCTCTCGAACATGCTCGGGAAGCGCCACGTCTCGATATAGCGGGCATAGGCGCGCGTGTGCTCGTCGGCATAAACGGTGGCGGACAGGCTGGGGGCCCAGCGATGATCCGACCGGCGCGGTGCGGTGATCGGAACGACCTCGACGATATTCTGCAGACGGCAGGTTCCGTCATTGCCCGCGACACTTTTGAGCGACCCGTTCAGGCAGGGATTACCGGCGCGGGAGTAGCGCCCCTGCGCATCGGGCCGCCAGACCGGCCCGGCTTCCTCCCAAGAGAGTTCATAGGGGCTTGCGAGATAATCGGGCAGCATCATTCCGATGAACTGATCGACGTCCTCGGTCGGTAAACCGGTCAGAGCCGTGCGCCAATATCGCTCGAAGTACGCCTCACCCGTGCCCGAGACATTGAAAAAGGACTCATAGCCTCGATAGGCGACTGATCGCAGGTTCGCATTGCCCTTGGCGATCTGGCTCCGCGCGAAATCGTCCACCGCCCAGTAACCGGCATAGCTGACCCCCGCGTTCAATTTCAGGAAGCTGGTGGGCCGCCACTCTCCGTCCAGCCGGACGAGGAACTCCTCGCGTCGTCCCGCGCGCGGAAATTGCCGCCAGCCCTGGAAGCGCGCAGCATCATAGACGTCGTGCGACGCCAGCTTCTCATGCTGCCAGTTGCCGCTCAGCGTCAGGTCGAAGGTCGACCCGAACCGCACTGTATTGCTGGCGTTCAGACCATAGCGATTGTTGATCGCATTGGCGCGGGCATTGTCGATGATGATCGGATCGTTGAACGTCGCGAAATTGGGCATGCCACCAGAATTATAGGTATCGCTCCTGGTATCGGTGGCCCAGAGATTGGCCTTCAGGTCGATCCAGCGGCTCTCCGGCTGCCATTTATACTCCGCATTATAGGCGCGGGCATGGACCTTGCTGAGCGGCCATTGCACATTGCCCGTATCGATCGGGATGCGCGACGGCATGATCTCGCCATAGCGGGTGACGCTGTCGCGCAGGCTGACCAGCAGATACTGGTCGTCGGCGATATGCCAGGTCGCCTTCAATAGGACGGATTCGAGATCGCTCGATGTATTGGGCACCTCGTTGCCCGGCGCGAAGCCGAGCGCCATGCGGCGGATGCGGTTGAGATTGTTCGAGGGCAGGTCCGACTGTTCGTAATAGCCGGCCTCGCTGGTGCCGGAGAAATAATTGCCCCGCTCGCGATACGCATAGGCGCCGAACAGATCGAGCCCCTCGATCCGGATCGCTCCGGCCACCCGCACCGCCCGGTCGCCCAGCGAGACGAAGTGGTTGTCGTCCCGGGTCCGCGGGACGATCACCAGCGACGGATCACGCAATGCGAAGCTCGGCGAGCTTTGCGGGAAGCCCGGCACGGTGCGATAGTCGCGGCCCGTGAGCAACGTCGGCAAACGCGGGTCGGTCGAGTTGTTGCCGCCCTCCACCCGCAGATCGAGGCCGAAATTGCGGCCGGGACGCAGGACGTCATCCGCGTCCAGCGTGTTGATGACGACCGTGCCGCCGGTCGAGCTGCGGATATTGCCCTGATCGGTGGGCCCGCGCAGCACCTGCAGCCCGGAGATCAGATTGGGGTCGACATAGGCCCGGTTGCTCGCGCCATTATAGCCACGCCATACCGTCAGCGCCTGTTCGGTGCCGTCGATCACCACGGGCACGCGCCCCGGCCCCTGAATGCCGCGAATGCTGGGGTCGAGCGCGCCGCTGTTGCGCGCATCGCCGCTCAGCACATTGACCATGCCGGTCAACAGGTCGGAGGTGGTGACGCCCTTATAGCGTTCGATCTCGGCGCGGTCCTTATACCCGCTGGAAAAATCGGCGTCGAAGACCGTGTCATGGCCGCGCTCCGCCCGCACTTCGGCGACATCGCGCGGGGCATCGCCGCCCTGCACCCGCAAGGCATCGGTGACGAGCGGCGCCTGTTGCTTTCCCGGCGTCACGGGTGGAACGGGCCGCCGTTGCAGCGTCAAAACGCCGTCCGCCAGCCGCCAGTCGAGCCCGGTGCCCGCCAGCAGCCGATCAAGTGCCAGCGCCCGGTCCACTCGCCCCGTCACGCCCGGCGAGTGCAATCCGGCGACCAGCGCGGCATCGACGCCTAGCTGTATATCCGCCTGTTGCGCAAACTGGGCCAGCGCATCGCCCAATGGCTGTGCCGGGATGTTGACGCGCACTGGCGCCGGCCGTGCCTGTGCGGCCAAGGGCGTGGCCAAAGCGGGTAGCGCCGCTGCGCCCAGCAACATTGCCAGCGCCAAGCGCCTTCCCCGAAACTCACGATATCCGTCGATCACATCGTCCCCCGATTTCCCAAACAGAACGATTGCTATTGCGTATCGTTCGCATTCATAGGGTAGACGATGGCAGTGTCGCTTTTTTCGAAACTTTTTTATCTGGTCGAGAAAATGCCGCTCAGTCGGCAGTGACGATGACCAGCCAAGGGGTGATCTGCCACACGGTCGCGCCATGGGCCTGGCGAAGCGCGGCCAGCGCATGATCGGGATGGCGCAGATCATAGACGCCCGTCACATGCCGCCGCATCCCCGCACCGCGCGCGACCAGCATCCCGACAAACCAGGGGCGAAGCGCTCCGACGACATCGGCCAAGGGGCGATCGGTGACGACAAGCCGCCCGTCCGTCCAACTCGCCACCGTCGATGGAGGCGCGGCCGATCGGCGATAACGGCCGGCCGCACACTCTACCAAGGCCATGTCGCCGGGCCCCAGATCGGCCGGGCGGAGACCGGCATCGCGGCAAGACGCGCGAACTCGCCCCTTGCGCACGGCAATATGCGCCCCGGCGCCTTCGCGTCGCACCTCGAAGGCGGTGCCGAGATCGGTCGCCAGCACATCCCCCGCCAGCACGCGAAAGGGATGTACCCGGTCATGCCGAACGTCGAAATAGGCGGCGCCCCGCAGCAGTCGCACCCGGCGGTCGCCGATCGCCACGGCGCTCTGCGGGGCCAGGGTGACGCGGCTGCCATCGGCGAGACGCAGGCTACGCACCTCGCCGGTACCGGTCGTCAGGTCGGCCTGTACGATGGGCAGCACCTCGCGCCCCAGGAACAACGCCGCGATACAGGCCGCCATGGCAAGCGGCACCAGCATCGGCCAGCGGCGCATGGCAGGAGACGGCGGCGCGAGGCCCGACGTTCCGGCCTGTCGGATCAGCGCATCGACATGGCCCAGTTCACGCCAGGCCGCGTCCCCTCCGGCCGTCCGCCGCCATTGCCGGAATCGCGCGTGCACATCCTGATCGTCCGGACGCTCGCGCAACAGGATCATCCAATCCAGCGCTTCGCCCCGATAGCCTTCTCGCTCGCTCATCCGCCCCCCTCCGCCTGTCTTATGCAGAGGGACGAACGGGACGCCGTCTTTTTCGGCACGGTGCTCAATGGCGGGCCGAGCGGAGGCATTGGCGGCACCGCTCCACCCCTTCCCTTACCAGCGCATGGGCGGAGGAGATCGATACGCCCAGTTCCACCGCGATCTCGCGAAGCGGCGTTCCCGACAGGCGATGCAATTCCACCGCGCGGCGCATGCGTGGTGGCATCCGCCGAAGCTCGGCCGTCACCAGTGCCAGTTCCTGTCTTGCGATGACGGCGCGGTCCGCTCCGGCGGCGTTGGAGGCCAGTGCCTCGGGATCGTCGGCGGGATCGAGCGTCATCACCTGCTCGCGGCGCCGCCTCTGCCGATATTCGTCGAGCGCCAGGTTGCGCACCACCCGCCGCAAATAGCCGACCGGCTCGGCGATCCGGATATCGACGGCATTTTGCGACAGGCGTATCCACGCCTCTTGCACGACATCCTCCGCCGACGCCATATCGCCGGTCAGCCGCGTCGCCTCGGCGATCAGCCGGCGACGCTGCCCGGCGAACAGCGCCAGCAGGCGGGCGGGCCGGTTCTTCACCATTGCCGCGCCTCGGCCATGGGATCACCCGACCGGATGGACAGCCGACATCGCCTGCGTCCGCCCAATTGCGAACACGACGATCCCGGTATCCCATAGCGCATCACCCCCGCCATCCTGGTTCAGCGCGGCGATAGGCGCTGCCGATAGCAGCAGAGCGATGGTGCGATGCTTATCCATGTTTCCCCGATTGGCATGCGTCACGCTTGCCGAGCATATTCTTGATCACGCTCTCCAAGGGGCGGCTACATTCTCCGTTAATGCGAGTCAATCTCATCAATGCCGACAGGGCTTGGCCGATTATCGGACTGAGGAGCATTCTCTAGCCGATCGCCTATCGATCCTACGGGACTGTAAAATGGAACACAGGCTCGCAAGCATCGCCAGCCATGCCAGCCGCCGGGGTCCATGCACGGAGGGGCCGCCGCCGCCCAAGAATAGGCGGCACCCCTCCGTGCATGCTTGGCATGTTCCCCGTGAACCGGAAAATTTCGGGGCCTTCGGATGAATGTCGATCGGTGCTTGCCGGGATCAGAGCGCGCTTCCGCTCCGCCACAGCATATAGGCCGCGACGACGAAGATCAGGATCGCGAACACGGTGGTCAGCGCCCCCCGGCTCTCCGACAAGCGGCGCGCCGCCGCCAGGCCCACCAGCCCGCCGGCGATACCGCCCGCGATGAACACACCGGCCAGCGGCCAGTCGACCATCCCCGACCAGGCATAGTTAAACGCCGTCGTCAGACCGAAGGCGGCGACCGCGACCAGAGAGGTGCCGACCGCATTGAGCATTGGCATCCGCGTCGCCCCGATCAGGCCGGGCACGATCAGGAAGCCGCCGCCAATCCCGAAAAAGCCGGAGAAGATGCCGGTGACGAGGCCGAAGCCCAGCACCTTGGGCGCATTCTCCCGATTGCATTGCGCACCCGGCACGCCTTCCGCCTTGCGACCGCGCAGCATGACGATGCCGACCGCCACCATGACCAGCGCGAACAGAAACAGCAGATGCGTGCCGTCAAAGGCCTTTCCCGCCGTCGATCCGGCAAAGGCCCCGGCGATTCCCGCCGCCGCATACATGCCGCCGCAGCGCCATTTGACCGTCCCGGCCCGGGCATGACCGATCAGCCCGGTTGCGGCATTGACGGCCACCGCCAAGGCGCTGGTGCCGATCGCGACATGCGCGCTGGGCACGCCGACCAGATAGACCATCAGCGGCACCGCCAGGATCGAGCCACCGCCCCCAACCAGCCCCAGGGTGAAGCCGACCAGGCCGCCCGAAAAGCCGCCCAGCAGATATTGGATCGGCTCCAGCATCATGACGCGGCACCGATCCGATGCGGCCGGGCGAGCAGTTCGCGCCCTTTCAGCATCCCCTGCCAGTAAAGCGGAGGCAGCATCCTTTCCTTCAGGAACCAGGCCGCCCGCGTCGGACGCGCCCCGTCGACCAGCCATTTGGGGAAGGTCGGGAGCAGCTTGCCGCCATAGCCGAACTCGGCCAGCACGATCTTGCCCCGCTCGACGGTCAGCGGGCATGAGCCATAGCCGTCATAATCGGCGGCCGGCGGCTTGCCCTCCAGCGCGGCGAGAACGTTGACCGCAACGACCGGCGCCTGCTGCCGAGCGGCAGCCGCCGTCTTGGCGTTGCTGGTCCCCGCCCCGTCACCCAGGGCGAAGACATCGTCATAGCGTTTGTGGCGCAGCGTCGCCTCATCGACGTCGATGAAACCGCTCGGTGCGGCCAGCGGGCTCTTCGCCACCCAGTCATGCGAGACATGGGGTGGAACGACATGCAGCATGTCGAAGGCCCGCTCGATCGTCTCGGTCCTGCCGTCCCGCTTGCACTCAAAGGTCGCGACACGGCGCGCGCCATCCACGGCGACCAGATTGGATTCCAGCCGCAGGTCGATGCCATAGCGCGCGATATAGTCCATCAGCGCCGGCACATAGGTCGACACCCCGAACAGCACCGCGCCGGCATTGTGGAACTCGACATCGATCCCGGGCAACAGGCCGGCGCGGCGCCAGATATCGCAGGACAGATACATCGCCTTTTGCGGCGCGCCAGCGCATTTGATCGGCATCGGCGGCTGGCTGAACAAAGCGCGGCCGCTCGTCATCTCCTGTACCAGCCGGTGCGTATAGGGAGCCAGATCATAAAGGTAATTGGAGGTGACGCCGTTCCGCCCCAGCGTGTCCTCCAGCCCGGCAATGGCCTCCCACGCCAGCCGCAGGCCGGGGGCGGCAACCAGGACGCGGTAGGTCAGCATGCGCCCGTCCGCCAACGCGACCGCATGGCGGTCCGGATCGAAACCCGTCGCGGCGACCTGCAGCCAGGTGACGCCCTTGGGCATCACATCCGCCTCGGCACGCCGCGTATCCTGGGCGCGGAAGACCCCGGCCCCCACCAATGTCCAACCGGGCTGGTAATAATGGTCCTGCGCCGGGTCGACGATGGCGATGGTCAGCCGGGCGTTGCGCTTCAGGATGCTCGCCGCCGTCGCGATCCCCGCCGAGCCGCCACCGACGATCACCACGTCGAAACTGGCACTCGGCGATGGAGCGCGCAATCTGGGGGCCAGCGCGGCCAGATCATAGCCCGCGGCGGCCGCCTTATCGATCAGCCTATCGGCCGAGCCTTGCCCCGCCTTGGACAGCGCCCACAAGGTCGCCGAGCGCATGCCGCTGCGGCAAAAGGCGAGGATCGGCTTGGGCAGGGTTTCCAGCGCCTGCGCCATCGCCGCGCTGTCGATGGGCGTCGCCTTGCCGGGAGCGATGGGGATATGGGTGAAGGTCAGGCCATGACGTTCGGCCTCGGCCCGAATGGCATCGGCGGTGAGTTGCCCGGCCTCCTCTTCATCGGGTCGGTTCGAGATGATCGACCGATAGCCCTGTCGTGCGGCCTCGGCCACGTCGTCCAGCGTGATCTGCGGCGAGACGGCGATGCCGTCATCCAGGGGTTTGAACGCCATGTCGCTCTCCCATCCTTTGCTATTTTGCAGGCGGCAGCAGGCGGAACAGCCCGAAGCCGATCGTCATGAAGATGATGAAGATCAGCGCCGGCCCGGGCGCGATCGCCAGCGCGGCGACGGCCGGACCGGGGCATAGCCCGGCCAGTCCCCAGCCGATCCCGAACAGGACCGCACCACCCACCAGCCGTGCGTCGATCGGTCGCGTCGGTGGCAGATGGAAGGCATCCGCCATCATCGGCCGGGCCCTTCGCCGAACGATCGCCCAGGCCACCGCCATCGGCACGAGCGCGCCGCCCATCACGAACGCCAAGGTCGGGTCCCACGCGCCCGTCACGTCCAGAAAAGCCTGCACCCGCGCCGGATCGACCATCCCCGACAGGGCCAGCCCCATGCCGAACAGGATCCCGCTGGCCAGCGCGACGAGAAACTGCCGCATCACGCCACCCATCCGACCGAGCGAAGCACCGCCACCGTCGCGATACCCGCCGCCATGAAGGCCAGCGTCGCGACCATTGATCGCGGCGACAGGCGCGCCATGCCGACTACGCCATGCCCACTGGTACAGCCCGAACCGAGCCGTGTACCGAACCCGACGATCAGCCCCGCCACCGCCAGCAGAGCCCAGGAGTCCGGGAAATGCGACGGCGCACCGACCAGCCATGCGGCGATTCCCGCGCCGATCGGCAGTCCGAGCGTGAAGGCGATGGCGACCCCGCGCGGCGCGCCGGTGCTCGCCAGCCCGGCGGCGCGAGTGAACATCCCGCTGCACCCCGCGACCCGGCCATTGCCCAGCAGCATCAGCGCCGCCGCCAGGCCGATCAGCAGCCCGCCGACCAGCCCATGCATCGGCATCGCGTGAGGAAAGCCCGGCATCACAGCACGTCCAGAGGGATGCGCATATAGCGGGTGCCATTGTCCTCCGCCGGGGGTAGCTTGCCGCCGCGCATATTCACCTGGATCGATGGCAGGATCAGCCGTGGCATAGCCAATGTCGCGTCGCGTGCCTCACGCATCGCGACGAACGCGTCCTCGCTCACCCCGTCATGGACATGGACGTTACCGGAGCGCTGCGCGGCGACGGTCGTCTCCCAGGCATAGACGCCGCGCCCCGGCGCCTTATAGTCATGGCATAGAAACAACCGAGTCTGCGGCGGCAGGCTCAGCAGGCGGCGGATCGAGCGATAGAGCTGCCGCGCATCGCCGCCCGGGAAATCGGCCCGCGCCGTCCCATAGTCCGGCATGAACAAGGTGTCGCCGATAAAGGCGGCATCACCGATGATGAAGGCCATGTCGGCCGGCGTATGGCCCGGGACATGAAGCGCCACCCCTTCGAGATTGCCGACCATGAACCGATCGCCATCAGCGAACAGATGATCGAAATCGGACCCGTCGCGCGCGAACTCGGTGCCCGCGTTGAACAGCTTGCCAAAGACATTCTGCACCTGGGTGATCGCACTGCCGATCCCCAGTTTTCCGCCCAGCTTTTGCTGAAGATAGGGCGCCGCGGACAGGTGATCGGCATGGACATGCGTCTCCAGCAGCCAGTCGATCGTCAGTTCCTGTTCGTGGACATAGGCCAGGATCGGATCCGCCGGTGCGGGGGTCGTGCGACCGGCGGCGGGGTCGAACCCCAGCACGCTGTCGATGATCGCCGCCCGCCCCGTCTGTGGATCGGACACGACATAGCTGACCGTGTTGGTGGCCTCATCGAAGAAGGATCGCACGCGGGGCGTGGTCCGCGTGGAAACCGCGCTTCCGATCTGGCGCGAGGCGATCTCCCGTGTGACGTCGAACACTTACACCTCCATTGTCTTTCACTTTACGTAAGTATGTATGTATGTTGCGTCAAGGCGTTTCCGCTGGCATGGCAGGTCCATGGACGCCCCTTATCCCTTCAGGCCGCTTCGCATCGGCGACCCCGCGCCCGCCTTCACCGCGCGCACCACGCATGGCGAGGTCAGCCTCGACCAGTATCGCGGACGCTGGCTGATGTTCTTTTCGCATCCGGCGGACTTCACCCCAGTGTGCACGAGCGAGTTCATCGCCCTGTCCAAGGCCGCACCGATGTTCGAGGCGATGGATTGCGCATTGCTCGGCCTGTCGGTCGACAGCCTCTATTCGCATGTCGCCTGGGTGCGGGCGATCCAGGCGCTAACGGGAATCGAAATCCCGTTCCCGGTGGTCGAAGACCCGTCCATGGCGGTAGGCCGCGCCTATGGCATGATCGATGCGCATGCGACCGACTCGTCGGCCGTCCGCGCGACCTATTTCATCGATCCCGATGGCATCATCCAGGCGACCAACTGGTATCCGATGCAGGTCGGCCGTTGCGTCGAAGAGATGCTGCGCACCATGCAGGCGCTGCGGCGCACGGCGGATGGAAGCGTGTTGACGCCCGCCTGCTGGCGACCGGGGGACGACATCCTCCTGCCCCCCTCGCTGCCGACCGACGACTCGCCCGACTGGTTCCACCGGCTGCGACCCGACGCATGAGCGAGCGCCTTCCCCGTTCCGATGCCGATGCAATCGCCGAGCAGTTGCGTATCTTCGCGCAGCCGCAGCGGCTGATGATCCTCGCCGAACTGCTCGGGGGCGAGCGTTCGGTCGGCGAGATCGAGGCGGCGACCGCGATCGGTCAGCCTGCGCTCAGCCAGCAACTGGCCGAACTGCGCCGCGCCGCGCTGGTCGACACGCGGCGCGAGGCGCGGATGATCTTCTACAGCATCGCCGATACGGATGTGGAGGCCCGCGTCCGCGCATTGCTTTCCGTCTTTGACAGCGGCTTTGCCGCCCCCCGCCCCGCGACGCGGCCGCCCAGCACCCGGCCCTCGCTGGTCGGCGCGGCCTCCTTCGCACGGATCGGCTAGCGCGCTTTCCGCCTAGCCGTAGGGGAACGGCCCGCTGCCGTTGTCAGGCCGTCACCCCCTCGCCCGATAGGATCAGCGCCACGCCGATCGGGTGACGGGCACCGCCGGGCAGTGTCACTTCCAGCGCATCGTCCGTCCGGCGGAAGGCCAGCGGCGTCGGGCCCCCCGGCATGGTCACGCGACGCACCTCGCCGGGCATCGTCGGGCTGTTCCGCCGCAACAGCGTCATGCGGACGATATTGTCGTCGGGCCAGCCGAGCACCAAGGCATGGAGGTTGCCGTCCCGTGTCGCATAGCGCACGTCGCGCGCGGTATAGGGCGATTTCGGACCTCCTTCGGAGAACAGCCCGGCATTGCCCCGCGTCGGCCCTTCGCCGTTCAGCTTCCACGGCCGGGTGGCGTAGATGGCCTCGCCGAAGCGCCGCATCCAGCCGCCAATCTCCTCTACGATCCGCTCTTCCTTGTCATCGATCGTGCCATCGCCGCGCATCGGCACCGAGAGCATGAGGTTGCCGTTCTTGGACACGACGTCGCACAGCGTATGGATGACCGTCGCCGCCGATTTATAGCCGTCACGGGCATAGAGATCAGCGTCGTAATGCCAATTGCCCAGGCACGTATCGGTCTGCCACGGAAAGCGCTCGATATAATTCTTTCCGCCACGCTCGACATCGTCGACAATTCCCATGCGGCGCTGCGGCGGCGTCATCTTGGCCGTTACCACCGCCTCCAGCCGGCCATCATGCCATGCCATCGACTGGTTATAATACCAGGCGGCGAACGCCAGCCCATATTGCTCCAGGGGTAGATCGAAATTGTCGAAATAGACCATGTCCGGGCGATGTTGCTCGACCAGATCCTGACAGCGCAGCAACCAGTTCCGGGCAAAGTCGCTACCGGCGGGAACGCCCTCGCTCCACAGGCGATCGGTCGCCTCGTGCCACATATTCGCCTCGTCGACCGTGCAGATACCGTCAGGCATCGCCATGTGCCGGCCGGTATAGAGCTGCTGCGGGTCCAGCCCCTGCCACCATTTGCCCCGCCCCTGCGCCGCCGTCAGCTTGTAGGCGTCATAGCGCTGGCCGGCGCGCGGCCCCTCGGGGTCATAGCCATAGGCGGGCTGGTTCCAGTGCCAGGCATGGGCCGAATGGTTGGACACGGCAAAGCGCAGCCCCCGTTCGCGTGCCAGCTTCGCCCAGGTGCCGATAATGTCCTTGCGCGGGCCGACGCGGGTCGTGTTCCAGGGATGGTAGCGCGAGGCATAGGTATCGAGATTGTCGTGATGATTGGCCAGTGCCATGAAATATCTAGCACCCGCCCGCTGGTAGAGATCGAGCTGCCGGGCCGGGTCCCATCGCTCGGCCTTCCAGAGGTTCTGGATTTCCATGAACCCGACATCCGCCGGATGACCATAATGTTTCAGATGATGGGCATAGGCGCGCGATCCCGGCAGATACATTTCGCGCGCATACCAGTCGCCCGCTTCCGGCACGCATTGCGCGGTCCAATGCGCCCAGATCCCGAACTTGGCGTCACGGAACCAGTCGGGCACGCTGTAACCGGCGGTCAACGAGGCCCAGTCAGGGGTAAAGCGCGCCGGCGGCGGCACCTTCAACGCGCGGCCCGCCCCCATCGGCGTCGGGGCAGTCGTCACGGCGGAAACCGCGGCCGGCGCCAGCGCAGCGGCCGCAACGCCCCCGCCGATCATCGCGCGTCGTGTCGTCTCCATGCCCGTCTCTCCCGTTCTTCACGCCATCTCAGCTCATGCACGCACGACGCGGCCGGATGGGCCGCACCCATCATGGAAGCGGGATCGAGAGGGCAAGAAGCGGCACCGCGCGCAAAAGGCCCCAATTCACAATCCTCCCACCGCCGCCACGGCGACCATCATCAGCTTCAAGACTTTTGTGAGTGAGAGTATTCTTTCATATGTAACGGCAGTCAATGTCTGACTTATGAGAAAGCGACACAGCGCGCGGCGGCGAGCGTAGGACCGAGCTCAGTGGCTCGACCAGGCGATCCGGAACCGCAGGCCCAGCACCAGCGCATCGTCGATCGTCGAGTCCGCCGACGGATTCAGGACATATTGGATATCGGGCTGGACCGAGATGCCCTTTATGATCTCGTCGCTATAGGTCAGTTCGAAGATCGTCTCGCTGCCATCCAGCCGTGGCGAATCGACCGGATTGCCGGCGCGGTAGTTGCGGGACAGTGCGCCATTGCCCGCGCCCAATGACACGGCGCTGGCCGGCCGCGATGCGAAGGGGCGCTCCCACAGCACGCCGCTCTGCCAGCCACCTCGAAACGGCGTCGTCCGCCCGTCCGACAGGCCTAAACGTACAAAGCCGACCAGATGGGTACCATCACCCTCCGCCGCGCCGAGCAGATCCTGTTCCGCAAGCAGATAGAGGCCTTGTGAAAAATAGCGCTCTTCGGTCAATGTCGCGCCGGGGGGGATGACGCCGGGCTGCTTATGCGTATAGCGCCAGGCCCCTAACGCCAGCTTGCCCCGCCCCGTCCAGCCCGCTTCGGCAATCACCAATGCGCCCTCGCGGCCAGAGAAATCGATCCCCTCCTCGTCGCCGATCGTACCGGCCTTGGCATTGACCACCGCGACCGCGCCATAGACATTGCCGGTCGCGGCCTTCAGCCGGACGGCCAGCGCGGTCGAGGGAAAGATGGCCGGCCCGTTCGTACCCGTCGCCGCCAGTTCCGACCCGACCCCGAACATCGGCGAGATCAGCAGCCCGGCGGCGTCGTTCTGATAGAATTCGCTGTTGACGTCATAAAGCCCGGTCTTGAGCATCACATGCTCGCCCAGTCCCTGCTCCAGCCACGCCTCATAGACCTTCAACCGGCCTTCGGAGACCTCGATATTGTCGATCCCCTGGATCGATCCGGCCAGATCGTTGGGCCGACCGCCCAGATTGTTAAGAAGGGAAAAATGCGCGGTGGCGCGCTTCCAGTGAAACGCGGCCTCCAGATCGGCGTCCGCCACGACATCGATATTGTCGAGGAAGCGGACCCCGTGCGCGACCCCGCCGGATGCCACGCCCATTACATCGCCCTTGTATAGGGCATTGATCGTAAAGGCATTCCTGTCGCGTTCGGCGTCCTGCGCAAACGCCGGAGCGGCGAATATTACGCTTGCCAGCGATAGCAAAACCGCCTTGCTGATCATGTTCGACATGGCAACCGTTGGACCGTTTAATGGATGAAGATGAACCGCGAATAGATGGAAGTCGTGCAATCCGGGTTCAGAGAATTGGTAAACACCTGCCTCTCATCTCGCAGCCCGCGTCCAAACCATGACGATGCCGATAGCCGGCCGCCAATCTAGTTATGCGACGCAAGCGCTCCTGCGGTTCCGGTAACTTAATATTAGATCATGGGTGTTTAGGTGGTGCCACTCGTTCACAGCGCAGAGAGATCGGATGCAATCGATCAACAAGATGGTCACCGCCGCGATCGCCGCGATCGTGCTGCTGGTGCTCGCTTCCGGCGCAGGAAGTGTCTGGTCCAATGGGCGGCAGGCGGCGGCGCGCCAGGGAATCACTCAGGGGTCGTCGCTGCTCCGCAATCACATGACCGCCGATATGATGCACGACTCCGTGCGCGGCGACGTGTTTTCGGTCCTGCGCGCCGCCAATATCGGCGACCTGAACCTGGCCGACAGCCGCAAGAGCCTGGCCGATGACACGGCGCTGCTCCGCAAATCGGTCCTGGCCGATGCGAGCTATGCAGCCGCCCCCGAGGTCATGGCGCAGGCCAAGCGCATCCAGCCGCTGGTCGATGATTATATCGCCACCGCGCAGCACATCTCCGACGCAGCCGTCAACGATCGGGCTCGCGCATCCTCGTTGCTGCCGCCGTTTCTCGCGGCCTTCCAGAAGCTGGAGCGCGGGATGAGCGACCTGTCGGATCTGATCGAGGCGCACCTGGCCGATGTCGGTCAGGAAGCGTCGCGCGTGGCGATGATGGCGAACATCCTGCTGGCGGTGACGACCTTTTCGACCTTCGCGCTGGTGATGGCGATCGGCTTTGCCAGCCGCCGCTATATCGTTGCGCCGCTGCTGACCCTGATCGAGGTGCTGAAGAGCATGACGTCGGGACGGATGGACGTCACCATCCCGTCGAGCGACCGGCGGGACGAGCTGGGCCAGCTCGCGGGTGCGACCGGCGCCTTGCGGGATCAGTTGGTCGCGGCCGAACGCGCCAAGGAGGAACAGACCCATCTCATCTGCGACAGTTTCGGCAACGCCCTGTCGCGCCTCGCCCAGGGCGATCTGGTCGCGCGCATCGACGCCGAGCTGACCGGCCCCTTCGCGCAGATCAAGCATGACTTCAACGCGGCGGTCTCCGCGCTCCAGGAGACGCTGAGCACCGTCGTGACGGCAGCGAGCAGCATCAACAACGGCGCCGGGGACATCCGCCAGGCCTCCGACGATCTATCGCAGCGCACCGAGCAACAGGCCGCCTCGCTTGAAGAGACGGCCGCCGCGATGGACGAGATCACGACGACGGTGAAGGAAACCGCCGCCGGCGCATCCCAGGCCAATCGTATCGTCGGCGAAGCGCGCGAAGAGGCGCGGGAATCGGGCGAGATCGTGCGTCGCGCCGTGCAGGCGATGGGCGGTATCGAACGCGCGTCCAGCGAAATCAGCGAAATCATCGCCGTCATCGACGGCATTTCGTTCCAGACCAATCTGCTCGCCCTGAATGCGGGCGTCGAGGCGGCGCGCGCGGGCGATGCGGGTAAGGGCTTCGCCGTCGTCGCCAGCGAGGTACGCGCGCTCGCCCAGCGCTCCGCCGACGCAGCAAAGGACGTCAAGACCCGGATCACCGCCTCGTCCGATCAGGTGGAGGAAGGCGTCCGCTTGGTCGGCGAAACGGGTGACGCCCTGCAGCGTATCATCCAGCGGATCGCGGAGATTGACGGCCTGGTCTCGAACATCGCGAACTCGGCCGACCGGCAGGCCACGGGATTGCAGCAGGTCAACACCGCCGTCGCGGAGATGGACGGCATGACCCAGCAGAATGCCGCCATGGTCGAACAGGCGACCGCCGCTGCACGCAGCCTGGCTTCCGAAGCCGATGGCATGACCCGGCAGATCGCCAGCTTCCGCATCGGCAGCCTGTCCAAGCCGGTCGCGCCCAAACCACAGCCGGCCGAACCGACTCCACGCCCAGCCCCGACTCCGCGCCCTCGCGTGGCCGGCAATACCGCGCTGGCGATCGATGATGACGATTGGTCGACATTCTGATGGAAAGGCTCTGGCCGCCCCTCGTAGCGAGGTCATGCCACAACCGAACCGGCTGACCCCAATAATTCTCCCGGAAAGGGATCTGCCAGACCGAAGGCCTGACGGAGGAGTTTGCCGGTCGGAGAGGTAAGACCAATCCTGCAACCGGCTCCCTCATTACATGATATGATCCCCTCCCCTTACAGGGAGGGGATCGAGGCCCAGAAAATCCGCTCAGACGTCAGCTTGGGTGGGCTTCGGACTCCGCCACGGCGGAGTCCCCCTCGACAGCGACGGCCGCCACATCCGCCTCGGACAGACGCATCTGCTCATAGGCGATTTCCAAATCCTGCACGCCGGAGCCCGTCGGCTGGATGGGCAGGTCCGCGAAATTCTGGGGCTCGTCGGGCTTGATGGGATCTTCGCGCATGTCGCTCTCCTGATTGCACCCCATCAACGCACCGGACGTGTGTTTGTCCCCGCACCGTTCAGCGGGTGAGCGCCAGCATGATCCGCGTCGAGCACAGCGCACAGTCCAGCGCGGAAGCCGTCGCGCGCGGACAGTTCACGCAAGCCGTGCGGGACCGCGTACCCTCCAACAGACCGATCACCATGCTTTCATCTTCGGACCGCCGACGTTGGCCGACCACGATCGGTCGGCCCAGCGCCGCTTCGCACAAGGTCATCAGGCTGTCGAACACCGGTGCCAATATGCCGCAGCCCATGGGCGCCAGCATGGCATGAAGCCGTTGCTGGACCGGTTCATGCTCGTCCCTCGCGGCCCGCCAGATCCGCATGGAAGTAATGACCAGATTCCGGCCTACCCGATGTGCGCTCTTATGCCCCTGCGCCTTGGGCATTGTATCTGCGGCCATATTTCACGCTTGAGTCCATCCCTTATATGCGAGTGATTATCATTATCCCATTTGCCAGGTGATGAAAAGGGGCGCACGGGGTTTTCGGCGCAACGATCGGGCATCCCGTCGATCCGGAACGGCGACGGGCATCAGTCGCGATATCGCCGGCATTATTGATCGCTTGCGTCGCTTTTGCGTTGAGACGCCGGACCGAAAGGAAAACGAAACAGGCATGCGGTGGCGACGACGTAATCTGGCCTCGATGAGTGCCGATGTGAATGATGGTTTGGCACCGGGGGTCGAGGCGGTTACGAGCGGAGCGGGCAGCAAGGAAGCCCCCCAGACACGCGGCTATCGCATCATCGCCCTCGTCGTCGCGTCCGCGCTGTTCATGCAGCAGCTGGACGGCACCGTGCTGACCGTCGCGCTACCCACCATGGCGCGCGATCTAGGCAGCCCCGCGACGGGGCTCAGCCTGGCACTGACCAGCTATCTGCTTGCCCTGGCGCTGTTCATCCCCGCGAGCGGAACGCTGGCCGATCGGTTCGGGTCGCGCACCATCTTCTGTTCGGCGATCGTCATCTTCCTGCTCGGCTCGGTGGCCTGCGCACAGGCGGGTTCACTGCCGGTGCTGGTCGTCGCGCGCTTCGTACAGGGGATCGGCGGCGCGATGATGGTGCCGGTGGGGCGGCTCGTCCTGCTACGCAGCGTCGCCAAGGAGGATATGGTCCAGGCGCTGTCCTGGCTGGTGATGCCGGCACTGGCCGGGCCGATCCTGGGGCCGCCGCTGGGCGGCTTCATCGTCACCTGGCTCGACTGGCGCTGGATCTTCTATCTCAACATCCCGATCGGCATATTGGGCATACTGGGGTCGATCTTCCTCATCCCCGATGTGCGCGGCGATCCGCGCACCCGGTTCGACGTGTCGGGCTTTCTCCTGTCGGGCGCATCGCTGGGATGCCTGTTGTTCGGGTTCGAGCTGGCGAGCCGGCCGGGCACCGGGCTGGTCGCACTTGGCCTGCTGGTCGTCGGGCTGGTACTGGGGCTCGCCTATCTCCGCCATGCCCGGCATACATATGAACCGATCCTCGACCCCGGCCTGATGCGCGTACCGACCTTCCGCCTGTCGGTAATCGGCGGCTCGCTGACCCGGATCACGCAAGGGGCTCAACCCTTCCTGCTGCCGCTGATGTTCCAGATCGGCTTCGGCATGACCGCGGCGCGGACGGGGACGATCACCATGGCCGGGGCAATCGGCGCGCTGGCGATGAAGGCGCTGGCGCCGCGCGTCCTGCGCCGCTGGGGATTTCGACGCAGCCTGATCGTCTCCGGGCTGGTCAGCAGCGCGGGCTATGCGACCTGCGCACTGTTCCGCCCCGATTGGCCGATCGTGGCGATCATGATGGTGCTGGCGGTGTCGGGCTTCTTCACCTCGTTCCAGTTCACCGGGTTCAACGCCATCGCCTATGCCGATATCGAAAAGGATCGAATGAGCGCCGCGACCAGCTTTTACGCGACCTTCCAGCAACTGACGCTGTCGCTGGGCATCTGCACCGCCGCGACTGTGCTGGAGTTGGGCACCTGGCTGGGCAACCGCGCCCAGCCCTCACTCACCGACTTCTCCATCGCCTTTGTCGTGGTCGCGACGATCTCCGCCTCGGCGATCATCTGGAACCGCCGCTTTGCCACCGATGCCGGCGCGGCGATGAGCGGTCATCACCCGACCGACGACGGGGCGTAAGCAGCGGGCGCCTTACAGGACGGGCGGGCGGGTGGCGAGGATATCGGGCGTGATCTGGCCGATATCGGTCGCGCCGGTCAGCGCCATGGCGACACGCATCTCGGCCTCGACAAGCTGCAACAGATGCGACACGCCCGCCTGCCCGCCGCCCGCCAGCGCATAGACCCAGGCACGGCCGAGCAGCACGCCCTGCGCGCCTAGCGCCAGCATCCGCACCACGTCCAGCCCCGACCGCACTCCGCCATCGGCGAGCACGGTCAACTGGTCCCCCACCGCCTCGGCGATCGGCGGCAGCGCACGGGCGCTCGACAGGACGCCGTCCAGCTGACGTCCGCCATGGTTGGACACGACGATCCCGTCCGCCCCGATCCCGGCGGCGGCACGCGCATCCTCGGCATCGAGAATGCCCTTGATGATCAGCGGCCCGTCCCAGGTGTCGCGGATGAAATCCAGGTCCCGCCAACTGACCGTCGGATCGAAATTGTTGCGCATCCAGGCGAAGAAATCCTCCAGCCCGGTATTCTTACCCAGCACCGGCGCGACATTGCCGAGCTGGTGCGGGCGGCCATGGATGCCGACATCCCAGGCCCAGCGCGGATGCATCACCCCCTGCCACATCCGCCGCAGCGCGCCGGTCAGCCCCGGATTGCCCGCCAGCCCCGAATGATAGTCGCGGTAGCGCGAACCCGGCACCGGCATGTCGACGGTGAAGACCAGCGCCGAACAACCCAGCGCCTTCGCCTTGGCCAGCAATTCGCGCATGAAGCCGCGATCGCGGATCATATAGAGCTGGAACCAGAAGGGATCGGCAACAGCCGCCGCCACCTCACCCAGCGGACAGGCGGAAACGGTCGAGAGACAGAAAGGCACGCCCGCCTTCTCGGCCGCGCGCGCCGCCTGAACCTCGCCGCGACGCGCATTCATGCCGGCAAGGCCGACCGGCGCCAGCGCGACCGGTAGCGCCTGTCGACGGCCGAAAAGCGTCGTTGACACATCGATGGTCGACACGTCGCGCAGGATGCGCTGGCGCAGCGCCACCGCCTCCAGATCGGTGATGTTCCGGCGCAGCGTCACCTCGGCATAGGAGCCGCCATCGATATATTCGAACAGAAAGGGCGGCAGCCGGCGCTTGGCGAGCGTGCGATAATCGAGCGCGGAGGCGGCCTTCCTCATGCCGAACGGCCCGTCGCGATGGCGGTCGCCAGGGCCCGTTTCCCTCGCGCCTGTTCCCGTCCGGTGGTTCGATCCTGCATCCGCCTGCCCTTTCCGATCGATCGCGCTTCGGCGACCTCGCTGTCCCTACACTCCGATCCGGCGTGATGGTCAATGGCCCGGACAGGCTCTTGCATCCGGTCACCACGGGATGCGATCGCGGGGCCGGGTGTTCGCGAAGGATGGGCAGGTTTGGGCACCGGTTCGGCCGCCGGTGATGTCCGATCGTGCGGAGCCATTTGCCATGCCCGTTCCCCTGCCGCGCCGTGTCAGCGCCATTCGCCGTTTCCTCAATTCGCAGGCCTCGTCGGGCATCATCCTGATGGCCGCCGCCGCGCTCGCACCGCTGATCGCCAATTCGCCGCTGCGCGAGGCCTATGCGCATTTGCTCCACATAGGCGTCGGCTCGCTGTCGCTCGGTCATGCGATCAATGACGGACTGATGGCGATCTTCTTCCTGCTCGTCGGGTTGGAGATCAAGCGCGAGATGCTGGATGGTCAGTTGTCGAGTTGGCCGCGTCGGCTGCTGCCCGGCATCGCGGCGCTGGGCGGAACGATCTGTCCCGCGCTCGTCTATCTGGCGTTCAATCGCGGCGGTGCGGTGGTGCGGTGGTGCGGTGGTGCGGTGGCGGGATGGGCGATCCCGGCGGCGGCCGACATCGCCTTTGCGCTGGCGGTCATCATGCTGGTCGGCGACCGGGCATCCATGCGACGATCGCCGGCGTGCTGCTGGCCCTCACCATCCCCTGCAGCGCACGCCCGCGCGCTCGGACTGCGACGGCGCGGACAGCCCGCTCCACCGACTGGAGCACCGGCTGCATGGCCCGGTCGGTTTCGTCATCCTGCCGCTATTCGGGCTGGCCAATGCCGGCGTGCCGATCCTGGGCCTGCCTGCCGGCGCGCTGTTATCGCCGGTGACGCTGGGCGTCGGGGTCGGACTGCTACTCGGCAAGGTTGTCGGCGTGTTTGGGATGACCAGCCTCGCCGTCCGCTTCGGCCTCGCCGATCGCCCGGCCCATGCCAGCCAGAGCCAGTTGTTCGGCATGGCCCTGCTATGCGGTATCGGATTTACGATGAGCATCTTCATCACACTGCTCGCCTTCCCGGGCGATCCGCTGCTTCAGGCCGAGGCGAAGATCGGTGTGCTGATGGAGTCGATCCTGTCGGGGCTGCTCGGCTATTCGGTGCTACGACGAGCCCATCGCGAAGGTTAAATCGGGCACATCCTTTCCCCTGCGAGGAGAGGCGGCAGGCCAAAGGCCTGGCGGAGGGTGCCACCTGTCGTGCGGCAAGGCGCCTTTGGTGCGGCAAGTCCCACCGGCTTTGGCTTTGCCTTGGCGGCATCGACGCGATAGGCAGCCCATATGATACGGCTCGGCTGGCTTGCCCTGGGATGCCTGTTCGTCGGGCTCGGCATGATCGGGGCGGTCCTGCCGCTGATGCCGACGACGATCTTCCTGATCCTGGCGACGGGGTGTTTCGCGCGGTCCTCGCCACGGCTGGAGGCGTGGCTGCTGAACCATCCGCGCTTCGGCCCCACCCTGCGCGACTGGCGGGAGCGCGGCGCGATCGGCCCCCGCGCCAAGGCGATGGCCTGTGGCGGCATGACCCTGGGCTATGGGCTGTTCCTGTTCGGCGCGCGGCCGGGGCCGGGGCTCGCCGTGCTGGTGGCGGTGGTGATGGGCGGCTGTGCGGCTTTCGTCCTGTCCCGCCCCGGCCGCTGACGGTTGCGCTTCGGATATACGGACCATATACGCTCCGTATATGGGCATTGTAAAAATCGACGATCAGCTTCACGAAGACATTCGCCGCGCCAGCACCGTCATGTGTCGGTCGATCAACGCGCAGGCCGAATTCTGGATGAAGATGGGCATGCTGGCCGAGGCCAATCCAACGCTGAGCTTCCACGAGATCGTGAAGGCGCAGATGGCCGCCGCCGACATCGCCCCGCCGACGGCGACGCTGGTCGCCTGACATGATCAAGACATCGGACGAACTGGCGTTGATGCGCGTGTCGGGGCGGCTGTTGGCGCGCGTGTTCGAGATGCTGGACGGGCTGTCGCTCGCCGGCATGTCGACGCTGGCGGTCAATGATCTGGTCGAGCGGTTCATCACCCATGACCTGGCCGCCCGCCCCGCCAGCAAGGGGCAATATGGCTTTGCCTATGTGCTCAACAGTTCGATGAACCAGGTGGTGTGCCACGGCGTGCCGAGCGCGGACGATGTGATCCGCGACGGCGACATCGTGAACCTGGACATCACGCTGGAAAAAAACGGCTTCATCGCCGATTCGAGCAAGACCTATATGGTCGGCGAGGTCTCGCCCGCCGCGCGCAAGATCGTCCGCGTCGCGCAGGCCGCGATGTGGAAGGGCATCGCCCAGGTCCGTCCCGGCGCGCGGCTGGGCGATATTGGCGCGGCGATCGAGCGCCATGCCAAGGCGCATGGCTGCTCGGTGGTGCGCGATTATTGCGGCCACGGCATCGGCCGCGAGATGCATGAGGAGCCGAACATCCTCCATTTCGGCCGGCCCGGCGCCGGCCCGGCGCTGCGCGAGGGGATGACCTTCACCGTCGAGCCGATGATCAACGCCGGCACCCACCGCGTGTCGACCGCCGAGGATGGCTGGACCGTGGTGACGAACGACGGAAAGCTATCGGCGCAGTTCGAGCATACGGTCGCGGTGACGAAGACCGGCGTCGAGGTGCTGACCCTGCGGGAGGGTGAGAAGGTGGGCTGAAGTGTGTTCCTCCCCTGTAAGGGGAGGTGGCAGGCCGAAGGCCTGACGGAGGGGTGTCGCGCTATCGAGAGGGGGACACCCCTCCGACGCGCTGCGCACGCCACCTCCCCTTTCAGGGGAGGAATTTCACCCCTCCATCCGCAACCGATACCCCACGCCCAGCTCGTTCGCGATGACGCTCCCCACCGGCTGCGGCGCCTCCAGCTTCTGGCGCAGGTTGCGCACGACGATGCGCAGATAATCGATGCGCGGGTCTTCATCCCCGCCCCAGGCGGCGTCGATGATCTTGTCATGCGTCACCACCCGGCCGGGATGCCGCGCCAGCATCGCCAGCACATCATATTCCTTGCGCGTCAGATGCTGCTCCTCGCCGCCGCGCGTCACCAGCCGGCGGTCGAGATTGATCGCCAGATCACCCGTCTTCACGATCCGCGGCGCAGCCTCCGCCGCCCGGGCATGGCGTAGCGCCACCCGCAGCCGGGCGAGCAATTCCTCGCTGTCGAACGGCTTGGTCACATAATCGTCGGCCCCCAGATCGAGGGCGGCCACCTTCTCCTCGGTCGCCTCGCGCGCCGAGACGACCAGCACCACCCGTTCCCCCTGCCCGCGCAACAACGGGATCAGGCTGAGCCCGTCGCGGTCGGGCAGGCCTAGGTCGAGCAGCACCGCATCGGGGTGATCGGCCGCCGCTCGCGCCAGTGCCTCGCGCCCGTCGCGCGCCTCGACCACCTGATGCCCCGCCTGCTCCAACGTGTTGCGCAACAGGCGACGGATCGCGACTTCGTCGTCCACCACCAATATCGTCGCGGGCATCAGGCCATTCCCTCCGGCGCGCCGTCGCGCATGATGAGTTCGCGCGGAAAGCAGAGCGCGAACGCTGCGCCCGCGCCATCCTCGCGATTGCCCGCCTCTACGGTCAAACCCATCGCCTCGGCAAAGGCCTTGACGATGGCGAGGCCTAAGCCCGTTCCCCCGGCCACCCGGTCCGAGCCCTCCAGCCGCCGGAACGTTTCGAACACCTCGGCCTCGCGCCCCGGCGGCAGGCCGGGGCCATGGTCGAGCACCGACAGCCGCAGCGAACCGTGGCGATGCCGCCCCTCGATCACGATCTCGGTCCCCGGATCGCCGTAGCGTCCGGCATTGTCGAGCAGATTGAGCAGACAATGATGGAGCAATTGCGGATCGGCACGCACCAGAGGCAGATCGGGCGGCACGTCGAGCCGCACCGCATGGCCCTCCAGCGCGCGGCGGGCGTCATGCGCCGCGCCCGTCACCGCGTCGCTCAAGTCGATCGCCTCAATCTTCAGCTTCAGCGCCCCCGCCTCGACCCGCGCCATGTCGAGCAGATTGGCGACGAAACGGTTGAGCCGCGCCGCCTCCCCCTCGATCGTCGAAACGAGTTCAGGCGTTGCACCTTGCCGCAACTGCGCGGCGGCAGCCATCACGGCGGTCAGCGGCGTGCGCAGATCATGGCTGACCGACGATAGCAGCGCCGCCCGCAGCCGGTCGCGGGTACGCACCGCATCGACGTCGCGCACCTCCGACTCCAGCCGCAAACGTTCGAGGATCAGCGCCGCCTGATCGATCAGCCCGGTCAGCAACGGCAGGCGGTCGGCGCGCACCGGCTCGCCCCCCGCTTCGCGCGCCAGACCGAGGACGGCGAGCGTCCGGTTGCCCGCCTTCAGCGGTTGGAACAGCCATTCCGAGGCCGCCAGCGTCGCCGATCCCTTGCCCGCCGGCGTGCCGGTGTCGAAGGCCCAGTGGGCGGCGGCCATCTCCATCGTCTCCAGCCGATAATCGGGCTTGGTCGCCGCCTGTACCGCCAGCCCGGCGGGCGACGGGGTGAGCAGGACCGCCTGCACCTCGAACAGCAGGGCGATGTCCTCGCAGATCACCCGTGCCGCCTCGGCCGGGTCGGCAAGGCCGCTCAGGCGGTGGAGGAAGCCCGCAAGGGTCGCATTGTCCCGCGCACTTGCCGCCGCCAGATCGGCTTGGGCACGGACTCGCGAGGTCAACTGACTGGTGGCGACGGCGACCCCCAGCAGGACGAAGATCGAGATAACATTCTCAGGGTTGCTTACGCTCAGCGTGCCGACCGGCGGCAGGAAGAAGAAGTTGTACGCCAGGCTCGATGCGATCCCGGCAAACAGGCCGGTGCGCAGGCCATAAAGGCTCGCCGCCGCCATGACCGGCAGCAGATAGAGCAGCGCGACATTGCCGAGGTTCAGGATATGGAACAGCGCACTCGCCAGCGCCGTGACGGCGGCCACGCCGAGCAGCGTCAGGCCATAGCCGATGGGCGAGCCCCATTGTCCGCGCCGCTTGGTGCGCTCCCGCTCGACTGGCGCCTCGCCGACCGGCAGGACATGGACGGTCACGCCCGGCGTCTCGCGCACCAGCCGGTCGACCACCGAGCCGTGACGCAACTCGAACCAGCGCGACCGTTTGGCCTTGCCGACGACCAATTGCGTGGCGCGCGCGTCGGTCAGGAAGGCGCGGATACCCTCGACCACGCTGGGCGCGGGGACCGTCGCCACCGCCGCGCCCAATTGCGTCGCCAGCGTCATGGTCGCCGCCAATCGCCGATGCTGCGCCTCACCCAGCGTCGCCGTGCGCGGCGTATCGATGAACAACGCGGTCCAGGGGGCGCGCAAGGCATCGGCCGTGCGCTTGGCGGCGCGGACCAGTTCGTCGGCGCCGGGCAATTCGCTGACCGCGACGACCAGCCGCTCGCCCGCCGCCCATTGCCCGCCGACGCCCAGCGACCGGACATGGTCGAGCATCTGCGCATCGACCGCCTGGGCCGCTCGCCGCAGCGCCAGTTCGCGCAGCGCCGACAGGTTGGACTTGGAGAAGAAATGCGACAGCGCCCGCGTCGCTTCCTGCGGCAGATAGACCTTGCCCGCCTTCAACCGCTCGATCAGTTCGTCCGGAGGAATATCGACCACCTCGATCTCGGCGGCCTCCAGGATACGATCGGGCACCGTCTCGCGCACGCGGACGCGAGTGAAACTGGCGACAACGTCGTTCAGGCTCTCGATATGCTGGATATTGACCGTCGTGTAGACGTCGATCCCGGCATCGAGCAGCTCTTCCACATCCTGATAGCGTTTGGGATGGCGGCTGCCCGGCGCATTGGTGTGGGCCAGTTCATCGACCAAAGCGAGGCGGGGCGCGCGGGCGAGGACCGCATCCAAGTCCATCTCGTGCAGCGTCCGCCCCTCATAGGGGACGGCGCGGCGGGGCATGACCTCCTGGCCGCGTACCAGCGCCTCGGTCTCGACCCGGCCGTGCGTTTCCACGACCGCGACGACGACATCGACGCCGTCGCGGCGCCGCGCGGCCCCTTCGGACAGCATCTCGAACGTCTTGCCGACGCCGGGGGCTGCCCCGAGAAAGATTTTCAGGCGGCCGCGCCCTTCGCGCTCGGCGGCGCGTAACAGGGCATCGGGGTCAGGGCGCGGCTCGCCTGCCGTCATCACTTGGTCAAAGCGTCCAGTGCGCGGTTGAGGGCGAGGACGTTGATGTGTGGGTCACCCAGCACCGAGTCCTGGGTATGCGCGACGACCAGCGCGCGAACCTGCTCGACGTCCAGCCCCCGAACGCGCGCGACACGCGCAACTTGCGCCAGTGCGGCTTCGGGCGACAGGTCGGGGTCGAGGCCCGATCCGCTGGCGGTGACGAGATCGGCGGGCATCGCGCCCATCACCCCCTCGGCGCGACGCTTGGCAACGTCCACCTTCACCCGGTCGGCCAGCGCCTGCGACGTCGGCCCCAGATTCGAGCCCGACGAGGCGAGCCCGTCATAGCCCTTGCCCGCCGCCGAGGGGCGCGTCTGGAAGTAGCGGTCGCTGACGAACGCCTGGCCCACGACCTCGGAGCCGATCACCCGGCCATTCGCCTCGACCAGGCTGCCATTGGCCTGATGCGGGAAGATCGCCTGGCCGATCCCGGTCATCGCCAGCGGATAGGCAATGCCGAGCAGGGCTGCGAACAGGATCGTCATCACGATCGCGGGCCGCAAGGCGGAAGTGAAATCCTTACCCATGACAATGTGTCCTTATGCGAGGCCGAAGCCACCGACGACAAGGTCGATGATCTTGATGCCGACGAACGGCGCGATCAGGCCGCCCAGACCATAGATGGCGAGGTTGCGGGCGAGCAGCGGCCCCGCCCCCATCGGCTTGTAGGCGACGCCCTTCAGCGCCAGCGGCACGAGCAGCGGAATGATGAGCGCATTGAAGATGATCGCCGACAGGATCGCCGACTGCGGCGTCGCCAGACCCATGACGTTGAGGACGCCGAGGCCCGGATAGAGCGCCACGAACATCGCCGGGATGATCGCGAAATATTTCGCCACGTCATTGGCGACCGAGAAGGTCGTCAGCGCGCCGCGCGTCATCAGCAACTGCTTGCCGAGGCCGACGACCTCGATCAGCTTGGTCGGATCGCTGTCGAGGTCGACCATATTCCCCGCCTCACGCGCGGCCTGGGTGCCGGTGTTCATCGCGACGCCGACATCCGCCTGCGCCAGCGCTGGCGCATCGTTGGTGCCGTCGCCGCACATCGCAACCAGCTTGCCGCCCTGCTGTTCCTGGCGGATCAGCGCCAGCTTGTCCTCCGGCGTCGCCTGGGCGAGGAAGTCGTCCACGCCCGCCTCGGCGGCGATCGCGGCGGCGGTCAGCGGGTTGTCGCCCGTGATCATCACCGTACGGATGCCCATGCGGCGCAGTTCGCCGAAGCGTTCGCGGATGCCCGCCTTGACCACGTCCTTCAGGAAGATCGCGCCCAGCAACCGACCATTTTCCGCCACTGCCAGCGGGGTCCCCCCCGCCCGCGCGATCTCGTCGGTGATGCGACGCAGTTGGGTCGCCGCCGCCGTTTCGCCCACACCCGGATGGGCGCGCAGGATCGAGTCGACCGCGCCCTTCTGGATCAGCCGGTCGCCGATCTTCACGCCCGAGATGCGGGTCTGCGCGGTGAAGGGGATGATCTCCGCATCGGCGGGCAGGCTGGCGATCGACACCTTGAACTGCTCGCGCGCCAGGACGACGATCGAACGACCTTCGGGCGTCTCATCCGCCAGGCTGGCCATAAGCGCAGCCTCGGCCAGCGCGTCCACGCCCGAGCTGCCGACGGCGCGGAACTCGCTCGCCTGACGGTCGCCGATGGTGATGGTGCCCGTCTTGTCGAGCAGCAGCACGTCGACGTCACCCGCCGCCTCGACCGCACGGCCCGACTTGGCGAGCACGTTGAAGCGGACCAGCCGGTCCATGCCCGCGATACCGATCGCCGACAGCAAGGCCGCGATGGTCGTCGGGATCAGGGTGATGAGCAACGCCGCCAGGATCGCCACCGGAATGCTGCCGCCCGCGAAAGACGCAAAGCCCGGAATGGTGCCGACCGCGATCAGGAAGATGATGGTCAGGCCGACGAGCAATATGGTCAGCGCGACCTCGTTCGGGGTCTTCTGCCGCTCGGCACCCTCGACCAGCGCGATCATGCGGTCGAGGAAACCCTGTCCCGGATTGACGGTGACGCGCACCCGGATCTCGTCCGAGATGACGCGCGTGCCTGCCGTCACCGCCGAACGATCGCCGCCTGCCTCGCGGATGACGGGCGCGCTCTCGCCGGTGATCGCGGCTTCGTTGACCGAGGCCACACCGGCGACGACTTCGCCGTCCGAGGGGATCAGGTCGCCGGTCTCGACCAGCACGACGTCGCCGATCTTCAGCGCGCTGGCGGGGACATTCTCCCACTCATGGCCCGCGCCCTTCAGCCGCTTGGCGGTCAGTTCGGCCTTGGCGGCGCGCAGGGACGCCGCCTGCGCCTTTCCGCACCCTTCGGCCAGCGCCTCGGCAAAGGTGCCGAACAGCACGGTCAGCCACAGCCAGACGACCAGTTGCAGCTTGAAGCCGGTGGTCAGCCCGTCATGCCCGACGACGAGCAGGACGGTCAGAAGTGCCGCGACCACGGCGGTCACGAACATCACCGGGTTGCGGATCAGCTCGCGCGGATTGAGTTTGACGAACGAGGCCTTGATCGCCGGGAGCACCAGCTCGGCGGTGAACAGGCTCTTGGTTTGGGAATGGGCCATGATGGGCGCTCCCGATCAGAAGAGTTGACCGCGGATCATCGCGAGATGATCGGCGATGGGACCAAGGGCGAGGCTCGGCAGGAAGGTCAGGCCGCCCAGCACCAGCACGATGCCGACGAGCAGACCGACCCACAGCACACCCGTGGTCGGGAAGGACCCGGCGGAGGCGGGGACATGCTTCTTCGCGGCGAGGCTTCCGGCAATGGCGAGCATCGGCACGATGATGAAGAAGCGGCCCACCCACATGGCGACGCCCAGCAGACCGTCATACCAGGGGGTCGACGCGGTCAGGCCCGCAAAGGCCGAGCCGTTGTTCGCCACCGCGCTGGTGAAGGCATAGAGGATTTCACTGAACCCGTGCGGCCCCTTGTTGAGCGGCCCCGCCAAGCCTTGCTGCGTCACGCAGGACAGCGCGGTCAGTCCCAGGATGAACAGCGGTAGGACGGCGATGGCGAGGACGGCAAGTTTGACTTCGCGGGCTTCGATCTTCTTGCCGACATATTCGGGCGTGCGACCGACCATCAGGCCAGCGACGAACACCGCTAGGATGGCGAACAGCAGGAAGCCATAGATGCCCGCACCGACGCCGCCGATCACGACCTCGCCCAGCTGCATGTTGAACAGCGGGATCAGGCCGCCGAGCGCGGTGAAGCTGTCATGCATCGCGTTGACCGCGCCGCACGATGCCGCCGTGGTGACGGCCGCGAACAGGGCCGAGGCGGCGACGCCGAAGCGGACCTCCTTGCCCTCCATATTGCCGCCCGCGACGCCCAGCTGGTGCAGCACGGGGTTACCCGCCGCTTCCGCCCAGTAACAGACCGCCGCGCCGCCCAGGAACAGCAGGATCATGGCCGACAGGATCGCCCAACCCTGCCGCGTGTTGCCGACCGCCTTGCCGAAGCACCAGGTCAGGCCGAAGCCGATCACGAAGATCGACAGCATCTGGACGAAATTGGTGAGCGCGGTCGGGTTCTCGAAGGGATGCGCGCTGTTGGCGTTGAAAAAGCCGCCACCATTGGTGCCGAGCATCTTGATCGCTTCCTGGCTCGCCACGGGGCCCAGCAGGATCGACTGGCGCACGCCCTCCAACGTGTCGATATTGACGACGCCCGCCATGGTCTGCGGCACGCCGCTGGCGATCAGGAAGATGGTGTAGACGATGCAGAGCGGCAGCAGCAGATACAGGGTGATACGCGTCACATCGGCCCAGAAATTGCCGAGATTCTTGGTCTCACGCCCCGCAACACCTCGGAACAGCGCAAAGGCCAGCGCGATGCCGGTCGCCGCCGACAGGAAATTGTGGATGGTCAGGCCTAGCATTTGGCTAAGGTTCGACATGGTCGACTCGCCGCCATAGCTCTGCCAGTTGGTGTTGGTGGTGAAGCTGATCGCGGTATTGAACGCCAGATGCGGCGTCAGCCCGGCCAGCCCCTGCGGATTGCCCGGCAGGTAGAATTGCAGGCGCAGCACCGCATAGGTGAAGACCATCAACGCGACGTTGAAGATCAGCATGTGCAGCGCATAACGCCGCCAGCCCTGCTGCACTTCGGGATATATGCCCGACAATTTGTAAAAGCCGCGCTCGACGGGGCCGAGAACGACGTGGAGGGGCGTGCGTCGCCCCTCATAGAGCGCGAACAGCCACGCGCCGACCGGCTTGGTCAGCGCGAGCAGGATCGCGACGAAGCCCAGAATCAGGGCCCATCCTTGAAGCGTCATGATGCCGCCTCCTTCAGAAGCGTTCGGGGCGGATCAGCACCGCCACCAGATAGACGAGCAGGCCGATGGCGGTCAGCGCCGCCAGCCAGAGGTCGAGGGTCATGGCTCAGCCCTCCTCACGCGTGGTCGCACAGGCGGGCATAGGCGAGCGTCGCCGCCACCAGCCCGGCCATGACCAGAAGCCAGATCAGATCGTCCATGTCGAAACCCCTCAGAAACCAGCGGTGAGCGAGACGAGGAAGGTGCTGCCCGCGATATTGCCGGTGCCGTCCTGCCCCTTGCTGAAGCTCGGGCGCAGATAGGCGGCGTCTTGGGTAGAAATGCTGGTGTCGACCCAGGCGAGGCCCAGCGTCAGATTGCGCCAGCTCGTATCCGCGCCCAGCGACCAGTCCCAGTAATCGCCGGTCGGCGTCGGCGCGGTGGCGTTGGGACCCAGGCCGTCCATGCCCCAACTATGGCCGATATGCGCCTTGGCGGTGATCGGCGTGCCGTGGATCGCCGCCGCACCGTCACCCCAGAGGTAGAGATTGTCGCTCTTGGCGCCAGGATGGTCGTAGACGCCGGTCGCGGCGCTGGCGCCGTTGTTGTACCATTTGCCGATCGCCTGCTGCTTGGGCGCATAGGCCGCACCGGCAGTCAGCGAGACCGGGCCGGTCGTGCCCGACAGCTTCACATAGGGTTCGGCATAGTCGGTCTTGGCCGCGCCGCCCGGATACATGTACCAGGTCAGGCCGACATCGAGCGTGCCGCCCTCCGTGATCTTGGTCTTGTATCCGCCGATCAGGTCGAGCTCCATGTTCGCGCCGCCGAACGTGCCCCATCCCGCCAGGTTCGACGCCCAGGTGCCGACATACAGGCCGCTCTCATGCGAGACGGTGATGCCGCCCTGCACCGCCATATGCTCGTCCGACTGCGAGATGCCGCGCAGACGATAGTCGGAAGCGATCGCGACCGATCCGCTGACGGTCACGGGCGGCGGCGCGGTTTCGGTCGCGCTCTGGGCCTGTACGGCGGCGGGAAACACGAACAGCGCCGTGGCGGCGCTCAACATCATGGTCTTCATATCTGCCCCTATGGACAGGCCGCCACGATGGAATGGGCGACCTCCAGGGCCGAGCAATTAGGCCCCCGCGCCGTAGCAATTCGAGAGCGATTGCCCGGTTTCGCATATAGACGGCGTATAGCGCGCCCATATTCCTCCCCTGCAAGGGGAGGGGGACCAGCAAAGCTGGTGGAGGGGTGTCCCGGGCGGCGAGAGCGGTCGAACCTCGCAAAGCGGGACACCCCTCCGTCAGGGCCTCGCCCTGCCACCTCCCCTTCCAGGGGAGGAAGGGGCCGTCACCAAAACGTCAACGATCTCCGCCATGGCAGGACGATGGTCACATTCTCCCGCCGCTCCCTTCTCTCCGCCGGGGCTGCATTGGCCGGTTCCGCCGCTCTGCCCCCCGCCATCGCCCGCGCCGCCGCGATCGCACCCGACCGGCGGACCGGGACCATCCGCGATGTCGAGCATATCGTCATCCTGATGCAGGAAAATCGCGGCTTCGATCATTATTTCGGCACGATGCGCGGTGTTCGCGGTTTCGGCGACCGCCTGCCCATCCCGCTCGCGCCGCTGCGGGCCGGCGAGGCGCCGCGCCAGGTCTGGCAGCAATATGACCGTACCGCGCCGGATGGGCCGCGCCTCCTCGCCCCCTTCCATCTCGATACGCAGAAGCAGTTCGCGCTGATGCGCATGGAAGGCACGCCGCACACCTGGCCCGACGCCCAGGCCGCCTGGGACGAAGGCCGCATGTCACACTGGCCCGAGGCCAAGAAGCAACGCGCCATGGGCCATTATGCCCGCGCCGACCTGCCCTTCCAGTTCGCCCTGGCGGAGGCGTTCACGATTTGCGACGCCTATCACTGCGCAATCCAGACGGGGACTAACACCAACCGTCTGTTCCTGTGGACAGGTACCAACGACCCCTTAGGGAAGGCGGGGGGCCCGGCGATCAGCAATTCGCACGACAATTTCGCGGAAGCCGGCGGCGCTGCCGATTCCTATCGCTGGACGACGGTGGTCGAGCGGATGCAGGCGGCCGGGATCGACTGGCGCCTCTATCAGGACATGGCGGACAATTTCACCGACAACCCCCTGGTCGGTTTCGCCGCCTTTCGCGACGCCTATCACGGAAAGGGCGACCCGGCGCTGAAAGACCGGGCGCTGACCACGCGCGGACTGGACGTGCTGAAGGCCGATGTGCTGGCCGGGCGATTGCCGCAGGTCTCCTATATCATCGCGACGGCGGCGGGGTCGGAGCATCCCAACCCCTCCAGCCCGGCGCAGGGCGCGGCCTATACCGCCGAACTGCTCGACGCGCTGACCGCCGATCCCAAGGTCTGGGCGCGCACCGCCCTGTTCGTGATGTTCGACGAGAATGACGGCTTTTTCGACCATATCCCCCCGCCCGCCCCGCCGTCACGGGGCAAGGGCGGCAGGCCGCTGGGCGGCTCGACCGTCGATCTGACCGGGGAATATCATGACCTCCCCTCGACCGGCGACGACGATGTCGACAAGCCCGCCTATCGCGGCCGGCCCTATGGTCTGGGTCCGCGCGTGCCGATGTATGTCGTATCACCCTGGAGCCGGGGCGGTTGGGTCAACTCCCAGGTCTTCGACCACAGCTCGGTCATCCGCTTTCTGGAGACCCGGTTCGGCTTTCACGAGCCCAATATCTCCCCCTGGCGACGCGCAGTGTGCGGCGACCTGACCAGCGCGTTCGACTTTGCCGGGAGCGAGCCCACACCCGCTACGCTGCCCGATCCGCGCGGCCAGGCGATCCGTGCCGCCGCGATCAAGGGACAGGTCAGTCCGCAGGCGCCGTCCGCGACCGATAGGCCGTGGCAGGAACCGGGCATCCGCCGCTCCCGTCCCCTGCCCTATCGGCTGGAGGTCAAGGAACGCCCCGACGCGCAGGGCCCCCGCCTGTCCTTCCATTCAGACGGGGCGAGCGCAGTTTTCCATGTTTATGACCGCACCGCTCTCGACCAGCCGCCACGGCGCTATACGCTGGCGGCGGGGACGGAAATGGAAGACGTGTGGCCGCTGGATCAGGCGGGCCGTTATGACCTTTGGGTCCTGGGTCCCGGCGGGTTCCACCGGCATCTGGTAGGCAAAGGCATGGCTAAGACGGCCCTCTCTTGGTCGGTCGGCGATGACGGCCTGACGCTCGCCATCCCGAAGGCGTGGGACGATGTACGGGTCGTTCGCCAGCGTCCGGGCGCGAAGCCGGGTCCGGCCGAACCGCTACACCCCGGCCAGCACCGCTGGGCGCTGAACGACAGCCTCGGCTGGTATGACGTGACGCTGACCCGTGCGACCGATCCCGACTATCGCCGTCGCCTGACCGGACGCCATGACCGCCCCGGCCGGGCCACGGTCAGCGATCCGTTCATCGCCTGACGTGGCCGCCCCGATAGCCTCTTTCGCGTCCCGCCCCCCGGCGATAGGGTAGCGGTCACAAGCGAGAGGTTTCGAGGGGGGATGGACGTGATACGGCAGGATGCGCGCGCCGTGGCGCCGGGCAATCGTCATGGGCAAAGGGCAAAGCGTTGGGCGATGGTCGCCGCACTGCTGCTGGGGAGCGCGCCGCTGGCCCTGTCGGCCGATCCGCTGGCGATCGTCGAGCGCAACGGCGCGCAAGTCTCGGTCGAGCCTTATGGCCACGGCATCGTTCGCGTCACCATCGCCACCGACCGGGCCGAAGCGGCGGGCAAGCCCGGCTATGGCATTACCGGCACCACCGATGCACGCGGCTGGACCCATCGCGCCGACAGTGGCGGCGATGTCTTCGCCTCGCCCGGCATGACCGTGACCGTCGCCGCGCAACCCTGGCCCAAGCCGCCCAGCCAGATGGAGCGCTACTTCGCCCCCTCGCTCCCGCCTGTTTCGATCAGCTTTGCGGGTGCGGACGGCAAGCCGCTGACCCGGATGAACGGGTGGGAGATGGCGCCGCATACCGTCTCGGGCGAGAAGACGTTCCGTGTCGGGGCCAGTTTCGCCGATACGCCCGACACCCATTATTACGGCCTGGGCCAGTATCAGGACGGCGTGCTCGACCTGCGCGGGCGGACCATCGACTGCCGCCACGATTATGACCGACCCAGCGGCGAGTCTGTCTGTGTGCCGTTCATGGTCACCGACAAGGGCTATGCGATCCTATGGGACAATCCGTCGGCGACGACCGTCTCGCCCGGCCTGCTGAACGCCACCAAATTCGCCTCGAATGTCGGCGAGCGGGTGTCCTTCTTCGTCATCGCGGGCAAGACGGCGGATGATCTTTACGCCGGTTACGCCCGCCTGACCGGCGCGACGCCGCTGCCGCCCAAGGCCGCCTTCGGCCTCATCCAGAGCAAGGCGCGCTACGAGACGCAGAAGGAACTGACCGAGATCGCCGATGGCTATCGCAGCCGTGGCCTGCCGCTCGATATCATGGTGCTCGACTGGTTCTACTGGACGCGGATGGGGCAGCTCGACATCGACCGTAATGCTTTTCCCGATCCGGCGGGGATGAACGCGCACCTCAAGTCCATGGGGATGCAGAGCATCATCAGCATCTGGCCGCGTTTCGAGCGGGAGAGCCGCTGGTTCGATACGCTCGCCGCCAAGGGCTGGCTGATGAAGGACAAGGGACGGCAACCCAGTCGATGGCCTGCCGATCCGATCGGACCGTGCGGGCGCGCTGATCGACAGCACCAATCCGCCGGCTCGCGAATGGTTCTGGGACAAGATCCGCGACAATATCTTCTCGAACGGCTTCGACTATGCCTGGCTCGACGAGACCGAGCCCGATCTCGTGCCAGAGGGGCATTTCTATGCCATCGGGTCGGGTGATCGTTATCGCAACGTCTATCCGCTGCTCCATACCGCCAGCGTCGCGGACGGGTCGGCGCGCGACCGGCCGGACATGCGCAACGTCATTCTGTGCCGCGCCGCCTATCTGGGCACGCAGGCCAATGGCTGCCTGTTCTGGTCGTCGGACGTGCAGTCCAACTGGGAAGCGCTGCGGCGCCAGGTGCCCGCCGGGCTCGGCATGACGGCCAGCGGCATCGCCTATTGGTCGAGTGATACGGGCGGCTGGCAATGGCCCAATGGTCCGGAGGCGCAAGCCCCGGTGCTGGTCGATCCGACGGGTGCGACCGCGATGGCGCCGTCCTATCGCGATTACCCGGAGCTCTTCGTCCGCTGGTTCCAGTATAACGCCTTCACACCGACGCTGCGCATCCATGGCCAGCGACCGGGGACTGCTTTGTGGGACTATGGCAAGGCGGCCGAGCCGATTTTGGCGAGCACGCTTCGGCTCCGCTACGCGCTGATGCCCTATCTCTATGCGCTGGGGCGGCAGACGAACCAGAGTGGCGCGCCGTTCATGCGCGCGCTGTTCATGGACTTTCCCAACGACCCCGTCGTGAAGACGCTGGGCGACGAATATATGTTCGGCCCCGCTTTCCTGGTCGCACCCGTGACCGAACAGGGGCAGACCGCCCGCCGCGTCTATCTACCCGCCGGCACCGACTGGTATGATTGGTGGACTGACAAGCGCTATACGGGAGGCCAGTGGATCGAGGCGGCGGCGCCCATCGACCATATTCCGCTGTTCGTGCGTGCCGGGTCGATCGTACCGATGGGCGTGCAGGTGCCGAGCACCGCGACCGCGCAAAGCCTGGAGAGCATTCGCGTCTATCCGGGCCGTGACGCAGACTTCACCCTCTATGACGATGACGGCACCACCAATGCCTATCGCAAGGCCGGCGGTCGCAGCGCGGCTTTGCACTGGAACGACGCCACCCGTCAGTTGACCGCCGCCGGTCGCCTGCCGACCGGCCAGACACTCGCCCCGCTCGTCCGGATCATCGGCCCGTAACGGGACCGCGCCTGGGGCCGCGACTTGGGAAGGCCGCGCTCAACGCCGCCGCCCAGCCCAGCATCTTCGACAAGGCGATGAACGACCCCGGCACCGGCTGAAAACTCTACGGTCCCGACCAGACAGGCACGCAGGTGCCCGCCGCCGAGGTGCCTGTCGGCCATGCCGTGCAGGTGAAGGTGATCAGAGCCGATCCCAATCCGGGGACAGCCGCGCCAGCTATCCCAAGATCAAGCCGATTGTGGCCGGCGATACGATGCTGGTCATGGTCTATCTGCGAGTGCCGAACGCGACCGACGCCGCGCCCGTCATTATCCCGATCGGCGCCGGCGGGTCGCAGCCGCCCTATGCGGCGGGCAATACCAATATCTCGGTCCAGTTGGCCGGCGCGAAACAGGTGATCGAGGTGAGACCGGCCTTCCCGCTCGACCTGGGGGCCGGGGTTCGACCGGTCGATACTACCACGCCATTGATGGCCATATCGAGGCGGCGTTCCGTCATCACCCCGGCCTCTCTTGCGGCGTTCCAAACATCCTCCCCTGCAAGAGAGGTGGCAGGCCGAGGGCCTGACGGAGGGATGTCCCCCCTCGCAAGCGGAGCCCTTCGGAACCCTTGCCAACGGCGCAGCGTGGCCTTCGACTTCGCTCAGGCTGAACGGAGGTTGGACGCACCCCCGTAAAGAAAAGGCCGCCCGCCCCTTTCGGAACGAACGGCCTTGAGGTTGCATCCGGCCGATCCCGATGGGGACCAGCCGAACACCCGGATCAGAAAGTACCGCGCAGCGCGAACGAAAAGCGGCGGTCGTTGACGATGTACGAACGCGGCGCGGTCTCGGTCGAACCGCTGATATAGGCTTGCTGCGTACGGACGACCTGATTGGCCAGGTTCACGCCCTGCACGCCAATCTTCAGATATTTGTTCAGGTTGATGAACGCAGACGCGTCCAGCTGCCCGCCCGCATCCTGATAGATGGAGGTGTAGGGGAAGATCACGTCCGCCGGCGTCAGCAGATACTTCGAGCGCCAGTTATACGCCGCTCGCAGCGAAACCGGGCCCTTTTCGTAGAAGAGCGCCGCGTTCACCGTATGCCGCGACAGCCCCTCGAGCGGGATGTTGCCCGGCTTGATGTTCGAGGTGTTGGCCGGCGCGCCCCCGTTCAGGAACGAGTTGGGCAGACCCGAGCTGTCGATATAGGTGTAGCTGCCGCTGGCACCGAAGCCGTTGAGGAAGCCCGGCAGGAAGTCGAAGGTCTGCTGATACGCCGCCTCGAAGCCCTTGATCTTGCCGGTGCCCTCATAGTTGGCCGGGCCACGGACCAGCACCGACTGGGTGATACCGTTGCTGGTGATCGTGCGGTTGGTCAGCGATTGATAGAAGAAGTCCTTCACCGACTTGTAGAAGACGTCGAACGACAGCTGACCGACGCGGGCGAAATACCATTCGACGGTGGCGTCGAACTGCCATGCGGTCGCGGGCTTCAGATAGGGATTGCCCGCCGTCGCCGTGATCTGGCCGCTATTGGCGTCAAAGCCGAGCTGCAGGAAGTTGCGGATGTTCGCAAAGTCCGGACGCGTCATCACCTTCGACGCCGCCAGGCGCAGCACCACGTCACGACCCAGACCGAACTTCAGGTTCATGCTGGGCAACCAGTAGTGATACTGGTTGCGCGCCGTGTCGGGCGAGGTGGCTCCGGTCGAGAATTGCTGGACCGCATTGTAGCCGGCCTGGCCGAGCTGGCAGATGCCCTGCGGCACGGCGAACAGCGGCTGACCATTTTGCAGGACCGGTTGGCCATTCTGGGTCACAGGCTGCGGGGCGCAGCGCGATGCGAACGGATCGCGCGTACCCGTCTGGTCGGTGGTCGGCGCACCGATCTCGCCGGCCGACGACAGGTCGGTCAGGACATAGCGGACGCCGATATTGCCGCTCATGCGGACGCCCGGGAACAGATCGCCCGGCGTGGCGAAATTCACCTGCGCGTACAGGTTCTTGTCCTGCTGCGTCACGTTCTGAATTTCGGACGGCAGATACGGGGTTCCGGCCACGACGCCGGCCCGCTGCCCGGCCGGCGTGAAGACGGTCGGCGGGCTGGCATTGGTGAACGCCAGATCGCCGGCGGCGTTCGCCTGCGCCTGGGTCTGGCCCGCGTTCAGCGCGGCGGTGATCGCGCTGGTGCGTGCCGCTTCGCGCACGCGCTGCTGCCAGACCTTGCCGATCGAATTGAAGAATGCGGTCGATTCCGCATACTGACCGGTCAGGTTGCCGTCATAATAATAGGCACCCGACGGGCCGTTAGTGGCACCGCGGAAGAAGTTCGGGAACGAATAGAAGCTGGTGTTCGCCGGCTGGTCGGCGAAGGACACCGGGTTGGAGCCGCCGCCCCACACTTCGCTGAGCGCACCCCAATTATACGTGCTGTAGCGCACCTGCGACGAACGATCGGCATAACGCGCGCCGAACTTGGCATGGGTGAAGAAGCTGCCATCGTCGAATTTGTAATCGACATCGGCCTTGAACGCATATTCGCGGCCCACGCTCTCTTCGAGATGGTCCATCGCCGCGCGCCAGAACTGGACGTTGCGATTGGCGAAATACTGCGCGTCGGTCTGTTGGTTCAGGGTCGGGTTGGGCGTGGCCCAGCTCGCCTGCAGCGTCGACGGCTTGTGCGGGGTCACGACCGGCAGACTGCCCGACAGGTCGAGTTCGGAGTCGGCGAAGGTCGAGCCGAACACGCGCAGATCGGTGCTGGTCTTCTTGGCGCGGGTATAGTCGCCGTCCAGGTTGACCGACCAATGGTCGTCCAGCTGCGTCTTCAGGTTCAAGCCGAAGTCAGTAACGGTGTTCTCGTCGCGCGTCATGCCGCGCGCCAGCGACTGCTGCGTGCCGCCGGTGGGAACCCAGCAGGTCGCCTGGCCGCTGCAGGCCGAGCGATAGCCGTTGCCGGGCGCGGTGATGTAGCCCGACTGGAACAGCCCGTTCGCGTCATAGACGTAGTTCTTGGTCGTGCCGGTGGGGCACTGGGCGATCGTCGAGTTGTTCGGACCGGCATTGTTCTGAACGCAACCAACCGGATAGGTGTTGTATTCCGACAAATCCGGCGCGGTTTCGAAAGTGCGCTCCGACGTGTTGTTGACCGTGTGCGTGCGCAGGAACTGCGCGGTCAGCAGGGTCCGCTCGTCATTGCTCTGCCACTGGCCCGCCAGCGCGACGCCGTCACGCTTGCGATCGAACTCCTGGGTGGCGAACTGGCCGCCGATCGGCGCGTAACGCAGCGAGGCGGGATCGAGGAAGCCGTCCGCGCCATTCGTGCCGGCCGCACCGCAGGCGAAACCGGTCGAACCGCCGACCGGCAGCGTCGTCTGGTCGGCCGTGCCGGGCAGCGGGTTGCGGCAATTCTGCGCGGTCGTCGAGTTCGCGGCCAGCGCCAGCGTGTTGTCGCGCGTCTGGATATTGGTGATGCGCACGCTGTCCGCGCGGCTGCGGACGCGCGAGTAGGACACGTTGCCGAGCAGGCCGAAGCGGCCGATGCCCGTGTCCCAGGTGTTGCTGAGCAGCAGCGAGCCGGTCGGCGACCACTTCTTCTTGAAGTCGCCATAATTGGCCTCGGCGGTGAAGCCGGCATGGAAGCCCTTGTTGTCGAAGGGCTTGCGGGTATTCAGGTTGACCGTACCCGCCAGGCCGCCCTCGATCAGTTCGGCGGTGGCGTTCTTGTACACCTCAACCGAGCCGAGCAGTTCGGCGGGCACGTCGGAGAAGTTGATCGCCTGGCCGCCGATGCCGGCCGAGAAGGTGTCGCGGCCGTTGAATTCGGAGCGGACGAAGGTCAGGCCGCGCACCGCGACGCCCGAGCCTTCGACCGAGAAGTGGTCGGGGTCGTTGGCGGCGGCGAAGCGGCTGATCGACACGCCGGGGACGCGCTGAAGCGCTTCGGTGACCGAACGGTCGGGCAGCGCGCCGATGTCGCTGGCGGTGATCGCGTCGACGACGGTGTCGGAATTGCGCTTGATCGACTGGGCATTGGCCAGGCTCTGGCGGATACCCGTGACGACGACCTCGTTCTCGGACGATTCGTCGCCCGCGGCCGGCTGGGCGCTGGCGGTCTGGACGCTGGCGCTGGTGCGCGGCGTGGCGGAGCCGGCGGTGCCCTGGCCCGCGACCGCACCGGTCGGCGACGTGGTGGACTGGCCCGATTCGGCTGTGCTCTGCGACGTTTCGGCTTGGGCGATTGCGGGCGTGCTCAGCGCCGCGATGCACAGCGCGCCGGCAGAGGCACTGAACATAAGCCGATGAAATCGATTGGCATTGCAAGTCGACGGCGCAACCGTGCGCATCATGGTCATCCCCCCCTTTGTCACGCGCCCCATTGGCGTCGCGAGAATGTAGGTCGTGATCACGGCGACCGCCGTGACCCTCATCCTCGTGATTGCGCTAACAGCAACATTTCGACAAGATACTTAACTTATAAATGTCCGATCCGGGACAAGGTGTAACATTCCTGCCACGCTGCCATGGCCGGCGGATTGCGGCATGGGATCGAACGCGGCATGAGGGACGAAAATGGCCCGAGAATCAAAGGGGCCAGAGAGGGGATGCGGGGTGGTGAGCGACAAGGTGCGGGCCGTCGTCGTGGGCGGCGGGACGGCCGGCTGGATGACGGCGGCGGCTCTGGCCCGTCTCCTTCCAGGACAGTGCAACGTCCATCTGATCGAGTCCGAGGCGATCGGCGTCGTCGGCGTGGGCGAAGCGACTCTGCCCCATATTCGCGCTTTTAATGAACGACTTGGCATCAGCGAGGCCGATTTCATGGCCCGCACCCGGGCGACCTTCAAACTGGGGATCGAGTTCCGCGACTGGGGCCGAATCGGGGACAGCTATATCCACCCCTTCGGCACGTTCGGGCGGGGCGGTGGCGCCATCGACTTTCATCATTATTGGGCCCGGCTCATGCAGGGGGGGCAGGACCTGCCCCCGCTCGACCAACTATCCTATGCCTGCACCCTGGCACGCCAGGGGCGGTTCGATCATCCGGGGCGCGAGCGAGACCAGCTTTCCTCGACTTTCGGCTATGCCTATCAGTTCGATGCCCTGTTGTTCGCGCCCTATCTCCGTTCGCTGGCGGAGGAAATGGGAGCGCTACGCACGGAAGGAATCGTGATAGATGTCGAGCGTGACGGCGAAAGCGGCCTGATCCGCGCGGTGACGCTCGGTGACGGGCAGCGGATCGAGGGCGACCTGTTCATCGACTGTTCGGGCTTTCGCTCGCTGCTGCTCGGCCAGACGCTAGGCGAGCCGTTCGAGGATTGGTCGAAATGGCTGCCCACCGATCGCGCGGTCGCCATGCCGTGCCGGACGCGGACCGCCGTCACCCCCTATACCAGTGCGATCGCCATGCCCGCCGGTTGGCGCTGGCGCATCCCGCTGCAGCATCGCACCGGCAATGGCTATGTCTATGCCAGCGACTTCATCTCGGATGACGACGCGCGGGATGCGCTGATTGAGGCGGTGGAGGGCGAGCCGATCGCCGAGCCCCGGCTGTTGCGGTTCAAGGCCGGTCGGCGGCAGCGCAGTTGGGTCGGCAATTGCATCGCGATCGGCCTGGCGAGCGGCTTCCTCGAACCGCTGGAATCGACCAGCATCTATCTGGTCCAGCAGGCGATCACCGCGCTGATCGAAATCTTCCCGGAACGGCACCCGAGCGACGCCGACCGGGACGAATTCAACCGGATCATCGACCTAGAATATGACCGCATCCGCGACTTCCTGATCCTGCATTACCACGCCACGACGCGCGACGATTCCCCCTTCTGGAACTATGTGCGGACCATGCCCATCCCAGACAGCCTGGCCGAGAAGATGGAGTTGTGGCGCCGCCGCGCGCGGGTGGTGAAGTATCGCGAGGGCGTGTTCCTCGATGCCAGCTGGATCGCGGTCTATCTGGGCCAGGGCATCGTGCCCCAGGGCTGGGACCCGCGCGCCGATATCGCCGCAACGCCCGAACTGACTCAGGCGGTGGCAGCGCTGCGCGCCGAGATCGCGCACGATGTGGCGGCACGCCCCGATCACCGCGACTTTCTCGATCGCTATTGCCCGATGGGAGCGGCGGCGTGACGGTGGAGGGACCGATCCGCCATATCCTGGTCGCCGGCGGCGGACTGACCGGATACTATGCCGCCGCCGCATTGAAGCGACGCGCGCCGTTCCTTGACGTGACGCTGCTGGCGACGCCGGTCGCGCCCGAGGCGCTGGCCGATCAGATCGCCTGCACCCTGCCCTCGCTGTGCGGTTTTCAGGCCGATCTGGGGATCGGTGAGGATGACGGGATCACCCGCGCTGGGGCGGGCTATCGCTTGGGTACGCGCTTTACCGGATGGGCCGAAGGGCTGCCGGATTATGTCCACGCCTATGGCAGCTATGGCCATCCGATCGGACCGGCCGGATTCCCCCTTCATTGGGTACGCGCGGCGAAGGCCGGCCCGGTCACACCGTTCGACGCCTTCGCCCCTGCTGCCCAACTGGCACGCGCCGGGCGGTTCGTGCCGCCGACGCCGGGCACGGTCTTTGCCGGCCACGAATATGGCCTGACCCTCGACATCGCGCGGCACCGCGCGATGATCCGCGCCTTCGCGCTGCATGTCGGAGTGCGTGAGATTACGGGCGAGATCGCCGAGGTATCGAGCGATGCGCCGGGCTTTCTGAGCGAGGTCCGCACGGCAAGCGGCGAAACGCTGAGCGCCGATCTGTTCATCGACGCGACCGGCCCAGCGGCGCGGCTGCGGGGAACGATCGATGACGAGCGGGACGACTGGTCGCGCTGGCTGCCCTGCCAACGCTTGCTGCTGGGCGATCGTCCGCAAGTCGAGAATGCGCCCGTGCTCACCCCGGTCGAGGCGCATGGCGCCGGATGGGGCTGGTCGAGCGGCCGGCAAATGGGGCTGGCCTATGCCAGTGCCTATCTGAGCGATGGCGATGCCGCCGCCATGCTCGGCAGCCTGAATGTCACACCAGCCGCGCCGATCGCGATCCGTGCGGGTACGCGGCCCAAACCCTGGCGCGGCAATTGCGTTGCGATCGGCGATGCCGCGACCGAGGTCGAGCCGCTCGAATGGTGCAACCTGCATCTGGCTCTGAGCGCGGTCGATCGGCTGATCACCATGCTGCCCGACCGGGCGATGGCGCCCATCGAAGCCGCCGACTTCAACCGCCAGACGCTGGCGGAGGCCGAGCGGGTGCGTGACTTCCTCGCCATGCATTACCGCACCGCCACGCGCCCCGAGCCGATGTGGCGCGCCGTGGCGCAGGCCGCGCCGCCGCCCAGCCTGGCGCACACGCTGGCCCAGTTTGAGGAACGCGGGCGCCTCCCCTTCTACGAAGAGGAGACCTTCACCCGCGATAGCTGGGCGGCGGTGCTGCTGGGCCAGGGCCATCTTCCGCGCCGGGTCGATCCGCTGGTCCACGCCGTACCGCCGGCCGAGGCGCAGGCAGCCATGACCCGCATGACCGGTGCGATCGCCGCCGCCCTTCCCCAGGCCCCCGCCCATGCCGAATGGCGCGCGGCCCAGACGAGACGCCTCGCCCGATGAGCCAGCCTTCCATCCCGGACCATGCGATCCGACAGGTCGTGATCGTCGGCGGCGGCACCGCCGGCTGGATGGCGGCCGCCGCCTTCGCCCGGTTGCTCAACAATGGCTATACACAGGTCACGCTGGTCGAATCCGAAGAGATCGGCACGGTCGGCGTCGGAGAGGCGACGATCCCGCCCATCCAGACCTTCAACCAAATGCTGGGGCTGGACGAGAACGACTTTCTCGCCGCCACCGCCGGCACCTTCAAGCTGGGGATCGAATTCGTCGATTGGGGCCAGCGTGGCGAGCGCTATTTCCACCCCTTTGGCCGCCATGGCCAGGATTTGCAGGGCGTGCATTTTCACCAGCTCTGGCTGCGCGAACGCAGCCGGCATGGGCTGCCCGACATCGCCGAATGGTCGATGAGCGCGATGGCGGCGAGGGCTGGCCGCTTCGGTCGCGCGCGGCCCGATGCCCAGTCGCCGGTGCGCGAGCTGTTCTACGCCTTTCACTTCGATGCCGGCCTCTATGCCCGTTACTTGCGCGGCTATGCCGAACGTGGCGGCGTGACGCGGATCGAGGGGCGGATCGAGGGCGTCGCGCTGCGACCCGAGGATGGCTATGTCGAGGCAGTGACGCTGGCCGATGGCCGGCGGATCGAGGGTGACCTCTTCATCGACTGTTCGGGTTTTCGCGGCCTGCTGATCGAAGGGGCGCTGGAAACCGGTTATGAGAGCTATGCGCACTGGCTACCCTGCGACCGGGCGGTCGCCGCGCCTTGCGCGCTGCCCGACCCGCGCGAGCCCGATCCCTTCACCCGCGCCACCGCGCGCGAGGCCGGCTGGCAGTGGCGGATCCCGCTGCAGCACCGGATGGGCAATGGCCTGGTCTATTGCAGCGACCATCTCGCCGACGACGATGCCGAGGCGCAGTTGCTGAGCGCGTTGGAAGGCGAATTGCTCGGCGATCCCCGACGCCTACGCTTCACCGCCGGGCGGCGACGCGAAAGCTGGAACCGCAATGTCGTGGCGCTGGGACTGTCGAGCGGGTTTCTGGAGCCGCTGGAATCGACCAGCATCCACCTCGTCCAGGCCGCGATTCAGCGGCTGATCGCGCTGTTCCCCGACAAGCGCTTCGACCCCGCCGAGCGGAGCGAGTTCAACCGCCAGATGCGCGACCTGTATGAGGATGTGCGCGACTTCATCATCCTGCATTACAAAGCGACGCGGCGCGACGACACGCCCTTCTGGAACCGGGTACGGACGATGGAGGTGCCCGACAGCCTGGCGCGCAAGATGACGCTGTGGGCGGGCAAGGGCCGGCTGTTCCGCGAAGGCTATGACCTGTTCAGCAACCCCAGCTGGGTCGCGGTTGGCCTGGGCCAGGGGATCGTACCGCAGCATTGGGAGCCGGCGGTCGATGCCCTGGACGAGGATCTGGTAGCGCAGGCACTGGAGCAGATGCGCGCCGGCTATGCCGACACCGCCGCAAGGCTGCCCAGCCACGGCGATTTCCTGCGCGCCACCGCGCCTTCGCCGCTGGCGCCCGGTCTGACGGGCAACACGGGTTCCGGGTTCGATTTCGCCAGACAGAGCGGTACGCCCCGTCGGGGGCCGCTGCTGTGAAGGCCCGTTTCGCCCTCCCGCTGGCCGCCCTGGCGCTGATCGGCGCGACCGACGCGCCGGGGCCGCATCTCAACCAGATCGGCTTTCGCCCCGATACCGCCAAGCGCGCCATACTCGCCCATGACGGAACCACGCCGCTCCCCTGGCGGCTGATCGACGAGAGCGGCCGGACCGTGGCGGAGGGCAAGTCCCTCCCCTTCAGCGCCGATGCCGCGTCGGGCGACAAGGTCCATCAGATCGACTTTAGCCGCTTTGCCACCCCCGGCACCTATCGCCTGCAGGTCGATGGCCAGACGAGCCATCCCTTCACCATCGCCGCCAATGTCTATCGTCCGCTGGCGCGCGCTTCGCTCAATTTCTTCTATCAGAACCGGGCGGGGATCGCGATCGAGCCGCGCTTCGCCGGCGGCGCGCAATGGGCGCGCGGGGCGGGCCATCCCCATGAGGTCGTGACCTGTTTCAAGGGGCGCGACCTGGCCGGAAACGACTGGCCGGGCTGTCCCTATACGCTCGACGTCACCGGCGGATGGTATGATGCGGGCGACCACGGCAAATATGTGGTCAATGGCGGCATCGCGCTGTGGACGCTGCAAAATCTCTATGAGGTGAATGCCGCCGCGCCCCCCTTCCCGGACGGCAGCGCCGCCCTGCCCGAGGCCGGCAACCGCATCAACGACCTGCTCGACGAGACGCGTTGGGAAATGCGCTTCCTGCTGGCGATGCAGGTGCCTGATGGGCAGCATCTGGCACTGCCGGTCGGGCGACAGGGACGCGGCAAGCTGACGCTGACCGATGTCGATGCCGGCGGCATGGTGCACCACAAGATCGCCGATCGCAACTGGACGAAAATCCCGACCAACCCGGCCGAGGACCGCGAGGAACGGCTGCTCTATCCGCCGAGCACGGCGGCGACGCTGAACCTGGCCGCCACCGCCGCGCAATGTGCGCGCATCTGGCGCGGGATTGACAATGGCTTTGCCAAACGCTGCCTGACGGCGGCGAGCAAGGCCTATCAGGCGGCACTGCGCAACCCGGATATCTATGCCGCCCAGGCCTTTACCGGCAGCGGCGGGTATGGCGACACCGACCTGTCCGACGAACTCTATTGGGCGACGGCCGAACTGTACGCCGCCACCGGCATGCCCGAACTGGCGGAGGCGCTGCACAAGATGCCGTTGCACGCCGCGCTGCTGGCGGGTGAGCCCAGTTGGGGCAGCGTCGCGACGCTCGGCACGATCACGTTGGCGACCGCAGCCGGCGTTGCGCCCGCCGAACGCGCCGCCGCGCGCGCCAAGCTGATCGCGCTGACTGATCGCTTCGTGGCGGAGGAAGCCCGGTCGGGCTATCACCTGCCCTATGCCGGCACCGCCTATGCCTGGGGATCGAACAGCAACCTTCTCAATCGGGGCATGATCCTGTCGCTGGCCGCCCGCTTCACCGGCGAGGCGCGCTACCGCGATGCGGCCGTCGATGCGATGGACTATGTGCTCGGCCGCAATCCGCTCGACCAGAGCTATGTCAGCGGGTTCGGATGGAAGCCGCTACGCAACCCCCATCATCGTTTCTGGGCGCATCAGATCGACGCGCGGCTGCCGGGGCCGCCGCCGGGGGTGCTCTCGGGCGGCGCGGACAGTCTCGTCTTTCCCGAAAGCGCCTCGCTGACGCTCAAAGGTCGCTGTGCACCGCAGCGTTGCTGGATCGACGATATCCGCGCCTATGCGCATAACGAGGTCGCGATCAACTGGAACGCGCCGCTGGTCTGGTTGGCAAGCGAACTGGCCGCTCAGCGTCCGTAAATATTCACTCTATTAGCTGATTATCTGGAGAGGTACCCGAATATGGATCGTCGTCATTTCATGAAGCACGGCATGGCGATGGGCACCGCCGCCCTCGCCACCGGTGGCGGCACGCTGGCCGCCGCCCGTGCCACCGCGCAGACCCCGCTCGACCAGAGCTTTCCCAAGGACTTCCTCTGGGGCACCGCCACCGCCGCCTATCAGATCGAGGGCGCGGTGAACGAAGATGGGCGCGGCCAGACCAATTGGGACGTCTTCTCGCACACGCCGGGCAAGGTCGCGAACGGTGATACCGGCGATGTCGCCTGCGACAGCTATCACCGCTACAAGGAAGACATCGGCCTGATGCGCAATCTGGGCATCAAGGCGTATCGCATGTCAATCGCCTGGTCGCGCATCTTCCCCGAGGGGCGCGGCAAGCCCAACCCTAAGGGCATCGACTATTATAACCGCGTGATCGACGCGCTGCTCGAAGCCGGTATCCAGCCTAACGTCACCATGTTCCACTGGGACCTGCCGCAGGCGCTGCCCGGAGGCTGGCAGAACCGCGATACCGCCAAGGCCTTTGCCGATTATGCGGGCTTCATGGCGGGCAAGCTGTCCGATCGCGTCCACCGGTTCATGACGGTCAACGAGCTGCGCTGCTTCACCGATCTGGGCCATATGGTCGGCATCCACGCGCCGGGCCTGAAGCTGGCACCCGCGCTGGTCAACCAGGTCCGCCATCACGGCGTGCTGGCCCATGGCCTGGGCGTGCAGGCGATCCGCGCGAACGCCAAGGCCGGCACCGAGGTCGGTATCGCCGACAACGCCAATATCTATGTCCCCGCGATCGAGACGCCCGAGCATATCGAAGCGGCGAAGAAGGCGTTCCGCGACGACAATGCGATGTTCCTGACCGCCGTCATGGAAGGCCGTTATATCGACAGCTATCTGGCCTCGGCCGGGGCGAACGCGCCCAAGGTGCAGGCCGGCGACATGGCCGCGATCGGCAGCCCGCTCGATTTCGTCGCGCTCAACATCTACACGCCGACCTTCGTCAAGGCCGATGCCAGCGACCCGCGCGGCTACACCCCCCTGCCCCATCTCCCGCAGTCGCCGCGCATGGCCTCGCCCTGGCTCTATGTCGGCCCCGAGGCCGCCTATTGGGGCGTGCGCGCGGTCAGCGAGCTGTGGAAGCCCAAGGCGATCTACATCTCCGAGAACGGCACCTCGGCGGACGATACGCTCAACAAATCGGGCCTGGTCGATGACTCGGACCGGATCATGTATCTGCGTAACTATCTGGGCCAGTTCCGCCGCGCCGCCGCCGAGGGCTATCCGCTCAAGGGCTATTTCCTGTGGAGCCTGATGGATAATTTCGAATGGGCCGACGGCTATGGCAAGCGGTTCGGCATCCACCATGTCGACTTCGCCACGCAGAAGCGGACGCCGAAGCTGAGCGCGCTATGGTATAAGGAACTGATCCGCCGCAACGCGCTGGTCTGATCGACAGACCTGCCAGGAAAGACCCCGCCGGTCCCCCGACCGGCGGGGTTTTCTTTTGTCCACCCGCCGTGCCGCCGCCTCAAAAAATTCGGGCAGGAACGGCACTTGGCCATTCCTGCCCGGAGTGGGGAAAGGGTATTGGAAACGTCGGATCAGAAGCGGAAGCGAACGCCCAGACCATAATAGCGGCCTTCGTCGCGCACATCGCGCGGGTAGGACAGGCCGTTGCCATAGCTGCGATAATTGTTGAACGGCTTGGCCAAGAGGTTTGCCGCGTCGAAGGCGACGGTGATTTCCTTGGTCAGGTTGTAGTTGAACGCGAAGTCCAGACGCTGGATGCGCGTCGTGCCCTCACCATTGTAGAAACCATCGCCGTTGATGAAGTTGCCGTTCAGGAACGCATCGCGATTGTTGAACGACAGGCGGGTCGAAACATCGCCCTTTTCGTAGAAGAGCGCGACATTGTACGTCCACTTCGACAGGCCGGTGATCGGCACGAACGGCGCTTCGGTGGTGCCGCCGTTCGAGGCGAACAGATTGGCCGGGTAGCGCTGCTTGCCTTCCAGATAGGTCACGTTCGCCTGGACGCCGAAGCCGCTCCAGAGACCCGGCAGGAAGTCGAAGAAGGTCTGACCGCCCACTTCCACACCCTTGATCCGGCCCGCGCCGGCATTTTCCGGCCGGTTGATTTCGATCAGACCATAAAAGGGGTCGATCGTCCGGTTGACGTAATTGCTGATGAAGCCGTTCAGGTCGCGGTAGAAGACCGCCGCCGTGATCGAGGCGGTCGGCGAGAAATAATATTCGACCGTCGCGTCATAGTTGGTCGAGGTCAGCGGCTTCAGATCCGGGTTGCCGCCGCTGCCGAAGGCATTGGGCCGCGTGTTGAGGCCCGCCGGGAAGCGCGGATCGAGCGGCTGGTCGGGGATCACCGCCTGCGTGTTCTGGGCGATGTTCAGCGCCGGGTTGAGCTGGCCGAACTCCGGCTTGGTCCGCGTCTTGGTGATACCGAAGCGGATCTGCAGCTTGTCGTCGGGCCGGATGCGCAGCGAGAAATTGGGCAGCACGTCGACATAATTGGCACGCGTCGAGCGTGGTTCGCTGCGCCGCACGCCGTTGAACTCCACCGTCGAGACACCGCGATAATTGCCGACCGTATTAACGACGCGCGTGCCGATCAGACCGTCGAACCGCACCCTGCCCAAATAGAATTCATATTTGGCCTGGCCATAAAAGGCATAGGTCTGCTCATCCGCCAGGAAGGCCTGAAGCGGATCGAGCTGGACATTCTGCGTCGCGAACCGCGCCAGCGCGTCGCGATAACCGGTGTCGCCGGGGTTGGCGGCGACCAGCCGCTGCAAGGCGTCATAAGAGAATTGGCGCAACTGAGCGGCATTGCCGGCGATCCCGTCGCGGCTGGGCATCAGCCAGCTACGGAAACCCTGATTGGTACGGAACGCATCCTGGGTCAGCCCCAGATCGCCGGTCGGCGTCTGCGCCAGCCCGATCGCCAAGGGCTCGGTATAGGCATAGCGATTGCCACGGCGCAGCGAGGCGTCACGATCGGTCCAGCGAACGCCGAATTGCAGACGCGGGAACAGCGAGACATCGGTTTCGAGGTCAAGGTCGGTGCGCCACTGCCATCCCTTGCCCTGAACCCGGTAGGTTGCTTCATAATAGCCGCGCCAGATGTAGTTGGCCGGATTCTTGTTGTCGAAACCGGGCAGGTCGAACGACACGCCATTGTCGACGAAGAAGCGAACATCGGCGGTCGGTGCACCGGCGAAGGCGGTGTCGAAGCTCCACTCGTCCTCACCATACATCGAGTTGGTGTAGGCCAGGTCGGTCGACAGATGCGCGCGGCCGATATCCCATTTGGCGCCGCCGGCGGCCTGATAGGTGTTGGTATAGCCCTTGCGCGTGCTGCGATACGCTTCGGGGCGGAAGCCGCCGATCTTGGTCAGGCTTTCGACCTGCTCGGGCTGACCGGGGCGCAGCACGACATTGCTGAGCGTCGGATTATTGTCGAGCAGCGGCACGCGGAACCAGTCATTGGCGATCTCGCCGCGATAACCCTGGTAGAGAAAGTCATAGTAAAGTTCGAGATTAGGAGCCGGACGCCACTGGACGCTGGCGTTGATCGCCGGGCGCCAGCGTTTGCCGCTGTCGTTATAGACGCCGACAGCCGTCGGAATTTGGAAATTGCGACCAACCGATGCCGGCAGGACTGTCGTGCCCGGAGTCGGCGAAGCGGTATTGCCCTCGCCCCAGCGCACCGCGTTGCGATATTGCGCCTGGGTATAGGCGGCGTTGATCAGCCAGCCGATCTCACCGATCGCCGTATCGGCGCGCTGGCTGATCAGCAGATTGCCCAGCGGGTCGAACTTCTTGCTCTGGTCGTTATAGGTACCGCGCACGCCGCCGGCGATAGTGAAGCCCTTATCGAAGTCGAAGGGACGACGCGAGCGCACGTTGATCAGGCCCGCCAGACCTGGCTCGAGCAGGTCGGCGGTGCCGGACTTGTAGACTTCGAGACCGGCGAGCGCACCGGCGGGGAAATCCTGAAGCGCGGCGCGACGATTCTCGGCGGTGAAGATGTCGCGGCCGTTGAAGGTCGTCGCCACGTCGGGCAGACCGCGCACCAGAACCTGGGTCACTTCGTCGCTGTAGCGGTTCACCTGGATACCGGTCACACGCGCCAGCGATTCGGCCGCCGTGTTGTCGGGCAATTTGCCGATGTCCTGCGCGACGATCGCGTCCAGGATGGCGTCCGAATTGCGCTTGATCGCCTGCGCGCTGCCCAGGCTGGCGCGATAGCCGGTGACGACGATGTCGCGCGGATCGACATTGCCGTCGAGATTCTCGGTCGCCTGGGTGCCGGGGCTGCGGCCGGCGGCGCTGGCGGTCGCCTGTTCCTGCGCGACGGGCGCCTGCGCCTCGATCGGCGCATTCGGATCGGCGGCACGCGCCGCCTCCGCCGGGCTGGCCTGCTGCGCGGCGACCGGTGCCGCGATCAGTGCCAGCGGCGCCGCCGACAGCAACAAGACGTGATGCTTCATTCCTGATCCCCTCCATGGGCCCGAGCTTTCGGTGCCTCTTGGGGATCATTTGTCTGACTATCTTAGACGGCCGTCAAGGCTTTATGAACGTTCGATGAAACCACCGTAACAGCGTGGATTTTAGGCCACACTGCCCGAAAACCGACTTTTGCGTGTGTTAGCGCCATCATAATTGAAATCATTCGACAATTCCGGAAATCGGCCTGATGTCGCCATTACGCCGACATTTCAGTTCTTTGTCTGGGTTAATCCGAAGGCGGCCGGCGTAACGTTTTTAATCAGATCATCGTCGGCCCATTGGCCAGCGGCAGGCCGAAATCGGGCGTCCCATCGGCGCGGTAGCCGAAACGCTGCACCCGCGTATCGCGATTGGGATCGTAAAGCGGATCGCCGGTGATCTTCTCATAATCGCGGGCATGATAGACCAGCACGTCGCGCCCGGCCCGGTCGACGGTGAAGCTGTTATGGCCCGGGCCATAAATGCGGCGCTCTGGCACGGTGCGGAAGACGGGCTCGGGCGACTTGGTCCAGGCGGCCGGATCCATCAGATCGGCATCATCACGCGCCGTGAGCATTCCCATGCAATAACGGGCGTCGGTCGCGCTCGCCGAATAGGTCATGAAGATACGGCCGTTGCGGATCAGCGGCGCCGGTCCTTCCGCCACCTTGAACCCCTGCACCTCCCAGGGCAGCGTCGGCACGGTCAGCCGGGCGGGCTTGGCCGCCAGCGTGGTCGGCGTCGCCAGCGGCGCGAGATAGAGGTTGGAGTTGGTGTCGATCCCCGGCTCCTTCTGCGCCCAGGCGAGATAGCGCGTGCCGCGATGGACGAAGGTCGTGGAGTCGAGCGTGAACGTGTCCCACGGGGTCTGCAACTGCCCCAGCACCGACCAACGCCCCTTGACCGGATCGGACCCGTCGCATTGCAGGACATAGGTGCGGATATGGAACACATCGCCGCCATCCCCGGCCGCGACATAGACATACCAGCGGCCATCGATCTGATGGATTTCGGGCGCCCAGATATGCCCGGCCATCTTGCCCGTCGCGGGCCGCCGCCACAGCACCGTCTCGGGCGCGGTGGCGAGCCCCGCGATCGTCGCGGCGCGGCGCAGCACGACCCGGTCATATTCGGGGACCGACGCCATGAAGGTATAGAGGCCATCCGCCTGAAGCGCGATCTGCGCATCGGCCCGCTGGCGGATCAGGGGGTTTGTCACCCGTTCCCCCGCCGACATCCGCCGCGCCAGCGCCGGTGTCACGGCCAGCGCCGCCCCGCCCGCGACCAGCGCGCGCCGGGTTAATCCGTTTACCGTCATGAAGCCTCCCCTTCGACAAATGGCCATCCTTGCGAATCCCAACGCAACCGGGCGATCCGCAATGTCGAGGCCCCGTCGGCCTCGGCATCATAGGCATGGTGGATCAGGTAATCCCGACCGTCGCGGTCCCGCAGGACGCCGGCATGGCCGGGCCCGCGATAACGATCGGTCGCGCCAGCCTGCAGAAGCACCGTCCCGCCGCCGTCCAGCATCGCGCGTCCCTCTCGGTCGCGATAGGGCCCTTCGATCGACCGGGCCCGGCCGACACGCAAATGATAGCTGCTCTTCACCCCGCGACAGCAGCGGTCGAACGAGACGATCAGCCAATACCAGCCGCCATGATCGACGATGAACGGCGCCTCGATCGCATTGCCGCCGCCTTCGCTCTCACCGGCGGCACGGCGTGCGATCGTGCGGATCTTGGTGCCGGACGCCGGCTTGCCGGTCCGCGGGTCGAGCCGCACCAGTTGGATGCCGTCCCAGAAGCTGCCAAAGGCCAGCCACTGCCCACCCTGCCGATCGCGAGCAAAGGCCGGGTCGATCGCGTTGAAGGCACCGCCCTCCTGCGAGGCGACGACCATCCCCTCATCCCGCCAGCCATAATGCGGGCTGGCCGGGTCGAGCGTCGCGGCGGTGGCCAAGCCGATGACCGAGCGCTGTTTCCCGAAGGTCGACACGGAGTAATAGAGCCAGTAGCGGCCGCCGACCCGAGAAATATCGGGCGCCCATATATCCCGCGCGCCGGGAACGGCGGCCAGTGCCCAGCCCGGAATGGCGGCGAGCGGCGATGGCAGCGCGGTCCATTGGATCAGGTCGGGCGAACGCCGTGCGACCAGCGGCACCCGCCCCCGCTGCCCGGTCGAATAGGCGTAATAGCGATCGCCCTCGCGGATCAGGACAGGATCGTGCGTGGGAACGATGTCCCCCGATAACGGCGGCGTGACCTTATCCGGCGCAGGAGCCGCACCGATCAGCAACAGCGCCAGCCAAAGGGCCCTCCCCGGCTTCTGTGCGCGGGGCATGATCGAGCATCGGCCAAGCGGGCCCATATCGCGCCACATCCTCTCATATCATTGGACAGGTCCTGCCGTCCCGCCTTTATGACGTGATCCTTATGGTCGGACATAAGCCAGCGCAAGTCGATGGTATCGCGATGCTTCGTCATGACGGAAATGCGCCCCTTGTCGCGACGCCGGCAACGCGGCATCACGCCGTCATGCGGATCGCCATCATCGATACCAGCAGCACGCGCGCGGCGATCATCTCCGATGGGCTGCGCGAGGCGGGCTTGATTGATCTGGTGGTGATCGACCCCGCCGGGCCGCTCGCCGCGCAGGTGGAGCGCGCCGCGCCAGAGGTCGTGCTCATCAACCTCGAAAATCCCAGCCGCGACGTGCTGGAGGATTTTTTCGCCATGTCGCGCGCGCTCGACCGGCCGATCGCGATGTTCGTCGACCAGTCGGAGCCGGAGGCGACGATGGCGGCGGTCGATGCGGGCGTGTCCGCCTATGTCGTAGATGGTCTCGCCAAGCAGCGGATCAAACCGATCCTCGACTTGGCGGTACGCCGCTTCCAGGCCTTTTCACGGCTTCAGACCGAATTGGCCGAGGCCCGGACCGCGCTGGCCGATCGGCAGGTGATCGACCGGGCCAAGGCGATCCTGATGCGGCGGCGCGGGCTCGACGAACCCGCCGCCTATGCCCTGCTGCGCAGCCACGCCATGACCACCAACCGCCGCATCGCCGACGTGGCCGAGGCGATCGTGACCAGCGAGCAGTTGATGGGAGACTTGCCATGAGCGCCGAGATTTTCCGCATCGGCTTCCTCCCGCTGGTCGATGCCGCCCTGCCCATCCTGGCGCGCGAACTCGGTTTTGCCGAGGCGGCCGGGATCGAGATCGAGCTGGTCCGGGACGTGACCTGGGCGGCGGTGCGCGACCGCTTGCTCTATGGCCATACCGAGGCGGCGCATCTCGTCGCACCGCTCGCCATTGCGACCGCCTTGGGGCGGGATCGGCCGGCGGTGCCGATGGCGGTGCCCTTCGTGCTGGGACTGAACGGCAATGCCATCACCTTTTCGACCACCTTGGGCGAGGCGGTCGGCCTGCGCGAGACTTTGGGCGACCCGGTGGCGATCGGGACGGCGTTGAAGACCGTGGCGGAACGGCGGCGGGAGGCGGGCAAGCCGCTTCGCTTCGGCGTGGTGCATCGCCATTCCAGTCACAATTACATGCTCCGTTACTGGCTGGCCGGGGTCGGCATCCGTCCCGACGGTGATGTCGAGATCGTCGTTACCAGCCCGCCCTTCGCCGCCGACGCGCTGGCCGCCGGAGAGGTGGACGGCATCTGCGTCGGCGAGCCGTGGAACTCGATCGCGGTGGATCGCGGCGTGGGCCGAATCGCGCTCGCCACCGCGCAAATCTGGCGGCGCGGGGTGGAAAAGGTGCTCGCGCTGCGCGGCGATCGAGCCGAGGAACGGCGCGACGGTGTCCTGCGCCTGATCCGCGCGCTGCACGCGGCGGCGGCGCATTTCGTCGATCCCGATACGGTGGAAGAAAGTGCCGCCATCCTCTCCCGCCCGCACTATCTGGACGCGCCGGTCGATGCGATCCTGCGCGCGATTACCGACCGCATCCGCGTCGTGCCGGGCGGTGAGCCAGTCAACTATCCCGACTTCATGTTCCAATATCGCGAGGCGGCGAACTTCCCATGGCGCAGCCAGGCAGCGTGGCTCTATGCCCAGATGGTGCGGTGGGAGGGCATGCCCTTCTCGCCGGACGACGCCGCGACCGCACAAGGGGTGTTCCGCCCCGACCTGTACCGCGCCGCGCTAGCCGGATCGGGCGCGCCGCTGCCGGGGGCGAGTTCCAAGCTGGAGGGTGCGCTGGTCGAGCCGATCGGCGCGGGCTCGACGCAGGGGCGACTGGTGCTGGGCAGCGACCCGTTTTTCGACGGGCGGGCGTTCGATCCGGATGACATTCCGGGGTATTTGCGGGAATTGCCTTAACGGTCCTCCCCTGCAAGGGGAGGTGGCGCGCGAAGAGCGTCGGAGGGGTGTACCCCTCTCGATAGCGTGACACCCCTCCGTCAGGGCTGACGCCCTGCCACCTCCCCTTGCAGGGGAGGAATGGGTTTGGTTTTGCTGCATTTGCGAAAGGGACTTGCGCTGAACCGGCGAATCAGGCAATTTTCGATTCGCTCGGCAATGGCGTCGGGTACGAGATAGCAGCGAATGCCACTCCAATGACGGGGTAGCACGCTGGCGGAAGCGGGCTGACGCTCGCATTTCGCTTGGAGGCAACGAAGCCGCCAGGATGTGACCCATGGGTCCACGTCCTGGCGGCTTTTTTCGTTTTGGGCCCTGGCGGCCCCACGGAGGCGGCACGATGGCGACGGCATTCTGGGATGACACCAAGACAGCAAAGGCGGCCGATAACGGCAGCTTCTGGTCGAGCGGCCATACGCCGACCCTCATCGCGGCCTTTCTGTATTTCGATCTCGCCTTCATGGTCTGGGTGCTGCTCGGCCCGCTGGCGCCGCAGATTTCCGCCAGCCTGGGGCTGACCCCGGCGCAGAAGGGCGTGATGGTCGCGGTGCCGACCCTAGCGGGCGCGATCCTGCGCGTCGTCAATGGCTTGCTGGTCGACCGGATCGGGCCGAAGCGGGCGGGCGCGATCAGCCAGATCATCGTCATTGCCGGACTGTTCTCCGCCTGGGTGCTGGGGGTGAGCAGCTTCGGCGGGACGTTGGCGCTGGGCGTCATTCTCGGTTTTGCGGGCGCCAGCTTCGCCATCGCCCTCCCCCTCGCCAGCCGCTGGTATCCGCCCGAGCATCAGGGCAAGGCCATGGGCCTGGCCGGCATGGGCAATTCGGGCACGGTGCTGGCCGCGCTTTTCGCGCCCGCGCTAGCCAAGCTGTTCGGCTGGAACGCGGTGCTGGGTCTGGCCTGCATTCCGCTGAGCCTCGTCTTCCTCGCCTATATGGTGATGGCCAAGGACGCGCCGGGCGCCCCGCCGCCGCGCCGGTTCGTGGAATATCTGGCGCCTTTGAAGCAGGCCGATGCTTGGTGGCTGATGGGCTTTTATGCCGTGACTTTTGGCGGGTTCGTCGGGCTCGCCGCCAGCCTGCCCATCTACTTCACCGATCGCTTCGGGCTTACCCCGGTGCAAGCCGGTTACGCCACCGCCGCCTGCGTCTTCGCCGGATCGCTGGTGCGACCGATGGGTGGCGCACTCGCCGATGCGATCGGCGGCGTGAAGGCGCTGATGGCGGTCTTCATCGCCGCCGCCATGACGCTGACCGGTGTGGCGATGGTAGACGGTTTCGCCGCCTCGCTGGCGCTCTTCGTCCTGTCGATGCTGGCGCTGGGCGTCGGTAACGGCTCGGTGTTCCAGCTGGTGCCGCAGCGCTTTGCCACCGAGATCGGCGTGATGACCGGACTGGTCGGCATGGCGGGCGGCATCGGCGGCTTCTACCTCGCCTCGTCGCTGGGCCTCGCCAAGCAGTGGACGGGCAGCTTTTCCAGCGGCTTCCTGATCTTCGCCGCTCTGGCGGTAGTGGCGCTGGCCGGACTGACCCTGGTCAAGACCCGCTGGCGCCGGACTTGGGGCGCGGCCGAAGGCGTGCGGATCTGATGCCTCCCCTTTCTCCCGAACGGACAGACGCGATGCAACACGAAGTCCTGACCGCGACGCCGGTTGACCCCCGCGAGCACTTGATCGTCATCGGCAATGGCATGGCCGGATGCCGCGCCGTCGAGGAATTGCTGGCGCGCGATCCTACCCGCTACCGCATCACCATCTTCGGCGCCGAGCCGCTGGTGAACTACAATCGGATCATGCTGTCGCCGGTGCTGGCGGGCGAGAAGACGTTCGACGAGATCGTCATCAACGGGCTCGACTGGTATGCCGATAACGGCATCACGCTGGTCAGCGGCGATCCGGTCACCGCGATTGATCGCGAGGCGCGGACGGTGACCGCCAAGAGCGGCATGGTGTTGGACTATGACCGGCTGCTGATTGCGACCGGCTCCGATCCGTTCATCATCCCGGTACCCGGCCACGACCTGCCCGGCGTCATCAGCTTTCGCGACATGAAGGATGTCGAGCATATGCTGGCGGCCGCCGAGCGGGGCGGCAGCGCGGTGGTGATCGGCGGCGGCCTGCTCGGGCTGGAGGCGGCGCATGGCCTCTCCTTGCGCGGGATGACGGTCACCGTGCTCCACCTGATGCCGACGCTAATGGAGCGGCAGCTGGACGAGGCGGCGGGCTGGCTGCTGAAGCAGGCGCTGGAAGCACGCGGCCAGACCGTGCTGTGCGGTGCGGACACCGCCGCGATCTTGGGCGACGGCAAGGTGGAGGCGATCCGCCTGAAGGACGGGCGCGAGATTCCCGCGGACCTGGTCGTGATGGCGGTCGGCATCCGTCCTTCGGTCGCGCTCGCCCGTGCGGCGGGCCTGGAGGTCGGGCGCGGGATCAAGGTGGACGACCATATGGTCACCAGCGACCCGCGCATCCTGGCGGTCGGCGAGTGCGTCGAGCATGATGGACAGGTGTACGGCCTGGTCGCGCCGCTCTGGGACATGTGCCGCAGCCTTGCCGATGCGCTGACCGGCGCGCCTTCGGGCTATCGCCCCACCGCCACCGCGACCAAGCTGAAGGTCGCCGGGCTCGACGTCTTCTCGGCGGGTGATTTCGGCGGCGGCGACGGCGCGGAGGACATCGTGCTGCGCGACGCGTCGCGTGGCATCTACAAGCGCGTCGTGGTCAAGGACGACCGCATCGTCGGCGCGGTGCTGTATGGCGACACCGCCGACGGCAATTGGTATTTCGACCTGCTCAAAAAGGGCGAGAGCGTCGGCGATATCCGCGACGCGCTGATCTTCGGCCAGGCCTTTGCTCAGGGGGGCGCCCTCGCGGACCCTAAGGCGGCCGTTGCGGCGCTTTCCGATGATGCGGAAATCTGCGGCTGCAACGGCGTGACCAAGGGCAAGGTCTTCACCTGCATCGACAGCGGCGCGCATAGCCTGGACGCAGTGCGCTCAGGCTGCAAGGCGTCGGCAAGCTGCGGCTCGTGCACCGGCATCGTCGAGAGCCTCCTCAGCTTGCGCCTGGGCGGCGAGGTCGAGGCGGGGCCGAAGACGATGTGCAAATGCACCAGCTTCGGCCATGACGATGTCCGCCGCGAGATCGTCGCGCAGAATATGCGCTCGATCCCCGAGGTGATGCAGAAATTGCACTGGTTGACGCCCGATGGCTGCTCCTCCTGTCGCCCTGCGCTCAACTATTATCTGCTCTGCGCGCTGCCCGGTGAGTATGTCGACGACCAGCAGAGCCGCTTCGTCAACGAACGGATGCACGCCAACATCCAGAAAGACGGCACCTATTCGGTCGTGCCGCGCATGTGGGGCGGGATCACGTCGCCCAGGGAACTGCGCGCGATCGCCGATGTGGTCGAGAAGTTCAACGCGCCGATGGTCAAGGTCACGGGTGGCCAGCGGCTCGACATCTTCGGCATCAGGAAGGAGGATCTGCCCGCCGTCTGGGCCGATCTGAACGCCGTCGGGATGGTCTCGGGTCATGCCTATGGCAAGTCGTTGCGCACGGTGAAGACCTGTGTCGGCTCCGAATGGTGCCGCTTCGGCACGCAGGATTCGACCGGGCTGGGCGTCAAGCTGGAGCGGGCAACCTGGGGGTCGTGGATGCCGCACAAGTTCAAGATCGCAGTATCCGGCTGCCCGCGCAACTGCGCCGAGGCGACGATCAAGGATTTCGGCGTGGTCTGCGTCGACAGCGGCTATGAGCTTCATGTCGGCGGCAATGGCGGGATCAAGGTCCGCGCCACCGACCTCCTCTGCAAGGTCGCGACCGAGGCGGAAGCGATGGAGATGTGCGCCGCCTTCATCCAGCTCTACCGCCAAGAAGCCCGCTATCTGGAGCGCACCGCGCCGTGGATCGAGCGGGTCGGCCTCGCCTATATCCAGTCGCGGCTGCTGCCGGACGAAGAGGAGCGCGCCGAACTCGCGCATCGCTTCTTCTACTCGCAGCAATTCTCCCAAGACGACCCCTGGGCCGCACGGGTCGCGGGAGCCGAACGCGAAATGCATGCGCCGATGGCGCGCTTCCAGCCCGTTGGAGAAATGGCATGACCCTCCCTGTTTTGGCCGGCGAATGGCTCGATATCGGCTGGGTCGAGGAAATCCCGCTGCGCGGCAGCCGCACGGTGCAGGTCGAGGGCGGCGACGACATCGCCATCTTCCGCACCGGGGAGAACAGCGTCTTCGCGCTGCTCGACCGCTGCCCGCACAAACATGGGCGGCTGAGCCAGGGCATCGTCCATGGCGGCGCGGTGGCCTGCCCGCTGCACAATTGGCGGATCAGCCTGACCACCGGCGAGGCGCTGGGCGAGGACAAGGGCTGCACCCCGACCGTGCCAGTGAAGATCAGCGGCGGCCGGGTGCTGCTCTGCCGTGCCTCCACGCTGAAGGCGGCGGCGTGAAGACAAACCGCCTTGCTCCCCTCCCCTTCAGGGGAGGGGCTGGGGGTGGGGCCTCCCCACGAGCGTCCCGCTGGCTGAAACGCCCCACCCCAACCCTTCCCCTGAAGGGGAGAGGCAAGGCATGACCCCCATCAAAACCACCTGTGCCTATTGCGGTGTCGGCTGCGGCATCCGCGCGACCGTCACCGGCGAACGGCAGGTCTGGATCGAGGGCGATCCCGACCATCCCGCCAATCGCGGCAAGCTGTGCTCGAAGGGCACCCATCTGGGCGAGACGGTCGGTCTCGAAGGCCGCCTGCTCCACCCCATGATCGGCAAGCGCCGTGCCTCCTGGGACAAGGCGCTCGACCTCGTCGCCAAACGCTTCCGCGACACCATCGCCCAGCATGGTCCCGACAGCGTCGCCTTCTACGTCTCGGGCCAGTTGCTGACCGAGGATTATTATCTCGCCAACAAGCTGATGAAGGGCTTCATCGGCTCGGCCAATATCGACACCAATTCGCGCCTGTGCATGTCGAGCGCGGTCGTTGGCCACATCCGCGCGTTCGGCGAGGACATCGTGCCCGCCAGCTACGAAGACATCGACGCCGCCGACCTGATCGTGCTGGTCGGCAGCAATACCGCCTGGTGCCACCCGATCGTCTATCAGCGCATCCGTGCGCGTTGCGATGCCGGCGCCAAGCTGGTCGTCATCGATCCGCGCCGGACCGAGACGGCGGAGCATGCCGACCTTCATCTCGCCATCCGGCCGGGCAGTGACGTCGCGCTGATGAACGGTGCACTGGCCTGGGCGCGGGCGGCGGGTATCGTGGACGAGGAGTTTCTTGCCGCCTCGGTCGCGGTGCCGGAGGATTTCTGGACAGCGCTTGAGGACGGCAGCGATCTCTGGTCCGTCGCCAAAACCTGCGACGTCGCCCCGGCCGACCTTCGCCGCTTCTACGAGCTGTTCGCCGCGACGCCGCGCACCGTCACGCTGTTCAGCCAGGGCATCAACCAGTCGACCACCGGCACCGATCAGGTCAACGCGATCCTCAACCTGCACCTCGCAACGCGGCGGATCGGCAAGCCCGGCGCGGCCCCCTTCTCGATCACGGGCCAGCCCAACGCGATGGGCGGGCGCGAGGTGGGCGGGCTTGCCTCGACACTGGCCGCGCATATGGACTTCGCGCCCGAAAACCGCGCGCGGGTGCAGCGCTTTTGGGCCTCTCCCAGCATCGCGCCCAAGCCCGGCCTGAAGGCGGTCGATCTGTTCCGAGAACTTGGCCAGGGACGGATCAAGGCGCTGTGGATCATGGCGACCAACCCCGCCGTCTCGATGCCCGACGCCGGATCGGTGCGCGAGGCGCTGGCCACCTGCCCCTTCGTCGTGGTCAGCGACGTGATCGCCGAGACCGACAGCTCCGTCCACGCCCATGTCCGCTTGCCCGCCGCCGCCTGGGGCGAGAAGGACGGCACCGTCACCAATTCGGACCGTACGATCAGCCGCCAGCGTGCGCTCTTCCCGCTGCCCGGCGAGGCCCAGCCCGACTGGTGGATCATCAAGGAGGTCGGTCGCCGCATGGGGTGGAAGACCGCCTTCGCCTATGACCGCCCCGCCGAGATCTGGCGCGAGCATTGCCGCCTGTCGCATTACGAAAATCATGGCCAGCGCCTGTTCGCGCTCCCCGGCCGAGCCAGCGGCGGCAATGCGGAGTATGACGCGATGCAGCCCTTCCGCTGGGGCGGCACGCCGTTCGCCGATGGCCGTTTTCCGACGCCGGACGGGCGCGCGCGATTGGTGCCCGTCGCACAAAAGGCGCTTCCCGAACCCTTGCGCGACTGGCCGATGATGCTCAACACCGGGCGTTACCGCGATCACTGGCATACGATGACCCGCACCGGCCTGGCCCCCAAGCTCGCCCGCCATCGCGAGGAGCCGCTGGTCGAGGTGCATCCCGACGACGCCCATCGCCTGAACCTGACTGATGGTGGGCTGGCCCGGGTCGGCACACCGCAGGGAACGAGCCTTTATCGCGTCGCGGTCAGCCCTGGGCAACGGCCGGGCGAGTTGTTCGTCCCCATCCACTGGACCGACAAGACCGCGAGCGGCGGCCGCACCGGGCTGCTCCCCCGCCCGCTCACCGATCCCTATTCGGGCCAGCCCGGCTTCAAGCGCACCCCCGCCAGCATCGCGGCCGTCACCACCCGTTGGTGCGGCTTCGCCATCCTGTCCGGCGAGGCGAGCGCTGTGCCGGATTGCCTATGGGCGACCCGCATCGCGGTGCCCGGTGGCTGGCTATGGGAGGTGGCGGGCGATGGCGATCCGGCCGTGCTGGAGGCCATGCTGCCCAAGGGCCAGCGGATCGAGGCGACCGACCCCGCCCGCGGATCGCGCCGCGTCGCCGTGATCACGGGCGACCACCTCGCCGCCGTCCTCTTCTTGACCGAGCGTGGCGAATTGCCGGGCCGCGACTGGCTGATCGCCCAGCTCAGCACGCCGGAGGTCGCGCCCACCATCCTTGCCGGTCGCGCGCCCGGTGCGCAGGTCGAACGCGGCGCCATCGTCTGCGCCTGTTTCGATATCGGCATGCGCACCATCGTCACTGCGATCCGCGACCAGCAACTCGCCGATGTCGCCTCAATCGGTGCAGCGCTGGGTGCCGGTACCAATTGCGGATCGTGCCGCCCCGCCCTTGCCCGCCTGCTCGCCGAAACCCAGGAGCCCGCCCATGCGCATGGATGATTTTCCCGCCGGTTCGGTCTGGCTGGTCGGCGCAGGTCCCGGCGATCCCGACCTGCTGACCCGCAAGGCCGAGCGGCTGATCGCCGCCGCCGACATCATCTTCTACGACGCCTTGGTTGGGCCGGAGATATTGGCGCTGATCCCCAAGCGGATCGAACTGGCCAGCGTCGGCAAGCGATCGGGCCGCCACTCCAGGGATCAGGGAACGATCGACAGCCTGATCGTCGCCGCCGCGCGGAGCGGCAAGCGCGTCGTCCGGCTAAAGGGTGGCGACCCGTCGATCTTCGGGCGCTCGACCGAGGAGATCGACGCCTGCCGCGCCGCCGGGATCGCCGTCCATATCTGCCCCGGCATCACCGCGGCCAGCGCGGCGGCGGCGTCGGGTCTGGTGTCGCTCACCTTACGCGGCCTGTCGCGACGGTTGACCTTGGTGACGGCGCATTGGCGCGAGGGGGAAAATCTCTCGCTCGACTGGCCCGCGCTGGCGGCACCCGATGCAACGCTGGCCGTCTATATGGGCCGCGCCGCCGCGCCGACGATCGCGCGTGAACTGATGGCGGCGGGGATGCCGGCCGAAACGCCGGTGATGGTCGCGGTCAACGTCTCGCTGCCGAACGAGCGGCTGATCACCGGCCGCCTCGACGCGCTTGGATTCCTCACGCGAACCATCGGAGACAAGGATCCGGCGCTGTTGCTGATCGGGGAAGCGGTGGGCGCCCACCGGATGCCGGCGGGGAAACGGTCTCGCCACGTCGAGGGCGTGGGTATTCAGCCTTGAGAAACCGAGGCCAGCGCCGCGCTGCATGCGACGCCGGCCATCGGTCCGGATCGGCGGGGCGGCCGGGACCGCATGCGCCGAAGCCTATCGTCAGAAGCGGAAATTCGCGCCGAAGCGGAATGTCCGGCCGACCGCGCCGATCTGCGTATAGGTCGGATTATAATTGACCGCGGCATAGTTGCCGGCGTTCAGCGGCGCCTTCTCGTCGGTCAGATTGATGACGTTCATATAGAAGGTGAACTTGTCGTTGACCCGCACGCTGCCCGTCAGATCGACGTCGATGAAGCGCCGGACATGGCAATTGAAGTTGGGATCGGAACCGCCATAGGTGCTGCCGCCGTTGCAATCCATCGTGCCGAACTGATCGAACCCGACCGCCTTGTAGCCCGAGACATAATAGGTCGTCGCGGTGAGCGAATAGGGGCCGTAATCGATGCTGTTCTGCCAGTTGCCGCGCCATTGCGGCGTGCCCGCGCCCGACGAGGTCACATAAGGCGACTGGGTGCCGACAAAGTCGGTATAGGGCTGGTCGGCGCTCGGCTTGAACAGATAGTGCAGGATATAGGTCGCCTCCGCGCGACTGGTGAAGCGCACATCGTCACGCGGATGCAGTTGGACCTGGGCCGACATGTCGATGCCCGAGGTCTTGAGCGCCGCCGCATTGGCAAACGGCGCATTGACGAACAGCGCCCGCAGCGGCGCATTCGGGAAGGCCGGATCGATGACGTCGGGCGTCACCGAATAGCCCGCCGGCATGGTGCCATTGCCATAAAAGGCCGCCAGCGCCTGGTTGGACAGCGGACCGCCGGTGATCACGTCGGTCTTCTTGATATTATAATAATCGGCCGTGAAGCTCAGCCACGGTGTCGGCTGGATCACCGCGCCCAGCGTGAAGCTCTGCGACAGCTCGGGCTTGATATTGGGATTGCCGACCGTGTTGAACCCGATCGAATAGCTCTGGTTATACGCGCTGCCGCCGGTGCAGCCGGTGTCCGACGCGGTCGCGCCGTGCTGGACCTGGATCGCGCAGGGCGCCTTGCTGGAGGTGAAGCCGATGACCGTGCCCGAGGTTTCGGCAAAGCTCGGCGCGCGGAACCCCTTGGAGAAGGTGCCGCGCAGAGCAAGCTGCTGGATCGGCATGAACTTGACGCCGATCTTGGGCGAGAAGCGGTTATAGCCTTCCTGATAATGGTCGTAGCGACCCGATCCGTCGATCTCCAGGCTGTTGAGGATCGGCGCGTTGATCTCGAAATAGCCCGATTCGACCGTGCGATGGCCGATGGCCGAGAACTGGTTGAGGCCCAGCGTGGTCAGGTTCGGATTCTGGTTGGGATCGTTCTGCGCCTCGTAGCGGAACGATCCGCCCACGCCGACCTGTAACGGGCCACCGGGGAGTTGCATCACTTCCTTGGTGATCACACCCTGGATCATGTCGAGGTCGGTGGTCGCCTGGGTATGCACTGACGGCGATAGGGCATTGCGGACAGCGGAGCTATTCTGCGTCGGATCGACGAAGTTGTAGGTGCCGTTGTTGATCGCATTGGTCAGCCCGGCCAGGTTCAGATAGCCGTTCTGCGTCATGTCGAGCCAGCTATGGGCGATCGTGCCCGAGACCGAATAGGTCCAGCCGTCGCCAAACGCACCGTCGATCCCGGCGGCGGCGCGCAGGACATGGTTCTTATAGTCGGACGAAGCAGGGATATCGCCGAACAGATAGCGGATCATCGCCGGCTGTCCCGACGCTGCATAGGGGTTGTTCGGGTTCAATTGCCCATTGGCCAGCGTGGCGGGCAGTATGATGTTCTGCGTGTTGATCGGGTTGATCGAGCGGATATTGGCCGCGCTGCCCGCCGCCAGAACCTCATTCTGGTAATAAGAGGCCATCAGATAGGCCTGGGTCTGCGCATTGACCTGCACGGTCGCATGGCCGGTCACGCCGAACCGGGTCTGTTCGGGTGCAATCTGACCGTAATCGGCGATAGTGTTCTGGGTACAGCCATTGCCCAGCGTGCCGCTGACCGGCGAGGTGGTGCCGGTGCAGCCATTGGGGTTGAGCACCTGGAACGGGCCATTGGCTACGCCCGAGCCCGACAGGATGTTGCCCGACGTCAGCTGGGTCGTCGGGGCGATCAGCGCGCTGGTGGTCGAACCGGGCACGACCGAGCCCGCCTGGTTGTTGTCGCCGCCGATGCGGGTCAGGTCGGCGGTGTTGAACGGGAAGCCGCGATTGCGCGCCCAGATCGGGTCGTCATGCTGATATTCGCCGCTGATATAGACGTTGAAGCCCTGTTCCTTGAGCTTGCCGGTGCCCAGCGTCAGGGTCGCACGCTGCTCGCCACCATCGCCGCGCTGGGTCACGCCGCCTTCCAGCGTGCCGGCGACGCCGGTGATTTCCTTCTTCATGATGATGTTGACCACGCCGCCGATCGCGTCGGCGCCATAGCTGGACGAAGCCCCGTCCTTCAGCACCTCGACCCGGTCGACGATCGCGTCGGGAATGGTGTTCAGGTCGACGAAGGAGCGCTGGCCGTCATCCGACAGCGGATAATTGGCGGTGCGCATCCCGTCGATGAGGGTGAGCGTCGAGTTGACGGTCAGGCCGCGCAGCGACACCGCCGAGGAACCCGCCCCGAAGCCGTTGGCGAAGGCGGTCGGGATCGACCCGCTGCTGTCCGCCGAGATCGAGCGGACGGCGTCCGAGACATTGTTGATGCCCGCCTTTTTCAGATTGTCGGCCGACAGGATGGTCACCGGCGAAGGGGTTTCGGTGTCGGTGCGGCGGAATAGCGTGCCGGTGACGACGATGTCCTTCTTGTTGGTGTCCGAGGCGTCGGGGGAGCCCGTCGCGGCCGTGGAGTTCTGCGCCAGAGCCGTGTCCTGGGCCATGGCCGGACTGGTCGTCAGAAGACCACCGATCAGCGCGGCCGGCAGGATGGCGGACGCGGCGCTGCCCCGCAACAGGGCCGCGCGGATGACGGACATACTGGTCATAACTCGATACTCCACCCTTTTCCGCGACCGGACGGTCTCGGCAAAAAACTATTGGTGGGTTGAGTTATCGATCGCGTATCGCGACTGTAAATGACGCCAATATTTCATAATCTGGAAGTTACACCGATGTTGCACTGCCGACACGCAATATGAAAGCTGCGTCATATTCCACGGAGCATCGATGACTTGGCGACAACAGACGTAAAACGCCTGCCCCCTTGCAATTTACACCTCTGATAGTGCCGGAGAAGCGCCGATCAGGACAATATATTCATTAAAGTTACAGGCTTGACAGCCCTCGACGACAGAGTCCTTGAACGCTTTCCAGGACTTGTCCGATCTGACTGTTTTTTTACCGCAGCCGATCTGCGGAGCATAAAAGTCGGGCGCGGTCTCACCATCCATCCCCCGCAACGGGCAAAGAAAAACCCACCCGGCGGGAACCGGATGGGCTTTCTGTTTCAGGTCGCGAATGATCCCGGCGGGTGGGATCAGAAGCGGGCGGTCGCCGCCACGCGGAAGAAGCGGCCGATCAGCCCCGAATAATAGGGCCGGGTGCCACCCGTCACCGACAGCGCCGGGAAGGGCGCCGAGGCGTTGAAGAGGTTGTCGACGATGAAGCGCAGGTTGAACTGGTCGTTCACCTTCACGCCCACGGTGGTGTTGAACACCATCCAGTCGCTGACGCCGCTGATGTTGCGGGCGTTGGCGGCCTCGTCGAGGTTGAACTTCACCTTGCCGGTATACTGGCCCTGGAACAGGATGTTGAACGTCTTGCCCTCATAGGTCAGGTTCGCGGTGCCCGAATGGCGCGGATAACCGATCTCACCGGCATCATGGTTGATGTCACCAGTGCCGACTTGGGTCTGCAGCTTGTCGCGGTAGAAATAATTGACTGACAGGCCGACCGTGCCCGCATCTGTCAGGCCGACGCGGTCGAGCGGCAGGCGATAGGCGATGGTCGATTGCAGACCGGCCATCTCATAGGAGGCGGCGTTGAAATAGCCCTCACGGATGGTCGTGATCTGGCCATCGGCGCCGCGATCGAACGAGCCGCAGAACTGGTTGGGATAGCTAGCCGAATCATAGCAGGCGTTCAGGATCGAAGTCCCGTCGAGCGAAGTGATCGCGTCCTTTAGCGTGATGTTCACCCAGTCGACCGCAACCGACAGGCCGGGGATGAAGCGCGGCTGCGCGATCGCACCCACGGTCCAGCTATTGGCCTTTTCATTGCGCAGATCGGGGTTGCCCGCGATCGTCACCGGGATGGTGAAGTCGCTGAAGTTGGACGTGAAGTTCGCCGGATTGATCCCGGCGGCAACGCAATTCGCGCGGCGCGTGGCGGGGTTGGGGCCGCTGCCGACATAGCGCGTGTCGCAAGGGTCGTTGCCGCTGTCGAAGGCGCGCGAAGTGGGGTTGAACACCTCGGTGATGGCGGGCGAACGGATCGAGCGGGTGAAGTTGCCGCGGAAGGTCAGCCCTTGGAAGAAGCCGATACGGCCACCCGCCGTCCAGGTCACGTCACCGCCCGACAGCGAGTTGTCGACATAACGCGCCGCACCGTCGAACTCGAGCGTCTTGAGCCAGCTCAGCTCGTTCTTGCTCGACACGAAGGGTACGACGACTTCGCCGAACACTTCGTTGGTGTGGAACTTGCCGCGGACCGGGTCGATCGGGATCGTGCGGCCATACTGGACGCGGCTGCCGTCCGCCTGGGGCTCACCATAGTAGAAAGCGCCCGGATCGAACTGCGTCTTCTCCTCGCGATGCTCATAGCCCAGCGACAGCGACACGTCGTTGCCGAATAGCTGGAAGACCGGGCCGTTGATATTGGCGTTGAACACCAGTTGCTCATTGGCCGAACGCGGGGTGGCGATCGCGAAGATATAATTGCGTGCGGCCTGGCTGGCCTGACCGACCCCGAAGATGTTGAGCGGGGCGCAGCCGCCGCCACCGATCGACGGGATGGTCGCATTCACCACGCCCGGGCGGCAGGTGATGTTGCCCGAGGCATCGCGCACCGCGTCGATCGCGTTGGCGAAATTCTGCTGGATCAACTCGAAGTTGCGGCCGTTGGTGATCGACTTGCCATAGACGGCCGAGGCCTCCCACTTGAAGTCGCGACCCAGCAGCGGCACTGTGCCGTCGAAGCCGCCGACGAAACGATAGGTCTCGACGGTTGCCTCGGCGCGGCCCGTGGTCAGATCGGCCAGCGCGCGGCCGACATAGAACTGGTTCTGGCCGGCGGGCAGATTGGCCGCGATCGTCGTGCGGTCGGTGGCCGACAGATACGGGTTGTCGAGGCTGATCAGCAGATTGCCATCGGCGGTGCCGGCGTCGTCGAACAGCGCCGTGTTGTAATTGGGCTGATCGATCAGGTTCACGCCCTTGCTGCGGACGTACCAGGCCTCACCGAAGAAGCGGATTCGGTCGCTGATCTGATAGCTCGCCTGCGCGTTGGCGACATAGCGTTCGGAATTCGTCAGCAGGTTCGACTGGAGCGGCAGGTTATAACCGTTGCCGCCGCTGCTGATATAGCCCTGGCGCATCGGGGTGCCGAGGTCGAGCGGAACCAGCGTACCGTTGGGCCCGAACTGCAGAAGCTGCCCGGCCGCGTTGCGGATGCCCGAACGGCTGGCGAGGAAGTCATCCGCGCTGAACGGCACGCCACCGATGGTGAACGCGCTGTAGCGCTGCGCCGGATAGAGAACGCGCTGGAAATCGCCCGGCGTCGCGGGCGTGCCGAAGAAGTAGCCGGCGGCGGTGATGTCACGGTCGGCGGCGGTCAGACCGGTGACGCGGTTATATTCGCCCGAGAGGGTGATGTTGCCGCGACCGTCGGCAAAGTTCTTGCCGGCCAGCACGCTCAACCGCTGATCGGGGGCGTCGCCAAGCTGCGAAACGCCCGCCTGGCCTTCGAGCTGAAGCCCTTCATAGTTGCGCTTCAGGATGATGTTGACGGTGCCCGCGATCGCATCCGAACCATAGATCGGCGCGCCCCCGATGGCGACGGTCTCGACCCGCTCGACCAGCGTGGTCGGGATGTTGTTCAGGTCGACCTGCGTACCGGCCGACACGGGGCCGAAGATGCTGGCGGTATTCGACGACACGAAGCGGCGGCCATTGACCAGCACCAGCGTACGCTGCGTGCCGAGACCGAAAAAGTCGACGAAGGTCTGCGCCGGGCCGAAGGACGACTGCGCGCCGACGCCGCTATTACCGGGAGGGCCGAAAGCGGGGATTTCGCTCAGCACCTGGCCGACATTGGTATAGCCGCGATTTTCGATCTGCGCGGCACCGACGACCTGGGTGGGCTGCAGCGTCTCGAACTCGGGGCGGGCGATGCGCGAGCCGGTGACGACGACGTCCTGGCCACTGCCCGCATCCTGCACCGCGGTGCCGTCCTGGCTGGTCGTGGTCGTCTCGGTCGTCGTACTGCCCTCCGGCGTGGTGGGCGGCAGCGTCTGTGCAAAAGCGGGGCCGGCCATAGCGAGAAGCGCGATGACGCTCACGTCACGAAGGGAGCGCGTGCGCAGCAGATGAGACATGATAAGCTTACCCCTGAATTTTTAATGTTTATTCTCAGGGGCTATTCGAGTGATGACGATGGGGTCAATCAAAGCGTCATGAGCGCTGTCATTTCTTCGTCACGGAGGCGCAAGGGCAACAATGTAGATTAATTATCTAGGTTTATTGCAGCAAAGCGTATTAGCTGAGCCCCGCTCCGTCATCGCTTCCCAGCCAAATGACAGAGCAAGGCCATGAAGCGAGTGCGTACCCGACGCACCTGCCCCTGGTTAGCCGATGGCTTCCAGCACCGCCGCGCGCAGTTCGGCGATCCCCATGCCGCCCTCGCTGGAGGTCGCCAGAATGTCCGGATGCGCGGCGGGGCGCTTGCGGGCTTCCACCTCGGTCCGGGCGACGACGTCGGCGAGCTCGGTCGCCTTCACCTTGTCCGCCTTGGTAAGGACGATGCGATAGCTGACTGCGGCCCGGTCTAGCATCTCCAGGATCTCACGATCCACTTCCTTGATGCCATGACGCGAGTCGATCAGCACCAGTGCGCGCTTCAGCGCCTGCCGCCCGCGCAGAAAGTCGTTCACTAGGAACCGCCACTGCTTGACCATGTCCTTGGGCGCCTTGGCAAAGCCATAGCCTGGCATGTCGACCAGCCGCAGCGTCGGCGGATTGCCCACGTCGAAGAAGTTCAGCTCCTGCGTCCGCCCCGGCGTGTTCGAGGTGCGCGCGAGGCCATTGCGGTTGGTCAGCGCGTTGAGCAGCGACGACTTGCCGACATTGGACCGCCCCGCCACCGCGATTTCCGGCACGATGGGGTCGGGCAGGAATTTCAGCGCGGGCGCAGACTTCAGGAAGGTAACGGGCCCGGCGAACAGCTTGCGCGCCGCCTCGACCAGTTCCTCCGAAAAGCCTTGCGGCTCTTCGGAAGGGAGCGCGGGAGGAAGCTCGCTCATTTGACCGCCGGCTGCTTCAGGCCCGGATGGCGGGCGTAGAGCAGACGCTGCTGCAGGATCGAGATGCAGTTGGTCGTGATCCAGTAGACCTGCAGGCCGACCGCAAACGGCGCCATCACGAACATCAGCACCCAGGGCAGGATCGCGAAGACCTGCTTCTGTGCGTCATCCATCGGCTGCGGGTTCATCTTGAACTGGAAGTACATCGAGATGCCCAGCAAGATCGGCACCACGCCGATCGCGATGAAGTGCGGCGGGGTGAAGGGCAGCAGGCCGAACAGGTTGACCGGGGTCAACGGATCGGGCGCGGACAGATCCTTGATCCAGGCGACGAAGGGCTGGTGCCGCATTTCGATCGTCAGCATCAGCACCTTGTACAGCGCATAAAAGATCGGAATTTGGATCAGCGTCGGCAGACAGCCAGCCAGCGGATTGACCTTCTCCTGCTTGTAGAGGGCCATGACCTCCTGCTGCATCCGGACCTTGTCGTCCTTGTAGCGTTCCTGCAGCGCCTTCATCTTGGGCTGCACCGCGCGCATCGCCGCCATCGAGGCGAACTGGCGCTGGGCGATCGGGAACATCAGCGCGCGGATGGTGACGGTCAGCAGGATGATCGCGACGCCGAAATTGCCGACCAGGCGGAACAGCCAGTCGAGATAATAGAAGATCGGCTTTTCGAGGACGCGCAGATACCCCCAGTCGAGCGCGTAATCGAGCTTTGTCGCGCCTTCCTTGTCGGTATAGCGGTCGAGCAGCGCGACTTCCTTGGCGCCCGCGAAGAAGCGGGTGGTCTGCGTCACCTGACGGCCGGGCGCCAGCGTCTGCGGCTGAAGCGTATAATCGGCCTGATAGGTCTGGCCCGCGCCGGCGCGGAACTGGCCGTCGAACGCCTTGGACTGATCGGGGATCAGCGTCGCCAGCCAATATTTGTCGGTGAAGCCCAGCCAGCCGCCGGTGGTGGTGAAGCGGGTCGGCGCCTTGTCCAGGTCCTTCCAGTTGGGGCCGTAATGCGCGGTGCCGTCATTGACCGACATCGGGCCGACATGGATCGTCCAGCTATCGGGATCGGCCGAAATGCCGCGATTGACATAACCATAGGCTGCAACCGGCACCGGCGCATTGCCGCCATTGGCCACCGTCTGCTGGACGGTGAACATATAGTCCTTGTCGACCGACAGGGTGATCTGGAAACGCTGACCCGTCGCATTGGCGGCGGTCAGCGTCACCGGCTGGCCGGGCCGCAGCACGGGCGCGCTGGCGGTCCAGACGGTGTCCGCGGCGGGCGGGTTCAGCCCGTCGGTGCGCCAGCCGAAGCCGGCGAAATAGGCGCCCTCGGCGCCGGCCGGCGACAACAGGCGGATCGGCGGCGAATCCTTGGCGACGGTTTCCTTATAATCGAGCAGGACAAGATCATCGATCCGCGCGCCCTTAAGGTTGATCGACCCCTTCAGACGCGGCGTGTCGATCGCCACGCGCGGGGTTTCGGCCAGAACGACGCGGCGATCGCGGATCGCCGAGGGCGTCGTGGCGGTCGGATTCGCGGTAGAATTGGCCACCGGCACCTGCTTGCCGTCGACGATCTTCGTCGCGGGCGGGTTGCTCGGGAAGAACTTGCTCTGGATGAGCGGCCATCCGAACAGGATCAGCGCCGCGATCACCGCGAACACGACGAAATTCTTGCGGTCTTCGTTCACGTCGAAACCCCAGTTATGTCAGGGCACCGGGTCGGGTCCGTGCCCGCCCCAGGGATGGCACCGCGCAATGCGCTTGAGCGCCAACCAGCCCCCTTTGACCGCGCCATAGCGGCCAATGGCCTCTATTGCATAGGCCGAACAGGACGGTTGATAGCGACATGTGGGCGGTAAAATAAGCGAGGGGCCAAGTTGCCAGCCCCGCGCGATGAGAATCAAAAGCCGCGCGATCACGATCGTGCGGGCTCTTGAGGGGGCGTGGCGGGCGGGCGATGCGCGCCGCCCCGGGGGCCGCGCCCCTTGCCCCGACCATGATGGACGCGCGGCTCGCGCGGACGCTGGTCGGCGGCGGTTTCGGGCGAGGCCGCCCGAGCCAGTGCCTTGGCCAGTTCGGCGGTAAGCGCCTGATAGTCGCGCTCGATGCCGCCCTGCCGGCCGATCAGGACATGGTCCGCGCCGGTGATTCCCTTGGTCGGCAACAGATCGCGCGCGAGCGCCCGCATCCGGCGTTTCATCCGGTTGCGGACGACCGCGTTGCCGATCTTCTTGGTGACGGTGAAGCCGACTCGCATGGCGGCATCACCGTCATCCCGCGGGCGTACCTGCAGCACGAAGCCGGGCATCGCCACGCGTCGCCCGCCATTGGCCGCGAGGAAATCGCGGCGGCGGGTCAGTGTCGTGATTACGCCGACAGCTTCTTGCGGCCGCGCGCGCGACGCGCCCGGATCACCGCACGGCCGCCCGGCGTGGCCATCCGCGCACGGAAGCCGTGACGGCGAGCGCGCACCAGATTGCTCGGCTGAAAGGTCCGCTTCATCGTTCATTCCTTGGATACGTCTGAATAAAAACGGCCGCCACGAGGACGGCCTTGGTGGCAAGCCGCTTACGCAAAGCGGGCTTTCAAGTCAATCGGGTGAACAGTTTTGGAGTCCGACCATCTGCCCCTTGCGGGGCGGAGGCTTCCTTTGCAGGAGGGATAGGCGGGCAGGGAGAGCCCGTACAGGGGGAAATCTATGGCGACGATCGTGTCCACGGTGGCCTATCTGGGGCTGGAGGCGCGTGCCGTCGAAGTGCAGGTGCAGTTGATCGCAGGGTTGCCAGCCTTCAACCTGGTCGGGTTGGCGGACAAAGCGGTGGGCGAGAGCCGTGAGCGGGTGCGTGCCGCCATCGCGGCCATGGGCCTGGCGCTGCCACCCAAGCGGATCGCGGTCAATCTGTCGCCCGCCGACCTGCCCAAGGAAGGGTCGCATTTCGACCTGCCGATCGCGCTCGCTCTGCTGGCGGCGATGGGGGTGATCGATGCCGAACTGTTGGCCGATCATGTCGTGGTGGGCGAACTGGCTCTGGACGGACGGATCGGACCATCACCGGGCGTGCTGCTGGCCGCGATCCATGCCGGCTCGCTCGACAAGGGGCTGATCTGCCCGGCCGCGCAAGGGGCGGAGGCGAGCTGGGCGGGTGGCGGCTCGGTCGTTGCGGCACCGGACCTGTTGTCGCTGATCAATCATCTGAAAGGCCATTCGGTCCTGCCGCTACCCGAAGCCGGGATCGTCGAGAGCGGCGCCACGGGGCCTGACCTGTCGCAGGTCAAGGGCCAGGAAAATGCCCGGCGTGCGCTGGAGATCGCAGCGGCTGGATCACATAATCTGCTGATGAGTGGTCCACCCGGATCGGGCAAGTCGCTGATGGCCGCCTGCCTGCCCGGCATCCTGCCACCGCTCGACGCGGCCGAGGCGCTGGAGGTCTCGATGGTCCAGTCGGTGGCGGGAACGCTGACGGGCGGGCGATTGACGCGCACCCGGCCGTTCCGCGCGCCGCATCACTCGGCCTCGATGGCGGCCCTGACCGGTGGCGGGCTGAAGGCACGGCCCGGCGAGGTCAGCCTGGCGCATATGGGCGTCCTCTTCCTCGACGAACTGCCGGAGTTTCAACGCGCGGTCCTCGATTCGCTGCGCCAGCCGCTGGAGACGGGCACGGTCAGCATCGCTCGCGCCAATGCGCATGTGACCTTCCCGGCGCGCGTCCAGTTGGTCGCGGCGATGAACCCGTGCCGCTGCGGCCATCTGGGCGACGCCGCGCTCGCCTGTGCACGAGCCCCGCGCTGCGCCGCCGATTATCAGGCGAAGATTTCGGGACCGCTGCTCGATCGAATCGATTTGGCGGTGGAAGTGCAGCCCGTCCGTGCGGTCGACCTGTTCGCGCCGGCTGCCGCCGAATCGTCGGCTATGGTTGCAGAGCGAGTCGCAGCGGCTCGTGCGCTCCAGACCGATCGCTATCGCGACTCGCCGGTCACGGTTCGTACCAACGCCGAAGCCGATGGCGTCTTGCTGGAAACCCATGCCGCACCGGATGCGCCGGGGCGGGCGTTGCTGGTCGAGGCGGCCGAGCGGATGCGCCTGACCGCGCGCGGCTATACCCGTGTCCTGCGGGTGGCGCGGACCATCGCCGATCTGGCGGGTGCCGAACAGGTGGGGCGCATCCATATCGCCGAGGCCCTGAGCTATCGCCAACGGCCGCCAACGAACTGACCATCGGATGGAGCAAGCCGTACATGGCCCATAACAACGGTAGCAGCCATTCGCGATATGTCGCCCGGTGGCTTGCTGGCATGGCCCTGATGTTGGCAGGACCGCCGCTGACGTGGCTGGCGATCCTGTGGTCGAACCCGGTCGCCTCCGGTCTGCGGAATCCGGCTTTCGCTTATGGTCTCGCCGTCCTGGCGGCGGCACCGGGGATGATCGGTCTGTCATGGCTCCCGCTGCGGCGAAGCTCCAAATGGCTGATCCTGCCGCTCTATCTGGTTGCGGTTGCGTTCGTGCTGGCCATCACGCTTGTCTATTTCATCTGCATCGCGAGGCATGATTGTCCCTGACGCCCGACAATCGGCGCTTGCACAGCGGACCACCCTCGTCTAGCAGCGCCTCTTCGCTGCCCCTGTGGCGAAATTGGTAGACGCATTCGACTCAAAATCGAACGCCGCAAGGCATGCTGGTTCGAGTCCGGCCAGGGGCACCACACTTGTAAAATTAAGATCGTAGAGGACGGTGCTGGGCACCTTCATGGTGCCCCGAGGACGCCCGCGCCCCGGTTTGAACTTGACTTGTTGGAAAATGTTGCCCTTATGTTCCGGCCGCAACGGAGCGGCGCGCCATCATGAACATCAACGTAGGCAAGCAACAGCGTGCGTTCGGTCACTGGCTGAGGACGGGGCGTCTTCCCACAGTTAGGTTGGCCAACGGAACCGAAATCAAGTTCAATCCCTACCACGATCCCCGCAACGGGCAGTTCACTTTCGCTCCGGGCGGAGCGTCAAGCAGTGGCAGGATTTCGGCCCGATCTGCGAATGTCCGCCCGCGGAACTCGCCGCTCCCCCCTGGCCCCCGCAATAACAGTTGCTGGACAGACGGGAGTTCGTCGGGCCTCCACCTATCCAACCACGCCGGCAATCGGACAGCCCTTTGAAGCGCAACTTGCGGCGTCTCCGCAAAGACCGGTCGTTGGGCGGGGTGGGAACACCCGGGCCTTTGAGGACGCCATGACCTTGGAACAGTCGTTCCCAGGACTTCGCGACTCGCCCGGCGGCGTGGTGGCCGCAGTGGCTGACGACCTTTTCGATCTCGCCGGCCCCGCAGACGCGATGACCGTGGAGGTGCTGCAAAATCAAACGCGGCAGCTTTCAGCGCAATAAAGGCGATCGATCCTGCCTGGCATTACGACGCGATCGTGCCGGCTGACGCGCTCGGTAATCGGATCGAAACGATACATGGTTTGACAGCGAAAGGTAAACGATCTGCGTTTTCAACGCGCTGCAGTCACGGCGCGCGTGACGGGCGATTATGGGCCGCTTCAGGTGGAGACGCTCCGATGCGCGGGTCAACGATGTGGCGTTTGACGTAACCCTGACCCGCAAGACGCTGAGCACACCGCAAGTTCGAGGATTTTTCGACACGGATTTCCGTCCGAGCCGCGTGGTCATCATCCGCTCACGCCAGCTCGAAGCCGATCACACCTATGCTATTCCTCGTCCAAAGACGAAACGATGAGCAGACCGAACCCCTACTTCAATCCCAAGCCTTACATCCCGGCAACGCTGAGCGAGATCATGACCTGCTGGGATCGATGGTCCTATTCGCTCCGACGTTCGTGGATCCCCTTGGCGACTTTCCTAATCGCAACATCGACAGTGAGTTCCTCATCCTCACCGGAGGATTCGAGATCATTCGCAAGAAGCTGGGCGAGGAGCGCTTTGCGTTGCTGATGGACTTGGCCGTGCGGGCCAAGGAGCTTTTCGCGGCCGATCAGGACGACACCAACGGGAAGACGGACGAGGGTCGTGCGTTGCTGTTCGAGATGGAGGACGTGCTGAAGGACGTTCGCGACCGGCGCGTCCGAGAGAAGCTGCCGGACGATGAGGGCGAGGTCACCGGCGACTGACCGCAATTTCCAATGATTTAAGTGCCTGGATGTTTCCCCTGTTCTGTCTTGATGTGGATGGCAGGGTATCCGCGCCATTCGGGCACCGCGAACCTGACCTATGAGGGCAAGACGTTCAAGATCCTGTTCCAGGGCCAGTATACCGGCAAGGTGAAGTTCAACCTGCGCTTCATCGTCGACAACGTCTTCAACGCCTCGGCGCCCTTCCCGGCGCTGTCGGTAACGGGCGGCACCCGCCCCTATTATCCGGGGCTGATCGGCCGCTTCTTCCGCGTGGTGGCGACTGCCCGCTTCTGATCCCATCCGCTGGAAGCATTCGCGACCTGAAACAGAAAGCCCATCCGGTTCCCGCCGGGTGGGTTTTTCTTTGCCCGGTTGCGGGGGACGCATGGGGCGGTTACCCCCTGTCGCCATGAAGCTGATCATCGGTAACAAGGCCTATTCCTCTTGGTCCCTGCGTGGCTGGCTCGCCTGTCGCCAGTCGGGGCTGCCGTTCGAGGAGGTGGTCGTGCCGCTCTATGACGAGGATTGGGACAAAAGGCGCGAGGGGGCCGAATTCGCGCCATCCTCGGGCAAGGTGCCGATCCTGTGGGATGGCGAGGCGGTGGTGTGGGACAGCCTCGCCATCATCGACTATCTCGCCGACAAGGTCAGCCGCGACCTTTTCTGGCCCGAGGATGACGCCGCACGCGCCATGGCCCGCTCGATGGCGGCCGAGATGCATTCCAGCTTCGTCGCGCTGCGCCGCAAGCACAGCATGAATATCCGCCAGACTTATCCGGCGCAGACGCCCGATGACGATGTGATCGTCGACCTGAAGCGGATCATGGAGCTCTGGGCGCAGGCTCGGGCGCGCTTTGGCGGGGACGGCGATTTCCTGTTCGGCCAGTTTGGGGCGGCCGATATCATGTTCGCGCCGGTCGTGACGCGGATCGTCACCTATCAGCTGCCCGTCGCGCGCTTCGCCCTGCCCTATATGGATGCGGTCCTGCGCCACCCCTTCATGCAGGATTGGATCGCGGCTGCGCAGGAAGAGGAATGGGTGATCGAGCGGTTCGAGCAGCCGGTGGGGTGATTTTTTCAAAGCTCACACAGTCAGGCTTCGCCCTCGACTGCGCTCCGGCTGAACGGATGTTTGAAATTGCCCCACCCTCCGCGACATCTTCCTCGCTCCGTTCAGCCTGAGCGAAGTCGAGCCCCGCGGGCCAGCGCCTAGACTTCGCCCGGAATGAACGGCGGTTGGGTGATTTATCGCGCCGCCGGGGGCACCTCATTCAACGGCGCGCGCTGGTCCGCCGCCGGTTCGGCGACGCGCGTGGAAAAGGTGTAGAGCAGCACCGCCGCGATCCCCACCGCGATGACCAGCCACATCAGCAATCGTCCGCCCGCCTTATGGCCCTTATGATCGGGGTCGTTCATCGCATTACTCCTGTTACGAACGCAGGAACGATGCCGGACCGTCTAGGGTCCGTAACCGCGATCAATCGGCCGATTGCTCATTGCCGGACGGCCGCTTATGCGCGGGACCATGACCGATGCCCTCTCCCTGGCCCAGGCCCTGATCCGCGCCGACAGCGTCACCCCCGCACACGGCGGCGTTTTCGACGTGCTGGAGGCCGCGCTGACCCCGCTCGGCTTCACGATTGATCGGTTCGTCGTCGGTGAGGCGCCGGACGGTCCGGTTGAAAATCTGCTCGCCACCCGGGCCGGCCGAGGCACGCATCTCGCCTTTGCCGGCCATGTCGATGTCGTGCCCGCCGGCGAGGGGTGGCAGGGTTCGCCTTTCTCGGGCGAGGTGCGCGACGGCCTGCTCTTCGGGCGCGGCGCAGTGGATATGAAGGGCGCGGTCGCCGCCTTCGTCGCCGCGATCCCGGCCGAGCCTGGCATCCCCTTGTCGCTGATCATCACCGGCGATGAGGAAGGCCCCGCCATTTACGGCACTCGCGCGCTGATCGATCGGATAGCGGAGCGTGGCGTCGCCCCCGACCTGTGCCTGGTCGGCGAGCCCACCTCCGCGCACCGGCTGGGCGATATGATGAAGATCGGGCGGCGCGGGTCGGTCAATATCTGGATCACCGTGCCGGGCCGACAGGGGCATGTCGCCTATCCGCATCTCGCCGACAATCCGATCACGCCGCTGATCGCGATCCTGGCGGAGATCGAGGGGGTTACACTCGACACCGGCAATGCCTGGTTCCAGCCGTCCAATATCGAGATCACCGACCTGCATGTCGGCAACCCGGCGCATAATGTCATTCCGGGCTCGGCGCAGGCGCGGCTGTCGATCCGTTTCAACGACGAGCAGCGTGGCGATGCACTGATCGAGCGGATCACCCGGATCGCGCAGGCGCATGCCCCGGCTGCGCAGGTGACCGGCCGCGTCTCGGGCGAGGCGTTCTTGACCCAGCCGGGCGCCTTCTCGGCGATGATCGCCGACGCTATCCGAGCCGAGACCGGCATCGCGCCCGAACTGTCGACCACCGGCGGCACCTCCGACGCACGGTTCCTGTCGAAGCTGTGCCCGACGGTCGAATTCGGGTTGCTCAATGCCACGATGCACAAGGTCGATGAAGCGGTGGCGGTCGAAGACCTCTATGCACTCACCCGCATCTATGCCGGGATCATCGCTCGCGCGGGCGCCTGAAGACGATATAGAGCGCGCCCTGCCCGCCATGGCGCGGATGGGCATTGCGGATCGCCGCGATCGAATCGGCATGACGCGAAGCGCCCAGCCAGTCGCTGATCGCCGCGCGGATCGCACCGCGCGCATGGGGGCGCTCGCTCTCGGGACGCGGCGGCTTACCCGTCACCAGCAGCAGCACCCGGTCGCCGCGCGTGATCGCCCTGCCCAGCCCCTGGTCGAGCATCGCGTGGGCCGAGGCCAGCGTATGGCCATGTAGGTCGAGCGAACTGTCGGGCATCACGCTACCGCGCGACAGCCTCTTGTCCCAACCGCCGTCGAGTGTCTCTCCGGGCCCCTTCTTCGGGGCGGCCGGCGGGAGCGCGGACTGACGCAGCGGCGGCACGCGGCCCTTGACCCGAACCTTGGGCGCGCCGGGCGTTTCGATGTGCGGCAGCAATTCGGCGGGCGGCGGTGCGGGGCGCGCAGGGACGATGGCGGCGCGCAGAGGCCGCACCGTCTCCATCACCCGCGCCCAGAGTTGCGCCTCGTCAGGGTTGAGGGATCGCACCGACCGTCCCGCCCGGAGCCACGATCCCGGCCCGCGCCAGCGTGCCGATAGGCAGCAGCAGGAAGGCCGTGCCCCGTGCCGACATGCCGCCCGCCACCGCGCGCGCGGTCTCGCCCGCGCCCCAGAAGGTGTCGAAGCGATTGGCGCCCTTGATCGCGCCGCCGGTATCCTGCGCGACCCACAGGCCGGTCGCATCCTGCCGATCCATCGACAGGAAGACGGGCGCCCCCAGCGGCACGAACTTGGGATCGGCAGCGGCGCTGACCTGCCCCGTCACCGCATAGCCCATCGCCCCTTGCGGGGGACCGTCGAGCTCGCGGAAGAAGACGAAGCTCTTATTCTCGCGCATGATCGCGCGGCCTTCCTCGGGATGACCGTGCAGCCAGGCAACGATCCCCTGCATCGAGGTCTGGCCCGGGCCGAGCAACCCGCGTGCCTTCATCAAGGCGCCGATGCCAGTATAATCGCGGCCATTCTGCGTGTCATAGCCGACCCGCATGATGTCGCCGCCGGGCAGGCGCAACCGCCCCGAACCCTGGATCTGGAGGAAGAACACTTCCACCGGGTCCGCGCCCCAGGCCAGAACCGGCGCCCGCCCCTGCAAAGAACCCTGCTCGATCGCGGTACGATCGTCATAGGGGACGAGATTGGTACCCTGTACCTTGCCCCGGACCTTCTTGCCCTTAAGGGCGGCCGAGAAAGCGCCAAGGTCGACATCGATCAGGTCGCGGGGGCGTGCGTAGATCGGGACTTCATAGCCCGAACGCCGGTCGCGCGAGCCGGCAATCTCCGGCTCATAATAGCCGGTGGCCAGCGAACGGCCATCGCCGACCTGAATCGCCTCGAAATAACGGGCGAAGAAGTCACGCGCACCGCCGCGCGGTACATTGGCGGCGGCCTGACACGCCGCCTGCCAATCGGCACCCTGGGTCAGCCCGCTGCTGTCGGTGCGTCGCATCAGACCGGGGCAGGACAAAAGGAAAGCCGCACGCGCCGCCTCCGCCTGCGGCTCGGTAATCGGCAGGGATGCGACCGGAGGGCCAGCCAATATGCCGGCCTGCGCTGCGGTGGTGGCACCGGCGGGCGGGATGACCGGCGTTGCCGGCAGTGGCGTCGCGGGAATGATCTGGACCGGGCCGGGACCGACGCGCGAGACACTGAGCCCGCTGGGCTGAACCGCCGGAGCGTTGGAATGAGGACGAGACGATGTCGGGGCACCGGACGGTCTGGACGGATATTCCCCTGACCCACCGGGCGGAACGATATGGCCGGCGCACGCCGCCAGGCTCATCGATAGCGCGACCGTCGCCGCAGCGCGAAACCCCCTCACCGTCCGCATTCCCCCGCCTTTTCGTCAGGCTTCGTCGGTATCGACGAGCTTCCAGTTCGGATCGCCGCTCTTCAGCGTCCGGGCGAAGGTCCAGATGTCATGGGTTTCGACCGCATCGCTGAGTGAGCCGGCAATAACCTGACCCTCGGCGTCGCGGGTGACGGCCACGATGTCGGCATCGAAGCGAACGGTGATGCGCGCATCGCGACCCGCCAGCTGCGAATCGACGATCTTGGCGCTGTCGACGCGGATCAGCCGGTTGTCGAGCGTCTCGCCCGCTTCCTGCCGCTGCGCGATAGCTTCGGCGAAGGCGCCGAGCACATCGGTATCGACCAGTTCGGCCAGCGCCTGCTCGTCGCCCTTCCAAAAGGCTTCCAGCGTCATGCGATAGGCCGATTGCGCGCCACCCAGGAACTGGTTGACGTCGAATCCCGGTTCACCGGCGATGATCGCGCGCAAGCCTTGCTCGGCCCGAGGATCGATGTTGCGGTTGGCGACGGGCGCCGGGCTCTGTGCCGGCTCCGCCGCGCGCGGCAGCACCACCGGGCGGGCGCGGTCATCCGCGCTGCGCGGCAGCGGCTGCTGCTCATGGCCCGTACGCTTGCCCAGCACGCTGTACAGCCTCAGCGCCAGGAACAGCGCAACCATCGCGAGAAGAACGACGTAGAATAACAACGCGGCAAGCCTTTCGATATCAAGACCGATATAGGCGCAGCGACCGACAATGAAAACCCGGCCGCCCGATAGAGGTGGGCAAGGTTGAATCCCTGTCGACCCGCTGCTACGCGCAACGGCCATTAGGCCGAACGCGCGGACCCGCCCTTTCGGTTCCCTAGCCCCCTTGATGCTATACGAGAAGGTATTGACGATGGACGAACAGGGTTTGCCGCAGGGCTTCGAAGCGCCGGCCGGTGACGATGCCGGCCCCGCCGCCGGCATGATCTCGCAATATGTGAAGGACCTGTCGTTCGAGAATCCGAACGCGCCGGCCATCTACCAGGCGCAGACCGCACCCGGCATCGACGTGCAGTTCAACATCTCGGCCGCCCAGGTCGGTGAGGAAGTCCACGAACTAGTCCTGAAGATCGAGGTTCGCGCCGAGTCCGAGGGCAAGACCGCCTTCATCGTCGACCTCAGCTATGCCGGCCTGTTCGGCTTCCGCAACGTGCCGACCGACCAGATCCAGCCCTTCATGCTGGGCGAAGCGCCGCGCCTGCTCTTCCCCTTCGCCCGCCGCGTGCTGGCCGATGCGGTGCGCGACGGCGGCTTCCCGCCGCTGATGCTCGAGCCGATCGACTTCGCGCAGCTGTATCTGCAGCAGGCGGATGCGCAGGCGGGCGCGCAGCCCAACACCCCGGAAACCGGCCACGCCTGATCCGGGCTGATCCATGAACCTGCACAAGGCGCTGGGCTCGGTCGGCGGGCTGACTCTGGCCAGCCGCGTGCTGGGGCTGGTACGCGACTCGCTGTTCTTCCGCTTCGTGGGCGCGAACTTCGCCTCCGACGCATTCCAGATCGCGTTTCGCCTGCCCAACATGTTTCGCGCCCTCTTCGCCGAGGGCGCCTTTTCCGCCGCCTTCATCCCGATGTTCAACCGCAAGGTGGCGGAGGGCGATCAGGCGGCGGAAGGGTCGGGCCTGCAACACGGTCTGGCCTTTGCGGAAAACGCGCTGTCGGTCCTGCTGCCGGTCCTGATCGTCATGACCGCGCTGGTCGAGCTGGCCGCCTGGCCCGTCACCTGGGTCCAGACCTTCGGCTATGGCAAGGGGACGGCGGCGCAGTTCGACTATATCGTCCTGCTCAACCGGCTGACCTTCCCCTATTTGCTGTTCATCAGCCTGGTGTCGCTGCTCGGCGGCATCCTCAACTCGCTCCATCGCTTCTGGGTCAATGCGGCGGCGCCGATCCTGCTCAACCTGACGCTGATCGTCGCGCTGCTCCTGTTCCACGAGCATGACCCGCTGCCCACCGCACGCAACCAGGCGATCGCGGTGTCGGTGGCGGGGTTGCTCCAGCTCGCCTGGCTCTGGTGGGCATGCCGGCGCGCGGGCGTTCGGCTGCGGATCAAGCGCCCGACGATCAATGACGACGTCAAGCGGCTGATGAAGCTGATCCTCCCCGCTGCTGCGGGTGCCGGCGCGGTGCAGATCAACCTCGTCATCTCCACCGCGCTCGCCGCGCGTTTCCTGCCGGCTGGATCGGTGTCGTACATCTATGCCGCCGACCGGCTGAACCAGTTGCCGCTGGGCCTGATCGGGATTGGTCTGGGCACCGTTCTCCTTCCCACCGTCTCGCGCCTGCTGGGCGCGGGACGCGAGAAAGAGGCGATGGAGACGCAGAATCGCGGCATGGAGCTGGCGCTGCTGCTTACCCTGCCCGCGACCGTCGCGCTGATCGTCTGCGGCCAGGTTATTACCGCCGCGCTGTTCCAGCATGGCAAGTTCAACGCGACCAACAGCTATTATACGGCGCAGGCGCTCGCCGCCTTCTCGATCGGGCTGCCCAGCTATATCTTGGTCAAGGTGCTGACGCCGGGCTTCTATGCCCGCGCCGACACGCGCACGCCGGTGCGGTTCGCCACCTGGTCGATGGTCGTCAATCTAGTACTGAACCTGATCTTCATCTGGTGGCTGGGCCATATGGGCCCGCCGCTGGCCACGGCGATCGCCTCGACCGTCAACGTCGTGATGCTCTACCGCACGCTGGCGAAGCGCGGGCATTTCGTCGCCGATGCACAGCTTCGCCGGCGGAGCTGGCGGATGCTGGTCGCCGCGCTCCTGATGGGGGGCGCGATGGCGCTGCTCAACGAACGGTTCCAGCCCTATGTCACTGGCTCCAACCTGGAACGCTGGGGCGCGCTCATCATACTGGTAGCGACCGGCATGCTGGTCTATGCGGTGGCCACCTTCGCGACCGGGGCCTTCCGGCTGGCGGACATCAAGCGGCTCGTTCGCCGCAACCCTTGAGGATCATCATGCGCGTCGTTTCCGGCATCAAGCCCACAGGCAATCTTCATCTCGGCAATTATCTGGGCGCCGTGAAGCAGTGGGTGGCGATGCAGGACGACATCCAGGCCAAGGGTGGCGAGACGATGTACTTCATCGCCGACCTGCACGGCCTGACCGAATGGATCGCGCCCGCCGACATGGCCGCGAACACCATCGAGATGACCGCGACCCTGATTGCGGCCGGGATCGATCCCGAACGCTCCATCCTGTTCAACCAGACCCGCGTGCCGCAGCATAGCGAGCTGAGCTGGCTGCTGAACAATGTCGCGCGCGTCGGCTGGCTGAACCGCATGACCCAATTCAAGGACAAGGCCGGCAAGAACCGCGAGGGCGCCAGCGTCGGGCTGTATGATTACCCGGTGCTGATGGCGGCCGACGTGCTACTCTACAACGCCACGCATGTGCCGGTGGGCGAGGACCAGAAGCAGCATCTGGAGCTGGCCCGCGACATCGCGACCAAGTTCAACAACGATTATGGGCGCGAGGTCTTCACCCTCCCCGAGCCCCTGATCAGCGCCGCCGCACCGCGCATCATGTCTTTGCGCGACGGCACCTCGAAAATGTCCAAGTCGAACCCCTCGGAGATGTCGCTGGTCAAGCTGATCGACGGCGACGACATGATCGCCGAGAAGTTCCGCAAGGCCAAGACCGACCCGGACGTCCTGCCCGAGACGATGGAGGGACTGGAAGGCCGGGCCGAGGCGCGCAACCTGATCACCATCTATGCCGCGATGGCCGATCGGGCACCGGCGGACGTGCTGGCACAGTTTGCGGGCAAGGGCTTTGGTGCGTTCAAGCCCGAATTGGCCGATCTGGCGGTCGCCACGCTGGGCCCGATCCGCGAGCGGCTGACCCGCCTGCTCGACGATCGCGGCGAGGTAGGCCGCATCCTGGAGCGCGGCGCCGAAAAGGCCCGCGATCTGGCCGCGCCGATGCTGCTCAACGTGCAGCGGACCATGGGTCTGCAAATCTGATGGCCCCCGGCCCCATCACCCGCATCATGGTGATGGGGCCACCGGGCAGCGGAAAATCGACGCTGGCACGGGCTCTGGCCGAGCGGCTGGACCTGCCCGTCTGGCATGCAGACGCGCTGTTCCACGGCCCCGGCTGGGTCGCACGCCCCCGCGACGCCTTTATCGCCGATCTGGCCGCCATCGCCGCCCAGTCCGAGTGGGTGATCGACGGCAATTACTCCAGCGCGCATTATGGCCGCGCGATCCGTGATCGGCTGGCGCGGGCGGAGCGGATCATCCTACTCGACCTGCCGCGTCGGGTGACGATCCCACGCATCCTGCAGCGTGTGGCGCGCTATCACGGGCTACAGCGTCCCGACAGTGCCGCGGGATGCCCGGAACGGCTGGATTGGGAGTTCCTGGCCTATTGCTGGCGCTGGCGGTCTGCGGTGCGGCCGGGGATATTACGGGTGCTGGAAGAGGCGCAGGACCGGGTGATCCGCTATCAGCAGCCGCCGACGCTCGAACGGATTTTGGCCGACTTGAGTTGAACCTTTCCCCGTGGCCTTCGACTTCGTTCAGGCTGAACGAATGTAGGGAATGAGGCTTACCTCAACGGCCGTTCGGCCTGAGCGAAGTCGAAGGCCACGCCCCAACTCCGCCCAAGAGCGCCTTAGCCCTCCAGTTCCTTCATCAACACCCGCACCGCATTGTCGATATCGCGGTCGGTATCGCGAAGTTCCTCGATCTTACGCACCGCATAGATGACGGTCGAGTGATCGCGCCCGCCGAACTTGCGCCCGATCTCAGGCAGCGAGCGGGTGGTCAGGCGCTTGGCGAGATACATGGCGATCTGACGCGGCCGCGCGATCGCCCGGGCCCGGCGTGCCGAGACCAGATCGAGCGGCTTCAGCTCGAAATGACGGCTGACCAGCTTCTGGATCTCGTCGATGGTGATCCGCCGCTGCGCCCCGCGCAGCACCTCGCCCAGCGTGGCGACGGCGAATTCCAGATCGATCTTTTCACCCGTTAGCTGTGCATAGGCGACGACACGGTTGAGCGCCCCCTCCAGCTCGCGGATATTGCCGCGAATGCGCGAGGCGAGCAGGTCCAGCACGTCGTTGGGCACGACGATATCGGGCAGGTCGGAGACCTTGCGGTTCAGGATCGTACGACGCAGCGTCAGGTCGGGCGCCTTGATGTCGGCGACCAGACCGGCACCGAGGCGACCGATGATGCGCGGCTCCACTCCGTCGAGCGACTGGGGCGAACGATCGGCCGAGATCACTAGCCGCTTGCCCGCGCTGACCAGCTCATTGACGGTGTGGAAGAATTCTTCCTGCGTCGAATCCTTGCCCGCGATGAACTGCAGATCGTCGATCAGCAGCAGGTCGGCCGAACGCAGCCGCGTCTTGAAGCTATGCGTGTCGCGGGCCCGCATCGCCGCGACGAAGTCGAACATGAACCGCTCCGCCGACATGCACAGCACCACCGCCTCGGGATGCGACTCGAGGAAGGCATGGGCGATGGCGTGCATCAGATGGGTCTTGCCCTGCCCGGTGCCGCCATGAAGAAAAAGTGGGCTAAAGCGCGGCAGGCCCGGCTCGGCCAGCGACAGCGCGGCGTTGAACGCGACGCGGTTTGACGAATCGACGACGAATCGATCGAAGGTCAGGCGCGGGTCGAGCGGCGGCCGGTCGCTGGCGCTCCGCAGCGGCACGGCCGGCACAGGCGCGACACTTGCGACCTTTGCGGCACGTGTCGCCGGAGCGGGCGCCGGTGCAGGGCGAGCCGGCTTGGCTGGCGTCGGCACGGCGAAGAGCGAAGGCTGATCGTCCGACTCGACCGGCTCGGGCGACACCTCGACCCGCGACACCGCCGCGCGCGGGGCCGGTGTCGCGTCCAGCGTCTCGACACTGGTCAGCTTGGCCGCCCGCGAGGGCGCACGGGTTTCGATCATGACGGCGCGCACCTCGGGCAACACCGCCTTGAATTCCAGATGCAGGCGATCGGCGTAGTGGCTGCGCACCCAATTGGTCGCAAAGGCCGAAGGAAGCGCCAGGCGGACCGTGTCGGGCTCATCGCCCTCGATCAGTTCCATCGGCTTCAGCCACTGGTCGAACAGGCGGGCCCCTGCCGATTCGCGCAGGTTCGCGCGGACGCGCGCCCAGGCACGAGCCTGGTCCGACGTCGGTCGCGTTGCCTGCCAATTCGTCACCCGCGCACTCCACACTGCTCGGCCGCCGCATGAGCGACCGACCCCCAATTCCACTCGGCGACAAGAGCCCCATGGGCCAATCCGACTTGGATTCGGCCCGGTCATGTCACTTCGCTATTTCCATGACGCGGTCACGAAGCACCGCTGCTGGGAAACCGATTATGAGCCATGAGGGGGTCTGATCAAGACCATGTCCGGGCATAAATCTGAAATAAACTGGATTGACAGGCAAAAGCCCGCAGAAACCCGTACAACAATCTTACAAGTTACTGATATTCCAGCATATTAAGGATAATGCACCAAAGGCGCACGAATTCACCCACGCTCGAATCGCGGTGAATCCTAGGGTTGCACGACGGGCACATTTGTTCCGTCGCTTCGTCACATCGACGAAGCTTAACCCATGCCACAAAGACACGAAAAAACCCGCCGGGGCCGTCCCCCGGCGGGCTTCATTCGTCGCTGATAGAGGCGTTTAGGCCAGCGCGGCGATGCGCTTGGTCAGGCGCGAGAACTTGCGCGCCACGGTGTTCTTGTGGAGCACGCCCTTGGCGACGCCGCGCGCCATTTCGGGCTGCGCCGCGGCCAGAGCGACGGTCGCCGTTTCCTTGTCGCCAGCGGCCAGCGCGGCTTCGACCTTCTTTACGAAGGTACGGATGCGGCTGACGCGGTTGCCGTTGATGACGGCGCGACGCTCGTTGCGACGGATACGCTTTTTGGCCTGCGGCGTGTTCGCCATGAAAACCTCTAAATCTCGATCAAAAGGGATAGCGGCGCGACGCACCAGCTTTGAAGCCGCGCCCCTTACCGGTTGGCGGCGGCGCCGTCAACTGCGCTGACAGCTCGCACAGTAGAAGGTGGAGCGTCCCGAATCACTCCGGCGCCGGACGATGGCGCCGCATTCGCACGCCTCGCCCTCGCGGCCATAAACTCGCCACTCCTTGGAAAAATAGCCCAATTCACCATCGGGGCGCACATAATCGCGCAACGACGATCCGCCCGCCAGGATCGCGGCGTTCAGTACGGCCCGAATCGCCTCGACCAACCGGGTCAGCCGCGCCTTGGAAATCTGCCCGCCGGCGCGGCCGGGGGCGATGCCGGCCATATGCAGCGCCTCGCAGACATAGATATTGCCGAGTCCCGCCACGATCCGCTGGTCGAGCAGCATCGCCTTGATCGGCGCGGCCCGTCCCTCCAGCCGCTCCATCAGATAGGCGGCGTTGAAGTCTTCGCTCAACGGCTCGGGCCCCATCGCCAGGAATGGCGGATAGCTGGCGAGATCGGCGGTCGACCAGAGATCGACGAACCCGAATCGGCGCGGATCGTTCAGCGCCAGCCGCCGCCCCGCCTCCGTCTCCAGCAAGAGATGATCATGGGTCTGCGGCTCGCCCGGATCGATCCGCCACCGCCCCGACATGCCCAGATGGAAGATCATGGTATCGCCACGATCGGTATCGATCAGCCCATATTTGGCGCGGCGACCCAGGCTGGTCACCCGAGCGCCCGTCATCCGCTGGCGCAGATCGGCGGGAAAGGGATGGCGCAGATCGGCGCGGCGCGGCTCGACCAGCATCAGCCGCTCATTGGCCAGCACGGGGGTCAGGCCGCGAACGGTGGTTTCGACCTCGGGCAGTTCGGGCATCGTCTCTCGGGCAATCACTCGCGAAAGCCCGGCGATCGGCGCTTTCTCAGCATCAACAGCTAGGTAGCGTTTGCCCCGCCAGCAAGGCCGGGCTAGGGCAAAGCGATGAGCGATACCGTCTCCTTCGGCTATGAAGATGTGCCCCGCGATGAGAAGGCCGCCCGCGTCGGCGGCGTCTTCACCAACGTCGCTTCCAAATATGACCTGATGAACGACGCCATGTCGGGCGGCATGCACCGGTTATGGAAGGATCGCTTCGTCCGCCGGGTGAAGCCGCGCGCCAGCGACCAGATTCTCGACATGGCGGGCGGCACCGGCGACATCGCCTTCCGCCTGGCCGAGTCAGGCGCGAGCATCACCGTCGCCGACATCAATCCGGCGATGCTGGAAGTCGGCACGAAGCGCGCGGCAGAACGCGGGCTCGACGGCCTGGTCTGGACCGAGGCCAATGCCGAAGTGCTGACCTTCCCCGATCGATTCTTCGACGCCTATACGATCGCCTTCGGCATCCGGAACGTCACCGATATTCCCGCCGCGCTGAAGGAAGCGCATCGTGTGCTGCGCCGCGGCGGGCGCTTCTTCTGCCTGGAATTCTCGACCACCGTCTGGCCGGGTTTCTCCGAGGTCTACGACGCCTATTCGCACAAGCTGGTGCCCAAGCTCGGCCAGATGCTGGCGGGGGACGCGGACAGCTATCGCTATCTCATCGAATCGATCCGTCGCTTCCCCGACATGCCGACCTTCGAAAAGATGATCCGCGAGGCGGGCTTCATCGAAACCAAGGTCGAGCCGATCATGGGCGGGCTGGTCGCGATCCATTCGGGTTGGAAGATTTGATGCGAGCGGCCTTGCGCGGCCATCACGGACGCGCCCTGTGACCCAGCCGGTGGTGCATCTCTGGCGTCTGCTCAAATGGGGGCGGACGCTGGCGCGGCATGGCGCGCTGAAGGGGATCGAGCGCGATCCCAATACGCCCGCCCCCGTACGGCGGCTGGCGCGTATCGCCCGTTTCGGCGCACGTGTTCCCGCCAAGCCGGCCTATGCCGATGCCTTCCAGGCGATCGGTCCGGCGGCGATCAAGCTCGGCCAGACACTCGCCACCCGCCCCGATCTGGTCGGCGACGATGCCGCGTATGATCTGCTGCGGCTCCAGGACCAGCTGCCCCCCGTCCCCTTCGCGACGATCTGCGCCGCGATGGAGGCGAGCATGGGCCGCCCGCCCTCGCATTTCTTTGCCTCGATCGAGGAGACACCGGTCGGCGCCGCCTCGATCGCGCAGGTCCACCGCGCGGTGACGACCGATGGCCGGACGGTCGCGGTCAAGGTGCTGCGTCCCGGGGTGGAGGACGACTTCACCCGCGCTATCGACACCTATCAATGGGCCGCCGCGCAGGTCGAGGGGATGAGCCCCGAGGCCGCGCGCTTGCGCCCGCGCCTGACGGTCGAGAATTTCCGCCGCTGGACGCTGCGCGAGCTCAATTTCCGTCGCGAAGCGGCCTCAGCCTCCGAACTCGCCGAGGCGATGACCGCCGAGCCGGATTTCGTCGTCCCGCAGATCGACTGGGCGCGTTCAACCGCCAAGGTGCTGACGGTCGAGTGGGTCGACGGGATCAAGCTGTCCAACCGCCAGGCTCTGGTCGAGGCGGGCTATGACCTGCCGCACCTCGCCCAGACTTTGGTGCGCGCCTTCCTGCGTCAGGCGATCGCGGAAGGATTCTTCCACGCCGACATGCACCAGGGCAATCTGTTCGCCCTGCCCGGCAACAAGATCGCCGCGATCGACTTCGGCATCATGGGCCGGATCGACCGGCGCGCGCGGGTCTGGCTGGCCGAGATTCTCTACGGCCTGATCACCGGCAATTATAAGCGCGTCGCGGAGATCCACTTCGAGGCGGGCTATGTGCCTGCACACCATAATGTCGCCGAGTTCGCCACCGCGCTGCGGGCGGTGGGCGAGCCGATGCGGGGACTGCCGGTCAAGGACATGTCAATCGGCATGATGCTCGACGGCCTGTTCTCAATCACCCGCGACTTCGACATGGTGACGCAGCCGCATCTGCTGCTGCTGCAAAAGACGATGGTGATGGTCGAGGGCGTCGCGACCAGCCTCGATCCCGAAATCAACCTGTGGGACTCGGCCGCCCCCTTCGTGCGCGAATGGATTCGGACCGAGCTGGGGCCCGAGGCCAAGATCGCCGACCGGTTGATCGAGGATGTGCGCACCATCGCCCGCCTGCCTGACCTCGTCCGCCGCATTGAGGCACGCTACCCCGCACCGGGTGGCGAGCCCCCCGCTCCGCCGCTCAAGCAGATCGAGGTGGTGCGGATCGGCGGCGGCTGGCGCTATGCGCTTCTGTCGATGCTGTCGGCGGCGGCCGGGGTGGCGGCAACCTTGGCCGTGCTTCGGTAGCAATGGCGGGCAGCACGCCCCCCGCCCGCCTGCGCCCGCTCGCGCGTCCGCTCTGGCTGGGCCAGCCCGGCCGGTTGACGGGGCTGTCGCCGGTGATCGCGGGCGGGGTGCTGGCTGTGGTCCTGCTGCTGATCCTGATCGCCTGGGCGACGCAAGCCCCGGTCGTCCCGGTACCCGACCGGCTGGCCCCGGTCGCCGTCACCATCGTCGACCATGTCCGCCATGGTCAGCCCTTCTATGCCGCAGCGATCGATGCTTTGCGCGAGAATGAACAGCCGTTGCGTCCCGCACTGGTCGCGGTGCCCCTGCCCGCGCTGCCGGTGGCGCTGGCGGCACTGCCGCCCGAGGTCGGCGAGACGCTGCTGATCCTGCTGGGCCTGGGCGTGGTCATCGCCTGGGCAAGGCGCTGGCGTCCGGCGCTCGACAGCAGGATCGCGCAAAGCCTCGCGCTGGTCCTGGCGGTCGCAGGGCTCTATCCGCTGGTCGCCTGGCCGATGAGCGTGGTGCCCGAAAGCTGGGCCGCTCTGCTGATCGCGCTGTCGCTGGTGCAGCGCCGGCCACAGGCCATGCCGACCGCAGTCGCACTCGGCCTTGTCGCGATGATCCTGACCCCGGTCGCGCTGCTCCATGCGCTCGTGATGCTGGCGCTGGCCTGGCAATCGCGGGCGCGGCAGGAGGTGATCGGCTGGGTCATCGCCTTTGCGCTGTTCCTGCTGGTGCTGGCGGCGCATGCCCATGCCCTGAATGCGGCAGTCACGGCCATAGACCCGGCGATCGGCAGCGTGTCCGCGATCCCGTCGCCCGGCGAGTTGATCGCCGGCATTGCCTCGGCGGGGGCGCTTGGATTCCTGCCGATGATCCTCGTCCTGCCGCTGGGCATCTTGGCGGCGCTGGGCTGGGCGCATTGGCGGCTGCCGGTCGCGCGGCGGGCCGGCGTGACCATGGCGGCCTATGCGCTGGCAGCGACGCTGACCGGGGGAGCGGGGTTCCTGACGATGCTCTCCCCGCTCCTGTTCCTGGGCATCGTCTTCGCCCCCGATGCATTGCGTGACTTGGTCGCGGCCCTGCGCGATCGTCGGCGGATCACCGTCAAGCGAGTGGTACGATGAGCCATATCCTGTTGATCGTCGGTGGCGGCATCGCCGCCTATAAGTCCTGCGAATTGATCCGCCTGTTGCGCAAGGCCGGACACAGCGTCCGCTGTGTCCTAACCGAGGGCGGTAGCCACTTCGTCACGCCGATGACGCTGGCCGCGCTGTCGGAAAACCAGGTCTTCACCACCCTGTGGGACCTGAAGGACGAGGCCGAGATGGGCCATATCCAGCTCAGCCGCGAGGCCGATCTGATCGTGGTGGCGCCCGGCACCGCCGATCTGATGGCACGGATGGCGAACGGTCATGCCGATGATCTGGCGACGACGCTGCTGCTCGCCACCGATACGCCGGTGCTCGTCGCGCCTGCGATGAACGTCCGCATGTGGCTCCATCCCGCGACTCAGCGCAATGTCGCGCAATTGCGACAGGACGGGGTGACGGTGATGACGCCCGACGAGGGGATCATGGCGTGTGGCGAGTTCGGCCCCGGCCGCCTGCCCGAACCCACCGCCATCATGGCCGCGATCGAGCGCATGCTGGCCCCCGCCCCCGGCGAAGGTCCGCTGGCCGGCCGCCATGTCCTGGTCACCGCCGGGCCGACTCACGAGCCGATCGATCCCGTCCGCTACATCGCCAACCGCTCGTCGGGACGGCAGGGTTTTGCGGTGGCGGGGGCCTTGGCACGGCTCGGCGCGCGGGTGACTTTGGTGGCGGGGCCGGTGACGCTGCCGACGCCCAGCGGCGTGACCCGCATCGATGTGGAGACCGCGCGGCAGATGGCGGATGCGGTCCAGGCCGCTCTGCCCGCCGATGCCGCCGTCATGGTCGCGGCCGTCGCCGACTGGCGGGTCGAGGCCGCCGGGCAGAAGGTCAAGAAGGATGGCGGCGCTGCCCCAGCGCTGACCCTGGTCGAAAATCCCGACATATTGGCGACGGTCGCCGCCGGCCCCGATCGCCCCAGGCTGGTCGTCGGTTTCGCGGCCGAGACCGAGCATGTCGTCGATCACGCCACCGCCAAGCGCACCCGCAAGGGCGCCGACTGGATCGTCGCCAATGACGTGTCGGCGGACGTTTTCGGTGGCGAGGCCAACACGGTTCATCTGATCACTGCCGACGGCGTCGAGAGCTGGACACGGATGACCAAGGACGAGGTCGCCGAGGGACTCGCGCAACGCATCGCCGATGCGCTACAAGGCACGGCATGACGCTTGCTCCGATTTCGATTGCCCTCAAGCGCTTGCCCCATGGCGAAGGGCTTGCACTTCCCGCTTATGCAACCCCCGGTGCGGCCGGCATGGACGTGGTCGCCGCCGAGACGCTGACGCTCGCGCCGGGCACGCGCGCCGCCGTGCCGACCGGTTTCGCCATCGCCATTCCGGCGGGCTATGAGGTGCAGGTCCGGCCGCGTTCGGGACTGGCGCTGAAGCACGGCATCACCTGCCTCAACACGCCCGGCACGATCGATGAGGATTATCGTGGCGAGGTGAAGGTGATCCTCGCCAATCTGGGCGACCAGCCGTTCGAGGTCGTGCGTGGCGAGCGTATCGCGCAGCTTGTCCCCGCGCCCGTCCAGCGGGCGACGCTGACCGAAGTCATCGCCCTGGACGACACCCAAAGAGGCACGGGCGGTTTCGGATCGACCGGGCAATGAGCCTGTTATTCGCTCTTGCCGTGCAGGCACTCGCCGCGCCCCAGGCCGTCATGCCCCAGCCCGCCACCCCGCCGGTTGCCAACGCCGTCCCGTCCGATCTGCCGCATGACTGGTCGCCCCTGCCGTCGATCACCTTGCCCCCCGCGAGTACCGAGATGGTCCGCTTCGTCCGCGAGGAAGTGAGCGCGGGACGCTGCCCGCACAACCGCATGACCGAGGATGGCCAGGTGGTAGTCGTCGTCCCGCTGGCGGTGCGCCTGAATGCAGAAAGCGGTGCGCAGACCGTGGTACCGCTCGCCATCGGCTGCCCGACCGTCGAGCAGTTCAGCGCAGGCGCGGCGCAACGCATGGTGCGCAACCTGCCGCACCGGGCCATGTTGGCGGCCGATCGCTGGTATCGCACCGTCATCACCTATACATGGCCGGGATGATCCTGTCCGACGACGAACTGGCCCGCTATGCCCGTCACATCGTGCTGCGCGAGTTCGGCGGCGGAGGGCAGCTCCGTCTGAAACAGGCCTGTGTGGCGGTGATCGGCGCCGGCGGCATCGGCTCCCCCGCCATCCAGTATCTGGCCGCCGCCGGGATCGGGTCGCTGATCCTGATCGACGACGATGTGGTCGAGCATTCCAATCTTCAGCGGCAGACGATCTTCTCGACCGAGGATCGCGGCACGCCCAAGGTGGAGGCCGCTGCCGCCTTTGCGACGCGGCTCAATCCGCATGTCGCGGTCACCACGCATCGCGCCCGCGTGACGCCCGACAATGTCGCCGACCTCCTGACCGGCGCGGATGTCGTGCTCGACGGATGCGACAATTTCGCCACCCGGCTGACCGTCGCCGATGCGGCACTAGCGCTGCGCATTCCGCTGGTCTCGGCGGCGGTCGGGCAGTTCGAAGGGCAGTTGGCGGTGTATCGCGGTTGGGAGGCTGACAAGCCCTGTTATCGCTGCTTCGTCGGGGATGCGGTCGATCAGGCTGGGCTGACCTGCGCCGATGACGGCGTGCTGGGCCCCGTCACCGGCGTGATGGGGAGCTTGGCTGCGCTGGAGACGCTCCGCGCCGTCGCGCCCTTCGGCCGGGACAGCGCCGGCTCGGTCCTGCTCGCCGACCTGCTGTCAATGCGTTTCCGGACATTGGCACTACCCAAGGACCCCGGTTGTCGCTGCGCCGAGGCGGTCGCATGAAGACGCCCCCTGCCCCACCGCCCGGCTGGCTCGACTGGACGGGCGACAAGTCGTGGATCGGCCAGGTTACCGGCCTGCCCGACAGTGCACTCCACGCCCATTTCGGCATGGCGATCCTGGTGCTGGCCGCCCTGGTCCTGCGGCGGGCGCCCTGGGACTGGCGGTGCTGGCTGACCGTCCTCGTGATCGAAACGGCCAACGAAGCCTATGACCTGCTTCAGCCCTTCTACCCCACGGATGAAGGCAATCTGGCAGCCTCGTGGTTCGACATGTGGTCGACGATGCTGTGGCCGACGGTGATCCTGCTGACCTTCCGCTGGCTCGCCCGTCGCGCCGAGCGGCGGGGCTGATAAGGTTGTACCTTCATCCTCCCCTGTAAGGGGAGGTGGCAGGCCGCAGGCCTGACGGAGGGGTGTCAGCGATGGCGACGAAGGACCTCATTCACTACCCGTGACACCCCTCCACCAGCTTCGCTGGTCCCCCCCTTGCAGGGGAGGAATAAGAAAGGGGCGGCGACCTTTCGGTCCCGCCCTTTTCCTCAACGCCAAAAAAGCTCAGGCGAACAGCGTCTTCGCAAATTCGCGCACGGCGGGACCAATATCCTCCCGCGCCACACCCAGCGCCAGGTTTGCGGTCAGCCAACCCGCCTTGTCGCCGCAATCGTAACGCTGCCCGTCAAAGGTAAAGCCATGGAAAGGCTGCTGCCCTATCAGCTTGGCCATGGCGTCGGTCAGCTGGATCTCACCGCCCGCGCCCGGCTCCTGCGCGTCGAGGATCTGCATCACCTCGGGCTGGAGGATGTAACGGCCGGGGATCATCAGGTTCGACGGGGCCTTGCCCTTGGGCTTCTCGACCAGCGCGGTGACCTCGGTCAGGCGGCCATCCTGCTTGCCGGGCGAGATGATGCCGTATTTGTCGGTCTCGCTGTCGGGTACTTCCAGCGCGCCGATGACGTTGCCGCCGACCTGATCATAGGCCTCGACCATCTGCTTCATGAAACCGCCGACCATCAGCTCGTCGGGGAGCAGCACCGCGAACGGCTCGTCACCGACGATCTCGCGTGCGCACCACACGGCATGACCCAGGCCCAGCGGCTCCTGCTGGCGGACATAGACCGGCGAGCCCGGCTTCTGCCGGATGCCGTCGAGAACGGCCAGGCTCTTGCCCCGCGCCTTCATCGTCGCTTCCAGCTCATAGGAAATGTCGAAATGGTCTTCGAGCGCGCCCTTGCCGCGACCGGTGACGAAGATGATCTGCTCGATCCCGGCTTCCAGCGCTTCCTCGACCGCATATTGGATCAGCGGCTTGTCGACGACGGTCAGCATTTCCTTGGGCATCGCCTTGGTCGCCGGCAGAAAACGTGTCCCCAGTCCCGCCACGGGGAAAACAGCCTTACGAACCTTCTTGATCGTCATGAAACCTCCCTGGATCATTCTGCCTCTAGCGGGATCGTGCGGCGCAACATAGCCTCGCGGCACGGGGATGCGATTAGTGTGTCCTTAAAAGCGACAGGCTACGACTCACCCGATGACGCATGCACCGATCCTCATAGTCTTCGGAACAAGGCCGGAGGCGATCAAACTGTTCCCTGTCATCCGTGCCTTGGCTGCATCAGAAGTTGCACCGGTACGGGTTTGCGTGACCGCCCAGCATCGCGGCCTGCTCGATCAGGTCTTGTCGATCGCGGAGTTGACGCCCGATCATGATCTGAATTTGATGGAGCCCGGCCAGTCGCTCGATCGGCTGACCGCGCGGCTGCTGACCGGACTTGGCGAGGTGATGGATGCCGAGCGCCCGGCGATGGTCGTCGTCCAGGGCGATACCGCTACCGCCATGGCGGGTGCACTGGCAGCCTATTATCGCAAGGTGCCCGTCGCGCATGTCGAGGCGGGGTTGCGCTCGGGCGATATTTATCACCCCTGGCCCGAGGAGGTGAACCGGCGGATGATCGCGCCGATCGCCGCGCTGCACTTCGCGCCGACCGAAACCGCCGCCGCCGCGCTACGCGCCGAAGGGATCGACGTCGAGCGGGTTCATGTCACGGGCAATAGCGTCATCGACGCGCTGCACTGGACGCGGGGACGCATTGCCGCCGATCCCAGCTTGGCCGCCGACCTGGCCCCCATCCTCGAGCGGATGACGGGCAAGCGCATTATCCTGGTGACCGCCCATCGCCGCGAGAATTTCGGCGATTCCATGGCCTCCATCGCGCGCGCGCTGGCCAGAATCGCAGCGCGCGACGATGTTGGCATCCTGTTTCCGATGCATCCCAATCCCAATGTCGCCAGCGTCATGGACGAAGTCCTCGGCGATCACCCCGCCATCGCGCGCATCGCCCCGCTCGACTATCCACATTTCGTCGCCGCGTTGGACGCCGCACATATCGTCCTGACCGATTCGGGCGGGGTGCAGGAAGAGGCTCCCGCGCTCGGCAAGCCCGTGCTGGTCATGCGCGAGACCACCGAACGCCCCGAAGGGGTCGCGGCCGGCACCGCCCGGCTGGTCGGCACCGATGAGGGCCGGATCACGGACGAAGTCTTCGCGCTTCTCGACGACCCCGCCCGCTATGCCGCGATGGCGCGGGCGCATAACCCCTTTGGCGATGGCGACACCGCCGAGCGTATCAGTAGGATCATGACGGATGCCCTTGGACACTGAATTTTCCGTTACGGTCATGGGTCTGGGCTATATCGGCCTGCCCACCGCCGCCGTCATCGCCCGCACCGGCGCGATGGTGACCGGGGTCGATGTCACCCCGTCCGTGGTCGAGACGATCAATTCGGGCCGCGTCCATATCGAGGAGGTCGATCTGGACGGCCTCGTCTCCGGCGTGGTCGCAAGGGGCCATCTCAAGGCCTCGCTGACGGTCGCGCCCGCCGATGTCTTCGTCATTGCGGTGCCGACGCCCTTTACCGACGCGCATCAGCCCGACATCACCTTCGTGCTCAACGCGGCGCGCGCCATCGCTTCCGTGCTGAAGACCGGCGATACGGTAATCCTGGAATCCACCTCGCCCGTCGGCACCACCGAACAGGTGCGGGACCTGATCGCCGAGCTCCGTCCCGACCTGACCATGCCGGGGAGCAACCGGCCCGGGGAGCAGGCGGACATCGCCCTCGCTTATTGCCCCGAGCGGGTGCTGCCCGGCCGCATCCTGGTCGAGCTGATCGACAATGACCGGGTGATCGGCGGCATCACCCCGCGCTGCGCGCGCAAGGCGCTGGCCTTTTATCGCCGCTTCGTGCGGGGGGCCTGCGTCACCACCACCGCGCGCGCCGCCGAAATGACGAAGCTGACCGAGAATGCGTTTCGCGACGTCAATATCGCCTTTGCCAACGAACTCAGCCTGGTCGCCGATACGCTGGGCGTCGATGTGTGGGAGGTGATCCGGCTGGCCAACCGCCATCCGCGCGTCAATATCCTGTCGCCCGGCCCCGGCGTCGGCGGGCATTGCATCGCGGTCGATCCCTGGTTCCTGGTCGCGGCCGATCCCGCCAACACGCCGCTGATCCGCACCGCGCGCGAGGTGAATGATGGCAAGACCGATCACGTCATCGCGCGCGCCACGGCGATGATCGAGGCGCGGCCCCACGGCGAGCCGGTCGCGTGCCTGGGTCTGGCCTTCAAGGCCAATATCGACGATTTCCGCGAAAGCCCGGCGCTCAAGGTCGCCGAGGCGCTGGCCGATCGTTTCGGCCCGCGCATCCATATCGTCGAGCCCTATGCGACGACGCTCCCCCCGGCGCTGGCCGCGACGGGCGCGGCGCTGACCGATATCGACACCGCGCTGGAAACTTGTGCGGTCATGGTCGTTCTGGTCGATCACGACATCTTCCGCTCGGTCCCGCTGGACGAACGCAGGGGCAAGACGGTCCTGGACACGCGAGGGCTATGGCCTGACCAGTCCTGACCTACCTCCGATGCCTTGCATTGCGTGGGACGTTGCGGAGGACTAAGGACAACCGCCTGTTGCGGATCGATTATCATCCATGCTTGCCAAGCTTTTGAATCTGCGCAAACGCGCCCCCGAATTCGTGCCCGCCATGGAAGAAGGCCTGCGGGTCTATGCCATCGGCGACATCCATGGCCGGCTCGACCTACTCGACATGCTTCTTCCCCGGATCGAGGCGGATCATGCCTCACGCCCTCCGGCCGAACGGCACATCATCTTCCTGGGCGACCTGGTCGATCGCGGCCCCGACTCGGCGGGCGTGATCGAACGGGTCCGTGCCCTGTGCGCGGCCGATCCCAACGTGCACTGCCTGATGGGCAATCACGAAGAGATCATGCTGCGATCGCTGGAAGGCGAGGACAAGGCGCTTCGCCTGTTCTGCCGGGTCGGCGGCCGTGAGACGATGATCAGCTATGGCGTGACGCCCGAGGAGTATGAACGCCTCGACTATGCCGAGGTCACCGAGCGACTGAACGCGGTTGTCCCGGCCTCGCACCGCGACTTTCTGGCAGCGCTGAAAGAGATCATGGTGCTGGGCGATTATGTCTTCGTCCATGCCGGCGTCCGTCCCGGCGTTGCCATTGCCGATCAGAAGCTGGCTGAAACCCGCTGGATTCGCGATGCCTTTCTCGAACATCGCGGCGTTCTGGAGAAGGTTGTGGTCCATGGTCATACGGTTGCGGACGAGGCCGAACTCTTGCCGCACCGCATCGGAATCGACACCGGGGCCTATCAAACCGATCGCCTGACCGCGTTGATGCTGGAGGGAAGCCAGCAGGAGATATTTTCCACCTGAGGCCTCTTTACCGAGGCGAAACGTTTGCCGGGGCATTCCCTAGACCGGCAAAGCGCAGTATAGCCGCAAAGCGGTGAAGCAATGTTGCGTTGCCGCATCAGTATGGGAGCATAAGAGCTCCATACTCGTTGGTGGGGTTGCCATGGTACGGCTAACGTGCCATGGCCCCGCTGACAATTTTAAGGGAGTTCGACATGCGTCTTGGGAAGTATCTCGTCGCCGCTGCCGCCGTTTCGATGACCGTTGCTCCGGCGATGGCTGCGAATCCGGCTGCTAGCCTCTCGGTTTCGAAGTCGGTTCGCGCTTCGGCTCCGGCCGCCAAGAAGAACGGCCTGGCCGGTGGTGGCATCCTCGTCGCCGTTCTGGCGGCTGCTGCCGTCGTCGCCGGCATCGTTGTCGTTGCCGACTCGGACGATTCGGCCGACAGCAACTAAGTTGCTTCAGCCTCACGGCTGAAAGGAATAGCGGCCTTCGGGCCGCTATTTTTTTGCCTGTTGTCCATGATTTGCGGCGATGGCGCGGAATGAAGCCCGCAGCGGGGGCATTTTTGCCCTTTGGCGAGAAGGCTATAGATCCTTTAACGCAGCCGAAGAATGACAGCAGAGGGCATCGTAAGAAGAGTTCCTAAGACTCCTCCTAGAGGTGTACTCAACCACCTCTAGAGCCTACCTACAGCGCGCTGTGAAGCCGACATTGCTCCGCCCCTTTCACAATGATGGAAACAGGGAGGCAGCGTGAGATTACGCCGATCTATGGCTCAAACGAAAATGGTGAAGCGCGGCTTGACGTGATCCCGAGGACGCCATCCTCGCGCAAATTACGTGCTGGACGATGGCAAACGCTGCACTTGGCGGGCAGACCATCGTAGCTCCGACTGAAAAACGGATCAGATCGAACGTTGGATGCGCCTTGGGCGCCAGACATCTAAACCGAGGCCGCTTTATTTTGCGAGGCCCTCGAATCGCGGGCGGCAGGCACTGCGGCGAGATTGGCAGAAGAACGACGCTGCTCGAATTCGATTTAGCATCGACGCCCCCGTCTCACTTTTGAGACAAGCACCTCACCCTTCAAACGACCACCAAATTGGCTTCCCCCAGAACCACAAACGAAGATCGCCGAAGCCCTGGAGGCTCCGGCGATCCTTATTCTTCAACGGAAGAGCCGCGTGGCGGCCGATCGGCTCAGCGCCGCGATGGTACGCCGGGGGCACCACCGGGGACCGCGCCGGGCGCGCCGCCGCCCATCATCGACTGCTGCGCCTGCATCTGACGGAGGACCGCCTCAGGGATGAAGTCGATCAGCTCGACGTCGAACACCAGCTCCGAATTGGGCGGGATCGCACCGGCAGCCTTGTCGCCATAGCCAAGCTTGGCAGGCAGCCAGAAACGATACTTCGCACCCTTCGGCATCAGCTTGAGCGCTTCGGCAAAGCCGGGCAGCACACCCGACAGCGGCATCGGCGCCGGCTGCTGCGACTTGTCGAACACGGTACCGTCGATCAGGCGGCCGGTATAGTTGATCAGCGCCACGTCGCTGGCGGTCGGATGCGGACCGCCCTGACCAGGCTCGATCACCTTATACTGGAGCCCCGAGGCGGTCGTCACCACGCCCGCACCACGCGCCTCGCGCACCAGCGCAGCGTCGCCTTGGCGTGCCAGCAGCGCGGCGAGCACGATAGCAGCAGCCACCGCCACCCATATCCAGACCAGATAGGAACGCCGAACGGGACGAAGGGGAACAGCGGTTACGGACATGCCTGGTTCTCGCTCTGTGCGTTGGCGTTCGAGGAAGGGCGCTCAAAGCGCGAGTCGATCCGATCCCGCGAATCGACTGCCATGACGATCGCGATCCCGCGCCGACCTGCCAGGAGCAGGCCAGTCACGGGATCAAGCGATCATCCGGCGATTACCGCGCCCCGTCGCGCTCGGCGCGCTTGCGCTCCAGCTTGCGGGCACGACGCACGGCCGCCGCACGCTCGCGAGCGCGCTTTTCCGAGGGCTTCTCATAGTGGCGGCGGAGCTTCATCTCGCGATACACGCCCTCCCGCTGCAGCTTCTTCTTGAGCGCGCGAAGGGCCTGGTCCACATTATTGTCGCGAACGATGATCTGCATAAAAACGAATTGCTCCGGCAAAACAGGATAAAGCGGCCGCAGAACACTGTGGCCGCATCGTTGGGCGCTCCTAGCAGGCACACCGGCCCAACACAAGCCATGGCAGTGCAATTTGCATCCCCTGCCCCAACAGACCGGCCCCGCCGCGGATGGCCCGTCCCAGCATGACAGCAAAATTCATCCGGACGCCATGCCCCTGTGATGTCGGCACCGATACAAGGCGCATCGTCCGGTGGGCCTCCCGTCCCATCGGGCACCGTTCACGTCATTTCCGCACGCTTCTCCCCCGAACGCGCGGAAATTCCGACGCGACGCCTCCCCGTCGCCGCGTCCTGCCCCGGTCCGCGCTCCCACCGGACCGGGGCCTCTTCCCACGGGGCGCCCGACATGGCTAAGGCACGTCGCATGACCGCGCCTGCCTCTTCGCCGAACCTGCCGCTGACGCTGTACAACAGCCTGACCCGTGCACTGGAGACGTTCCAGCCGATCGATCCGGCCAATGTCCGCGTCTATTCCTGCGGACCGACCGTCTATAACTATGCGCATATCGGCAATCTGCGCGCCTATGTCTTCACCGACACGCTGTCGCGCGTGTTGCGGTGGAAGGGCTGGCCGCTCACCCATATCATCAACATCACCGATGTCGGCCATCTGACCTCCGACGCCGATGCCGGCGACGACAAGATGGAGGCCGCCGCCAAGAAGAGCGGCCAGGATATCTGGTCGATTGCCGCGCATTACACCACCGCCTTCAAACAGAATCTGAAGGATCTGGGCATTGCCGCGCCGACGCGCTTTCCGCTCGCGACCGAGCATGTCCCGCAGATGATCGAGTTCGCCAAGGCCATCGAGGCCAAGCATTGCTATCGCCTGCCCGACGGCCTGTATTTCGACGTGACGACCGTGCCCGATTACGGCCGTCTGGCGCGGCATCAGGATGACGAGGGCGAAAGCCGGATCGATCCGGTCGCGGGCAAGCGGCATCCGGCCGACTTCGCCATCTGGCGATCGTCCGCGCCCGGTGAGAATCGCCAGATGGAATGGGACAGCCCCTGGGGCCCCGGCGCACCCGGCTGGCACCTCGAATGCTCGGTAATGAGCAAACAATATCTGGGCGAACAGTTCGACATCCATACCGGCGGCATCGATCACCGCGAGATTCATCATCCCAATGAGATCGCGCAGAATCAGGCGCATGGCTGCACGGCGAACACCGGCGCCAATATCTGGATGCACAACAACTTCCTGGTCGACCGTACCGGCAAGATGTCCAAGTCGTCGGGCGAGTTCCTGACGCTTCAGGCGCTGATGGATCGCGGCTTCCACCCGCTGGCCTATCGCCTGATGTGCCTTCAGGCGCATTACCGGTCGGAAATGGAGTTTGGCTGGGACGGGCTGGCCGCCGCGCAGGTGCGGTTGAAGCGGCTGGTCCAGACGGTCGAGGGCCTTCGCAGCCGTGCCGATGCCGCCAGCAAGGGCGATGCCACGCCCTATCGTGAGCGGCTGGACGCGGCCTTGTCCGACGATCTGGCGACCCCGCGCGCCTTGCCCGTGCTGGACGAGATGCTGGGCGACAAGAAGCAGTCCTCCGATGTCCGGCTGGCCGCGCTCGCCGATTTCGATGCCACGCTGGGGCTGCAACTGACGACGCTGACCCGCGCCGATCTGCGCACGCGGCCCAAGACGGCCACCGTCGATGAGGCAACGATCGAGGCCCAACTCGCCGAACGCCGGGCGGCGCGTGCGGAAAAGGATTTCGCCAAGTCGGACATGATCCGCGACTCGCTGCTCGCCGCGGGGGTCGAGGTGATGGACGGCGATCCGCTCGGCTGGGACTGGAAGCCGGTGCTGCCGGAGGGCTGAAACCCTCCGACCGTCAGCGCCGGCTGCGCGGCGAACGCATTCGCAGGCCGATGAACAGGATGGTCGGCCAGAACAGGGTGTTCGCGGTGTCGCCCAGCGTGTCCGGCCAGCGCCATGATCCGTAATGCAGCCGATCCAGAATCTCATTGCCCGCCTGCGCGATCGCGACGCAGGCGAGCGGGATCGGCGTGGCCAGCGACTTGCGGGTCAGGATACGGGCCAGAAACAGCACGGCCATGCCGGCATGAACATGCAGCAGACTGTCGGCCATGCCGGTTCCATCGCCGATCCACTGGATGAATTGGGCATAGCGCGCAGGGATATCCATGGGCGCCCCTTGCCGTGACCGAAACGGACATACAATCTTAAAGCGGATTGCCCCCGCTTTTCCGCCCCGCCGACGCGCCCAAATGCGAAAGGCCCGTGAGTGACCGGGGTCTCACGGGCCCGTCTGATGAGACGGTCAGGAAAATCCGGATGGCATGATCTGGATGGCGTCGATGTCCTTGCCGTGACGGAGATGCACGCCCCCTAACCCCGCGTTAGAAGCTGCTCCAATCGTCCTCATCCTGCTTCAGCGCGAGATTGCCCTGCGAAACGGGGGCGGCGCGGCGCATCGACGACGGTGCAGCACGACGCGGCGCGATGGCCGGTGCGGTATGCCCCATCTCCGCCCCGTCGATCCGGAAGCGGGCGATCTGCTCTTCCAGCGAGCGCGTTTCGCCCGACAGCGCACGCACGGCGGCGGTCACTTCCTCGACCATCGCGGCATTGGCCTGGGTCACCCCATCCATATCGGTGATAGCCAGATTGACCTGATGGATACCCGTCGCCTGTTCCGAGGCATCACCAGCGATCGAGCTGACCAATCCCGAAATCTCCTGCATGCCCGTCGCGATCAGTCGTAGCGACTCGTCGGTGCGGTTGGCGAGTTCGACGCCGCTGCGCACCCTTTCCACCGTAGTGGTGATCCGGGCGCTGATGTCGCGCGCCGCCTCGGCCGAACGCTCGGCCAGGGCGCGCACTTCGGAGGCGACCACCGCGAAGCCCTTGCCCGCATCGCCCGCGCGCGCCGCCTCGACCCCGGCATTGAGCGCCAGCAAATTGGTCTGGAAGGACAGCCCGTCGATCACCGCGATGATCTCGGCGATTTCGTTGGAGGACCGCTCGATATCGCCGATCGCCGAGACGGTGCGGCGCACCACCTCTTCGCTCTTGGCGACGTCGCCGGTCGCCTTGCGCACGATCGACTCGGCCGATTGGGCCTTGTTGGCGGCGGCGGTGACCGACTGCGCGATCTCGCTCATCGCGGCGGAGGTTTCCTCGATGCTGGCGGCCTGCTGCTCGGCGCGGCGGGCCAGATCGTCGGCGGCCTGGTTCATCTCGACCGCACCGCTGGCGATCCCCGTGGCGTTGACTCGCACCGCCGCCAAGGCAGCCGCCAGACGGGACACAGCCGCGTTGAAGTCCCGCTCGATCGCCGCATAAGAGGCGGGGAAGCCCGACAGCTTGGGCGTCAGGTCCGAATTGGCGAGTTGGCCCAGCGCGTCGCCGATGCGATCGACGACCTGCTGCTGCTCGGCATCCGCCTGCGCCTTGGCCACCGCGGTATCGCGGAACACGACCACCGCGCGCGACATGCTGCCCAACTCGTCACCCCGCTCGGCATCGGGCACGGTCACGTCGTTACGACCGCGTGCCAACTGGTCCATCACGCCGGTCAGATTGACGATGGGCCGCCCCAGGATGCGCGACAATAGGATCGACATTGCCAGCGCAATGCCCATGACAGCCAGGCCGCCAATGCCAAGGCTCCATTTGCTGGCCACCACGGCGGCCTTGCGGGTCTCCCGGGTCGCCTTCATCGCCTCAATCGTCCGGGTGCGAAGATCGCGGAGCGGCTGCAGGATCGCCGTCACCCGCACCTGCGCGGAATGGCCGCGAAGCCAGTCCTGTGCCCCGTCACGATCGGTCCGCGACCGCTCGATAATCGGATCGCCGACCGCCCGGCGCCAGGATTCCATGCGCGCATGCGAGGCGGCGACTTCCGCGCGTGCCTTGGGATCTTCGATCAGCAGCGTGTTCAGCGCGGCGGCCGCCTGTGTCTCCGCCTCACGCGATTCATAATATTGCTTCAGATAGTCTTCGTCCCCCGTGATGAGGAAACCGCGCATCTGGCTGTTTTCCCGCTGAACCCCACCTTCCATCTCCAGCGAGGCCGCATAGATTTCCTGCGACCGCCCGTTGGCGACCGTCGTCCCTTCGATCCGCGCCAAGGCCCACCACAAGACCGCGATCATCGCCAGCACGGACAACAGGACGAGCGCGAAGGCGAGCCCGATCTTTTTGGGTATCGGCAACGACAATAGCATGAAAGGCCCCGGACAACCCGGAAGCCCTATGCCCCCGGTTTGCGCGGAGGATTAGCTATCGAAACGCCAACAGATCGTTAAAATCCCGCGAAATGAGGTCTTTAACGAATGTTATCTTGCCCGAGCGGTGTTTCGGCGGTGTCGATCAGCGCGGGATGATCGGGACGCGGTGCCCCCGGCGGAATCGTGGCGATCTCCGCCGCGACGGCATCGGCCCGCGCCGAGGATGACGGGTGGGTCCGGCTGCGAAATATCCCGCCATCGACCTCGCCGCCATGCTCACGCCAGAAGCGGACCGCATCCTGCGGATCATAGCCGGCATTGCGCATCAGGTGCACGCCCAGCAGATCGGCCTCCGTCTCGGTCTGACGGAACAGGCGGCCATTGCGGCCGAACTCCGACAGGAGACCCCGCTTGACGCCAGCGGCATCCAGCCTTTCGCGGTGGCGCAGAATGTTGTGCGAGAATTCATGCCCCACCACGACCGCAATCATCCGGTCGTCGAAGCGTTCGAAGAAGCGCGAGCCGATCTGGACGATATCCCCGTCCGCCGACGCGGTCAGGCCCGGCCCCATCAGCATTTCGAAGCGCGACCGGCATCCGGGTTGCGCCGCCACCGTCACATCGCGCCGCTGGCCATGACGCAGCACGGTCAGGCGCAGTGGCCGGTCCGCCGGTTCGGCCGCGATCTGACGTTGGACGGCGTCGCGGGTCGCGGTATCAGCCCGCTCGCGCCCAGCCGCCTGGACGGTCAGGGCGCGGCCATTCACCGCCTCGATGCTGTCATTGGCGGCGATTCCCGCCTTGGCCGCCGCACTGCCGGGCACGACCGCCTCGACCGCGATCGGCCCTTCGAAGCCAAAGATCGCGGGCAGACCTTTACGCACCGCCGGGTCATATTGGTCGATCGCATGGATCACCAGGCCGGGCGTGGGCGCGCGGTCCTTGCAGATGGGGGCATTGGCCGTGGCCAGCCGCCAGGCAATCGTCGCCAGCCGCAGATCGGCGTCACGCATCGCCCCGAACAGCGCCGCATCGTCCGTATCGATGGCTGAGGCAGATGCGGCGACCGGTACCGAACGGACGGGAGCCGCCGCCGGCGCCTGGGGCGGAACGGCGAACAGGAAAGCGGACAGGGCGATCACCGCCGACGACAGGATGAAGGGACGCGACATCGCGCATGGTGCTACCCGTTCGGGCGACGAACCGCAAAGCCGGTCGCCGCAACCGCCAACGGCTGGGCGCAAACTCGTATCATGCGCAACAAAGGGCGCGACTTCGGGGGGTAAAACGCCAACTTCATTGCGTATGGCCCCGAATCGGCGCATGGCGCTATTTTCACGGAAAGCAGATAGAGAGCAGGACGATCATGGCCGCGAACTGGGCCCCCAACAGCTGGACGAGCGCCGAAGCCCGGCAGCTCCCCGAATATCCCGACGCCCAGGCGCTGGACGCCGCGACGCGTACGCTGTCGAGCTATCCCCCGCTGGTCTTTGCCGGCGAGGCGCGCAACCTGACCGCCGAGTTGGCCGAAGTCGCGGCGGGTCGTGGTTTCCTGCTCCAGGGCGGCGACTGCGCCGAGAGCTTTGCCGAGCATAGCGCGAACAATATCCGCGACACCTTCCGCGTCATTCTGCAGATGGCGGTCGTCCTGACCTTCGCCTCGAAGCTGCCGGTGGTGAAACTGGGTCGCATGGCCGGTCAGTTCGCCAAGCCGCGCTCAGCCAATACCGAGGTCGTGGATGGCGTCGAGCTGCCCAGCTATCGCGGGGACAATGTCAACGACATCGCCTTCACGCCCGAGGCGCGCATTCCCGATCCGCAGCGCATGCTGCGCTCCTATGCACAATCGGCGGCGACGCTGAACCTGCTGCGCGCCTTCGCGCAGGGCGGCTATGCGAACCTGCATCAGGTACATCGCTGGACGCACGACTTCATGGGCCGTAGCCCCTGGGCGCGGAAATATAGCGAAATGGCCGATAGGATCGGCGAGGCGCTGGACTTCATGGCGGCGTGCGGCATCGATCCCGCCTCCGTCCCGCAGCTGGCGCAGACCAGCTTCTACACCAGCCATGAGGCGCTGCTGCTTCCTTATGAGCAGGCGCTGACCCGGCAGGATTCGCTGACCGGCGACTGGTATGACACCTCGGCGCATTTCCTGTGGATCGGCGACCGGACGCGGTTCGAGGGCTCGGCGCATGTCGAGTTCCTGCGCGGCATCGGCAACCCGATCGGCGTGAAGTGCGGACCGAGCCTGGAGCCCGAGGCGTTGCTGCGGATGCTCGACACGCTTAATCCGGGCCGCGTGCCGGGGCGGATCACGCTCATCACCCGCTATGGCCATGACAAGATCGAGGCGCATCTGCCCAAGCTGGTCCGCGCCGTCACGCGTGAGGGCCATCCGGTGGTCTGGTCGTGCGATCCGATGCACGGCAACACGATCAAGGCGGCGACCGGCTATAAGACGCGCCCCTTCGACCGCATCCTGGCCGAGGTGCGCGGCTTCTTCGCCGTCCACCGCGCCGAGGGGACCCATGCCGGCGGCATCCATGCCGAGATGACCGGCCAGAACGTCACCGAGTGTACCGGCGGCGCGATCGACGTAACCGAACAGTCGCTGGCGGACCGTTACCACACGCACTGCGACCCGCGCCTCAACGCCGGGCAGAGCCTCGAAATGGCCTTCCTGCTGGCTGAGATGCTCAACGAGGAAATGGCCGAGCGCCGCAAGGCCGCGGCCTGACCGGACCAACGGGGCGGGGTGACGATCAAAGGTCACCCCGCCCTTTTTACATTTATGACGTTTTCCGGGGGAGAGCGCTTGACGCCCTCCCCCACCCCCGCTAACAGCGCCCCTCCACCGCACACGGCCCCTTCGTCTAGCGGTCTAGGACGTCGCCCTCTCACGGCGAAAACACGGGTTCGAGTCCCGTAGGGGTCACCAGCACCCGCCAGAATGGCGGATTTGCGCGGTTTAGGCGGTCTTCATGGACGCTTTACCCATCCTTGTGTACAAAGGATGCGTACAAAGTGATCCGTATGGCCACCCCTTTCAAAGATCCTCGCACCGGCATTTTCTACTTCCGATCTTGACCACGTTAACCTTTGTCCACCTAGCCTAAAAAACCTTTCGAAGACTGAAGCTCACAATCCTACCGAGCGGATCCAGGTAGGCCGATTGATAGCTCAGCGGTGTTACTCCAGTCCGGTCTTGGACTTGGGGGCGTGTATTGAAAATATTGGCGATCCCGAAAGTGACCCGAGTTCCTTTTAGCCATTGAGATGCTTTGGAATCGCCAAAACGGTCATTAAGATTTGCGAACAGGTTGATGTTCACAGTCGCCAGATTAGAGAAGATAAGATCGTCGGCGCCGTCACCCAGGCCACTCATGGTAGTTCCGCTTTGCCAGTTGGCTACCACCCGCACACCTAAACCTTTTTTGAAAATGCCTGCCTGTAATTCGAGTCGGTGACGACGCGTGCCGCCGAGGACGTCGGTCGCTGCCCCGTTCAACAGATCGAGTTTTGGCAAATCCTGACGGACGATAATGTCGTCTCGTAATTGTAGGGTATAATAGAGATTAAGATAGAGCCGGCTTGTTAGATTTTCAAATCTCCGAGCTATGGCACTTCCCGGTTGAACCATCGCGACCATTGTACCGGCTGGAACAGCCGCTCGCGCCTCCGACTCACTTGAGTAAGTTCGCACTGGTGCGCTTCGCATCCACGGCTCGACAGCCCCTAAAGGTCGGACAAAGTTGAGGCCCCACCGCACCTGTTCTTGGTCGGATCGCTCGAAATTCAGCGGCGTGCTGTCGATCTGCAAAAGCCGGCCGTCAACGCCGCGCGTGAACCGTTCCGGAAACGCCGCCTCAATGTCCGGTGTCGCGATTGGAAAAGACGCGATCGGGTCGTCTATTCGTGTCTTCAGATATTCGATGCTGAAGGTAAAGTCGGCCTTTGCAAACGGTCTGGTGGTGACTCCCAGCCTGAAAACGTGCCGATCATCGGATCGAAGGTTTGGGTTTCCGCCGAACATCCTCGTAACGTCGGCAATCTCGCGCCGTGTAAAATCGAAGGTGCGAACGTTTGGCGTCACGGTGAGCGGAGCCCCGAGCTGCTCCACTGTCGGTGCCCTCTCTTCGTTCGTAGCCGAGGCTATGATGTTGAGCTCTTCGATAGGCGACCAGTTGAAGCCGTAGCCGAACGTTCGCAAACCGCCGAAGTCAGAGAGCTGTTCGATGGCCAAATTGACGTTTAATGAGAGATTACCTAGCCAGGCCAGTTCCTTCTCACGCCGGCTAGCGATTGGCACGTCCAAGCTCGCCTGTATTGCTCCCCTGTCGCGCAGCAGCTCTGCCCTCTGTTCCACCCCGTTTCGCAACGACCTACTGCTGAAGTTGCGGGTGTCACCACCGACGCGGACACTCGTCGCGATCGGGCCAGCTGGCAATTCGAGAAGCGATCCGCTCAGCACCAGATCAGCGTTGAGTAGCGAGTTTACCGATCTCGCCTCGTCTTTTGTTTCAAGTTCGATGCCAGTATCGATCAAAGTGTCAGCGGTGCTACGATCATAATTGCCGGTAAAGGACCAAAGCCACTTCCCGAGCCGCCCGCCTAGCGTGGTTCCCAGGTGAGCAGCACGTGTATCGGTGTTACCCAACAACGGTCCTTGTGAGCCGAGTCCCAAGCGGCTTTGGCTTCTATTCCTCTCGAAACGACCGTTCAGCGTGGACGACACATTGTTCAGCAGATTACCGCTGGCCAGTCCGTTCAGCGCCAATCGCTCTGTCTCCGGTAGTAGAGTACGAAATCTACCTGCATCCAGATTGTTACCGATCTGTGCTAAACCTCTGTCACTCTCCAGCAGGGCCGTTGACCGATTGTATTCCGCACTGAGATCATATCGTGTGTCTCCCTGGATAGCGAAATAATTGGCTCCAACGCGAGCAGTGTCATAGCCACCGTCCGTTGGCAAAGATGAACCAAATTGACCGATTTTTGAACGGAATCGCTCAAAGGTGACGATATTCACCACCTTCTGATCCGCTCGGTAGCCGTATTTCAGAGCCAGTTCCTCGGGAAACACCTCCATCCGCTCGATCGCCTCGGTCGGAATTTCAGCTATCTCCGTGAAGCTCGATACGCGCCGCCCGTTCAACAGCGTGACGGGGTTGCCTTGATCCCCACGACTGCTTGTTACCTGCGGCCCCAGCGCCTGTATGAGCTCCCCGATATTGTCAGATCCGTAGGCATTGATGTCGAGCGAACTGAACGTGCGTTCCGGTGGAATGTCCCCGATCACCGAACCCCTAGGGCGCCGCCCCGAAACAAGGATGTCCCCATCACTCATAGGCGTCGGGACGCTGGCGGTTGGCGTTGGCAGTTGGGGTGCTTCCGACTTTTTGGACGGAACCAGGTCGCCCTTGAATTGCTTTTCGAGCTCCCGCTGGATATCGGACGGTAGGGGGTTGCCGTTGTCGTCAAGGAACTGAGACGGTGGAGGCGAGGCTTTGGCCGGCTTGGTTTGAGTGTCACCGGCTATAGGCGGCTGAGCCGAAGGAAGATTCTGCAAAGCAATCGGTGCTGCCGTTACGGTCCCGCTCACTAGGGCCGCGACTGCCCCAAATCCCACCACCACGATTTTCATTGGCTGGAGCCACCCCCGTACCACTGATCTGTCGCGATCCAGGCCAGGAAGTCGGCACTTAATGCCTGGATACCATCCGACTCCTTATCGTGCCCAGTCCGAGTAAGCAGCCACCGTTCAATCGGCTGACCACGCCGGACGGCTACCGCCAGTTCAGCGACGATAGCGGGGTTTCCCGTTCGCTTGACAAGGAAATCGTAGAAAGCGGAGGCCATCGCATAGAATTTGGGCGTTTCGTCGGACACCGCCTCAAAGGCGCGCATCGTGCCGTCAGGCGAAACGGGAATCGACTTCGCCGCCATCTCGGGGTGAGTCATCGTTAAAAATCTCTGCAACGGTATTAAAGTCTTCTCTTGGGCGTAGCGAACCGCCGCGCGACGCCGAACTAGCCGCAGTTCTTCTCCTTCAAAGGCCACAGCCGCCATTTCATCGAGCCAATCGGGTGCATCGCCACCATATTGGTCCGCTCTTGTGCTGGGCACGAGATAACGGACAAAAAGGTCATGCCCGATTTCATGACGCAACAAGTAGGCAGGAGGCGGTGTCGAGCGACCGTCGGCGCTTTTCCTGAATTGCCAGACATACGTGGGCTTACCACTCGCCGACAGGCTACCCCAACGTTCAGAACTGCTACTTGCGTCGACAATATCGAACTGAACGTCAGGAAGCGCCAGAACCGTTCTCGCCGCTTGCTGTGCAGCCCTTCCCTCCCGGATAGCTGTTTGCTGATCTCCCGGATTGACACGCACGTGCCCGAAGACAGCACTCACTTCTGGTTCAACGTCAGAAGCGACTTTCGGAAAGAAACCTGCCGGGTTCGCGAGCGCCATCAACGTGACGGCGATCCGAAGACTGGGCATACGTCACGACTTGCGCGTTGCGGAAAACGGCACGGTGGCAACGCCTTCAATAGTCACTGTGCCGGACATGGTTGGCTTTATGGCGTCAACCTCAAGCGCGAAACTCAGCTTGGGTTTCGATTCCATACTAAAAGAGACAGACCGTCCAGAAACGACCACCCCACTCAACGGGTGCCATTTGACACCATTGGGCGACATATACCTTCCGGACCAGTTGCCCCCTTCAGCCGTGAACTCGAAGGTCCACTCCTTCTGTAGAAGGCTTCCCGTCCAGACTCCGCTCGCACTGCTCGGGGCAACGTTCTGAATCTCGGTCCACGTCGCAGATGAAGGCCCGGATGTGATAGCCAACGCCAGAGCGATCGACGCTGCGATTGCACGTCCTGAAAAGACCATGACATCACCAAAAATTGCAAAAGGGGAGCGACCTCTGAAGCAGAGGTGCCCCCCCAAACAACGTATGAAGGGTCAATTATACCTGACCGTCCTGCGGGAAGCATAGAACGCCTTCGACGGGGCCGTCTCCGGCATCGACGATCACAGGGATGCATACCGCCTGCTTCGACACGGTTGGGGTAGTTGCCGCATGAATGGCCGTGCTCGGCACGGCCAATGAGGACAATATCGTTGCGAGGAGTGCAATGCGCTTCATGACCTTCTCCCGGTTGGAAACAAATACGCAACATGGCTAATCGCTTAGCCAGAGTGTAGCACATTCCTAAATAAAAAGGGTGTCAACCTCATACAGTCATAATGGATCAAATATTTCTGAATTTGTGGTATGGGCGTCGCGATTGACTGCTACTACATCGTTTGTGTTGCTGGCCTCAATCATGCTGCTTCCATCAACGTCCGGAAAACGGTCAAATCGGTCAGTTCCGGTGCTGGCGCTCAGCTCATGGCTTTTCACCCCGCACACTGTAACAAAATCCCATGCTCAAACCCTTTATTATATCTGATACGAAAATCATGATCTTTGCATATCAGACCGTTGCTGATGATTGCTGCCTTAGCCGTACTGACGCTGGCTACCGTCGCTAGGTGTTTGATGCCACGGTTTGATGTTGAGATCCTTTCGTTGGAATGGAAGGAAGCCGTATGGGACAGGTTCGTCACGGGTACGCGACGACCACGCACGCCGTCCGAGCAGCAATACAGCGATCGCAAGCTTCGCTCGCGGCGCTGAGCCGTGAGCTGGGGATCAACCCGAAGACGGTGGCGAAGTGGCGCAAGCGGGCGACGGTGGAAGATCTGAAGACCGGGCCGAAGGCTCCTCATTCAACGACCCTGTCCGAGGCCGAAGAGGCAATGGTTGTGGCGTTCCGCCGCCACACGCCGCTGCCGCTTGATGACTGCCTCTACGCATTGCAGCCGTCGATCCCGCACCTGACGCGGTCAGCGCTGCATCGGTGCCTCCAGCGACACGGTATCTCCCGCCTGCCAGATGTCGAAGGCGGCAAGCCGAAGCGCCAGCGCTTCAAGGGCTATCCCATCGGCTTCTTCCACATGGATATAGCCGAGGTGCAGACAGCCGAAGGCAAGCTTTACCTGTTCGTCGCCATTGATCGCACGAGCAAGTTCGCAGTCACCCAGTTGGTCGACAAGGCCGACAGGCGAACCGCGTGGGAGTTCCTCGAGCATCTGTTGAAAGCCGTGCCCCGTCGGCACGGCAAACCGCCTTCCACGGCCGCAACAATCCGGTCCCGCAGATCACGCAATAGAGCTCGACCCATTCGTGCCAGCCTCCTTCGCCAGCACGGATCGTGAATCAGAAAACGCTCACCGTATGGGTCCCCGACGATTCAGTTCGGCCGAAAAACGCTTTAATGGGTCTGGCAGCGTCGATCGGGCTACGTGCCACCGCACCGCTTGGAACATTGACCGGCGTGCGATGGCTGTTCGTGCTGACCGAAACGCTTGGAACGCTGGTCAGCGTCCTAGCCTTCCTGTCCCGCAAGCTACGCGGGCGATAGGAAGATCATAAGGACCATGCCGCGCCGATCCTGATGGTTCGAGGTTGCAAGGGCGTCCACTGCGTTCGCCTCATATAGGCCAGCGGATTGCCCACGGCGAAGCGGTTGCCCGCGACATCAAGCAGGTTGGAGACATCGAGGGTCAGCGTCCTGTGTCGGTGGGTCCAGGCTAGTCCCATATCCGCCTGCGCATAATCGCCCTGCGGCAGATGGAGCGGCCCGACACCGACCCACGAGCGTCCCGCATAGCGAACTGAGCCGCGCAGCAGGAGGTCGTCGCCGGTGGCAAGCGACCATCGCCGGTCCAGCGCTACCCGCGTCGAAACCGCCGGAGTGTTAGGAAGAGCCTGCTGTCGGCCGCGGACAAAGGGCGGAGCAGGATCGGTCAAGACGCTGCGGGTCAGGACGAGCGCGCCGGTCAACCGAATGTTCCAGGCGGGCCGCCACTGCGCCGTCGTCTCCAGCGACCAGACTTGCCCATCGCCGATATTGGTGGTGTGCGGTCCCGCCATCCCGTAAAGGTCCGCCTGGATGCTACGCCAACTCGCGAAGGACAGCGCGGTTTGCCCGTGGAAGCGCGATGCGGGATCGCCGAACCGCAGGCCCGCTTCGATGGTGTCCAGCGTGTCGGGTCGGAACACGACATAGCCATCATCCGGCGATATGTCATCTGGATCGACCGACATTTCGGTGTCCAAGCCATAACCACCGACGCGCAGCCCGCGCTGGTAACGGAGATAGCCGGTCAGGCCGGGCTTCCAGTCCCAGCGCAGGGCGGCACTGGGCAAAAAGGTCACGTCGCCGCCATTGGGCACCTCCACCGCGAGCCCCTGCTCGCGCCCGCCGGGCAGGATGGTGGTGCCCGAAAAGTCGAGATAGGTCGCGCGCAAACCCATGGTCGCCATCAGCCCATGCCCCAACGCCAGAGTCGCTTCGCCGAACAGCGCCACGTCGACCACGCGGTTGCCAATACCGCGCAGCACCGTCCCGCCATCGCGACCCACGGTTGAATGGGTCAGCCAGTCGTCGCTGACCGTGGCATAACTGCCCAGTACGAAACCGTTGCCGCTGTCGCGGTGCCGGGCCAGGCGCAGTTCTCCGGTCAGGACCCGCGAGCTGCTTGCCGTCTCCAGCGCGGTGGCATCGCGCACCAGCCCCGCCGCATCATAGCGCGCCATGACGTTGTTCCTGACCAGTGACAGCGCCGCCGTCAGCGTCTGTCCCCCGGCGCTGCGACGCTGGACCGTGACCGAGCCCATTCGAAAGTCGTTCGACGACGGCTCCGCGACCGGCACCGCACGGGTCAACGGCGGGGCCGCGCCATCGACATATTGGGCATCGCGATTGTCGATCCGCTGATAGACGCCGCCGATATCGATCGTCCAGACATCGCTGGGGCGGATGCGCAAGGTGGCCCGGCCACCGCCCACGTCGCTGCGGTTCACGCCTTTCCCGCCCCGAAGCGTATCGTCGATATAGCCCGGCGTGCGCGATCCATAGCTCAGGATGCGCAGCGCGACGCTGTCACCCATTGGCGCGTTAAGGACCGCCATGGCGTCGCCGCCGGCCCCGCCATGTGCGATCCCCGTCGCCCCCAGGCCGACCGCACCCGACCAGCGCCCCAGTTCCGGCGGTTTGGGTGTGACGCGCATCACCCCGCCCAGCGCCCCCGTGCCGTAGAGCGTACCTTGCGGCCCCTCCAGCAATTCGACCGAGGCGATGTCATAGAGCGCGAGGTTCGGATCGGGCGCGCTATAATTAAGCTGAACTTCGCCCAGATACTGACCGACGGTCGCCTGGCTGCCGCCCACGAAACTGCTGTCGGCGATCCCCCGGACGAACAGCTTCTCGCGCCCCGGCCCCAAGCTCGTCGTCGTCAGCACCGGCAACAAATTCGCCAATGCGCGAGTGTCGGCATGCCCCCCGCTACCGATCGTCAGATCGTCGGCGGTCAACATATGGGCGTAACCGGGATAACCGTCGATCGGGACGCCGCGCTTGCTGGCCATCACGACAATCTCCGCCCCGACGACCGGAGGCGGAGGCGGATCGTGGCGCGGCGGCGGGGGTGCGGGATCGACGACGTGAGGAGCGCGCTCGATCCGATAGACCTCGGACGCGGTCCGCACCGCGACCAGGCCTGTACCTGCCAACAGGCGGGCAAGCGCCTGTTCGACGGTCATGCGGCCCCGGATGGGTGCACGCAAACGGCGCTGTGCCAGGATCGGGTCGGTGCCCGCCACGCTGACACCGCCTTGCAATCCGACCGTCACCAGGGCGCGAGACAGGGGCACCATCCCAATATCGAACCAGCGCACGTCGCCGCTCGCCGGACCTCGTCCGGCGGCGGCTATCGCAGACAGGATCATCGGGATCGTCACCCCGACGGCATGCAAAGCCCTCACCGTCGCACAAGCTCGTCCGGCATCAGGGGCCCATCCCCGCTCTAGCGCGCCGGGACGAACGACAAACGACCATGGGTCGTCTTCATACGAATAGGCAGTGCCGCCTCGATCTGGCGGCGGAACTGCGATCGGTCAGCGACCTGGAAGATCGCGCTGATCTTCATGCCGCGCAGCGCCGGGTCCACCGAAATGGGCGCGCCCATATAGCGGGACAGGGTGTGTGCAATCGACTCGATCGGCTTGTCGGTGAACACCAATTGCCCGTGCTCCCAGGCCAGCGCCTGATCGGGATCGATCCGCTCGACCGTATCGACCCGCGCGCCCCGCTCCCGGCTGAGCGCCGTTCCGGCTGGCAGCTTCGTGACGACGCCGCCGTCGACTGCGGGCGAGACGGATACCAGCCCCCGGCGGACCGCGACCGCGAAATTGCCCCCTTCATCGAGCACGTCGAATTCGGTTCCCAGCACCCGGACGTCACGCCCCGCCGCCATGACCGTGAAGGGCCGCGCCGCTTCATGGTGCACGTCGAACAAGACCTCGCCGGTCGCAAGCGTCGCTGTGCGCCGGTCATCCTCCAGCTGGACCGTCACCGCGCTGTTGCGGTTGAGGGTCAGCCGTGACCCGTCCGCCAGCGTTACAACCTTCGTCTCCTCGCCGCCGGTGCGATAGGTCTCGCCCGGGGGGTCGATCATCCACGTGATCTGCGGACCGGCCAGCACCGCCACCGCCGCAGCAGCAGCCATGCTCAGAAGTGGGAGCGCCCATCGCCGCGACCGGTCACGCTTCGCGCGCGCCTCGGCTAGGGAATGGACCGCCGCCCTCTCGCTCTGCGCGGCAAGCGGCGCTGCATCGCGCAGATCATCCGCCGCAACCCACAGGTTTTCGACCCTAGCATAGGCGGCGGCATGCGCCGGATCGGACTGAAGCCATGCGAGATGCGCCTCCCATAGCTGTTCGTCCTCGCAATCCTGCAGCCGAACGAACCACTGGATGGCTACCTCGTCCGCATCATCGGTCGTCATTGGTGCCATCGCGCTACCGCCCCGTCCTCCACTGGTCCCCCGATATCATGGACGAAGTCATTCCATGGGCTCCGCAAAATCTTTTGATGTCCGGGCACAGGACTATCGGTCAAGGCGCTGCGAGAGGTGCCGGAGGGCCGACATCATATGCTTTTCGATCAGGCTCCGCGACACGCCCATCCGCTCGGCCACCTGCGCATGCGTCAGCCCGTCGATCTTGTGCAGCCGAAAACTCGTCTGCACTGCCTGGGGCAGGTCGGCAAGCGCGAGACGCATCCGTTGCAATTGATCGCGGGCGATCAGCGCTTCGTCCTGGGGGACCGTGTCGCTGACCTCTTCGCCGCCGACCGAGGCATGATGATGCACCTCGTGCCAGTCGCTGTCTCGCCGGACACGGGCACGGTCCTGCCGCAGACGGTCGAGCAGGATATTGTTGCCCAGCCGATAGAGATAGCCGCCGGGGTGCAGCACCTCGGCATTACCGCGCGCCGAAACGACGCGTAGATAGATTTCCTGGACGATGTCTTGTGCGTCGGCCTCCCCTATCCGGGCCGCGAAATAACGGAGCAGCGCCGCCCTGCGCCCCAGGAAGGCGTCGAGCAGCGCCGTGGACGGCGACGGGGGCGGCACGATGTCGTTCATCGGTGACTTTTGCACGGGTGGTTCAGGATCGGGACGATCGGCTATCATCCCCGACGCGCGCGGCCAATGGAGCGCCGCGCCATCTCCACACGGCCTCCACGGGGTCTCCACAGAAGCGTTCGTTCCCGACGCGGGACGCGCGATGGCGTGGGTCACCGTGCGCCCTGCCAGTCCCGTATCCGCATACGCTCGACGAACAGCTCGCGCCGGGCGAACCGGCGGCCCAGCCAGCGGAAATAGCGGTCCTTCAGCGCGAAGGGTGTCAGATGATAGGCCACCCGCTCCGTGAGCGTCCAGCGTATCGGCACCCGCCGTCGTTCGGACGGACTGCACCAATGAGATGGCGTCATGCGCTGGCGTCCCAGCTTCATGACGCGATGCATGACCTCATGATCTCCTAGGACATAGGGCCAGCGGCACATGTCATAGCCGCCCGCCGCCCGCAGGGCGTCGGTGCGAAAGCAATGCCCCGCCGCACCGACATGGGTCTGCCGCGGCAATAGGAGATTGGCGATACATTGATGCATCGTCATGACGGCTGCCCTGGCTCCAAGGTTGTCCGAGGGCACGAAACAGGCCGACGCCGCAACGGTTCGCCCGCTGCGGTCGTCGAGCAGACGCTCGGCCTGCGCCAGATAGCAAAACGGATAGTAGGTATCGGCATCGCAGGTCGCGACGAACTCCGTTTCCACACGCGTCAGCCCGGCGGTGAAGGCGGCAGTCTGCCCGGGGATCTCGCTTTGGTGCAGGACGACATAATCGATGCCGCGACCGGCCAGGGCGCCATGGCATAGCGCGACCGAACAATCGGTCGAGCCATTGTCGATCAGGATCAGCTTGAACGGCCGCGTCTGGCGGCGAAGCTGCCGCAGCGTCGCGACGATCGTATCGGCTTCGTTGTAGAAGGCCAGCAGGATCGTCCACCTCGGGGCGGTGGCGACACCGGCAACCGGTTTATGCCACCAATCCTCATCAAAGGCGATCGTCTCATCGTCGGGTTCGTATCCTGGCATGCGCCATAGACGAAGACCACGCGCCTCCACCTCAAACCGGTTACGACTTTTCGAATTGCTGGCGTTGAGGTGCCCATTCGACCGCGTCGTCTCCTGATCAGACCGATGGAAATTAAGCGTGCGTGCCGTTGCGGCACCGGCCGAAGGGGGCATTGCGTTGATTGCTGCACCGATGATGGCATTGCTGGCGACGATGTCCTCGCCTTTGCAAGGGACGGTTCCGCCGGCCGGGGATTTCGACGCGGTCTCGATCACCGTCCCGCAGGTCCATGCGTTCGACCCGGCGGACTTCGACCCAGCCCCCACGAAAGAAGGCGCCCCCAACACGGACGATGAAATTGTGGTTACGGCGAGCCGCCACCGAGCGGACGATCCCCTGCGGCAGGTGAATAAGGCATCCTTCGCGCTAACTGAGACGGTGGACCACGCGGTCATGGCGCCGGTCGCCCATGCCTATGAACGCACGACCCCGAAGCCGATCCGAACCGGCTTGCGCAACATGTTCGCCAATCTGCGCGAGCCCGTGGCCTTCGCCAATTTCCTGCTCCAGCTCAAATTCGGCAAGGCGGTGGAAACGGCGGGCCGCTTCGCGATCAACTCGACGCTGGGCCTGGCCGGGGTCATCGACGTCGCGCGCCGGTGCCCGTTCAACCTTCCGCGCCGCCCGAACGGCTTTTCGGATACGCTGGGCTTTTACGGCGTGACGCCGGGGCCCTTTCTATTCGTGCCACTGATCGGGCCAACGACGCTGCGCGACCTGGTCGGCGGTACTGTGGACGGCGTCGCATCGCCGCTGATCATCGGCGGGCCGTTCCGCAACCGGGCTTATATCATCACCAGCAACGTTTTCCGCACACTCGATCGGCGCGCCGAAATGGATGAGGAATTGCGCGCGATGCGCGAGCAACCCGATCCCTATGCAGCACGGCGGGATCGCTATCTCGATCGGCGAGAGGCGCGGGTGCGGCGGTTGAAGGGGCAGGCCGATGGCGAGATATCGGTGGCGGAAACGCCCTATGGCCGGATCGATCCGTCAGCGAACGCCCATGCCTGCTACCATGGCCGAGACCATCGCGAGTGACCGCGACCGTCAAAGCTCCATCTTTTTTCTGATAGACGGATTGCGGAGCCCCCGCATCGACTTCGTCCATCGCACATCACCGCCATGCTTCAGGCGAACGGATGACAGGACGAATGATGCGACTTCTTGCCTTTTGCCTGGCCTCTCTTCTGCTCTCGGCAACGCTGATCCCCAACACCGCGCACGGCCAGAGCTGGCACTGGGATGGATATGATCGCAGTGGGTATCACGACTATCGTGACGGCTATGACGATGGCGGAGCCGACGGGTATCGCGACGGTCATGATGACGGTTACGAGCAGGGGCGTGGCGACGGCTATCATCGCGGCTATGCCGATGCCCGGGACGATGACCGTCCTGTCCACAATCCCTGCCGCGCCCAGGGTGGCGCCGGGGCCCTGCTGGGTGCGGTGGGCGGTGGCCTGGCGGGACATCTGGTCGCAGGACGCCGCGACAAGCTAATCGGAACGGCGCTCGGCGCGCTGGCGGGCGGGGTCGCAGGCGATGCCATCCACCGCCGGGACCGCTGCCGGTAATCGACACCCAATAAGAATAATGTTCCGACCGGTTGAGGTGATCCCCGAGCCATTTCGTCACAGCATCGATGGACGACGCCATCGACAAATATATTACGATACCGGGATTTTATCGACATGCCCAAAGTCTATACCCTGCTGATCCTTTCCATCGTTGCCGCTGGAACTGCCCTGTCGACACCGGCCTCGGCCCAGACAACTATCGGCGGACCCTATATCGTCGGCCGCGTCGGTTCGCTGATCGATTCCGATCTGAAGATGAAGGGACCGAATATGGCGCCGCCCTCAACCTTCCCGGCGAATGTCGACTTCCGGCGCGGCAAGTCGCTGGAGGGCGGCCTGGGCTATGATCTGGGCGGCTTCCGGCTCGAAGCGACGGTCGGCTACACCGCAGCCCGCGCCAATGCCAAGCGCCTTGATAGCGCGTCGCTGGTATCCGATGGTCGGTCCAAGACGCTCAGCCTGGGCCTGGCAGGCTATGTCGACGTGCCGGTGGAAGGCCCGCTCCGTCCCTTCGTCGGTGGTGGTATCGATGTCGTCCGCGTGACCGAACGCCTGTCACGCACGACGCGGGCCGGCGGCCAGGGCAGCTCCATGAACGGGCGCGACTGGGGCCTGCGTTGGCACGCCGATGCGGGTGTCGGCTATTCGTTGAGCGACAGCACCACGGTCGAACTCGCGGGCCGCTACGCGCAGACCACCGGGCTTCAGTTCGCAGCGCGGATGCCGCTCGCCAATGGCGGGACCGTCGCCACCAGCTACAAGCCGAAACTTACGGCTACCTCGATCACCGTCGGACTGCGCCAGCGCTTCTGACGGTGCGGCTGGCGGGCGGACACTCCCTGCCATCCGCCAGCCCCCCTTCTTCATCACCCGAGCCGATCCCGGTGTCCCATGGCCTGTCCCGGGGGCGTATCATGCCCTGTCGGCCGCCCGTTCCCTTCAGACTGGACGTTCGCTTCATGCCGCTGATCTGTTGTGCTGGAACGCCCTTTTGAAAGCTCACTCAGGGCTCCATGACTTTCAAATCGTCAGGCCGACGAAGATGGCCCCCGTCCGGCCACGATCCTGTGCCACCTCGAACGCCTCGTTGATTTGGTCGAGCGGGAAGCGATGGGTAATCAGCGCCTGCGTCTGCAGCGCGCCGCGCGCCACCAGATCGAGCACCTCGACCTGTTCGGCATGGATGTCGTGAAAGGCGAAGCTGGCGCTGGGGATCAGGGTGATCTCTGACATCTGGATGCGCTGCCATTCCAGCGGGATGGCGATGTCGCCAGCATCGAAGCCACCGACGATGACGACCTTGCCGCCGCGCCGCACCAGCCGCGTGGCGAGCGGCAACGTCTCGGGCATGGACTCGCCGCCCGCGCATTCGAACACGATGTCGGCGCCCCGATCATCGGTCAGCGCGCGGATCGCGGCCTCGGGCTCCTCGTCATCCGAATGGATGGTGCGGTCCGCGCCCAGCCGCGCTGCCAATGCGAGGGCGTGCGGCATCTTGTCGATGATCGTCACGGTCGCGCCGCTGGCCTTGGCGAGCATCAGCTGGCCCAACCCGATCGGCCCCGCCCCGATGATCGCCACGCGCGCCCCGATGGTCAGGCCGGACAGATGCTGGGCATGTAGCGCCACGGCATAGGTATCGAGCAGCGCGGCGTCGTCGAACCCCACGCTGTCAGGCAGGCGGTGGAACTTGTGCTGCGGACCGACGACATATTCGGCATAGGCGCGCGAGACGCTGGCGCGGCGGGTAGGATAGAGATCGGGGCAGCGATTATATTGCTGCACCCGGCACCATTCGCAGTGGCCACAGCCGAGCACGGATTCGACCAGCACCCGGTCACCGACCGCGACGTGGGTGACCGCCGGACCGATCTCGACCACCTCGCCCGCCAGTTCATGGCCCATGATACAGCAATGCAGTTCTTCTTCGGCCTTTTCCCAATGGCGCAAGTCGGTGCCGCAGATACCCGCCATCCGCACCCGCGCCTTGACCCAGTTGTCGGCGGGCAGGCGCGGTTCCTCGACCTCGGCGATCTCAAAACGGCCATCGGCGGTCTTGCGGGCGGCTTTCATGGCGTCGCTCCCGGATGGGCGGCGGGTAGCTCCTGCCCCGCCGCTATGGTGGTGGATGTCAGCCCCCTGCCCCCAAACGGGATGTCGCCGTCCGCCAGAGCAGCGACCAGCGCCCGCCCGTCGCGCAGCCCCGCATCCCACCGCGCCCGCACGGAGCGGGGCGAGAAATCCAGCGCCTTGCCCGCGACTTCATCCTGCTGGTCGGTATAACGCAGCTGCACCAACGTGACCGATGCCGCCGCCTTGTCTTGAGCGGTGGCATAATGCTCCTGCCAGCGCACCATGGTCCGGCGCGACTGGGCGGCGAAGACCAGGTCCTGCGTTCGACTGATCAGACCGCCAAGAGTCGGCGCGCGCGGGCCAGCCAATGGCAACAGGTCGACGGCAATGCATAGCAGCGGTGCGTCGCCAGGATCGGCCAGCACGGGATCGAGCGGTAGATTGGCCGACAACCCGCCATCGACATACAGCGCGCCGTCGATCGCAACCGGAGGAAAGGCAGGCGGCATGGCGCAGCTTGCGCGGACATGGTAGGGCATGATCGGGTCACGCGCGCTGTCGAAGACGACTTCCTCACCGGTATCGAGCGTCACCGCCTGCGCCATGTAGCGGACTCTGCCATCATTCAGCCGGTCGAAATCAACAAGACGCCTCAGCGTATGCGCCAGCGGGGTCGTGTCATAGAGCGCGGGCGCGTCGCGCTCGGCCAGGGCGGTGCCCAGCGGCGCGAACAGGCCCCGCCGCCCGCCGAGGAGCGTCGCGATCACCTCGCCGCTGCGCCGCCAGCTGTCGATCATATCATCCCAGGCCGAGACGGTGATGGCGCCCGTCCCTTCGGGCCGCCACAGGTCGGACAGCCGCGATAGACGATACGACGGTGCATTGCCCGCGATGATCGCGCCGTTGATCGCGCCCACCGAGGTACCGACGACCCAGTCGGGTGAGATACCGACCCCATGCAGGGCCTCATAGACCCCGGCCTGATAGGCACCCAGCGCATTGCCCCCGGCCAGGACCATGGCGATGCGGAGATCGGGCGGCAGGAGCAGCGTCATGGACCGACAAACCCGCGAACGCCGGGATGGTGGCGTGGCAGGCGCAGTAATATCGTTAAAACTCAATGATATGGATCAGTCCCCGCGGACATTGATGGCAACCCCGGCCGCAAGCGGGGCGTTGCCCGACACCCATGCCCCTGGACCCGCAAACCGAGCTGACCACCGCCGATCGCGAGCGCGGCTTGCGGCTGCTTGTCGTCGAGGCGGGGTTTTCGGGCGGCGCGGCCGCGCTGACCAGCGGGGTGATCCTGACCGCCTTCGCGCTGCATCTGGGGGCGTCGAACGTGATGGTCGGCATCCTCGCCGCGATGCCGTTCCTCGCGCAGTTGCTTCAGCTTCCCGCCATCCAACTGGTCGAGCGATGGCGGCGGCGCAAGCGGATCGCGGTCCTGTCCAGCCTGGTCGGGCGCACCATGTTGGCGGTGATGGCGGTACTCGCCTTTTTCAGCGGGACGACCGCGCTGCTGATCTTCCTGGGCGCGCAGATGCTGCTCTGCGGACTGGGTGCGGTCGGCGGATGCGCCTGGAATAGCTGGATGCGCGATCTCGCGCCCGATGATCGATTGGGCGACGTCTTTGCCCGGCGGACGGTATGGCTGACGGCGATCAGCCTGATCCTGGGGCTGGTCGCCGCGCTGGCACTCGATTGGACGCGCACGGGATCACCCGCGCGAGACATGGTGTTCGCCGCGATGTTCGCGAGTGGCTGCGTCACCGGGCTGATCAGCGCACGGATCGTCGCGATGATGCCGGAACCGCTGATGCCGCACGCCCCCGGCCCCATCAGACTGCGCGCCCTGCTGGCCCAGCCGCTCCACGACCCCAATTTCCGCCGATTGCTGGTCTTCGTGGCCAGCTGGCAGTTCGCGATCAACCTCGCGACACCCTTCTTCACCGTCTTCATCGTCCGCCAGCTGCATTTCGCAGTCAGTTTCGTGCTGCTACTCAGCGTCGCCAGTCAGGTCGCCAATATCCTGGCGCTGCGCCTTTGGGGGCGGCTCAGCGACCGGTTCGCCAACAAGTCGGTGCTGGCGGTGTGCGCCCCGGCCTATATCTTGGCGATCGTCGCGATGATCGGCGCGTCGCAATTGGGCGACCGGGGCGCGGTGAAACTGTGGCTAATCATGCTTCACCTCGTCATGGGCGCGACGATCGCGGGTGTGACGCTGGTCAGCACCAATATCGCCTTGAAACTGTCGCCAAAGGGGTCCGCCACCGCCTATGTCGCGGCCAATGCGATGACCACCGCCATCGCGGCCGGGATCGCACCGATCCTGGGCGGGTTGCTGGCGCAGTTCTTCGCCGCCCGCCAGTTCGAGCTGGTGGCGCGCTGGCGCAGCCCCAACGGCATCTTCTCCCTGCCGATCACCCTCACCGCCTGGGACTTTTATTTCCTGCTGGCCGGGCTGATCGGCCTCTATGCGATCCACCGCCTGTCGCTGGTGCGCGAGCAGGGTGAGATCGAGCGGCGGGCCATGGTCGGGCAGGTGCTGAACGAGACGCGGCGCAGTATCCGCAACATATCCTCGGTCGCGGGGCTGCGTGCCGCGACCGATCTGCCCGGCGCACTCCTGCGCGATGCCCGCACCCGCATCCGGTTGAAGCGCGCGCAGGCGGCGCGGGCGGGACGAATGCACTGACCCAGTTTAGCGGAACGTAATTCGTCAGGAACTCCACACTTTCTCAACGGGTTGGCGATCATCCCGTCCCCCTTTCGGAGTTGTGGCATGCCCCGAACAGCGACGGCCGAAGCGCCGCCCGCGATCAGCCCTCATCTGCTGGACCTGCGCGAGCTGCTGCGCGACGAACCCGCGCCGCTGGCTGATTTCGCCGTCGGCGATCTGACGATCCGGCTGCATCGGACCGCGACTTCGGTGTTCGCGATCGTGCGGCGCAAGGGCAGCACCGGCGGGCTGGCGGTGCGCGCCGCCTTTGTGCCGACCAGCTTCGATTGCGCGGTTCTACCGCCCGAGGATGGCGAGGTCGCCCGGCTCCGCCTGACCAGCGCCATGGGCGAGCATATCGTCTCCTGTTTCTCCGACCGGCTGGCGGTGGAGCGACTGCGCATCACCACGCGCTTCACGCCGGCCCGACCGATGATCCTGCCCCCCGCCCCGCGCGACCTCTACCCCTTTGGCACGAACGACGATCCCTTGCGCGCGCAAGGCGTGGTCGAGGCGTCGCAGCGCGGGCTGAATACCGGGCTTCTCTATTTCCGGATCGACGCGCCCGCCTTTGGCAACATCCTCTACATCCAGAATTTCACCGCCTCGAACACGTATTTTCAAGCCACCGGCACCGTCCCGCGCGAGGCGGTGGCGGGCAGCTGGCCCGAGCTGGGCTATGCGCTGCCCGTTCCCGAGGCCGACGCCGATCCCGCCGAGGTCGCGTTACCGGCGGGAGAGTGCGTGACGCTGTCTGACACGATCCTGGTCTTTCGCCACCGCGCGCCCCCGCACGAACGCGAAGCCGCGCGCCAGTTCGTGCAGATGCTCGGCAGCGCCTATGATCTGCTCGATCCGTCACCCGTCGCCTATCGCGACTGGATCGACCGCGCCGAGCGGGCCGCGCGCGATCTGGACGAAGCCCCCGCCGCCACGATCCGCCATTACGGCCATCGCTATGTCCACCCCTATACCGCTGCCGAATATCCCGACATCATGGTGCAGCTGTCGGTCATCGCCGCACTGCACCGATGGGGCAATTGGTGCGGCGAGCCGCATCCGCTGGAAGCCGCGTTCAAGGCGGGGTTGCCGCGCTTCTTCGACGAAAAGCTCGGCACGTTCCGCCGCTACCTGCCCAATGTCGGCAAGGATAAGAATGCCGACGCGGTCGACAGCTGGTATCTCTATCACCCGCTGCTCAACCTCGGCACACTGGCGCTGGACGGTGATGAGGATGCGCGGGCGCTGTTTCTGAAGGCGATCGATTACGGCGTGCGGGTCGCGCGGCATTTCGATTATCGCTGGCCGATCGAATATGACGTCACCGACTTCTCGATCATCACCCTGGAAGCTCCGGTCGACGGGCGCGGGCAGACTGATGTCGGCGGCATCTATGCCTGGGTTATGCTCCAGGCGTTCGAGCTGACCGACGACAAGACCTATCTCGACGAAGCACGCGCGGCAATCGACGCCGCCATCGGCCTGGGCTTCAACCTCAACTATCAGGCCAATCTGACCGCCTGGGGCGCGGCGGCCTGCATGCGGCTGTGGCGGATCACCAATCGCGACGTCTATCGCGAGCAGAGCTATGTCTATCTCGCCAGCTTCCTGCACAATGCGGTGATCTGGGACAGCCGGATCGGCCATGCCGCGCATTACGAGACGTTCCTGGCGGTCACCTGTCTTCAGGACGCGCCGTACATGGCGATGTACGAATGTTTCGACAGCTATGTCGCGTTCGAGCGCTATCTGGACGATGGCGGCCCCGACCTCGACCCCGAGGCGCGGATGCTGATCGGCGAATATTGCCGCCATGCCCTATCGCGCGCCTGGTATTATTATCCCGACGCGCTGCCCCCCGAGGCGATCTCCGGGAAGCAACGCGAGGCCAATGGCCATATCGACCACGCGCTCTCCTTCCCGCTGGAGGATCTCTATCCCGATGGCCAGCCCGCCGGACAGGTGGGACAGGAGGTGTACGGCGCAGGCGCGGCGTTCATCTTCGCGACCAGCGCGTTCCACACCGTCGAAGGCGCCCCCTTCCGCCTCTATTGCGACATGCTGGTCCGCGCGGTCGAGCGGGTCGGCGACCATGCGCTGTCGATCACGCTCGACGGGGGCGAGACGCGCACCGCCTGGCTGCGCCTCGTCCGGCTCAAGCGACGCACGCTGACAGACAGCCGCGTCACCACCGCGAGAGGCGAGACCATCGAACCCGATACGGTCAGCGCCGACCGCATCGATTACCGCGTGCCCGCACATGGCCGCCTGATCCTGACCTGGGAATAACGATGACCAAAAACCCCACCATGCTGTCCGGCCGCCGCATCCTGCTGACCGGGGGTACCACCGGCATCGGCCGCGCCGCGCTGAAGGCACTGGCGAACGAGGGCGCCCGCGTCCTGACCTTCGGGCGGCATCGCGACACGCTCGACGCCGCGCTCGCCGGGATCGATGGCGAGGTGATCGGCATCGTCGAGGATGCGGCGACGCGCGAAGGCATCGACCGGGTCTTTGGCGCCGTCGACGATCGGCTGGGGGGCATCGACATGCTGGTCGCCTGCGCCGCACTCGGCGCGCAGCCAATCCATGAGATGGCGGACGATGACTGGCGCTACGTCATCGACGCCAATCTGACCGGCTATCTCGCCTGCGCCCGCGCCGCGATCCTGCGCATGCAGGACCAGGGCGGCGGCCATCTGCTGTTCGTCGGATCGATCAGCGCCGAGATCAAGGCGGCGGGCGAAAGCGTCTATGCCGCGACCAAGGCGGGCATCCAGGCCTTTGCCGAGACGCTGCGCAAGGAGGTCGCCGACAAGCGCATCCGCGTCAGCGTGATCCAGCCCGGATCGGTCGACACCGAGATGCAGGAATGCAGCGAAGAGGAGAAACAGGCCGCCGTCGCGGAAGGCCGGATGCTGCCCGCCGAGGATGTCGCCGACGCGATCCTGTTCGTCCTCAGCCGGTCGGCCAATTGCGACATCGTCAATCTGCGCATCGAGCCGCTGATCCAGAAGACCGCCTGAGGCGGGACGTTAAAGCCCCACCCGCCTTACGACCAACCCCACCGCCGCGATCCGTTCGACATCGACATAGGTCGGCTTTTCCAATTCGTCGCCAAAGATGTCGGGATCGAGCTCGGAGTAATCGATCTCAAAGCCGATAGCGGGCAGATGCTCGGCCAGCGCCATGCGCAGCACGTCCTGCCCGTCGACGACCGAGGCTCCCGTATGCAGGATCAGCCGTCCCCTCGGCTTGAGCAGTGCCAGGGCCTGTACCGTCCAGTCGAGCGAAAGCTGGCCACCATACAGGTCGCCCCCATCGCGGTAAGCCCGGCGATCCGCATCGATCATGAACGGCGGATGGGTGACGATCTGGTCGAAGGAGTCGCTGAGTTCCTTTGGCGCCAACACCCGCTTCACGCTGTGCGCGACACCGGCATGTTCGGCGTTGATCGACGCGAGGAACAGCCCGCGCGGATTGATGTCGGCCAGCGTCAGATGCGAGCCGCGCGCAACCCGCGCCGCGACGATCCCGCCGACCCCGGCACCCGCGCCATAATCGAGGATGCATTTCGCGCCCGTATCCATCCGCCCGATGATCAGCTTGGCGAACCGATAGCTGTCCGGCCCCAGAAACACGGCGTCCGTGGCCGTGGTCGGATAGGCGGAATGGAGGAACAGCGTCCCCTCGACGCGTGACACACGCAACGTGGCTTGCAAGAAGCCGTCATCGCGCTCGACCAGCATCTCCGCAGCGTCCAAGGCGGCGCGAAGCTCGGCGTCCAGCACCGACGCCGAAAAGGGCAGGCTCCAGCCCAATATGTCCCGCACATCGGTCGCAGGCCGATCCCCGCGATTGACGAGGACCCGCGCGTGGGTGGCGGGCGTCGGCGTCACGAACGCATAACCCCGTACTTCCAGCAATTGCAGAAGGCGCAACAGGCCCTCGCGCTGCTTTGCCGATCCGGTTGGGGCCTGGATCGCTCCCGGAGGCTGGTTCGTTTCCTCTATCACATTATTATCCCTATGTTTTCTCCCTCAATATCAAAGGCTAAGCGCGGTTCCCGGGTTCAATATGGATCAGCCTGTTGGTCGGCCCGGCTGCGCTTGCTCGATCGCTTTTTGCCGTCCACGCCCGGCTCCGAAAACCAACATGGCCAAGATACCCGCCGCCCCGGCGACGAGCACCGAAGGACGGACCCCGAGGCGGACCGCCGTACGGTCAAGCATCACCTCTCCTCGACCGACGGCGTTGACCAGTCGCGGCACTAGCTCCGTGTCGATGAAGAATTTGGGGGCCGAAGGGCCCGTCGTCTTTTTTAGCATATAGTCGCGGCCGACCGTCATGGCATTTCTCCTTTTTAAATCCGTATCTTAGATCAAATTTGGGATAGCCGCCGCCGCCACAGGGTTAACGACAAGACCCGGCGAATGTTTCGCAAGGAAACGCCCGCCACCCCGGCCGGAGATACCCGATGAAAGCCACGTACAAGCCGTATCGCCTCCCCTCCGGCGGATGGGGCTCTGCTCGCTCGGTCGGCAACATTCTGCGCCGGGAGGGCGTGCTGGGCAGCGCCAGCGTCGCGCTGTCGCGGCATAACAAGGTCGATGGCTATCAGTGCAACAGCTGCGCCTGGGTCAAACCCGCCACACCGCTTCCGTTCGAGTTCTGCGAGAACGGCGTGAAGGCGGTGGCGTGGGAATTGACCGCGCATCGCTGCACACCCGCCTTCTTCGCCGAACATACGGTCAGCGAGTTGCTGACGTGGGACGACTATCATCTGGAACAGCCCGGCCGCCTGACCCATCCGCTGCGCTATGATCCCGCGACCGACAAATATATGCCGGTGTCGTGGGGCCATGCCATCGCGGAGATCGCCCACGAACTTCGCGCCGTGGAAGACAAGCAACACGGCACCGTCTTCTACAGCTCCGGCCGGTTGTCGAATGAAGGCAGCTATCTTTATCAGCTGTTCGCCCGGCTTTACGGCAACAACAACCTGCCCGACAGTTCGAACATGTGCCACGAGACGACCTCGGTCGCCCTGCCCGCCAGCATCGGCCAGGGCGTCGGCACGGTTGATCTGGGGGACTTTGCGACCACCGACTGCCTGATGTTCTTCGGTCAGAATCCGGGCAGCAATTCGCCGCGCATGCTGCACCCGCTTCAGGAGGCCAGCCAGCGCGGGGTGCCGATCATCACCTTCAATCCGCTGCGCGAACGGGGACTGGAACGGTTCCTGAACCCCCAGTCGCCGACCGAGATGCTGACGGGCAAGAATACGCGGATCAGCTCGGACTATCATCAGGTCAAGAATGGCGGCGATCTGGCCGCGATCGCGGGCATCTGCAAGGCGGTGCTGACGCTGCATGACGACGCCTTGGCGGCGGGTGAGCCGCCGATCCTCGACCTGGCCTTCATCGAAGAGCACACGCACGGCTTTGAGCGCTTCGCCGAATGGCTGCGGGTACAGGATTGGGACGAGCTGGAACGGCGGTCGGGTCTCCATCGTGCCGATCTCGAAGCGACCGCGCTCATCTATGCGCGCGCGCACTCGACCATCGGCATTTACGGCATGGGCCTGACCCAGCACCGTGCGGGGGTTGAGACGGTGCAGATGCTGGTCAACCTGCTCCTGATGCGCGGCAATATCGGGCGGTCCGGCGCGGGCATCTGTCCGGTGCGCGGCCACAGCAATGTCCAGGGCCAGCGGACGGTCGGCATCACCGAAAAGCCCGAGCTATTCCCGCTCGACCGGCTGGGCGAGCAGTTCGGCTTCGAGCCGCCGCGCGAGGCGGGATACAACACGGTCGAGGCATGTGAGGCGATCCTCGAAGGCCGGGTGAAAGCGTTCTTCATGCTGGGCGGCAATTTCGCCCGCGCCATTCCCGACCAGGGCCGGATAGAGCCCGCCTGGCGCCGGATGCGGCTGACCGTCAACGTCCTGACCAAGCTCAACCGCACGGCGCTGCTCCCCGGCGAGATCAGCTATATCCTGCCGGTGATCGGGCGGCTGGAGATAGACGAGACCGCAGCCGGGCAGCAGGTGCTGTCGATGGAGGACACCTCCGGCTGCGTCCACGGCAATCGCGGGATTCGCACACCGGCCTCTCCGCATCTCATCAGCGAGATACGGCTGCTGTGCGAACTGGCCAAACAGGTATTCGAGCCCCACCCCAAGGTGCGGTGGGACGATTATATGACCGACTATGCCGAAATCCGGCGGGAGATCGCGGACACCCTGCCCGACAATTTCCACGACTATGAAACGCGGATGTGGGAGCCCGGCGGCTTCCAGCGCGATCTGCCCGCCAAACGGCGCGAATGGCAAACCGATACCGGCCGCGCCAATTTCGTCACACCGGAGGCACTCGACGAGGATCTCGACATGCCGGACGTCGGGCATGACGTGCTGCGGCTGATGACCCTGCGCAGCAACGACCAGTTCAACACCACGGTCTATGGCTATAATGATCGCTTCCGGGGTATCGACGGCATCCGCAACGTCGTGCTGATGAACCGCTCCGACATCGAACGCCGCGGTCTGAAGGTCGGGCAGGCGGTAACGTTGCGCACCGTCTCCGATGACGGCGTCGACCGGCATCTGTCGGGGATGATCGTCGTCGCCTACGACATTCCGGTCGGGTGCATCGGCGGCTATTATCCTGAGTGCAACGTCCTGATGCCGGTGTGGCATTATGCCGTGGGCAGCAAGACGCCGGCCGCCAAATCCATTCCAGTGACGGTCGAAAGCGACGGCGACGCGATCCTGGAGCCGGGAATGGAGGATCGTTCGACGGCATGACCGCCGTGAACAGGTTTTTGACGATCGGCGGTCAATCCAGGGTATAGAGATAGGCCGCGATCGCGCGCGCTTCCGCCTCGCTCAGCCCTTGTTCCGGCATACCAGTGCCGGGACGCATGCTCTGGGGACGCATCAGCCAGCGTGTCATCGTGTCGGGATCGTTGGGCAAGGCGCCCGCAATATGCGCACGGGTGGCGATCCTGGACAGGGGTGGCCCTACCCTGCCGGACGCGCCCGTGATTCCGGGAATATCGTGACAGCCGCCGCACCCGCGTCGCACGATGGCCACACGCCCGCGATCGATCCGTCCACCGGTGATCGCCTCGGCATGCGTGCGCGTCTTTGCGCGGGTCTCGGCATAAAGGGCTATCCCTCCGATGACCGCCGCGAGCATCGCGAGCCCGAACAAGGCGGCAAGCCACATCAGTGTCGCAGGCACCGGGCGTCTATACATCGGCAGTCCTCAGCAGACGCCGCATGACGATCAACGCGGCAGCCGCATGGACGACACCGCCCGGCACCCACATCAGCAGGCCCGCCAGTTGCTGATCCTCGGCGGGCGTCAGACCGAAGGGCGCAAGGCCCAGCCGGGCATAACCGACATACCACGGGCTCGTCGCAAAGGCCATCAAGGCCCCCAGCGCGCCCGAGACGATCGAGGTCGCGACCAGGCACAATGCGGCGGTTCCGGCCGCGACGTGGCGGCCGAGCATTGCACTCCAAAAGAACAGCGCACTGGCCAGAAACGACAGGTGCTGCGCCGCGTGCCAGCCTTCATGGGCGAGCGCCAGGTCGAACAGGACGGGCGCATGCCACAACCACAAGGCCGTCGCCTGAACCAGCGTCGCCGTCACGGGGGCCGAAACCATGCGCCACGGCACCGCGATGACGGGCGCCATGACCAGCGAACCGATGGCGCGCCGCCCGGCCGCCGGGAAAGCCCACAGCATCACGGGCAAAGGCTCGGCCAGCACCAGCAACGGCGCGGCGACCAGCATGATCAACTCATGCTCGAACATATGCGCCGCGAAGGATCGCTCCCCCGCGTCATGGAGCGGCGAGACGAGCGCGATGCCGAGGATCAACCACCCCGTCGCGAATAACCATGCCCGCCGCCCCCATGGCGCCCTGCCCCGGCCCGAACGCCGTGCCAGCCGCCGCCACCCGGTCGCGAACAGCAGCAGCGCGAACAGCAGTGGTACGATGATCCAGGGATCGAGAGTCCAGCCGGGTGGCTCGTCATGGGGCTGCCCAGTGTCATGCGCCCAGGCGGGCGCGGCGAGGAACGCCAGCGCGGCCATAGCTTTCACGCGACGCATGACGGAATCCATAGAATGGCGAGCGTCTGGAAGAGGATCGCGAGCGCGAAGAAGCCCGCTACCAGCATGGCGGACCGTGTCAGCCAGACATCCGAAAGCGGGCTCTGCCGCGTCCGATACGGCCAACCGAACCACAGGGCACCAAGGCACAGGGCGAGGCTGATGACACCCCAGCCGATCCCCAAGCCCGAGCGCGTGCAATCGCCGTGCAGCACCGCCGACAGCCCCTGCTCGAAGGCGAACCAGATGATCGGCGGCAGGACGAGCGCGATCCAGGCTCGGGCACGGATCCTCATAGCGCCCTCGGCGCCCAATAGATCAACGCATAGAGCGGCAGCCAGGTCAGGACGACAAAGGACCAGTAATTGGCATTGTCCTCCACGTCGGAGAATTGGTCGTCACCGATCTCATGGGTGAACAGCCAGATCGCCTGGACCGCGCATTCGGCCCATTCGGTCACGATATGCGTCGTATGGAGCACCAGCAGCAGCCACAGGACCGAGCCATAGCCGTCCCGGTCCCATCGCACCCCCAGATGAGCGAACTCCGCCGCGCGCAGAGCCATCAGGATCAGGCCGATCAGGACCAGCCCTGCCATGCCCCAGCGCACCGCCGCCGCCTTTTTGGCGCGGGCGCAACGCAGCACCCAGAGGTTCGGCACGGTGCTGAGCACCAGCGCGGCGGTGAAGACCCCGCCCCACAACAGTCCGGGCAGCGCATCTCCGACTGGTGGCCAGACGGTGCTCTGCGTCATCAGATAGAGATAGGCCGCCGCCGCCAGTGCGAAGCCCGTCCCTTCGATGACCATGAAACCGACATTGCCCCACCAGACCAGGTGCCGAGCGCCGATCGCACCGGACGGCAGGCTCGACAGGTCGGCGACGACCTCGAACGGGCGTGGGGGTGACGTGGTCATCCGCAGTTCCTTCGCGGGCGCTGCGGCCAGAACCAGCCGGTCAGGGCCGCGCCGATCGGCACCGCTCCGACCACGATCGCCCAGGGCGTGAAGATGCTGGCGATGAACATCACGCTGACCGCCAGCGCGGACAGAAGCGGCCAGATCGAGGGCGACGCGCTTTTCTGGCGATAAAGCGGATCGGCATCGGTGACGGAGGTGATGAGTACCTCGCGTCGCTCGATCGCCACCCCGTCCGCGACGCGCAACGGAGCGCCGCCGTTCCACATCGGCGTCAGGCTGTCGACCATCGGGGTATAGGCGAGGTTCCAGGACGGCGCGGGCGCCTCGCCCGCCCATTCCAGCGTCGAGCCGCCCCATGGGTCCGCCCCGGACGGCGCCCCCCGCCAGTAACAGACCAGGGCATTGGCGACGAACACCAGACCGCCCGCCACCGCAATCACGCTGCCCAGGGTCGCGACCTGGTTCAGCCCTTCCCACCCCATGCCCGCAGGATAGGTATAGACCCGGCGCGGCATGCCCAGCAGGCCGAGCAGGTGCATCGGGAAAAAGCCCAGATTGAACCCGCCGACGATCAGCGCAAAGGCGATCCGCCCCCAGCGCTCCGACATCATCCGCCCGGTCGCCTTGGGATACCAGTAACAGAACGCCCCGAAGAGCGGGAACATCGCGCCGCCGACCAGCACATAATGGAAATGCGCCACGATGAAGTAGCTGTCGGTCAGTTGCAGGTCGAGCGCCGCCGACGCGGTCATCACCCCCGACAGGCCGCCGATCACGAAGGTCGTGACGAAGCCGATCACCCACAGCATCGGCGTCGCCAGCCAGGGCCGTCCGCTCCATATCGTGGCGATCCAGCAAAAGATCTGCAGTCCGGCGGGCAGAGCGATCGCCATGCTGGCGGCGGTGTAGAAATTGTTGCCGAGACGCGGGAGCCCGACCGCGAACATGTGGTGCACCCACAGACCAAAAGCGAGCGCGCCGATCGACAGGATCGCCAGCACGATTACCGAATGCCCAAAGAGCGGGCGGCGCGAAAACGTCTCGACGATCGCCGAGACGAATCCGGTTGCGGGCACGAAGATGATGTACACCTCCGGATGGCCGAAGAACCAGAAGAGGTGCTGGAACAGCAGCACGTCCCCGCCCCCGGCGGGCGAGAAGAAATGGGTCGAGACCAGGCGGTCGGCGATCAGCATCGACGTCACCAGCATGATCGCGGGCATCGACAGGATCGTCATGATCGACGCGACGAGCATCGCCCACAAAAAGACCGGCATCCGCGCCAGCGTCATGCCGGGCGGTCGCATCTTCAGGATCGTCGCCGCGACATTGACCGAGGCGGCGAGAGCCGCGACCTCGGTAAAGGTGATCATCTGCGCCCAGATATCGGCGCGGTGGCCGGGGGCATAGGCAGGGCCGCTGAGCGGGGGATATTCGAACCAGCCCAGATCGGGGGTGATGTCCAGGGCATGGCTGATCCACAGCGTCAGCACACCACCGAGATACAGCCAATAGCTGAACGCCCCCAGTCGGGGAAACGCCATGTTGCGCTGTCCCAGCATCAAGGGAACCAGCCAGAAGGCCATGGCCTCCATGACCGGCACCGAGACGAGGAACAGCATCGTCGACCCGTGCAGCGAGAAGCTCTCATTATAGAGCTGCGGCCCCATGCGGACATTTTCAGGTGTCGACAGCTGCCACCGCATGTCGAGCGCCAACATGCCCGCGAGGAACATCAGGAGCAGCGCGGTGACGATATAGCGCGCCGCGATCCGCTTGTGATCGACGGTGGTCAGGAACCCCCACAACCCCGGCGGGTCGCGCCACGTCAGCGACAGCCGGTCCAGCCGCGTCTGATCGGGCCTCATCGCAGGCGCTCCAGATAGGTGGCGAGCGCATCGGCATCGGGCCCCGACAATGGCACGCTCGGCATCGCGGTGCCGGGCTTCAAGGCCTGGGGCTGGGCGATCCAACCCTGAAGATTGCCCCGCGTCATGGTCAATGTCCCTGCCGCGATCGAGCGGCGCGTTGCAACATGGGTCAGGTCCGGCCCCACCCGCCCCGACGCGCCTGTTCCGCGTATGGTGTGACAGGCGGCACACGACCCCGCGAAGACCGCCGCCCCGCGCGACGCGATGGCGGCGGCCGGTCGCGCCTGCGTCGCCAGCCAGGCATCGAACGCGGCGGGGCTCTCTATCTTCACGTCGAGCGCCATATGCGCGTGCTGGGTTCCACAGAATTCGGCGCACTGGCCGCGAAACCAGCCGATCCGGCGCGGCGTCAGGTCCAGGATATTGCGGCGCCCGGGGATCATGTCGAGCTTGCCCGCGACATTGGGCACCCAGAAGCTGTGGATCACATCCGCCGAGCCCAGCGCAAGCCGCGTCGTCCGGCCGCGTGGCAGGTGCAACTCGTTGGCGGTCTCGATCCAGCGGCCGGTGGCTGGGTCGCGATATTCGATCCGCCACCACCATTGGTGTCCGGTCACGCGCACGATCATCGCGCCGTGCGCTCGCGAGGCGAACACCGCGCGGTCTGCGACGAAGCTGCCGATGATGAGGATGGTGAGACCGACGACGATCACGATGGCCACCGCCCACAGGCCATGCTCGGGCACGTCCGCCGCCTCGCTTGCGGAACGGACGCGCCACAGGCTCCAGCCCAACCCGCCGAGAACCAGCGCATAGATGACGCCGCAAACGCCCATCATCAGGAGGAACAGACCGTGCAACGCCGCCGCCTGATCACCCCCCGGTGCCAGCGGCGACTGAATGCCCTGACACCCGGCCAGCGACAGCAGCGCACCCGTCACGATGATCCGCATCATTGCGGTCCCGACCATGCCGCCCCCCGGGGTTCGGCCTGCTGGTCGAGTGCCTGTCGCCGTCGCTTCTCGGGCGTGTGGCGCTGCAGATCGCGGGCATAGGCGGTCAACTGCCAAAGCTGCTCGACCGGAATGCGCGTCGCATAGGCCCGGTCGCCATGACCATGCGCGATCGATGTGAAGACCGTGGCAAAGCCCCCGCCCCGCTTCCATCGGCGATCGGTCAGGTCGCGCGGCTCCGGCGCGCCCTCGCCATGGCATCCGGCGCAACCATAATAGAGGAAATATCGGCCGCCCTGCGCGATCTGCCAGAAATTGTCCTGATAATACGGGATGCGCGGGTCCCGCTCGCCGATGGGTGCTGTTTGCGGCACGGTCGGACCGACCTCACGTGCCTCCTTGCTGCACCCGCAAAGCAGCATGGCGAGGATAGCAGATCGTGCCCCCCGCATATCAGTCGCGGACATGGTTCGATGCGCACCGGATCAGGCTGGCATCACTCCCCTGCTTTCGCCTCTCCGCCACACCGCGCTCCGACAACAATGACGGACATCTTTAATCGAAAATTCGAAGTTTTCGATGATCCATGTCAACATATCGTGCTCGCGGCTCTCATGGATCAGTGATCCACTTAAAGCTTCTAATATTTTACGTTATGCGCAAGAATTATAGCCTCCGCCAACAAACGATCAGAAATACAGAGCGGCTGTTCGCAATAACATGTTTGGCGAACCTGAATTCGGAACGCGCTCCTTCTACCCCCGTTATCCCTTATGAAGTGAGGAACGTGTGATGAAAGCAGCCGTCTGGCACGGTATCGGCGATGTCCGGAGCGACGCGGTGCCTAAACTCCGTATTCAGGAACCGGCCGACACCCTTGTTCGCCTGACTACATCGGCAATTTGCGGGGGTTCGGGTCGGCACGATCATCGGCCATGAAGGCGTCGGCGTGGTCGAGGCATTGGGAGACTTGGTGTGCGGGTCCAAGGTCGGCGATCGTGTCGTGATCTCGACCCATGGCCCGCAGCCATACTTCCTATGGTCGCGCCGGGCATTATGCCCAATGCGCCAGTCCGGCTGCCTGAAGGTCGGGCTCGAACCAGCGGTCTGAGCCATGGAGAGACCTTGCGTTAAAAGCCGTCATTTCGTGACCCGGAAAAGCCTGTTCCTATGGTTTGCCAGCATCCTGGGCGGGCTCTTCCTGCTGCTTGGTCTGGTGTTCGTGGTCATGCCAAAGGCTGGTGCCGCGATTTATGGCGTAGCGGGTGATGGTTCGGGCACGCTGCTCTACGTCCGTGCCTTGGGCTTTCGTGATCTGACCTTGTCAGCCTATCTGATCGGGTTGGCTTATGCGGGATCGGTGCGGGCCTTGGCGATCCTCAGCGCCGCGACGGTCGTCATTCCGATGGGCGACATGGCATTGCTGATCCTCTCACAGTGCAGCTCCGGCCTTCACTATGTCCTGCATGCGACCAGTGCGCTGTGCTTCGCGGCCATGGCATTTTGGGGACGCCGCCTCATCAAAACAGCCTCACCGGGAACGACAACCATCTGAAATCGTCGTGTTTTTCAATCCAAAGTCGAGGTGAACGGCATGGCAGGAAATCGAACAGCGAAACGCGTCGTCATAACCGGTGCCTCCAGTGGCATCGGCGCGGCGACGGCCATTGCGTTCGCCAGGCAGGGCGCGCGCTTGATGCTGGCCGCACGAGGGCAAGCGGGGCTCGACGATATTGCCGCGAAATGTCGTGCCGTGGGCGGGCAGGCCCATGTCCGGGTCCTCGACGTAACCGACGCGCCAGCCGTCGCCGAATTTGCGGCCGAGGCAGCCGAGACGCTTGGGGGGATCGACGTCTGGTTCAGCAATGTCGGCGTGGGAGTCGTCGGGCGGTATGAAGACGTACCGATCGCGAACCACGCGCAGGTCGTCGCCTCCAATCTGCTCGGCCATATGAATGACGCGCACGCGGTATTGCCGATCTTCCTGGCACAGGATCATGGCATTTTCATCAACATGATCTCGGTCGGTGGGTTTGTCGCGACCCCCTATGCGGCCGCCTATGCAGCCAGTAAATTCGGGCTGCGCGGGTTTAGCGAGGCGTTGCGCGGGGAGCTGTCGAAGCACCCGCGCATCCACATCTGCGACGTCTATCCGACCTTCGTCGATACGCCCGGCATCGATCACGCCGGGAATTACACGGGTGTGAAGCTGTCGCTACCCCCCGGTTCGCTGACGCCGGAAACCGTGGCCAAGGCGGTCGTCCGCCTTGCCGATCACCCGCGCAATACGACCGCGGTCGGTGCCCCCGCGATCGTCCTGAAGCTGAACCAGTTGCTCATCCCCAATCTGGCGGCCGGAATCATGAACGGCTTCATGGACAGTTGGACCAGCAAGGCCGATGGTGGTGGAGACAGTAGCGGCGCGCTGTTCACGCCACCCGCAACACCCAGTGGAGTCGATGGCGGTCGGCGCCACCCCGAACGGCGACGGAAGGCTGGCATCATGGGCGTGAGTGCCGCGCTCGGTGGTCTCGCCGTGATCAGCGCATTGGCGATGCGCCGCCAATAGCCTCGTCCTCGCCCTATCGATGCCCGCCGCTATCGGCATATGGGACGATCGGATGTCGAGGGCGTTACCTATCTGAAATGAGGAGGAAATGATGACCGACGACAAAAGCAAGCAAGGCCAACAAGATCGTAGCAGGGTCGCTGGCGAAGAACCCTATGAAGTCGCGTATTTTGCTTCGAAGCATGGGCTATCTCAGGGGCAGGCTCGCGAATTGATCGAGCGTATCGGCAATGATCGCGCCGAGCTGGACGCTGCAGCGGAAAAACTGACGGGTCGACGCGGCGCTGGATGAAACGGCTTGGCCGGTCGCTTGAATATTCCTAGCGCTCGCAGCCGCTTTTGGACGCGTATCGCCTGATCGCCAAAACACCTGGCCCCCATGCGCTGCTCGCCACCTTGGGCCGTCCGTCCACAACCGGAACTTGTGAGTATGGCCACCACGCCGTCACCCCTGAATGATAACTCGAACCGAGACGGGACCGACGGTTGGTGCATCCCCATGACGCGGGCGACCAATGATTGGGCGGCTTCCGTGCCATTTGCGCGCAAGTTCGGCCGTGCACCTCTCACGCCACACCATCCCGATGCACTGATCAACGACGTCATTTACGACCGGATGGTCGATCCGAATTGGTCCGTGTTACAACGGACCTTTGTGGACAAGGAAACGGCTAAGGCCGAGGCACAGCGACGTTTCCCCACCCTCCACGTCCCGGAGACGCTGGCCGTCATGCCGGTCGAGACATTGACCTCGCCCGAGGAACTCTTCGACCGGCTTCATCCGTATATCGATACGGACGCCGTCGCCAAGCCGACCCATGCCAGTGGCGGCGTCGTGTTCCTGCGCGATCTCGTTGATCCTGTGGCTTTGCGTGGACTATATGACCTGGCTTCGATCGATTACGCCGCGATCCTGCGCGAAATGCAATATTGGCGACTGCCGCGAAAGATCATCGTCGAAACGCTGATACCGGCGCATCGCTCGGGACCGCCCGACGATTACAAGTTCCATTGCATCCATGGCGAGCCGCTATTGTGCCAGATCGACCATGGGCGGTTCGAACACCCGTGGAGCCGTTTGTTCCATGTGCCGCAATTCGATGCGATGGACGAAAGCGATGGCCTGACCGCGCCAAACGGTTTCGCCATGGCGACGCGCGACCGGCTGGATACGATGATCGCCGCCGCCCGAGCGCTATCGGCGCCGTTCGAGTTCGTCCGCATCGACCTGTACGACGGTCGCGACGGCATCTATTTCGGAGAACTCACCTTCACGCCCGCCGCGTCGCTGGGCATCGCGCCATCCAGCGCCGGTGTTCATCGGGAAACGGCGACGCACCATATCTATAGCCGCACCCTCATGGACGCGCTCCGCAAGGCGTGGAAGGCGATCTAGCCCCCTTCGATCAGCGCCTTGATCCGCGTCGCCATGGCTTCCATGGCAAAGGGCTTGGTCATGACATGCATACCCGGTTCGAGCTGCCCGTTGCCAACCGCGGCATTCTGCGCAAAGCCGGTGATGAACAGGACTTTCAAATCAGGTCGGGTCACCCGGGCAGCATCGGCCATCTGACGCCCATTCATCCCACCCGGCAAACCGACATCCGAAACCAGAAGATCGATCCGCACATCGGATTGCAGAACGCTCAGCCCCGCCGCTCCGTCGGCCGCCTCGATCGCGGTATAACCCAGTTCTTCCAGCACGTCGGTGACCAGCATTCGCACCGATGGCTCATCATCGACGATCAGCACGGTCTCGCCCGACCTGGCGGGGGGGCATCGGCCAGGTCGGCGACATCGTCTTCCGCCTCGGCGCGGCCGATATGCGCGGGCAGATAGATACAGACGGTCGTGCCCTGTCCGGGATGGGAATGGATGCGAACGTTGCCACCCTACTGGCGGGCAAAGCCATAGATCATCGACAGGCCAAGGCCGGTGCCGACGCCGATCGGCTTGGTAGTGAAGAACGGGTCGAACGCCTTGGCGACGACATCGGGCGTCATCCCGGTCCCCGTATCGGACACGCACACGGCGACATAGCGCCCCGGCTCCATTTCGTGGAAACGTGCCATGCGTTCGTTCAGTATCCGATTGGGCGCTTCGATGGTTAGCTTCCCCCCATCCGGCATCGCGTCCCGTGCGTTGATGCAGAGATTGAGCAGGGCATTTTCCAACCGATTGGGATCTACCAGAGCAGCCCATAGATCCGCCTGCGCGACATAACGGGTATGGATGCGGACAGAAAGACGATGCAGGTCGACGTGCACGACAGGGCGTGACGTCGTGGCGATCGACTGAAGGCGCGGAAAAGGCGGCCTCGGCGGTGCGGCGGCGGTTCTCCCCTTCCTCACAAAGTCGTCACGGCCGAGCAGCAACGCGATGTCGCCGTGATTGCCGAACATCAGGCCCGCGAACGCGACGAGGCGAGTAAGAATCGCTACGGGCCACCGCCCAGCACACCCTTAATTTCCCGCGCCAGTTGCCATCGAACGACACGGCGATACCCCGCGCGCTAGCCGCTTCGGCGATGGCAGTTTTGGCAGCTATGGGGCCCAGTGCCGGGGTGATGCCCGAGAGATGCAGCCGATCGCCCCCCCATCCGCCCCCGCGCCAATGTCACGCCCCCAAAGACAATCCGGACGAGGTCTCCGACCTGATCCCGCTGGTCCATCCAGGAGATCCACCGCATCGTCCATCCGGCCGGTCCAGCACCGTATCGAACCTCGCCACATCGTCGCCCGGTCATGCTGGCGACATGCACGTCAGGCCACCGCGCAATGCGTCCACAGCCAATCAAAAACACATGTAATGCTAGTCCGGCACACTTATGCGCGGTGTACCGGTTTTCTGTGCAAGGATGACGTGCCACCGGGCTCGGCGGCCTATGGTCCGTATCCGCCAGGAAGCATCGGTCAGGCGCAGAAAGCGCTCCTGAATAGCGGCGGCATGCTGCGCAAAGTCGTAATAGTCGATACGGTGATGCGCCAGCACCAGACGTCCTCCCGGCCGTAGCGCTTCGGCGACGCTGGTCGCGACATGCCGCATCGCGCGAGGCGACAGATAATAGAGCAGTTCGGCAATGACGATCGCATCATAGTCCCGCCGGGGGAGCCGGGCGGGCAGTGCCAGCGTGATCGCCTGCGCGCGGGGCCAGGATGCGATCGCCCGCGCGGTCAGGCGGGTGCCCTCCCCCGTACCCTCCGTCGCATCCAGCCGAAGCGCGCGTGGGGCGATGGCGCGGCTGTTCGATCCATTGCCGCTTCCCAGTTCCAGGACCCTGCCCAGCGGACCTGGGCCGAGCGCGTGCAGGATCGCCGCGCGCTTCACCGCCTCATCCCGGTTGGAGAAGGTTCGCCAGGGGTCCTCGTCCGCCGCGAACTTCGCGGCAAAGCCGCTGAGGTCGATCGCCTTCATCGCCTTGCCTCGACGAAATGCTCGACCGGATGGGCAAAGACCTCCAATTCATGCCGGGCGATGGAAAAGCCCTGAGGATCGTCGGTGATCGCGCCCAATTGGGTCCGATGCACCCGGATCAGCGACCGCTTCGCCGCCGCGCCGCGCGATAGCGAGACAGTTCGACCACGCGCCGCCATCCGGCGCTGCGGCGGCCAGACCTGATAGGTCAGGCGCCGTCCATCATAACGGAAGGCCTGAAGCACCATCGCAACCGCTCGGTGATCGGGATGCGCATCCGTAACGGCGGGGCCGACCAGCAAATCCATGTCCGGGTGATGGCGAAGTTGCCGATGCAGCCCTTTGCGGCAACGGTTATGAGCGTCCGGCAAACCCCCATCCGGCAGGCGCAGGAACGTCACCGCGCCCTTGTAGACGCCCAGACGGCGCAGCGCGTGCCGCGTCTCCCGCTCCCGCGCGGCGATCAGGCGAGCTGAGGGCCATTTCTCGCTGTTCGGATGCGATGCCGCCCCGTCGCTGACCACGATGACCCGTACTTTGCTGCCCTGCCGCTGCAAGGCGTGGATCAGTCCGGCCGCCCCGATCACCTCGTCATCGGGATGCGGTGCGACGATGATCGCCTTTCGAACGCCTCCAAGCCTCAGTCTCACAGAGATGGTACCAGGAGGCCCTGTTGCGCCGCCCGCCCGACCCGAAGGCGTTGGGCATCGGGGGCCGGCTGGCGCAGATAGACGGCCAGATCGCTGAGCAGGGCCGATAGCGGATGCTGCACGAACTGCCCGGCCAGCCCCACCGCCTCCCGCGCGACCATGATGGCGCGCTCGGCCGCATCGGTCACGGCCAGCCGTGCGGCGGCGACCCGCGCCAACCGCGCCTCATCCCCGGCCGTTTCCTCGAACCACAGCCGCGCCGTCCTCCTCAGGATGGCCGCCGCGCTATCCGCCAGCCCGAACAATTCGGCCAGACGCGCGGATTGGAAGGGATCCTCGGCGCGCCCCGTCTCCACCAGATGAGCACGGGCCTGATCGAAAATCCCGGCCATACCACCGGCATGGACCGCCACGAACCGCAACGCCCCGCCGCTGAAAAAGGGCTCGCGGGCATAAAGGCCGGGCGCGCCGATCCGATCCGCCTCCTCGATCAACGCGCCATCCCACCGGACCTGATGCGTTTCGGACCGCTGCATGCCCGTCACCCGCCACCAGTCGCGATCGATCAATGGCACGACCCGCGCCAGATCGAGCAGCAGCAATTGCGGACCGCTTGGCCTATCCACCGTGACCAGCGCGTGGCTCAAGACCCCGGCACCCGATGCGTAGCTCTTACCACCGGTCAGCCTATCGCCATCCAGCCGCACCGCCTCTCCCGCCAGCGACGCATTCCACACCCCGAGCGTTGCACCTTTCGCGAGCAGATATTTCAGCCGATCGACCTGAGTCGTCGATCCGTAACGCTGCACGATCTGGACCGCATCGACATGCCCCTCGACCAGGCGGCCGAGCGGCAGATCACGACGGCCGATGTCGTATAGGCGCGTCAGCAGCGCGATATAATCCCCGGCGGACTGCGGATCGCCGGGGGGATGATCCGCCCAGCCGGACTCCGCAATCGCGCTTTGCAGGCTGACGGCCATGGCGCTCATGCCGCGATGTCGCACCATCGGGTTTCCAATTCGGTCAGGATATCTTCCGCCTCCGATAGTGAGACCATGCCGGCATGGACCGGGGGCGCCGGGACGACGCGCATCGCGAATGCCTCTGCATTGGGGCAATCCCGGGCGACCCCCAGCAGGTGGTCCGCGGTAAGACCAAGCCGCTCGCCCAGTATGATACGGACATCGCTGCGGTCCATCATGGCGAAGCTCCGCCGAGCATCCGCCTGGCCCCGCCATTGCCATGCCGCGCCGCGCGGATCGGCCAGGACTGGCTGCTCGCCTTGGTCGAGCGCGCGCAGCAGGCCCGCCAGCCCCCCTGCGATCCGCCCCTGACGGCGAGAGGATGTCTCCACCACCATCGCCGCGTCGCGACGGACCCGCAACCCGCCACGCGCCGCATCGTCGAGCAACCGAGCGTCCTCGCCGGAGGGAAGCGGCACGAAACCTCCGATCATGCGATAAGAGGATGCCCGTATCGCCATATTGGCACCGCCGCTGAAATGATGAGTGTCCCGCGCCTCCCACGGTACCGGGTCGATGGCGCGCCTGTATCGGTGCAGCCGGTCATAATAATGCTCGATCCGGCATTGCTGGGCATCGGCCGCGCCATGGATGCGAATGATGCGCCCCGCGACGACCTCCGCCTCTCGCAAACCCCTGCGCCCCGCCACGATCCAGTCGCGATGCGGCCGGCTGTCGGCGTCGGTCGTGAGCAACAGCCCTTCGCGTCCGGCGAGAAGGTCCAGGCCCATTGCCAGCGCGGCGCGCCTGGCGCCCCCCGCATTGGGCTCCCCGCCCCGGCCACCATGCGCGACGGTCAGGCGGAAAGGCAAGGTCGGGCCGATCTGGCTGAGCAGCTCGACGCTGCCGTCCGCGCAATCGTCAAGATAAAGGCAGACGTGCAACGCGTCGCAATCGATGGACAATTGGCCGATGGCCGCAAACAGGCCCGGTAACATCGCCTCCTCATTGCGAGCAGGGATGCAAATGATCACGGGCGCGTCATCAAGCAGATCCGTCCTCCTCTGCACCGGCGGCCAAGATTCCGAAGACGCAAAAGCCGCCGGGACCGGACCGCCAATCCCGATCAACATTATGCTTCTACGCCAGTGGAGTCGACCATGCCTTGATCAATATCAAGCATTTAGTGGGAAGGCGAATGGGCGATCCGCGCGTTGGTATGGTGATCCCTTCAACAGCGAAAGACACCATCATGGCCAATCAGAGCAGCAAACGCGGTGACGGCAAGGCAAAGGGAGAAGCACCGGCCCAGACCCCTTCCCGCCCCGTCGGAGCCGATCAGCCGACCCGCTATGCCGAGCCGCAGGGGCATGGCGGCGAAACCCATCAGAGCACCGAAGACGCCGCCCATACCCTGACCACCCAACAGGGCGTTCCCGTCGCTGATGATCAGAACAGCCTGCGGGCCGGCGAGCGCGGGCCGACGCTGCTCGAAGACTTCATCCTGCGCGAGAAGATCTTCCACTTCGACCATGAACGCATCCCCGAGCGCGTCGTCCATGCGCGGGGCTATGGCGCGCACGGCGTGTTCGAGCTGACCGACAGCCTGGCCGACTATACGCAGGCCGATGTGCTGAGCACCGTCGGCCAGCAGACCGAGGTGTTCGTCCGCTTCTCGACGGTGGCGGGCAATAAGGGGTCGATGGACCTCGCGCGCGACGTGCGTGGCTTCGCGGTCAAATTCTATACGAAGGAAGGCAATTGGGACATTGTCGGCAACAACATCCCAGTCTTCTTCATCCAGGACCCGATCAAGTTCCCCGACCTCGTCCATGCCGTGAAACAGGAGCCCGACCGCGCCTTTCCACAGGCGCAGTCCGCGCATGACAATTACTGGGACTTCGCGAGCCTCAGCCCCGAAGCGTGGCACATGGTGATGTGGCAGATGTCCGACCGGACGATCCCGCGCTCCTTCCGCACCATGGAAGGGTTCGGGGTCCACAGCTTCCGTCTGGTCAATGCCGAGGGCAAATCGACCTTCGTCAAATTCCATTGGAAGCCGCGCCAGGGCCTGCAATCAGTGCTGTGGAACGAGGCGGTCAAGATCAACGGTGCCGACCCCGATTTCCATCGCCGCGACCTGTGGACGGCAATCGAAGGCGGCGACTTTCCGCAATGGGATCTGGGTGTCCAGCTCTTCGACCAGGAAACGGCCGATCGTCTGCCCTTCGATCATCTCGATTCGACCAAGCTGATCCCCGAGGAAGAGGTGCCGGTCCGCATCATCGGCACGCTGACGCTCAATCGCAATGTCGACAATTTCTTCGCCAATACCGAACAGGTCGCCTTCTGCACCCAGAATGTCGTGCCCGGCATCGACTTCTCGGACGATCCGCTGCTCCACGGCCGCAATTTTTCCTATCTCGATACGCAGTTGAAGCGACTGGGCGGACCCAATTTCACCCATATCCCGGTCAACGCGCCGCGCTGTCCCGTGATGAATTTCCAGCAGGACGGCCATATGGCCATGCGCAATCCCAAGGGACGCGCCAATTACGAGCCGAATAGCTGGGGTGCGGACGGCGGTCCCCGCGAAAATCCGACCATCGGCTATCGCAGCTTCCCCGCCGAGGTGCAGGGCACCAAGCAGCGCATCCGGGCGGAGACCTTCGCCGACCATTATAGCCAGGCACGGCAATTCTTCGTCAGCCAGTTGCCGATCGAACAGAAGCATATCGGTGACGCGCTGGTGTTCGAACTGTCCAAGGTCGAACGCGTCGACATCCGCGCCCGCGCCGTATCGCACCTGCGCCTGATCGACGAAGGGCTTGCCGCGACGGTCGCCGATGGGCTCGGCCTCGACCTGCCCGAGCCGGCTCAGGCTGCCAAGCCAACGCTGGACCTGCCGCCTTCGTCGAAGTTGAGCATTGTGTCCAACGGCCCGAAGGATTTCAAAGGCCGCAAGATGGGTATTTTGCTGACCGACGGCAGCAGCGCCGAACTGTTCACCGCCGTGACGAAAGCGCTCGAGGCGGAAGGCGCGCTTTGGGAAGCCGTGGCGCCCAAGATCGGCGGCGTGACCCTGGACGACGGGACGAAGGTCGCCGCCAAGCAGAAGATCGATGGCGGCCCCTCCGTCCTGTACGACGCGGTGGCGGTCCTTCCCTCGGATGCCGGCGTCGCCATGCTCGCCAAGGATGCCACGGCCAAGGACTTCGTCGCCGATGCCTTCGCACACTGCAAATTCATCGGCCATAACTCGGCCGCTGATATCCTGTTCGAAGCAGCCGGGGTGACTGAGCGCGACGAAGGCTTCATCGCTCTGGCCGAGGCAAAGGACGCCAAGGCCTTCATCGGCCAGTGCCGCGAGCTACGCTTCTGGCCGCGAGAGCTGAACGTCGATCTCGACGCAGCATCGCTTCAAGCCGGCGCGTAACTATCACCGGGACGGGAAGGGTTTGAGAAAGCCCTTCCCGTCCGCCTATCGGCTTCCGGCGCTATCGCAGCGCGCGGACCATGAGAAATGGCCATCCGACCAAGGACTCGGGGCGCCGACGCCGTCTATCGTTCATATCCGGCCCGCAAATGGCGAGGTCTTTTGATACGGAGATAGGACGATGAAGATGATAGCGGTAAGCGCATTGTCGATGGCGTTGGGCCTGTGTGCCTGCGCTTCTGGCAGCGCCAATCAGCACAGCCGTGTGACGAGTTGCAGGCCCGATGCTGCCGCGACACTGGTGGGTCAATTGGTGCCCGACGATTCGACAATCCTTCGCCGCACGGGCGGCACAACGGTCCGGCGCATCGCCCCCGGCGATCCGACGACCAAGGACTATCGCATCGACCGTATCACCGTGACCATCGCCGACAACCGGGTGGTCGCCGCTGCTTGCGGCTAAATACCGACAGGGCCCTCGGGGCGCTCGATACGTCTGTGGCGGATCACCTCCGTCAATCGCTCCGCAAGTCCAAGCGGATAGGGTAATCCGGGCATCTCCCGAGTGCCGGTATTCGCTCGGAGCGAAAGCTTCCGAATGGCTGTTCGCTCGTTCAACTCCTTTTCGTATCAGCCCTAAATCCTAAGGCGAATTGTGGTCGGCGACCGGGACACCAGCTCGACCGATCCGCCATGCGCTTGGGCGATCTGGCGGGCGAGGCTCAAGCCGATGCCCGTTCCTGCCGGCTTGGTCGTGACGAACGGGCGGAACATGGTCGATGCGCGATCCGGGGGCACCCCGGGCCCATTGTCGACGACATGGATCGCCAGCGCATCATCCTCACGCAGAGCAAGCAGATGGACATGCGGAGCCGCCGTGGCTTCGACGGCTGCCTCGACAGCGTTCTGGAGCAACGCCCAGATCGCCTGGTTCACCTGATCGCGATCGAATATGCCCCGCATATCCTCCGCCACATTTACCGTCAGCGTCACGTCCGGCCACCGGCTGGCGAAAAGTCGCGCCAGATCCTCGACCAGTTCCGTCACGCCGACCTCCTGCCTCATCGGCGGTGGCAGCCGCGCGAGCGAGCGATACGCCTCGGTGAAGCGCTGCAGCCCCTCCGCCCGGCGGGCCAGCGTGTTGAGGATCTCGACCAGCAACGCCGGGTCGCGCTCCTCCGCCAGGGCGGCGGTGACGCCGCTCTCGGCCAGCGCGACGATCGGCATCAGGCCGTTGAGCATCTCGTGCCCCAGCACCTGGATCATCTCGGCGCTCGCACGCGCTTCGGCGGTGCGCTCCTCGCTCTCGACGTCGATCAAGGCGACCACCGACTGCGTCCCGACCTCCACGCGGTCCACCCGCCAGCTCCGCCCGGCGTGACGCAGATGCGTGGCATCGGGGTCGAGCAGCGGCGGTGGCGGCGGCAGCACCCGGTCGTCGGTGTCGAACATCCGCCGCGCGGCCCGATTGAGCGCGCGGACGACACCGCCATCAATGCGCAGCAAGGCGGTCGGCGAGGCATCGAGTAGCAACCGCTGAAGCGCCGCGTCCCGCTCGGGCTCGCCTGTGGTGGGCGATGCCGACAGCGGAGGTCGGCGCATCGTTGACACGATCAACATGGCGAACCAGCCCATGGCCAGCAGGGCCCCCACCAGCGTCAGCCACAGGCCATACGACCAGGCCGCCCCAGCCGCGCCGCCCGCCAAGGCGAGCGAAAGCGCCAGCACCAAAGCGGCGCGGGTCGGCCTAGAGACCATGCTGCGCCATGCGCCGGTAGAGCGTGCCACGGCTGATCCCCAGCGCCGTGGCCGCACGCGAGATATTATGGCGATGCTCCTTCAGCGCCGCCTCGATCATCAGCTTTTCGGCATCGTCCAGTCCGAAGACGGGGCCGTCATCGGGCCTGGCGGAGGCGCCGCCAGCCGGTCGGATGGCAGCGGCGTCGACCACACCGTCGTCGGACAGCAGCACCGCCCGCTCGATCGCTGCCGCGAGGCCACGCACCTCGTCGGGCCAGTCGGTCACCGCGATGATCGCCTCGGCGGCCGGGGTGATCCGGACCTGCATATGGCCATAGGTCTCGCCCGCCAGCGCGGCGAAATGGCGCGCGAGGATCACCGCATCGTCCCGCCGCGCGGCGAGCGGCGGGACGGCGATGTCGATCGTGCACAGCCGACGGTGCAGCGGCGCCGACAAGGGCGCAAGGCCGTCGGCAATGCTGATGCAGCGCAGGCCCGGTGTCAGCCGGTCGAGCAGTCGCGCCTGGGTGACAGCATCAAGCCGATCCGGATGACGCAGCAATACGGTGCCGCTTACATCATTGAGCAGCTCCCACTGTTCGGGATCGCGCAAATCGATGCGGGGCAATGTCCCGCCGCCATCCATCGACACCGCATGAAGCGCATGGGCGACCAGCGTCCGGCCCGATCCCGAGCGGCCGGTGACGCAGACATTGGCGACGGTGGGCCCAACGCGGCGGACCAGCGCTCGCACCTCCCGGATCGCGGCGGACTCGCCCAGAATGCCGCCGCTGCCACCAGCGGCCACGCGAACCGGTGCCGCGATCGGCTCGGCCGCCTTCGCCATGACTGCAGCACATTTGCCAAGGAGCTCATCCTTGCGCCACGGCTTCATCAGGAAGTCGCGCGCGCCCGCCTGCATCGCGGCGACCGCGATGCGGATGCCGCTATGCGCGGTGATGACGATCACCCGCGCACCGGGATCGTCCGCCATGATCCGACCGATACAGGCCAGACCTTCATCACCGCTCGACCGACCGGGGGTGAAGTTCATGTCGAGCAGGATCAGGTCATAAGGGCGACGTGCCAGCATCGAGAAGGCCGCGTCGGGATCGCCCGCGATGTCCAGGCGATGCCTGGCGAGGCGGAAGAGGATTTCCGTCGTCCGCGCCACCACCGGATCATCTTCGACCAACAAGACATCCCAACCGGTTGACGGCGCTTGCGACTGTCCAGTTCCGGACAAAGTGTCCGCCACTGTCGCGCCATGATTCGGCAAGCACGGAAAATTGTCTTTCGTCATAGCAAGTTGGCATTTCCGGCGCTGGACAGTGACACTCCATCCATGATGACGGAACAGCTGATACACGCAAGCATCGCTCCCGGCGCGGCGATGGACCGCCCGGTGGAACGGCCGGCGCGACCCTGGTGGCGGCGACGGGCGTTGCTGGTGGGTCTGGCGATCATGCTGGCTGGCGTCATGCTGTGGCGGCTGATCCCGGCGGCGGGCTCCACCGATATTGCCGGGGCCGATATTGAAACGGGCGAGGTGACGCGCGCACCGTTCGCCGACTATCTGCCGGTCCGCGCGACGGTGGCGCCGCGGGTGACGACGCTGGTCGGCGTGCTGGCGGGCGGACAGGTCGAAAAGCTGATCGTCCAGGACGGCGCGATGGTGACCGAGGGTGAGCCGCTGGCGACCCTGGCCAATCCGTCGCTCAAGCTCGACGTGCTGACCCGCGAAGCGCAGATCGCCAGCCAGCTCGGCGGTCTCGCGGGCGAAAATCTCGGCATCGAGCGCAACCGCCTCGACCGCGCCGGCCAGATCGCCCAGGCCAATTACGACCTGATCAAGGCACGTCGCGACCTCGGCATCCGCCAGCTGCTCCACGACAAGGGCTTCGTGTCGGACGCCGGGGTGAAAAGCTATGCCGAAGAGGCCGTCTATCAGGAAAGGCGCGTCGCCCAGCTCCAGGCAGGCGGTGCCGCCGAAGCGCGGATCACCGCCATACAGGGCCGCCGCCTCGACGACACGCGCGGGCGGCTGGAGCGCAATCTCGCCGCCGTGCGCGCCGGTCTCGACGCGCTCATCATCCGCGCGCCGATGGCGGGCCGCCTCACCAATTTCACCATCCAGCCGGGGCAGGCGCTCAAGCCCGGTGATCCGGCGGGCCAGGTCGATAGCGAGGGATCGTGGAAGCTGACCGCCGATGTCGACGAATATTATCTCGGTCGCGTTCGCGTCGGCCAGCGTGCGAGCGCCGGCGGCACGGCGTTGACCGTGTCGAAGGTGCTGCCGGCCGTGAAGGATGGCCGCTTCCGCATCGAACTCACCTTCGACGCCGCGCCCCCGGCCGGGCTCAACCGTGGCCAGACGCTCGATATGCGGGTGACGCTGGGCAGCACCGCGCCCGCCCTCGTCGCGCCGGTCGGCGGATGGCTGGAGGCGGGCGGCGGCACGTCCGCCTTCGTCCTCGATGCCGACGGCGCCCATGCCCGTCGCCGCAGCGTGAAGACCGGCCGCCGCAATCCCGAACAGGTCGAGATCCTGGCCGGGCTTCAGCGCGGCGAGCGCATCGTCACCAGCAACACATCGTCCGTGAAGGGCGATATCCTTAACATCCGCTAACGGGGGCCAACCGTGATCCGTCTCGAGAATATCCAGCGCCGCTACATCTCCGACGAGGTCGAGACGACCGCGCTCGCCGACATCAACCTGCATGTCGAGGCGGGCGAGTTCCTCGCCATCATGGGACCATCGGGCTGTGGCAAGTCCACGCTGCTCAACACGCTGGGCACCGTCGACCGGCCCACCGCCGGTCGCTATCTGTTTGGCGACCGCGATCTGGCCGCGCTGGACGAGAAGGAACTGGCCAAGTTCCGCGGCGCGACACTGGGTTTCGTCTTCCAGAGCTTCAACCTGATCGACGAGCTGACGATCGAGGAGAATGTCGCGCTCGGCCTCGCCTATCGCAAGGATAGCGGTGGGGACCGCCGTACGCGCGTCGCGGCGGCGATGGACAAGGTCGGCATCGCCCACCGCGCGCGCCACTTCCCGCACCAACTGTCCGGCGGCCAGCAACAGCGCGCCGCCATCGCCCGGGCGATCGTCGGCGATCCCAGGCTGATCCTGGCGGACGAGCCGACCGGCAATCTCGACACCGCCAATGGCGAGCAGGTGATGAACATCCTGACCGGCCTCAACGCCGAGGGCGCGACGATCGTGATGGTCACCCACTCGCCGTCCCATGCCGACATGGCCAAGCGCCGCATCGACATGCTCGACGGCCGCATCGTCGCCAACGCCATGCGCGCGATGTGAGGAGCCGGTGATGAACAGCTTCGCCCTCGCCCCGCTTTACCGCACCCTGACGGGCCACAAATTCTACGCCGCGCTGAACATCGGCGGATTGGCGGTCGGGATCGCCGTATTCTTCGTCCTCACCCTCTATGTGCGGTTCGAGACCAGCTTCGAAAAATGGCTGCCGCACCATGACGAGATCTATGTGGTCCAGACCGACTGGAAACGCACCGATGATCCGTTCACCGGCACTTATCCGAACACCATGGGCGGCCTTCTCGACGAATTGCGACAGGATTTTCCCGGTGTCGTGGGCACCCGTTTCATGGGCGGCGCCGACCTGGACGGCAAGGATGGCGGCAGCGTGGTCCGCAACGGAATCGCCACCTTCGACGATATCGGTCAGGTGGATGCAAGCTTCCTTCAAGTCTTCGATCTGCCATGGGTGGCGGGTGACAAGACAACCGCGCTAACCGCCCCGGCAAGCATCGTGCTCAGCCGATCAGCGGCGAGGAAATATTTCGGCGATACCGATCCGATCGGCCAGACCCTGACGCTTGCGCTCGACAAGACCGTCCCGCACCGCGTCACGGGTGTGTTCGAGGATTTGCCCAAGGCATCCGATTTCAAATTCTCGATCCTCGCGCGCCTGCCAACCAGCGACCTGGGCGAGTGGTGGAATCACTGGGGCAGCACTTCGCTCAAGACCTATCTACGCTTCCCTGACGAAGCCGCGGCAAAGGCCTTCGAACAGAAAATGCCCGCCTTCGTAGCGCGGCACGGCGCGCGCGATCTGGGGGATGATGCGGCGATGCGCATGGCGCTCCCACTGCTTCCGCTCACCAAGGCGCATCTGCAGCCTGCCGGGCAGGAAAGCGCAAGCCGCAAGCTGACCGTCGTCACATTGGGACTGGTCGGCATACTCACGCTGCTCATCGCGATCGTAAACTACGTCAACCTAGCGAGCGCGCGCGCCGGCCTGCGGGCGCGAGAAGTCGCCATGCGCAAGGTGTTGGGCGCCGATCGGGCGACCCTGATTCGCCAGTTCCTTGGCGAGGCGGTGCTTGCCGTCGCCGTGGCGGCCTTGTTCGGGCTGGTACTGGCGGAGATCGGATTGCCCTTGATCAACGCTGCCGGCGGTCTATCGCTCGCCATGCCCTATGCCATCGTCGTTCCGCTGCTGCTGACATTCGCCATCGGTATCGGGATTCTAGCCGGTTTCTATCCGGCGATCCTTCTTTCCCACTATCCTGCTGCTGCAGTCCTTGCCTCTGCCCGCGCTCCGGGCGGTGGTCACGCAGGCACCCGGGCACGCGAAACACTCGTCATGGCACAGTTCGCAATGGTGATCGCCTTCCTGATCGGCACGGCCGTTCTCGTCGCGCAGACCCGCCATGTCCGTAACGCCGACCTGGGCTTCCAGCGTGAGGGGCTGCTCGTCGCACCTTGGTTGGGCTATGTCGAGAAGGCCAAGCATCCCGCGCTGATCGCCGCCTTGCGCGCCGTCCCCGGTGTTTCGATAGTAACCACGTCGGATACGGGGGTCGGCGACGTCGGTAACAACAATAGCGACAATCTACTTCTGTCCGGGCGCCCCGGTCCGGGGCCGGCCGCCAGGCATATCAATGTCGGAACGGACTTTTTCCGGCTGTTCGGCACACGGCCGATCGCTGGCCGACTCCTCGACGACGTCCACCGGATGGATGACAGGACGAACAGTCAGAAAGGCCTGCCCAGCAACATCGTCATTTCTCGCAAGGCCGTCACGGCTTTAGGGTTCCGCTCTCCGAAAGATGCGATCGGCCAGACAATAGTCCAACCGAGCCCGATGACCATTGTCGGTGTGGTCGACGATCTGCGTTTCTTCTCGCCACGCCTGCCTGCCACGCCGGTCTACTATACCTATACGCGTGGCATCGTGCCCTATCCCGTCGCCACGATGCGCTTTTCCGGTGATCCCCGTGCCGTGGCGGAGGGAGTCCGCGCCGCCTGGATCAGGGTGGCGCCGGAAGCGCCATTCCGCGCAGACACCGGAGAGCGGCTGTTGCAGAATTTCTATGATGAAGACGATCGCGCCACGCGTCTGTTCGGTATCGGTGCAGGCCTAGCCGTCCTGATCGGCTGCGTCGGACTTTGGGGCCTTGCCTCGTTCAACACGCAACGCCGGGCGATGGAAATCGGCATACGAAAGACGCTGGGGGCTTCCTCCAGCGATATCGTCAAGCTGCTGGTCGGCCAGTTCCTCCGGCCCGTGCTGCTGGCGAACCTTATCGCTTGGCCGCTCGCATTCGTAGCCATGCGGACATGGCTGGCCGGGTTCGACGATCGCATAACGCTGTCACCGCTCTATTTCCTCGGCGCGACGGCACTTGCCGTCGTCATCGCCGTGCTGACGGTGCTGGGTCAGGCATTGCGGGCGAGCCGTACCGCTCCGGCTTGGGCACTCCGCCATGACTGAGCGGTTCCTGGGCACGGCTCTTCTGCCGACCTGCGCGCCGGCATCCGCGCAAACTCTGCGCGAGGCGATCGTTCAGGCTGATGTCAGCCACCCGCAGCTTGCCGCAGCGCGGGCGCGACAAGAGGCGCTGGAGGAGACGTCGGAACAAGCGCCGGCCGGCTTCCGGCGGCCAAGCCGCGATTGATGAGCTTGTCGCGGGCGCCGAAGGGCTGCGCGACACTGCTGCCGCGATCCCGTAGGTGGTGTTTGCGCCGTGAGCGCGGGCGAGTAGTCACGATCGGCCGCTCATACTGCCCACCAACCGCGCGTCAGCCGCGCCCGATTACATTTTCGATACGGGAGGACCGCACCCGGCCATCGGCGAAGCTGAGCCTATGGGTGTGATAAGGCAGCAAAGCCTCGTCATGAATGACACTGATGATCGTGGCCTGCGGAAGGCTCACGCTTAGGCGGTCATAGAAATAGCGTGCATTCTCGGCATCCAGCGCACTGGTCGCTTCGTCGAGGACCAACAGGGTCGGACGATGCAACAGGATACGCGCCAGGGCGAGACGCTGTTGCTCGCCGGGCGACAATTCTTCCTGCCACAGCCGCAGGCCGTGGATTTCGTCCGCCAGATGCCCCAAGCGGACCTGCTCCAGCAGGGCATGGACGGCCGCATCGTCATGCGCCTCGGGCCGGTCGGGGAAACAGATCGCGGCCTTCAGCGTACCGAGCGGCAGATAGAGACGCTGTGGCACGAACATCGCGCGGCTGTCATTCGCCATGGTCACCCGGCCTGCACCATCGGGCCACAATCCGGCGAGCGCCCGGATCAGCGTCGACTTGCCGGCCGCGGAGGCGCCACATAGCGCCCAGCGCTCACCCTCACCGACACGCCAGTCGCCGACCGCGACCAGAGCCTCGCCATGCGGACGATGCAGCGTCAGGTCCTGCGTCGCCAGGGCCACACCGGGCGGGGCCCCCGCTCCCACCGTGATGCCGGCCGGACACGCATCGTCGATCGCGTCGTCCAGCCCCTTGATGCGGTTGAAATAGCTGATCTGCTGGCCGATCAATTGATAGCTTTTGACGAAATAGCCAAGCTGCATGCCGAGTTGCCCGAACGCTTCGCGCCCCGCCATCAACTGGCCAAAGCTCATGCCGCCGGCAAAATAGGTCGGCACCATGATGAACAGTGGCAGCACCGTCCCCAGCCGGTCATAGACGCTGCCCGCCGCCGTGATGCCCAGCGAACTGTAGATGACCGAACGGAAGTTCAGCCGCACCGCATCGAACGAATATTCCAGCGCCTGCCGCTCGGTCGAAACCGCGCCCGCCAAGCCGATCTGGGCGGCGTTGCGCCGGACATGGATCAGGCCGGATCGGAAATCCGCCTCACGATGTTGCTGACGCATCATCGCACGGATGAAGGGCTGGCCGATCCTGGCGGTCAGGTAAGAACCGATGAGCGCATAAGCGACGGCGTACCAGACCGTGCTTCCGGGGATCGAAAAAGCCATACCACCCAGCGAGACGCGAATGGGTGGCGCGGTTTCCAGCAGGACCATGGCAAAAGTGATGCCGGTCACGATCGAACCGATCAGGCGCATGACGATATGCAGCGCCCCCACCGTCATGCCGAGCGCGGCGGTGATCGCGTTCAGGTCATCGGCAATGCGCTGGTCGGGATTGTCGATGATCCGCAACCGCTCGATCTCCGCGTAGCGATTACGGCTCATCCAGCGATTGAGATAGTCACGGGTCAGATAGGTTCGCCAACGGATCGACAGCAGGCCATCAACGAAATTCTCCGTCATGATCATGAGGACCTGCATCGCCATGATGCCGAGGAATATGATCATCAACGGCACGAGCTGATCGGCTTCACGCTGTTCGATGGCGTCGAAGAATTGACGCTGCCAGCGATTGGTGCGCAGCAGGATGAAGGCCGTGCCGAACTGGAAAAAGAACAGCGTGATCAGCGCGAACCACGCAAATTTCCAGTCCGACGACGTCCAATAGCCGCGGACCAGCCGCCAGGCGTCCCGCCATCGTGCCGTAGTGGACTGGGGTGGGGCGAGGCCCGTCTCGCGACGGACCTCCCCGCTCTGGCTGGGTTGCGGCATCATGGATCAGATGTCCTGTCGATCAGAAGAAACGATAGCCGACCGTGAGGCGCCAGGTACGCGGCTCGCCGAGCGGGACGTAACTGGTCGCGCGCGTCGGATTATAATTCTGACGATCGAAAAGATTGCGCACACCGATATTCAGATCAAGCCGACCGATCGATAGGAACCCGTTGAGGTTCGCCTGCACCGCGGCGGGAATTTCATACAGGCCGCGCGTGTCGATCAGCGAACGCGACCGCCCGGTAACCCCGGCACCCAATCCCGCCCTCGTCTTGTCGCCGATGCGATGCATGTAGGAGGCATAGAGATTGTACACGTCGCGCGGCTGCCCCGCGACGACGAACCCGATATTCGCCGAGGGCTTGAGATAGGAATAATCGGTGCGCGTAAACGCACCTGACACCGTCAACCCGCGCAGCGGTTCGCCACTGAGGTTCAGGTCAATACCCCGGCCGAGAATGCCCGGCACAGCGACCTGGAAGCGCGGATCGACCGCATCGCGATCGAGAAGGTTGCTCTGGCGGATGCTGAACCACGATGCGTTGATCAGCATCCGCTTGTTGAACAGATCCCATTTCACGCCCGTTTCGGTGTTCCGCGTCCGCACATCGGGCAGCCGATCACCGAACCGATCGATCGCGAATGTGGGGATATAGCCATAGGCCAGCGTCCCAAAGACCGACAAATTGCCGGTTATGTCGACTACCGCGCCATAGTTGGGCGCGGACGCCGAGACCTTGGTGTTCGAATTGCTGGGGCGGCGACCGGTGATGATGCTACCAACCTCGATATCGGTCCGGCGGACGCCCGCCAGAAGATGGATTGGGCCGAAACCGACCAGATACTGGCCGTAATAGCCACGCTGTTCCATATTGACGGTCGAGGTCTCGTTGCCGAACTTGATCGCCAGCGGGCGCAGCGTGCCTGTGGGGTTCAGGAAGTTATACGGAAACATCCCGCCGTCATCGGCGTAGAATGCCTTCACGTCATTCTCGACGCGGGTGAAACCCGCCACCAGCTTGTGCGTCACGCCACCGGTGTCGAACGCAATCCGAGCGAAGGTGTCGATCGCATTGCTCTTCGAGCGCTGACGCACCCCGCTGCTCGACAAAAGCAGCAGCCCGTTATTGTTGAGGACCACGAAGGGAGAATATTGCTTCAACGAGAAGCTGACATCCTGATGCTGCGCGCGGCCGACGAGGGTCAGCCAATCCGTCACCTTCTGCGTGATCTCGGCATTGAACTGCGTGGTGCCGATCCGCACCCCTTGATCCGCATCGCCGACCAGCCTGCGGCCATCCGGCAGTTCGAACGGTTTCTTCGTCGTGGTGTTGAGCAGGGTATAGGGGACCATGCCGAACAGCTGGGTGCCCAGCGTCGTCGAGACGATGATGTCGGTATCCGCGTTCTTGTAACGCAGCGAGGGCGCGAACAGATAATCCTGGTCGCCGCGATAGCCGCCGAAATTCCGGTCGGCGGTCGCCGCCGTGGCGATGATACGCCCGCTGAAGCGATCGTCGCTCGAGATCGCGCGATTGGCATCGATCGTGCCGCGTGCCAACCCGAACGAACCGGTATCGACCGAGACGTAAAGCCGCTCCTCGGCATTGGGCTTTTTAGTGACGATGTTGATCGTACCGCCCAGATTATCCCCACCCAGCAGGATCGCGTCGGGGCCCTTCAACACCTCGATCCGTTCGATATTGGCGAGCGACTGGGTGGTTCCCGCCGCGAAGCTGGAACTGGATGCCGACGGCAGGCCATTGACCGCACCCTGCGCCGAAAAGCCGCGCACCGAATAACCGACGCCGCCCTGAACCGTGGCGGTGTTGACGACGACGCCGCCGGCATTGGCAAGGGCTTCGGCCATCGTCAGCGCCTGTTGCTGCTCGAGCAGCTTGGCGGAAATGACCTGGGTGTTGCGCGGCTGATCGCGCAGCGACTGGCCGAGCCGCGAGGAACTGGTCGGCCCGCGCACCAGCACGCTGGTTTCCGCCTCATTGGGCCGCGCGATGACCAGGACATCGTTGACGATCGCGATACGACCGTTGTCGTCGACGTTCACCGCCACGGGCAGGCCGCGTGTCGCCTGCGCCACCGCATCCCGTTCGCTGTGCGCATCGACCACGGGCCGGGCCGTCATGCCCTTGACCGCGTCGGGGTCGATATTCAGCGGCACCCCCCATTGTGCCGCAATCCGCTGAAGCGCCTGACCAAGCGGCAACGCAGGTTGTGACAGCGTCTGATCCTGCGCCCAGGCCACGCCCGGTGTGGCGGTGGTGGCCAGTGCCAAAAGACTGGCCGCAAGCATATGGCGTGTATTCATAGGAGTCCCCCCTGACATTTGACGATCGAACTGCGCGGCACTCTCCCCATGCTTGCGCTTCCGACATATTGCGGAGTCTATCAGCGTGCCGGTTCGATCACCTCCGGCACGCCAAGCTTCAAATCCTTGAACTGATTGCGAATCTGCGCCCAGTCACCGACCAGGACCCAATGGACCGTGGCCGGATCGTCAAAGGCGCGCGCGGCCTGCTTGACCTGATCCAAAGTCAGGGCGCGCAGCCGCATCGGCCGATGTGCGATATCGTCATAGGGCAGGCCGTCCGACTGGGCGTCCGCCATGGCGGACAGCAGATCGGCATTGCTCTCAAGCTGCGCGGCGGCACTGTTCGCGGCCGTGGTCACGATACGGCCGAGCTCGACTTGGTCGGGCGGCCGATCGCTGGTCAGCATGCGCATCTCTTTGCCGAGTTCGGCCACCGAGTCGCCGCTATGCGCACGATCGACCGTGCCGGCGATGATCCAGCGCCGCTGGCCACGCGTGTCATACACGCCAGAGCCGATGCCATAGGTCCAGCCCTTGTCCCCACGCAGGTTCGCACCGATGCGTGATGTCGAATTGCCGCCATAGACCTCGTTGCCGACCCAGGTCGCGGCGGCATCCGTGCCACCCGGCATATCCGCGGCCGGGATCACCTTGCCGGCCATGATATAGGTCTGGGCGGCGCCCGGCTTATCGATGACGGTCAGCGAGGGCGCCGCGCGACCGCGCGCTGGCGGAATGGGCATCGGGGGTACCGCAGGGCCCTCCGCTTTCCACGAATTCAGTGCCTTTTCGAGCAGCGGCTTGAGCGTCACCATATCGGCGTCGGCGGCAATATAGAGCGTCGCACGATCGGGACGGAGATGGGTGCGGAGCCACGCCCGGACTGCCGTCGGATCGATCGCCTCGACCTGCGCAATCGCATCGGCGGCCGTCGCCGGCGGGGCATAGGGATGCCCGGTCCCATAGATCGCGGTGTAGAGCGCGCGTTCGGCCCCCGCACCGCGGTTGATCGTCTCGGTCCGCAGCCGGTCGATCCGCGCAGATTTGAGCGATGCGAGTGCATCCGGCGCAACGTCGGGCCGGGTCAACATCCGGCCGAACAATGCCAGCCCCGATGACAATTGTGCCGCGTCCCAGTTGAAGATCAGGTCGGCGTGATCGAGACCGATCTTGTCGTTCAGCCAGCCATTCAGCGCATCGACCTGCTCCTTGGCGGCCAGTTGGCCCGAAGTCTTGCCCTTGGCCGCCAGCAGATCCAGCACGATCGGCGCGATTTCATGCGACGCGCCCGCACTGCCACCATCGTCGAACCGCAGCAGCAACGTGTCGGACAGGCCGCCGGGGCGCGAAACCAGGATGACGTTCAGTCCGTTCGACAATTGCGCTTGCTGGACGGCCGGAAAGGTGATCGGCGCCATCGGCCCTATCGGAGGTGCCCCCTGGGTCAGGTCATAGCCGCCCGGTATCGCTTTCAGCGGCGGCTTGGGCAGGATCGCGAGCTGGTAGCCCGGCCGGCCATAGACATCCGCCGCCACACGGCGGACGCTTTCGGGTGTCGCGCTCAACAATTGCTGAAGATAGGCCTCGGCATAATCATCCTCCTGATTCTGCCGCGCGCCGCGTGCCAGCAGGAATGCCTTGCCGGACGTGCTGCCCTGCAGGCCCAGGAGATATTGGATGCGGGCCGCGCGGGCGCTTTCCAACTCGGCCTGGGTCGGCCCCTCGGCAACGAAGCGCGCCAAGGCCGCGTCGACCTCCGCCTCGACCCGCGCCATCTGATCGCCCTTGATACCGGCGACGGTGAAACCCATGCGGCTCGACAGCAGGCCTTCGTCGAAGGTGACGAACGCCGCTTGCGCGAGGCCCAGTTCCTCGATCAGCCGCCGGTTCAAACGCGATCGTGCGCCATTGGCCATGATCTGCGCGATCAGATCGAGCGCGGCGATGGCTGGCGATCCCGCCGGGGGTGCGAAATAGCTTACATAGAGGCGGCCGTCGGGCACGGACGCGAACATCTGCCGGCGCATCGCCCCGGGCAGCGACATCGATCGTGTCAGCAGCCGATCGACAGGCAACCGAGGCGCTAGACCCCCGAAATACTTCGCCACCAGCGCGCGTGCCTCGTCGCCACCGATATCGCCCGCCAGGATCAGCGTGACGTTCGACGGACCATAATAGGTGTCGAACCAGCCGCGCGCGCCTTCCACCGTCACCGCATCCAGATCGGCCTCATCACCGATGACGCTATGGTGATAGGGATGGTCGGCGGGGTACATATCCCCCAGGATCGTCGCATCGAGCCCGCCAAAAGGCTCGCTCGCCCGCAATCGCTTCTCGTTCAGCACCACGCCGACTTCGCGCTTGATCCGCTCCGGCGTCAGCGCCGCGCCGATATGCCCCATCCGGTCGGCCTCGAGAAACAAGACCCGGTCCAGCGCGGCACGTGGGAAAGTCTCGAAGAAGGTGGTGGTGTCCTGGGTCGTGATGGCGTTGATGTTCGTGGCGCCCATATCCTGGAGCGACCGCAGGGCGCCTTCATTCCAATGTGCACTGCCATCGAGCGCCAGATGTTCGAACAGATGGGCATAGCCATGTTGCCCGGCCCCTTCGTCCTTCGAGCCGACGTCATAAACCACCGTCGCCGATATCAGTGGCACGCGCCTGCTGGTCTGAACGATCACCTTCAATCCATTGGGCAGCGTGAAGCGTGTCACCGGATCGGTGATCGCGCGGTTCGGCAGCTTGGTCGAGGGAATGGTAGAGATCGCCGGGCCGGGCACACGCTGCCGAGCCTCGGTCGCCGGGGCGAGGATCGCATTCGACGCCGTGGCGGCCATCAGAGCAACAACTGCAAACGCTTTTGCCATTCGGCGAACATTACTGATTGCAAGCCGAGTTTCTTGCAGCCAAAAATATAAAACATGACCGGACTGTCCTACTCCACCGACCAGGACACTTTTGGGGGACCCCAGGGCCGCCGTGACGGGCAAGGCGGGCAGACCGCACGGGTGATCCGGGCGGTCGCGCAGGGCATTGCCGATGGCGTGTTGATCGCCGATCAGCGCCTGCCCTCGATCCGTGCCATGGCGGACGAACATGGCGTCAGTCGCGACACCGTACAGCGCGCCTACGACAAGCTGGTGGCAGGCGGGCAGATTTACGCGCGGCGCGGATCGGGCTTCTATGTCTCCTCCCCTCCGGTCCTGCCGACCGTACCGGCGATCAAGGTCGCGCCCGTCGATCTCGCGCCGTTCCAGCTCATCCATTCGTCCCACCCGCTCGACCGCTCGCCGGGCAGTGGTGTGCTCCGTCACGAACCATCGGCCGTCGAGGAATTGAACCGGGTTCTGAAAAGCGTGGCATCCTCAGCGTTGCGCACAACCGGCTATGGCGACCCCGCCGGCTATCTGCCGCTGCGCGAACAATTGCGTAACAAGCTGGGGATCGACGGCGTCGACGTGCCTGTCGATGCGATCCTGACGGTACCGGGCTCTATCGCGGGACTGGGGGTCGTGATCCGCGCATTCGTGCGGCCAGGCGGGCGGATCGTGGTGGAGGACCCGTGCTCCTTTGCGCATGTCGCCGCGCTTCTGTCGCAAGGGGCGGAAATCCTGCACGTGCCGCGCAAGGCGGACGGGCCGGACCTCGACGTGCTGCGGCTGCTATGCGAACGCTATCGCCCCGCGATGTTCCTGATGTCGTCGCTGATCCAGAATCCGACCGGCAGTTGCATCTCGCTGCACAAGGCGCGGCAGTTGATCGACATCGCCACCGAGTTCGAGATGATCCTGGTCGACGATGTCGGCCAGGCCGATCTCCTGCCCCCGGCCGGCAACCGGCCCGTGGCGCCCCTGTTGCTGCTCGATCATCTCGACCATGTCATCCATGTCGGCGGCTCGTCGCGGATCCTCGCCCCCGAGGTCGGCGTGGGCTACATCGTGGCCGGGGAACGCTATGGCGACATGCTGCGTCGCTTTCGGCCGCTGCAAGGGCTCGGCAACATGCTGATTCAGGAACGCGTGCTGTACCGCTTTCTCGACGAAGGGCTTTATCGCCGCCGTTGCGAGCGGATACGCGGGCAGCTGGCCAAGGGGACGATCGCGCTGCGCCAGCAATTCGCCAGGATGGGCATTGCCGCGGCGCCGTCGATGGGCGGGTTGTTCCTCTGGGCCGATCTGGGAAATTCCATCGACACGCTGGATCTTGCCAAGCGTCTGCTGGCGCGCGGCTTTTTGACCGCACCGGGCAAGCATTTCCGCCCGGCCGGGATGACCTCGTCCGAAATGCGGTTCAACGTCACCACCACCAGCGAGGCCGCGTTGCAGGCTTTGGCGGAAAGCCTGCCGCCCATACGGGATTGAGACGCTTCAACCGCCCGGATCGATCAGCCCGGAAAGCGGGGCGCGCGGTCGAAATCGGCCTTACCGAAGGGGCGGTCGCGGAACATATAGCCATAATAGAATTCGCGAAGGTCGCGGTGAAAGGCGCGGATGCGATCCTGATAGGCCAGTTGCGCCGCCAGATCGGTATGCGCCAGGCGCGTCAGCAGCGCCTGAACGCCGACGGACGGCAAGACCCAGCCCAGATCGTTCGCGACGGCCGCCCGCCGCTCCAGAGCCTGGCGATAGGCGCGAACCCGATCGGCGACGCTTTCGTCCCCCACCTGATGGAAGGCGAAATACCATTTATAGTGGAAGGCGGGCGGCAGCGGCGGTGAGTTCGCCCATTGCGGATGGGTGGCATAAAAGCGCCGCATGGTTTCCTCGCGCGGGATTTCCCAGGCACCATGCACCCGCTCGCGCTGGGCCAGCGCGATCTCGCTGCCCTGCCCGACCGGTATCGCGCGGTTGATCGCGACATTGGCAAAGGTCGGGATCACCAGCACGAGCACCAGCCACAGCCCGGCGAGCGTCGCGGCATTGGCGGTCGAGCCATGCCCCCAACGCGAGACCAACGCGGCCAGTCCGATCCAGAAGAGCAGATAGAGCGCCGCGACCACGACGATCAGCACTATCGCCCATGCGGCCACGCCGGACAGGACCGCCCCCACCACAAACGGGACGATCAGGGCAGCCAGCAACAGCACGAAACGCACCATCGCGCGCCGGAACCAGAGCCGCCGTCCGTTGGGCATCGCATCGAGCATCCGCGCCCGCCCGGCTTCTCGCTCGGCGGACTTCAGGTCATGAAACAGCGCGATGGCGAAGAGCGGCGCCAGAAACACCAGCACGAAGGCGAAGTCGAACCGCCCCGGCAAGGCCAGTTCGGGATTGAAGGTATCGCCGTCATAGATCTGCGCCTCCAGCCCCAAGGCACGGACCCGCAGGATATAGGGTGCGACATCGCGCATCCCGATCGCCGCAAAGGCCAGCGGCGACGGCGAGTCCCAGGTCGGGTGGAAGCTGTAATAGGCCGCACTCCCCCCATCCTTGGTGCGATCGACATAGTCGGCGACCGCGGCGATATCCTCGGCCTGGGCCGTCGCCACCGCATCGATCGCGGCGCGCTGACGCGCCACCTCCGCCATGCCCGCCGCAACCGCAGCCGCGCTGAGCAATGCCATCAGCAGCAACGCGGCCAGTGCCAGCCGCGAGCGGAGCAGCAACCGCGCTTCGTGAATCCAGATCGCCATCACCGCGCTCCCAGCCGACGCGTGGCGGCGACCAGCGCCACACCGATCACCACCAACCAACCGGACAGGACCGCCAGCCCCGGCAGGCCCGCCCGCACCAGCGTATCGGCCCCGGCCGCGCGGAAGGTGAATTCGGGCAGCTTGCGCCAATGATCGGCGGTGATCCGCTTGCGCTTGTCGGCGCCCGCATCCTCGGCGGTATCGTCGGCATAGCTGACCGCCTCCGCCTGTAGCCGATTGAGCCGCTGGATCAGGTCGTAGCGATAGGCCTCGGCCTGTTCCAGGAAACGGCGATGCCCTTCGAAATCGGTACCCGCCGCCGCCATCGAGGTCTGGCGCAGCGCGATCGCCGAGCTGAGCAGGCCGAGGGCGCCGACCAATGCGTTTTGCGACGCCTGCGCCGCGAAATCGCGCGCCGCGTAGCGATCAAACAGGCGGCTGCTCAGCGCCTCGCCTTCCAGCGCCAACAGCCCCTTGTAGTTGACCGGCAGATCCTCGATCCGGGTCACGCCATAGTGCGCCAGCGTCTGTTTCTTGAACGCCGCGAAATGCGGGTCGTCGGGATTGTGGCTGTCGCCCATTTGGCGAAGGTCGCGGGCGATGGCGACATCGGTCTGCAACCGGTTGGACAGCGGATAGGCGCGATTGGCGATTTCGGGGGCGACGCGCGGCAGCAGCACGACCGTCACCGCCCAGATCGCCAGCAGTGCCAGCAGCGCATCGCGCCGCCGCCGGACCAGCATCGACACCAGTGTGACGATCCCCACCCACAGCGCGAGATAGACGGCATAAGCCAGGATGATGGTCGCCATCGGCCCGGCATAGGCCCCCGCCTGCCCCGCGATCAGCGCAAAGCCGATCAACGCGGGCAGTGCGATGAGCAACGCCACCGAGCCAAGCGCCAGCAGCTTGCCGAGCACGATCGAGCGCGCCGACGCACCCTGCAACATCAAGGGCCTGAGCGTGCCACGCTCGGTCTCCCGCGCGACCGCACCATAGCCCAGGAAGATGAGCAACAAGGGTGCGACCGCCTGCAGCACGAAGGCCGGGGTCAGTTGCCCGAAGCGGATCAGGGGCGAACTCTGGCGCACATCGCCGAAATTCGCGGTGTTCTGGCGATGCCCCTCCAGGAACATGCTGTTGCCGGTAAAGGCATCGACACCGGGATCGAATGCGGCGAGCGGTCCGAGCGGGCGGAAGATGAAATGGCCATAATGGACGACGCGGTGCGGGTGCCGGTCGGGCTGGGCCTCGAAGGCATGATCGGCATGCGATTGATGCTGGGCACGCGAGGCGGCGATGCCTTGCTGATGGGTCCAGGACGTGACCACCGCGACCAGCGTCAGGATGACGAGCAGCACCAGGGCCGTCACCGCGACCCGGTTGCGCCGCATCAGCCGCAGTTCATCCCGTGCGATCAGCGACACCGCGCTCATGCGGCGAGCGCCCGGCCGGCGAAACGGTCACGCAAGGCCCGCACATCGAACCGCGCTGGTCCCTCCGCCGCCACTTCCTCCACGATGCGGCCGCCCTCCAGAAAGCCGATGCGATCGGCGACATCGGCGGCGCTCAGCAGATCATGGGTGACCATTAGTACGGCCGTGCCCCGATCGCGCACCGCATGGAGCAGCGCGTTGAAATCGGAGGTCGCACGCGGATCAAGACCCGAGGTCGGTTCGTCGAGCAGCAACACCGGCACCTCGCGCAACAAGGCGACCGCGATCGCGACCTTCTGACGCATCCCTTTGGAAAAGCCGGCAAGACGCTGATCATAGGCCCGGTCCTGCAAGCCCGCCGCCGCCAGTGCCTCGACAATGGCTGCGCGGGGTCGCGGCGTGCCGGACAGCGCGAGCAGATAATCGGCATTCTCGACCGCGCTCAGATGCTCGTAGAGAGCGACATTCTCAGGTAGATAGGCAATGCGCCGCCGCGCCCCATCGGGATCGCGCGCGGGATCGATCCCGCCGACCTCGACCTGTCCGGCATCGGCGCGCAAGAAGCCGAGCAACGTCGACAGCGTCGTCGATTTGCCCGCGCCATTGCCCCCCAGCAGCGCATAGACTTCGCCCCCCGAAACACGCAGCGACAGACCATCCAGGACACGATGCGGGCCATAGGCCAATTGCACGGCGTCGATCAGGATTTCGGTATTGGGGTTCGGCATTGCCGTCTCCTGCATCATCGATTGGCTTCGCGCCGGGGTGAATCGGCGCGACTTTTAGCCACCATCGCCTCGCACACAACCGTCACTTTGTAACATCTCATTAACCGTGGAAAATGGACAAATCCGCCCCCTAAACTCCTCCCCCTAAACTCCTCCCTTGCAGGGGAGGATGGAGGAAATGCCATGACAAGCACTCAGTTTAGTTCGCGCGCGATCGGGTAGCGCAAGGGATAGGGATGCCCCGGCCCCGCCTGCGCATAAAGCCACGCCAATCGCGCATCGGAATCGGCGGCAAAGCCCGGCTCCGCGCGAAGCTTGGCATCGAACCGGGCTTTGAGATCGGGGTCGGACGCCAGCATCCGGTCGCCAAGCGCCGCCAGCACGAAGGCATCCGTGTTCGGTGCCGACGCCAGCATCTCGGGGAAGAAACCCCATGCCAGAAAGGAATCCTGGCTCTCCGGCTCCAGCAGCGACGCCGCGAGCAGCCCCAGCGGCTGGTCGGCGGGGACGCGCACGCTGCCGACCGGCATTACCTGCTCGGCGGACTCGTGAACGAAGCGCGCGGTGATCGGATAGCGCCCCTCCATCGGCTGCAACTGTTTCGGATCGACCAGGCGGACATGGTCGAGCGTCAGGGTTCGGGGGACCTCGATCGTCTCGAACCGGATGCCATGCACGCGCAGCCGGTCGATCACCTCCGTTTGCGCGGGCGGCACCCACCAAGCCTTGGGCAAGCGGACGCTCTCGGTCGGGGTCTGCCCGATGATCGGCATGCGGAAGGTGATCGGCTTGCCATTCCAGCGCTGCTCCAGCCGCCCCGAGGCGGGCGACATATAGGTGTCGAACGCAACGCCCTTGAACTGCTCGATCCAGCCGATCGGCTGTGCCGCCGGGGTCCAGCGGGTGAGAAGCTCGGCCGGGCGGCTCGCACGGTCCTGCGCCTTGGCGGCCGCGATGCGCGCGGCGTCGGTCGCCGCGATCTTCAGCGCGGCTTCCAGCAGCACATAGGTGCCGAGCACGCGCTGGCGATAGGGCTTGAGCATATGGTTTTCGACCAGCACGGTCGGCATGCCGATGAAATCGCCATAGCCGGTCGAATAACGCGGCCCCTCCGGACTGTAGCGGATGCCCTTGTTCGGCTGTCGCGTGTCGATGGGGCTGGGATATTTGATCGGGATATGGCCCGCGTCCGCCAGCGCCTTCGACACCGCAGGGCCGAAACGCCCATCCAGCCAGTCGGCGGTCGCGCGGTGGCGCGCATAGGTGCCCCAACCGGCATAGGTGAAGGTGATGTCATACTGCATGTCGAAGCCTTCGCTGACATGGCAGTCGATATAGAGGATCGGATCGAGCGAACGGATCAGCCCGATCATCGCCCGCGTCTCCGGCGCATCGACCTTCGCATAGTCGCGGTTCAGGTCGATGTTGCGCGCATTGGCGTCGCGCCCCTTTTCGGCGGGGCCCCGGATGTGCGGGTAGTTGTACGCGCTCATCTGCTCATGACCGTCGATATTATAGATCGGAACGAAGACCAGATCGACCGTGTCGAGCAGGCTGTCCTTCCCCCGCAGCGCGATGTCGCGCAGCAGCATCAGCCCGGCATCCTTGCCATCGATCTCGCCCGAATGGATGCCGCCCTGGACCAGAACGACCGGCTTGCCGGCCCCGCCCTTGCTCGCCCGGACATAGATCATGTCGCGCCCCTCGGTCGTCCGGCCAAAGGTGCCGACGGTGATCAGCGGCGATGCGGCGTCCAGCCGCTCCAACCAGGCGCGCACCTCGGCATAGCGCGGCGTCGTCGCGAATCCCGCCGCCTCGGCCGGGGTGATCCAGGGGTCGCCGGGCTTGGCGATCAGGGCCTCGCTCTTGCCCGACCAAGGGAGTGCCGCCGGCAGGGGCGCTGGGCCTTGGGCATGGGATGCGGTGGTCATGGCAGAAAAAACAAGGCCCAGGATCATGGTTGCACGTGAGAACAAAGATCAACTTCCAATGTGATGCCCGAGGGTTATCCGAACCAGGCCGACCGGACGCCCCGGTGCCGCCGATCGGCCGCATGCCGGCCCCCAGGTCTGACAGGGTTCGACATGGTTGCGTTGCAGCGCAACCCCATTATGAGACGTTGCAACATACCGCAACCCAATGGTGCCGATCGAAGCGCCGCTGTCTGGAGCCCCGATGTCTCTAAACACCTCTCTTCTTCCGCGTCGATCGATGTCGGCCCTGGCCTGGGCCCTTTCGTTGGGCGCTGCGCCGTTCGCCGTCGAGGCCCAGGAGCTTCCGGAACAGCAGGAGTTCACCGACCAGGACGAATCGGGCGGCAGCGATATCGTCGTGCTCGGCACGCGCAGCACAGTGGACCGCACCCAGTCGTCCGACCGCGTCACCGAGCGCATGTCGCAGTCGAGCCGTTCGATCGAGCGCGACATTCTGGACGCGGCCGGCACCTATCGCCTCAGCGACGCGCTGGAACTGGTCAGCGGGTTCAGCCAGCAGAATAATCGCGGCGGCGTGATCGACAATTTCGCGGTGCGCGGTTTTCTGGGCACGCCCGACGGCGGAGCGGAATATTATTTGAACGGCTTCCTCGCCAATCGCGGCATGGCCCCGCCGCGCGACCCCGCCACCACCGAGCGGATCGAGGTTCTGAAGGGGCCGGCCGGCGCGCTGTTCGGCGATGTCGATCCCGGCGGCCGGGTGAATATCGTGACCAAGGTGCCGCGCTTCACCCCCCATGCCAACGCCATGGTCAGCTATGGCTCGTTCAACACGCGCCGCGTGGAATTGGACGCGACGGGGCCGCTGTCGCGCACGCTGGCGGCGCGCATCGTCGTCGCGGGCGAGGATAGCGACGGGTGGCGCGACACCGTCACGCTGCGCCGGCGGGTCGTGTCGCCATCGCTGACCTGGCAACCCAGCCAGGCGCTACGCCTGACCTATACCGGCGAGTTCAGCCAGTTCGACACGCCGTTCGACCGCGGCATTCCCGCGATCAACGGCGATGCCAACGCCCTGCCCCTCTCCAACTATTATGGCGAGCCGTCGAACGGCATCACCAAGTCGCGCAACAACCAGCATCAGATCACCGGATTGGCGGAGCTGGGCGGCGGCTGGACGCTGAATGGCGGCATGGTCTGGCGCAAAGGCACGTTGCGAGGCCTGTCGGCGGACCAGTCGCGCATCGTCGGCACGTCGTTGTGGCGGCAACGCCGCTCGCGCGATTTCAGCGTCGACGATCTGTCCGCCCGCCTGGAACTGGCCGGACAGATCGGGCAGCACCGGGTCAGCGTCGGGCTGAAGGGCTATCGCTTCTTCTATGGCGAACGGTGGATGCGCATCAATCCGTCCGCGGCGGCGCCCTATGCCATCGACCTGTTCAACCCCGTCTATGGATCGGTGGCGGCGCCGTTACGCCCCTTCACCAATAATGACGAAAGCCGCTGGGCGGGCACCTTCTATGTCCAGGATATGTGGGACGTGACCGATCGCCTGACGCTGGTCGGCGGTGCGCGTATCGACCCTTACCGTCAGAAGATCGTCAACAACAACACCGGCCGTACCGGGCGCAATATCAACGAGCCGGTCAACTTCCGCGTGGGCGCCCGGTACCGTCTGTCCGATGCGATCGCGGTGCACGCCAATTGGGGCGAGAATTTCTCGCTCAACACCGGCACCGATCGCAACGGCAACGGCTTCGGCCCCGAAACCGGGCGCGGCTATGAGGTCGGGATCGCGGCCAAGCTGCCCGGCATCGACATGGCCGCCACCTGGTTCGACATCCGCAAGAAGGACATCCTGACCACCGATCCGGTCGATCCCAACTTCCTGGCGCCGGTCGGCAGCATGGTCAGCCGGGGTATCGAGCTCGACGCCTCGGCCCGGCTGGGCGATCGCTGGCAGATCGTCGCCAATTATGCCTGGCTCGACGCCAAGGCGGACGACGCGACCTTCCCCACGCCCAAGGTCCTGAACGTGCCGGAACATTCGGGCACGCTGCTGGTCGTCCACCGCATCCCCACGACGCGCGGCGACTGGCAGCTCAGCGGCGGCGTCGCCTATGTCGGCGACCGGGCCGGGTCGCTGACCGCGAACCCGATCGTTCTGCCCGAATATGTGAAGGTGAAGGCCGCGATCGAGGCCCCCGTCACGCAGGGGCTGCGCTTCCGGCTGGAGGCCGACAATCTGCTCGACCAGCGCTATGCCGCGAGTTCGTACAGCGCCCTGTGGATCTATCCCGGCGCACCGCGAACCGTGCGCGCCTCGCTGCGTATGGAGATCTGACGAAAAAGGGACCGGCTTTCGCCGGTCCCTTCTCAAACAGCTTTAGCGGCCGCGGATCAACCGTGGCAGGGGCAACCCGCATGGTCGCAACCGGCCGAATCCTGATGATGGTTGGCGCAATTCTCGCCGCAGAAGATGCGGCCATCGGCCTCGACACCATTGCTGGTGCTGACGACGCAGACGCAGTCGTTGCAGGCGCACTTCACCATTTCGACATTGACGCTCATGATCTAATCCTCGTGTCCATGATCTTCGGGTTCAAGCACGTGGTCCATCATGTTGGTCAGCATGGTGCGGACGTGACAATCGGGTAGCGCGTAGAAGACGTTCCGCCCCGAACGCGTCTGCTTCAGCAAGCGTCCGGCGCGCAGCAGTCGCAAATGCTGCGAAACCAGGCTCTGGCTGACGCCGACTTCCTCGGTCAGTTCGCCCACCGAACGGGGCCCGTCCAGACAAGCCACCACCAACCGAAGCCTGTTGGGCTCACCCAGCAGACGAAACAACTCGGCCAGTTGCGTCCCCTCGTCGTGTGTCATGCATCTATCAACATATGAACAGATGCTAATATATATGTATGAACGTTTTTGTCAATCGCTTACGGTGCCGAATATGGTATCGACGACGACATGCCTTGCCACCATGTCACCCGATGCGCCTGGGCCGGCAACGACCCGTTGATGCAGGCCTATCACGATCAGGAATGGGGCGTGCCCCAGCGCGATCCGCGCATGCTGTGGGAAATGCTGATGCTGGAGGGGTTTCAGGCGGGGCTCGCCTGGATCACGGTCCTGCGCAAGCGCGACGGCTTTCGGGAGGCCTTTGCCGGTTTCGATCCCGTGAAGGTCGCCGCGTTCGGCGAGGAGGATGTCGCCCGGCTGATGGCCGATCCGCGAATCATCCGCGCCCAGGCAAAGATTCGCGCGACGATCCGGGGCGCGCAAATCTATTGCGACATGGCGGCGAAGGGCGAGGATTTCACCGCATTCTGCTGGTCGTTCGTGGATGGCGAGCCGATCCGAAATCCGGGACGCGAATGGGTCGCCACCTCGCCCTTGTCCGAGGTCATATCCAAGGAGCTCAAAAGCCGCGGCTTCAAGTTCGTCGGTCCGACGATCAGCTATGCCTGGATGCAGGCGGTCGGCATCGTCAACGACCATGCCGCTAATTGCTTTCGCTTCAACGACGTCTGACGCCGCAGGAAAGGCCATGACCGGCCCCCCGCCCGGCCGGTTCATTGATCCGCCGCATATTCGTAACGGGGGTGCAACTTAGCCTTTCTAGGGCCCCGGCTCACGAGTGCCGAGCGAGCGGCCCAGGGGGAAGGCTTCATCATGAAACTCACGACCGCCAGCGCTGTTGCAGCGCTGCACATCCTGTTCACGCCCGTCGCCTGGGCCCAGACCACGCCACCCGGCGAGGATAGCACCGAACAGAGCCAGCCCGCCGCCGATGCCCCGACCGGCAACGACGTGATCGTCACCGGCACGCGCGAACGCGGTCGGACGCAGTTCGATACGCTGGCGCCGGTCGATGTGCTGCCCGAGACGCTGATCCGCTCGAGCGTGTCGAGCGACCTGAACAACACGCTGGCGCAACTGCTCCCTTCGTTCAACGTCCAGCGCCTGCCCGCCGCCGATGGCCAGGCCTTTGTCCGCCCCGCCACCTTGCGCGGGCTGTCGGCCGATCAGACGCTCGTGCTGATCAACGGCAAGCGCTATCACCGCTCGGCGCTCCTGGGTACGCGCGGTGCGCAGGCGCCGGACCTCGCCAGCATCCCCAGCCTCGCCATCAAGCGGATCGAGGTGCTGCGCGACGGTGCCTCGGCGCAATATGGATCGGATGCGATCGCGGGCGTCATCAACATCATCCTCGACGATGCGCCGGGGATGGAGGCCTTTGGCCAGTTCAGCCAATATTATGCCGGTGACGGCAACGACTATCAGTCGGGCGCGCGCGGCGGCATCGCGCTCGACGATCGCGGCGCGATCGTCTTCACCGGCCAGTTTGAACATGCCGAGGCGACCTCGCGCACCCGTCAGCGCCCCGACGCGCTGACCTTCCAGGCGGCGAACCCGACGCTTGCCGTGCCCAACCCGGTCCAGCGCTGGGGCCAGCCTGACGAAGAGCGAGTGCGCGGCGCGATCGACATGCATTACGACCTGACGCCGGGTGCGACACTCTATGCCTTCGGCACCGTTCAGCAGGGCGAAGGCGTCACCGACTTCAACTGGCGCAATCCGGCGGGCACGGGCAGCGTCTATAATGCCAGCAGCGCCTTTCCAGGCTTCAGCTTCCGCAGTATCTATCCGGTCGGCTTCACCCCGCGCTTCGGCACCGATTTCGCCGACCTTCAGCTCAACAGCGGCTTGCGCGGATCGCTGTCCGATGCCTTCAGCTATGACATCAGCGCCTCGTCGGGCCGCAGCCGCATCGACTATCGCATGCGCGAGAGCCTGAACGCCTCGCTCGGCCCCAACAGCCCGACCAGCTTCTATCTCGGCCGGCTGACGCAGATCGAGACGAATCTGAACGCCGATTTCGTCTATCGCCTACCGATCGGTGGCGTCGATCCGCTGAACATCGCCTTTGGCGGCGAGCGGCGGATCGAGCGCTATGTCGTCGGTACCGGCGACCCGGCCTCCTATGCGATCGGACCGGGCGCGGCGACGGGGCTGGCGCCCAACTCCAACGGCTTCCCCGGCTTCGGCCCGCAACAGGCCGGCCGGTTCAGCCAGACCAGCAATGCCGGCTATGTCGATCTGGCATGGCGGCCGATCCAGCTGCTCTCGCTGGGCGCGGCGGGGCGTTACGAAGATTTCTCCAGCTTCGGCGACAAGTTCACCTACAAGCTGTCGGCGCGGGTCGAGCCGGTCGAATGGCTGGCGCTGCGTGGCACCTATTCCACCGGCTTCCGCGCCCCGACTCCGGCGCAACTCAACACTCGCGTCGTCAGCCAGGGCCTCGACACGCGCACATTGCAGGTGTTCAACCAGGGCCGTCTCGCACCCAGCGATCCACTGGCCATCGCGCTCGGTGCCAAGCCGCTGCGCCCCGAAACGTCGCGCAATGCGACCGTCGGCCTGGCGTTGCAGACGCATGTCGGGCTCAGCGCCACGGTCGACCTCTATCAGATCGATGTCGACGACCGGTTCAGCCAGTCGGCGACCATCGCCATTCCGGCCAGCCTGCCCAATCCGAACCGCTTCACCTCGATCAGCTATTTCACCAACGACTTCAACACGCGCACGCGCGGCGTCGATGTCGTCATCGGCTATAACCGCCAACTGGGTGAAGGTCGGGCTAGCGCGACTCTGGCTTACAACTACAACCGCACCACGGTGCGCAGCGGCACGAGTGCGGCGATCGCCAATGCGACGCAGCGGCGGATTTTCGAGGAGCGCCTGCCGCGCCACAATACGACCGGCACGCTGGGCTATGATATCGGCCCGGTCGGCGTGATGCTGCGCGGACGTTATTATGGCCCGTGGACCGACGTGACCGGCAACTCCACCGGCGAACTGTTCCAACGGTTCGGCGGCATGACGATGTTCGACGCCGCGCTCACCTATCGCCTCACGCCCAACATCTCGATCCGCGGCGGCGCCGAAAATCTGTTCGGCACCTATCCCGACGAGGCGACCAACCAGGCCAATCGCGGCCTGATCTACTCGCGCAACGCCCCCTATGATACCGATGGCGGGCGTTATTATGTGCGTCTGGGGCTGACCTTCTGATGATCGATCGGCGCGCGCTGTTGGCCGGGGGCATGGCGGCCACCCTCCCCCTCTCGGCGCGCGCCACGAGCCCAGCGCATCCCGCACCCGATGACGAGGCCTTCTGGGCCAAGGTCGCGGGGGAATATGACCTGCCCCAGGATGTCGTTCAGTTGGAGAACGGCAATTGGGGGGCTATGGCGCACCCGGTCCGCGCCACCTATGAACAGGCGGTCGCGCGGGTGAACCGCGACACCAGCTATTATGCGCGTCGCGGGATGCTCGCCGATCTGGCCGCTGCCCGCGCGGCGGTGGCCGCCGAACTGGGCGTGCCTCCGGACGAAATCGCCTTCACCCGCAACGCGACCGAGGCGCTGAAGGCGCTGATCCTCGGCTATAACCGCCTGTCGCCGGGCGATACGGTGCTCTACGCCGATCTCGATTATGACAGCATGCAGGCGTGCATGGAGAGCCTGGGGCCACGACGCGGCGTGCGCGTTCGCCGCATCGCCCTGCCCGAGCCGGCGACACGCGACAGCCTGATCGCCGCCTATGCCGAAGCGATCGCGGCCGAGCCCCGGCTGAAACTGATCCTGCTGACCCATCTCAGCCACCGCACCGGGCTGGTCATCCCGGTGCGTGAGATCGCCGCGATGGCACGGGCACGCGGGATCGACGTGATCGTCGACGCCGCACATAGCTGGCAGCAGCTCGATTTTTCGCTGCCCGATCTCGATTGCGACTTTGTCGGGCTGAACGGGCACAAATGGCTCGGCGCGCCGCTGGGCGTGGGGATTCTGCATATCCGCCGCCCGGCCCTCACGCGGATCGACCGCGATCCGGCCGAGGATGCGGACGGGCCCGATACGGTGATGGCGCGGGTTCATACCGGGACGCTGGACTATGCCGCCTGGCTGACCGTGCCGGCCGCCCTCGCCTTTCAGCATCGGATCGATCGGCGTGCCCGTGCCGCCCGGCTGCGCGCGCTGCGGGATCGCTGGGTCGAGCGGGCCAGGCGGATACCCGGTCTCAGCGTCCTGACGCCCGACGATCCCGCGCTGCACGGCGCGATCACCTCGTTCCGCGTCGACGGCGTGATCGACGCCGCCGCCAATGCCGCGCTGGCCAAGCGGCTACTCGAACGTCACCGCATCTTCACCGTCCATCGCACCGGTCCGGCCAGGGGGGCTTGCGTCCGCGTCACACCGGCCTTGTTCACCAGCATGGCCGATGTCGACCGGCTGGCCGCCGCGCTGCCCGATCTACTGGCCAAGGGCTAGGCGCCTTCCCTAGGCGAGCGCGGCGAACAGGGCCTGTTGGCGCAGCGGCTTGCCGAGCACCACGTCGAAGCCGCTACCGCGCGCATCGGCGGTCAGCGCCGCGCTGGCATAGCCGGTGATCAGCACCGACCGCCCCGTCCATCCCCGCTCGCCCAGCGCACGGCGCAGGTCGCAGCCGGTGGCGTCGGGCAGACGGTAATCAGCGATCAGGATATCGCCCCCCGCCCCATCACCATGGAGCAAGGGACTCGCCGCCGGATAGGCCCGCACATCATAGCCCCGCCAGTGCAGCAGCAATTGCAAGGATCGCCGGACCGCATCGTCATCCTCGACCAACAGCACCGTCGCACCGCGACCCGGCCCATTTTCCATCGTCATCACAGCCTCTCACAAAGGGGGAAGAGTCAGAATGCCGATCGTCACGGCCATCGTCGCTACGTGATGTCCCTATCCGGCATCCATTCCCGCCGCAAAGGCGAGGCGCAGCGCGTCGGACAGGCTGTGCACGCCCAATTTGGTCATGACATGCGCCCGGTGAACCTCCACCGTCCGCGCGCTGATACCCAGGTCGAAGGCGATGGTCTTGTTCGGATGCCCGCGCACCAGACCGCGCAGGATATCCTGTTCGCGCGGGGTGAGCGCGGCGATGCGAACCCGCGCCTCCTGCGCGCTGGTCGACGCCACCTCGCGCCGGTCGAGCGTCCCGAAGCCGCGATCGAGCGCGGCGAGCAAGGCGGCCTTTTCGAACGGCTTTTCCAGAAAATCGATCGCCCCCTGCCGCATCGCCAACACCGCCGTCGCGATATCGCCATGCCCGGTCAGGACTATCACCGGCATCGCGATGCCATGCGCGGCCATCTCGCGCTGCACCTCCAATCCGTCCATCTCCGGCATGCGGATGTCCAGCAGCACGCAGCCCGCATCAGTGGCCTTCGCCTCGCGCAGAAAGGCGACGCCATTCTCCCAGACCGACACAGCAAAGCCCGACGTCTTGAGCATGAACGCCATCGAACGCCGAACCGGCTCCTCATCGTCGATGATATGGACCAGGCGGGTGTCAGCCATGATTCTCCTCCGGCTCGCCACTCCACAAAGTGAAGTGGAAGATCGTGCCCCGTTGCCCGTCTTCGTCGGCACGCGATTCCGCCCAGATGCGCCCGCCATGCGCTTCGACGATGGTGCGCGAGATCGACAGGCCCAGGCCCATGCCATGCTCCTTCCCGCTGGCAAAGGCATCGAACAGGCGCGGCGCGATCGCGGGGTCGATACCCGGCCCGGTATCGGCGACCGCGATATCGATCACCCCGCCCTCGCGGCGCAGGGTCGTGACCGTCACGTCGCGGCGCACGCCATCCGCCACCGCCTCGGCGGCGTTGCGCAGCAGATTGACCAGCACCTGCTGCACCTGCACCCGGTCCGCCAGCACCCGCGACGCGGTGGGATCGAAATGGGTGAACAGCCGGATGCCGCGCTCGGTCGCGCCGAGCAGACCCAGCCGCGCCGCCTCGTCGATCATCGCCGGCAGATCGTGGACCGCCTTCTCGGTCTCGCCCCGCGCCACGAAGTCGCGCAGCCGCCGTACGATCTGCCCGGCACGCAACGCCTCGCGCGCCGCCTCGTCCATCGCCTCGCGCAGGAATGGCCGGGCGTCGGACGCGTCGTTGTCGATCAGGTCCCGTCCCGCTTCCAGATAATTGGCGATGGCGGTCAGCGGCTGGTTCAACTCATGCGCTAGGGTCGAGGCCATGGTCCCCATCGCACTGACGCGGGAGACATGGATGAGTTCGGCCTGCAATTCCTTCATGCGCAGCTCGGCCAGTTGCTGCGCGGTCAGGTCGCGGATGAAGCCTGTGAAGATACGCAGCCCCTCGTCGCGCGCCTCCCCCACCGACAGCTCCATGGGAAATTCAGTGCCATCGCGGCGCAATCCGGTGACGACCCGGCCGATGCCGATGATGCGCCGCTCGCCCGTCGCCTCATAGCGGGCGATATAGCCGTCATGCTGGTCGCGATACGGGCTGGGCATCAACAGGCTGACATTGCGCCCGACAATCTCCGCCTCGCCATAACCGAACAAGCGTTCGGCGGCGGCGCTGAACGACAGGATCACACCGGCATCGTCGATGACGATCATCGCATCGGGCACGGTCGCCAGGATCGAGCGGACGTGAAGCTCGCTCTGATGCAGGGCCTGTTCGCGCGCGCGTAGCGGGGTGATGTCCGACAGCCCCAGACCGAAACCGGTCAACGTGCCGTCGTCATCGCGGAGCGCGACGATCGAGGTGTCGGCCAGAAACTCGCTGCCATCGCGGCGCGTCCGCCACCCCTCCAGCCGGAGCGGCGACTGGAGCTTGGCCTGGACCAAATCCTTCGCCAATTGGCCGGCGGCCGCATCGGCGCCGGGATAGAGCACCGCCGCCGACCGTCCGATCAGGCTTTCGCGCGCCCATCCGAACAGCAGCTCGACGGCGGGCGTACAGCCCGTCACCACGCCATCGCAATTGACGAGCAGCACGGCGCGGTCCAGCGTCCCCTCGACGAAGCGGACCAGTTGGTCGGCGATCAACGCGTCGCTCATGGGGCAACAGGCCGGGTGGATATCATCGCCTCAGCATGGCGCGGAAGCGGAGCCCAGACCAGCCCTTCGCGCGCAACCGGCATCACACCGCCACGCTCGCGCGCGGGGCTTCGCTGGGGCGGCGTGCATCAAAGCTGGCCGCCACGATCCGGCGATAGCAGCGATCCGCCACCGCCAGCCGCATCCCCTCGATATGCACGATCCCACGCTTCGCCAAGGTCGCCAGCCGCTCGGGCATATCGACGAAGAGGGCGGGATCTGCACCGTGCGCGGCGCAGATCGTCGTCAGGTCGGCATGGCCATCGCACAGGATCCGCTCGATGATCGCCCCGCGCAGGCGATCCTCCGCCTCGCGCCGCACACCGCGTATGCCCGCCAACCGGCCGCCCTTCACCAGTTCGCGATAGCGGCCGACATGCTTTTCATTCTGGACGATAACCCCGTCGAACTGGCTGATCGCGGAGGTGCCGAGGCCGACCACCACCTGGGCGGGGTCATCGGTAAAGCCCTGGAAATTCCGCCGCAGCCGGCCGGCGGCATCGGCGCGCACCAGCCTGTCATCGGCACGCGCGAAATGGTCGAAGCCGATCGCCCGATATCCCGCCGCGATCATCCGCTCATGCGCCAACTCGCTCTGGTGGAAACGCTCCTCGGCATCGGGCAGCGCGGCGGCGTCGATCATCCGCTGGCGCGGCAACATCGCGGGCAGATGGGCATAGCCGAACATGGCGATGCGCGACGGCCGCAGCGTCAGGGCCGAGGCGATGCTGGCGGCGACATCGGCACGGCTCTGGTGCGGCAAGCCGTACATCAGGTCGAGATTGATATACGAAATCCCCACCAGCCGCAGCCTGTCGACCACGTCCGCGACCAGATCATAAGGCTGGATACGATTGATCGCGCGCTGGATCGGCGCGGCGAAGGTCTGTGCGCCGATGCTGACGCGGGTGATGCCGATCGTCGCCAGCGCCGCCGCATGCTCGGCGCCAAAACCGCGCGGGTCGATCTCGATCGCCCATTCCGCCGGCTCGGCCACGCCGAACTGGTCGCGGATCGCATCGGCAATGCGGAGCAGCTGTATCGGCGACAAGACATTGGGGCTGCCCCCGCCGAAATGCACCGAACTGATCCGCCCATCGAGCAGCGCGGCGACCGTCGCGATCTCGGCCAGCAAGGCCTCGACATAATCGTCCAGCCGCTGGGCACGCCCGACCGCACCGGTGTTGCATCCGCAATACCAGCAGATCTCACGGCAATAGGGGACATGGACATAGAGCGAGACCGGTGTCTCACGCGCGACGCCCAGCAGTGCCAGCGCCTGCCGCTCCGCCCCCACCGCCGGGGTGAAATCCATCGCGGTGGGATAGCTGGTGTACCGCGGCACGGGCCTTGCCGCGAGGTCGGGATGGAACCGGCTCACGCGGCCGGCCCCTCCTCGTCGGCGGGCAGGTGGAACTCGTGCCAGATGCCGTTGAGAATGCCGAAGCCGACCGCGAGGCCAAGGCCGAGGACCCAGGTGAAATACCACATGGCGCGTTCCTTTCAGGACATTCGGGTCAGTAGAAATCAGGGCCGGTCGTGACGGCGGCGGTGGTGACCCGGCCGAACATCACCCGATACGCCCAGGCGGTGTAGGCCAGCACGATCGGCAGGAAGACGATCGTGACGACCAGCATGATGCCCAGCGTCCGCGCGCTGGACGAGGCGTTCCAGACGGTCAGGCTGGAATGCGGATCGATGCTGGACGGCAGGATGAAGGGAAACATCGCACAGCCGACCGTGGCGATGATCCCCGCCGCGCCCGCGCTCGACCCGCCAAAGGCCAAGGCCCCCTGCCGCCGATAGATGCCGATCATCGCCACCAGCGTACCGGCAAAGCCCAGGATCGGGGCGACCGTCATCCAGGGATAGAGCCCGAAATTGGCCAGCCAGCCCCCCGTCACCATCCGCGCCGTGGTGTGCAGCGGATTGGACGGCGCCAGCGTATCGACCCGCCCCAGAATCTCGAACCCCGGCATCTGCGTCACCAGCAATCCGCCGATCGCGAAGAGCGCGAGCGCGGCGGCGCCGGCGGTGAAGCCATAGGCGGCCGCCCGATCCTGCACGGCCCCCTGCTCGACCTTGATCGACAGCCAGGCCGCACCGTGCAGCACCAGCATCGCGACCGACAGCAATCCGGACAGCAAGGCAAAGGGACTGAACAGCGCCAGGAAACTGCCCTCGTAAAAGATGCGCAGATCGCCATCCAGGCGGAAGGGCGCGCCCGTCAGGACATTGCCGACCGCCACGCCGAACACCAGCGCCGGCACCAACCCGCCGACGAACAATGCCCAGTCCCAGCGCGCGCGCCATGCTGGATCGGCGCGCTTGGAGCGATATTTGAACCCCACCGGCCGCAGGATCAGCGCGGCGAGGACGACGAACATCGCCAGATAGAATCCCGAAAAGCTTGCCGCATAGACGAAGGGCCAGGCGGCGAAGATCGCGCCACCGCCCAGGATGAACCACACCTGGTTCCCCTCCCAGGTGGGGCCGACCGTGTTGATGACCATCCGGCGCTCCGCATCGGTCTTCGCGACGAATGGCAACAAGGCGGCCACGCCCAAATCGAACCCGTCGGTCAGCGCGAAACCGATCAGCAGGACTCCCAGCAGCGCCCACCAGATCAGGCGCAGCATCTCATAATCGAACATCTCTTGGCCCTCCTTCAGGCGGCGAGCGGTTGGGCGGGGATGGCCGCGCCGGTGTCATGGGGTAGCTGCGGCTCGTCCTCGACCGGACCATGGCGGACGGTCGCCAGGATCAGCCGGACCTCGATCACCGCCAGGACACCGTAAAGCAGGGTGAAGCCCGCAATGGTGGTCAGCAGCATCGCCGGCGTCAGGCTGGAGGCGGCAAGGAAGGTCGGCAGCACGCCGTCGATCGCCCAGGGCTGGCGCCCCAATTCGGCGACGACCCAGCCCAGCTCCGCCGCGATCCAGGGCAGCGGGATCGCGACCACCGCCGCCTGCAGGAACCAGCGGACGTTCAGGTGCATCCGCAGCGAACACAGGATGAAGGCGGTGGCGAATAGCGCGATCATCGCAAAGCCGATCGCCGCCATGGCGCGGAATGCCCAGAACATGAGCGGCACGCTGGGCACCGTATCCCAGGCCGCGCGCTCGATCTGCGCCGGTGTCGCGGTGGCGGGATCGGCGACATAGCGCTTGAGCAACAGGGCATAGCCCAGATCGCGCTTATGCCCCTCGAACGCCGCGCGGGCGGTGCGGTCATTCTGGTCGCGCTTCAGCGTCTGCAACGCGGCATAGGCGATCTGACCCGAGGCGATCCGCTCCTGCGCCTGCAGCACCAGTTCGGACATGCCGGTGACCGTGCCGTCCAGGCTGCGCGTCGCGATCAGGCCGAGCACCCAGGGAATCTGCACCTCATAGCGTGTCTCATGCATCGCCATGCTCGGCACGCCGAACAGCGTCAGGCCGGCGGGCGCGGGCGCGGTGTGCCACGCCGCCTCGATCGCGGCGAGCTTCATCTTCTGGTTGTCGGTCAGCGCATAGCCGCTCTCATCGCCTAGCACGACGACCGACAGCGAGGAGGCGAGACCAAAGGCCGCGGCGACCGTCATCGAACGGCGCGCAACCGGCACCCAGCGCCCCTTGAGCAGCCAGAAGGCGGAGATGCCCAGCACCACGACCGAGGCGGTGACATAGCCCGCGCTCACCGTATGGACGAACTTGGCCTGCGCGACCGGATTGAACAGCACCGCGCCGAAATCGGTCACCTCCATCCGCATCGTATCCGGATTGAAGGTCGCACCGACCGGATTCTGCATCCAGCCATTGGCGATCAGGATCCAGAGCGCCGACAGGTTCGTGCCCAGCGCCACCATGAAGGTGACGATCAGATGCCCCAGCTTCGACAACCGATCCCAGCCGAAGAACATCAGCCCGACGAACGTCGCCTCCAGGAAAAAGGCCATCAGCCCTTCGATCGCCAGCGGCGCGCCGAAGATATCGCCGACATAATGCGAGAAATAGGACCAGTTGGTGCCGAACTGGAATTCCATGGTCAGCCCGGTGGCGACGCCCAGGACGAAGTTGATCCCGAAGATCTTGCCCCAGAAACGGGTCACCTGGCGCCATACCGGCCGACCGGTCATGACATAGACCGATTCCATGATGACCAGCATGAAGCTGAGCCCCAGGGTCAGCGGCACGAACAGGAAATGATATAGCGCGGTCAGCGCGAATTGCAGCCGCGACAGGTCGATGACGGTCGGGTCCACCGGCGGGTCTCCTCCATCCCCGCGATCCTGCGGGGCTCGGGCGACCTCATCGGCGCGTGGCGGCGCGACCGATATACGGGAAGTCCCGTATTCGCCCGCCGCCGCCCCGCGCCTAAGCCCCGGAACATGACGTCGATCGCCCCCGCGCGCGCACCCGCGCCTTCGCCATGGCTGCACCGGCTGGCCGTCCGTTCGCGCGGGGCCGAGGCATGGCTGCTGACGGATAGCGTCGCCGCGATCGGCTTTGCCGCCGGGGTCGCCGGAGCGGTGAGCCATGCCGACAACTTGGCCGCGACCGCCCCCTGGCTGGCCTTGGCGCTCGCGGCCGGTTTGGCGCGCGGCGGCATCGCGCTCGGCACCGCCGGGCACGCGGCGCAGGCAGGGCGGCGGACAACGGCAGGCGCCCGCCGCCGCGTGGTCGCCGCCGCCTTCGGCCTGTCGCCCGGCACCGGGCCGGGCGCGGCCGAGCTGGTCGGATCGGCGGTCGATGATGTCGATGCGCTGGACGGTTATGCCGCGCGTTTCCTGCCCGCGCGCGGCGCCGCCGCGATCGCGCCGCTGATCGTGCTCGCCGCCATCGCACTGGCCAGCCCGGTCAGCGCGGTCATCCTTCTCGTCACGCTGATCCCCTTCATCGTCGCGATGATCCTGGCCGGAGGGGCGGCGGCGGACCGGTCGCGGCGGCAGTTCGCCGCGCTGTCGCGCCTGTCGGCGCTATTCGCCGATCGCATCCGCGCATTGCCGGTGGTGCTGGCGTTTCGCGCCGAGGATCGCGAGGCGGCACGGATCGGCGCAGCGTCGCAGGATCTGGCGGCGCGAACCATAAGCGTGTTGCGCGTCGCCTTCCTTTCCTCGGGCGCGCTGGAATTCTTTGCCGCGCTCTCGGTCGCGCTGGTGGCGGTCTATTGCGGCTTTGCGCTGCTCGGCCTGTTGCCCTTCGCGGTGCCGGAGACGCTGGACCTGGGCCGCGCCTTTTTCGCGCTGGCGCTGGCGCCGGAATTCTATGCTCCGATGCGCCGGCTGGCGGCCGCCTATCATGAACGGCAGGCAGCCGAGACGGCCGTCTCGCGGTTGGCGCCCCTGCTCGACCGGCAAGCGCCCCCGCCCCCGGTTGCGCTCGCCAAGCCGCCGCGCATCGCGTTTCGGGATGTGACGATCCGCTATGACGAGGCCGATGGCGCGGCGGTATCGGGCTTCCACCTTGTGATCGAACCGGGCGAGACGGTCGCACTGCTGGGCCGGTCGGGAAGCGGCAAGACCAGCCTGCTCCACGCGCTGATCGGCCTGGCTCCCGTGACCGGCGGCATCATCGAGGTCGACGGTACTCCCCTGCCCCATGGCGGTGCGGTGGCGGCCGCCTGGGCAGGCCAGAACCCGCTGATCCTGCCGGGAACGATCGGCGAGGCCATTGGCCTGGGCGATCCCGATGCCGATCCCGCACGAATCAAGGCGGCTGCCCTTGCGGCGGGGCTGGCCCCGATGCTGGCGCGGCGGTGCGGCGATCTCGACGCCCCCGTCGATGCACGCGGTGGTGGCCTGTCGGGCGGCGAGAGGAGGCGGATCGGCATTGCGCGCGTGCTGCTGAAGGACGCGCCGCTCGTACTGCTCGACGAACCCACCGCCCATCTCGACGCGGTCGCCGAGACCGAGATGATCGGCGCGATCGCCCGTGCTTGTGCCGGGCGGACCGTCCTGCTCGCCACCCATTCGCACCGGCTGGCGGCGATCGCCGACCGGGTCGTGCATCTCGGGGATGAGGCATGACCGCTTTCCTCCGGCTGCTACGTCACGAGACGCGGCGGCAGCGCGGCAAGCTCATCCGTGCATCCGCCCTGGCAGCGGGTACGGCCGCCGCGACCGTCCTGCTGCTGGGTCTGTCGGGCTGGTTCCTCGCGGCGGCGGGCGCGGCCGGACTGGCCGGGCCGATCGCGGCACGCGGTTTCAACTATATGTTGCCCAGCGCCGCGATTCGGCTGCTCGCCATCGTCCGGACCGGCGCGCGTTATGGCGAACGCCTGGCCAGCCATGATGCGGCCTTTGCCATCCTGGCACGCATTCGCCCGGCCATCTACCGGGCCATCACCGCCGCTCCCGTCGCCAAGGCGCTGTCCCTGACCGCCGGCGAAGCGACCGCGCGGCTGGTCCAGGATGTCGATGCGGTGGAAATGGCCGTCGCCCGGCGATCGGCCCGGGCTGGGGCGGTGGCGGCGATCCTTGGCGGTGCGGCGCTGGCCCTCCTCGCACGTCCGGTGGCGGCGCTGGCGCTGGTCGTGCTGATCGGTCTGATGCTGGCGGTCGCGTTCCGGATATTGGCGCGGCTCGACGCGCCGGGCCGGGCGGTGCAGCAGCTACAGGGCGAATTGCGCGCGCTATTGGCGATCCAGCTTGCCGCCGCGCCCGAACTGCGTTGCTATGCGATGGCCGATGCCGCGCAGGCCCGGATCGGGCAACTCGACAGCGCGCTCGCCGAAGCACGACGGCAGCAGGCCATGGTGGCGGGGCTGGCCGATGCCATCGCCGCGGGGATGGCCGGCATCGCCGCCATGCTCGTCTTCGTGCTGGCCCTGCCCGCCGGGGCACCGCTTGCCGCGCTGGCGGCGCTGGCGGCGGCGACCACGGTCGATGGACTGGCGCCGCTGCTTCGCGACCGCGCCGCCCGCAGTGCGACCCGGGCGGCGGAGTCGCGACTGGCGTCGTTGTTTGCGGAACCCCACACCGTCTCCGTCACGTCCTCCGCCGAGCCGTTCGCAGCGACACTGGCCTTGCCGAATATGGCTACCCTGGCTCCCAGGGGCACAAGGATCGCGATCCTCGGTCCATCGGGAACCGGCAAGACGACATTCGTCGAAACACTGATCGGCCTCCGTGACCTTCCCCTCGGGGATATTCGGTTGGGTAGCCATCGGGTGGATGCGCTATCCCCCGCCCTGCGCCGCGCGACCTTTGGCTGGGCACCGCAGGATGCGCAGCTTCTGGCAGGTACGGTTCGCGACAATCTGCGGCTCGCCGATCCCGACGCGGAGGAGGCGGCGCTGTGGCAGGCCTTGGACGATGCCTGCCTCGCCGCCAAGGTTCGGGCGCTGCCGCACGGGCTGGATAGCTGGATTGGCGAGGATGGCGTGCGCCTGTCGGGGGGCGAGCGGCGGCGACTGTCGCTCGCACGTGCCTATCTGGCGCCCGCCCCGTGGCTGCTGCTCGACGAACCGACCGAGGCGCTCGATGCACAAACGGAAGCGCAGGTCGTCGCCCGGCTGCTCGCCCGGCTGGAGCGGACCGGCCAGGGGCTGGTCGTCGTCACGCATCGGCCCGCCCTGCTGGCCGTCTGTACCGTGCGCCACGCGGTCGATGCGAACGCGCCGATGGTCGGGCTGGCCGCCTGAGCCGCCATGCCTGGCGGTCAGGCCCGCCGCCGCTCCAGGATCCGCGCCGGATTGCCCACCGCCACCGCGCCCGCCGGCACATCGTGAAGGACGACGGCATTGGCACCTATGATCGCATCGTCGCCGATCCGGATCGCGCCCAGGATGACCGCGCCCGCACCCACCTGCACCCGATCGCCGAGCACGGGCGCCTCCATCGGTCGATCCTCGCTGCGATTGCCAAGCGTCACATTCTGCCGCAGGACGCAGTCATCGCCGATCACGGCCGCGCCGTGCACGATGATGCCCCCGAAATGCTCGATGCGCAGCCGCCGACCGATCGTCGCGCAATCGGGCAGCGAGATGCCGCAGACGCATTCCGCCCATTTCCCGCCCAGCTTCGCCACCGCCCCCCAAAGCGAACGGACAACACCGCGCGGCCGGGCATAGCGCGCCGCCGCGAGCCGATAGATGGCCAGCGCCCATAGGCCCTGCGCCCACCACCCTTCGCGATACAAGGCGCGGTCTTCGCGAATCTGGGCGAAAAGGCTGATGGGCTGGGTCATGCCGCTGCAATGCTCTCATCGGGGGCGGGCTTGCGCCGCTCGGCGCCCTGGGCGATCCGGTGCCCCAATCGGGTCAGCGGCTGTTCGAAATAGAAGGTCGACAGATGCGCGCCGCCAAAGGCCAGCAGAAAGCTGCCGATCCGCTTGGTATAGCGCACGACCACGTCGCCGCTGCCCATCCATCCGGCATAGGATAGTGGGTGCAGCACATAGAGCGCATAGGAAATCCGCGCGATATAGCCGAGCAGCCGCCCGGCCAGCAGCCGCGCGAGCCAGCCGCGCTCCAGCCCCAGGCTCAACCCGACGATCGACGCCGCCAGATAGGGGCGCGCATAGCAGATATAGGGAAAATGCGCGGTGACCGGGTCCGTCATGCCCAGCGCCAGCAGCGCCACCAATCCCAAGATCACCGCCGTCCGGGCGGCCCGGGCAGGTGCGCGCCAGCCATGATGGATCGCCAGCGCCAGCGTCGCCCCGGCCATGATCTCATCGATCCGATCCAAAGTCTGGACGCCGAAGGTGACATGATGAAGCACGCGATATCCGGTGACGGTCAACGCCAGCACCGGCAACAGCCAGAGCGCCCGCCGACCGCCGATCGCGACGAGCACTGCGACAAAGGCATAGAATTGCATCTCGAGCGAAAGGCTCCAGAAATGCGGCGCATAGGCCAGCGTCGCCTCGCTGGCATTGGCATAGAATAGCAGATTGGCGAGGATGACCGACCAGGGCGCGCCCAGCCCGCCGAGCACCACGACGACGTACAGCCAGGCGAGCGGCAGGATACGGAACAGCCGCTTGATGATGAACGGCACGACGGCATCGTCGCGCAGCAGGGTCGTGGTGATCAGAAAACCCGACAGGGTGAAGAACAGGGCCATGCCGACCGCGGCGATCGCGGTATTCCCACCCAGCACGGCCGGGCCGAGCGGCAGCATATGGCCCGCCAGCACGCACAGGATCGACAGGCCACGCCAGCCATCGAGCGCGACCAGATGCGACCCCCGCCCGGCCGGGGCCGGATGTACGACCTCCTGAAGGGGCCGAGCCACTTGGTCATGCATCAATCGTTGCTCCGACCATCGCCGGCCGACATGATCACATCTTGCATTCGGGTTCCCTGTCGCCGGACCATTCCCGGCTATCCCGTTACCCGCAGCCGATAAAGCCGGACGATGGCCACCGGGCCACGGGCTTTGCCCCGTAATGATACGGTGCAGCAATTTGAGCCATTGCGTGCGTGGGACCCCTTCGACCAAAGCCGGCCTTGCCGTACGACGAATGGGGGGTTCCGTTGGCTATCGGTTATTTCATCAATCAGTATCCGAAAGTCAGCCACAGCTTCATTCGGCGCGAGATCCTGGCGCTCGAAGCACGCGGTGAGACGATTCACCGCTGGGCGTTGCGCGGCTGGGACGCCGATGTCGTCGACCCGGTCGACCTGGCCGAGCGGGAGCGCACCCGCTATCTGCTGAAGGGCGGCGTGGTGCCGCTGCTCGTCGCCGGGCTGGTCATGCTCGTCCGGCATCCCGGCCGCTGGCTAGCCGCGATGCGGCTGACCGCCACGCTGTCCCGACAGACCGATCGCTCGATCCCGCATCACCTGATCAGCTTTCTCGAAGGCGCACGGCTCGCGCGCGAGATCGAGGCGGCGGGCATCCGCCACCTCCACACCCATTTCGCCACCAATGCCGGCGAAATCGCGATGCTGGCCGCGACCATGGCGGATGTCCCCTACAGCATGACCATCCACGGACCGGAAGAATTCAACCGCCCGGTCCAGATCAAGCTGGGGCTGAAGGTCGCCCGTGCCGCCTTCGTCGCGGTCATCACCGAATTCTGCGCCTCGCAAGTCTATTGCTGGGCGAAGCTGCAGGACTGGGCCAAGATCACGGTAGTCCGCTGCGGCCTGCTCGCCGATTTCCTGAAGGCCCCGCCCGCCCCGCCGGTCGATGCACCGCACTTCGTCCATATCGGGCGACTGTCGGGCGTGAAGGGCCAGTTGCTGCTGCTCGAAGCGCTGGCCGAGGCGCGGCGGCAGGGTGTGCCCGCGACGCTGACTTTGGTCGGCGACGGCGAGCTGCGCGGCGAGATCGAGGCGGGGATCGCCCGCCTGAATCTCGGCGAGCATGTCACCATCACCGGCTGGGCCGACGAAGCCGAGGTCCGGGCCCAGCTCGTCCGTGCGCGTGCCATGGTAATGGCGAGCTTCGCCGAAGGGCTGCCGATCGTCATCATGGAGGCGCTGGCGCTGGGGCGTCCGGTGCTGGCGACCAATGTCGCCGCGATCGCCGATCTGGTCCGCACGGGAGAGACCGGCTGGCTCTACAGCCCCGGCTCGGTCCCGGCGATGGCCGACGCGATGCTCGCCTGCGCCCGCGCCGATCAGGAAACGCTGACCCGCATGGGCGAGGCCGGCCGCGCGCTGGTCGCCGAGCGCCACGACCAGATGCGCGAGGCGGAGAAGCTGCACGCGCTGCTGCTTGCCAGCATCGACGGCCAGAAGGCGGCGGCGTGATGCGTCGCGGGGCCTGTTCGGAAATGGGACGGACTCACGGCGAACTGCGGGCTGCGTGCCCCTACGGCAGCCAAGGCCGGCGATTGTTTCGGCCCCGACGGGCGGAGTATGTGATAGCGGTTGTATCAGGGGTTTGGGTACATGCGTAATTTCTGGTTCTGCCTGACCTTGCTCGCGGCTTCGGCTTCGGCCGGAGCACAGACGTCGGCGACGCCGCCATCGACCACGCCGGCGGCACCGGCGGCGGCGACCGTCACGGCGCCGGCCACGCCGATCACCGATTACAAGCTGGGCATCGCCGACAAGGTACGGATCATCGTCTTCAACGAGGAAAGCCTGTCGGGCGAGTTCACCGTCAGCGACAGCGGTACCCTGTCGCTGCCGCTGATCGGCGACGTCAAGGCAACCGGCCGCACTCCCCGCGAGGTCATTCGCGATATCGAGGCCAAGCTCGCCGACGGCTATCTGCGCGAACCGCGCGTCAGCATGGACGTGCTGACCTATCGTCCCTTCTACATCATGGGCGAGGTGACCAAGCCGGGGGAATATCCCTATTCCAACGGCCTGACCGCGCTCAACGCCGTGGCCCGCGCCGAGGGCTTCACCTACCGCGCGAACAAGCGGAAGGTCTTCATCAAGCGCTTCGGCGAGACCACCGAACAGCAATATAAGCTCGACCCCAGCGTCGTCGTCTATCCGGGCGACACGGTACGGATCGGCGAGCGTTATTTCTAATCGCCCGTTGGGGAACGGGGTAACAGGGGTAAACCATATGTCGACGAACGTGCGAAAGACGCTGGTGATCGCGAGCATGGGCGCGGCGCTCGCCTCGCCCGCCATGGCGCAGCAGCAGACGGCCGCTCCGGCGACCACCACGCCGATTGCCGCACCGGCCGAGCCCGATCCCGCCGCCGTGCAGCGCGTGGTCGAGGCGATCAACGCCGCGATCGCCGCGCAACCGGCGACCGCCACCGCGCAGGATATCGAAGCCGCGGTGATGTTCGCCGTCTCGCAGCAGCAACAGCCGGCGGCGGTTTCGCTCGCCGCGCTCACCTTCGTCGCCAACCAGCCGGGCAACGCCGCGCGCAAGGTCAAGGTCGCGCTGACCAATGCCCGGTCCGCCGTGCGTCGCGGACAGACCGGCACGGGCGGTACCGGCGGTTCGGCCGGCAACGCCGCCAGCCTGGCCGCAGGACCTAGCGTCGGCGGCGGTGGCGTCGGCGTCAACTACACGACTCAAAACTAAAACAAGCTCGGGCCGGCCCTTCCGGGGTCCGGCTCCAACTCATGGGGGCACCAATGTTTCGCTACTGGATGGCGGGCGTAGCCGCCTGCGCGCTGATCGTGCCGGCCGCTGCCGAGGCTCAGATGACCGGCAACGCCATCAACACGGTGGTTCCGATCTCCTTCGATCGCGGCCGCAACGAAAGCGTGCTGGAGCGCAGCCGTCCCGAAACCAACGCAATCGGCTACAAGGTTGGGGGCTTCACCCTGTTCCCCACGCTCGACACGCAGCTCGGCTATACCGACAACGTCTATCAGACGACGTCGAACAAGACCGACGACGGCTTCGTGCGGCTCGCCCCGCGCCTGACCGCACGGTCCGACTGGTCGCGCCACAGCCTGCAACTGACCGGTTCGGGCGACTTTTACCGCTATGTCGATGCCAAGCCGCGCAACCAGGATGGCTGGTCGATCGGCACGGTCGGACGGCTGGATGCGACAGGCGACCTGTCGATTACCGCAGCACTCGACACCGCGCGTCGTTACGAATCCCAATTCTCCGGCGCCGCGCTGGTCAATGTGCGCAGCGTGACCCCCTATCAGCAGAGCCAGGCCCGGCTGATGGCGGAGGGCCGCTTCGCGCGCGTCCGCATCGTCGGCAGCGCGGATTACGCCAAATACGACTTCCAGTCGGTCCGCACGCTCAGCGGCTTCTTGGTGTCGCAGGACAATCGCGACCGCGAGGTGGCGCGTGGCGCGGTGCAGCTCGAATATGGCCTGACCCCCGATACCGGCCTGTTCGGCCAGGTGACCTATACCGGCACCAGCTATGACCAGGCGCTGGCGCCCGGTATCGCCAACCGCGATTCCAAGGAAGTGCGCGCGCTGGCCGGTGTTTCGCTCGACCTGACGGCGCTGCTGCGCGGGTCGGCGGGCGTGGGCTATATCGACCGCAGCTTCACCGCGCCGATCTATCAGAATATCAGCGGCTTCTCGTTCGATGCGAAGATCGAATATTTCCCGTCGCCGCTCACCACCGTGACCTTCAACGCGTTTCGCGACATTCAGGACTCGACCTTCGGCGGCAGCGGCTTCTTCAATACCGGTGCGGCCCTGCGGTTCGATCACGAACTGCTGCGCAACCTGCTGCTGAACTATGGCATTTCCTATGCCGAGAACGACTTTATCGGCGTTCAGGGCAAGGCGCGCGTGTCGCAGGTCTCGGGCGGCGCCGCCTATCTCGCCAACCGTCTGCTGACCGGTCGCCTCGACCTCAGCTACGCACGGCGCAGCAGCGACTTCGTCGGCCTGAACGGCCCCTCCCTCTCCGAATTCCGCGCCCTCGCCGGCGTTTCCATTCATCCGTAAGGCTTTGAAGACCATGCTCATGGACCATAGCGCAGAGCCGTTCGTCGATACGGCCCCCTCCACCGGGCCGGGGGTCGTACGGGCGCTGTGGAGCGCGACGATCAGCATGTTCCGTCGCCGCTGGCGCATCTTCGCGGTGGTGGCGATCGTCACCTTCACCGTGGCGGCCGCGCTGATCCTGATGATGCCGTGGAAATATGAGGCGGTGGCGCGGGTGAAGATCGATCCCTCGCCCAGTGCCGCGCTCGGCCAGATGAGCGGCGAGCGGCCCGACCAGAACATCTTCGACACCGAAGTCAACGTCATGCGCTCGCGCGACATCGCGCTGGCGGTGGTCGACCGGCTGAAGCTGGCGAGCGATCCGGCCTTTACCAAGGGCATGAAGCCGCTTCCCGCCACCGCCACCCAGGCGCAGCGCGAGAAGCGCGATACCGAACTCGCCGACCGGCTGCTCGGCAAGCTCAGCACCGCGCGCGACAAGATGACGTACATCGTCAATGTCGGCTTTACTGCCAGCGATCCGCGCCTGGCCGCCGATGTCGCCAATGCCTTCGCCAATGAATATATCGCCTATAGCGTCGGGCGGCGTACCGGCACCGCCAGCCGCGAGACCAGCTATCTCGACCAGCGTCTGGCCGCGCTGAACCAGCAGGCGATGCAGGCCGATGCCCGGCTGGCGCAATATCGCGCGCAGACCGGCATCGTCAGCGGCGGCGATTCCACCGTCACCGATCAGCAGATCAGCCCGCTGGCCTCGCAGCTCGCCACGGCCGAGTCCGAAGCCGCCGCCGCGCAGGCGCGCCTGCGCGTCGCCCGCGCCCAGATCGCCTCGGGCGGGATCGACGCGGTGTCGGCGGTGCTCAACTCGCAGGTCATCGCCGATCTGCGGTCGCAGCGCGCGCAGGTGATCCAGCGCCAGGGCGAGGTCGTCGCCCGCTATGGCCCGCGTCACCCCGAAAATATCAAGGTCACCGAACAGCTCACCGCGCTCGACAAGCAGATCAAGGACGAGGCCAACCGCATCATCGGCGGTTTGGAGAGCGAAGCCAATGCGGCCCAGGCGCGCGCGGCCAGCCTGCGCGGCGATATGGGCCGCCTGCGCGGACAGCAGTCGACGGACACGCGCGCCAGCGTGATCGCCGACAATTATCAGCGTCAGGCCGATGCCGCGCACGCCGCCTATAACAAGCTGGCCGAACAGGCACAGCAGATGAACCAGGTCGCGCGCAGCTCGCTGAGCCAGGCGCAGGTCATCGAAAGCGCGGTCACTCCCGACGCCCCGACCTCACCCAATCGCCGTATGCTGCTGATGCTGGCGGGTCTGGGTGCGATGGTGCTGGGTGCGATGGCGGTCGTCACGCGCGAGGTGCTGGCGAGCGGCCTGTATTCGACCCGCGATGTCGAGGCGCTCGGCCTGCCCGTGCTGGCAAGCGTTCCGCGCATCCGCTCGAGCAAGCTGCGCAACGCGGCGGGCGAGCGCTGCTCGGCCCCTGCCCTGCTCCTCGAAAAGCCGATGAGCTCCTATGCCGAGACCTTCCGCGTGCTGCGTCATGCGCTGTCGTCCGGCCCCGAGCGGCAGGGCGCGCGGATCGTCGCCATGCTCTCCAGCCTGCCCGACGAAGGCAAGACCAGCAGCGCACTGGCGCTGGCCCGCATCTGTGCGCTGGCGGGCGAGAAGGTGCTGTTGATCGACACCGACCTGCGCCGTGCCGGCCTGCTTGAAGCCGCCAAGATCCGCCCCGAAGCCGGGCTGATCGAGGTGCTGACCGGCAAGCTTCCGGTCGATCAAGTCCTTATCGCCGACCAGTTGCCGGGGCTCGACCTGCTGCCGGTCGCCAGCAACTCGTTCATGGCCGAGGACCTGTTCAGCGGCGAGGGCATGCAGGCCCTGCTGCACGACATGGCCGCCCGCTACGACCGCATCATCCTCGACACCGCGCCGCTCCTGGGCGTGGCCGAGAGCCGGACGATCGCCCGGCTGGTCGATGCCGCCATCTTGGTCATCAAATGGGGCGATACCCCGATCAACGCGGTAAAGTCGGCGCTCAATGGGCTGGTGCAGGACGGCGTGCCGCTGGTCGGCGCCCTGTTCTCGATGGTCGATGCGGGCGAGGAAGCCTATGGCGCCCTGTACTACTCGTCCAAATACAATGCCTATTACCGCTCGGAGTGAGCGGCGGCCCACCATCGCTCATGCGGCCAATGCCGCAGCGATGGCGGCGCTGGGCGCGGCGCTGGTCTTCACGGTCTCGACGCTGAGCAGCGAAGTCCAGGTGGTGCGGACGCGCGAAGCCTCGGTCCGCCAGGCGGCGGGTCTGGCGACGGCGGAGGACGACCATGCCTATCTGCAATCGACCGTACCGCCGACCGCCTTGCTGGCCCGCGCGGCGCTGCTGCGCGGGGTGATGCGCGCCCGGACCGCCGCCGAAGATCCCGCCCGTGCGGCGCAGCTCATCGCTCTGGCACGCGCCGACATCGCCGCCGCCCGCGCCAGTCGGCCGGTCTGGGGCGAGGCGGAGGTCGCGCTCGCCTATGTCGAGTTGCTGGCGCATGGTGCCGACTCGCCGCAAGCGATCCGGGCCTTGGCGCAAAGCTATGCGGCCGCGCCCTATCTGCGGGACAGCGCGCCCTGGCGCATCCGTTTCGGCGTCACCGTCTGGTCACGGCTGGACGCGCAGACCCGCGACCATATTGTCAATGAGACGGCGTGGCTCGCCCAGGCATCGGGCCGCAACTATGCCTATGCGCTGGGGCTCGTCGCCAGCACGCCCGCCGAGCCGTTGGTCAAGAGCCGCATCCCCGCCTGACCGCCCGCCGCCTCCGCCACGAAGCGGGAGGCGCGGCCCCAGACCAGTCCCGCCAGCACCGCCGCCGCCGACGCCAGCGCCGGCATGTCGAGCGCCACATCGGTGCTGGCGCAGACGAAGATGACCGCCAGCGCCGCGACCAGCGCGACGACGACCGGCTCGCGCAGCCGATGCGCGCGGCGGAAATAGGGGAAGAGCAGCGCGACCACAAGCAGGCTCATGATCGCCAGATAGGGATAGCCGCCGGTGATCAGCAGAGACAGGACGATATTGTGTGTCGAATGGACGAACCAGGCGATATGCGCCTCATGGATCGAGGCAAAGCCGTGCAGTGCCGCGTCATCGAGGCCGCCAGGCCCATAACCCAGCGGCGCGGCCGCTGCGAGCCGCGAATACAGGTCCCATAGCTCGGTCCGCTCGACCCAATCCGCCTGAATCTCGCCGACCCGGTCTAAGGTCGCATCGCCCAATATGGCGAACACCATCAGCAGGATACCGACGACCCCGACCCCGACGATCAATCCACGCACCGCCCCCCGCTGCCGCCGCAGCCAGAGCCGGCCGAACTGCCATACCAGCAGCGCCAGCGCGATCAGCATGACGAGCAACGCCGTGCGCGATCCGGTGATGGCACAGGCGCCGATGCCGCCCAGCAGCGCAATGGGCGCGACGATATGGATGACGAGCGAGGAGGACATGCCGCGATCCAGCGCGAGTGAAAAGCCTCGCCCCGCCGCCAGCACCGCCAGCACCGCGAAATAGCAGGCCGCCGAATTGGCGTTGAGGAAGGTGCCGGTGAAACGGTCGCGCAGGTCGCCCTTGTCGATCCCCCACACCGCATCCGGGTTATAATGGCGAAAAGCCAGCGCGACCGCGATATTGACCAGGCCGAACAGCAACCAGCGATCGACGGTCAGCCGAACGCCCCCGCGCCGCCAACCGATCGCCGCGGCGGCCGTCATCAGCGCCAGACCGCCCAGAAAACGCCCGCTCGCCTGAGGCAACAGGTCGGGTGCGCTCCACCGCCGGCCAAAGGGGTCGGCTGCGAACCAACCGGGGCTGGCGATCCAGGCCCAAGCCAGGATCCCCAGCCCCAGGGGAAGCGCAAAGCGACGCCAGAACACAGGACGGGGCCAGAGAAGCCCGAGGATCAACAGGCCGCCGACCAGTTCCACCGCCGCCGCGATGGTGGCGAGAAATGGACCATCGACGCCCAGTGCGACGACTTCGCCAAAGACGATGGCGGCCAGAAGGGTGCCGGCGATCCCGATCCTGTTGTCCGTCGCCGTCATCACCCCTCCTTTTCCCGCCCCGCCGTCCGTCCCGTCATCCGGGCGGCGCGATCAGGGGTTTTCCAGGTCTTCCACCGTCACGACATCGATCGCCGCCCGATTGGCATCGAGATAGGCCATCAACTGGTCGAACGCGGGCTGCCAGTTGGACAGCGAACCGCTCAACCCGTCATGGAATACGATGAATCCCACCCCCTTTTGCGCCATGGCGCGATCGACATGGTTTTTCCAGTAGCTGGAATAGATTGACGCGCTGTTACCCCATTGGAACTCACCGGCGCCCATCGCTCGGATGCGCATCGGATCGCCCCAGGGATAGGTTTCGACCGTTCCGAACTCGCCGAAGTAATAGGCACGCATCGAATGGAAATGCTGCCGGAACATCGGATAGGCGATCATGTCGGTCGCGCCGACATTGCTGAAATAGCTGCCATGTCCGCCGCCGGTCAGGCCCAGCGCATTCTGCCAGTTGCGCAGCTTGGCCATTTCCACCGTGCGCTGGTCGGCGGTCATCACATCGATCCCGCCCGGCGTGGTCGAGGCCTCGGTCGACCAGGCCTGGCTGGCGATCTGCCAACCCAGATTGTCGTGCAGCGACTTTAATTGCGCGGTGGGCAGCTTGCCCGGCCGGCCGGCGTCGATGGCCGGCGAGATATAAAGCACCCCCCGAAAGCCATAGCGCGCCATGACGCGCGAGGCGTAGTTGATCGTCGCCGGATATTGATCGTCAAAGGCGATGATCATCTTGGCCTTGGTCAGCGCATTGGCGACCAGTTCGACATTGCCGATCGCGATGGTCATGCCCGCCGAAGAATTGGCCTGCACCTCGACCATCGCCCAGGTGACGGCGGCCAGATTGGCCCCATTGCCCACGGCCGTAAACGATCCGGCAGGAATGGTGAAGGAACCCCAGCGTTGCTCGCCGCCCTTTTGCCCCTCTCGGATCAGGGCCGCCGCATTATATTCGTGATAATTGGCGCCGGGCGAACCGGGGCTGCCCTCCGAGTAAAGCCGGATCTTGTAGCTGTTCAGGCGCGGGTCGACATTGCTGATCGGCTTCGTCCAGAAGCGGATGAGCTGGCCCGTGACATTGACCGGCGCGGCCAGCGTGGTGGCCGGGCGAAGTTGGCGCGCGTTGAACGAGGCGAGCGTCAGGGTCACCCGCGTGTCGCCGTAAAGCGGATCGGCGGCGACATCGCTCGCTTCGGGCGGTGCGCCGTTCAGGCGGCTGACCTGATCGAATGAGGCCAGCACGGCAGTCGGCGTCGCGATCCGATAGCGTTGATGGATACGGCCGCCGACAAGCGGTCCCTTGTCGCCATCGGCCGGCTGTTGCGGCCAGTCGGGGCTCGCAATGGCCCCGAGCGGCGCGTTGGCCGAGGCGACGGTTTGCGCGACGGCCATCTGGGCCGGCCATGCGGCGAGCAGCACGAGGCTGAGCCACAGCCGCTTCATGCCGGCACCCGCGCCAGATTGGCATTGCATCCGCTCGTCCCGGACAGGTTGATATCAACCACCGCGCCAGCCCCCAGATAGATATTGGTTCCCCCGCCCGTGTCGGACGCCGTGCGGGTCAGCAGCGGCAGCATCGTGATGCCGTCCGCCCCCAAATAGCGCAGCGTCACCGTGCCATAGCCGTTGCAACTCTGGTTCAACACATAAAGCCCCCCCAGCGCCGTCACCGGCGCCACCGCAACATTGTTGCCGACCAGCACCAGCCGCTCCGCGCGCGTGGCCACCGGCATCGGCGTGTCGCCGGACAGCGCGGCACAGCGCCCATCGGGCTGCGTGGTGCAAGGCGCCGTCAGCGGCGCATAGCCCGCCGGCGCCGCAACCTGCTGCGCCATCGCCGCCGGACCGGCCACGAGCGACAGCAATATCCCTATCGCCCCGGCCGTCTTCGCCCGGGTCTTATCCCTTGTCATGCTTTCCTCCCACGATCAGGAGTTCTTCATATGTTCCATATCCGAGGCTGTAGGACAGCCCCGATTTCAGGATTTAGGCAGCCACCGGCGGATCGACGCGGGCGATCGTGCCGGGCAGGCATTGGTCGGGCTTGTCGCGCTTGATCCGGGTGCAGTCCCACATGGCCTTCTGCTCGTCCCCGCGGTGGCTATAGGCGAACAGCACTCCAGCGGGCCGTGCCTCGGTCACCGCGACGGGTACGCGCTCGGCCTTGTCCCAGCCATAGACGAGGCAGGTCTGACGCTTGCCGCACACCTCGACCGCCTTGATCGCGAACCGGCCCGGATAATCGGCGGGGTCGAGATAGAGGTAGAAGATGCCCCGCCATTCGTCGGAACGGACCACGGCTCCGCTGGCCACCGGCGGGGTCGCGGCATCGGCAGGCGTTACGGCGGCCGTGACTGCCGGATCGGTCGAACCCGCGGCCACAGGCGCGTCGCCCTTGGCCATCATCGCGGCAAGCGTCGCCAGCCCATGCGGCATCTCACCCGGCTGTGGCCGGGCCAGCAACATTCCCGCCGCGCCTGCGGGTCCACGCCAGCGGAAAAACAAATGGGTGTGGAAGGCCAGCACCTTGTCCATCGCCCCGCTCCAGCGCGGCACGACATAGTCGGCGTGATAATGGGTGGCGCTGCCCACCGCGCGAAAGACACCGCCGTTCAACGCCCAGCGTGCGGTCGCCTGCGCCATCGCCAGGGCGGCCGGCGACGGCACGCGGCGGTGCAGCGAACCGTCGCACATGAAGCTGAACTGGCACCCCGTCGCCCGCTCCGCCCCCTGCGTTACGACACCGCACACCGTCTTGGGAAAAGCGGGATGGCGCACCCGGTTGAGCACGACCTGCACGACCGCCGCTTGGCCCAGCGGATCGCTGCCCGCTTCATAATAGGCGGCCGCCGCCAGACAGGTTTCCGCCGCCATGCGGTCGGCTGGATTGCCCGACCAGGAAAAGGGCCGCGCCGCCGGATTGGGGCCGCGCGCGAACGGCGTCAGCGCGTTGACCCGCCGGGCGATATCCGCCGACACGTCGAGATTGGCGACCGGGGTCACCACGGGAACACCCGTAACGGTCGGCAAGGCCTCGACCTGGCGCACGACTTGCGCCGCGATCGCCGAATTGCTGCCAGACGCCGCCCGGTGATAACCGCCGCCATTCCAGGGCGACCAGCCGAACCAGACCGCACATCCCATCAGCGCGCAGAGCCCCGCCGCCAGCGCCAGCAGCACATCGCCGCGCCGGTCCTCCCAATAAGCGAGCAAGGTGCGCGTCACTGGGGACGCGCCTCAATAGGCATTGCGGTGGACGATCACGCGAACCGTCGACAGCATGATCAGGATATCCCGCCAGATGCTCCAGTTGTTCAGATATTCCAGATCGGCCTGGAGGCGGCTGACCAGATCCTCGCGCTTGTGGGTCGCGCCGCGCAGGCCACGCACCTGCGCCAGTCCGGTCAGCCCAGGCTTGCACGCATGGCGATGGTGATAGCGGGCATCGACATGCCAGAAGAGCTGATCCCCGGCGAGCGAACCCAGCGCATGGGGGCGCGGACCCACCACGCTCATCTCGCCGCGCAGTACGTTGAGCAACTGCGGCAGTTCGTCGATGCTGGTCGCGCGGATGATGCGGCCGACACGCGTGATCCGGTCGTCGTCGCGACTGGCCGAGCGCCCGCCCTTCAGGTCGCTCGTCTCGACGCGCATGCTGCGAAACTTGTACATCAGGAACAGGCGGTTGCCGTAGCCGACGCGCTGTTGGCGGAAGAAGACCGGGCCACGGCTGTCGAGCTTGACCGCAACCGCGACGACCAGCAGCAACGGCGCGAGAAATGCCAGCGCGATCGCCGCCAGCAGCACGTCGACGCCGCGCTTGACGATCCGGTCATAGGGGCTCAGCGGATTGGTCGACACCAAGATGGTCGATGATCCCGCCACCAGCGCCTGGCCAACGCTGCCCAGCTCATCCAGTTCGGGGATCAGGATGTCCGCGCGGACGCTAATTCCCTTCAGCGCCATGGCCCAGTCGCGCCGCCGCTCCGGGCGGCAGGCGACGCTGAGCTGGTCGACATCGGCGAAACGACGCGCCAGTTGATCGAGGAGATAGGGATCGTTGAAGTCGTTGGCGTCGATCCGCTCGACCTCCATCACCGACTGGCCCGCCGGCCCCGCCGGCAGATCCATGCTGACCCCGTCGAGCAGCAGCACATGGTTGACCGCGCCGCCCCGGAAAATCTTGCTGGACATGGTGACGATCACCGCGCGCAGCACGATCGCGATGCCGAGCGTCAGCGCCATGCCATAGCCGAATAACAGACGCGATGCCTGGCCGATCGCGTGCAGGATGAAGCCGAAGAAGAGCAGCAGCAACACCGCCTTGGCCAGCGCGATCACCATCGACAGGATCGAGCGCCGCCAATCGTTAAGATAATCGGGCCGCAAATTGCCCAGGTCTAGAAAGCAGAAAAGCGGGATCAGCCCGGCGGTCAGCGTGATCGCCTCGGGCGACAGCGCGGCATCGAACCGCAGATAGCTGGCCAGCCCAATACCCAATATCACGGCCAGCGCATCCAGGATCAGGATCGCGGCATAAAATCGCAACCGAAGCGCACGCGTAGCGGTCCGCTTGCCGGCACCAGCCAGCGGCTCGTCATCTACGCGAGAAAAACTGACATATTGCACGAGCGCCCCCTTGGGCCCGCTATAATTGGGGCGCCGGATCATCGTCCACGGCTGGCCTGACGCCTAAAATCCCATTGCGGGGCAGATTGGACAAGACGGAGGTGCCAAATTTCCGCAACGCAGCAAGAAATGACGTGAAGTTCTTCTATTAAGTTCTCACATCACATGGTATTTTCGGCGTTAACCCACTTGTTAAGCTTTCCGCAATCCTGCCATAGTATGAAGCAGGAGAAGGAAGGACGCTATGATCCATCATCACGAGTTCGATACCAAGACCTCTGCGGCGCATACTGGTGCCGTGAACGATGAGATCATCGCCACCGTCATGCCGCTGGGCGAGGCGCCGGCCTCTTCCGCCAAGGCGCTCTCGGTCCTCAATCTCGTGACGATCACGGCGGCCGCCAGCCTGTGCTGGGGCGTGATCGCGATCGCCGTCATGGCGCTTCGCTGATCGGCCACTTGCCCGAACCGGCAAAATCCTGCCGGAAATTAGTAGTTAACAACGAGTAAACCTTTGTCCTCCACCACCGCGTAAGCGGTCGGGCCGCATGTCTTCCTCCAGGCAAGGAGGTAGAGATGCGATACCAAGCCCGCTTGGCAATGGCTGCTATCACGGCGATGTTCGCAACGGCGAACCCCGCTCAGGCCCATTCGGCGTCCCCGCACTTCCTGATCCGTGGCGATACCATGGCCGCGCCCGCCGGCTTCGTCGCCATGTGCCAGACCGATCATACCTTCTGCCAGGACCAAGACGGTATCGCGCCACCGCTCGCCGCGCCCGTCTGGCAGGGAAGAATCGCCACCGGTCTGCCCGCCGTCACCATGGCCGTCGCCAACATGATCGCCGCGACCCTGCCCGATCTGCTGACCACCCTGGATGCGCAAGCCAAGCCGCAGGCTTCGGTCACGCTCGGCCTGCCGCGCGCACTGCGCAGCGCCGCCTCGCCTCACCCCGCGCTGTTCGCGACGTCTCCCGCCGAACCGGGGTTCGGACGCAAGCTAGGTCTGTCGCTCCCGGACGGTGTTGAGGCGCTCTGCCCCGTGGATGACGCGACGTGCAAGCCAAGCGACGACGTACCGGCCGCGCCGATCCGATCCGTCGCAATCACCCTGTTCAATCCGGCATGGTCGCAGATGCCGGAAATGCCCGAACTGATCGTGCAACCCGCCGAGCCTCCGCCGCCCGCCACGACGATCGCGGTCACCGCCCCCGTTCGGGCCAAGCCTTCGCCCGAAGCCGAGGCCAAGCTGCTTCAATCGGTCAACAAGCTGGTCAACGGCCGCGTGGTCCAGCGTTCCGACATGCAGATCTACGCCACCGAGGAGAAATGGCAGCGGAGCGGGATCGGCAATCATGCGCAGGGCGACTGCGAGGATCTGGCGATCGAGAAGCGATACCAGTTGTTGGCGCAAGGCTATGATCCCGCCCTACTGAGCTTCGCGGTGGTGTTCAGCCAGCAGACCGGTCTGCACACCGTGTTGATCGCACGGACCGACGATGGCGACATGGTGTTGGACAGCGCCACCCCTTGGGTAAAGCGTGTAGACCAGACCAACTATAGCTGGATCAGTATCCAGTCGCCCGAAAATGGGATGCGGTGGCAGAGCGTTCGAATCTGAGGGTCTGAGCGAATCGAGGGGGTCGCCTCTCGATAGCGGTATACTCCTCCGTCAGGCCTGCAGTCCCCTTGCAGGCGAGGATCGATCTCCGCTCAGTTCACCGGTTTCAAAGTCGCTGGCGCGGCGGCGATCCGCTCGCCGGGGCCACCGGGATGTTCGGGGCTGTTGTTCAGGACGCGGACCAGATGATCGCGGATCGTCCGGCGGTCCGCGAACAAATTGCTGATCATCTGTTTGTCGCACCCCTGGGGCAGCACGGCCAGCGTCATGGTCTTGTCGGTCGCGTCGACGACATAGCCGCCGAAGCGCTGATAGGCCCGCGCCAGAATGCGCCCTTCGCGGGTCAGCGGCAGCGCCTCGACATTGACCGAGGGCGGCAAAGCGAGCAGCGCGCCCATCGGCACCAGCCCCTGATAATTGTTCTTGCCGCCGCCATCGCTGTGCGTTGCCGGCCAGACCTTCTGATCCGCCATGGTCGCGCCCTTGCGCAACTGCGTGGTCGACAGGAGCAGTGCGACGGCATGGGGGATTTCGCCCTTTGCCAGTTCGCTGCACCGCACGATCCCGCCCGCCAGCGAACCGCCAAAAGCGCGGATCCCCTCGGAAAGCCCTTCGCCGCTGGCAATGCCCGAGCCGCGCAGATCGGTCCGGACCAGATAGACGGCGCGATAGGCACGCTGACCCGCCTGTGCACCCTGCCACACTTCATAGGCGTATCGACCGGGCGGATCGATCAGGATGGCATGGCCATCGGATCCGCCAAGGAACTGCACGCCCGCCGGCGTGGGCAGATCGACCGAACCGTTCGTCACCGGCGGCCCATCCGGCCACGGCACGCTGCCCGATCGTGCATTATAGAGCCAGCGCATGACCATATCATTGGCCCGGGCGTGGTACAGACCGATCGCATCGGCACCGATCCAGGGATAGGAACCGCTATGGCCGCCGGCATCGTCGGTGTGGAGCATCCGGCTTTCGGCCGCGTCGGCCGCCTGATATTGCGCCCCTCGCCCGATCGGCGTGTTCCAGATGCTATTGTCGGCAAAGGGCTGGTCCACCGGATCGCGCGCCCCCGGCAACCGATCCTGCGCCATCGCGGCCCCGCCGGCCACCGTGGCTGTCAATAGCAGCGCGGCAATCGCACGCCGGAAAATGCGGCGCGGGTTTTCTACCACTGTCCGACAATGGATCATGAAAAGCTCCATATTGTGTCGCCATCACACCAATCATGACGATAGGTTCATTTTGGGATCGGGGGATATAGCGTGCCACAAATATCGATAGTCATTCCGGCGCGAAATCGCGCCACTGTGATCGGCCGTGCCATAGACTGCGCCAACCGGCAGAAGGTTCCCCCGATCGAGATCATCGTCGTCGATGACGCGTCCGACGATAACGGCGCAACCGTCGCCGCGGCCCGCGCCGCACAGGTTCCCGGCATTCCGGTCCGGATCATCGCCCTCGATAGGCGGGCCGGCGCGCCCAATGCCCGCAATATCGGCGTGGCGGCAGCGGCGGGCGACTGGATCGCCTTGCTCGATTCCGACGATGGCTGGGCAGAGACCAAATTGGCCGAGCAGGTTGCGCTGATCGACGATGACGTGGTGGCGGTCTTCACCGACACGCTGTTCGATAACGGCAAAGGCGGTGGCACCACCAAGTTTGGCAAGGATGTCACCGACCCGGCCGCGCTCCTCTACGAAAATACGCTGGGTGGCTGTTCGGCAGCGATGATCCGCCGTGCGACCTTCGATGCGGTCGGCGGCTTCGACGTCAGCCTGCCGAGTTGCCAGGACTGGGACATGTGGCTGAAGCTGCAATGCGCGGGCCGCATCGCGCTCTGCCACCAGCCGCTGACCCATTATTATTTCGACGGCGACGATCGCATCTCGCGCAATCCCGTCTCGGTCGAGCGGGGGCATCGCATGCTCTATAACCGTATCCTGTCCGACTATGCCCCGGCGGAGAAGGCCAAGGATATCCGGGCTTTCCAACGCTTTCACCTGGCGCAGACCCTGGTCTATTTCACCGGCATCCGGCGCGGCGCCATCGCGCCTGCACTGCGCAACATGCTCATGCCGCACGGTCGCACGACCCGCCGCTCGTCCGCCCATCTGATCGGCACGGCGCTGGGACTGATCCGCTCCTGATCCGTCAGGCGGGGCGCCGCATCTGGCGCCGCGCGAAATTGTTGATCCAGCCCATGACCATCGTCGTCAGTTCGCGCCCGGGCTCCGACAAAAGCTGCGCGGGGATGGCAGCGGCATAGGCCGCGATCGCCAGGATCACGAGATGCGGCAAGGGCGACAATCCCGCAGGCAGCATCATTTGCGTACCGCCGACCGCCGCCAGCGAGACGAGGGTGACGATATGCAACTGGGCGATATCGCGCACCCGTACCGCCGTGCCGCGCGCGGCCAGCCAGAAGAGCAAGGGCGTCCGCAGCGCCTCGCCGATGAAACAGGCCTTGGCCACGCCGATCGCGCCCCAGGGCAGACCGACCAGAAAGCCGATCACCACCGTGGCCGAGGCGAAAAGCCCCCAGTTCATCAACAGCTTGGATCGGTTGGTCGACATCATCAGCCACGGCGCTGACTCATTGACCAGCAGCATCGCCGCCGCGCCCGACAACCAGGCGAAGATCGGCCCCACCGCCTGCCACTTGTCACCCAGCAGCAACCGCACCGCCGCATCCGACCCGACAGAGGCCGCCATGATGCCGGGCACGGCGCAGGTCACGATCCCCTGCAGGAAGATCAGATAGGCCCGCCGGTAACGTTGCGGCTCCTCGCGCGTCCGCGCCAGCACCGGCAGGATGATCCGCGACAGGGGGCCGCTGAAATTCTGAAGCGGTGCAGCCATCAAACGATAGGCACGGTCATAATAGCCCAGCGTCGCCGCGCCCCAGACCCGCGCGATCAGCACCTTGTCAATGTTGCGCGTGACGAACAGCGCGAAGCCATAGACCGAAATGCCGCCACCGAAGCGGACCATCGGCGCGATACTGGCCCATTGAAAGGTGAAACGCGGCCGCCAACGCTCGAAGAACAGGAAGGACAGGGTGTTGACGATCGTCGAGGCCAACGCCCCCGCCAGCAACGCCCAGTAAGATCGCATGATCAGCGCTGCCGTCACGGTGAAGGCGAACATGGTGATGCTGCTGATGATGTCGACGATGCTCTGCACCTGGAACCGCATCTCGCGGTTGAGCAGCGCATTGTAGAGCGGATTGGGGGCAGTCGCGATGATCAGCAGGCCCGATGCCGCGACCAGCACGCCCGCCTGGGTGCTGTGATAGAACAGAGCGACCAGCGGTCCCGCCACGATCAGCCCCAGCGCCAGCACCAGGCACAGCCCGATATTCAGCCAGAACAGCGAGGAAAGCTGAACGTCGGAGACATCGTCCGACTGCACCACCGCGTGATCGAAGCCAATATTCTGAAATAGAAAGGCAAATCCCGTGACGGGGGCGGCCATGGCATAGATGCCGTAATCGGTCGGCGACAAAATACGTGACGCGACGATGACAGTTCCGATCGTCGCCCCCACCCGAAACAATTGCGCAACGATGGTCGTCACGGTGCCGGTCATCACTTTGCGACGATATCCGTCCTGCTTTTGCACGTTCTGCCCCCGGCTCAATTCCATCGGCTCTAGCCTTGCGGCGTTCGCCGCGCCATGCGTGCCTGAGTATCAGCCTGAGACACTTTATGAGTCTTTCGGTCTTGGGCTCGCGATGAAGAGGATGAAGGCAAACCGTGGCGGCCATCGATATCGTCATGCCCGTGCGCAACGGTGCCGCCTATATCGGCGATGCCATCCGCTCCGTGATCGGCCAGACCGAACGGAACTGGCGGCTGCTCGTCTTCAACCATGCCTCGACCGACGCCACCGGTGACATCGTCGATTCGCTGGTGCTGGGCGATACGCGTATCGAGCAGGTGCGCTGCTCCGAGACGCTCAGTCTGTCGGAGGTCCGCAATCTGGGCTTTGCGCGGGCCGAGGCGCCGTTCATCGCACTGCATGACGCCGATGACCTGTCGCTGCCCGAACGCTTGTCGCGGCAACGTGCCTTTCTGGAGGCGCATCCGACCATGGCGCTGGTCGGTGGACAATATGAAACGGTCGATGCCACCGCGACCCGGTCGCTGGGCGTTCGTCGCCTGCCGCATGACGCCAATCGCCTGCGCGTGGCGTGCCTGTTCAACAACCCCATCGCGCAACCGACCGTCATGCTCCGCCGGTCGGTGCTGGAAGAGCTCGGCGCGCGCTATGGCGATGGCTTTCTGGACGCGCCGGGCGTGCCCGCGCTGCACGTGCCGACACTGGCCGAGGATTATTGGCTCTTCTCGCAACTGGCGTTGCTTGGCCTGTGCGCCAATCTGCCCGACACGCTGATCCGTTATCGCCAGCATGGCGCCAATATCAGCATCAGCAAATTCGATGCGCAAATGGCGATCTCGCATGAGATTTCCGATCACCTGATGCGCGTGCTCGCCGCCCGGCATGGCGAAACGTGGCAGACCATCCTGCCCTTTTGCAACCATGGCGCACGGCTGACCACGGTCGCCGATGCTCATGCGCTGCCCGCCGCCTGGAAATCGCTGCGTGCGTCATTGCTGCGCATCTTCGGCGATACGCCGGGCGTGCGGCGTGAACTGGCCTTTCGTGATGTCCTGTCGAGCCGGGCGTTGCCGGTACTGCTCAGCCGCTTCGCGCTGCTGCGGATGCGCGAAGGCGTCGACAGCGATGAGATGGCGACGATCCGCCACATCCTGTCGGCCTATAAGCCCACCGCCAGGTTGAAACGCGCCGCCTGACCCCCGCCGCTCGCGATGCGGCGGCGTCAGACTTTGGGACGGTCGGCCGATCATCGCTTCTGTTCGCGCGAGCGGTGCATGGGTAGGGCACGGCGGTCAGGGGGACGGTAATGACGATGCTGGGCGATGCGCTGCTGCTCTTGGGGTTTCTGGCCTTCATGCCGGCGGTCCTGCTGTTCGCGGCGGAAATCCTGTGGGGGCTGCGTCGTCCCTTGCTCACGCCGCCGGGCGATGCCCCCGCCTTCACCGTCCTGATCCCAGCGCATGACGAAGCGGGCGTGATCGCCCCGACGCTGCGGTCGATCGCGGCACAGTTGCGGGGGGGCGACCATATGCTGGTGATCGCCGACAATTGCACCGACGACACCGCCGTGATTGCCGCCGCGCACGGTGCCGATTTTACCGAGCGGCGCGATCCAGTGCGGCGGGGCAAGGGCTATGCGCTGGCGCATGGACTGGCGCAGGCGGCGCGCTGGGCCAATCCGGTGACGATCATCGTCGATGCCGATTGCCTGTTGTCGCCAAACGCCCTCTACCAACTGGCCGCCAAGGCCGCGCGCGAGGGACGCCCGGTGCAGGGCGATTATCGGTTGGAGACCGCCCCCGGCGGATCGCTCGCCAGCCGGTTCAGCGCCTTTGCCGTCCGCGTGAAGAATTATGTCCGCCTGCTCGGCGGTCTGCGCCTGGGCGTGCCTTGCGTGCTGACGGGCAGCGGCATGGCCTTTCCGACGGCGCTGCTGTCGCGTGTCGAGCTGGGGTCGGGCGAGATCGTCGAGGATCTGTTGCTCGCGGTCGACCTGACGCTGGACGGCGCCGCGCCGCTATTTTGTCCAGAGGCGCGCATCACCAGCCCCCTGCCCGCCACGCGCGAAGCGGCCGAGGCACAGCGCGCGCGCTGGGAAGGCGGCTATCTATCGATCATGCGCCGCTATGTCCTGCGGCTGGCCTGTACCGCGCTGCGACGCGGAGACCCGCGCGTGCTCGCGCTGGCGCTGGACCTCGCCATCCCGCCGCTCAGCCTGTTGATCGCCGCGCAGGGGGCGATGCTCCTCATCGCCGCCCTTTGGGCGCTGGTGTCCGGCCATGCGCTGCCGCTGGTGGTGGGGATCATCCAACTGGTGCTGATGATCGGCGCGATCGGGCTGGCCTGGCATCGCTATGGCCGTGACCTGCTCAGTGTGACCGACCTTGCGCGACTGCCGCTCGCCGTGCTGGCCAAGCTCGGCTTTTACCGGCGCATCCTCCGCGCTCCGCAACAGGGTTGGGTCCGCACCGAGCGCGGCGCGGAAATGAAGGGGCGCGAATGATGACGACCACCGACTTCCTGGGCTTCCGCTTCGAACGGGGCAGCCGCGAGGCGCTGTTCGACCGGATGGTCGGCATGGCGCAGGCGCCCTTCGGCTATGTCGTCACGCCCAATGTCGATCTGGTCAATCGGGCCGCGCGCGATGCCGAGGTCCGCGCCCTGTATGACGGCGCGGCGATCCATCTATGCGACAGCAAGGTCCTGACCCTGATGGCCAAGGCCAAGGGCGTCGCGCTCGACTGCTATCCCGGTTCCGATCTGGTCGCCGACCTGATGAATCGCGGCGGCGCGGGCCAGCGTATCGCGATCGTCGGACCGAGCGCCGACGACTGGCGGGCGCTGGTCGATCGCTATCCGACCGTGACGCTCCACCACATCCCCTCACCCGCGATCATGACGCCGGGCTCGGCCGAGTGGCAGACCTGCGTCACGCACGCCGCCGCCGCGCCTTGGGATATCCTGCTCGTCTGCCTGGGCTCGCCCAAGCAGGAGCGCTTCGCGCAAGCCGTCGGCGCGCTGCGCCAGGCGCCCGGCGTCGCCTGGTGCGTCGGGGCGTCGATCGACTTTCTGACCGGCCGCCAGACCCGCGCCCCGCGCTGGGTCCGCGCCTGCAACCTGGAATGGCTGCACCGACTGGCCAGCAATCCGGGGCGACTATGGCGGCGCTATCTGGTCGAGGGGCCGCAGATCATCCGCCTGCTGATGCGCTGATCCATCAAGGCAGGGCCGGCACGACTCCCTTGGGCGCGGCGGAAAGGCTTCGGATCAGCGCGACCTCGGCCGGGCGATACGGCGTGCCATCGGCGCGAAAGACCTCATGGAACCAGATGGTCGGTTCCTCCAGCACATAGGGCTTTTTCCAGCTATCCCAGGGCAGCCGCGTCTGCGTCTTCCCGTCGACGAAACCCCAGTTCATCATCGCGACATTATGGCGTTTGCCGATCGGTAGCGACCCGTCGAAGGTCGATCCGTTCCCCCGTGCCATATATTCGGTGCACAGGATCGGCCGGTTATAGGGCAGCAACTGGCGCACCCGCCGCTCGAACGTCTCGGGCCAGCTATAGTCGTGGAACGAGATCACGTCCGACTGGCCGAGTTGCAGCTTCTCCATCGGCGAAGTGCGCCCGCCCGGCGTCCAGTCCTCGCCCTGCCATACGCCCGAAGTCAGCGGTTGCGAGGGATCGGCAGCGCGTGCCCAGTCGAACACCTGTGCCAGAAGCGCGCGGACCAGCGGCTCCTTGCCCTCCTGCCCCTTATATTGGTCGGCGCCGTTATCGGGCTCGTTCCACACATCCCAGCCCAGAATGCGCGGATCGTCCTTGAACGCGCCGATCACCCCCTGGACATAGGCACGGTAGCGCGGCCAGCCGGCCCGGTCGCGCAGGCCCGCCATGCCCGGCCCCTGCACCCAGCCCGAATTATGCACGCCGGGGATCGGCGGATGTTGCGGCCCCAGCCGGGGATCGGGGTCCCAGCAACTGTCGAACAGGACGAAGAGTGGGCGGATGCCATGCGCCTTTGCCATGGTCAGGAACGCGTCGATCCGCTGCCGGAACCCCTCCGGGTTCTGCGCCCAGAGCTGATCGTGGAGGAAGACGCGCATCGTGTTCATGCCGATGCCCTGCGCCAGGCCCAATTCATAATCGATCCGCTTGGGGTCCCAGGTCGCGGCCTGCCACATCTCCAGCTGGTTGATCGCCGAGGCGGGGGTGTAATTCGCGCCCACCAGCCAGGGCTGCTCCGCATACCAGGCCTTGGCCTGCGCCTCCGTCCAGCGTGGGCGTGCTTCGGCCAGGTCAGCGGCAAACAGGGTCGCGACGGCGGCCCCCAACAGTAATGCGATCCTCATCCATCCTCTCCCGATAGGCCCGGCATCACGGATCGTCCGCCCGATGTGCCAAGATCATTGGGCGGGAAGCTAAGCGGATTTCCGGCATTGTTACAGCATTTTATCTGACTAATATGCGGACTGAGATCACGGTATCCGGCCACGACCCGACATCATGTCGGACGAAAGCAACGAGCGGCCGGAACCATGGGGAGGACAGGTTGAAGACGCTTCATGCCATCATTGCCGCCGGGCTGGGCCTAGCTGTCGCCGCGTCGGGCATCGCGAAAAATCCGCAATTCCAAGGTGCCGACCCGCATGCCGTGGTGATCGGCGACGAGCTATGGGTCTTTCCGACCGGCGGACCGGGGGGAAGCTGGGAGGCGGATCGGTTCGGCGCCTTTTCGTCGCGCGACCTGAAGACCTGGCGGCCACGCGGCGAGCTGATCCGCCGCGATCAGATCGGCTGGGTCCAGGATGACGGCGCGCCCGCGCATTTCCTCTGGGCCCCCGGCGTCGCGACGCGTAATGGCAAATGGTATCTCTATTATTCGGTCGGCCCACAGAATCCGACGCCCAGCAGAATCGGGGTCGCGGTCGCCGACCGGCCGGAGGGACCATATCGCGACAGCGGCCGACCGCTCGTCACCGGCGGGAAGGGGTTCGAGGCGATCGATCCGATGGCCTTCACCGACCCGCGCAGCGGCCGGACCTATCTCTATGCCGGTGGCAGCGCGGGCGCACGCTTGCGCGTCTGGGAACTCAACCCCGATATGGTGACCATCGCCCGCGAAGTGAACGTCGATCAGCCGCCGCAATTCACCGAAGGCGCGTTCATGCACGAACGCAATGGCGTCTATTATCTCTCCTACAGCCATGGCCGATGGAACGGCCCCGATTATTCGGTCCATTACGCCACCGCCCCCTCGCCCACCGGCCCGTGGCGCTATCGCGGTGCGATCCTGACCAGCGACGCCCGGCATCAGGGGCCGGGACATCACAGCTTCGTCCAGATGCCGAGCGGCCAATGGCTGATCGTCTACCACCGCTGGGAACGCCGCCCCGGCCCCGCGCCGTTTCAGGGCGAACGTCAGGTGGCGATCGATCGGCTCACCTATGGCAAGGACGGTACGATCCGCCCGATCCGCATGACAGACGCCGATGCTCCAACCCTAAAATAATGATAGCCCTATCCTCCCCAGGGAGGGGAGGAATAGCTGCTCACCAACGCTGATCCCAGCCCAGCGTAAAGGTCCGCCCACGCCCCGCGAAGAAGGCGAAATTATCGTCGGGCAGCCGCGTGTCGCTGTTATAGTCGATATAATAGCGATCGAAGATGTTCTGCGCGCTCAGGTAAAAGCCGCCGATCCGCGTCTGATAGCGGACCATCGCATCGGTCACCGTATAACCGCCGAAGTTATTGCGCGGATCGGGCTTGGCCTTGCCGTGGAAGCTGCGCGCGAAATACATCTGCGTCTGCACCCGCGCCGTGACCGGCCCCGAGGCGAAATCGGCGGCGACGTTCATCCGGTCGGGCGAGATATTGGTGCCGTCCAGATCGGTATCGACGATGCCGTCCGGGGCGCGCGTATCGCTATCATAGCGGCCGATCAGATGGGCATAGCCGGTCGACAGGCGCAGCCCCTCGATCGGCATGCGCATCCCCAGATTGAGCTCCAATCCCTGAATCTCCACCCGCTGGCGCTGTACCTGGAAGATGCCGTTACCGAGCGCCAGCAGCACCTGGCCATTGTTGCTGCTCGACCAGAAATAGGTCGCGCCGGCGTCCAGCGGCCCGCGCTTCACCTCCACGCCGATCTCGCGATTGTTGGAGATGACCGGGTCGATCGCGCGGAAATTGCTGAGGTCGGTGCCGGGCGTGCCGACCGCGCGGGTGATGCGGCCGATATCGGCCATGGTGAACCCCTCGACATAACTGGCATAGGCGCGGATGCCCGCCACCGGCTCGACGATCACGCCGCCGTTGAGCAGCGCCCGATTAAAGCCGGGCTCGCCGCCCTTGACGCTGATCCCGCCATAGGTCGCCGGATTGCGGCCGTCATAGGTGGTGGAGGCCAGCGTGTGATAGTCGTTGATGCGGACCTTCACATTCTCCCACCGCACGCCGCCCGCCAGGCGCAGCCCGCCATCGAACAGCTTCAGATTGGCTTGGGCAAAGGGCGCCAGGCTCTGGAAATCGGCGGGCGGCACCCAGACGCGATTGGTGGCGATCAGCCGCTGTTCGGACTTGTCCCACAGCGCATCGAAGCCGATCGTCGCGACCAGCGCTTCGAACCCCGGCACCGCGCGTTCATAGCTGGCCCGCGCACCCCATTTGCGGGAACGGTTCTCCGACTGGTCGAACAACTTGCCGACGGGCGCGATCGCGGGGTCCTGGAAGGTCGCGATCGGATTGGGCTCGCCGCCGAACGTGTCATAGGTGCGGTTGAAGAAGAGCTGCGCGACCAGATTGCCGCCCGCCACATCGCTGTCGGTATAAGATAGCGATGCCGCCTCGGCATGGTTGGCGGCCGGCGTGCCGGGCGGATTCCCCCGCACCGCGCTGGTCGGCAAGCCGGTGCGGCGATTGCCCGCCAGCGGCAGGAACCGCCCCTCGCCATCCAGTTGGAAACGGTTGAGGATCAGGTCGAGCCGCCCGCTGTCGTGTAGCTGTGCCCCCAGCCGCGCGAACAGGTCATAGGCGCGCGAATCCTGGGTCTCGCCCTGGGTCAGGTTGATGCCGATGCGCCGGTCCTGCGCATCATAAAAGACACCGCGCCGTTCATAGGAGGCGCCGACGGTCGCGTCGAAAATGCCCGCCTTATATTGCACCAGTCCGGCGACCTTGCCGCCGAGTGAGTCGGACTCGAAACCATCCGCGGCCGTGCCCTGCACCAGCGTGCGGCCCGACCATCCCCCGGTCCGGGGCGGGCCGACCGTCACCTGGTTGACGATGCCGCCCGTGCCGCCGACGCCCTGCAACGCATTGGATCCATAGATCAGCTCGACCCGGTCGATGAAGAAGCCGTCGATGGTGAAGCCATCCCGGCTGCCATCGCGGAGCGGCGTCGATTGCGGGATGCCGTTGATCGCATAGAGCGGCGAGCGGCCGCGCAAGGTCTCGCCCGCGCCGGACAATTTGCCGCGCGTCGGTGAAAAACTGGGCGTCAGTACGGCGACGGCATCGGTCACGCTGCCCGAAATCGCGATCTGCTGATCGAGCGCGGCCTTGTCGATGATATCGATCGTCAGCGGCAGGGCATTGGGCGGCAGGACGGTGCGCGCGGCGGTGACGACGACCTCCTTGTCCGCCGCGTCGGCCGGATCGGCATCCTGCGCCAGCGCCGCCGGCGACACGGCGGCCAGCCCCAGAACGGTCCCGCTCAGCCACCCCGCCCGAACCATGGCCCGCGATAGGCCACCCACCCGCTTCGTCATTCTACCCCCGTAACCATTGACCTTGGTCGCGCGGCCGGATAACGCAAGTGATTATCAATAACAAGGCTCACAAACTGGTGCTATCGACGCGGAACATCCTGTTTCAGCTTCACTGGTTCCTGGGCATCACGGCCGGATTGGTACTGGCCGTCATGGGCGTGACGGGTGCGCTGATCAGCTTCGAGGGCGAAATCCTGCGGGCGATCAATCCGGGCGTGGTCACCGTCACGCCAGCCCGCACCCCGCCTTTGCCCGCGCCGGTGTTGATCGAACGGATCACCGCGCAGGTGCCCAATATTCGCATCGTGCGGCTGATCGTCGATAGCGATCCCCATCATGCCGCCACCGTGACCTACACCGTCGACACTGGCGAGAAGGGTAAGAAGAAGGAAAAGGAGCGCGGCCGCCAACGTCGCTTCGTCGATCCGGCGAACGGCCGGATGCTGGAGGAAGCGCGCGGCGAGGGCTTTTTCGAGACGGTCGAGAATCTCCACCGCTGGCTCGCCTTGCCCGGCCGGGGCAATGGCATCGGGCGCCAGCTCACGGGGTTCGCCGCGCTGTCCCTGATCTTCTTCGCGCTGTCGGGCCTCTATCTGCGCTGGCCGCGTCGTCCGCTCGACTGGCGCAACTGGCTGGTGCTCGACCTGCGCAAGACCGGTCGTAACCTCTACCGCGCGCTCCATGCGGTGATCGGCGGTTGGGTGCTGATCTTCTACCTGATCAGCGCCAGCACGGGGCTGTGGTGGTCCTATGGCTGGTACCGCGACGGCGTTCAATATCTGCTAGGGGCCGAGCGGGCAGCGGCGCATGGGCCCAAGAGCAAGGATAGCGGACCCGCGAACCTTCCACTCGCCTGGGCCAGTTTCACCAAGGCGACCGCCGGCAAATCCTATGAGCAAGTGACCGCGAGCGTCCGTGACGGCGCAGTGCAGTTTCGCGCGAAGCTACCCGGCGGCCGGCATGACCGCGTATCCGATGAAATGACCATCGACGGCACCACCGGCCGGGTCATCACCGAACAGCGCTACGATGCCCGTCAGTTGAACGAAGACATTCTGACCAGCGTGTATGAAATCCATCGCGGCGCCTATTTCGGCATTGCTGGGCGTGTCCTGATGGCGCTGGCCAGCCTGACCATGCCGCTGTTCACCATCACCGGCTTCCTCCTCTATTTCGCGCGGCGACGGCGCAAGGCTGCATTGGGACAGGTTCTGGCCGAGGTGCCACCGGCCCCCGTCGCAGGTGCGACGACGCTGGTCGCCTATGCCAGCCAGACCGGCACGGCGGAGCGCATCGCGCGGCTGACCGCGCAGGTGCTACCCGACGCCGCCGCCGTTCCCATCACCGATCTCGACCACGAGCGTCTGGCTCAGGCGCGCCGGCTGTTCGTCGTCGCCAGCACCTATGGCGAGGGCGAGCCGCCCGACAGCGCGCGCGGCTTTGCCCGCGTGATGGCGTCCGAGCCCCCCGCCCTGCCCGGTCTGCGCTATGCCGTGCTGGCGTTGGGCGACCGAGAATATGACGATTTCTGTGCCTTCGGCCATCAGATCGATCGCTGGCTGCATGCGGGCGGCGCCGAGCGGCTGTTCGACGCGATCGAGGTTGATGGCGACGATGCCGATGCCCAGCGGCTGTGGCAGCAGCAATTGGCCAGCCTGGGCGGGCGCACCGATCAGCCCGACTGGGCGCCGGCGCCGATGCGCGACTGGCGGCTGGTCGAGCGGCTGCTCCTCAATCCCGGCAGCAGCGGCGGGCCGACCTGGCATGTCGTGCTGGAACCGGTCGATGCCGGTGCCGATTGGGCGGCGGGCGATATCCTAGAGATATTGCCGCAGCAGGACGAACGGCGCGTCACCGCCTTCCTGCGCGCGACGGGCCTGGCCGATACGGCTGCGCTGCGCGAGCGGTTGCGAACATCGATCCTGCCCAGTGATGCGGGGCCGGGCTTCGATCCGGATACGCTGCGGCCGCTGGCCCACCGCGAATATTCTATCGCCTCGCTCGGCGTGACGGGGCGAGCCGCGCTGATCGTACGGCTTTGCGAGGCTCCCGACGGATTGCCGGGCCTCGGATCGGGCTGGTTGTGCGAAGGCGCACCGCTGGGATCGGTCATTGGCGGCCGGGTCCATGCCAATCCCGCCTTCCACTCCCCCGACGACGCGTCGACGCCGATCGTGTTGATCGGCAATGGCACCGGGCTGGCCGGGCTGCTCGGCCATCTGCGCCAGCGGGCGGCGACCGGCGGCGGCGCGGCCTGGCTCTATTGGGGCGAGCGACACCCGGATCATGACGATTATCACGCGGCCGAACGCCTTGCCTATGCGCAGTCACGGGTGCTGGCGGGCGGCGCGACCGCCTGGTCCCGCCTAGGCGCCGGTCCGCGCTATGTGCAGGACGCGGTGGCGACGGCCGCCGATACGATCCGCGAGGCCGTCGCGGCGGGCGCGATCCTTTACGTCTGCGGCAGCCTGAAGGGCATGGCCGGCGACGTTCACCATATGCTGGCCGCCATATTGGGTGACGACCGGCTGGAGGAGATGGCGGCGGCCGGCCGCTATCGCCGCGACATCTATTGACGCGTCAGGCCTCGCCCGGCCGATGGCCCAGATGCGCAGAGATGCGCGCCGTCGTTTCCGCCAGCAGCGCGCGCGCCTCCGGGATCGTCACCGATTGCGAGCCGTCGATCGTTTCCAGAAAGGGGATGGTCAGCGCCGCCATGAATTCGCCGCCAAAGCCGAAGACCGGATAGCTGATATCGGTCACGCCACGCGTGATCGGGCTTTCGCGCAGCTCGAAGCCCTGCGCGCGGACCCGGTCGAGTTCTTCGCTCAGGCGCGCGCGACCCACTGGCCGCCCATGCACCAGTTCCAGCCGGTCGATGATGCGCGTGACCTGGGTCGCACCCGAAAAGGCCAGCAGCACCTTGCCCGAGCAACTGTTCACGATATCGATCGAGGCCCCCATGCGCAGCGCGAAACCGCGCGTGCCGGGATTTTCCTCGCGCGCGATGACCAGCCCCGCGCTCCCCTCGATCACCACCAGGTGACAGGATTGCCCGGCGGTCAGCGCTAGCGCCTGCATTTCGGGCAAGGCCGCCGCGGTCAGCCGCCGCGCGGGCGTCGCGCGGTAAGCGATGTCGAGGAATTTGTACGTTACCCGGTACCGGTCGTCGGCGGGCGACTTTTCCAGATAGCGCGCCTCCTCCATCACGACGACGATACGGAACAGCTCGCCCAGCGAGCGACCCAGCGCCACCGCCATCTCGCTGACCAGCAGCCCTTCGGGATGGTCGGCGAGAAGCTCGATGATCTGGAACGCCTTGTCGAGCGCGGGCGCGGCATAGCTGCCCTTGCGAACCCGCCCCTCGACCGCCTTGGCCCCCTCACGCGTCATGCCATTTCCCCATGGTCCAAGGCTTAGGCCGCGGCACAGGGCTCGGCAAGCGCGCGGGGAACGGGCTCATGCTCAGATCGTCACGATCGCCTTCAGGACGCTGTCGGCCTCGGCGATCAGTTCGGGCATCCGGGTCGGCGCTTCGTCGAGCGTCAGTTGATGGGTGCGGATCGCATCGGTCGGGATGGCGCCGCTGCGGATGCTGGCGATGACATGGTCGAAATCGATCGACAGCGCGTTGCGACTGGCGATCAGGGTCGTCTCACGCTTGTGGAATTCGGGATCGGCGAAGACGAGGTCCTCCTTGCACACACCGACCAGCGTATAGCTGCCGCCATGCGCGACATAATCGAGCCCGGCGCGCATCGCATGGATATTGCCCGTCGCGTCGAAGACATGGTCGAACATCTCGCCATCGGTCATCGCCGAGAGGGTCGCAGGCACATCGCCATCCGCCACCACCCCTTCGTCAAAGCCGAAATGCCGGGCGGCATAGGCCAGGCGCGGAGCACGCGTATCGACCAGCACCACCCGCGCCGCGCCGGCGATCCGTGCGAACAGGGCGACGCCCACACCGATGGGACCGGCCCCGATGACGACCACCGTCTCTCCTCGCGCCAGCGCCGAGCGGCGGACGGCATGCGCGCCGATCGCCAGAAACTCGACCATCGCCGCCTGATCGAGCGACAGGCCCTGCGCATCGACCACCGCGCTTTCGGGCACCGCCAGATACTCGCACATGCCGCCGTCGCCGTGCACGCCCAGCACGCTGATCCGCGCGCAGCAATTGGGCTTGCCCCGGCGGCAGGCGCGACAGGTCCCGCAGGCGATATAGGGATTGACCGTCACGACCTGGCCGATAGCCAGCATCGATCCCTCGGGCGCTTCGATCACCTCGCCCGCCAGTTCATGGCCAATCAGCCGGGGATATTGCAGAAACGGGTGCTTGCCCGCGTAGATATGATAGTCCGTCCCGCATATCCCCGCCCGCCGCATCCGCAACAGCACCTGCCCGTCCTGCCGCATGGGCGCGGGGCGATCCTCGACCATGATCTCCAAAGGCTGCACACAGACCAGCGCCTTCATTCCCGTCCCTCTCCGAATTTCTATACGCAACCATGCTCTCATATATGCCATTGAAGCGCCAGAGGTGGAGAGCTAGGCTGCCCAGATAGAAGGCTGCCAGCCGACCGGGGCCTGACAATCAGAGAGAGGAGGCCCCATGGCCCGACGTGTGTGCTTTGCGCTGGATCTGATCGCGGATGCCGATCTGATCGCGGATTACGAACGAGCCCATGCCGCTGGTGCCGTCTGGCCCGACGTGACCGACGCGATCCGCGCCAAGGGCTTTGAGGCTATGGAAATTTGGCGGACCGGCGATCGGCTGTTCATGATCGCCGAGGTTGCGGAAGACTGGCCCCGCGCCATCCCCTCCGATCTGGCGGCGACCGATGCCCGATGGGAAGCCGCGATGGATCGCTTCCAAAAGCCCCTTCCCCATGCCGCGCCGGGCGAGAAATGGGTGGCGATGAAGTGCATCTATTCGCTGGACGACCAATGACATCGCACCCGGCCGTGATCCTGCAATTTGGGACCAGCCGTTTTCTCCAGGCGCATGTCGACCTGTTCGCCGAGGAAGCCCGCGCCGCCGGACAGACCGTCCTGCCGATCGTCATCGTGCAGACCACGCGCGATCCCGAACGCGCCAAGCGGCTGGCGGGCTTTGCCGATCCGGCGGGGTTTCCGATCCTCCTGCGCGGCCTGAAGGAAGGCGCGCGCGAGGAACGCCGTGTCCAAGTGCGTAGCGTCCGAGAGGGGCTGAGCGCCGCCACCGACTGGCCCCGCCTGCTGCAGCTGGCGGAACACGTGAGCCATATCGTCTCCAATACCGGCGATAGCGGCTACGACATTCCCGAGGTCGACCGGCATAAGGACGCCACGCCGGCCAGCTTTTGCGGCATGCTGACCGCGCTGCTCCATCACCGGTGGTCGACCGATGGCGCACCGGTGACGCTCCTTCCTTGCGAACTGGTGGCGCGCAATGGCGACACGCTGCGGTCGCGGATCACCGGGCTGGCCGCCGATCAGGGCCGGGAGAGCGATTTCCTTCGTTGGCTGGAGACGGACTGTGTCTGGGCCAATACGCTGGTCGACCGGATCGTCAGCGAGCCGCTCTACCCCGCCGGCGCGATTGCCGAACCCTATGCGCTTTGGGCGATCGAGCGGCAGGAGGGGTTGGGCCTGCCCTTCACCCATCCCCACATCGTCCTGACCGATGATCTGGAACGTTATGAGCGGTTGAAGCTCCATATCCTCAACCTGGGGCATAGCTGGCTGGCGGCCCGGTGGCAGGCCCATGGCGCACCCGAGGGACAGACGGTGCGGGCGGCACTGGCCGACCCGGATATGCGCGCTGCGCTGGAGCGACTGATGGCGGAGGAGGTCGTCCCCGGCTTTGCCGCGCATGGGCTGGCGGAAGAGGCCCGGGCTTATGTCGCGACCACGTTGGAGCGCTTCGCCAATCCGTTTCTGGATCACCGGCTGGCGGATATTTTCCAAGGGCATGAGGCCAAGCTGGACAAGCGGGTGAGCGGGTTCATCCGCTGGGTCGATGGGTCCGGACAGGATGTGGCGATGCCGGACCTGCGGGCTTTGGCCGGTCCGTTGCCCCAACGCTCCTAATGTCACCACCTCGGCGAAGGCTGGGGTCCAGTCTCGAAACGGGGGTTGATAGCAGGCGGCGATTTCTACTCTCGCACGCCCTGCACCGCGACGTTTCTGGCAACTGGGCCCCGGCCTTCGCCAAGGCGGTGATCAATGCATCGTGAAGCTACAGCCACCCTTCGTTCAGCCTGAGCGAAGTCGAAGGCCACGCGAAGCACGTTCCCCATGCTCAGGGGGTGCGCTTCGACTTCGCTCAGCGCGAACGGACGATCGGTATCATGCCGCGCGGGGCAGGCAGGACGGGCCGTTGGAACCGGACGCCTTATAGGTCAGGACGAATTCCTGATGCCCCAGCGCCTCGGACTTGGTTTCGGCCCCGTTCGACACCGCGACGATCAGGTCGACGATCTCCTCACCCACAGCATCCAGCGTTGCATCGCCATAGAGGATGCGGCCGGCATTGACGTCCATGTCGCCCTCCATCCGGGCATACATTTCCGGGTTGGCGGCGACCTTGATGACCGGTGAAATGGCCGATCCGACGACCGAGCCGCGTCCGGTCACGAACAGATTGATATGCGCGCCGCAGGCGATCAGCTCGCCGATCTCGGCATTGTCGACGATGTTGGGGAAGCCGAACTTCGGGTCGCCCGGTGGCACCACGTCCAGCAAATATAGCCCCGGCCCCGGCGCCTGTTCGGCGGGCAGGATCACGCCCGAGATCGCCCGACTGCCCGACTTGGCATAGGCGCCCGCTGATTTCTCCTCCTGGCTCGACAGGCCGCCTTCGGCATTGCCGGGCGCGAAGCTGCCATAGCCCATCGCGCGGTAGTAGCGCTCCGCCTGCGCGACCGAGGCGATCAATGCATCCGCGACCTCCGGCGTCGCGGCCCGCTCGGCCATATGGCCCTCGCACCCGATCATCTCGCCGGTTTCCTCGAAGATGCAGACCGCGCCTGCATCGACCAGCGTATCGAAGGCGCGGCCGACCGCCGGATTGCCGGTGATGCCGCTCGTCCCATCCGACCCGCCACAGATGGTGCCGATCACCAGTTCGGACATGGTCATCGGCACGCGCACCGCTTGCGCGTCCGCCGCCGCACGGACGCGCTCGACGGCGGCGATCCCCGCCTCCATCGCGCCGCGCGTGCCGCCCGATTGCTGGATCACGATCGTCTCGACCGGCCGACCCTGCTCCCGCGCGTTCGCCGCCAGCGCCTCGCGATTGAAGCTCTCGCACCCCAGCGACAGCAGGACCACCCCGCCGACATTGGGATGGGTGGTCAGCGCCTTCATCATCGCCAGCGCATAGTCATTGGGGTAGCAGCCGGGAAAACCGATCAACTGCACGCGCGGGTCGTCCATCTTGTCGACGATCCGCCGCGCGACATGATGCGCGCATTCGACCAGATAGACGACGACGATCGCATCGCGAATGCCCTTGCGCCCGTCGGGCCGTGCCCAGGCCTGCCAGGTCCGTTCGGTCATGCCCGTGGTCATGCATGGTCTCCGTGCGCGTCGCGCAGATGCGCGGGGATATAGTCGCTTTGCATATTGTGCATGTGAACCCAGCCGCCGGCCGGCGCATCATGCGTCATCGACCCGATCGGCATGCCATATTTAATGACCTTGTCGCCCGCCCCCAAGGGCATGACCGCCAATTTATGGCCCAGCGCCACACGCTCGGTGATCGCCAGTTCATAGCCATCAACGATGATCCGCTCGCCCGGCTCCACCGTGCGGCAACAGACCGCGACATTGTCCGCCGGAGTCAACCGGATCGCCGCGACGCTCATCATGCTACTCCTGGCAAGGGCGCATCGGGGCGGACCAGCCCCGCGTGCCGCAATTCGTTCCAAAATTCCTGGGGGATCGGCTCGCGATAAAGCCCGATCGTGTCGGCGACCTGCTGAGGGTTGGCGAGACCGGGAATGACGCTCGCCACCTGCGGATGCGCCAGAACGAAGGCCAGGGCCGCCGCCGCCAGCGAAACGCCGTGCCGCTCCGCTACCGACTCCAGGGCTCGCACCCTGTCGAGCACGTCATTGGGCGCCGGCGCATAATTATAGCGCGGCATGGCCGCCGCCGCGCTGCCCGTCGCCAGGACGCCGCTATTATAAGGGCCGCCGATCACGACTGCGGTGCCAGCCTGCTCGCACGCAGGGAAGAACCGGTCGAGCGGCCCCTGCTCCAAGAGCGTATAGCGCCCGGCAAGCAGAATGACGTCGAAGCGCGCCTCCTCCATCAGGTCCAGGCAGACATCGACTTCGTTGACGCCCAGCCCGAAGCCGGCGATCGCCCCTTCGTCGCGCAGCCGCTCCAGCGCCTTCAGCCCGCCGCCCTGGATCAGCTGAGCGCGGTATTGCGCATCCGCCTCGCCATGCGTGACCCGGCCGATGTCATGGACGAACAGCAGGTCGATGCGCGCCAGCCCCAACCGCTGAAGGCTGTGCTCATGGCTGCGCAAGATACCGTCATGGCTGTAATCATAGCGCATGCGAAAGGGCATCGCGGTGTGGAAGCCGTCGCGCTCGCGGTCGTCGGTGATGGTCGCATCGGGCTCCACCAGCCGCCCGACCCTGGTCGAGACGATCACGTCGCTCAAACCGCGCAAGGCATCGCCGACGCGGCGTTCGCTCAGGCCCCGGCCATAATGCGGCGCGGTGTCGACATAGCGCAGGCCCGCAGCCAGTGCGGCGTCGATCGTGGCGGCGGCCTGGGTGTCGTCGATCGCCGCATAGAGATTGCCCATCGCCGCCGCACCGAACCCCAATTCGGGAAGCGCGCAGCCGGTCGATCCCAGCTTTCGGCGGGGAATGCCGGTCATAGATCCAAATCCAGTCGGTAAAAGCGGTTGGCGTTACGCCCCCACAAATCCCGCCGCTCCTCCTCAGAAAAGGCGGTCAGCAAATCCTCATAAGCGCCCAGCGTCCGGTCGAGATCGGCGGCCAGCCGGTCGGTCGGAAAGTTCGTCGCGATCATGACCCGGTCGGTGCCGAACCGCGCGATCACCTCGGTGACGATGTCGGCGAAATGCGCGGGGTCGAAGGGGCTATGGACGAAACCCGCGCCCGACAGCTTGATCGCGGCATGCGGCATGGCGGCAAAGGCGGCAAGCCCGGCCCGCCATTCCGCCAGCCCATCGGCCGGGATCGGCAGCGCCAGATGGTTGAGTACCACCGACACCTCCGGATGCCGTCCGGCGACCTCCGCCAGCCCCGCCAATTGCGACGGAAAGCCGTGAAAATCGAAGCTCAACCCATGCCGTCCGAGCAGGGCATAGCCACGCCGCCAGTCGGGATCGCGGGTCAGGTCGCGCGGATAGGCCCGGCGCGACGCGTCATGCGGATGCCAGTTGATCAGGTGGCGGATGCCCCTCACCCGCGCATGGCCCGCCTGCCAGGCCAGTTCCGCCTCGACATCGGGCCGCTCCAACGCCACCCGCGCGACGATCGCGCTCGGCAGGCCATCGGCCTCGGCGACGCTGTTCAGCCACTGCGTCTCGTCCCGCCCTTCGTCGGCATGCGCGCCCGCATCGACATGCACCGCGCCGACAAGGTTCCAGTTCGCCAGTTCGCGGCGATAATCCGCGATGCGATAGCTCTGGGCGATCAGCGCCGTCTCCGCAGCGTCGAGCCACGGATAGCGCAGCACCTGTCGGTCCCACAGGTGGAAATGCGCGTCGACAAAGGGCGGGCGGCTTTGGTTCACGCCATCGTCCAGCCGCCGTCGATGACGTGCATCTGCCCGGTCGTATAGGCGCTCTCGTCGGAGGCGAGGTACAGGGCAAGCTGCGCGATCTCCTCGGTGCGGCCCAGCCGGCCCATGGGCTGGCGCGCGACGAAGGCGGCACGCGCCGCCTCCGCATCGCCGGTGGCGGCCAGCCGCTCGTCCAGGCTGGGCGACTGGACGGTGCCGGGGCAGATCGCGTTGCATCGTATGCCCTGCCCGACATAATCGAGCGCGACCGAGCGGGTGATCCCCGCCACCGCGCCCTTGGACGCGCAATAGGCATAGCGATTGCCGACGCCGATCACCGCGCCCGCGACCGAGGCCATGTTGACGATCGCGCCGCCGCCATGCGCGATCATCGCCGGCAGGAACGCCTGCAGCATATGGGTGATGGCATGGACGTTCAGGTCGAAGGACAGGCGATAGCCCGCGTCCTTGGTCGCCAGCAAATCCCCCGCATCGACATAGCCCGCGCAGTTGAACAACACGTCTACCGCGCCGGTCCGCTCACCAAAGCCCGCAATAGCGGCCGGGTCGAGCAGGTCGAGCACTTCGGTCGTGCAGCCGTTCAGCGTCGCCAGCGCCTCGGCATTGCGGTCGATGGCGATCACGTCCGCGCCTTCCGCCGCGAACAGTTCGGCGGCGGCGCGGCCGATGCCCTGGCCTGCCCCCGTGACGATCGCCCGCTTCGCCTGTAACCGACCCATATCAATTCGTCTCCAACCCTCGGCCCGCCCACCAGGCAAAGCCCGCAACCACTGCAAAACTTATCACCGGAACCAGCATCGCATTGGTGATCCCGGCCATATCCGACACCAGCCCCATCAGCGCGGTCAGGCCGGCGCCGCCGATGATCGCCATCACGATCAGCGACGCGCCCGCCCGGCGCAGCGGCCCCAGCCCCTCAATCCCCAGCGCGAAGATCGTCGGGAACTGGATCGACATGAAGAAGCTGGCCGCCACCAACGCGATCAGTCCCAGCCAACCGCCCGCCAGCGCGGCGACGGCGACCAGCGCGATCGATACGCTGGCAAAGATCAGCAGCAGGCGGACCGGCGCCAGCCGCGTCATCAACGCGCTGCCCAAGAAGCGTCCGGCGGCGAACAATGCCAGCGACAGCAGCAGCGCATCGGCGCCGCCGCGTTCGTTCAATCCGACATTGGCCTGGGCATAGCGGATCGTATAGCTCCACACGCCGACCTGTGCGCCGACATAGAAGAATTGCGCGACCACCGCCGCCATCAGGCGCGGGCGGCGGAACACGTCGATGAACCGACCTTCGCGCCCCTCATCATCCCCGGTTGCCGCATTGGCGGGAAAGGCGACGAGCGCCGCGGCCAGCGCGAACAGCAGGACGACGATGGCGATGACGACATAGGGCGGCGCGATCGCCTGCACCTCGGCGCGGTAGAAGGCGTTGCGTGCGGCGGCGTCCATCGTCGCCAGCGCGGCCTCGTCATGCTCGATGCCCGACAGGATGAAATAGCGCCCGACCAGGATGCCGGTCAGCGCACCCAGCGGATTGGCGGCCTGCGCCCAGTTCAACCGGCGCGTCGCCCCCGCCGGATCGCCCAGCTCGCCCATCAGAGGATTGGCCGAGGTCTCCAGGAACGCCAGCCCCGCCGCGATCACGAACAGGCCGAGCAGGAACAACTGATAGACGCTGGCCGCCGCCGCCGGATAGAAGAGCAGCGCGCCCGTACCGTACAGCATCAGCCCCAGCACGATGGCGGCCTTATAGCCATAACGCCGCATCACCATCGAGGCGGGAACGGCGAGCAGGAAATAGCCGAGATAGAAGACCTGCTGGACGAAGCTGGTCTCGAAATCGCTGAGCGTGAAAGCCTTGCGAAACTGCGCGATCAGAATGTCGTTCAGATTGTTGGCCATGCCCCATAGGAAGAACAGGCTGACCGTGATGACGAGCGCGGGGAGATAGCGGCGCGGCACCCCGACGGCCCCGGCGGCCGTCGCATCGGAACCGGCTCTGCCGACCGGCATATCGGCATGCATGGGCATCAGGATAGTCCTCCGCCGCCGTCGAACGCTGTCCCTGCCATCATGCCGCGCTCCTTCTCCATGAAAACTATCTTTTATGAGCGTGACGATAGGGCGCCATGTCGCATATTGGCAAGCGCTATCGGCTGAATTGGTCCTGTCTTGCGCCGTCCGTCCGCTCTCCTTTTCCTGCAAGAGGAGATGGCGGGGCAGAACCCCTCCGCCGTGCGCCGCATGCCCCCTCCCCTTGTTGCAAGAGAGAAAGGGACCACCACTCCTCATGGCGCTGTCACGACCTGTCGCCCCTCATCGAGATACAGGGTCAGATCGGCATAAGACGGCATGCTGTGCCAGATATGGCGGGTCAGCCGTTCGTAATGCTGAACGAAACGGCCAAGTTGCGCCTCATCCATGCCCCGCGCCATCAAGCCGGCCTCCTGCTCGGTGCGCCAGCGGAGCACGGTCGGCCAGTCGGGCGGCACGAGCAGCGCCAGGATACCGATGGGCGCGAACAGCGCGGGATAGTCACGCGCCAAAGCGTCATTGACGGCGTGTCGCCATATGCCCTCTGCGTCTTCGCCGGCCTCCAGCGCGTTGACCGGGTCGACCAGTTCGGCGGCGTCCTGCGAGCGCGCGCCCACGCACCAGCCCTCGAAGATCAGCAATTCGCAATCCGCCGGCGCATGTGGCCATTGCTCGGCCGGCCGCCGATCGTCGGTCGCCTTGTCGAAGCGTGGCAACGGGACCGGCTCACCCGCCAGCACGCCCGCGATCGTCGCCATGCCCAGCGCCACGTCATGCGTCCCCGGCACGCCGCGTGTCGCGAACAGCGGATGCACCCGGCACGCCAAATCCAGTCGCTCGGCGCGGGTGCGATACAGATCGTCGAGCGATAGGATCGCGCTACGCGGAAAGCGCCGTGCCAGCCGTGCCGCGATGGTCGACTTGCCGCTCCCCTGCGCGCCGCACAGCCCCAGCACCAAAGGCCGTCCGTCGGGACGCTGCGCCAGCCGCCGGGCAACCAGCGCGGCAATGGGAGCTTCAGGCGACACGATCCCCCGGTGCCTCGCCCCGGAAAAAGGCATCGAGATTGGCGACCGCACGCATCCCCATCGCCGTCCGCGCCTCGATCGTCGCGCTGCCCAGATGCGGGAGCAGCACCGCGCGCGGATGCGCGAGAAGACCGGGATGCACTACCGGCTCACGCTCATAGACGTCGAGCCCGACGCCCGCGATTCGCCCCGCTGCCAGCGCTTCCGCCAAGGCCGCCTCATCGACCACGGATCCACGCGCAGTGTTCACCAATAGGGCGTGGCGCGGCATCAGCGACAGCAATTCGGCTCCCACCAGATGCCGGGTCGCCTCGCCGCCCGGCACATGCAGCGACAGGATATCGCACTGCGCGGCCAGCGCCTCCAGCGACTCGGCCCGCTCCGCCTCCAACGCTGCCTCGACCTCGGGCGCGACGCGCGAGCGGCTGGCATAGCGGATGCGCATGCCCAACCCACGCGCTTTGGCGGCGGTCGCCTGTCCGATCCGGCCGAACCCGACCAGTCCCAGCGTCCGCCCGGCCAGCCCCTGCCCGATCAGATGCGACGGGCGCCAGCCGGTCCAGCGCCCGTCGCGCAATTCCCGCTCGCCCTCGCCCGCCCGGCGGCTGGCCATCAGCATCAGGAGAATGGCGATCTCGGCGGTCGCCTCGGTCAGCACATCGGGGGTGTTGGTGACAACCACCCCCGCCGCGCGCGCCGCGTCGAGATCGATATGATCGACGCCCGCGCCATAATTGGCGACGATCCGCACCCGCCGATCGGGGCGACCGAGCAGTTCCGCGTCGATCCGATCGGTGATCGTCGGCAGCAGGGCGTCGTAACGGGCCATCGCCGCTGCCAGTTCGGCAGGCTCGGGCGGCCGATCGTCGGCGCTGAGCGTGACATCCCAATGCGCGCGCAGATGCCGTTCGACCGCTTCGGGCAAACGGCGGGTCACATAGAGGGAGGGCCGGTCGGTCATGCCGGTTTCTCCGACCCTCGCCTCACCGTCAGGCCGCCGCGACGAAGCGCTGCTGCTGCTCGCCCAGCTTGTCGATGCCCAGCCGCACCGTCTGGCCGGCGCGCAGGAAGACCGGCGGCTTATAGCCCATGCCGACGCCCTTGGGCGTGCCGGTGGTGATGATATCGCCCGGCTCCAGCGTACAGAACTGGCTGACATAGGACACGATCTCGGCCACCGTGAAGATCATGTCGGAGGTGTTGCCGTTCTGATGCCGATGGCCATCGACCTCCAGCCACAGGCGCAGGTTTTGCGGATCGCCCACCTCGTCGGCGGTGACCAGCCACGGGCCGGTCGGGCCGAACGTGTCGCAGCCCTTGCCCTTGTCCCAGGTGCCGCCACGCTCGAGCTGATAGGCGCGCTCGCTGACGTCGTGGACGACGCAATAGCCGGCGACATGGGTCAGCGCCGCGTCCTTCTCGACATAGCGCGCCCGGGTGCCGATCACGACGCCCAGTTCGACTTCCCAATCGGTCTTCTCCGAGCCGCGCGGGATTTCGACATCGTCATTGGGGCCGACGATCGCGCTCGACCATTTGCCGAAGATCACCGGCTCGGCGGGGATGGGCAGATTGCTCTCCGCCGCATGGTCGCGATAGTTCAGGCCGATACAGACGAACTTGCCCGGCCGCGCGATGCAAGAGCCGAGGCGCGGATTGCCCTCGACCACCGGCAGGCTTTCGGGATCGAGCGCGGCGATGTCGGCGAGCCCCGCCGGCGATAGTCGATCGCCCGTCAGATCACCCAGCGTCTCCGGCAAAGCGCGAATCCGCCCGTCCGCGTCCAGCAATCCTGCGCGTTCTTGCCCCGGTTGACCATAACGAAGCAGCTTCATCGACTTGGACTCCTTGGATCACAGACGCGTCTTCCGCGCCCCAATGGCCCCTTCCTTATCGATGGCAGGTGCGCGATGCCACTTGCAAATATGATCGCACGCTTTTGGAATCGCGCGTCAGGCGTAGCCGTGCACCGAATCCCCCAGCAACGTGAAGAAGCGGCGCGCCACTTGGCAATGCGCGACGTCCCATTCGGGATGCCATTGCACCGCCAGCACCTCGGCACCGCAGCCGGGGGCGCGAAAGCCCTCGATCAGCCCATCCTCGCTATCGCGCGCCTCGACCACCAAGCCATAGCCTAGCCGGTCGATGCCCTGCTGATGCACCGAATTGACCTCCAGCCGGCGATGCTCGCCCTGGCCCGCCAAGCGGCCCCCCGGAGTGAGATCGACCGGATGATGATGGCCAAAAAGCGACTCATAATCCTCGTCCCAGGAGCCGCGATGATGACGCGGCAATCCACCCAGACAGGTCAGCGAGCCGCCGAACAGCACGTTGATCTCCTGCATACCTCGGCAGATGCCATAGACGGGTTTGCCGCGTTCGATCATCTTGCCGGCGAGCGACAGGGCGACGGCATCGCGCTCGGGATCGCTGACGCACGGGGACGGAGCGGCGGTATCGCCATATTGCGCGGGCGCGACATGCGAGCGTCCGCCGGTCAGCAACAGGCCATCGAGCATATCGGCCATGCTCGACGGATCGACCGCCTCGCGCACGGCGGGCACGATCACGACATTCGCGCCGCACAGCTTGACCAGCGGCTCGATGAAGCGCGTCGCCACCGCCTGGATCGGGCGGCCCGCCACCTCATTGCCGCACATCAGGCCAATGATGGGCTTGCGCTCACGGGTCATGCGGTCGCCTCCAATTCCTGGCGCAGCGCACGCGCATCGGCACGGGGCAAGGCGCGGGCCTCGGGCTGGACGAGCACGCTGTCGGGTTCGACATCGGCGAGCAGCCAGACATTGCCGCCGATCACCGAACGCGCACCGATCGTCACCCGGCCCAGGATCGTCGCGCCGGCATAGATGATGACATCATCCTCGACGATCGGATGGCGCGCGAACCGGTCGCGTGGCGAACGCGGCGCGGTACCCAGTGCCGAGCGCGCCCCGAGCGTCACATGCTGATAGACGCGCACCCGCTCGCCGATGATCGCGGTCTCGCCGATGACGACGCCCGTGCCATGGTCGATGAAGAAATGCCGGCCGATGGTCGCGCCGGGATGGATGTCGATGCCCGTCCGCTCATTGGCGAGCTCGGACAGGATTCGCGCGACGATCGGCGCGCCCAGCGCGTTCAACTCGTGCGCGATGCGATGATGCAGGCTGGCGACCGCGCCGGGATAGCAAAGCAGGATCTCGTCGACGCTCTGCGCGGCGGGGTCGGCCAGGAACGCGGCCTCGACATCGCTGTCCACCCGTTCGCGGATGCGCGGCAAGGTCGCGCCGAACAACCGGGCGATCAGCGCCGCCTGTTCGGGCGGGAAGGTCGCATCGGCATCCTTCTGCCAATAGGCCAACTCCGCGCCGATCTCGCGCTCCAGCGCGGTCAGTCCCGCGAGCAGCTTGGCGGCAACGAAGCGATCCTCCTCCGCCGCCCCGCCCCGGAAATGACCCAGCCGCCGAGGATAGAGCGCGGCTGCGATCAGCGCGAGGACGTCCTCGACACCGGACCGCGAGGGAAAGCGTTCGACATCGCGGCCCGCATCCTGCCGCGTACGCCAGGACTGACGGGCGGTGCGAAGCGCGGAGACCACGCCATCGATCCCCACTGGCCCGCTGGCGGGGGCATCATCTTCTGCCATGAACGGCCTGGTCGACATCACGATCCTCCGAGCCCCAGCATATCCCATCGTGGCAGTAGGATATAACAGAATTGCTACGTCCCTATAAAGCGCGTCCATTGCTTAACCCATGGTTGCGCGCTTCGCCGGGCACGGGCAAGGACCATTGCACCATCCAGGCTCGACCCGGCGGGAGGGAGACCGCAGGATCGATCGTCGCCGTCCTTTCCCGGAGCCTTTCGACGATGACCACCCCACGCCAGACCACGCTGACCCGGTTCCTGATCGAACAGCAGCGCCGATCCGAAGAGACCTGTCCGCCCGAACTGCGCCTGCTGATCGAAACCGTCGCGCGCGCCTGCAAGGCGGTGAACCAGGCGATCTCCAAGGGCGCGCTGGGCGATGTGCTGGGATCGCTGGGCAGCGAGAATGTGCAGGGCGAGGTTCAGAAGAAGCTGGACGTGATCGCCAACGATCTGCTGCTCGACGCCAATGAATGGGGCGGCCATCTGGCGGCGATGGCGTCGGAGGAGATGGAGACGATCCACCGCATCCCCAATCGCTATCCCAAGGGCGAATATCTGCTGCTGTTCGATCCGATCGACGGGTCGAGCAATGTCGATGTCGACCTGTCGGTCGGCACCATCTTCTCGGTGCTGCGCGCGCCAGAGGATTGCGCAGGCCGCGAGGTGACCGAGGCGGATTTCCTGCAACCCGGCCGGGCGCAGGTGGCGGCGGGCTATGCCATTTACGGGCCGCAGACGCTGCTGGTCCTGACGGTCGGCGACGGCGTCTATGAGTTCACGCTCGACCGAGAGATCGGGTCATGGCGCCTGACCGACGGGCCGATGCGCATTCCGTCCGGCAACCGCGAGTTCGCGATCAACATGGCGCGGCGTCGCCAATGGTCGCCGGGCATCGCGCGCTATATCGATGAGCGTATCCTCGGCACCGAAGGGCCGGTGGGCGAGGATTACAACATGCGCTGGACCGCCTCGATGGTGGCGGACATCCACCGCATCCTGAAGCGCGGCGGCGTGTTCCTCTATCCGGGCGACCATCGCGAGGCGGGCAAGGCCAAGCTGCGTCTGCTCTACGAAGCCAATCCGATGAGTTTCCTGATTGAACAGGCCGGCGGCGCGTCGATCGATGGCGCCGAGCCGATCATGGACGCGGCACCGATCGGGCTCCACCAGCGGATCGGCGTGGTGCTGGGCGATGCCGAGGAAGTGGCGCTGATCGCAGATTATGGACGGACGGGGTGAGCGATTTCGGCTTCGCTCCGGCTGAACGGCCGTTGGATCATCCCTATTCCTCCCCTGTACGTGGAGGTGGCAGGCCGAAGGCCTGACGGAGGGGTGTATCCGGTCATGAGGGAAGATACCTCGCTCAGCCGGCGACACCCTTCCACCATGCTATGCATGGTCCCCCCTCCCCTTGCAGGGGAGGAATGAGAGTCGGCCCAGCCGACTTACGTCCCAACATCCGTTCCGCCTGAGCCCTTCGGCTGGCTGGCAAGCCAGCCGCTCAGGATAAACTTCGGCGCGTTGCGCCGAAGTCGAAGGCCACGGGATTCACGACGGGTGATGGGCGTACACTCAGTGCGAACGGAGCGTTCAGAAGAGCCCCGCCGACTCCCGCACGACCAGTTCATGCTCCACCACCCGGTCCTCCACCGCGCGTGAGCGGATCGACGCCAGCACCTGCTCGACCGCGCGGAACGCCATGTCGCCCACCGGCTGGCGGATGACGGTCAGCGGCGGCCAGAGCCGCGCGGCGATCGCGGTGTCGTCGAAGCCGGTCACCGCCAGATCGCGCGGCAGGCACAGGCCCATGCGATGCGCCTCCCCGACCAGTCCGGCGGCCATGTCGTCGCTACTGCACAGGATCGCGCTGGGCCGATCGGGACGGTCCAACAAAATCCGCGCCGCCGCCGCGCCACTCGCCGGTTCGAACTCGCCACGCACCTCCAACGTCGGATCGATGGCCAAGCCGCTCGCCACCAAGCCCTCGCGAAAGCCCGCCAGCCGCTCGTCCGCCACCGAAAAGCGCGCCAGCCCCGCGATGAAGCCGATCCGGCGATGCCCTTGGCCTGCGACATGCCGGGTCAGCGCCGCCATCGCCGCGCGATTGTCGATCCGCACCGTCGAGATATCGGGCAGCGCATGGCCCGTCGCGATCGCCGCCGCCGCGACGCCCAGTTGCTCGAACAACCCCGATCCGCTGAGCAATTCGGCAAAGGGCGGCACCAGCAACACCCCCGCCGCGCCGCTCTGCACCAGTGCGCGCACCGCCGCTTCGGCCGCCTCGCGGGTCAGCCCTTCCTCGGCCTGGGCGATGAATTGCAGGCCGCGCGCATTGGTCGCCCGCAAAGCGCCCAGCAGGACGGAGTCGATGAACGGCGTCCGCCGGTCGCTGTAGATCAGGCCGAGCGTGGTCGCGCGCGCCTTGGCCAGCCTCCGCGCGGCGATATTGGGGCGGTATCCCAGTTCCTCGACCGCGGCGAGCACCGCCGCGCGGGTCGCCTGGCCGACCTTGCCCGTGCCGTTGATGACGTTGGACACGGTCATCGCCGACACGCCGGCCCGTTCGCCGACCGCACGGATCGTAACCCCTTCGGGCTTGCGCATCGTCATAGAGGGCAAGCCGGTAACGGGCTTTTCCGTCATCGACCAGCCCCCGCCCAGGTGGCCAGGCCCGTCAGACCGCGCCTGCCTTCAGCCCCTTCACCGCATGATCGACCGCGCGGGCGGTCAGCGCCATGAAGGTCAGCGACGGGTTCACGCAGGAGATCGAGGCCATCTGCGCGCCATCGGTGACGAACAGATTGGAGGCGTCATGCGCCTGGCTCCATTTGTTCAGGACCGAGGCACGCGGGTCCGCACCCATGCGCGCGCCGCCCATTTCGTGGATCGCGTCGCCGGGGACGTGCTCCTGCTCGCCGCTGGTGACGTTCTTCATCCCCGCCGCGCGCAGCATCGCCTCGCCCTCGCGCCGGGCATCGGCCATCATCTTCAACTCATTGTCGCGGAAGGTGACGTCGAACTTCATCAGCGGCACGCCGAACCGGTCGACCTTGCTCGGGTGGAGCGACACGCGATTGTCCTCATAGGGCAGACACTCGCCGAACGCGCCCATGCTGAACTGCCACGGGCCATAGCGGCGCATGCCATGCTTCATCTCCGCACCGAAGCCGACCGGCTTGGCGGCGTTGCGATAGGCAGACCCCTGATAGCCATAGCCGCGCTTGAAGCCGAGGCCCTCGTCGCCCTTCAGATTGCGGAAGCGCGGCACATAGACCCCGCCCGGACGACGGCCATATTCGATCAGATCGTCCATGCCCGGAATCTCGCCCGACACGCCGACGCGGAAGATGTGGTCCATGACATAGCGGCCGAGCGTCCCGCTCGAGTCGAAATGGCTACGCTCCGAACCGGCCGCGCGCGAGTTCATCAGGATCTGCACCGACGCCATCGACGATGCGCAGACGAAGACCAGGTTCGCGGTCGCCTGCATCGCCTGGCCGGTCTTGGCGTCGATATAGCGGACGCCGGTGACCTTCTTCCTGGCCGCATCATAATCGATGCCGGTCACCACCGCGTCCGACTGGAGCGTCAGTCGCCCGGTCGCGCGTGCGGCAGGTAAGGTTACCGCCTGGGTCGAAAAATAAGCGCCGAAGGAACAGCCATTGCCGCACTGGTTGCGGAACTGGCATTTGGTGCGGTTCTGATCGGGCTTGTCCTCGGTCATGTTGGACAGGCGGGTGTTGATCAGCTTGCGCCCCGGAAACTGGTTTTCCAGCCGTTCCTTGAACCATTTCTCCGCGACATTCATCGGGATCGGCGGCTGAAACTCGCTATCGGGCAGATAGGGCAGATTCTCGCGCGATCCGGATACGCCGATATATTTCTCGACATAGGCATACCAGGGCTCGACATCCTCATAACGGATCGGCCAGTCGGCGGCGACGCCCTCGCGCTTGTTCGCCAGGAAATCGTCCGGGCTCCAGCGGAACGACCAGCGCCCCCAGATCAGCGACTTGCCGCCGACCGCGCCGGGCCTGATCCAGTAGAATTTGCTCCCCTCGTCATAGGCATAGGGGTTCACCCGGTCGTCATTATAGAATTTGCGATTGCTGGGCGCGACATAGCCGTGCTTGGCGATGAAATAGTCGCTGTCCATCAACGGCTTGGGCATGATGTTGCGCGCCGGCACCTCGAAGGGCGGCTTGCCGTCATACGGATAGCCCTCGCCATGTTCGACCATGACGCCCCGGTCGAGCATCAGGACGCGCAGGCCTTTTTCAGTCAATTCCTTGGCGGCGAACCCGCCGCTGATCCCGGAGCCGATGACGATCGCATCGAAACGGTCTGTCGCCGCCATGACTATCCTCCCTTTATGGTTCTTATCGTTTAGAAGCGCAGGCTGCGCAGCGTACGGTAACTGGTCGTGATATCGGGCAGATAGGGCGCGGGCGCCTGATCATTCTCGACATAGAAATGCTTCACGCCGGCCAGCGTGTTGAGCTTGAAGATCGAGGCGAAGTCGACCTGTCCCGCCCCCACGGCCGTCATGCTGCCATCGGCGCGCGCATCCTTGACGTGATAGGCATAGATGCGACCCGCCAGCCGCCGGATCAGCGCCTTCACATCCTCGCCCGCATGGATCGCCCAATAGAGGTCGATCTCCAGCTTCACGAGCGCGGGGTCGGTCGCCTTGAGCAATCGCTCATACAGGCTGACGCCGCCGGGCTTGGTGGTGAACTCGAAATCGTGATTGTGATAGGCGAAGCCCAGACCCGCCTTCTTCAACCCTTCGGCGAAGCGGTTGAAATTGGGCAGCGCGGCGTTCCATCCGGCCTCGGTGCGATGCTCGTCGGTCATGTACGGCAGGACGACCGTGTCGGCGCCCAGCGTCTTGGCCATCGTCACGCATTTGTCGAAATTGTCGCGCAACGCGTCATAGCCGATATGGACTGAGGGCGCCTTCAGGCCCAGCCGGTCCTGCGTGCGGCGAAGCATGGCATGGTCCATCGCATCATAGCCGCCACCGCCATATTCGATCTCGCGATAGCCGATCTTCGCCACCGCCTCGAGCGTCTTGACCGGATCGGCGGAGAACAGCTCGCGGATCGTGTAGAGCTGCAATCCGATGGGCCCAAGCTGCGCGGCCTGCGCCTCGCCCGGCAGGAGCGCGGCGGCGCCCAGACCAAGCCCCGCCCCCATCAGCGAACGACGATCGATCATGCCGAGTACACCTTGTTGACCTGAGAATAGGGGAAGGCACCATTATATTCGCCGGGCACGGGCAGATATTCGCGCTCCTGCGTGATGCCGATTTCCGACGTGTAGTATCCGGTGACGACGAGCTGCCGGAACGGCTCGAAAAAAGCGCGGCCCTCGGGCAGCACGCCTTCCATCGCCTCGGTCAGCAGCGTGTCCTGTTGCGCCGCCGTCGCCTTGGCGGCAGGCACCTTGTTGACGCTCTGGCTGCGTGCCTCGATCGCGTTCAGCCCGGCGATGATCGGCACCCGGTCGGCAGGCAGCGACCAGTCGGCGAGCATCTTTTCGATGAACTCGGGCACCTTGGCCGCGATCGCGCCGGGGGTATCGGTGGTGGGGATCACCCGCTCGGACAAGGCGACCATCGTCGCGCGCTGGGTGGGGGTGAAGACGGCCACGCTGGGCGGGCCATCCGAGATGACGGGGACGGCGCCGCGGGTCTGCTCGACCGCTCCCGCCGCGCGAGCGATGGGCGCGAACAGCGTGGAGCCGAACATGGCGGTGATCCCCGCCAAGGCATGTCTGCGGTCGATATGGGGGTGGGCGATCATCGGGCATCCTCCGGCAGGTCCTGCGCGATCGCCTCGGGGGGCAGCGGACGGACCCAGATATTGCGGAACGAAACGGGCGAATCATGATCCTGAAGCTGGATCGGCGCGGCGTCGCCATGGGCCTGGTACTTCTCCACCTGCCGCCAGATGGTGGTGCCCAGCATCGCCTGATGGTTCTGCACCACCACGCCGTTCAAGAACGCGGTGACATAGGCGGGGCGGAGCAGCTTGCCATCGGCGGCGAAGCGCGGCCGTTCGAAGATGATGTCATAGCTCTGCCACTCGCCGGGCTTGCGCGCGGCGTTCACCAGCGGCGGCTTCCAGGCATAGACCGCGCCGACCTGGCCATCGGCATAGGTCGGGTTGTTATAGCCGTCGAGGATCTGCACCTCATAGCGCTGCATGAACCAGATGCCGCTATTGCCGCGATCCTGCGAGCTCTTCCGCGGCGGATTGGGCGAGCGAAATTCGAGGTGGAGCTGGACATCGCCGAAGCTCTGCTTGCTGACCAGCACGCTCTCCGCCTTGCCGTCGCGGGGTGGCACGGTCATCACGCCATTCTGGAGCAACCACGGCTTGCCGCTGGGCGTCCAGGCATCCATCGAGCGTCCATCGAACAGCACCACCGCATCGGACGGCGCGCCGCCGGGTTGCGCGGCGGGCGTCACGACAAGCGGCGCGGGCCGGTCTGGGTCGTGGACATGCCATTTGCCGCCGGGCAGCATCGGCGTGTCGCGAAATCCCAAGCCCGGCTTGTCCTGGGCGCCCGCGCCGCTGGCCATCACCAGCGCGATCAACGGTAGCATCCGCATCGCATCCCTCCTCATGTTCTCGGATCGATCGCGCGATAGGCGGCGATCAGCTTGTCTTCGCCGGCGCGACCCTTGATCGAATTGCCGTGCTCCATGCCGATCACCCCGGCATAGCCCTGTGCTTTGAGGAAGCGGCAGACATTGGCATAGTTGATCTCGCCGCTGCCCGGCTCGTTGCGGCCGGGATTGTCGCCGAACTGGATATAGCCGATCTCGTCCCAGCACAGCTTCAGCGTCGGGATCAGATTCCCCGACTGAATCTGCTCATGGTACAGGTCGGCCAGCACCTTCACGCCCGGACTGTTCGCGCCGCGTGCGACGGCATAGCCCTCCGCGATCGACTGCATGAAGACGCCCGGATGGTTGGTCCGCGTGTTGAGCGGCTCCATCACCAGCGCCATCCCATGCGGCGCGACGATATCGCCGGCGCGGCGCATCACGTCGATGATCCGGCCCATCTGGATCGCGGGATGCAGCTTCCTGTCCATGAAGCCGGTAACGACCGTCATATGCTTGGCCCCGACCCGCTTGGCGACATCGACCGCACTGGTCACATCGGCCAGGAAAGCCTGCCGTTCGGCATCGTCATCGCCACCCAGCAAAGGCCGCGATTCCGACCATTTGGGCATCGAGGCAACGAACACGCCCATCGTCATCTTCCGATCGCGCAGCGCCTTGGCGATCGCCTCCTGCTCGGCGATGGGACGCAGGCGATATTCATTGTCCTCCCACGCCCAGAAGCCCTGATCGGCGGCATAAGCGATCTGCTCGACCGAGCTGTCACCCCGGCTGGCGAAACTGCCCAGATGCGGTGCAAAGCCCAGGGTGAAGCGCGCGGCGTTGGAGGAGCTGCCCGCCTTCTGCCCCGCCAGCGCGGCGGCGGGGACGGCGGCGGCGAGGCCGCCCATCACGGTGCGACGCGACCAGCTCATGCGACGGTCTCCACGATTTGCGGGCGAGGCCGGCGGCGCTCGACCAGCCAGATGCCGCCGAACACGAACAATAGGATCACCGGCACGATCGCCAGCCGCGCAAAAGACTGCGACGCCGCCGCATCCTCGACCTGACGTAATGCCTCGCCGGTTAGCCGCTTGAACGCCTCCGGCCCACCAGCCAACTCGACCTTGGCGGCGTCGAACATCGCCCCCAGGCGCGGCAACACGAAGAAGCTCGACAGCGCGCCCGCCGATCCGACCAGCCCCAACGCCCACGCCCCGCCGCGCGGATAACGCTCGGCGACCGAGGCGAGCATGGTCGGCCACATCGCGCAGACGCCAAGACCCCAGACGGTCGAGGCCAGAATCGCCGCCACCGGCGACTCCGCCCGCGACAAGAGGAACAGGCCGATGCCGGCGAGCAGGCTCGACACCCAGAGCAGCCCCGGATTGGACAGCCGCCCCGCGATCCGCCCGGCAAAGTGACGGAATACGAACATCAGTGCACTGACATAGACGAGGAGGAGGATACCGCGCATCCCCACCCGGCTGCTGAGCGCCACGTCGAGCCACTGGCCAGGTGCCAGTTCGGACGCGGCGGTCAGGAACATCGCGCCGAACCAGACGAAGAAACTCGGCCGCTTGAACACCTCGGCGATCATGCCACCGAAACCGACGTCTCGCACCGCGCGCGGCACCGGCGGGAAACGCGTCGTCGCCGCCATCACCAGCACGCCCAGCGCAGGGATCAGCACCAGCGCCATGATCGCCTGCCACGACAGCGCCTCCGCCAGGAACACGCCCGCCAGACCGCCAACGATCAACCCGCCGGGATACCAGGCATGGAGCACGTTCAGCCGGTGCGTCGTTTCCTCAGGGTAAAGCCGCGCGGTCAGCGGATTGATCGACGCTTCCGCGAGGCCCCAGCCGATGCCGCTGAGCAGCATCCCGCCCCAGACGATGTGATAGACCGCCATGCCGCTGGCGACTTGCCCGGCACCAATGATCGCCGTCGTGCCGACCAGAAAGCACAGGCCGCATCCGATCAGCATCTGTCGCGCGCCGATCCGGTCGAGCAGCGCGCTCGCCACGAAAAGGGTCGCGGCAAAGCCCAGAAACGCCGAACCCAGGGCCGATCCGATCAGCTCCCCCGCCTCGACCGGCGCGATCGGATCGATCCACTGCGCCTTCAGGCTGCTCGCCACCGCCGCGCGCAAGGCCGCACTCGCGGCGGCCGTGAACAGGGCCAGCACGCTCAGCCAGAATAGTCGCGACCGATTTTCCGGTATCGCCTCCATGCCCCTCTCCCGCTTATGTTTTTTGTCAGACTTGACCTTCCGGGGCGGACGGTCAAGCCATTGAATCGCTTAAATTCCTAGCCAGCGCCGATTGGCGTCGGGATCGCCCCCACCGGCGAAATCATCAAAGGCGCGCTCGGGGCGCCGGAACATGTGCGCGGCAATGAACGGCGCCCCTTCGCGCGCACCGTCTTCCGGGTGCTTCAGGCAACATTCCCATTCCAGCACCGCCCAACCGGCATAGCCATACTGGGTGAGTTTGGAGAAAATGCCACCGAAATCGACCTGCCCATCGCCCAGCGAACGGAACCGCCCCGGCCGGTCGACCCAGTCGCTATAGCTGCCATAGACGCCCGCGCGGCCTGTCGGGTTGAACTCGGCATCCTTGACGTGGAACATGCGGATACGGTCGTGATAAAAGTCGATGAACTGGAGATAATCCATCGCCTGCAGCACGAAATGGCTGGGGTCATAGAGGATGTTGGCGCGGGCATGACCGCCCACCGCATCGAGGAACCGTTCGAACGTCACGCCGTCATGCAGGTCTTCGCCGGGATGGAGTTCGTAGCAGAGGTCGATCCCCTCCTCCTCGAACGCGTCCAGAATGGGCCGCCAGCGCTTGCCGAGTTCGTCGAATCCCTCCGCCACCAGTCCGGCGGGACGCTGCGGCCAAGGATAGACGAAGGGCCAGAGCAGCGCACCGGAGAAGGTCGCATGCGCTTTTAGACCCAGCCGCCGGCTGGCCTTGGCAGCATAATGGAGTTGCTCGACCGCGCAAGCCTGGCGCTCTGCCGGACGCCCCCGCACCGCATCGGGCGCGAAGCCATCGAACGCGGCGTCATAGGCGGGGTGGACCGCGACCAGCTGGCCTTGCAGATGGGTCGACAATTCGGTGATCGCGACCCCCGCCTCGGCACAACGCCCGGCGAGATCGTCGCAATAGTCCTGGCTTTCGGCGGCCAGCTTCAAATCGATGCAGCGCGCGTCCCAGGTCGGAATCTGCACGCCTTCATAACCGGCCTCCGCCATCCAGCGCGCCGCCGAGTCGAGCGTATCGAACGGCGCGGCATCGCCCATGAACTGGGCCAGGAAGATGCCCGGCCCGTGCATGCTGGGCGTCGCACTCACTTGGCGGTCTCGGCCTTGAGATAGGCAATCAGCGCGGCGCGCTTGGCGGGATCGGCGACGCCGATCGGCATCCGCGTGCCCGGCACTTTCTTCATCGGCGCGGCGATGAATTCATTCAGCGTCTTGTCGTCCCATTTCAGCCCCGACGCCTTCATCGCAGGCGAATAGTTGAAGCCGGGGACCGTGCCCGCCTGCCGCCCAAACACGCCGTTGAGATTGGGGCCGACCCCATTGCGGCCGCCCTTGTTGAGCGTATGGCACGCCCGGCACGCGGCAAAGGCCTGGGCACCCGCTGCCAGCGCGGTCTGCGCGGTCGATGGCGCCTGCGCCGCCAGCATGATGGCGATCGTACCGGGAATCGCGGCCAACCAGACGAGTTGCCTCATCCTCTCTCTCCTGAAATTTTCTTGTCCAGATTCGCTGGTTCGACTCAGAGTTTACCGTTAAACCCATGGCTTGCAAGCATCCAATGTCGCCTTTCGAGCGACGCGCATGAGGGGAGAGGATGATGGCGGGACGCAAGTTGAAGCTGGCGATGGCGGGCGGTGGCGAGGGCGCGTTCATCGGCGGCGTGCACCGGATGGCGGCAGCCCTCGACGGCGATTGGGAACTGGTCGCGGGCGCCTTCAGCAGCGACCCGGCGCGCAACTGGCGGACGGGGGAGCAACTGGGTCTCGACCCGGCGCGCGTGCACGACACGCTCGACGCGCTGCTGGCCGACGAACGCGCGCGGCCCGAAGCGGAGCGGATCGACGCGGTCGCGATCGTCACGCCCAATCATCTCCATGCGCCGATGGCGATCGCCGCGCTCGATGCCGGCTTCCCGGTGTTCAGCGAAAAGCCGATGGCGATGAACCTCGCCGAGGCGCAGGCGATTGCAGAGGCCGCGCGAGCGTCGGGCCAGCTTTACGCGCTCGCCTTCACCTATAGCGGCTATCCGCTGGTCGAGGAGGCGCGCGCGCGTGTCGCGCGTGGTGATTTCGGTGCCATCCGCTTGGTCCATGTCGAATATGTCCAGGGCTGGCTGAGCAGCCCGCTCGACCGCGAGGGCAACAAGCAGGCCGAATGGCGGACCGATCCGGCACGCGCCGGCCTGGGCGGTGCACTGGGCGATATCGGCACCCATGCCTTTCAACTGGCCGAACATGTCTCCGGCCTGAAGGTCGAGGCGCTGTCGGCCGATGTGACCACCCATGTTGCGGGACGGATGCTCGATGACGACGTCAACGTCCTGCTGCGTTTCGCGGACGGCGTGCGCGGCACGCTGCGCGCGACACAGGTGGCGGCGGGTGAGGAGAATGGCCTGCGGCTGCGGATCCATGGCGAGAAGGGCGGCCTGGAATGGTCGCAGATGGAGCCCAACACCCTGACCCTGCGCTGGCTCGACCGCCCCGCCGAGATCGTCCGGGCCGGCGGGCCGGGGCTCAGCCCCACGACCCTGCCTCGCCTGCGCATCCCCTCGGGTCATCCGGAGGGCTATATCGAAGCATTCGGCAACCTGTACCGCGCGGTCGCGGGGGCGTTGCGTGACGGTAGTGCCGCCGGGGGCGAAGCGCCGGGCGCAGCGGACTGGTATCCGGGGCTGGAGTCGGGCCTGCGGACAATGGCGTTCGTCGAGGCGGTGCTGGAAAGCGCGAAGTCACAGGAGAAGTGGACGGCGTTTCCAGCGACAGGGCTTGTGACCCAGCCATTCTGACAGGCATGAAAAGCTCTATGACGTCAGCGTGAGAAACGCGTGATCCTTTTGCCCTTGATGATCCTACAGCCGGAAGCCGCCTTGTCCTTTGGGGAGGCAAGGCGACTTCCACCTCCTGTCGCTGGCGAACGTCTTTTGAAAGGCGTGGATCATGGGCGCATCGAGGCCTTCGTCGCACCCGCCGGAGGAATAAATGCGCCCGGCGTCATCGACGCCAATCTGGTTGAGCGTCCGTCTGCGACAGTGCAAGGCTGCACGAGGAGACGATGGACCGTCCGCTTCCGCGCCGATCCCAATGACGCGCTGGATCGTGCGATGCCCAAAGATCACTATCAGACGACGGAGATCGCGCGAGCAAAGCCGTCCAGATGCCCGACCGCCGATTATGTCCATTTGAACCCCGGCGTCGAAACATCGCAGGGTTTCGCTGTTCTCGAACAACTGGATCGCCTTCGCTTCGGCAAGGCAAAATTCGTGATCCAATGCACCGATCAAACCAATTCGGAATTGTGCAATAGGGGCGCGAAAATCCCTTACGAATTGGCGCATCTCAAGCCATGGAACATATCGGCTAGTCCGAACGGCTTTGTCTTATGGCTCGGAACGCCGGGTCGAACCGTAACGGAGGTACGCTTCGACGCGCGCGAACCCAACCATGTCTCGATAAGCCGCAACATTCCGGCACCATTTTAAGCATATTCAACGCCTTATCTGGCGAATAGCTGCTACCCTCGCCACCCTCGTACGATGCCGACCGCGCCTGCCAAAACCGCCGCGTCCTCGGCAAAACCCGTCTTCGTCTGGCCATAGCGTCCCAGCGCCGCCATGCGCCCGCGCCAGCCGGGATAGGAGGCGACCACCGCCGTCACACCACCGATGGCGGCACCCAGCCAGCGATGCTTGGGGGAGGCGAGCGCCGCGCCGGCAATCGCCGAGGTTGTGAAGCGCGCCGCCAAGCCGATCGGCACGATCCGGTCGGGCGCCGTCTTCTGCTTGTCGCCCGCCATCTCGCCGATCGCGAGCGCCAGCGTGCCCACCGCGACGACCGGGTTCGCCAGCCAGCGAAGCACGCCCTTGCCCAGCGACAATTCGCCCCGCGCGGCGGCGATCGACACGGCGGCGAGCGGCGTCATCGCCCGTTGTCCGCCGACCAGACCCATTTTGAACGATGCGAGCATGACGATGACCTCGTGACGGAAAAGCAGATCGTCACAACGCATGCGGCCACCTGCCGGGTTCCCCCTTCCCTTCGCGGGGCTGGCTTTGGCATGATCATGGGCATGATCCGTATCCTGACCGCCGCCGCGCTGCTGGTGCTTGCCGCCTGTTCCTCCAATGACCAGCCCCAGGGGTTGAGCGAGGAGGAGAACCGCCAGTTGAACGAGGCCGCCGCGATGCTCGACGCCAATGCGGTCGATCTGAACGCGATCGCCCCTTCGGACGTTGGGGCGGCGACATCCACCGATAACGAAAGCTGATGCCGTCATGACCGATCTGCCGCTTCGCCGCCTGGGCTCGACCGACCTGATGATCGCGCCGCTGGTGCTGGGCGGCAACGTCTTCGGCTGGACCGCGGACCGGGTGGCGAGTTTCGCGGTGCTCGACGCCTTTGTCGACCAGGGTGGTACGATGATCGATACGGCAGACGTCTATTCCGCCTGGGTCGACGGCCATCGGGGCGGCGAGTCCGAGACGATGATCGGCGAATGGCTGAAGGCCAGCGGCAAGCGAGACCAGGTGCTGATCGCCACCAAGGTCGGGATGCTGCCCGGCGAAGGCGGTGAGAAACTGGCCCCCGCCCGGATCGCGGCGGCGGCGGAAGCGTCGCTCAAGCGGCTGGGCACCGACCGTATCGACCTGTATTTCGCGCATCAGGATGATGAGGATCAGCCGCAAGAGGCGGTGATGGAGGCTTTCGCCAAGCTGGTCGAGGCGGGCAAGGTCCGGGTGATCGGCGCCTCCAACTTCCACGCCGCCCGTTTGAAGAGCGCCAATGACGCGGCGCGCGAGGCGGGCCTGCCGCGCTATCATGTGCTGCAACCCGAATATAATCTGGTCAGCCGCCACAAATATGAGGGCGAGCTTCAGGATTATTGCGTCACCGAGAATGTCGGCGTCGTGCCCTATTACGGCCTCGCCTCCGGCTTCCTGACTGGCAAATATCGCAGCGAGGCCGATCTATCGCAGAGCGTACGTGGCCAGAAAATGGGTGAACTGCTCCGGGGCAAGGGCGCCGAGATACTGGCGGCGCTCGACGACGTGGCCGAGGAAACCGGAGCGACACCCGCCCAGGTCGCGCTTGCATGGCTGATGGCGCAGGCGGGTGTCACCGCGCCCATCGCCAGCGCGACCAGCGTCAAGCAATTGTTGGAACTGACCCCCGCCATGCGGCTCCGCCTTTCGGACGATCAGCTTGCGCGACTGGATGCGGCAGGCGCCTGAGCTTCATAAAACAGGTTAAGATTGAAACCAAATGGATGGCCAAGGTATTCATATCCTATGACTTCAATGCCGCGCACCATCCTGGTGGTCGACGATCAATATCTATTGCTGCTCCATACGCAATTCGCACTGGAAGATGCGGGATATAAGGTCATCCAAGCGAGTTCCGCCGACGAAGCGCTGAATCTTCTGGACCATCATCCGGGGATCGGCGCGATTTTTACCGATGTCGTCATGCCCGGCTCGATGGACGGCGCGACCTTGGCGGAGCGGGTGCGGGAGACGCATCCGCACGTGCCCGTGATCGTTACCTCGGGACAACAGGGTTATGATCCGGCCGAGTTACCGGTGGGCGTGCGCTTCGTGCCCAAACCCTATACCGGCCACGAAATCATTCGCCTGATCAAGGATATATCGGCCGCCCCCGGCCATGATCAGGCGGCTTTCGCCTGGTAGCTGGTCGGCCGGCCGATCAGATATCCCTGGATCTGCTGGCACCCCAGGGCATCGAGCGCCGCATATTGCTGCTCGGTTTCGACCCCCTCCGCGACGATCGGGATGTTCAGGCTACGCCCCAGGCCGATCGAGGCCCGGACGATGGATAGCGCCGGCCCATGCGCGTTCATGCCCGCGACGAAGCTGCGATCGATCTTGATCTTGTCGAACGGGAATTGCTGCAGGCTGCTGAGCGAAGCATAGCCGGTCCCGAAATCGTCCATCACGATCCGCACGCCGGCGGCGCGCAAGGCGCGCAAATTGGCCGTCGCAGTCTCGCGCTCGTCGATCAGGACGCCCTCCGTGACCTCCACCTCCAGCCGGTTCGGATCGAAGCCCCTGGCGGCGATGGTCGCCAGCATCTGCTTCGCCATAACCGGGTCGCGCAACTGCACCGGCGACAGGTTGATCGCCAGCATCCATTCGGATGACCAGGACCGGGCGACCGTCAATGCCTCGACCAACAGATGCTGGCCGATCTCGGCGATCAGGCCATTTTCCTCGGCGATGGAGATGAAGATATCGGGCGAGACGGGGCCGAGGGCCGGATGGGTCCAGCGGGCCAGCGCTTCCTGCCCGATGATCCGGCGCGTGGCGCAATCGGCGATCGGCTGAAAGGCGAGATAGAGTTCGCCGCGCGGCGCGGCATGGCGCAGCTCGTGCGCCAGCCAGCGCCGCTGCCGACGCTCCTCATCCATCGCGGCATCATAAAGGCGCGCGCGGTTGCGGCCGTCCGCCTTGGCCCGGTACAGCGCGATATCGGCACAGGCGTGAAGCTCGTCCCCCTCCTGCGCGTGGCGTTGCGACAAGGCGATACCGATGCTCAGACGGATCGCAGGCACCGCGCAATCGGCCGCCGCGATCGTGAAGATGCGGTCGACCAGCGCGCTGGCATCCTCTTCCTCGGCCGACAGACGGTGTAGGATCGCGAACTCATCGCCGCCGATCCGCGCCACGACATCCTCCGCGCCGACGGCCGCCACCAGCAGCGCCGCCGTCCGGATCAGCATCTTGTCACCGGTGGCATGGCCCAGCGTGTCGTTGACGCCCTTGAACCCATCCAGATCGATGGCCAGCAATGCGATCCGCTGGCCCGCCAGCAACAGTGTCGCCAGCCGCTCGGCAAACACCACGCGATTGACCAGCCCGGTCAGCGGATCATGATGCGCCAGATATTCGACCTGACGCTGAATCCGCTCGCGTTCCGCACTGGCCCGCGACAGGGTATCGAGGCCGCGTGCCAGCTCGCCTATCTCATCGCGGTCGGCCGCCATGGGCAACGGGGCCAGCGGATGGCCTTCGTTCATCGTCCGGATCGCCGCCACGATGTCGAGCAACGGCCGCATGATCCGCTTGCGCAACCAGACGATCAACAGGGTGACGAAGAGCAGGATCAACAGCCCGGCCAGCGCCACCTGGATCAGCGCATGGCGCGCCAGTTGCTCGACCTGAACTCCACGCGCGGCCAGTTCCCGGTTGAGCCGTTCGTGCGAATTCTGTCGCGCCTGTTCCAGACTGTGCAGGCTGGCGACGAAAGCCGGCATCCGCCTTTTGACCGAGGCGGCGCCATGGCGTGCATCGGCCATCAGGGCCAGCGCGGCATCGGCGAAGCGTCGCTCCGTCTGATGCTCATAGGCCAGGGCATCCCGAACGCCCGGGGGGCAAGCCGGGTTCGGCCATCAGCGGTGTCGCCAGCCCCGCGATCGTCGTGCGTTCCAGCGGCCGCCAGCGTGCAGCGGCGATGGGGCGGCCCTTTTCCACCTCGCGGGTCAGATCACCGATCGCGATGCGCAGCGCGCGCAACCGGGCGTCCTCATCGTCATGGCGGGTAATCACTGCGGTCATATGGCGGTTGGCCTTGACCGTGGCCAAAAGTTCGCTGCCCAGCAGCAAGCCGAAGCCGCTGAGCGCCAGGGAAACCAGCAATCCGACCGCCAGCATCGCCGCAAAACGAAACTGCAAAGATCGACGGCGACGCGGCAAATCTTTCATCACGCGGATTTTACATCCGCGATGCTTAAAAATTGTGAAGAGACCCTCAGTCTCCCGCGAAGACGAGCGACGCGACCCGTCGCTCGCGTTCGGTGGTCAGCAGGCTGCGTCCCGAAGGCGGGTGGGATCGCTGCGGGCATTCGACGCGGATGCAGCGTCGGCACCCCGGCCCGATCGGCGTGGCCGCGCCCTTCAAATCACGTCCCCGTGCCGCCGCCAACCCTTCGGCCAGCGACGCCTCCAGCCCCAAGACGATGGTGAAGCGCGCCACCACCCCGCTCGCGGAACGCCCCGCCTTGACCTCACCCTGCGCCAGGGTCAGGAACCGAACGCCGCCCTCCAACTCGACCAATTCAGTGAGCGTCTCGCCTGGTCGATCGACCATGGCGAGCGCCCCCCAAAGCGGGCAGCGCCCCTCCGCCTCGACCAGTGCCGGATTGGCCGCCCCGGCATAGCGTTTGGACACCTGCCCCGCGCGATCGAGCCGCATCAGGAAAAAGGGCAGGCCCCGCGCGCCGACCCGGCCCAGCGTCGTCAGTCGATGCGCCAATTGCTCGCGCGACACGCCGAACCGGCGTTGCAGGATGCCCAGGTCATAGCCGGTCGCCTCGCAGGCGCGCAGGAAACGGGCATAGGGCATGATCAGGGCGGCGGCGAAATACTGGCCGAGATAGCGGCGGAACAGGCGTTCGGCCGTGCGGTCGCCGAACGCCGCCCCCCGCGTCAGCGCATCGATCTCGCTGCGCGCTTCCAACAGGCCGAGCTGCATCGCCAGCGCAAAGACCCGTGCGGGGCCCTCCAGCATTTCCGACAATTGGATTTGCCGCGCGTGCAGATCGAGCCGGACGAGCGTGTCGGGCAGGATCTCGATCGGCAGGATACGAATGGCCAGCGCATGGCGGACGCGCAGCCGCTCCGCCAATGCACCATAGAGATCGGCGGCACCCATGCGCAATTCATCGGCCAGCGTCTCGGCAGCGGCATCGAGATCGGGAAAATGGTTACGCCAGCGCTCGATCTCGCGGCGGACCTGCACCGTCGGGTCGATGGCCATCGGAGCGGCGACCGTTGCCCCCTCCCCGCTCCAACGATCGAAGGCGCGGGCGAACGCCTCTACCCCGCCGGGTGCTGCGGCCAGCCATTCCTCCAACTCGGCACGGTCGATCTCCAAATCGGCGAACATCGGATCGGCCAGCCGCCGCCGCATCGCTGCCGCGCCGCCCCCCGGCGCATCCGCCGTCAGCGCGCGGGGATCGAAATCGAACGTCTCGACCAGCCGGACGAGCAGCGCTGCCGATACCGGCCGCTGGTTGCGCTCGATCAGGTTCAGATAGCTGGGCGAGATATCGAGCATCTCGGCCATCGCCGCCTGTGACAAGCCCTGCTGACGGCGCAGCCGCCGCACCGCATGCCCCGCGATCAGCTTTGCCGTGCTCATACCGTCTCCTCTCTCAAGGACAGGCTGGGCCCATCATTAAGGCTTGTCAATTCTTTACATCATGACTTTTGAGTAACTGCGATCAATGACCCCACCACCCGGCATTTCCGCTCTTTTCCTGTTCGCGCACACCGATCGACGCCATTCTCATCAGCAAGGACAGCGATTTTGTAAAGGACAAGGAAATGACGCAGAGCTTCTCCGATCTGGTTCCCGCCCCTGCCGGGCGGTTTGACGGGATCGAGCGCCCGTACAGCCCGGCCGATGTCCAGCGTCTGCGTGGTTCGGTCACCATCGAACACACGCTGGCTCGTCGCGGCGCGCTGAAGCTGTGGGAGTTGCTGAAGAGCGAGGATTATGTCCATGCACTGGGTGCATTGTCGGGCAATCAGGCGATGCAGATGGTGCGCGCCGGGTTGAAGGCGATCTATCTGTCGGGCTGGCAAGTCGCGGCCGACGCCAACACGGCGGGGCAAATGTATCCCGACCAGTCGCTCTACCCCGCCAATGCCGGGCCGGAGCTTGCGCGGCGGATCAACGCGACGCTCGCTCGCGCCGACCAGATCGAACATGCCGAGGGTGGCACGACGCGCGACTGGTTCGCGCCGATCGTCGCCGATGCCGAGGCCGGGTTCGGTGGCCCCCTCAACTGCTTCGAGATCATGAAGGCCTATATCGCGGCGGGCGCGGCGGGTGTGCATTTCGAGGATCAACTCGCCTCGGAAAAGAAGTGCGGCCATCTGGGCGGCAAGGTGCTGATCCCCACCCAGACGCATATCCGCAATCTGGATGCGGCGCGGCTGGCGGCCGACGTGTCGGGCGTGCCGACGATCATCTGCGCCCGTACGGATGCCGAAAGCGCGCGGCTGATCACGTCCGAGGTGGATGAGCGCGACCGTGAATTCCTGACCGGCGAACGGACGGCCGAAGGCTTCTATCGCCTGAAGGAGGGCACCGGCGTCGACCATTGCATCAAGCGCGGGCTGGCCTTCGCCCCCCATGCCGACCTGTTGTGGTGGGAGACGTCCAAGCCCAATCTCGACGACGCGCGCCGCTTCGCCGAGGCGATCAAGCGCGAGCATCCCGACAAGATGCTGGCCTATAATTGCTCGCCCAGCTTCAATTGGGAGAAGAATCTCGACCGCGACGACATCGCCCGCTTCCAGCGGGAGATCGGGGCGATGGGGTACAAGTTCCAGTTCGTCACGCTGGCGGGTTTCCACCAGTTGAACTTCGGGATGTTCGAACTGGCGCGCGGCTATCGCGACCGGGGCATGGCGGCCTATTCGGAACTGCAACAGGCCGAATTCGCCGCCGAGGCCGATGGCTATACCGCGACCCGCCACCAGCGCGAGGTGGGCACCGGCTATTTCGACCTGGTGGCGCAGACTGCGGCCGGCGGCGACAGCTCGACCACCGCGCTCGCCGAATCGACCGAAACCGCCCAGTTCGAACAGGCGGCCTGATCACCGACTTTGACAAGGAGACATGCCATGCAGACCGAACCCCAACGCAGCCGCGCCGTCTTCTCGACGGAAGACTTCGAGCTGATGAAGGAAGCCGTCGCCGAACACGTCAAGCGCGTCGCGGACGATCCCCGCTCGGTGAAGTTCGCGCATCTGTATCACCGACTGGGGCGGATCGCCTCTTGAGGTGATCCCTCGGCCTTCGACTTCGGCGCAACGCGCCGAAGTTTATCCTGAGCGGCTGGCTTGCCAGCCAGCCGAAGGGCTCAGGCTGAACGGTGGTTAGAATACATGCCAACCTCCGTTCGCCTTGAGCGATGTCGAGGGGCAAGCCCCACCCGTCAATGACTTCCTTGGGGAAGGAGGCACCCCGCCGGCATCCGTCGGCGGGGTTTGTTTTCGGGGCGGAACAACGCGCCGGATCGGACGCTTAGCGCTCCATGCCCGACACCGGCCTGACCGCGCGCATCCGCGAAAATATCGTCCTGTACGGCGCGCTGGCGGCCAATCTGGGCATCGGCGTCGCCAAGTTCATTGCGGCGGGTATCACCGGGTCGTCGTCGATGCTGACCGAGGGCGTTCACTCGGTCGTCGACAGCGGCAACCAGATCCTGCTGCTCTATGGCCAGAAACGCGCCAAGCGTGGGCCTGACGCTATCCATCCCTTCGGCTATGGCCGCGAACTCTATTTCTGGGCGTTCGTCGTCGCCATCCTGATCTTCGCGCTGGGCGCCGGCATCTCCATCTATGAGGGCTGGCTGCACGTTCGCGATCCCGAACCGCTGCGCGACCCGACGGTCAATTATATCGTGCTGGCGATCGCCTTCGCATTGGAGGGCGCGTCCTGGACGATCGCGGTGCGTGAGTTCCGCCGATCGAAGGGCGATGCCGGCTGGTGGCAGGCGATCCATGAGTCGAAGGACCCGCCCGGCTTCATCGTGCTGTTCGAGGATTCGGCGGCGCTGGCCGGGCTCGTCATCGCCGGGCTGGGGGTATGGTTGTCGCACAGCCTCAACGATCCGCGCATCGACGGCGTCGCCTCGATCCTGATCGGTCTGGTCCTGGGCTTGGTCGCCATCCTGCTGGCGCGCGAGGCCAAGGGACTGTTGATCGGCGAGCGGGCCGATCCGGCGGTGGTCGAGACGATCCGGGCCATCGTCGCCGACCGCCCATGGATCAGCCATGTGAACCACATCCGCACCATCCACACCGCCCCCGACAGCATCTTCGCCGCGATCAGCGCGGATTTTGTCGACAATCTGCCCATGGGGGCCGCCGAGACGATGATCGAGATGCTGGAGGACGACCTGCGCCGCGCCGTGCCCAGCCTGTCATCCATCTATATACGTCCGGAAAAGCACGAAAATGCGGCTACGGCCGCGCCCCAAGCTACGCTATGAGCGGGGTCATGACCAAGCCGATGCGAATCGCGTTCTCCTTCTTGCTGTGGATCGGATGCGCATGGCCGGCGCAGGCTGCGGTGACGATCACCTTCTGGAGCCATGAGCTGGGCAACAGCTTTCCCCATGCCTTCTTCTCGCTGCGCGGCACGGTGGATGCGACCGGCCAGCCCGTCGACGCCAATTACGGTTTCACCGCCAAATCGGTATCCCCCGCCATCCTGATGGGCACGGTGCCGGGGCGGCTCGACATCTCCAAGCCGTTCTACATTTCAACCAGCGACGCGCAGTTTTCCTATGTCATGACCGACGCGCAATATGCCGACATTTTGGCGCTGGTCGCGGCCTGGGACGACAAGATCGGCGATGGCCATTATAACCTGAACCGCCGCAACTGCGTCCATTTCGTTCAGGAAGCCGCCCGGCGGCTGGGACTGGCCGGGCTGGACCATCCGGAGCTGATGAAGAAACCGCGGTCCTTTTTGAAAGCGGTGGCGAGCGCCAATGCCGACAGGGTCACCGTGCTGGGCATGTCAGGCAAGGCCTATCTCGCCTCGCTGCCGCCCCTGCCGGCTTTGGGCTCGTCGATCGGTCAGTTGCCCCCGGCCCCGGCACTTCCAACCGCCCCCGCACCGACAGCCGCTTTACCGCGATCGGCCACCAGCTCGACGACATCCAAGAGCGATTCATAAGCCGGATAGGGAAAGGCGACCCGCCAGACGCGTTCGTCGACCCGCTCGACCACACCCGCCATGTCGCGCGCCCGGTCCTGCCCATAATCATAGGACCGCTCTTCATCCCCCAGCATCAATGTGCCCAGAAAGACGCTGCGCGCATCGGTATCGGGATAGATGCGCCCGATCATCCGCTGCGAGCCCGTCAGCTTGACCAGTTGCTTGCCGCCGTCCGACACGCGGCATCGGAAATAGGGATAGGCGACATAGGCCAGCGTGCTTCGGCCCTGCGATCCCAGCTTGATCGTGCGGCAGCGATAATCGCCATCGGGCAGACCGGGTTCGGCGATCGATCGATCGGGATTGGCGAGATTGCCCAATGCCGCCACGTCGCTGGCCCAGCCTCCGCGACGCGCTTGAGCCAGCCCCTTGATCCACGCCTCTCGCCAATTGCGCAGGCGCTGGCGATCCGCCTCGGTGGCGGCGCGACGCCAGTCGACCGCCTCGGCCTGGCGCCGTGACGCATGGGCGATGCTCGCGCCGCCGGCGACCGAAAGACCTAAAACAAGGGCGAGCCAATATGGCTTGCGCGCACGCATCACTGCGCGGTCCAGCCGCCATCGACCGACAGATTGGCGCCGGTGATCGACTTGGCCTCGTCGCGGCACAGGAAGAGAGCCAGCGCCGCGACCTGTTCGATGGTGACGAACTCCTTGGTCGGCTGCGCCTTCAGCAGCACATCCTCGATTACCTGGTCGCGGGTCAGGCCGCGCGCCTTCATCGTATCCGGAATCTGGTTCTCGACCAGCGGCGTCCAGACATAGCCGGGCGAGATGCAATTGGCGGTGATGCCGTCGGTCGCCACCTCCAGCGCCACCGTCTTGGTGATGCCGACCACGCCATGCTTGGCCGCGACATAAGCGGACTTGTTGGGGCTGGCGACCAGGCTGTGCGCCGAGGCGGTGGTGATGATCCGGCCCCAGCCTTTCGCGCGCATATGCGGAATGGCGGCGCGCATCATGTGCCAGGCCGAGGATAGGTTGATCGCGATGATCGCATCCCATTTCTCGACCGGGAATTCGGTGATCGGCGCGACATGCTGGATACCGGCATTGTTGATGACGATGTCGCATGATCCCGTCTCCGCCGCCGCCCGCTCGATCATCGCGGCGATTTCGTCGGGCTTGGTCATGTCGGCGGGATCATAGAGGGCAGCGGCGCCGCTCGCCTGTTCCAGGGCGGCGCGGTTCGCCTCGATCGCATCGGCATCGCCAAAGCCGTTCAGCATGACGGCCGCCCCCTCCGCCGCCAGCGCCCTGGCATAGGCCAGGCCGATGCCCGAGGTGGAGCCCGAAATGACCGCTGTCTTGCCCTTCAGGAACATGCGCTTCTCCTTGCCATGGGCCGCACCATGCGGCTTGGCATCCGCGCGTGCAACCGCCGGAAGGGCTTGGGGGTTCATTGGGCAAGACCCGATAGGTGGGCGAGGACGAAAGGGGTAACGCACGATGCGGCTCGACGATTATGACAACGATATCGACGTCGGCGAGGCGCGGGGCGGCGGCGGGTTCGGCGGCGGTGGCGGCGGCCTGCTGTTCGGCCTGTTGCCGCTGATCGGCAGCCGCTTCGGCTGCGGCGGGATCATCGTCGTCCTCATCATCCTGGCGGTACTGGGCATGAACCCGCTGGGCCTGTTGAACGGCGGTGGCAGCGGCAGTGGCAGCAATGCGCCGGTCACCCGCACGGCGGGATCGGCCGGCGGTGGCGAAAGCGTCCGCCAGGTCTGCGAGGCGTCACCCGAGCGCCGAGAAACCTGCCAAGCGTTCAGCAACGCCCAGAACACCTGGGAAAAGATCTTCGCCGAATCCGGGCAGCGCTTCTCGCCCCCGGGCCTGCGCTTCTTTAGCGGATCGGGCCAGTCGGGCTGCGGCGCGGCGCAGGCGGCCATGGGCCCCTTCTATTGCCCAACCGATAATGGCATTTATCTCGACACCAGCTTCTTCGATGAACTCGCCAACCGGTTCGGCGCGAAGGGCGACTTCGCGCGCTATTATGTCGTCGCGCACGAGTTCGGCCATCACATCCAGAACCTGCTCGGCACCTCGGATCAAGTCCGCCGCGCACAGCAGGCGGCAGGCGAGGCGGAGGGCAATGCCCTGTCCGTCCGGCTGGAATTGCAGGCCGATTGCTATGCCGGCGTCTGGGCCGCGAAGAATCGCGATCGGCTGGAGCCCGGCGATGTCGAGGAAGGCATGACCGCCGCTCGCGCCATTGGCGACGATACGCTCCAGCGCGAGTCTACCGGACGGGTGGTGCCCGACAGCTTCACCCATGGCACCTCGGAGCAGCGGATGCGCTGGCTGCGCCGGGGCATGGAGACGGGCGATCCGGCCCAATGCAACACTTTTTCCGGTGCGATCTGAAGCGCGCTTGATCGATCCCCCCTTGCAAGGGGAAGTGGCAGGCCGAAGGCCTGACGGAGGGGGTCCCGCTCTTGATAGCGAGATACCCCTCCACCATGCTGCACATGGTCCCCCTCCCCTTGCGGAGGAAGAATATCTTACAGCTTGACCAGCATCTTGCCCTTGTTGCCGCCGGAGAACAGCGCCAGGAACGCCTCGGGGGTCTTCTCCAGCCCCTCGAACACCGTCTCTTCGCGTTGCAACTTGCCGTCCGCCAGCATCGCGGCCATGTCACGGTAGAAGCCGGCCTGATCCTTGAAGTCGGAGACGATGAACCCCTGCATCCGGATGCGGTTGCCGATCAGGCGGAAAAGATATTTCAGGCTGGTCGGCTTGGCGTCGTTATAGACGTCGATCATTCCGCAAATGGCGAAACGCGCCCCCGGCTTGGCATGGGCGAGCGCCGCATCCAGATGATCGCCACCGACATTGTCGAAATAGACGTCGATGACATCCGGTGCCGCCTGCCCCAGCGCCTCGACCACCGGCGTATCGCCCTTGTAATCGATCACCGCGTCCGCGCCGAGTTGGCGGACCCACTCGGTCTTGTCCGCGCCGCCGGCCGATCCGATCACCGTCATGCCCTTCGCCTTGGCGATCTGCACCACAGTCGATCCCACCGCGCCCGCCGCCGCCGAGACGAAGACGGTGTCGCCCGGCTTGGCCTCGGCGACATGGAGCAGGCCGTAATAGGCCGTCATGCCCGGCATGCCGAGCTGGCCCAGAAAGGCCTGCGGATCGGCCTTGATATCGGGAAGCGGCTGGACATGCTGCGCAGGCAGCACCGCCTCGTCGCGCCAGCCAGCCATGTGGCTGACTAGGGTGCCGACCGGGATGCCGTCCGCCCGGCTTTCGACCACCTCGCCGATCGCGCCACCCTGCATCGGCTCGCCGAGCTGGAAGGGCGGGACATAGCTTTTGGTGTCATTCATCCGGCCGCGCATATAGGGATCGACCGACAGCCAGCGATTGACGACCCGCACCTGCCCTTCGGCCAGATCGGGTAGGCTCTGTTCGACCAGAGCGAAGTCGTCTGACGTGGGCAGCCCCTTGGGGCGCGCGGCCAGGGTCCAGGCCTTCATATAATTGTCCTCTTCGTTGCAATATTCTCCAAATGGGAAAGGGCCCGGGTGTTGTCCACCCGAGCCCTGCCATGTCGTCACCTATGACGACGAACCGTGCGATCAATAACCGCGATTGGTGTCCGACGTGCTGCCGGTGGTCGTCGTACCGCTGGTACCGGCCGTACCCGTGGTGGTCGACGTGCCAGAGGTGCTGCCCGTGGTCGAGCTGCCCGCGCTGCTCATAGAGCCGGTGCCGCTGGCCGAGCCGGTCTGGCCATAATTGCCCGACTGGCCATAGGCACTGGTCTGGCCCGAGCGATTGCCGCGATCGTCATTGGTGCGATCACCGAACATGGCGCGGGCGTTTTCCTCCTCGCGCCACTGCGCCTTGGCTTCATCGGCGGTCTTGGTCAGCGTGACCTTGTCCTCGACCGACTTCAGCCAGCGCGACGGGATCGAGTGGTGCTGACCACCGGCGTCGCGGTCGTTCTTGGTCAGCAGGATGCGGTCGCCGCGCAGCTTGTCGACGGTGCCGACATGGCTGCCGTCCGAACCCACGACTTCCTGATGCTCCTTCACCTTGGACAGCAGATCGCGCTGGCCCTGGCGCTCGGTACGCCAGCTATTGAATTCATTGTGGAACTTGGTGCGGTTCTCGCTGCGATATTCGTCATAATCGCGGTCGAACGCGGCGATCTGGCCCGAGCGCCAGTCGTTATAATGGTTATCCTGTTCGGCATAATAGCGCTCGTCATAGCGCGCATCGGCCTCGCGGCGGCGTTCCGCCTCCTCGTCACCGAACCACGAACGGACCTCGTCCCCGGCGCGCGCGAAGAAACCCCGATCCTCGTAATCATAACCCTGCGGCTGACGGCCATAGTCACCGCGGCCCTGGCCCTGACGGCCATAATCACGGTCCTGGCGGTCGTCACGGCCATAGCGGTCGCCGGTATAACCATAGCCGCGCGACGAATTGCCGTAGCTCGACGGGCGATACTCATCACGGTCATAGTTGCGGTCACGCCCGTAATCGCGGTCGCGACCATAGTCGCGCTCACCACGATAGCCGGCATAACCGCCCGAGCGGCCCTCGGCGTAACGGCCTTCATTCTGGCGGCTGCCAAAATCCTGGCGACCGCGGTTGAAGGTGTCGCGGTTGCCATAGCCCTGATAGCCATAGTCGCGCGCACCATAGCCGCGGCGGTCTTCGTTGCGGCTGCCGTAACGGTCGCTGTCGCGATCGTCGTCAAAGGCGCCCGCCGCTTCATAGTCGCGTGCGCTGGAGTAAGTATAATCGCGGCCGGACCCAAAATCGCGGCCATAGTCGAAGTCGCGTTCGCCCCGATTGGCGCCGCGGGAATAGCGATCGTAAGCCATCCATACTCTCCTGAATTCCGGTCCTGCGGGGGCCAGGGTCGCTCACCGGCGCCTGTACCGTCCGACCGTTTCAATGAGGCACGTCAAGACATTGTTCCGTGGCGATGTTGCACGCGCGACGGAATGCGCCGACCGACAGGCCGAATGAGTCGGAAAAAATTTTGGTGGATCGCGTCGAACCGGTGTTGCGTCGCTCCGGATCACCGGCTAATGGCGTCGCTCCCGATCACGATCGGGCACGGGGCGGGGCTGTAGCTCAGATGGGAGAGCGCTGCAATCGCACTGCAGAGGTCAGGGGTTCGATTCCCCTCAGCTCCACCACCCCAGATCCGGACAAGCCAGACTTTCCGCTGAAGCTGATCTCCGATAGCTGCCTATAAAGCACGTCCGGTATCGCGCCGGTACAGCAGCGACCATTGACCGCCTTGCCATAAGCTCAAACAGATATTGGGCTTGGCCATCCGTGCGGTTCACGCCAATCCGCTTTGCGTCGCTTTTGATCGCCGCCCCCTCCCGCTTGCCCGATCCGCAACTTTGCGCGTTAAGCGGACGATGCCTGCCGACACACCCATCCCCGATGCCATCCCCGCCGCCAGCCTGATCCTAATGCGCGACGGTGCGGAGGGTGATGGCCCGCCCGAGATCCTGATGGTTCGACGGGCCGCGACGCTGGCCTTTCTGGGGGGCGCGATGGTCTTTCCCGGCGGCAGGGTCGACCCCGCCGATCATGCAATGGTCGCCAAGGACGATCCCGATCCGGACGAAGCCGCCGCGCGGGTTGCCGCGATCCGCGAGACGATCGAGGAAGTGGGTCTGGCACTTGGCCTCTCGCCCTCGCCAGATCCGTCGGCGCTGAGCGCACTGCGTGACGGCGTGCGACAGGGACAGGCCTTGGCATCGCTATTGAAGGAGCATGGCCTGACGATCGAAAGCGACGCCCTCATTCCCTTCGCACGCTGGTGTCCGGAGCATGTTCCCGTTCGCCGGTTCGACGCACGCTTCTATCTCGCGCGGATCGACCGCGACGCTTCCGCACCCATGATCGATGGCGGCGAGACGGTCGATGCGGTCTGGCTTCCCGCCGTGTCGGCACTGTCGCAGGCGGATCGCGGCGAGATACGGATCATCTTTCCCACCCGCCGCATGCTCGAACGGCTGGCGCTCTATCCCGACTTCGCTACCGCCGCCGCCGATGCCCGTGCATGGCCAGTACGGCGGATCATCCCGTTCCTGGCGGAGCGCGATGGCGTGCCGTCGATCTGCATGCCCGACGATCTGGGCTTTCCGGTCATCTCGGAGCCCGTCACGCGGGCCGAGCGCGGCTGATGCGTGCGATCCGCCATGGGGTCGGCATCCTGGTCGGAATCGGCATTGCCATCACTCTGGCGCTGCTGCTCTGGGGGCTGACGCGGCAAAGGCCGCAGGACGTGCCTTGGGCACCGCTCGATCTGGGGCAGCCGGTCGGCATGTCCACCGGGCGCAAGCTGACCGCGCTCACCCAGAAGCCCGACCAGTGCATGGCGCTGCTCGATCGCGCGGGCATTCGTTACAACCGCCTGCCGGCCCGCCGCGATGGCGAACAATGCGGCTATGACGACGCGGTGCGGTTCACAAGCGGCGGCGCGCGGGTGATCGACTATCGCCCTGCCTCGCTGGGGATATCCTGCCCGGTCGCGGCCTCGCTCGCTCTATGGGAATGGAATGGGGTACAAGCTGCCGCGCGCGACCTGCTGGGTGCGGAGGTCGTGCAGATCGATCATCTAGGCAGCTATAATTGCCGCCGGATCAGCGGGCGGAGCAGCGGCGACTGGAGCGAACATGCGCGCGCCAATGCCGTCGACATTGCCGGATTCCGCCTGAGTAATGGGCGCCGGATCAGCGTGCTTCGCGACTGGTCCGACACAGGCACCAAGGGCCAGTTCCTGCGCCGCGTCCGCGATTCGGCCTGCGACCTGTTCGCGACGACCCTATCCGCCGATTACAACGCCGCCCATGCCGACCATCTCCACCTCGACCAGGCCTATCGCGGGCCGATGGGCTGGCGCGCCTGTCGGTGACGGAGCCCCCCGCCCCGTCACCGCTCCCACACGCGCCGCACCGTCAATTGGCCAGCGACGTCCCGTTGGTGTCGACCTTCTCCACCCAATGCGGGAAGAAGGCGGGCTGACGGCTCGACCAGCCGGCGGCGGTGGCCGCGGCTTCGCTGATCGACTGGAGCAACTGGCGCCGCAGTTCGGGATGAAGATGCGGCAGCGCCGCCGCCGAGCAGAACAGCGACGGCAGCCATGGCCGCACCTCGGCACCGATCAGCCGCTCATAGAGGAAGCGAAAAGCCGAAAAGCTCGTCAACCGCCCCTGCCCCAGGTCGAACGCTGCGATCATCACGGCCGGGGCCATGAACGGCTCCAGCGATTCGAGGCCACTATCGACCGGGATATGATGCCGCACCTCGGGAAGGTTCCGATAGAGCCGTGCCTGGGCGCGAATGCTCGCGGCTTCGACCACATCGCGCGACCAACGGGCCATCGCATCTTCGCGATCAAGCCCGATGTCGAGGGAGCGACGGATATAGCGCTGCGTCGACGCGGAGAAGCTCGCAAATTCCTTCATTTCGGCCAGGGTCATCGCCCCTTCGGCTGGCCTATTCTTCGATCCCATATCGTCACCCCACCCATCGGTTTGAACCCGCCAAGCTTACGCCAGATTGGTTAACGCAAGGCTGAACAGGTCGGAGGACAGACGATCACGAAATCCGCCGCGCCGCAACATTGGTTGCGACGAACTGCTGTCATCGCAACCAATTGCCGTATCATTGGCGCATTCTGGCAACTTTCCTGCGCTCAGCGATCGTCCTCGCGATAGCCTGAGGACGGCGCCGGGCCGTCACGCCCAGGCTGGGTGATCGAGGGCGGATCGCTGGCGTCCATCGTCTCGTCCAGGCTCTCGTCCAGTTGCGCCTCGATATCATCGGGGTTGGACTGAAGCTCGCCGGCGATCTTGTCGTCCTGGCCGGCATCCTGTTCAGGCTGACGGCTGGGCTGGTCGGGCCGATTGCCCTCCTCTGCCTTGGCGCCACCGGGCGCCACCGAAACGCTGTCCAGCGCGCGGTCGTCGATGCTGTCGTTCATGGCACTTCCCCATCTCAGTGGACAGGGTCAACGAGCCACGACACGCAACCGTTCCTATCGCTTAGTCCAGCCGCTCGACACGCACCTGCTGATCGCACAACTGCGCCTCGCCGAAGATGGTCATGAAGGCGATGTCAGTCGCGTCCCGCCCTACCCCGACCCGCGCAATCTCCTCGGGCCGCGCCATGCCGGTCGCATCGACCAGATGCCAAGCGCCATCCAGCCAGAGTTCGGCCACCGCATGGAAATCGGGCGGATCGACGCCCGGCGCATAGGCCGAGACGCAGCGGGCCGGGATTTCGGCTGCGCGCGCCAGCGCCACCAGCAAATGGGCATAATCCCGGCAGACCCCGGTGCGCGAGGCAAAGGTATCGAGCGCGGTCGTCACCCCTTGCGAACTCCCCGCACGATAGGTCAGCCGGGTGCCGATCCAATCGACCAGCGCCGCCGCCATCGCCCCCCCCGCCAGCCCCGCAAAGCGCGCGCGGACAAAGCCCTCCAGCTTGTCCGACTCGCAATAGCGGCTGGGAAGCAGATAGGGGATCAACTGGCCCGGCAGCGTGCGGGCCGGTGTCGCGGGCAGGTCATGCAAGCCATGGACCGGCCGGTCGATCGCCACGATCGCCTGGTACCGCGCGGACAAGGCGTGATCGGCACGGACCCAGCATCGCTGCCCGATCCCCTCCTCGCCCGGCACCGCCGTCACGCCATGATCGGACCAGATGGTCAGCGACTGCTGCTCCAGCCATTGGTCGGCCATCGCCGCCGCCTCGATCTGCAGCAATATGTCGGCCGGCTCGGCCAGCGTGTAATCCAGCGATACTTCGATCGACAGCCGCATCAGCCCATCCCATCATAGCAAAAGGGCCCGGCGGACGATCCGCCGGGCCCCAGACAAAGTATCTTGTTCCGTCGTGTCAGTCGCGGCTCGAGCCGGTCAGACGCAGGATGAACAAGAACATGTTGATGAAGTCGAGATACAGGCTCAGCGCCGACATGATGACCACACGGTCCTGCATCGACGTGCCACGCACCTCATAATAGAGCGACTTGGTGCGCTGCGTATCATAGGCGGTCAGGCCGGCGAACAGCAGCACGCCGACAAAGCTGATGACCAGCGCCATCGTGCCCGACTGCAGGAACAGGTTGATCAGGCTGGCGACGATCAGACCGACCAGACCGATGATCAGGAAGGTACCGAACGCCGACAGGTCACGCTTCGTGGTGTATCCATAGAGGCTCAGCGCCGCGAAGCCCGCCGCCGTGGCGAAGAACGCACCCGCGATCGACGCACCGCTATAGACCAGGAAGATGGTCGACAGCGACAGACCCATGACAACCGCGAATGCCCAGAAGAGCATCTGCATCGTCGAGGTTTTCATCCGCGACTGGCCCATGCTCAGCGCGAACACGAAGCCCAGCGGCGCGAACATAATGACATATTTCAGCGGACCGCCGCTCATGAAGACCTGTGCGGCCGGGCTCGACGCCCCGCCCCAGGCGAACAGCAGCGCGACGATACCCGTCAGCAGCACGCCCGACGCCATGTAGTTGTAGACGGACAACATGTACGAACGCAGACCAGCGTCGAACGCGGTAGAGCCCGTGTTGGCGGTGGTTCCGAACGGCGCGGCGCTCGGCCGTGGATCAGACCAGTTTGCCATGGTGAACTATTGCTCCTTTGCCCGGCCATGTGCCGGTTAGTGGAAATATCGCTCTCCCGGGGACGCTTTTCAAGCCAAAGCGGTTCCCGATCACAGTGTCATTGCGGTAGAAACAATTTGTCATGCTCCGCCTCTTCGTAGCACTCCGCCCGCCGCCCGCCATTCGCGATCTGCTCGCGGACGCCATGGACGGTGTTCCCTATGCCCGGTGGCAGGATGACGAGCAGTTGCACCTGACGCTGCGCTTCATCGGCGAGGTGGACCGGCCCCAGGGCGAGGACATCGCGGCCATGCTTGCCCAGATCCATGCGCCGGCGCCGACCATCCGAATCGCCGGGGTCGGCATCTTCGCGCATCGCGGCCGCGCCGATGCGCTTTGGGCTGATGTCCAGCCGCAGGACGCGCTGTCACACCTTCACCGCAAGGTGGATCAGGCCTGTGTCCGCGCCGGCCTGCCGCCCGAGCGCCGTGCCTACCGACCGCATATCACCCTGGCCCGCATCGCGCGTTCGGCGGGCACGGGACCGGAGATCGATGCGTGGCAGGCCCGTCATGCCGGGCTGTCCAGCGATCCTTTCGTCATGACCCATCTCACCCTTTACCAAAGCCATTTGGGGCAGGGGGGCGCATCCTATGAACCCGTGATGCGTTGGCCGCTAGGAACCGGTGCGGCTGATGGACAAGCCGGCCATGCCGCATGACAGAAAATATGACCAACAGGGAGCTTCCGATATGAAATACGCCACGCTGCTGACCCTCGGCACCGTCGCATTGGGCCTTTCCGCCTGCGACCAGACCAAGATGGAAACCGGCGCTCCCCTGCCCGGCGCGCCGAGCGCGACCGCGACGCTGCGCACCGGCACGGGCGCCGATGCCGGCCGTGCCACCGCGACCGAGGTGGCGGGCGGCCTTCGCGTCACGCTCGACGCGATGAACGTGCCCGCGGGCATGCACGGCGTTCATGTCCATACCGTCGGCCGCTGCGACGCGCCCGACTTCACCACCGCCGGCGGTCACTGGAACCCCGCGCAGCGCCAGCATGGCAGCCTCAATCCGCAAGGGCCGCACGAGGGCGACATGCCCAACATGACCGTCGGCAATGACGGACGCGGTACGCTGGGCGTCGTGCTGCCGGGGGCGACCATTGCGGGGCTCCTCGACGCCGATGGCGCGGCGATCATCATCCATGCGGCCGCCGACGATCTGAAGACCGATCCCAGCGGCAATAGCGGTGGGCGGATCGCCTGCGGCGTGTTCCAAGCGAACTGATCCCTCTCCCACACCACACCCCCACCCCGTCGCGCTCTTCCCGGCGCGGCGGGGCTTTCTTGCCCGCCAGGATCACGCCATGCACACGCCCCTGCCCACCCGCTCGTTCAGCGCTTTTCTGTTCGATATGGACGGGACCATCCTGAGTTCGATCGCTTCGGCCGAACGGGCCTGGACCGCCTGGGCGGAGCGCCAGGGGCTGGACGTGGCGACGTTCCTGCCGACGATCCACGGCGTTCAGTCGGTCGAGACGATCCGGCGGCTGAACCTGCCCGGCGTCGATCCGGTGGCGGAAGCCCATGCCCTGACCGAGGCGGAGATGCTGGACTTGGACGATATCGATCCGATCGGCGGCGCGGCGGCATTCCTGAATGCGCTGCCGGCGGATCGCTGGGCGATCGTCACCTCCGCGCCGAAACGGCTGGCGGAAGTGCGGCTAAAGGCGGCCGGCCTGCCGCTGCCCGGTGTGTTCGTGACGGCCGAGGATGCCGAGCGGAGCAAGCCCGCGCCGGATGGCTTCCTTTTAGGTGCGGAACGGCTGGGTGTGGCGCCGCAGGACTGCCTGGCATTCGAGGACGCTCCTGCCGGCATCGCAGCGGCCGAGGCAGCGGGCATGACCGTGGTGGTGATCGCGCAGACCCACCGTGAGTTGATGGATACCCATCATCCGATAGTGAAGGATTATCGCGATCTGGCGGTGGAATGGGATGGGGCGAGCTTGCGGCTGGAGCATCGCGTTTAGGGCCGCGACGCTCCCCCTTCCCACACATTAACGCGGGCGCACCGGAACAGTGAGCGTGTCCGAGTCGCCTATCCCAAGCTCCATTCAGCCTGAGCGCCGTCGAAGGCCAAGGGAAACCTTCACCTCAAACCGTAAAGCTCTCCCCACAGCCGCACGCACCCTTGGCGTTGGGGTTCTGAAACACGAACCCGGCGGTGAAGTCGTCCTCGACCCAATCCATAGTCGAGCCGATCAGATACAGGATCGACCCGCCATCGACGAACAGCGTGCCGCCGGGCGTGTCGATCTTCTCGTCGAACGCCTTGGCCTCGGTGACATAATCGACCGAATAGGCCAGCCCCGAACAGCCCCGACGCGGCGTCGACAGCTTGACCCCGATCGCCCCTTCCGGCGCACGGGCCATCAGATCGGCGATCCGCGCTTCCGCCGAAGGCGTCAGGTTCAGCGCGGCGGGACGTGGGCGCAGGGTGGTTGCCATGATCAGAGCATTCCCAGTTCGAGCTTGGCATCGTCCGACATCTTCTGCGGATCCCAGGGCGGGTCCCAAATCAGGTTGACGTCAGCGGTCGCGATCCCCGGCACGGCCGAGACGCGCAGTTCAACCTCGCCCGGCATCGACTCGGCGACCGGGCAATGCGGGGTGGTCAGCGTCATCGTCACGACGGCATGGCTGCCCTCGGTCACTTCGACGCCGTAGATCAGCCCCAAGTCATAGATGTTGACCGGGATTTCGGGGTCGTAAATGTCCTTCAGCGCGTCGATGATCCCGTCATAGAGCGCGCCGCCCGGCTGGGTCGGATCGTCCGCGGTCGGCTTTTGCGAAAGGAAGCCCGACAGATAGTCGCGCTGCCGCTCGGCCGGAGCGTCTTGGGCCGGCGATTCGACAACGTCCTGCACGCGCGCCTTGGGCGGCTGCGCGACGCTGTCCACTTCCTCGATCTTGTAATCGCTCATCCGAAAATCCTCGTGACCCGCCGGACGCCATCCACCAGCGCCACGACGTCATCGGGTCCGTTATACACGCCGAAACTCGCCCGCGCGGTGGCGGGCAGACCGAGCGCCTCCATCAAAGGCTGGGCGCAGTGATGGCCCGCGCGGATCGCCACCCGACTCTCGTCCAATATGGTGCCGATATCATGGGGATGAACCCCCTCGACCGCGAAACTGACGATTCCGGCGGAGTCTTCCGGCCCCAGCAGCCGCACCGAGTTGATCGTCGACAGCCCCTCTCGCGCCTGCGCGACCAGCGCCGTTTCGTGCGCGTGGATCGCATCCAGGCCGATGGCCGAAACATAGTCGATCGCGGCATGAAGCCCTAGCGCGCCGACGATATGCGGCGTTCCCGCCTCGAACCGGCCCGGCGGCGGGGCATAGGTGGTCTTCTCGAAGCTGACCCGGTCGATCATCGACCCGCCACCTTGATAGGGGGGCATGGCGTCGAGCAGTTCGGGCCGCGCCCACAGCACGCCGATCCCGGTCGGACCGTAGAGCTTGTGGCCCGAAAAGACGTAGAAATCGCAGTCGAGCGCCTTCACATCGACCGCGATGCGCGGCACCGCCTGGCACCCGTCGAGCAGGATCTTGGCGCCGACACCATGCGCCAGATCGGCGGCACGCCGCCCGTCCAGCACCGAGCCCAGCACGTTCGACACATGGCCCAGCGACACCAGCTTATGCGCCGGGGTCAGCATCCGCTCCATCGCGTCCAAGTCGATGCGGTGATCGTGCGTCAGCGGCAACACGTCGATCGCGACGCCTAACCGCTCGGCGACCATCTGCCACGGCACGATGTTGGAGTGATGCTCCAGCATCGACAGCAGGATGCGGTCGCCCGCCTTCAGCTGCGTCGCGGCCCAGCATTGCGCGACGAGGTTGATCCCCTCGGTTGCACCGCGCGTGAAGACGATCTCGCTCGCCGATCCCGCCCCGATGAACCGCGCGGTGGCTTCGCGCGCCGCCTCATAGGCCAGCGTCATGTCGGCCGAGCGTTGATAGACGCCGCGATGCACGGTGGCATAGCTGGTGTCATAGGCACGGGTGATCGCCTCGATCACGGTTTGCGGCTTCTGCGCGGTCGCGGCGGTGTCGAGATAGGCCCACCCTTGCGGGATCGCCGGAAAATCCGCCACCCGGTCGAGAGGCGCGGCGGTCGTCAAAGCGCCGCCTCCAGCCACGCATCGGCGTCCGCCGCAAAGGCCTCGCGCACCGCGTCGTTGCCGATCCGATCGATCGCATCCGCCACGAAGGCGCGGGTCAGCAGCGCCTGCGCGCGGGGCTTCGGGATGCCCCGGCTCTGCATGTAGAACAGTGCGCGCGCATCCAGTTCGCCCACGGTCGCACCGTGTGCGCACTTCACATCGTCGGCGAAGATCTCCAGCTCGGGCTTCAAATTCACCGTCGCCGTCCGCTGGAGCAGCAGGCCGCGAAGCGACTGTTCGCCATCGGTCTTCTGCGCATGACGCGCCACCTCGACACGGGCGGCAAGGCTCGCCTGGCTGCGATCGGCAGCGACCGCGCGCCACAGCTGATGGCTCTGGCCGTTCAGCGCGGCGTGACGCAGACTGACGGCGCACTCCTGCTTCAACTCGCCCTTGGTCAGCAGCGCACCGCCGAACTCGGCATAGGCGCCGTCGCCGGTCTGGGTGATGCCGCCGTCGATCCGTGCGCCCATATTGCCCGCCGCCAGGAAGGTCGCCGTCAGGCTCGCGCCCTCGCCCAGTTCGGCTTCCTCGCGCAGCGAGACGAAGCCGTCATCCTGCAACAACCGGACGCCACGCATCAGCCGCGCCGACGCCGCCAGCTTCACCCGCGTCAGCCGGTTGGTCCAGCCGCGTCCGACATAGGTCTCATAGACCTGCGCCGCCGCATCCTCGGCCAGCACGATCTCGGCGGGCAGATGATTGGCCGCGCCGCTGGCGACATGGACGATCTGCACCGGATCGGCGACCGCATCGCGCTCCAGCCGCAGCGACCAGCCACGCCCCAGTGCCTGGCGACCCAGCGGGTGGTCGCTCGCGTCGATCTGGGTCAGCTGGACCAGGCCAAGATTGCTGGCATTCTCATCCAGCACGCCGTCGACGAACAGCAACCGCGCGCCCGGCAGATCGAGGAAACGATCCGCCCCCGTGACGGGCACCGCCCGCTCGCTCTCCGCCGCCCGGCGCAGCGCGTCGATATCGGCCCAGCGCCACGCCTCTTCGCGCGTGGAGGGGAGTTCCAGCGTGATCGTCACGCCGCCGCTCCCTCGACGCCCGCATAGCCCTCACGCTCCAGTTCGAGCGCGAGTTCGGGGCCGCCCGAGCGTACGATGCGGCCATCGGCCAGCACATGCACCCGGTCGGGCTGCACATAGTCGAGCAGCCGCTGATAATGGGTGATCAGCAGCACCGCCTTGTCGGGCGCGCGCATGATCCGGTTGATGCCGTCGCCGACGATGCGCAGCGCGTCGATGTCGAGGCCGGAGTCCGTCTCGTCGAGGATCGCGAACTTGGGGTTCAGGATGCCCATCTGAACCATCTCGTTGCGCTTCTTCTCGCCGCCCGAAAAGCCGACATTGACCGGACGCTTGAGCATGTCCTGGTTCAGCCCCAGCCCATCGGCCTGCGCGCGGGCGAGCTTCAGGAACTCACCGCCCGACAGCGGCTTTTCGTCACGCTGGCCGCGTTGCGCGTTCAGGCTCTCGCGCAGGAACTGGACGTTGGACACGCCGGGAATCTCGACCGGATATTGGAAGCCCAGGAACAGGCCTGCCGCAGCACGCTCGTTCGGCTCCAGCTCGAGCAGGTCGACGCCGTCGAACGTCACCGAACCCTCGGTCACTTCGTAACCCGGACGCCCGCCCAGCACATAGCCCAGCGTCGACTTGCCTGCACCGTTGGGCCCCATGATCGCATGGACTTCGCCCGCATTCACCTCGAGCGTCAGGCCCTTGAGGATCGGCTTGCCGTCAATCTCGGCGTGGAGGTTTTCGATCTTGAGCACTTACTTATTCCACCGTTCTAAAAACTTGCAAGTCAGATGAGCAGCCTCACCGACACCTTTTTCAGGATCGGCAAAATGCTGTACCGAAAGCACTTCAAGTCGCATTTCATCAGCGCCTTCATTCACCACCAAGGTTTCGCCAACCCTCGGCAGGAACTGAAAGTTATACATGTCAGCTACGAGCGGAGGCCCATCTTTTTCGTCAGTGTGCACGAAAACACGCGACATTAACCGACGCTCCCCTCCAGCGAAATCCCTAGCAGCTTCTGCGCCTCGACCGCGAACTCCATCGGGAGTTGCTGCAGCACCTCACGCGCGAAGCCGTTGACGATCAGTGCGACCGCCGCTTCCTGATCCAGCCCGCGGCTCATCGCGTAGAAGAGCTGGTCCTCGCTGATCTTGCTGGTCGTCGCCTCATGCTCGATCTGCGCGCTGGGGTTCTTCACCTCGATGTACGGCACGGTATGCGCGCCGCACTGGTCGCCCAGCAGCAGGCTGTCGCACTGGGTGAAGTTGCGGACATTCTCGGCGGTCGCCGCGACGCGGACGAGCCCGCGATAGGTGTTGTCCGACCGCCCGGCCGAAATCCCCTTCGACACGATGGTCGAGCGGGTGTTCTTGCCCAGATGGATCATCTTGGTGCCGGTATCGGCCTGCTGGCGATTGTTGGTGACCGCGACCGAGTAGAACTCGCCGACCGAACCGTCGCCCGCCAGCACGCAGGACGGGTATTTCCATGTCACCGCCGAGCCGGTTTCGACCTGCGTCCACGACACCTTGCTGTTTTTACCCTGGCACAGCGCGCGCTTAGTGACGAAATTATAGATGCCGCCGACGCCATTCTCGTCGCCCGGATACCAGTTCTGGACGGTCGAATATTTGATCTCGGCATCGTCCAGCGCGACCAGTTCGACCACCGCCGCGTGCAGCTGGTTCTCGTCGCGCATCGGCGCGGTGCAGCCCTCGAGATAGGAGACATAGGCCCCCTTGTCCGCGACGATCAGCGTGCGTTCGAACTGGCCGGTATTCTCCGCGTTGATGCGGAAATAGGTCGACAATTCCATCGGGCAGCGGACGCCCTCGGGAATGTAGACGAAGGTGCCGTCCGAAAAGACCGCCGAGTTGAGCGTCGCGAAATAGTTATCGCGCTGCGGCACGACCTTGCCCAGCCACTTGCGGACCAGATCGGGATATTCCTTGATCGCCTCGGAGATCGAACGGAAGATCACGCCCGCCGCTTCCAGCTCCTTGCGGAAGGTGGTCGCGACCGAGACGCTGTCGAACACGGCGTCGACCGCGACCTTGCGCGCGCCCTCGACGCCCGCCAGCACTTCCTGCTCGGCGATCGGAATGCCCAGCTTCTCATAGGTCCGCCGGATTTCGGGATCGAGCTCGTCCAGTGACGCGATCGTCTTCTTCTGCTTGGGCTCCGCGTAATAATACGCGTCCTGATAGTCGATCGGCGGGATGTTGAGCTTGGCCCAGTCGGGCGTCTCCAGCGTCTGCCACAGGCGGAACGCCTTCAGCCGCCAGTCGAGCATCCATTCCGGCTCGCCCTTCTTGGCAGAGATATAGCGGACCGTATCCTCGCTCAGCCCCTTGGGCGCGAAGTCCTGCTCGATCTCGGTGGCGAAGCCCCACTCATACTTCTTGTTGGCGGCGGCAAGCGCCTCTGCATTTTTCGTGGCCATCAGGCGAATACCCCCGGACGCGGAGAAGCGTCCATCACTTGCGATTCAACAGGATCGGCGGCGAGCGTCGCGAGCGTCACCCCGGAAAAGGCGGCGCGTACCGCCTGATTGACGACATGCCAATGCGGCCGGACGCGACATTGCATTTCCAGGCCGCAGTCATGCGCGGCGCCCTCGACGCAGGCGGTCAACGCGATCGGGCCGTCCACCGCCTCGACGATATCAGCCAGGCTGATCGCATCGGCGTCTCGGGCGAGGCGAATGCCGCCGCCGGTGCCACGCGTGCTCTCGATCAGCCCAGCACCCGCCAACCGGCTGACCAGCTTCTGCGCGGTGGGCAGCGGCACGCCCGTCTGCCCCGCCAGCAGGGTCGCATTGCTCCGCCCGCCCACGCCTTCACGCGCGGCGGCGGTCATCATCACGACCGCATAATCGGCTAGGCTGGAAAGGCGCATGATCTCCAATCGGATGGATTTGGTCCGATTGGCAAATGGGCGTGAGGGGCCGGTTCGTCAACCGCGAATGCGCACGGGAATTTCGATGGGTGTGAGTGAGGGGACAATTCCCCAATCGTCATTGCGAGGAGCGGAGCGAAGCGAAGCAATCCAGGGCGCCCGGGCGTGGGACCCTGGATTGCTTCGCTTCGCTCGCAATGACGCTTAGCGCCCGATCAGGCCTTGTGCGATCTCGTCCGCTACGTCCGACGCCGGATGGCCGGTTTCGGCCGAGCGCTGCCACACCTGCTCCAGCCGCTCGGGGATCTTGGCGATGCGCGCCATGACCTCGGCCTCGTCGCCCTGACCCAGATATTCCAGGCCGACATTGATGATGCCGCCTGCGTTGATGACGTAATCGGGGGCATAGAGGATGCCCGTCTCCGCCACGCGCGCGCCGTCTTCGCGGGTCGCCAGCTGGTTGTTGGCGCCGCCTGCGACGACCTTGGCCTTCAGCCGCTGGATCGAATCGGCGTTCAGCACCGCGCCCAGCGCATTGGGGCTGACCAGATCGACATCGGCGAACAGGATCTCGTCGGCCGAGGCGACGCTGGCCCCCAGTTCCGCCGCCATCTGCTCGGCCCGCGCCTGGTTGACGTCGGCGATGGTCAGGATCGCGCCGTCCTTCGCCAGCAGCTTGGCGAGACCGCCGCCGACCGAGCCGACGCCCTGGATCGCGACGCGCACGCCCTTCATGTCGGTCACGCCCAGCCCGCGCTTGGCCGCCGCCTTGACGCCCAGATAGACGCCGTGCGCGGTGTAGGGGCCGGGATCGCCGCCCGCCGCGCCGCTCGCCACCGGCAGGCCGGAGACATAGCGGGTCTGGGTCGCGATGATCTTCATCCGCTCCTCGGACATGCCGACGTCCTCGGCGGTGACATAGCGACCGGCCAGAGATTCGACCGCCCGGCCGAACGCTTCCAACTGCGCGGTGGTGATGACGTCACCCTGTTTGGCCGCCAGCACCACGCCCTTGCCGCCGCCCAGCGCCAGACCCGCCATCGCGTTCTTGTAGCTCATGCCGCGCGACAGGCGCAGCGCGTCGGTGATGGCGAGCGCCGGGGTGGCATAATGCCAGAAGCGCGCGCCCCCCGCCGCCGGGCCGAGATGCGTCGAGTGCACGGCAATGACCGCCTGCAGCCCCGAGGCGGGATCGGTGAACAGATGCACGCCCTCATGCGCGTCGAAATCGGGAAAACCCCAGTTCGTCATGCTCGTCCTTCGGTCCGACAAATGCGGAACCGGACCGAGTCTTCCGACCCGGCCACCCAATCGGTGAGGATTTAGGGGGGACACGGGCTTGGAAGGGGGCCGGTGCCGTGGCCAGCGAAATGGCCGGAAAGAATGGGGCGACCGACGGGACTTGAACCCGCAACTTCCGGCATCACAAGCCGGCGCTCTAACCAATTGAACTACGGTCGCCGCGAAGGACTGCGCCCCTAAACGGGATGACGGCCTTTCGTCAAGCGGTCAAAAGCGCGCGCTTTAGAATCTTCCCTGCGCCGAAAGTCGGTATCCACCACCCGACCCGGCGACGAAGCCGAGCTGCTCCAGCTTCGCGGCGGCCGCCGGATCGCTCGGGCTCAGGACCAGGTCGGCGGTATAACGGCCATCGGGGCGGATGCGCAGGTTGACGGCCTCGGTGCCGCCCTGCCCCGTCATCGGCAGCAGCAGCGCGCCCGCCTCGCACCGGGCATTGCCCATCATGGTGGGGGGCAGCGGCAGGCCACCGGCCTCGCCGGTCACGGTCGCGCGGACGCGCCCGCCGGCTTCCTCGCACACCCCGTCACGAAAGCGGACGGTCACATCCTCCAGCGCCAGCGTGGTGACGGGCAAGGGCGCGAACAGCGCGGCGGCGGGCAGGCTGGCGGTGACGCCGTCAATGCCCATCGCGTGGCGGCTGATCGTCGCCGCGCCCGCGATCGGGCGACCATCGGCGCCCGCGCCCTCGAATGCCAGCCGCGCCCGGCCGACGAGCAGCGCGAGGGGCGACAGCGATACCCGCAGATCGCCGAGCGCCACATCGCCGAACCGCGCCTCCAACAGGCTACCGCCCCAGATGGTGCCGCCGACCCGCCGCGCGCTCAGCCCCTGATCGGCCAGCCCGGTCGCGCCCAGCGCCAGGCGCATCGGCAGGAAGACGATCAGCGCCACGACCAGCATGGCGGCGAACAGCACCGACGGACGCGTGGCCAGCCGCAACCGCATCACGACACCCGCGTGCGCAGGAGGAGCGCCACACCGACCGTCCGGTCGCCATTGTCGGTCAGGGTCGCCTGCTCGACCAGCACCCCGCCCCGCTCCAACCGTGCCAGCCACGGCGTCAACGCAGCGGGCCGCGCAGAGCCGATCTGCGCGCGCACCCGGCCGGGTCCATCCTCGGTCAAGCCGGACAGGGTGAAGCCCGCCTGCTCGGCGGACACCCGCACCGTATCGGCCAGCGTCCCCGATAAAGCGGGTGGACGGCGGCGGCGCTGGGCCAGTTCAGCGGCGATCGCTTGCGCCTCGCCCAGCCGGATCACCGCATCGGCATGCCGCTCGCGCGCGCTCGACAGGCCATCGCTCATCGGGCGCAAGATGCCGCCCCAGATGATCGTGACGACCAGCAGCGCGCCCATGACCAGCAGCAGACGCTTCTCGCGCAAGGAGCGCCCGTCGAACCAGAGTTTCAGCGCCTTCATCGCCCGCGCACCGTAAATTCTCCCGTGATCCGACCATTGGCCGCGACGAAGGTACTGGGTTGGACGGTGAAGCCCTGCGCCTCGATCGCACGCTTCAGATCGGTGGCCAGTGCCTCGCGGTCGACCGCCACACCCAGCCGGACATCGCCATTGGGCTGGAAATCGAGCGCGGTCAGTTCGGTGCCAGGGACGCTGCGCACCGCCGCGAAGACCGCCGCCGCCGTCCGGCTGAACCCCTGGCCCGGCCCGCGCACCGCCGACAGCCGCTCGGTCAATTGCCGGTCGGCATCGACCAAGGTCTCGCCGCGCGGCAAAGCGGTGCGCGCGACCTGTTCGATCTTCGCCTCGGTCGCATCCGCCGCAAAGCTGTATTTGGTCCATTTCACCAGATCGATCGCCAGAGTCACGACTATGATCGCGAGGCCCAGCCAGCCCAGCCGCCGGACCAGCCGCCAGTCGATCGAAAAACCCCGCCGCCGCGCGAACGGCCCCTGCCGCAGGTCGAGCGCAGGGGCGGCGGCGACCGCGCCCAGCGCCGCCTCGATCCCATCGGCGTCAAGATCGGCGAGCGGCTCCTCGCCCGTGACGATCTCGGTAAAGCCCGGCTCATCGGCAAAGCCCGACGAGCGCCCACGCACCACGCCCTGCCCGGCCAGATCGCCGCGCACATAGCCCTCGTCCGGGCGCGGCAGCAGCAGCGGCGCAGGAACGACCGCGACCGGGTCCACCCCCGCTGCGCCTAGACGCGCGAGCCAGCCCGCCATCGCACCGCGATTGACGATACCGATCGGGCGGCTCCCGGCGTCTTCCTCGCCGACCGCGACGTGCAGTTCGTCCATCGGCGCGGCGCTGACCTCGCTCGCCATCAGGCGCGCGGCGGCGGCAGCCTGCGCCGTCGAACGCGCCGGGATCTCGGCCCAGTGGAGCGACACCGCATCCGCCGGCGCGACCGCGATCACCTCGCCATCGCCCTGCGGCAGGCCCTCGCCGGCCGCCGCGACGCGCTCGTCCTCGATCCGCATCCAGCGATAGTCGCCGCCCTCGCCGGGCGGCAGGAACAGGAGGTTGGTCGCACTCATCACTCTTCCCCCCATATCCGCGCCACTAGCTGCGGCATCCCCTGTCGCGCATCGACCAGCGCACGCTCATCGACCCGGACGCTGCCCAGCGTCACGGTGATGCGCAGATTGAACCAGTGGCTCGTCGTCGCAACCCCGCCTGCGCCGGCCGCCCCCGGTATCTGCGCCCAGAACGCGCCCGCATCCGCATAGCCTTGCGGCGGACGGCGCAAAAGGGCCTGTGCGATGGCGCCGGGTGAAATCGTATCAACCTGCGCCATCGCGACCAGCGGCGCCTGTTCCGGGGCCAGCGTGTTGATGTTGACCATGGTCGGCTTCGTCTCGGGCAGGGTGCAGATCCATGGACGCATCTGCGCGTAGATCTCCGGCGTGACGCCATTCACCATTCGAAACTCGCTGACATCCGCCATCATGGCGCCGCCGGTCCGATAGGGCGGATCGCGGGCGAGATAGAGCGCATCCTCGGCACCGCTGCCTTGCGGATTTTCGTCGCTGTCGATCCAGTCGGAGGTGGCGGTCGCGACCTGCTCGGCGACCTGGCCGGGGATGCCGAGCAGCCGCATCAGCTTGGCGAAATGCGCGACCTCCACCGCATTGCCGATCAGGACGCCGGGCTGGCCGGTCAAGTTCTGGGCCAAGCCATTCAGGTTGAAGCAGTTGCCGCCATCGGTCACCCGCGCGACGGCGCTGCCGCCGCCCGCCATTCCGCCGAGCGGTAGAGCAAAGGGCCGGTCGCTCCACCCGCCGAGCAGCGACACGCGCCCCTGCGCCTGCTGGAGGAGACCGCCGATGCGGATCATCGCCAGCGCCTCGGCGGCGTAGGCGAAACCGCGCGCCTGCTCGATCGCCACCGCATTGCCGCCGAGCCGAGTGGCCAGCCGCAGCTTTTCCAGCGCGGTCGCAGCCAGCACTGCGATGACCGCAACCAGGATCAGCACGGTCAACAGCGCCGCGCCGCGCTGGCCGGAGGGGGGCACGCGCCTAGCCATTGGGGGTCGGCGTCGGGGGCGGTGTGGGCGTATCGCCGGGACCACCGGCCTGCCCTGGCGAGGCGATATAGCCAGTCCCGACCAGAAAAAGTTGGCGGAAAATCTGGCCATCATCGCGCACGATCGTCACCTCGGCGGCCTGCGGCAGGGCGACGCCGGGCTCGCCCTGCCACTGATCCAGCCATGCGCCGTTGAAGCGGTAGCGCAGATGCAGTTCGCGGACATGATCCATCAGCGCCGCCGGCTCCATCGGCGCGGTGCCGTCCAGCAGCGGCCAGGCCACCCGCTCCAGCACATCGCCGTTCAGGCGATAGGCGACCTTCTGCAGCGAAGGGCGCTGCGCATTGTCGAGATTGCTCCAGCCGCCGCGCACCAGCCGCATCGCATCGGGCCCGGCGACCATGGCGGGGGTCTGCACTCCGCCCTCATCGCGCGTCGGCCGATCGACCGCCTGCGCCAGATCGGCGGAGAGGATCGCGGTCGTTCGGCTGACCGCCGCCATTGCGTCGAGTCGCTGCCCCGTCACGCCCTGAGCGCGGACGCTGAGCGACAGGATCGCCACGGCGGCGGCGGCCAGCATCGAGAAGATGAGCAGCGCCACCATGACTTCGACCAGTGTGAAGCCGTTGGGATAAGCGCCGCCCCGGCGAAGGCCGGGGCCCAGTCGCCGTGCGGAATGAGGCGCGCAGCCACATTTGCCCGCCCTTTCAAGGTCCGCCAAAGCTGGACCCCGGCCTTCGCCGGGGTGGTGGAAGGTGAACATCACGATGCCGCCACCCCGACTGCTGGCGCAGTCATAGGCGGACGCACCATCGTCAGTCGCCCGACGATGCTCCCCCCGGCATTGGCCACCGCGACATCGATCCGCACCACGCGCGCATCGCCCGTCCCGCTGACGATCCGGGTCCATTTCCAACTCCGCCCGCCATTCACCTCCGTCCCCGTCGTCCGCCCTAGCGCCGGCGCCTGGGGATCGGTGACGGCCGAGATGGCGACATTGCGCGCCACCATTTGCGCGACCAGCGTCTCGTCGAGGATCGAGGCACCCCGGATCGTCGCGCTCTCCAACCGGACGAGCGCCATCGCCGCCAGGCTGAACACCGCGAGCGCAACCATGATCTCGATCAGGGTAAAGCCATCCTCCCCGGCACGGGGAGGGGGACCATCCGCAGGATGGTGGAGGGGGCGGGCCGCATAGCGTGCCCTTTGTGGAAGCCCCCCTCCGTCAGGCCTTTGGCCTGCCACCTCCCCGTGCCGGGAAGGATTGAAACGCCCCTCACCCATCAACCCGCACCGTACCATCGGCGCCGATCCGCACGATGCTGCTCGCGCGCTCGCGGACCAGGCGGAGTTCGACCGGACGATCCGCCAGCCCCGTTACGTCGAAGGTGATGCGCACCCGCCCGCTGGCGTCCGGGACCTGCGCCTGGGTGCCGTCCTCCCATTGGGCGACGCGCAGGGGCTTGGCGGTCATCGGGCTCCACGCGCCGTCCGTTCGCTGGTCGAAACCATAGCCACCACGCGTGACCCAGATGCTGACCGGCGACGCCTCGACCACCGCCACGTCATGCGCGGCGCGGACGCGTGCGGCGAAGCGCAGCGCCTCGTCCCCCACCCGACCTCGCCGATCGGGCAGCGACCAGACCGCGATGGCGGAGGCCAGGCCGATGACGGTGATGACGATCATCAGTTCGACCAGAGTGAAGCCCCGCTCACTCGCTCCGTTCGCAATGAGCGAAGTCAAAGTGCGTGGGGTGAGGGCTCGGCTTGGCCTTCGACTTCGCTCGGGCGGAACGGAGGATTGGGATGAGGTCACTCGCCTCACCCCACGCAGGCCCTGCCCGCCGCCATTCCCGGCATCCAGGCGGGCGGCCTTGCTCACTTATCCCAGTTGCCGATATCCGCGTTGATCCCCTCGCCGCCTTCCTTGCCGTCGGCGCCGTAAGTCCAGACATCCGCCTCGCCATGCTGGCCGGGCGAGGCATAGAGGTACGGACGGCCCCAGGGGTCGTCGGGCAGCTTCTTGAGATATCCGCCCTTCTGATAACGCGACGGATCGGCAAGCCCGGCGGGCATCGTCACCAGCGCCTGCAACCCCTGCGACGTCGTGGGGAAGGTCAGGTTCTGCAGCTTGTAGAGTTCCAGCCCGCCCTCGATCTGCGCGATGTCGGCCTTCGCCTTCTGCACGCGCGCGGTGTCACCCGAGGGGAGGACGTTCAACGCGACGATCGTCGCCAGCAGGCCGATGATGACGATCACGACCATCAATTCCACGAGCGTGAAGCCGTCCTCGCGGCGTTTCCGGCGGATGGTCTTACGGTCTTGGATACGCATCAACTTGTCCTCTTGGGCTATTGTCCCGCCAGCGTGTTGAGCTGGAGGATGGGCAGCAGGATGGATAGCACGATCGTCGCCACGACGCCGCCCATCACGACGATGATCGCCGGTTCGAGCAGCGAGAGCGCGGTGGCGGTGAAGCGGTCGAACTCACGCTCCAGATAATCGGCGGCGCGTTCCAGCATCTCGTCCAGCCGCCCCGCCGCCTCGCCGCTGGCCGCCAGATAGGTGAGCAGCGGCGGAAACACGCCTGCACGCCGCATCGCCGCCGACAGGCTGCCGCCGCCCCGGATCGCATCGACGATCGCGTCGGAGGCAACGCGCAGGCGGCGGTTGTGGATGGTCCCCGCCGTCAGGGTCAGCCCCTCGAGCAGCGGCAGGCGACTGGCCACCATCGTACCCAGCGTGCGTGCCATCCGCGCGGCGTGCAGGTCACGCAGCAACCGGCCGAGCAGCGGCAGTTTGAGCAGCCAGGTGTCGAAGGACAGTCGGATCGCCGGCACCTTCAGCGCGCGCCAGAAGCCGATGCCGACCACGACCGCGAACCCCACCATCAACCACCACCAGCCGACCAGCAGGTCCGACACGCCGATAACCATCCGGGTCAGGAAGGGCAATTCCTGCCCCACCGTATCGAATTGCTCGACGACCTGCGGCACGACGAACATCATCAGCGCGGTGACGACGCCGAGCGCCACGACCGCCAGGATCGTGGGATAGGCAAGCGCGGTGATCAGCTTGCCACGGATTTCCGCCTGCCGCTCCAGCAATGCGGCGAGCCGTTCGAGGATCGTCGGCAGCGTCCCCGAACTCTCGCCGGCCGCGACCATCGCGCGGTAGAGCGGCGGGAAGCTCTTGGGCTCGCGTGCCATCGCGTCGGCGAGGCGTCGGCCTTCGGTAACGCCCTGATGCACGGTCGCGACGATGGCGCGGACCCGCTCCTGTTCGGTCTGGCGGGTGATGGTGCGGAGCGATTCCTCCAGCGGCGAGACGCGATTGAGCGTGGCAAGCTGGCGGGTGAATAGCGTCAATTGCTTGACCGACATGCGCGCACGGCCAAGCTTGAGGCCGAAAAGCGGACGCCGCTCGGCGGTGTCACCGCTGCCCGGCTTGACCGAGACGACGTAGAGCCGCTGCTTCTCCAGCGCGGCGCGCGCGGCGTCGCTGGTTTCGGCCGGGATGAAACCCCGCTTCTCCGCACCCTTCGTATCGATGGCGACATAGTCGAACCCGGCCATGTCAGCCTTTCGCCTCATTCCGGTGCATCACCCCGGCGAAGGCCGGGGTCCAGTCGCGGCGACCGCACAGAAGCGAGGTCTCGGATCGAAGCTTTATCTCACGCGAAGCCGCGAAGCCGCGAAGAAGAAAGGGATGTTCGCGCGGAGGCGCGGAGGGCGCAGAGAGGGCGCCCTTACCGCGCCAGCGGCCCTTTAATTTCAACCGGTTGAAAATGCTCTTCGCTGCCACGGGCAAGACGCCTCCGCGTCCTCTACGCCTCTGCGCGAACGCATTCTTTCCCCGCGTCTCCGCGTCTCCGCGTGAACGCATGGCTCCATGCCTTTCGGCAGCGCCCGACCCGATACGGCAAGAGCACTGGGCCCCCGCATTCGCGGGGGAACGGGACATTTGGAGAGCGCACACCTCCCTCACCCTGCGTCGGAATCGCGGCGGGACACGCGGATGGCTTCCTCCGCCGTCGTCACGCCGTCCAGGACCAGCCCGCGCGCCGCCGTCGCCAGCGTCGGCTGCTTGACAAAGGCATGCGCTGCGATCGCCTGTTCGTCGCCACCTTCGTTGATCAGCCGCCGGATCGTGTCATCGACCCGAACCGCCTCATAGACGCCCGTCCGCCCCTTATAGCCGGTGCCGTTGCACTGGGGACAGCCGACCGCCTCATAGACGATCGCCTTGTTCTCGATCCCGAGCAGCGGCGCGACGGTCTGCTTGGCCTTGACCGGCCGCTTACACGCGGAACACAGCCGTCGCACCAGTCGCTGCGCGATGACGGCGCGCAGCGTCGAGGCGAGCAGGAACGGCTCCACCTTCATGTCGCGCATCCGGGTGATCGCGCCAACCGCGTCGTTGGTGTGGACGGTCGACAGCACCAAGTGACCGGTCAGCGACGCCTGCACCGCGATCTCTGCGGTCTCGCGGTCGCGGATTTCGCCGACCATCACCACGTCCGGGTCCTGCCGCAGGATCGCGCGCAACCCCGCCGCGAAGGTCAGGCCGACCTTCGCATTGACCTGGGTCTGCCCTACCCCCTCGACCGCATATTCGACCGGGTCCTCGACGGTCAGGATATTGCGGCTGCCGTCGTTGAGCAGGCGCAGCGCCGCATAGAGGCTGGTCGTCTTGCCCGAGCCGGTCGGCCCGGTGACGAGGATGATGCCGTTGGGCTCGCTCAACGCCTCGCGCAGCAGCGCATACATGGCCGGGTTCATCCCCAGCGCGTCGAGGTCGATCCCGGCATTCTCCTTATCAAGAATGCGCAGCACCACGCGTTCGCCGGCGCGGCTGGGCAGGGTCGAGACGCGCACGTCGAGCAGCTTGCCGCCTAGCGTCAGCGCCATGCGCCCGTCCTGCGGCACCCGCCGCTCGGCGATGTCGAGCCGGGCCATGACCTTGATACGGCTGACCACCACGGGTGCGACATGCGGCGGCATGCGCAGCGTCTCACGCAGCACGCCGTCGATCCGCATCCGCACGACCAGGCCGGTCTCATAGGGCTCGATATGGATGTCCGACACGCCGTTGCGCGCGGCGTCGGCGATGATGCCGTTGATCAGACGGATGGCGGGCGCGTCGTCGGCGGTGTCGAGCAGATCCTCGGCGGTTGGAATGCCGTCCGCCAGCATGTCGAGCTCATCACCCATGCCCACCGCCGCGATCGCCGTCGCCTGCCCGTCCATCGCATAAGCGTCGGACAGCAGCCGATCGAAGGCCGGCCCCTCGACGCGGGCGATGGCGAAGGGGCGGCCGATATGGCGGCGCAGCTCGATCAGCGCGCGCGGATCGGCCCCCTCACGCAAAGCGATGGTCAACGGGTCGGCGGTGTGGACCACCGTGCCGAACTTGCGCGCGAAGGCGTAAGGGATAGTCAGCGGCGCGACCAGTTCCAGCGTCTCGACCGTCTCCTCCACGGCGGACATGGGCAGGCCATCGCCGCCGCCGACCGGCTCGGCGGCGCCCAGCGGCAGGGGGACCATGTCCCCGGTGGAGATGGGCTGCGGCTCGTCAGTCACGGCGCTTGATCGGTTGGACCGGCTTGGCGACGGGGACGGCGATGCGCGGGTCCTCGATATTGCCGGGCATCGGCGCATGCGGGATCGGCGGCGCAGCGTTCATGTAATCGCGGACCAGTTCGTCGATCGAGGGTTCGACGCCCGGCTGCGCATAGCCCTGAAGCTGGCGCAGATAGCCGTAACGCTGCTCGGTTACCCGGCGGCTGTCCTCTGGCGTGCGCAGGATCGTCGGGCGGATGAAGACCATCAGATTCGTCTTCGACCGGCTGCGCGCCTTCGACCGGAACAGCGCGCCGAGCCCCGGGATATCGCCGAGCAGCGGGATCTTCTCGATCGTCCGCCGCTCATTGTCGTCGAGCAGACCGCCGATGACCGTAATCTGGCCGTCATCGGGGGTGAAGACATTCTCGAACGCGCGCTTGTTGAGGATCAGCTCGCTATTGTTGCTCGACACCGGACCGGCGATCGAGCTGACTTCGAGGCGGACATAGAGTTTGAGCGACCCGCCCGCATTGACCTGTGGCTTCACGTCGAGCTGAATGCCGACATTCTGGCGCTGCACGGTGCGGAAGGCATTGTCGAAATTGTTCGACAGCGCCTGCCCCGTCGTCACCGGGATTTCCTGGCCGACCAAGCTGTGCGCCTGCTGGTTGTCCAGCGTGATGATGTGCGGGACCTGGAGCAGGTTGGACGTGGTGTCGCTCTTTACCGCGTTGATGATCGCGCCAAATACCGTGTCGCCGACCTGCCCGCCCCAGCCGGCAAAACCACCGGTGGTGCCCAGGATCGACTGCACCGCCGATTGGGTCAGCTGGCTGAAGGCGGGATTGGGCACGTTGGTTTCGGTGCGGGTGCCGTCAGGCGCAGTAACGATGGTGCGGGTGCCGCCCAGCGTCTGCGCACCCACCGCCCCGGCGATCTGGAGGATGTTGGGCGCGGTGTTGCCATAGGTCGAGGCGGCGAACGCCCCGCCCGACAGGCTGCCCAGCAGGAACTGCGCTCCCAGCCGCCGCGCGGTCTGGTCGGACACTTCGGCGACGATCGCCTCGATCAGCACCTGTTCGCGGCGCACGTCGAGCTGGCGGATCACCTCGCCGATCTGGCGCTGGATGTCGGCAGGGCCGGCGATCACGATGGCGTTCGCGCCGACGAAGCGGGTGACGACCGCCGCCGTCCGCCCCCCTTGCGTGCTGATCGCGGGCTGCTGGCCATTCTGCCCGCCGGCACCGGGGGCGTTCTGCGCCTGGGGCTGTGCGACCGGCTGGACGCGCTGGGCGATGGAAGTGCCCGCGGCCGAGCCCGCCTGATTGTTGGTCTGGGTGAAGCTGCCGCGCGACAGCGTCGTTTCCTGGACCGGATCGGGCGTCTGGCCGACCAGTTGCTGAAGCACGGGCAGAAGCTGCTCGGCATCGGCATTTTGCAGGAAGACGACGCGAATTTCGGTGCCGCTCTTGGCCTTGTTGTCCAGATCGAGTGCGATCTGGGCGAAGCGCGCGACGCTCGACGGATCACCGCGCAGCGCGATGGAGTTGGAGCTGTCGATCGCGACCACCGACACGCCGGTCGAGCCCTGTGGTCCGCCGCCGCCCTGGCCACCACCACCACCGGCCAGCGTCTGGAGTGCGGTCGCGATCTCGCGCGCGCCCGCATTGCGCAATGCGATGACGCGGGTCGAGGCATTGTCGGCGTCGATGCGGCGGACCACCTCGCGGATGCGGCGGATATTGTCGGCGAAATCGACCACGACCAGGCTGTTGCCCGCCCGGTTGGCGGTCACCGATCCTTGCGCGCTGACCAGCGGCCGCACCGTCTCCAGCGCGCTCGTCGCGTCGATCGCGCGCAGGCGGATGATCTCGGTCACGAACGCGTTGCGGTTCGCGCCTGACGCCCCGATCCGGCTCGGCTGCGACGCCGCATTGTCAATCGGCTGCACCCGGAACGCCCCGCCCGAAGTCGGCACCGCAACCAGGCCGTTGGAGCGCAGGGTCGACAGGAAAATCTCGAAATATTCGGACCGCGACAGCGGCCGGTCGGTCACCACCGTCACCTTGCCATTGACCCGGCTGTCGATGATGAAGGTCCGCCCCGTCACCTTGGCCGCATCGGCGATGAAGGCGCGGATATCGGCGTCACGGACGTTGAGCGTCGTCTGCGCATGCACGCCCGCCGCGAGTGCCAAGGCCAGAACCGAACCGAGAACGAGCTTTTTCATGGCTTGGATGCTGCAATCTGAAGGGACAGCGGCAGCGTCTGATCGCCCCGCTCGACCGTGATGGAAAGGGAACCGCCCTGTGCGAAGTCGGTCGCCAGACGGTCGATGTCGCCGGGGCCCGTCACCGGACGCCCGCCGAGCGCGGTGATGATGTCCCCCTCGCGCAGGCCGGCCGCGCGGAATGCCGCGCCCGAACCGATCGGCCGGACGACCAGGCCGGAGAGCCGCCCGCCTTCCAGGCGCGGGATGAAGCCGATATCCTGGCGCAACTGGGAAATCGCGACGCCCTGCCCCGAGGCGGGCGGGGCGGCGGTTGGCGCGGCGGTCGTGCCCGGCACCGTGCCGTCGGCTGCGGGGGGCGCATCGGACTGGTCGAGATACAGGTCCTCGGTCGCGCCGCCGCGATCGATGGTGATATGGTCGAAGGCAACGGCCTTCAGCGTGACGCCCGGCTGGATTTCCTCTCCGACAGAGACCGAGCGCTGCACCCCGTCCGGCCCCGCCAGAATGGCCGAACCGCGCCCCATCGCCTCATCGATGCGCGTGCCGAACAGGGTGAGCTGCAAATTGGTGACGGCGGCCGGTGCGGCCTGCTGTCCCTGCAGGCGGAAAAAGGGATCGAAACCTTCGAGGATCGCGGCGGCCGAGCCGGCAATGGCAGGCGTCGCCGGGCGCCACTCGCCCAGCGGCGACACGGGCGTCGCCAGCACCCATAGCAGGCGCGCGCCCTGGACCGCGAGCAACGCCATCAGCGCCAGCTCGGCTACCGAATAGACATTCACGACCGGCAGGCGCCGCAACCATCGGCGCCCGCGCGCGTCGAGCCTCAACCGCATGAACCAGACCCCATCCGCTTTTTTCGCCCTAGGCATGGCATGTTACATGTCTGCGTCAAAGCCCCGAAACATGTTCGTCATATTGGTTTCACATGCACAACAGGATGAACGTCATGTCCGACCAATGGCCCGAACTGGGTAACGGCCTTGATTCCAAACCGATTGTCGCCCGGCTGGCTGGAACTGCGGGCGTCCAGCGTTTGCCCAGCCCCAAATTGACTTTGTTCGTGAAGCGCGACGTCCTGCCGCCCGAATTATGTGCCGAACTGATGACGCGAATCGATGCGGTGCGCCGCCCCTCGACCATCGCCGACCCCAATGGCGACAGCGCCTTTCGCACCAGCGAGACCGGCGATCTGCCCCCCGACGATCCGGCGGTGATCGAAACCGAACGCCGCATTGCGATGCTGACCGGCCTGTCGGCGGTTTATGGCGAGCCAATCCAGGGGCAGCGCTATGCGGTGGGTCAGGAGTTCAAACCGCATACCGACTATTTCGACCTGAACGGCGCGGACTATCACCGTTATTGCGGGCTGTCGGGCAACCGCACCTGGACCGTGATGCTCTACCTCAACACGCCCGAGGCGGGTGGCGCCACCCGGTTCAAGGCGGCGGACAAGATGATTCAGCCCGAGCCCGGCAAGCTTGTCGCCTGGAGCAATCGGCGTGCCGACGGGTCGCTCAATCCGGCGACGCTGCACCAGGCGATGAAGGTGCGGGCGGGCGTGAAATATGTGATCACGAAATGGTATCGTGAACTGCCTTGGCGGGGGTGAAAACGCGCCTTCCCGATACGCCCGCATCCACTCCCCACCTCCGTTTGCACCGGGCGAAGTCGAAGTGCACGCCCCGGCACGGGCGGCTTGGCGAAGGAAGTCCCATGGCCTTCGACTTCGCTCAGGCTGAACGGAGGCCGAGTCGAAGTCCACGCTTCGCCAGCGGCCCGAAAAGCAAAAGGCCGCCGCCCGGATCGCTCCGGACGACGGCCCCTTGTCCACAAACCCTCCGGGATCAGAAGGTCGTGCTGATCCCCAGCGAGAAGATGCGGCCCAGATTATACCGGTTCAGATAGACGAACCGGCCATTTCCGAAGTCCTGCCGCTCGTTGTAGCGCGTCCGTGTCAGGTTGCGCGCTTCGGCCTTCAGTTCGAACTTGCCGCCGGCCAGCTCGAAGCCCTGACGCGCGACGAGGTCGAGGCGGATGCCCGGCACCTCGATGATGTCCGGCTGGAAGCCGTCACCCGACAGATAGGACGGACCGCGATTGGTCACGCGGTTGCTGGCATAGTTGAACAGCAGCGTCACCTGCGACAGTGCGGCGGTGTCCTCGACGCCCAGTTGCAGGTTGACCAGATGGTCCGACTGGCCGGTCAACGGCGCGCCGTCGCGGAACAGCAGCCGCGCCTGACCAAAGCCCGAGGCGCAGCCGTTGAGGCCGGGCGACCCAGCCGCGACCGCCGGGTTGGGCACGCAGGTCGAGTCGGCGTTAATCTTCGACTTGGTGTAGGTGTAGTTGGCGATCGCGACCAGGCGACGCGTCGCGAAGAAGTCGCCGCCCAGGCCCGACAGCGGCACGTACTTCTGCAACTCGACCTCCGCACCATAGAGGATCGCCGAGGGCAGATAGGTGAAGCCCGTCTGCAACCGGTCGTCCGCGCCGGTGTAGAAGCCGACCTGCTCGATCGGGTTCTTGATGCGCTTGTAGAAGCCGGCCAGCGTGAAGCGCTGATCGCGCGCATAGAACCATTCGTAGCGCGCCTCCAGGTTCCACAGCTCGCTGTCGCGCAGGTTCGGATTACCGAAGAACAGGCGGTCCGAATCGGGATCGCGGAACTGCTGTGGCGCGAGTTCGCGGAACTGCGGCCGCGAGATCGTCTTGGCGCCGCTCGCGCGCAGTTGCATGTCGGCCGCAAAGTTCCAAGTCAGCGTGCCCGCCGGCAGGAAATAGGCGTTCTTCAGGCGGGTCGTGCTGCCGAGCACCGGCGTGACCGTCTCGATCGCGTTTTCATAGCGGACGCCCGCCACCGCACGCAGGCCATCGGTGACCTCCGCCTCGGCCTGGGCATAGCCGGCATGGACGTCGAGCTTGGCGTCATAGGCATAGGCGCCGGCCTGGGTCGAGAATTGCAGTTGGAGCGTGCACGCCCCCTGCCCGCGCTGCGGACAGGCATTGTTGATGACGCCCGGGCTCAGCAGATAATCGGGGCGATAGAGGTTGTACGGGAAGCCCGGCGCCGTGCCCGCACCGTCGCTGGTCTGGTAGTTGAGCTGGATACGGCTCGAATAGCGGTCCGTGCCCTGATAGAAATAGCCGGTGCTCAGCGTGATCGGACGATCGCTGTCGAGCTTGTAGGAAAGGTCGGCCTGACCGGTCCACAGATTCTCGTTCAGCTCCGAGAAGATGATCGAAGCGAAGGGCGTGAAGCGCTGCGTCACCTGATAGGCGCCGTTGCACTGGAAGCCGCCCGCGCCGTTGGCGCCATCATAGCTGACCGGCAGGCCCGTGGTCGTGCGGTTCGAGCAGAGATAGTCGAACTGCCGCTCATAGGGCGCGTTGCGCTTGGAATTGGCGAAGGCGCCGCGCGCATCGAACTTCAGCGCGTCGGTAAGGCGGAACTCGCCGACCAGCTGGCTTTCGATCAGTTGGCGCTCGAACCAGTTGGTGTTCTGCTGGAAGCGCAGGCCGCTGGGATTGTTGTAGAGTTCGGCCGCCGAGCCACGACCCTGCTTCAGCGTGTCGTGGATATAGACGTTGGTCCAGCGGATCGTGTTTTTGCCGAACTCATAGCCCAAGCCGACCAGCGCGTTGGCGACGATGCGGTTGTCGGTCAGCAGCGTGCGGAAATCGTTGCGCAGCGTACCATCGGGCGACACCGAGTCCTGCTGGATCGCCGAGCGGGTGCGGAAGGTGTTGGACAGGCTGAGCGACGAGATCACGCCCAGACGGTCACTACCGATGTCGAACACCGATCCGCCCGACAGCTCGCCCGACCAGTTGGCGGGAAGCTGGTTGTTGCGCTGGAGCAGCGTGGTCGAAGCGTTGGAGAGTTGCGCCACCTGCGCCGCGGGGATCAGGCCCGAGCCACGGCCGGCCTGGATATCGCGCACGAACTGCGGCACGCCACGCGTCCCGTCGTCATAGCCCAGCCAGTCGGCATCGCCGCCGGCATAGGTATAGCCCAGTTCGCTGGTCGTCGCATCGTCGGCCGCCAGCGTGACGCCGCCCGAGATGAAGTTCTTGGCCGGGATCGCCTTGGTCGTCAGGTTGATGACGCCGCCGCCGAACTCGCCCGGATAATTGACCGAATAGGTCTTCTGGACCAGCGCCGAGCCGACGATGGTGGTCGGGAAGATGTCGAGCGGCACCGAACGGCGCAGCGGCTCGGGGCTGGGCAGCGGCGAGCCGTTGAGCAGCGACGACGAATAGCGGTCGCCCAGACCGCGGACATAGACGAAGCCGCCGCCGACGACCGACAGGCCAGTGACGCGGGTCAGCGCGCCGGCGATATCGCCCTCGCCCGTGCGCGCGATATCGGCGGCCGACAGAACCGAGACGATCTGCGGTGTGGCGCGGATCGTGTTGGGGATGTTGCGGCCGACCACGACGATCTCGCCGCTGGCCGCGCTGTCGACGCCGGGGGCCGAGATTTCGACCGGCTCTTCCGCCGCTTGGCCATCCTGGCCGGTCGGGGTCTGGCTCTGCGGGGTCGCCGGCCCGTCGGGGCTGGTGGCGGTGGTGCTGGTCTGCGCGGGCGCAGGGGTGGCGCCACCCGCCGTCTGCGCAAGCAGCGCCGGCGCGACGAGTTGCGAGGTCAGGAGCAGGAGGGAGGCATAAGCGAGGCGTCGCTGCATGGCCGGGTCATCCAATCAGATTTTCATGGGGGAAAGCCGGGGCGGCGATGATCCGCCACCCCGGCTTGCCGAGAGCGCCCGGAGAAGACCCAAGCGCATGGTTCAGCCGGGCCTTAGCGGCCGTTGCAGCTGAAATAGACCGAGGTGAAGACCGGCGGGCCCTGGTCCTGCAGGTCGGCATTGGCGGCGCGGATCGTGGTACGATCGGCGCCCGAGCCGGCACCCGCGATCAGGTTTACGCAAGCGACGCCCGACTGGGTCGACTTCACGATACCGTTGATAAACGTCATGTCCGCACCACCACGCAGGCGGATGGCAGCCGGTGCGTTCGCGGTCTGGACGAAGGTGAAGTTGGCATAGCGGCCGAAGGTGCGCGGCAGCAGGTCCTCGGCATTGTTCGAGTCGATCTCGGTCGAGAAGCTGTCCGCCGTCGCGCCCAGCGTACGCTGCGCCGCGATCAGGAACTGCATGAAACCGCGATAGCCATTGTCGATGTCGAAGCCGTCATCGTCCGCGCCGGTGATCGCGATGTACTTCAGGTTCGACGTGCCGCCGAAGATCTCGATGCCGTCATCGGCCGAGTTGTGGCTCTGGATATGATCCAGAACGGTGCCCGACCCGGTGCCGCCCAGCGTCAGGCCCTGCAGCTCGTTACCGTCCGAGATGGCGATGCCCGAATAGCGGATCTGGACATAGGACATCTGGCCCGACGAGTCGGCCTGGTTCGCGCCGCCATAGAAGCGGCCGGTCACGCCCTCGATCGCCAGCTGGCAGGTGGTCGAGGTGCCGGCGGCGTTGTTCGGGCCGGTGCCGGTGGCGCAGACGGCGGTCGGCGCACGGCCGAGCAGGATGATGCCGCCCCACTGACCCTGGGTCGCGTCGGACACGCCGTTGCTGACCAGATTCTGCTGCGAGGTGAAGACGATCGGCGCGTCGCGAGTGCCCACAGCCGAGATCTTCGAGCCGCGATTGACGAGCAGCAGGTCGTTGGTCGCTTCCGACGAGTCCGCCGCGATCACCACGCCCGGCGCGATGGTCAGGGTGACACCGGTGCCACCGGTCGAACCCAGATCGGTACCGACTTCGGTCTGGCCACGCAGGCGATAGACGACGCCGGCGATCTTGGGCAGCGTCACATTCTGAGTGGTCGTGATGGTGTTGTCGATGCGGCAGAAGCGGAAGCTGGGCGAGGACGAGCTGTTGGTGCCGTCATCGATCGTGCCGGTCGGGCAGACCGACGTCGAAGCCGAATAGGTACCGATCGAGGGCACCGCGGTGCAGCGCGCACCCGAGCCACCGAATTCGGCCGAGGTCGAGTTGCAGGTCCAACCTTGGAACGCGGTGTCCGACGGACCATTCAGCGCGCCGACATAGTTGGTCGAGGTGAAGAAGCTGTTCAGCGTCGACGGATCGGACGCGGTGGTCAGCGAGGTGCTGCTGGTCGGATAGATGCCGTTCAGCGTGCCGCCGGTGCCGTTGACATTGTTGTTGCTGCCGGCGTTGACGATCGCGAGCTGCTCATCGACGGTGATCGTCACGCCGTTGACGGTGGTCGCGGCGGCGAACTGCGCGGCGGTGATGTTGGCCGTCGGGGCCGGCGTGGGCGACGGGGTCGGCGTCGGGGCCGGCTGCACGATCACCACATTGCCCGCACCGGGCGAGGCCACGCTGTCCGCCCCGCCGCAAGCGGCGAGTGCCGCGCAGGCCGAGCTGGTCATGAGAATGAGGCCGAAGCGCTTGATGCTCGCCATCGCCGAAAAACTCCCGATATTATCGTTGCTGTGCGGGCGAAGGACCGCCCGGTGATCGACTCGAGCCTGTTCCCCCTGGCCGATCCCGGGTCGGGCGTTAGGCGTCGCAGATGACGCCAAGATGCATCTTTGAAGAAACTTTTATGACGGTTGCGAGTCGATTTCGTGACAGTGCGGGATTGGTGGAGTGGCGCGCGGGGCGTGGCGGTTGGTTTGGCTCAGGCTGAACGAGGCGGAGAATTGGGGTTTTCGGTCAGGGACTTGTTTCCGACGCCTTCCGTCGAACGTGGAGTGGAGGACCGTGTCGGGGCAGTTTGGCGCGGCTTTGGCCCTTGGCCTTCGACTTCGCTCAGGCTGAACGGAGGGGGGAAGCGCGGAGCCGCGGGCGGATGCGCGCGGACAGACAGCTTGGGGGGGGGGGAACGCCTAACGGAGGTCAGAACACATTGGAGAGCGGTTCAAGACATAACCTTCGTCCGCCCGCCAAAGCGCCCCACCACCCGTTCACACTGAGCGAAGTCGAAGTGCACGCCCCGCCCTTGCGGCTTGGCCTGCCCGCCTCCAGCCGCCGTCATCGCAGCGCCCCCGACCAAAACGCAAAATGGCCGCCCGATCCACTCCCATTGGAAAGCGACCGGGCGGCCATTGCCATTTGCATGGTGGGCGCGACAGGGATTGAACCTGTGACCCCACCCGTGTGAAGGGTGTGCTCTACCGCTGAGCTACGCGCCCGGTAACCGGGAGACGGGCCTTTAGGCGGCGATCCACCGCCTGTCCAGCCCCAAAAACGGAATTAGTTGACCGAGTCCTTCAGGAGCTTGCCCGGCTTGAACTTGGGCTGCGAAGACGCCTTGATGGTCATCGGTTCGCCGGTCCGAGGGTTGCGGCCGGTCGATGCCTTGCGCTTGGACACCGAGAAGGTGCCGAACCCGACCAGACGGACTTCATCACCCTTCTTCAGCGCGGCGGTGATCGCTTCAAAAACCGCGTCGACCGCCTTGACCGCATCACCGCGCACGAGGCCCGAGGAGTCGGCAACGGTGGCGATCAGCTCCTGCTTGTTCATTCCATAACCCCCTATGATCTCGACCATAAAATGAACGGACTCGGTGCCGCTCAAACATTAAAGGACCGATAATGACGCGGCAGCGCGTGCTGTCAAACCCCGTCGTTATGCAAAGCGAACGATTCCGTAAACAGAAGCGCAAGTCATTCGCATGACATTGCAGGACGGGGCCGCCGATTCGTGATCGACGGCACCCGAAATACGACGATCAGTGGTGACGCTCACCCCCGACCGCCGGGATCGGCGCAGGCGGCAGGGCCGCCAGCTCGTCAGCATCGGTCCAGTCGATCGCCTCCAGCGGCCCGGCGAGCGCCAGACGCAGCACCTCGTCGACATGCGCGACCGGCACGATCTTCAGCCCGTTCAGGATGTTGGCGGGGATATCCGCCAGATCCTTCTCATTCTCCTGCGGGATGAGGACCGTGGTGATGCCACCACGAAGGGCGGCCAGCAGCTTCTCCTTGAGGCCACCGATCGGCAGCACCCGGCCACGCAACGTGACCTCACCGGTCATCGCCACATCCTTGCGCACCGCGATGCCGGTCAGCGTCGAGACGATCGAGGTGACCAGACCGATACCCGCCGACGGACCATCCTTGGGCACCGCGCCCTCGGGCAGGTGGATATGGATGTCCTTGCGGTGGAACAGCGACGGCTTGATCCCGAAGCTGGGGCTGCGCGCTTGGACGAAGCTGAAGGCGGCCTGCACCGATTCCTTCATCACATCGCCCAGCTTGCCAGTGGTCTTCACCTGGCCCTTGCCCGGCACCGTCACCGATTCGATGGTCAGCAACTCGCCGCCCACCTCGGTCCAGGCCAGACCCGTGACCGCACCGATCTGATCCTCCTGCTCGGACAGGCCATGGCGGAACTTCTGCACGCCCGCAAACTCATGCAGGTTCTCCGGCGTGATCGTCACCGACGTCGCCTTGCCCTCCAGAATCTGGCGCAGCGCCTTGCGCGCCAGACGCGCGATCTCACGCTCCAGCGTACGCACGCCCGCCTCGCGGGTATAACGCTGGATCAGCGCGCGGAGACCCTCCTGGGTCAGCGTGAACTCACCGTCCTTCAGGCCGTGGGTCTCGACCTGCTTGGCGACCAAATGGCGCTCGGCGATCTCGACCTTCTCGTCCTCGGTATAGCCCTCGAGACGAATGATCTCCATGCGGTCGAGCAAAGGCTGCGGCAGGTTCAGCGTGTTCGCGGTGCAAACGAACATCACGTCCGACAGATCGATGTCGATCTCCAGATAGTGATCGTTGAACTTGGCGTTCTGTTCCGGGTCGAGCACTTCCAACAGCGCCGAGGCGGGGTCACCGCGGAAATCCTGACCCAGCTTGTCGATCTCGTCGAGCAGGAACAGCGGGTTCGACGTGCCGGCCTTTTTCAGGTTGGTCACGATCTTGCCCGGCAGCGAGCCGATATAGGTGCGGCGGTGGCCGCGAATCTCGGCCTCGTCACGCACGCCGCCCAAGCTCTGGCGGATGAACTCGCGCCCGCACGCCTTGGCGATCGACTGGCCCAGTGAGGTCTTGCCGACGCCGGGCGGGCCGACGAGGCACAGGATCGGCCCCTTCAGCTTGTTGGTGCGTGCCTGGACGCCGAGATATTCGACGATCCGGTCCTTCACCTTCTCCAGCGCATAATGATCCTGGTCGAGGATCGCCTGCGCAGCAGCAATGTCCTTCTTGACCTTGGACTTCTTGCCCCAGGGCAGGCCCAGCAGCACGTCGAGGTAATTGCGCACGACGGTCGCCTCGGCGCTCATCGGCGCCATGGTCTTCAGCTTCTTCAGCTCGGCGGTCGCCTTGGTCCGCGCTTCCTTCGACAGCTTGAGCGTCGCGATCTTCTGGGTCAGCTCGGCGATCTCGTCGCCGTCGCCGTCCTCGCCCTCATTGCCCAGCTCGCGTTGGATCGCCTTGAGCTGTTCGTTGAGATAATATTCGCGCTGCGTCTTCTCCATCTGGCGCTTGACGCGGCTCTTGATCTTCTTCTCGACCTGCAGGACGCCGAGTTCGCCCTCCATCAGGGCATAGGCCATCTCCAGCCGCTTGGCCGGATCGGTTTCCACCAGCAGCGCCTGCTTGTCGGCGACCTTGACCGAGATATTGGCGGCGACCGCATCGGCCAGCTGCGCGGCGTCCTCGATCTCCGCCAGCTGGACCGCGGTTTCGGCGGGCAGCTTGCGGTTGAGCTTGGCGTAATTCTCGAACTGGTCGACGACCGAGCGCATCAGCGCGGCGATCTGCGCCTTCAGGTCGTGATCCTGTTCCTCGAGCACGGCCTTGTCCGACTCGGCGGGCGTCACGTCGATCGTGGCGGTCAGATAGGCGCCCGATTCGTCGAGCTCGGACAGGCGGCCACGCGTCTTGCCCTCGACCAGCACGCGGACCGTGCCATCGGGAAGCTTCAGCAATTGCAGCACGGTGGCGGTAACGCCGATCTCGTACAGATCCTCACGCGTGGGGTCGTCCTCGGCGGGATCGAGCTGGGCGACCAGGAAAATCTCCTTGTCCGCCGCCATCGCCGCTTCCAGCGCCGCGACCGATTTGTCGCGGCCGACGAACAGGGGCACGATCATGTGCGGGAAGACGACGATGTCACGCAGCGGGAGGACGGGATAGGACTGGTTCATGCAAACTCCGGTCGGCCCCGACCGGGGCCTCTTCGTCAGTATATATGGGGAGGGTTGCCGATCCATCAATTCCCGGTGCGACGATCGGCGGACCGCTTGCCAAGCAGGCCCGCTTGCGCAACACCATGCACCATGGATCGTATACGAATTGTCGTCGCCGCGCTGTTCACCTCCTCGCTTCTCTGTGCCGCGCCCCTCGCGGCCCAGACAGCCAAGCCGCTTCCCGCCAAGGGCGAGCCGCCGTTGACCGCGCAGACCATGGTGTCGGGCGGGGTCCGCCCCCCCGAGCAACTGGCCATGCGCTTCGACAGCGCCGACCTGTCGTTCGAGATCCTGCCCGATACCGAAGAGTTGAACGGCATTGCGGTGCTGGACTTTACCGCCAAGGCGCCGCTCGCCCGGCTGGTGATCGATCTCGACAGGAATTTGCCGGTCAAGGCGATCACGATCGACGGCAAACCACTCAAGCCCGGCGGGTGGTCGAACCCGGAAGGGCAGCTGGTCGTCACCCTGCCCCGCCCGCTTCGCGCTGGACAGAAGGTGCGTGCGAAGATCACCTATGGCGGCACGCCGCATGTCGCCGTCCGCGCCCCCTGGGACACGGGCGTGGTCTGGGCCAAGACGCCGGACGGCCGCCCCTGGTTCGCAACCACGTCGCAGGGCTATGGCTGCGACCTGTTCTGGCCCTGCCTCGACTATCCGATGGGCGAGCCGGGCGTCGTGACACTGCACATCACCGTGCCCAAGGGGCTGAAGGCGCCGTCCAACGGCGTGCTGCTGGGCGTCGATACGCTGCCGGACGGGCGCACCCGGTGGAACTGGCGGACCAAGCACCCCAACACCTATGCGATTGCGCTGAACGTAGGCCCCTATGAGGTGGTCGAGGGCCAGTATAAAAGCCGCTTCGGGAACACGATTCCGATGTTCTACTGGTATCTGCCCGGCGAGAAGGCGAAGGCGGAAGGCTTGTTTGCCGAATTTGCGCCGACGCTGGATTTCTTCGAATCGACGGTCGGCCCCTTCCCCTTCGGCGACGAGAAGCTGGGCGTGGTCGAGACGCCGCACAAGGGCATGGAGCACCAGACAATCAACGCGTACGGCAATGAATATGCCAAGGCGCCGGAAGGGTTCGACTGGCTGTTCCAACATGAGTTCAGCCATGAATGGTTCGGCAACCAGCTGACCAATGTCGACTGGGACGATTTCTGGCTGCACGAGGGGTATGGCAGCTATATGCAGCCCAGCTATGGCCGCTGGCGCGAAGGCGAGGCGCGCTATGCGGTGATGATGGACGCGCAGCGGGGGCAGATCGCCAACAAGTCGCCCATCGTCCACGACCGCAGCATGACCGAACAGGATGTCTATGAGGAGGCCAAGGGCGGCCCCGGCCTCGACATCTATATGAAGGGGTCGTGGATGCTCCACACCCTGCGCAATCTGATCGGGGACAAGGCCTTCTGGGACGTGACGCGCCTGGCCGTCTATGGCCGCACCGATCCCAAGCCCGGCAATTTCTCGCCCCGCTATGGTTCGACCAAGGAATATGAAGGTTTCGTCAAACAGGTGACGGGCAAGGACTATGGCTGGTTCTTCAACGTCTATCTCCGCCAGGCGGCGCTGCCCGAGATTATGGAGACGCGGGTCGGGAACCAGCTGACGCTGACCTGGAAGGTGCCGGGCGGCGGGCCCTTCCCGTTGCCTGTCGAAGTGCAGGTAGGTGACAAGGTCGAAACACTGCCGATGACGAACGGCACGACTACGCTGAGCGTGCCTGCCGATGCGCATGTGGTGGTCGATCCCTGGTCGAAAATCCTCAAGCGCTCGATCGCGTTCGAGCAGTTCCAGGCGTGGAAGGCGGAGCAGGCGGCGAAGGCGAAGAAGTAAGCCCCCCTCCGTTCAGCTCGCCCTCCGTTCAGCCTGAGCGTAGTCGAAGGCTACGGGCTGAACGAAGTTCCAAGCCTACCCGGTTCGACCGGATTGGCTTGGCCTTCGACTTCGCCCAGGCTGGAACGGGGGAATTACGGCACCACCGTCACGAACAGATAGGCCGCGAAGATCACCAGATGCACCGCGCCGCCGAGTACGGTCGTCCGCCCATTGCCCAGCGTCAGCGTGATCGTGAACAAGGACAGCACCAGCAGGATCATCTGCTTGGCACCGATTCCCAGCGCCAGCGGGAGGCCCAGCGCCAGCGACACGATCGCCACCGCCGGAATGGTCAGCCCGATCGTCGCGAGCGCCGACCCCAGCGCCAGATTGAGGCTGGTCTGCAACCGGTTCCGCCGCGCCGCGCGATAGGCCGCCAGACTCTCCGGCGCCAGCACCAGCGCGGCGATCACCACACCGACGATGGCGAGCGGCAGCCCCGCCCCCAGGATCGCCGCCTCGACGATCCCCGACAGCCCCTTGGCGAGCAGCACCACCCCGATCAGCGCGACCAGCAACATTCCCAACGCGGCCAGTGCCGCCGCATTGGTCGGCGGCTCGGCATGGGCGTCGCCCGGCATGTCCTCGTCGGCGGGCAGGAAATAGTCACGGTGGCGCACCGTCTGGACCATCACGAAGGTGCCGTAGAGAATGACGCTGACGATCGCGACGAAGATCAGTTGCGACGGCGCATAGGTCGGCCCCGGCGCCGACGAGACATAGTTGGGCAGCACCAGCGACAAAACGACCATCGCCGTCAGCACGTTGAGCGACGAACTCGCCCCGCGGAGCGAGAAGCGCTGTTCGCCGTGCCGCGCGCCTCCGGCCAGCAGGCAGACGCCGACAATGCCGTTAAGGATGATCATGATCGCCGCGAACACCGTGTCCCGGGCCAGGCTGGAGGCATCGCCGGCGTCGGACAACATCAGGCTGACGATCAGCGAGACCTCGATCACCGTCACCGCGACCGCCAGAACGAGCGTGCCGAACGGCTCCCCGACGCGGTGGGCGACGACCTCCGCCTGATGCACCGCCGCCAGCACGCAACCGATCAGGATGAATGCCGCCGCGATCGTTCCCGCCGCGCCCATCTTGTAGAGCGAAATGGCAATGGCGAGCAGCCCCAGCAGCGGAAACACCAGGGTCCACCATGGCATCAGCAAACGCTGGAGCAGCGCCCGCTTCTGTCCGGCGGTCACGATGGCGTCGGTCTCACTCATTCCTCGTCTGGCCTCCCTCATGGCCTATGCACGGCCCATCATCATGCCAATGCACCACCGGCCGCATTGGCTCCCGCGCAGACAAGAGATTCGTTGCGATAGCGCAATCAGGGTGCTGCAACGCTTCAGGTTATGGCGTTCTCGACGCGGTAACGCAGCCAGATCACACCATCCTCCAGCACCTCATGATGCGTCAGGGTCAGGCTGGTGACCGGGGCGGGCGTGTTGGCCTCAGCGTCGCCCGAATGAAACAGGCTAGGTGCCCCCGCCCCGCCATCGACCGCCGGGCAGAGCGCCATGCTGATCTCGTCGATCAGGCCGGCACGCAGGAACTCGCCATTGGCCGTGCCGCCGCCCTCGACCAGCAAGGTCTTCACCCCCAGTTCGCGGTTGAGAATCTCGGGCACCGCACGCAGATCGATGGTTTCTGCCCCGGCGAAGATATAGGACACACCATCGGCGCGCAGCCCCGCCAGATGCGAGTCCGCCACGTCCTTGGTCAGGACCACGACAATGGGATCATCGCCGATATCGCCCCGCGCCCAGACGATCTTGGCCTGTTCGTCCAGCACCACGCCAAAGGCATCGGCGTCACGCGTGGCGAACCAGTGTTCGCGGGGAAAGGTCTCGTCGGTATCGGGATAGCGATCGCCCTTGGCGAATTCCTGCCCCGTCACGCGCCCGACGATCCAGGCATCGCCGCCGATCCGGTCGTGCAAATCCTCGAACAGATCACCGGGCTTGTAGCTTTCGGGCCGCCAGCGGCTTTGCAGGATGCGCCCGTCCAGGCTGCAAATCATGTGGCAGATCATATGGGGCTTCATCGGCGCGTCTCCTGTTCGAGACGGGCCAACGCGTGATGCCGAACCAATATCCTCCCCGGCACGGGGAGGATCAGCCGCCTACCGGCCGGATCATCGACCAGAAGCGCGGGCCGCCTTTGGGCACTGACCATTCGCCTGTCAGCTCGAACCCGAGCCGGGCATAAAGCCCGACATTGCTCTCGGTCGCCGTTTCCAAATAGGCGGGCACGCCGTCCGCATCGCACCGCGCCAGCCCAGCTCGGATCGATGCACCACCCAGTCCCCGCCCCTGTCGCGCCGGATCGACGCCGGCGATGTGCAGATACCAGAAGGGGTGGGATGGAAAATGCGCCTCGATCGCATCGCCCAGCCGCATCGCGCGCGGTAGCGAAGCCCCCAGCGCGTGCAGTACCGGGATCAGCCGCCGGACATAGGCCGTGATCGACACAGGCGCCTGTCCCGGCGGGCGCCAGAAGGTCCCGACCTCCGCCCCCTCGCTGACGAGCCGCATGCCCACCGCATCGCTGTCGAACAACAACGCAAACAGGCGCGGCAGGCGCTTCGCCCGCTCCTCGGCATCGGGGAAGATATAGGACATGGCCGGATCGTCGGCGAAGGCGCGGCCCAGCATAGCCGCCACCGCCGCCCGGTCGCCTGACCCCGCATCGCGGATCGTCACCATGCTCATCCTTCCACGAAAAACGGGCGCCCCCTTTCGGAAGCGCCCGTCATCCATTCATGGTCTTCGCGGTAAGCCTCAGGCCGCCGCGCCGTCCTTCTTCTTCGCCTTTTCGGCATAGACGCGGATCGGTTCCTTGCGACCCTCGACCACATCCTTGTCGACCATCACCTCGTCGACACCGTCCATGCCGGGCAGGTCGAACATCGTGTCGAGCAGGATGCCCTCCAGGATCGAGCGAAGCCCGCGTGCGCCGGTCTTACGCTCAATCGCCTTCTTGGCAACCGTGGTCAGCGCATCGTCGGTGAAGTCGAGTTCGACATTCTCCATCTCGAACAGCTTCTGATACTGCTTCACCAAAGCGTTCTTCGGCTCGGAAAGGATCTTGACCAAAGCCGCGATGTCGAGGTCCTCGAGCGTCGCGATGACCGGCAGACGGCCGACGAATTCGGGGATCAGGCCGAACTTCAGCAGATCCTCGGGTTCGGTCTGGCGCAGATATTCGCCGGTCCGCTTCTCCTCGGGCGCCGCGACATAGGCGCCGAAGCCGATCGACTTGCCCTGCAGACGGTCGCCGATGATCTTTTCCAGACCCGCGAACGCGCCGCCGCAGATGAACAGGATGTTCGTCGTGTCGACCTGCAGGAATTCCTGCTGCGGATGCTTGCGGCCACCCTGGGGCGGAACGCTGGCGGTCGTGCCTTCCATCAGCTTGAGCAGTGCCTGCTGAACGCCCTCGCCCGACACGTCGCGGGTGATCGAGGGATTCTCGGCCTTACGGCTGATCTTATCGATCTCGTCGATATAGACGATGCCACGCTGCGCCCGCTCGACATTGTAATCCGACGCCTGGAGCAGCTTCAGGATGATGTTCTCGACATCCTCGCCGACATAACCGGCTTCGGTCAGCGTCGTCGCGTCCGCCATGGTGAACGGCACGTCGAGGATACGCGCCAGCGTCTGCGCCAGCAGCGTCTTGCCGCAGCCGGTCGGGCCGACGAGCAGGATGTTCGACTTGGCGAGTTCGACATCGGCACCCTTCGCGCCGTGGTTCAGACGCTTATAGTGGTTATGCACCGCGACCGACAGGACACGCTTGGCCTGCTTCTGCCCGATGACATAATCGTCGAGCACGTTGCAGATTTCCTGCGGCGTCGGCACGCCACCATCCTTCTTGGAGACAAGCGCGGACTTGGTCTCCTCACGGATGATGTCGTTGCACAGCTCCACGCACTCGTCGCAAATGAAGACGGTCGGCCCCGCGATCAGCTTGCGCACCTCGTGCTGCGACTTGCCGCAGAACGAGCAATAGAGGGTGCTTTTCGAGTTGCCACCGCTCACCTTGTCCATCAATCACCTCTCGCACCTGTGAAGCGGTGCGCTACCGTTGCCGGGGTGCGCATCGTACCGCACCCCTGTAAAGTCACAATCGAAATAAAGCGTTCACGCTGAACGACCCGTCTTATGCAGCGGCCGATGCGTCGTCGGCCGGGACCGGACGCTTGTCGAACACCTGGTCGATCAGGCCGAACTCCTTGGCTTCCTCGGAGCTCATGAACTTATCGCGGTCCATCGCGCGCTCGATCTCCTCGAGCGGCTTACCCGTATACTTCGCATAGAGCGAGTTAAGGAAATGCCGCATGCGCAGGATCTCGCGCGCCTGGATCTCGATATCGGCCGCCATGCCCTGTGCCCCGCCCGAGGGCTGGTGGATCATGATGCGGCTGTTCGTCGTCGCCACGCGCATCCCCGGCTCACCCGCGGCAAGCAGGAAGCTGCCCATCGAGGCGGCCTGGCCGATGCACAGTGTGCCGACGCGCGGACGGATATACTGCATCGTGTCATGAATCGCCATGCCCGCCGTGACGACACCGCCCGGCGAGTTGATGTACATGTAGATGTCCTTCTTCGGATTCTCCGACTCAAGGAACAGCAGCTGCGCGCAGATCAGCGAGGCCATGCCGTCCTCGACACCGCCGGTGACGAAGATGATGCGCTCGCGAAGCAGGCGGCTGAAGATATCGAACGACCGTTCGCCGCGGTTCGACTGCTCGATGACGATCGGAACCAGACCGGCCTGCGTCTGCCGAAGCCCGACGCCAGCCTGCGCCAGCGGGCTCGCGAAATCGCCGGTCTCGAACGGATTGTGCATGGAATTCTCTCTTATGCCCAGAAGAGCCCCTATGTCGCGTGGGCTGAGGCCAAGTTCAAGCCCCGCCGGATGTCCCATGACCCATGAGCGGCCGTGTTTACCCTCTTTCCATAGGACCGGTTCTAGGGTCAGGATCAGCCAGACATCACAGGGGGCGGTGGAAGAGCAGTCATGACGGCATCCGAAACGCACGCCGGAGCCGGCCCCAAACGTCTGACGACCTTGGCATTTTGGCGTTCGCTTCTACCTCGGGCGATCCGCGCCGTGCTGATGGGCGTGGCGATTGGCGCCCCGTTCTTCGCGCTCTTCTGCCTCGCCAATCACGCGAGCCTGGGCCGCGACTTGCCCACCGCCCGTGCGCATGTGGCACAGGCCTTTGCCAGCGGCGTGCTGCAGGACCAGGATTATCTGGATGGCAATACGGATATCGGCCGACACCAATATAACGACTGCCTGATCCTGCGCCTGGCGTTGGATCAGCGGGCGAGCCGCGATCAGTTGACCGTCAGTCCGCTGGTGCAAGTGCCCGTGCCGCCGCGTGGCGAGTGCCAGACGGTGCATGGCTTCATCACTGGGGAGCCGCCGGTCGGTACCGTGTTCTACCACCGCTATATCCACGGCCATGCGATGCTGGCCCGCTATCTGCTGCCCATCCTGTCGGTCGCGGCGATTCGGAACCTCTATCACACGACCCTGACGCTGCTGGTTGTGGCGGGGATCGTCACTGGGCTGGTGGCGCTCGGTCGGGGGCGGCGGCCGGTGCAGGGGCTGTTCTGGCTGATCGTCTTCCTGGCCTTTTCGCGCTGGTTCGGGCTGGAGACCTATGGCCAGTCGCTGGGCCATGGGCCGGCGGATATCGTGCTCATCGGCTATCTGCTGTTTCTCGCGATCGCGGGCACGATCGGAGGGATAGGACGGCGGACGGCGCTGATCTCCGCCGCGCTGTTCGGGGCGCTGACCATCACCTTCGAGTTTCTCACCGGCGGTATCCCGTTGGGGCTGGCGGCGGTGATCGGCGGCCTCCCCTTCGCCTGGAACGCACGGGCCGAGAAGAGCGGGCCGATCGTCCCCTTCGAGTCGCTGATCGGCTTTTGCGCATCGATCGCGACGGTCATGCTCCTAAAGATCGCGCTGGTGCTGCGCGTCTTCGGCTGGGACTCGATGCGCGAGGATGCGCTTCAGTTGCGCATGCGGATGGGGCTCGACGCGACACGGGGCGAGACGCACGATCTAGGCCTCGCACTGATGGCCAAGAAACTGGCCAAGGGGATCAACGGCCTGGCGCCGGGCATGCATGTGATGGCGGGGGCGATCGTCGTGATTGCCCTCCTCGCCGGTCTATGGGGCGCCCGCCACATGCTGCGTTCGGCCGCGCCCGTCATGCGCGAGCGCACCATCGCCCTCCTCGCCTCCAACGCCGCGATCCTGCTGATGCTGGTCGGTTTCTGGCAGCACACCATGATCCACGCCTGGTTCATGGAGCGGACGCTCGTCTGGACGATCGCCACCGGCTTTGCGCTGTTCGCGCTGGCCTGCCGCGAGCGCGACGGGGCCCAGCGCCTATAGCGCGCCGCCGGGTGCGGGGTGCGACAGATAGGCGAGCCGCCGCACCTCCTGCCGCCCACGTACCACCGTGTCGAGGATCAGTCCCGTGAACAGGTTGAGCGCGGCGAGCAGCATCAGCCCCGTCGACAGGATCGCGGTCGGGAAGCGCGGCACCTGATGCGTTTCCAGATAGGTGAAGATCAACGGCGCGGCGAGCAGCAGGGCGAGGCCTGCGAACAGTCCCGCAATCGCCCCGAAGAACCACATCGGCCGCTCGATCCGATAGAGCTTGAGGATGGTGCGCAGGATACGCCAGCCGTCCGAATAGGTGCTGAGCTTCGAGGCCGACCCCTCGGGCCGCGCATAATAGGGCGTGGCGATCTCCGCGCAGGGCATTTTCAGCTCCAGTGCATGAACGCTGATCTCGGTCTCGATCTCGAATCCCACCGACAGGACGGGGAAGCTCTTGACGAAACGCCGCGAAAACACCCGGTAGCCGGACAGGATGTCGGTGAAGCTGCGCCCGAACAGCTTGGCAAGCATGCCGGTCAGCATCGCATTGCCGAAACGATGCCCGCGACGATAGGCGAGTTCGGCTTCGCTCACCCGCTGGCCGACGACCATGTCGAGCTGCTCCTCGACCATGCGCCGTACAAGTTCGGGCGCGGACGCGGCGTCATAAGTCGCGTCGCCATCGGCCATGACATAAATGTCGGCATCGATATCGGCGAACATGCGGCGGACAACCGCGCCTTTGCCCTGGATACGCTCTGACCGAACGACCGCACCGGCCGCCCGCGCGACCTCCACCGTGCGGTCGCGGCTGTTATTGTCATAAACATAGATGGTGGCTGACGGGAGCGCATCGCGGAACCCCGCGATCGTCTGTGCGATGGCCGCTTCCTCGTTATAGCAGGGCAACAGCACCGCGATCCGGGGTTCGTTCACAACCTGTCCTCGTCAAAAGGCGGGCGATCTGCCCCCCGTCACAACCATGCCCCCATGCGCCAACATGGCCGGCCGGGGTAGTCCGTACACTATTCCTCCCCTGCAAGGGGAGGTGGCAGGCCGCAGGCCTGACGGAGGGGTGTCCCCCGTGGCGAAGACGGTTCCACCTCTCGACCGGGTACACCCCTCCACCAGCTTCGCTGGTCCCCCTCCCCTTGCAGGGGAGGAAGATCGGTGCGCCCGATACAGGAAGGGCGACCGCTTGCGCGACCGCCCTTCCCTTGCATCGTCACGAACCGAAGTCCGCACACCGCCTTATTCGGTCGGCGCGGCCTTCTTTGCACGCGGCTTCTTCGCGGGCGCTTCGGCCGCTTCAGCCTCGCCTTCCGCCGGAGCAGCGGTCTTCTTGGCGCGCGGCTTCTTGGCCGGGGCCTCTTCGGTCGCCTCGGCGGCGTCCGCCTCGCCCTCAGCCGGCGCGGCCTTCTTGGCGCGGGTGGCCTTCTTCGGCGCTTCCTCGGCCGCCGCGTCTTCCGATGCGGCCTCTTCGGTCACGGCCTTCTTGGCCTTCGCCTTGGCGGGCTTCTTCGCGCCATGGTCATGGTCATGGTCGTGATCATGGTTGTGGACGTGCGTGCCGGTCGCGAAGCCGTCTTCGCTCTCGATCGCGGCTTCCAGCTCCTCACGGGTGGTCTCGCGGTCGGTGATCTCAGCCTTGTCGAACAGGAAGTCGACGACCTTGTCCTCATAAAGCGGGGCGCGCAGCTGGGCGGCGGCCATCGGCTCCTGCTGGATATACTGGATGAAGCGCTGGCGATCTTCCGGGCCGTATTGCTGCGCGGCCTGCGCGATCAGGCGGTTCATTTCCTGCGCGGTCACATCGACGCCGTTCGCCTGACCGATTTCCGACAGCAGCAGGCCCAGACGGACGCGGCGCTCGGCGATCTTGCGATAGTCGTCGCGCTCCTTCTCCATCTCGGCCTTGGCGGCCTCGGGGTCTTCCTCATGGGTCGCTTCATGCTCGAGCTGCGCCCAGATCTGCGAGAACTCGGCCTCGACCATCGACGGCGGCACTTCGAAGTCATGGCCGTCGGCCAGCTGGTCGAGCAGCTTGCGCTTCATGTACGTACGGGTCAGGCCGTTATGCTCCTGCTCGATCTGCCCCTTCAGCAGGCCGCGCAGCTGCTCCAGGCTTTCGAGGCCCAGATTCTTGGCCATCTCGTCGTCGACCTTGGCCTCGCCGGCGGTCTTCACCGACTTGATCGTCAGGTCGAAGGTCGCGGGCTGACCGGCCAGTTCCTTGGCGGGATAATCCTCGGGGAAGGTGACCGAAATCTGCTTCTCTTCACCGGCCTTCACGCCGACGAGCTGGTCCTCGAAACCGGGGATCAGGCGACCGCCGCCGATCTCGACGGCCATATCTTCGCCCGAGCCGCCTTCGAAGGCGACGCCGTCCAGGGTCTTGCCGACGAAGTCGACGGTGACCTGGTCGCCCTGCTCGGCGGCCTTGTCGCCCGCATCATCCCAACGCTTCTGCTGGTCGGCGAACTTCTGGAGCTGCTCGTCCACCGCCTCGTCGGCGACCGGCACGGTCAGACGCTCCAGCTTCAGCGCGTCGATCGCGGGGGTCGGGACCTGCGGCAGGACTTCGAGCGTGACGGTCAGCTTGGCGTCCTGGCCTTGCTCATAGCCCTCCGCCAGTTCGACCTGCGGCTGCATGGCGGGGCGCAGCCCCTGCTCGGCGATCAGCGTCTGCACGCCCTCCTGCAGCGCGGTGTTCAGCGCATCCTGCAGCAGCGCCGGGCCGTGCATCTTGCGGACCAGATTCGCGGGCACCTTGCCGGGGCGGAAGCCGGGCATCTTCATCTGCGGAGCGATGCGCTTCAGCTCGGCATCGACCTTGCCCTCGATATCCTGGGCGGTGATGGTGAGCGTGTAGGCGCGCTTCAGCCCCTCGTTCAGCGTCTCGACAGTCTGCATCTAAAGGCCTTCAATCTGGAGAAATTCCGTGTGGCTGTCGCCCCGTTCTTGACCGGGGACTGGTGCGGGCGAAGGGACTCGAACCCCCACATCTTACGATACTGGAACCTAAATCCAGCGCGTCTACCAGTTCCGCCACGCCCGCACGAGGACACCGCCGATGGGCGCGCGTCTATATCACCATGGGCGGCGGGGGCAAGGGACAACAGGCAACATCGGTGGTCCCCACGCGTTTATACCCCTCAATCCCCCAAAAGGAGAGCGAGAATGGCGACCCAGCCCCCGCCCGAAAGCCCGCAGCCGACGCAACCCGCGCAGCCCGATGCGCCCCCGCCCGAAATCGTGCCACCCGGCCCGGACATCGACCAGCCCGCCCCCGGCGTCGGCCCCGGCGATCCCGGCACGCAGCAGCCCTTGCAGATTTGAGGACCATGATGGCGACCAACCCCGAAAACCATCCCGACAGCCCGCCGGTGGAAACGCCGGATACCAACCCGGACAGCCCACCGCGCGAGGATGAGCGTAGCGACATCGAACAAGCGGTCGAGGCGCGCTCGGATGCGGTGAAGCGTGGCGAAGGCGGCGAGGAACCGGTGACCTTCACCAGCAGCGGCGAACATGACGGCGTCGGCGGCACCGGCGGCGTGGTGCGCAACCAGGATCTGGATGCGCAGTAACCCCATTGAACAATCCTCCCCTGTAAGGGGAGGTGGCAGGCCGGAGGCCTGACGGAGGGGTGTCCCGGCTGGCGAGTGCAGACCACTCCAGCAAATGGCGACACCTCTCCACCAGCTTCGCTGGTCCCCCTCCCCTTACAGGGGAGGAGATTTCAGCCCGTCATTGCGAGCGAAGCGACGCAATCCAGGGCCGCACGTCCAGACGCTCTAGATGGCCGCGTCGCTTCGCTCCTCGCCACGACGGGACTTACCCCGCCAGCGCCTTCTTCAGCAGGTCGTTCACCACCGCCGGGTTCGCCTTGCCGCCCATCGCCTTCATCGTCTGGCCGACGAAGAAGCCGAACAGCGCTTCCTTGCCCGCGCGATACTGGCCCAGCTGGTTGGGGTTCTTCTCCAGAACCTCGGCGATCACCGCCTCGATCGCTCCGGTGTCGCTGGTCTGCTTGAGGCCGCGCTCCTCGACGATCTTCGACGGACCATCGCCCGTCTCCAGCATGATCTCGAACACCTGCTTGGAAAGGCTCCCCGACAGCGTGCCGTCGGCGACCAGCGCCAGCAGTTCGGCCGCCTGGGCCGGGCTGACCGGGCTCTCGGTGATATCCTTGCCCAGCCGGTTGAGCGCGCCAAACAGCTCGGCCGCGACCCAGTTCGCCGCCTGCGCGGGCTTGGCGCTGGTGCCCTCCAGAGCCTCCAGCAGCGCGTCGAACCAGCGCGCCGTCTCGACCTCGGCGGTCAGCACGCCCGCATTATAAGCGGTCAGGCCCAGCGCCTCATAGCGACGACGCTTGGCGTCGGGCAGTTCGGGCAGGCTGGCGCGGCATTCCTCGACGAACGCGTCGGTCAGCTCCAGCGGCAGCAGGTCGGGATCGGGGAAGTAGCGGTAATCATGCGCATCCTCCTTCGACCGCATCGAGCGCGTGGTGCCGCTCTCGACGTTGAACAGGCGGGTTTCCTGGACGATCTTGCCGCCATCCTCCAGCACCGCGACCTGGCGCTTGGCCTCATATTCGATCGCGGCCATCACGAAGCGGACCGAGTTGACGTTCTTCGTCTCGGTACGCGTGCCGAACTCGTCGCCGACTTTACGGACCGATACGTTCACGTCGGCGCGCATCGAGCCTTCTTCCATATTGCCGTCGCAAGACCCGACATAGCGCAGGATGGCGCGTAGCTTGCGTAAGTAAGCCCCTGCTTCGGCGGGCGAGCGCATGTCGGGGCGGCTGACGATCTCCATCAGCGCCACGCCCGAGCGGTTGAGATCGACATAGGAGCGCGTCGGATGCTGATCGTGCATCAGCTTGCCCGCATCCTGCTCGACATGGATACGCTCGACACCGATCGACTTGGTCGGGCCGTCGGGGTTCTTCTCGTCCAGGCTGATCTCGATCGCGCCCTCGCCCACCAGGGGGTGGTAGAGCTGGCTGATCTGATAGCCCTGGGGCAGATCGGCGTAGAAGTAATTCTTCCGGTCGAAGCGCGACCATTTGTTGATCTGCGCGTCGATCGCCATGCCGGTGCGCACCGCCTGGCGGATGCACTCCATATTGGGCACAGGGAGCATCCCCGGCATCGCGGCGTCGACCAGCGAGACCTGGGTGTTGGGCTCCGCGCCGAACGCGGTCGCCGCGCCGGAGAACAGCTTGGCGTTGGAGGTGACCTGGGCATGGACTTCCAGGCCGATCACGACCTCCCATTCTCCGCTCGCGCCCTGGATGCGATATTCGCTCATGTTCGATCTCGATGATGAAGATAGTTGATCGCCGTCAGGACGGCGTTGCTGCCCAGCAGGGCGACGATCCAGCAGGTCGACAGGATGCGCAGGACCGACGTCTCGAAACCGAGATGCCGCGCCTCCCGCAACCCAATATAGGCCGCGCCCGCGCCCAGCACGAGGAACAGGATGCCCAGCCGCACCTCGCCGCGCAGGATCACGCTATTGCCCACGCACAGGCACAGGATGAACCCCGCCACGCCCAGGAAGAACCGCGCCAGCGTGTGATGGTCGAAGGGCTGGCTTTCCATATGGCTGAGCGACACGCCGACATAGGCGCTGAGGATCGCCCCGAACGCGACGTTCAGGGCGCCCTGTGCTTCCCGCAACACCGCGATGTTGCGGGCCGTGAAGGCGCGGTCGCTTACCACCAGGCCTGCGGACGGGCGGTGAAGCCCGCGCGCTGTTCGATGGCGAGCCCGGCGTTCAGCACCCCCTGCTCGTCCAGTGGCTTGCCGATGATCTGGAGGCCGAGCGGCAGCCCGTCCTTGTCCAGCCCGCCCGGCACCGACATGGCGGGCAGCCCCGCCAGCGAGGCGGGCACCGTGAACACGTCGTTGAGATACATGGCCAGCGGATCGGCCTGCTTCTCGCCCAGCGCGAACGCCGCCGACGGCGCGGTCGGGGTGAGGAGCACGTCACATTCACCGAACGCCCGCTCGAAATCGCGCGCGATCAGCGTGCGGACCTTCTGTGCCTGGGTGTAATAGGCGTCATAGAAGCCCGCCGACAGCACATAGGTCCCGATCAGGATACGGCGCTTGACCTCGTCACCGAAGCCAGCGGCGCGGGTCGCGGCATACATGTCCTGAAGACCGGCGCCTTCGGGCAACTCGCGCAGGCCGTAGCGCACGCCGTCATAGCGGGCGAGGTTGGACGACGCCTCGGCCGGCGCGATGATGTAATAGGCCGGAAGCGCATACTTCGTGTGCGGCAGCGAGACCTCGACGATCTCTGCGCCTGCATCACGCATCCACGCGATGCCCTGCTGCCACAGCGCCTCGATCTCGGCGGGCATGCCGTCGACGCGGTATTCCTTCGGCACACCGACGCGTCTGCCCTTCAGGTCCGCCGACAGCGCGGCTTCCCAGTTCGGTACGTCGAGCTTCAGCGAAGTGGCATCCTTGGCATCGAAGCCCGCCATCGCTTCCAGCATGATCGCGCAGTCGCGCACGTCGCGCGCCATCGGCCCCGCCTGGTCGAGCGAGGAAGCGAAGGCGATCGTGCCCCAGCGCGAACAGCGGCCATAGGTCGGCTTGATGCCCGAAATACCGGTAAAGGCGGCGGGCTGGCGGATCGAGCCGCCAGTGTCGGTGCCCGTCGCGCCCGGAGCAAGGCCAGCCGACACCGCCGTCGACGACCCGCCCGACGAACCGCCGGGGGCGAGCGGGGCGGTGTCGTTCGGGCGACGCCAGGGCGAGACGACATTGCCGAACGCGCTGGTCTCGTTGGACGAGCCCATGGCGAACTGGTCGAGGTTCAGCTTGCCGAGCATGCCCGCGCCCGCGTTCCACAGATTCTGCGAAACCGTCGATTCGTAGGGCGGCACGAAGCCTTCGAGGATCTTGCTGGCGGCGGTGGTCGCGACGCCCTTGGTCGCGAACAGGTCCTTCATGCCGATCGGCACGCCCGCCAGCGGCTTGAGGGTTTCACCCGCCGCGCGCGCCGCGTCGGCCGCATCGGCGGCGGCGAGCGCGTGCTCCGGGGTTTCGACCAGAAAGGCGTTGAGCGCCCGCGCGCCCGCGACCTTGGCGTTGAAAGCTTCGGCGACTTCGCGCGCCTTGAACTGGCCGTCGCGCACGCCGTCGCGGATGGCGGCGATGCCGAGTGTGGTCAGGTCGGTCATTATTCGATCACCTTGGGCACCGTGAAGAAGCCATGTTCGGCCTGCGGCGCATTCTGCATGAGGAGGTCGCGGATGCCGCCGTCATTGACGACGTCGTCGCGCAGGCGAAGCTGGTTGGGGATCACCGCCGTCATCGGCTCGACGCCTTGGGTATCGACCTCACCTAGCTGCTCGATCCAGCCCAGGATATTGCCGAGTTCGGGGGCGAGGCGCGTCGCGTCCTCCTCGGTGATCGCGATGCGGGCGAGGCTCGCGATCTTCTTCACGGTTGCGGTATCTACGGACATGGATTTGCGGCTAGCATCGCCGCGCGGCTTCGCGCAACGCTTTTGCCATGTCGGCGATTGCAATGGGGGCAAGCGGGGCGTCGGGATATGCAGTTGCGGCGGGGCGTCTCCTGCTGCAGTGCACAACGGAGTGATGATGTGGCGCGCAAATTCCTGTATGTCGTGGCGGCGCTCATCGTGCTGACCATCGCGGCGGCCTTTGCCTATCGGTTGTTCGGCAACCAGCTTCTCCGCTGGTCGACGGTCCCGTCCGAGTCGTTTCAGGCGCAGGCGGCAACGGCGGCGGACGCGTATAAGGATCGCAAGATGTGGCTGGCGCGGCCCGACATGCCGGGCAATCCAGCTCTGTGGGTCCCGACCGGCTATGAGCCGGGCAAGCCGGGCAAGCCGGGCGGCGGCGCGGCGGTCTTCTTCATCCACCCGACCTCCTATATCAGCAAGGCGCATTGGAACGCCCCGCTCGACGATCCCGAGACCAATGGTCGCGCCGAGCTGTTCCTGCGCGGACAGGCGAGCGCCTTCAACGGATCGGGCGATATCTGGGCGCCGCGCTATCGCCAGGCCACCTTCGGCGCGTTCCTGACCAGCATGGCGGACGCCGAACGCGCGCTGGACTTGGCCTACCGGGATGTCGATGCCGCCTTCACGGCGTTCCTGGCGCAGGTCGATCCCAACCGCCCCTTGATCCTCGCGGGGCATAGCCAGGGCGCACTGCACCTGTCGCGCCTGTTGACCGACCGGGTGGCCAAGACGCCCGCGCTCCAGCGGCGGATCGTTGCGGCCTATATCGTCGGCTGGCCGATCTCGATGACCGCCGACCTGCCCGCCATGGGATTGCCCGCCTGTGAGCGCGCCGACCAGACGGGTTGCGTGCTTAGCTGGCAGAGTTTCGGTGAGCCCGCCGACCCGTCGCTGATCCTCGACGTCTTCGACCAGACCAACGGCTATACCGGCGCGCCCCGCAAGGATACGGCGATGCTGTGCACCAATCCGCTGACCGGCACGCCGGGCGTCGCTGCGCCCGCCACCGCCAATCTCGGCACGCTCTACCCCTCCGCCGATCTCCAGACCGCCGCCATCGTCGCGACGCGAGTGCCCGCCAAATGCGACGGACGCGGTATCTTGACCATCGGCGAGGGGCCAAGCGTCGGCCCCTATGTCCTGCCCGGCAACAATTACCACGTATACGACTATAGCCTGTTCTGGGCGAATGTCCGCGCCGATGCGGATCGCCGTTTGAAAGCCTTTCGATGAGCCTGATCACCACCGACCGTAGCGCGTTTCGCGATGCCCTGCCCTCTGGCGGACGACTGATCGGGCTGGATGTCGGCACCAAGACGATCGGCACCGCACTGTGTGACGCCGGGTGGAGCTTCGCCAGCCCGGCCACGCTCGTTCGCCGCACCAAGTTCACCAAGGACAAGGAAGCCCTGATCGCGATGATCGCGCAGCAGGGCGTCAAGGGTCTCGTCATCGGCCTGCCGCTCAATCTCGACGGCAGCGAAAGCCCGCGCTCGCAATCGACCCGCGCCTTTGCCCGCAACTGCGCCGACCTTGGCCCCATATTGCTCTGGGACGAGCGCTGGTCGACCGTCGCCGTCGAGCGCACGATGATCGAGCAGGATATGAGCCGCGCCAAACGCGCCGAGCGGATCGACAACCTTGCCGCCGCGCATATCCTGCAAGCCGCGATCGATGCCCTGGTGATGGCCTGATCGCCGCCGCTGCTCGACCGACGGCAAATCGACCATCATTGTATAATATGTAATATATTGGTCTTCTTCCGGTCGCCCCTTTGTCACGCTGCGTCCCTACCGGCTCCCCTCCATTCCAACACCCGTGGGGGGCCATTAAATGCAATCGTTTTCATTAGTGTTTCGTGCGGCTTTGCTGCTGGGGTCCGCGACGCTCGCCATGCCTGCCCTGGCGCAGCAATCGGCCACCGATCCACGCCCCAGCGAGGAGAGCACCAATCGCGACCAGATCGTCGTGACGGCGACGCGTACCACCCGCTCCTCGGTCGAGCTGGGTGCGGCGGAAATCCAGAAGGTGCTGCCCGGCGCCAACCCGGTGAAGGCGATCCAGACCCTGCCGGGCGTGCAGTTCGAAACCGCCGATCCCTGGGGCAATAACGAGCAGAACATCTCGCTGTTCGTCCATGGTTTCAACCAGAACCAGCTCGGCTTCACCATGGACGGCGTGCCGCTGGGCGACCAGTCCTATGGCAATTACAACGGCCTGACGCCGCAGCGCGCAGTGATCAGCGAGAATGTCGCGCGCGTCCGCCTGACCGCCGGCGCCGCCGATCTCGGCACCGCCTCGGCCAGCAATCTGGGCGGCGGAATCGAGACCTATTCGAGCGATCCGGCCGCAACCATGGGCGTCCGCTTCGCCCAGACGCTGGGCAGCTATGACGCGAGCCGCACCTATCTGCGCATCGACAGCGGCGAAGTCGAGGGCCTGGGCGGCACCAATAGCGGCTATCTCTCGGTCGTCCGGCAAAAGGCTCGCGCCTGGGAATTCAACGCCCGCCAGGGCGGGTGGCAGGGCAATGCCAAGTTCGTCCACAAGGGCGAGAACGGCACGTTGACCGGCTATTTCAACATTTCCGACAAGGCCGAACCCAATCAGGATTCGGTCGCGCACAATGCCGGCGGCCTGGAGCCCTATTATCGCTCGCTGCTCTATCCGAACTGGCAGGCCGCCCTCGCCTATGTCGACGCCAATGGCGCGCCGCCGGCGAACAACCCCAACAACTATATGAACTATTTCGGCGACGCGCAGCGCACCGACTATCTGGGCTATATCAAGTACGAGCATCGCTTCGGCGATGCGCTGACCTGGTCGAACCAGGTCTATTATCATCATGACGAGGGTCAGGGGCAGATCACGGGCCCGATCGCGGCCGCCGGCCTGCCGGGCCTGTTCCGCATCTATTATCCGGGCCAGAATCTGAAGCAGGTGTTCGGCGGATCGGGCTATGCGCTGCGCACCACCGAATATGGCATCGACCGTAAAGGTCTGATCTCGACGCTCGCCATCCATGCGGGCGATCACGAAATCGAGTTGGGCGGTTGGTACGAGCATAATCGCAACACCATCTTCCGCCGCTGGTATGCCGCGCCGATCGACAACCCGCCCTCGCCCTATGAATGGGCCGATCCCGCCAAGCGCCGCCTGACTCAATATGCCGCGATCACGAAATACGACCTGATCCAGACGCATGTGCAGGATCGCTGGCACGTCACGCCGACGGTCACGGTCGAGGCCGGGTTCAAATCCAGCCTGCAATTCGCCGATGGCCGCGTGCCGACCCAGCCGCTGCCCGGCGCTTTGCCCGGCACCTCGACCGGCTATCCCGAAGGGCGGCTGAACACCAAGAAATGGTTCCTGCCGGCGGTGGGCGCGATCTGGGACATCACCGCCGACGACCAGCTGTTCGGCCATATCCAGAAGAATGTCCGCCAGTTCCAGGCCTCGGTCGCGGCCGGCCTGTCCCCCTTCGCGGTCGGCAGCCAGCAGGCCTTCGACCAGATCAAGGCCAATACCTCACCCGAAACCTCCTGGACCTATGAGGCGGGCCTGCGTTCGCGCCATGCGCTCGACCTCGGCCCGCTGACCGCGATCGAAGGACAGATCAGCGCCTATCATGTCGATTTCGACAACCGCCTGCTTCAGATCAGCGCGACGCCGGTCATCGCCTCGGTCATCGGCGGCGTGTCGATCCTTCAGAATGTCGGCCGCGTGCGGACCAACGGCGTCGATGCCGCCGCGACGCTGCGCTTCGGCCCGCATCTGTCGATCTACAACGCGCTGTCCTACAACAGCTCGAAATATCGCGACAATTATGTCAGCGGGACCAACACCATCCTGACGGCGGGCAAATATGTGCCCAACACCGCCAAATGGCTGAACAAGACGGTCGTCACGATCAATGACGGTCCGTTCGAGATTCAGGCGATCGGCGACTATGTCGGCCCGCGCTTCGCCACCTACACCAACGATCAGTCGATCGGCGGGCGCTATCTGCTCAATCTCCAGGCCGGCTACAACCTGCCCGCGATTGCCGGCCTGCCCGTCAAGGACCTGAAGCTGTCGGTCAACGTCACCAACGTGACCAACCGCAAGGGGATTTACGAACTGGTCGTCGGCGCCGCCGCCAAGACCTGGAACAGCTATGCGCAGCCGCCGCGGATGGGCTTCATCACGCTGTCGGGCGCGTTCTGACGAACGCCGCGTGCCGGATCGGGAAGCCCAGCGCTCCCGGTCCGGCGCATCGGCTTGCCGCATGGCAAGAGGTGCGGCAGACCGACAGGCGATGACCCCGGATCGCCGCTCCAGCCCGTCGCCACGCCGCCTCTTGCCCGGCATGCCGTCCATCATCACGGGCGTGATGCTGGCGATCGTCATCGTCTCGCTAGTGGCGGCCATGTCCTGGGCGATGCGATTGCGCGGGCCGTGGTATGACGAATTCTATACGCTCTATGTCACGCGGCCCGACATTCCCCTCTCTCATGCGTTCGATCGCTGGCTGGCCGACAACCATCCGCCGCTCTTCTATGCGCTGGTCCGCGCGACCGCCAAGCTGGGATCGACGGTCGAGGAGCGGCGGGTCGTCAACCTGATCCTGTTCGCGGGGACCGCCATCCAGCTCGCTTGGTGGCTGATCCCGCAGGGGCTGCGTCGGACCGGCTGGGTCTTCGCGATCGCACTGGCCAGCGCGTGGCCGGCGATCGATCGGGCGACGGAGTTGCGTTCCAATTATCTCGCCTTTGCGGCCGCAGCGGTGGCCGCGGCCGCGCTGATCGGTTTCGATCGGGGGCACCGCGCGCATCGCCGGGCGGAATGGGTGATGCTGACGCTGGCGCTGCTCGTCGCGCTCAACGTGCACCTCGCGACGAGCATGATCGTCGGCGGGCTGGTCGCCGCGATGGTATTGCGGCGCTTGGTCGCGCGCGACTGGCAGGCGGCATCCCGCTTGTTGGGCGCCGCGACGCTGGCGGCGATCCCGATGCTGCTCCACCTCGGCCTGTCCTTCGGACGGATCGAGGCCAATACGCGCAGTTTCTGGATTCAGGGCAGTTTCAACAGCGCGCGCTGGGCTATCCAGACCGAGATCGTGCGCAACCTGTCCGCCAACCCGCCGATCACGATCCTGGCGGGAATCGGTTTCGGGATGCTGGCCTATCGCAGTTGGCGTGACCGCCGACTGGTGGCGCATGCCGATCTGGCGGGGACATTGGCGCTCGGATTGGTGCTGGGCTGTGCGGCGATGATCGCCATCCATTTGTGGCGCCCCTTCATCATCGACCGTTATCTGGTAGCACTGCATCCGGCCTTGGCGATGATCCTCGCGCTGGGTGCGGCGGCGCTGCTCGATCGCGTGCGGCCGTGGTTCGCCGTGGCCCTGGCCGCGCTGATGACCTTTTCGGCCGTGACCGCGATCCATCTCAATCTGGGCCGCACCTTGGCGCGGCCGAGTTGGTACGGCACCGGCCAAGCGATCGCCACCATCCGGCGAAACTGCCCCACCACGAGTGCCCATGTCGACCTGAACGGCAACCGCCCCGTCCTGATCTCCCCGCCGAGCGAGAACCAGGCGGTCCTTCCCTTCGCCTATCGCATGGTCGCGGCGCATTTCGGCTTTCCGCTCGCGGCCGCCGGGGATCGCACCATGCCCCGCGACTGCCCGACGCTCTTCTGGACCGAGCATGTCGCGGGCGAGTCGGTGACTACGGAAGGTCTCGTGTCCCCGCTGCGGGCCGCTGGCTTTCCGATCGGCCGTGCCCAATTGATGCGGATCGGCGATGGGCATGTGCTGGTAACCTGGCCGACCGGCTAACCGCCCCGCCTGCCGAACCGCCCTTGCCGAACGCCGTCCCGGCCGCTACCCGGCGGCTTTAATGCAGACCTCGGATCATCGCCCCGGCACGCTCATTCAGGGTGGCGCCGTTTTTCCGCACCGGCATCTGACCGGTATCGACGGCCTTCAACCGCATGAGATCATGTTCCTGCTCGACGAGGCGGAACATTGGCTCGATCGTGGCGCGACCGACACGCCGGACACGCGGCTGGCGGGCCTCACCCAGATCAACGCGTTCTTCGAGAACTCGACCCGGACTTTGCTGTCCTTCGAGATCGCGGGGAAACGCCTGGGCGCCGATGTGGTCAACATGCATGCTGCCCAGTCGAGCGTGAAGAAGGGCGAGACGCTGATCGACACGGCGATGACGCTGAACGCGATGCGCGCTGATGTGATCGTGATCCGCCACATGGCGAGCGGCGCGGTACGCCTGATCGCCGACAAGGTCGACTGCCCGGTGCTGAACGCGGGCGACGGGCGGCATGAGCATCCGACGCAAGCGCTGCTCGACATGCTGACCATCCGCCGCCGCCGGGGCAGCGTGGCGGGGCAGAAGGTCGTGATCTGCGGCGACATCCTGCACAGCCGCGTCGCGCGCTCGGACATTCTCGCCCTCACCGCGCTCGCCGCCGAGGTGCGGGTGTGTGCCCCTTCGACGCTGATGCCCAAGGGGATCGAGCGCATGTTCGTCACCCCCTTCACCGATTTTGACGAAGCGATCGAGGATGCCGATGTCGTCATGATGCTGCGCGTCCAGAACGAGCGGATGGCGGGCGGCTATATCCCCTCCACCCGCGAATATCGGATGCGCTACGGCCTGACCGCCGAGCGGCTCAAGCGCGCCAAGCCCGGTGCGCTGGTCATGCATCCCGGCCCGATGAACCGAGGCGTCGAGATCGACTCGGAGGTGGCGGACGGCCCGCAATCGGCGATCACTGAACAGGTGGCAATGGGCGTCGCTGTGCGCATGGCATGCCTGGACGTGCTGACCCGTCGGGCCCGCAAGCTGGAGGGCTGGGCATGAGCGTCACCGCCTTCACCAATGCCACGCTGATCTGCCCGGTCGGCGGTGAGATCAAGGGCCAGACCCTGCTGGTCGAGAACGGCGTCATCACCGGCACCGGCGACGCTCCCGAGGGTGCGACCGTCATCGACTGTGGCGGCAAGACGCTGGCGCCGGGCATCGTCGATCTCGGTGTGTTCAAGGTCGACCACGCCGCCTTCCGCGCCGGGGGTATCGTTCGGATCGGGTTGATGCCCGACCAGTCGCCGGTGCTCGACGATCCGGGCGTCGTCCAGCGTGCCGCGCTGATCGGTCGGCCGGACCTGTGGATCCACCCGATCGCGGCGGCCACCCGCTCGCTGGCGGGGACCGATCTGGCCGAGATGGCGGTCTGCGTCTCGGCAGGCGCGAAGGCGGTCGGCACCGGGCGCGGCTGGATCGCCGATTCGGGGGTGATGCACCGCGTGCTCGCTTATGCCGGCGATCTGGGCCTCACCGTCATAGCCCATGCCGAGGACGGTGGCCTCGCCGCCGATGGGGTCGCGACTGAGGGCGAGACGGCAAGCCGTCTGGGCCTGCCCTCCGCTCCCGCCATTGCCGAGTCGCTCGCCATCGCGCGCGACCTGATGCTGGCGGAGGAGACGGGCGCGAAGCTCCATATCCGACAGGTGACGACGGCGGCGGGCTTCGACCTGATCCGCGCGGCCAAGCGTCGGGGGGTGAAGGTGACCTGCGGGATCACGCCCGCGCATCTCCATCTTTCCGATATCGCGGTCACCGATTTCCGGACCTTCGCCCGCTTCTCTCCCCCTCTCCGGGACGAGAGCGACCGGCAAGCGGCTTTGGCCGCGGTCGCGGACGGGACGGTCGATGTCATCGGCTCCGGCCACGACCCGCACGGGCCCGAGGCCAAGCGCCTGCCCTTCGTCGATGCCGAAGCGGGCATGGCTGGCGCGGAAACGCTGCTGCCGCTCGCGCTGATGCTGGTGCGCGACGAGCGGATCACCCTGTCCCAACTGTTCGCGCTGCTGGCGAGCAATCCGGCCAAGGTGCTGGGTCTCGACACGGGCACGCTGGAGCCAGGCAAGCCCGCCGACCTGATGCTGTTCGATGCCGACACGCCATGGATGGTGTCGGGCGACGCCTTCGCCTCGGCTGGGAATACGCCGTTCGATGGCTTCCCGGTTCAGGGCCGCGCAAAGCGCTTATGGAAGGGCGGTCGGGAGATTTTATACCCCTTTACTTCCCAGCAAACGCCGCCCCCACGCTTCAATTAAAAAGGCCTCCCCAAGACATCTTGGGGAGGCCCTTTTACTTAGCCGCGACGCGGACCGCGCGGGCCGCCCTGCGTCGGGCGCGGCGAATAGCGGCGCGGGCCGCCGGGACCGCCGGCCGGACGACCGCCCATCGGACGACCACCGCCCGGCCCACCGCGACGCGGGCCGCCATTCGATGCGCCACCGGCGGGGGGGCCATCGGCCTGCTCGATCGCGATATCGTCCTCGGCATGATCCGCCTCGGTCCGCTTCAGCGCGGCGACGAAGCGCGACGCCAGCGCGGTCGGCACCTCGAACAGCGTCTCGTTCGGCTGGATGCGGATCGCGCCGATCTCGTTGCGGGTGATGTGCCCGCGACGGCAGATCAGCGGCAGCAGCCAGCGCGGATCGGCATTCTGGCGGCGGCCGACGCTCATCCGGAACCAGACGGTGTCGTCGAAGCCCTCGCGACGCTCCCGCGGCGGCGGTGCATCGCCCTCGACCAGTTCCTCGGCCTGGGGCAGCGCGGCGCGGTGCGCGCGGACCAAAGCGGCGGCGATGTCCTCGGCCGACTTCTCGGCGAGCAGGCGCGTCGCCAGTTCGCGATCGGCCTCGTCCACCTCGACGGGGGCGAGCAATGCGGTCAGCAACCGCTCGCGATCCTGTTCGCGAATTTCCTCCAGCGTCGGCGCACGACGCCATTCGGCATCGATTCGCGCACCGCGCAGCATCCCCTCGACGCGGCGACGGCGCGGATAGGGGACGATCAGGATCGCGGTACCCTTGCGGCCCGCGCGACCGGTGCGGCCCGAGCGGTGCTGGAGCGCTTCGGCATCGCGCGGGATTTCGACATGGATGACGAGCGTCAGTCCCGGCAAGTCGATCCCGCGCGCCGCGACGTCGGTCGCGACGCAGACACGGGCGCGGCCGTCACGCAGCGCTTGCAGCGCATGGTTACGCTCATTCTGCGAATGCTCACCCGACAGCGCCACGGCCGAGAAGCCGCGCTCGACCAGACTGGCGTGCAGGTGGCGGACATTGTCGCGGGTCGCGCAGAACAGGATCGCAACCTCGGCCTCGTGCAGGCGCAGCAGGTTGACCACCGCCGCCTCGATATCGGCGGGGGCGACCGTCACCACCTGATAGGCGATGTCGGCATGGCCCTTATCCTCGCTGATCGTCTCGATCCGCTTGGCATTGGTCTGGTAGCGCTTGGCGAGCTGCACGATCGGGCGCGGCATGGTCGCCGAGAACAGGAGCGTGCGGCGCTCGGTCGGCGTCGCATCGAGAATCTGTTCCAGATCCTCGCGGAAACCCATGTCGAGCATCTCGTCCGCCTCGTCGAGCACGACGAACTTCAGCGACGACAGGTCGAGCGCACCGCGCTCGAGGTGATCGCGCAGACGACCCGGCGTGCCGACGACGATATGCGCGCCGTGGTTGAGCGCGCGACGCTCACGCGAGGCGTCCATGCCGCCGACACAGGTGGCGATGCGCGCGCGGGCGCCGGCATAGAGCCATTCGAGCTCACGGCTGACCTGCAGCGCCAGTTCGCGGGTCGGGGCGATGACCAGCGCCATCGGCGCGCCGGCCGGGGGCAGATGATCCGCGCCCTGAAGCAGCTCGCTCGCCATAGCGAGGCCGAAGGCGACGGTCTTACCCGAACCGGTCTGGGCGGAGACGATCAGGTCGCGGCCCTGCGCATCATCCTCGATGACGGCGGCCTGGACGGGGGTCGGCGCGGCATAGCCACGCGCGGAAAGGGCTGCCGACAGGACCGGCGGCAAAGCAGAAAAAGGCATGGGGACTCCAACAGAAAAAGGAGCGCGTACCGCCGAACCAAGGGACCCATCCCACTCGGTTGGCGGATACACCCATGCGGCACGGGTGAATGTGTAGCGTTCCGTGAAAGCGTGGGCCTATACACGATGTCGGGAAAAACTCAAGCCATCGCCGCCGGCGCTTGCGGCGAAGCGATGGGCCCGTCATGGAGCCGCGCCATGTCCCCATGCGTTGATCCCCGATGAGTGTCGCCTTTCGCCGCGAATCCGATGAGGAGCATCTCGAACCCAAATTCGAGCTGCCGATCCCGCCCGGCCCCAATCTGGTCACGCCGCGCGGGGCCGAGCTGACCCGCGCCAAGGTCGCCGAGGTCGAGGCGGCTCTGGCGGCTGCAACCGAGGAAGAAGATCGAACGCGGCTCCAGCGCGAATTGCGCTATTGGAACACCCGCGCCGCCACCGCCGAACTGGCGCCCGCCCCGGCGGAGGATGAGGTGGGGATCGGCAGCGTGGTGACGATCCGTCTCAACGGCCAGACGAAGGCGCTGACCATCGTCGGCCATGACGAGGCCGATCCGTCGCAGGACCGCATCGCCTATGCCGCGCCATTGGCGCGCGCGCTGATGGGCGCGATGGCCGGGGAAATGGTCGCGTTCGGCGGGAAGGCCGATGCCGTGGAGATTCTGGACGTCTCACAGCCCACCTGATCGTCCTCGATATTCTTGCCAATCCCCCCTAAAGCCCGCCCATGCAATCCTATGACGCGATCATCCTCGGCGCGGGCGCGGCGGGGCTCATGGCGGCGGCGACCGCCGGACAGCGGGGACGGCGCGTCCTGGTCGTCGATCATGCCGACGCGCCGGGGAAGAAGATCCTGATTTCCGGCGGCGGGCGGTGCAATTTCACTAATATCGGCACCGCACCCGATCACTTCCTGTCGGCCAATCCGCATTTCGCCAAGTCGGCGCTGGGCCGTTACACGGCTGCCGACTTTCTGGCGCTGGTCGAGGCGTATGGTATCGCCTGGCATGAGAAGACGCTGGGGCAGCTCTTCTGCGACGGCTCGGCCAAGCAGATCGTCGGCATGCTGCTCGACGAGTGCGACCGCGCGGCGCGTTCGGGTGGGCAGGTCGATATCGCGCTCGGCGCTCCCTTGGACGAGGTCGCGCATGACGGCACCGCGTTCCGCATCACCCGGCGCGGCGAGGCGGCTACCGCCCCCTGCCTGATCGTCGCGACCGGCGGCCCGAGCATCCCCAAAATGGGGGCGACCGGCTATGCCTATGACCTCGCACGCCAGTTCGGCCTGAAGGTGGTCGAGCCGCGCCCGGCCTTGGTTCCGCTGACGCTGGGCGGTGAGGAAACGCTGTTCCGTTCGCTCTCCGGCGTGGCCTCCGAGGTGGTCGCGCGCGCGGGCAAGACCCGGTTTCGCGAGGCGGCGCTGTTCACCCATCGCGGGCTGTCGGGCCCGGCGATCCTGCAAGTATCGTCCTATTGGCGGCATGGCGAGGCGATCGGGATCGATTTCACCCCCGACGCCGCGTCCGACTGGCTGATCGCCGCCAAGCACGCACAACCACGCCTTTCCCCGCGCCGCGCGCTGGGTCAGCATCTGCCCGACCGACTGGCCGAGACGCTGGCGGAGCGACTGGCCCTGCCCGCCGAACTCGGGGCCGCGACCGACAAGCTGCTGGCGGCGGCGCAGGCGCGCCTCGCCGACTGGTCCTTCCACCCCAATGGCAGCGAGGGCTATGCCAAGGCCGAAGTGACGGTCGGCGGCGTATCGACCGCCGGCCTGTCCTCCCGCACGATGGAGGCCAAGACGGTGCCGGGCCTATATTTCGTCGGCGAGGCGGTGGATGTCACCGGCTGGCTCGGCGGCTATAATTTCCAATGGGCCTGGGCGAGCGGCCGCGCGGCGGGCGAAGCCGTCTAGAAGGTCACAGCGCGGCGAGGCCGATTCCCGGCCGTGCCCAATGCACCACCTGGTCCCCGGCCCGCTGACGCACGAAGCAGGCGCCGCCGGCTTTGCGATAACGCTCGCACAACGTATCCGCCTGCGACCGGGTCAACCCGCCGACCGACAGGCGGTACAGATCGCCCTCGGGTCGGCGCAACGTCGCGCTCGACGGAGCATAGCCCGACAGGCCGGCAAATTGGCGGGTCAGCAGCGCCCAAGCCTTTTGCGCACCCGCTTCATTGGCGAAGGCACCGATCTGGACATTCCAGTCGCCCTGTGGCGCCACCGCCCGGCGTTCCTCGACCCGGCGCAGCAGGGCGGGCGTCGTGACCAGGGCAGGCGCCATCCGCGCCACCCGCGACGTCTCGCTCGCCATCATCGGCAGCGGCTGCACCACCGCCTGTCGCGCGGCAAAGACGATCGCGGGGGCCTGCGCCACCGAAGCCGGGTTCTGCGGGAAGGCCGGCTCGGTCGATGGGGCGACGGGTTCCTCGGCCGGCTGCGAACCGACCACCGCCACCGGCGGCGCGGCGTTCAGGGCCAGCGTCAGCGGCTGCCCCGTATCCACCGCCCGCCGCACGCCCAACAGCCCCGCTACCTGATCGGCCGGGCTGGTGGCGCTGGTGAAGGCCGCCCATTCCTGCATCCGCTGCTCGACATCGGCCGGCGCCATGTCTGCCGACGCCGCCATGCGCGCCATGTCCCATTGCCCCGCCAGTGCCAGCGCCAGCGCCAGATTCTGCCGCGTCTTGGGGCTGGCCTCCGGCTCGCGCGCCGCGGCGGAGAGGATCTTCACGCCCTCGCCCGTTCCGCCGGCCAGTGCCATGGCCAGGCCGAGGTCCGTCGCCGGGATATGATCCGCATGACGGCCGAGCACCGCCCGTGCGGCCTCTCCATCACCACCGGCGATCAGCGCCAGCGACAGATTGAGCGCGGCACGTCCGTCCGTGGGGTCGAGTTCCAATGTCTCGGCAAAGGCCTGTCGCGCAGAGGCGAAACGCCCGGCCTGAAGGTAGCTCTGCCCCAGAAGCGCGCGATAATCCGCCCGATGCGGTTCGGCCGCCACCAGTCGCTCGGCGAACGCGACCGCGCCGGCACCGTCGCGCTGCGTCAGGATACGCCGGGTCTGCTGGGCGAGCGCGGCGGTGCCCCGATCCCTCCCCGCCGCACCGATACCGTCCAGAGACCCGGCCGCGCGGCGATCGACGGCGGCGCAGCCGGTCAGCGCGCCACCCAGCATCAGGGCGCTGACGCTACAGGTGATAAGAGTGCGGATCGTCGTCATGGTCTCACCGGGTTCGAGCGTGGTGGGAAGGAATGCCATGCACGCGCAGCGACACGGCAAAGCGGCGCTTTCCCGGTCGCGATGCCCGCGGCAGATATGGCGGATGGTGCATGGCCCTTTCCCCGATCGCCAACCACGCTAGCCGAGGCCTTCTAAGGAAAAGTTAAGTCGTCTGGGGCATAGCCGTCCGGCTTTACCATGACCCGTCGCCGGGGCATGGATGGGCCGGTAACCTGTTGAGGGATGAAGGATGATGCGCAGCTTCCCACGGATGGGCACAGGGCTGATCGCGCTGGCGGCATGTCTGGTCGCGGTGCCGGCGCTGGCCGATGTGAAGGCCGGCGTCGATGCCTGGGCACAGGGCGATTATCGCAAGGCGGTGGAGGAATGGCGTCCCGCCGCGATCGCCGGCGATGCCGATGCGCAGTTCAACCTGGGCCAGGCCTATAAGCTGGGGCGCGGCGTGCCGCTCGATCCGACGCTCGCCGAAAGCTGGTTCCGCAAGGCCGCTAATCAGGGGCATCTTCAGGCGGCCGACAATTATGGCCTGGCGCTGTTTCAGTCGGGCAAGCGCGCCGAGGCCTTGCCCTGGTTGGAAAAGTCGGTGACGCGCGGCGAGCCGCGCGCGCAGCTCGTGCTGGGCACCATGTTGTTCAACGGCGACGGCGTCACCCGCGACTATCCGCGTGCCTATGCGCTGATGACCCTGGCCTCGCAGAACGGGCTGAAGGCGGCGTCGGAGACGCTGGCGCAGATGGACCAATATATCACCCCGGCCGATCGGCAGAAGGGCACCCAGCTCGCGCAGCAATATGCCGCGCGCGCCGCGACGATGCCTGCGCCGGCCGCCCTGCCCCCCGGTCAGCCCCGGCGGATCGTCGACAATCGCGGCTCGATGGCAGCCCCATCGGGGCCGGTCCAGTCGGTGCCGGTGCCCGCTTCACGCCCCGCCACGGCGGGCGCCAGCTATACCGCACCGAGCGAAGAGCGCCCGGCCGCCGCGCCGCCACGCCCGGCCACCCCGGCGCGCGTCGCCGCCAAGCCGCAGCCCAAGGCCAAGCCACAGGCTCCGACCAGCGGCCCCTGGCGGATTCAGCTCGGCGCATTCCGGGATCGTAGCAATGCCAGCACCCTGTGGCAGAAGGTGCGCGGACGCCTGGGTGGTGCGCAGCCCTTCTATGTCGCGGCGGGCGGCGTCACCCGACTCCAGGCCGGCGGCTATGCCAATCGCGCCGAGGCCCAGTCGGCCTGTTCGCGCTCAGGCCAACCCTGCGTGGTGGTCGCGCCCTGAGCTCATGCCTCCCATGCTGTGCTTGCGGAACCAGGCGCAGCATGGTGGAGGAGCATCGCCATCGGCGATGGCGGGTGACTTCATACGGCCAGTTACACCTCCGTCAGGCCTTCGACCTGCCTCTTTCCGGGAGATCGGTGCAAAACCCGCCCCACCATCCCGGCGAAGGCCGGGATCCAGTTGGGTGGACGCCGGTAAGCCGCTCCTATCGTTACGCAACTGGCCCCCGGCCTTCGCCGGGGTGAAGCGCATTCAAGCCGTTACCCAGTCGGTCCGGGCAATGCCCTGGGCATAAAGAAGCGCCGTCAGGTCGTTATAATCCACCCGCGCCGCCGCGGCGCCCGCGACGATCGGCTTGGCCCGGTACGCCACGCCCAGCCCAGCGCGGCGGATCATCGCCAAGTCGTTGGCGCCATCACCCACCGCCAGACTGGCCGAGGCATCGAGCCCCAGATCGGCCAGCGCTTCGACCAGTGTCTTCTCCTTGGTATCCGATCCGACAATGGGCTTGCGCACCGTGCCGGTCAGCTTGCCGTGCGCGATCTCCAGATAATTGGCGATGGCGCGGTCGAAGCCGATCTCGGCAGCGACCGGCTCGGCGAAGCGGGTGAAGCCACCCGACACCAAGATCGCGCAACCGCCACGCGCCTTCATCGTGCGGATAAGCGTCCGCGCACCCGCCATCAGCGTCACCCGCTCGGCCAGACACTGCTCGATGACGCTTTCGTCGAGCCCCTCGAGCAGCGCAACCCGCGCATCGAGCGCGGCGGCGAAGTCCAGTTCGCCGCGCATCGCGCGTTCGGTCACTTCGGCGACCTGCTCCTTGATCCCGGCATAGTCGGCCAGTTCGTCGATGCACTCGACGGTGATCATGGTCGAATCCATATCGGCGACTAGCAACCGCTTCTCGCGCCCTTCGCTGGGCTGGACGACGACATCGGTGGCATCGAACTGCCCCTCCAGCGCCGCGCGCGCCGCCAGCGGATCGCCGTCAAAGTCGAGATCGACGGCCCAGCCACGATCGATCCAGCGCGTTGCGCCCACCGTGAGGCCGGCGCTTGCCAGTTTCGTCGCGGCGGCCGTCAAATCCGCATCGGCCAGCCGGCCCGTGGCTGCTATCAGCGTTGCCGTGAACATCAAGGCTCCCTCTTTCCCGTCCGCTTTGCCGAAGGTCGCGCTCATCGCAGGGCCGACCGCCAGCGGCAAGTCCGCATTGGCGCTCGATCTGGCCAAGGCCACTGGCGGCACGATCATCAATGCCGATTCGGCGCAGGTGTATCGCGACCTGTCGATCCTCACCGCCCGCCCCTCGCCCGAAGAAGTAACACAGGCGCCGCACCGGCTGTTCGGCCATGTCGATGCGGCGGACACCGGTTACTCGGCGGCGCGCTGGGCGGCGGAAGCACGCGCCGCGATCGAGGACAGCGTGGCGGCGGGGTCGCTGCCGATCCTGGTTGGCGGCACCGGCCTTTATATGCGCACCCTGCTCGACGGCATCGCGCCGGTGCCCGACATCGACCCGGCGATCCGCGCCGAGGTCCGCGCGCTGCCGGTTGCCGAGGCGCATGCCGCCCTCTCCCGCAAAGATCCGCAGGCGGCCGCCCGGCTCAACGCCGCCGACACCACCCGTGTCGCCCGCGCTTTGGAGGTGGTTCGCTCGACCGGCCGCCCCCTGCACCAATGGCAGGCGCATAAAGAAGGCGGGATCGGCGAGCGCATCGCGCTGTCCGCTGTCATCCTCTTGCCCGACCGCGACTGGCTGAACGCGCGGATCGACACGCGCTTCGGCGAGATGCTGGACGAAGGACTGGACGAAGCCGCCACACTTCTGGCCCGCCCCGACCTGCCCGCCGACGCCCCGATCCGCCGTGCGATCGGCGTTCCCGAAGCGGCGGCGCTGCTGGAAGGTCGGATGACCCGCGCCGAGGCCGAGGCCGCCGGGGCGCTCGCCACAAGACGTTACGCCAAAAGGCAATATACCTGGTTCCGCCATCAGCCGGGCCCCGGCTGGACCGCGATTTCCGACATCGACGCCGATGTGCGCCGCAGCACAATCGAAACATTATTGCGCAATTGACGGTTGACGCGCACTTTTTAAACCGGTAGCCGCGCCTTTCCCGACAAGCCCCGACACAGGGGCACGGACGCAGAAGGACGAAGACGATGACCGAGAAAAGCGGAGCCGATATCCTGGTCGAGGCGCTGTGCGATCTCGGCGTGGAGGTCGTCTTCGGCTATCCGGGTGGTGCGGTGCTGCCGATCTATGACGCCATGTTCCGGTCGAAGCGCATCCGCCACATTCTCGTCCGCCACGAACAGGCGGCGACTCATGCGGCGGAAGGCTATGCCCGCTCGACCGGCAAGCCCGGCGTGGTGCTCGTCACCTCCGGCCCCGGCGCGACCAACGCGGTCACCGGCATCACCGACGCGCTGCTCGATTCGATTCCGATGGTGGTCATCACCGGCCAGGTGCCGACCGCGCTGATCGGCACCGACGCGTTCCAGGAAGCCGATACGGTCGGCATCACGCGCCATTGCTCCAAGCATAATTATCTGGTGAAGGACCCCGCGCGTCTGGGCGAGGTGGTGCATGAGGCGTTCCACATCGCGACCTCGGGCCGCCCCGGCCCGGTCGTGATCGACATCCCGAAGGACGTGCAGGTCGCCACCGCCCGCTATCAGAAGCCCGGTCCGATCCGTCACAAGACCTATCGCCCGCAGGTGAAGGCCGACCAAGCCCAAATCGAGCAGCTGGTCGACATGCTGGCGGCCGCCGAACGCCCGATCCTCTATACCGGCGGCGGCATCATCAATTCGGGTCCGGCCGCGTCGCAGCTGCTGCGTGAACTGGCCCGCATCACCGGCGCGCCCGTCACCTCGACCCTGATGGGCTTGGGCGCCTTCCCGGCCAGCGACCCGCAATGGCTGGGCATGCTGGGCATGCACGGCACCTATGAAGCCAATATGGCGATGAACCAGGCCGACCTCGTGGTCGCGCTGGGCAGCCGCTTCGACGACCGCGTGACCGGACGGCTGGACGCGTTCAGTCCCAACAGCCGCAAGGTCCATGTCGATATCGACCGGTCGAGCGTGAACAAGAATGTCCGCGTCGACCTGGCCATCATCGCCGATGTCGGCCACGCGCTGGAGGATGCGGTGCGCATCTGGAAGTCGCGCCAGCATCCCAAGCCCGACACCACCGAGTGGCAGCCCCGCATTGCGGGCTGGCGCGCGGTCGGCTGCCTCTCCTTCCCCGAGGCGGGCGACGCGATCATGCCGCAGCGCGCGATCCGTGCGCTGTACGACGCGACCAAGGCGCGCCAGCCGATCATCACCACCGAGGTGGGCCAGCACCAGATGTGGGCCGCGCAGCATTTCGGCTTCGAAAAGCCCAACAAGTGGCTAACGAGTGGTGGCCTCGGCACCATGGGTTACGGCCTGCCCGCCGCGATCGGTGCGCAACTCGGCAATCCGGGGGCGCTGGTGATCGATATCGCGGGCGAAGCCTCGATCCAGATGAACATCCAGGAACTGGCGACGGCGACCCAGTACCGCCTGCCGGTCAAGATTTTCATCCTGAACAACGAATATATGGGCATGGTCCGCCAGTGGCAGGAACTGACCTATGAGAGCCGCTATGCCGAAAGCTATTCGGACTCGCTGCCCGATTTCGTGAAGCTGGGCGAGGCCTATGGCTGGAAGGGCATATTGATCGAGCATCGCGATCAGCTGGAGGACGGCATCGCCGCGATGCTGGACCATGACGGGCCGGTGATCGTCGACTGCCGCGTCGCCAAGCTCGCCAATTGCTTCCCGATGATCCCGAGCGGTGCGGCCCATACCGACATGATCCTGCAGGCCAATGAGGTATCGGGCACCATGGACGACGAGGCCAAGGCGCTCGTCTGATCCGGCATCAGCCGATAGCCTGAACAGCATGATAGGAAGACTCCGGCTTCGGCCGGGGTGACGGGGTGGAAATGCACATCAAGACCGAACAGGTGGAACGCCACACGCTGGCGGTGATCGTCGACAACGAGCCGGGCATCCTCGCCCGGATCGCGGGGCTGTTCACCGCGCGCGGCTATAATATCGAGAGCCTGACCGTGTCGGAGATCACCGCCGACAAGGCCGTCAGCCGCATCACCATCGTTACCAGCGCCTCGCCGCCGGTGATGGAGCAAATCATCGCCCAGCTCGACCGGCTGGTCCCCGTCCACAAGGTCACCGACCTGACCGTGCTGGGCGACCATGTCGAGCGCGAGCTGGCGCTGGTGAAGGTGGCCGGGACCGGCGACCGCCGGATCGAGGCGCTGCGCCTGGCGGAGGTCTACCGCGCCCGCGTGGTCGACGCGACGATCGGCAGCTTCGTGTTCGAAGTCACCGGCACCATCGCCAAGATCGACAAGTTCGTCGAGTTGATGGGCGAAGTCGGCCTGGTCGAGGTCGCCCGTACCGGCATCGCCGCCATTTCGCGGGGTAAGGACGCGGCCTGAACCCCGCCCCATTTTCAGACTATCATGAGGCCCGACGCGGCCCGCCTATTTCGAAAGGGAAGTTGAAATGCGTGTCTATTATGATCGCGACGCCGATCTGAACCTGATCTCCGAGAAGAACATCGCCATCCTGGGTTACGGCTCGCAGGGCCATGCCCATGCGCAGAACCTGCGCGATTCGGGCGTCAAGAATGTCGCGATCGCGCTGCGCCCCGGTTCGGCCTCGGCCGCCAAGGCGGAGGCTGCGGGCTTCAAGGTCCTGTCGAACAAGGAAGCGGCCGGCTGGGCCGACATCCTGATGATCCTGGCCCCCGACGAGCATCAGGCCGCGATCTATGACGCCGACCTGAAGGGCAATTTGAAGCCGGGCGCCGCGCTCGCCTTCGCGCACGGCCTGAACGTGCATTTCGGCCTGATCGAGCCGCCTGCGGACATCGACGTTATCATGATCGCGCCGAAGGGCCCCGGCCACACCGTGCGCAGCGAATATGTGCGCGGCGGCGGCGTGCCCTGCCTGATCGCGATCCATCAGGACGCCAGCGGCAACGCGCATGACGTGGCGCTGGCCTATGCGTCGGGCGTCGGCGGCGGTCGCTCGGGCATCATCGAGACGAACTTCCGCGAAGAGTGCGAAACCGATCTGTTCGGCGAGCAGGCCGTGCTGTGTGGCGGCGCGACCGCGCTGGTCCAGGCGGGCTTCGAGACGCTGGTCGAGGCGGGCTATGCCCCCGAAATGGCGTATTTCGAGTGCCTCCACGAGCTGAAGCTGATCGTCGACCTGATGTATGAGGGCGGCATCGCCAACATGCGCTACTCGATCTCGAACACCGCCGAGTACGGCGACATCAAGACCGGCCCACGCATCATCACTGAAGAGACCAAGAAGGAAATGAAGCGCGTGCTCGCCGACATCCAGTCGGGCCGCTTCGTGAAGGACTTCGTGCTCGACAACCGCGCCGGCCAGCCCGAACTGAAGGCCAGCCGCATCGCCGCCAAGCGCCATCAGATCGAACAGGTCGGCAGCGAACTGCGCGCGATGATGCCGTGGATCGGCGCGAACAAGCTGGTGGACAAGGCGAAGAACTGATTTTTCGTCTGGGGGTGGGCTCGGTGAGACTCCGCGGCCCTCCCCTATCCCCTCCCGTTTACGGGAGGGGCATGCCAAGCGGGTGCCGCAAGCGCTTCAGCGAGCCCATGGTTTGCGGCAAAAGCCCCCCCCTCCGCCCCGAACCTCTCCCCTCCCGCAAGCGGGAGGGGCTGGGGGAGGGCAAGGAGCCTCGCAGAGACCATCTCTCCCCACTCCAACGGAAACGCATCGTTGCGACCTTGGCCTTTGACGTGCGTTATGCGCACCGACCACAAAGGCCGTGATCCAACAGGGAGTACCACCCATGCGTTTCGTCGTCCCCGCCGCCCTGGCGCTCGTCTTCGCCGCCCCCGCCATCGCCCAGACCCAGCCCGGCGCCCCCGTCGCCTCGCGCGTCGTCGCGGGCACCTATGCGGTCGATCCCGCCCATACCCAGGTCACCTGGTCGCTGAACCATATGGGCTTTTCGGTGCTGGAGGGGCAGTTCGGCGCGTCGGACGGCACGCTGACCATCGATCCCGCCCGCCCTCAGGCCGCCAAGGTAGACGTGACCTTCAAGATTGACAATCTGTCGGTCACCGCCGCGCCGTTCGCCAATCACTTGAAGTCGAAGGACTTCTTCGACGCCGCGACCTATCCGACCGCGCGCTTCGTCTCGACGGGCGTGAAGGTGATGGGGAACAAGGCGGTCATCACCGGCAACCTGACCATCAAGGACCAGACCAAGCCGGTGACGCTGAACGCCACCTTCTTCGGTGCTGGCACGAACCCGATGTCGAAGAAGCTGAACATCGGCTTCCGCGCGACTGCCAAGATCAAGCGTTCGGACTTCGGCGTCGGCGCCTATGTCCCGGTCGTGGGTGACGAGGTCGACCTGACGATCAACGCCGCCTTCACCGCACAGTAATTGCGGGCCGCATCCAGAAGACAGGATCGTTGCCAAATCCACCGCACCACCCCGGCGAAGGCCGGGGTCCAGTGGCGGAGCAATGCGGATTACCCACGGGCGTCTCCCCAACTGGATCCCGGCCTTCGCCGGGATGATGTTGGACAGAGGTTGCGGGAAACCAATTTCGCCAAGATCGCGACACGACGAGGCCGCTCCTCATGGGGGCGGCCTCGTTCGTTTGTGCCACCGCCGTCAGGCGCCCGTCATCAATCTCGATATGGACAACGCGGCCCCGACGCGGCATGACCCCGTGCATCATGATCGCCGCGCTGCTGCTCCGTTCGCTTCGACTTATCCGCCCTTAGGGGAGGATCGGCGTGGCCATGCGCGACTTCCCTAAGGGCGGAATGAACCGATAAGCCTGTCCCCGCCGCGCCTATGGCCAGATGCGGCCGAGAATGCTGGAAGACCCGATCATGTTGCGCGATCCCTCGACCAAATACCGCCCTTTTCCCACCATCACCCTGCCCGACCGGCAATGGCCGAACCGCACGATCACCAAGGCGCCACGCTGGCTGTCGACCGACCTGCGCGACGGCAACCAGGCGCTGATCGATCCGATGGACGCGGAAAAGAAGACGCGGATGTTCGACCTGCTGATCAAGGTAGGCCTGAAGGAGATCGAGGTCGGCTTCCCGAGCGCCGGTGCGACCGAGTTCGACTTCATCTCCGGCCTGATCCGCGACGACCGCATCCCCGAGGACGTGACGATCCAGGTCCTCACCCAATCGCGCCGCGACCTGATCGAACGCAGCTTCGAGAGCCTGGACGGCGCGCGCAGTGCGATCGTCCATCTCTACAACGCGGTCAGCCCGGCCTGGCGCAAGATCGTCTTTGGCATGACCCGCGACGAGGTCCGCCAGATCGCCGTCGAAGGTGTCAAGATCCTGCGCGACGAGGCGGCCAAGCGTCCCAACACCGACTGGTTCTTCGAATATAGCCCCGAGACCTTCTCGACCGCCGAGCTGGACTTCTCGGTCGAGGTCTGCGCCGCCGTGATGGACGTGCTGAAGCCGACCCCCGACCATCCGCTGATCCTGAACCTGCCCGCCACCGTCGAATGTGCGACGCCCAATGTCTATGCCGACCAGATCGAATGGTTCGGCCGCAACATCCCGAACCGCGACTCGGTGGTCATCTCGCTCCACACGCATAACGACCGGGGCACCGGCGTCGCCGCTGCCGAGCTGGGCGTGATGGCGGGCGCGGACCGGGTCGAGGGTTGTCTGCTCGGCAATGGCGAGCGGACCGGCAATTGCGATCTCGTGACCGTCGCGCTCAACATGTACACGCAAGGCGTCGACCCCAAGCTCGACCTGTCGGACATCGACGAGGTGGTGAACACGGTCAATTACTGCACCAATCTGCCCGTCCATCCCCGCACGCCCTATGCGGGCGATCTGGTCTTCACCGCCTTTTCGGGCAGCCATCAGGACGCGATCAAGAAGGGCTTCGCCGCGCAGGCGGCGCGCAACGACGATCTGTGGGAAGTCCCCTATCTGCCCATCGACCCCGCCGATCTCGGCCGCAGCTACGAGGCGGTCATCCGCGTCAATTCGCAGTCGGGCAAGGGCGGCGTCGCCTGGGTGATCGAGCAGGACAAGGGATTGAAGCTCCCCAAGCGGCTCCAGGCCGATTTCAGCCGCCATGTCCAGGCGCTGGCCGACGCCACCAGCCGCGAACTCAACGCCGCCGATATCTGGGGCGGGTTCGAGGCGACCTATCTGCCGCGCGAAGGCGACCGATTCGTGCTGCGCGATTATGAGGAAAGCGGCTCGGCGGGGCAGCGGACCTTTATCGGCCGCGTGCAAGTGGATGGCGAGGAGCGTTCGATCTCCGGACGCGGCAACGGTCTGATCTCCAGCGTGATCGCCGCGCTGGCCGACACGACCGGACCGGCGCTGGAAGTCGTTGACTATAACGAACACGCCATCGGCCACGGTGCCGACGCACAGGCCGCCGCCTATGTCGAGGCGCGGACCCATGACGGGCGGACCGTTTTCGGCGTCGGGCTGGACACCGACATCGCCACCGCCAGCGTTCGGGCGGTGCTCTCCGCCGCCAACCGGGCCTGATGTACCCGACCGCCGCCTTCCCCGGCTAAGACGGCGATGATGGCGGCGGTCGACCTGTCTTCCACTCATCCCCTGCATGGGGAGGTGGCAGGCCGCAGGCGTGACGGCGGGGTGTCCCGGCTCATGGTATCCCCATCATGAGCACCGACGCCCCGCCCTCCCCTTGGCTGGCCTTTCTGCCCGAACGCTATCGCGAGACGCTGCGGGAGCGCGGCGCCTCGCTCACGCTCACCATCCTGGCGCATCTCCTGCTCGCCTGGCTGTTGCTGCACCTCGCGCCCAAGCTGATCGAGCAGGACAAATCCTCGTCGCTCAGCACCTTTTCCCTCTCGCCCTCGGACGAGAATGCCGGCGCGCCGGTGCCCAAGACCCGCACCGTGACGCGCAAGCCCGCCGCCGCCGGCGGATCGAAGGCGCCGGTGGTCGACAAGCAGCCCGACACGCCCACGCCCCCGACCGAGAAGCCCGCCGAAACCACGCCGACCCCCGCCTGGCAATGGGGCGACAAGTCGCTGTTCGACGCCGGCGACATCGCCGCCATGCCCAAGGGATCGGGCAAGGGCGTGGGATCGAGCGACGGCGACGATCGCGGGCAGGATAGCGCATCGGCCTATGGCCCGGGCGAAGGGCCCGGCGGCAAGCGACTCTACAATGCCGAATGGTTCCCACGCCGCCCGACCGATGCCGAGCTCAACGGCTATCTGCACAGTCCGCCGCCGCCGGGAGGCTGGGCGCTGATCGCGTGCCGGACCATCCCCGGCTACCGGGTCGAGAATTGCCAGATCCTGGGCGAGTCGCCGGTCGGCTCCGGCCTGGCGCGGGCGATGCGCGAGGCCGCCTGGCAATTCCGCGTCCGGGCGCCGCGCGTCAACGGCAAGGAAATGGTCGGCGAGTGGGTGCGGATCCGCATCGACTTCACCACCAAGGGTGGCGGTGACTGAGCCTCAATAGGTGAATTGCAGCTGGGTGCGGATCAGGTCGCCGGTCGCACGGCCCGTCCGCCGCGAATCCGCCTCGCGCCGCTCCATGCGGGCATAAGCCAAAGTCAGCTCCAGCGCCTCGACCAGTTGCAGCTCGACGCCGGCTTCCCATTCGTCGGTTTCCAATCGCGGTGCATCGGCATTGGCCTTCCACCCGCCGCGATAGCGTTGCCAGCGGACATAGGGGATGGCGCGCCCAACCGGGGTGGGGCCCAGATTGCCCATCAACTGGACATAGCCACCGCCCAAGGGCGACGAACGCACCGCGCGCAGATCGCCATCATATTGCGGGCCGTAACCGGTCGTCCATTCGGTCTGGATACCGAAAGGCTGCGGATAGAGGATGGCGTGGAAGCCCACCCGGTCGTCGCGATAATTTTGCGGACTGAGCCCCCCGCTGCGCAATTCGGGGCGGAAGCGGTTGAACAGGGCCGAACCGCCGACCTCCAGCACCTGCCCCTTGAACAACGGGCCCAGTCCATCGAGTTCGATCGGCCAGGTCGCCATCGCCACCTTCATCATCGTGGCGTTGCGCTCGGTCCGGTTGGTCCCCTGCCCGTTATATAGCGCCAGTCCGAAGGCACCGTAATTTCCGAACAGCTTCTGCTTGGCCTTGGTCAGCCGGTCCCAGATCGCCTGCACATGATCGGGCGTGTAATATAGGTTGATGCCGACATCGCGCTCGCCCGGCACGCCGCTATTGATCGCGTCCGATCGGTCGAGTGGCAGGCGGTTGGACGAGCTTTGCAGATTCTCCCAGCCGAACGGCACCTTGGACTGACCGAAGCGCAGGCGCAGACGGCGTTCGGGGTCGAGGAACCAGTCGACATAGACGTCGCGCAACTGACCAAAATTCTCGCGCCGCTCGGTGCTCGACTGGTTGTTCACCGCCGCGCCGAAGTCGTGCTGAAAATAGAGTTGCAGCCGGTCGGTAATGTCCCCCTGCAACACCAGCCGGACACGACGCAGCAGGAAGCCGCCATCGTCGTTGATCGAGCTGTCATGCACCGAGCGCAGCCGCGATCCGGTATCGGACAGAGGCTCCTGATCGTCCAATATGGCGTTGTAGCGAAGCTGCGTATAGCCGCGCAGCCGCAGCCGCTCATACCATGGCGCGCGGGCGGAGGGCGGCTTGGCGGCGGCGATACGCGGCGCCGGTTCGCTGGGGACCGGCGCGGATGCCGCCATTTGCGGTGCAGGCGGGGCAACCGGCGCAGCTTGTGCGGGTGGAGGCGCCGCAGCGGTCGCCGTCCCGTTTTGCGCCTCGGTCAGTGCCTTGATCTGGGCCTTCAGCTCATCGATCTGGCGCTGCAACTCCTGCACGGTCTGCGCAGCGGCCGGTACCGGGCAGGATGCCAGCAGCATGGCGACGGCGACCCGATAATGGGCCCGATGGGGTCTCGACATCATTACCGTGCTGGTTCCGCCCTGTTTGCGGCGACTTAGGCCAGCACCCGCCCGCTTCGCAACAGATTGATGACAATCCGGTGATAAATTGATGACAGCGCCGACGCGCTCAGCGCGTCCGCTCGATCTCGCACCCCACCCGCGCATCGGGGTAGATGCCGGTCTTCATCGATCGCACCTTGACCGCGACCACACGCGCATCGGCCAGGCATAACGCCGCCACCGCCTCGCACAGGCTTTCCTGCAAGGCGAAGCCGGGACCCTGCGCCATCGCGACGATGGCGTCCCGCAGGAAGTCGTAATCGAGCACGTCTTCGATCCGGTCGGCGCTGGGCGCGGCGGGATAGGTGATGGTCATCGCCACCGACAGGGTCACCGGCTGCGGCTCGGCCTCATGCGGATGGATACCCAGCCGCATCGCAACCCGCAGTTCGTCGAGCAGGATGGTATAGGTCGCGCTCATCCCCGCCCCTCGAACATCACATCGCCATCGCGGCGGCAGAAACGCTGGCCGCAATCGACGTAGAGCGTCTGGCCGCAAATCCCGCGCGCGGTGAGTAGGAAGGATACGGCCTCCGCCACCGCTTCCGCACCGATCGGGCGGCCGAGCAGGTTCTTGACCGAGGCGGCGGCAAACTCCTCATCGCTCTGGTCACCGCTTTGCAGCGTCAGGCCGGGCGCGACCGCATTGACCGCGATGCGCGGCGCGAAGGCCTGCGCCAGCATCGTATTCGCCCCCGCCAGCGCGAATTTGGCGCAGCTATAGGCGAAGAAATCGGGATTGGGATTGGCGAGTTTCTGATCGAGGATATCGACCACTGCACCGTCCGTTACATCGTCCTGCCGCGCGAGTGCGGAGGCGAGCAAGGCGGGCGCGGCGGCGTTGATCGCGTAAAGCCTGGCCATCAGCGCCGCATCGACCTGCGGCGGCCGGTCGAAGAGAAACGCCGAGGCGCTGTTGACCAGGCCGTCGATCGGGCCGCCCGCCGCTTCGCGCGCACGGACGAACAGCGCGTCGATGCCGTCCAAGTCCGCCAGATCGCCCTGTACCGTCACCGCGTCTAGCTCCGCCGCCAGCGCCTGCGCGTCCCGTGCCGAACCGTTATAATGCACCACCAGCCGGTGCCCGTCCGCCGCCAGCCGACGTGCGATCGCCGCCCCCAGCCTCTTGGCCGCGCCGGTCACCAGCACGGTGCGGATCGTCATCCGCCCAGGCCCATCAGCGACAGGACTTCCTTGCGGCTACGATCATCGTCACGGAACACGCCCATCATCCGGCTGGTCACCATTGCGACACCGGGCGTCCGCACCCCGCGCGCGGTCATGCAGGCATGGGTCGCCTCGATCACCACCGCGACACCCAGGGGCTTCAGATTTTCCCAGATACAGTCGGCGACTTCCGCCGTCAGCCGCTCCTGCACCTGCAAGCGCCGCGCGAAACCGTGCAGTACCCGCGCCAGCTTCGAGATGCCGACGACATGGTTGCGCGGCAGATAGGCGATATGTGCCCGCCCGATGATCGGCGCCATGTGATGCTCGCAATGCGACTGGAAGGGGATGTCCTTCAGCAGCACGATCTCATCATAGCCGCCGACCTCCTCGAACACGCGCGACAAGTGGACAGCGGGATCGTCGCCATAGCCCGCGCAATATTCGCGCCACGCCCGCGCCACCCGCTTGGGGGTATCGATCAGCCCCTCGCGCGTCGGATCGTCGCCCGCCCAGGCGATAAGCGTGCGGATGGCCTGGGCCACATGATCGGGCACGGCGATCTTGCCGTCCTCGCCGATCAGGTCGCCATCCTCCGGGTCGCCAGGGGCGCAGCTCATATTCTGTCCTTCATATCAAAGTCGATGCGATAGCGGATCGATTGGCGGGGCGCAAAATTCCCTGCTCATCCCCGCGATCCCCACGCCCGTTCAGCCTGAACGAAGTCGAAGGCCAAGGGAATCCGACCAGGTTCAGCCGATACAGTGTGGCCTTCAACGCTCAGGCTGAACGGAGGGACGGATGCGTGGCGCAGCGGGCAGGAATTACCCGCGCAATCGCTCCGCCGCCCAGGCGACATGGTCGGCCATGAAGGTCGAGATGAAGTTGTAGCTGTGATCGTATCCCGGCTGCATCCGCAGGGTTAGCGCGATCCCCGCCTTCTCGCACGCCTCCGCCAACAGTTCCGGCCGCAATTGCTCGGCCAGGAACTGGTCAGCATCGCCCTGATCGACCAGCAGGTCCGGCACTCGCGCGCCGTCCTCGATCAGCGCGACCGCATCCGCTTGCCGCCACGTTGCACGATCTGACCCCAGATAACCGCCCAGCGCCTTCTCGCCCCACGGCACCTGGGACGGCGCGACGATCGGGGCGAAGGCCGACACGCTGCGGAAGCGGTCCGGGTTACGCAAACCAATGGTCAGCGCGCCGTGGCCACCCATCGAGTGGCCGATGATGGCTTGCGCATCCATGTCCGCAACAGGGAAATGCTCGGCGATCAGCGCGGGCAGTTCCTGCTCGATATAGGTCCGCATCCGGAAATGCTTCGCCCAGGGCTCCTGCGTGGCGTCGACATAGAAGCCGGCGCCCTGCCCCATGTCATAGGCCTCGTCATTCGCCACGCCTTCTCCGCGCGGCGAGGTGTCGGGCGCGATGAAGATCACCCGGTGCTCGGCACATGGTCCCCTAAACTCGCCCTTGTCGGTGACATTGGCATGGGTGCAGGTCAGCCCCGACAGATACCAGAGGACGGGCAGCGTCTCGCCCGCCTCATGCTTGGGCACGAAGACCGAGAAGGTCATCCGCGTTCCCGTCACCGCGCTGTCATGCGCATAGACGCCCTGCACGCCGCCATGCGCCTTGGAGGTCGAAATCGTCTCGATCGTCATCGGAACACCACCGTCCGGTTGTCATTGAGGAAAACCCGCCGCTCGCCCACCCAAGCGACCGCGCGGGCCAGCACCTGCGCCTCGATATCGCGGCCGATGCGGATCAGATCGTCGATGCTGGCGCGGTGATCGACCCGCTCGACCGCCTGTTCGATGATCGGCCCTTCGTCGAGGTCGGCGGTCACGAAATGCGCGGTTGCACCGATCAGCTTCACCCCCCGCGCATGGGCGCGGTGATAGGGCTGCGCGCCCTTGAAGCCGGGCAGGAAGCTGTGATGGATATTGATGCACCGCCCCGGCAAGGCCGCGACCAGCCGTTCGCCCAGCACCTGCATATAGCGGGCAAGGACCAGATAATCGGCGCGGGTCTCGTCCATCAGGGCGAGCATCGCCGTTTCCTGCTCCGCGCGATTGGCGTCGCCGACCGGCAGGTGATGCCAGGGCAGGCCATGCCATTCGACTAGCGGGCGCAAGCCGTCATGGTTGGACACGACCCCGACGATCTCGACCGGCAGCGTGTTGGTCCGCCAGCGATGGAGCAGGTCGTTGAGGCAATGCGAGCCCTTCGACACCGCGATCAGCATCCGGGGGCGCTCGGCCGCTGGCGCGACATGCCAGTCGAAGCCGAACCGCGCCGCCGGTTCGGTCAACGCCGCCCTCACCCCCTCGACCGAGGTGGGGAAGCGCGGCCCCTGACCGGTGAAGACGATGCGCAGGAAGAAGCGCCCCGTCTCCAGATCGGCATATTGCTGGCTGTCAAGGATGAACCCGTCGATCCCCGCCAGCGCGCCCGACACGGCCGCGACGATGCCGACCCGGTCCTGGCACGCCAGCGTCAGGATATAGTCGTGGCCGCTCACGCCTTCGCAGCGGGGCAGGCGATGCACAGCTTGTTGCCGTCCGGATCGCGCAGATAGCCGAGATAGGCGTTGCCCAGCCCGGTCTGCCGCTCGCCCACCGGCCCCTCGATCGCCGTGCCGCCATTCGCGACGCCGGCTGCGTGGACCGCTTGGACCTGTGCGGGGTCCGCCGCACCCAGCCCGATCGTGCCGCCATTGGCATGGGTGGCGGGCTGACCATCGATCGGCCGGGTCACGATGAAGACCGCACCATTATGCAGGTACATGACACGCTCGACCTTCGGGTCCTGCATCCCCGGTTTGCCGCCCAGCGCGGTGAACAGCGCATCATAGAATGTCTTGGATCGCGCGATGTCGTTCGATCCGACCATGATATGCGTGTACATCAGGCTGCCTCCACCAAGTGCCGCGCGCACAGCTTGTTGCCGGTCGGGTCGCGCAGATAGGCCAGATAGACCTTGCCCACCGGCACGGTGCGGATGCCCGGCGGATCCTCGATCGCGGTTCCGCCATGCGCCAGTCCGGCGGCATACCAGGCGTCCGCCTGCTCGGGCGAGTCGACCGCAAAGCCCAGCGTCCCGCCATTGGCGAAGGTTGCCGGCTCACCATTGATCGGCTTGGACAGCAGGAACCGCGCGCCCTTGTGGCTGTAGATCAGCCGTCCCCAGGGATCGACCACCCCCTCGGGCGCGCCGAGCACGCCCAGAAGGGCGTCGTAGAAGCGCTTGGCCTCGGCGATGTCGTTCGCGCCGAGCATCACATGGCTGAACATCAGAACACCACCACGCTGCGGATGCTCTCGCCCGCATGCATCAAGTCGAAGCCCTTATTGATCTCCTCCAGCGTCAGCCGATGGGTGATCATCGGATCGATCTCGATCTTGCCGTTCATGTACCAGTCGACGATCTTGGGCGTGTCGGTCCGCCCGCGCGCGCCGCCGAATGCCGTGCCGCGCCAGTTGCGCCCGGTCACGAGCTGGAACGGGCGGGTGCTGATCTCCCTGCCCGCCTCGGCTACGCCGATGATGATCGAGGTGCCCCAGCCGCGATGACATGCCTCCAGCGCGGTGCGCATCACCTCGGTATTGCCGGTCGCGTCGAAGCTATAGTCCGCACCGCCATCGGTCAGTTCCAGGATTTTCGCGATCGTCTCCTCGCGCGACAGGCCCTTGGAATTGAGGAAATGGGTCATGCCGAAGCGACGGCCCCATTCCTCGCGTGCGGGGTTGATGTCGACACCGATGATCCGGCCCGCGCCCGCGAGCTTGGCACCCTGGATAACGTTCAGGCCGATGCCGCCCAGACCGAAGACGACGATATTCTCGCCCGGCTGGACCTTGGCGGTGTTGACCACCGCGCCGACGCCCGTGGTCACGCCGCAGCCGATATAGCAGCTCGTGTCGAACGGCGCGTCCTCGCGGATCTTGGCGACCGCGATCTCGGGGAGAACGGTGAAGTTCGAGAAGGTCGAGCAGCCCATATAATGGAAGATCGGCTGGCCCTTATAGCTGAACCGGGTCGTGCCGTCGGGCATCAGGCCCTTGCCCTGGGTGGCGCGAATCGCGGTGCACAGGTTGGTCTTGCCCGACAGGCACGACTTACACTGGCGGCATTCGGGGGTGTAGAGCGGAATGACATGGTCGCCGGGCTTCACGCTGGTCACGCCTGCGCCGACCTCGCGTACGATGCCCGCGCCTTCATGGCCGAGCACGCTGGGGAAGATACCCTCGCTGTCCAAGCCGTCCAGCGTATAGGCGTCGGTGTGGCAGATGCCGGTCGCCATGATCTCGACCAGGACCTCGCCGGCCTTCGGGCCTTCCAGATCAAGTTCGACGATTTCGAGCGGCTTCTTCGCTTCAAAAGCGACGGCGGCGCGGGTCTTCATGGGTTCCTGTCTCCTTGGATGGCGCTCTGATGCCTCGAGGCGCGCGATGGTGCAACCAACGAAAGCCCCGAGGGATTGATGCGGATCACAAGCCGGGAGAGCATGGATGACCGAGTTTAAAAAGAACGATCGCGTCACCTGGAACAGCCATGGCGGCACCGCCGAGGGCAAGGTCGTCAAGAAGCAGACCAGCGATACGACCATCAAGGGTCATACCGTCCGCGCATCCAAGGATGAGCCGCAATACATTGTAGAGAGTGACAACGGCGGAAAGGCGGCGCACAAGGCGGACGCGCTGAAGAAAGCGTGATTCACGCGCGTCCCGCCAAAGGGCCGGGATGCTGAAGGATTATAGGAAGGAACATCATGGCCACCGCAACCACGGGCACCGGCATCCACGCCCCGGTCCAGCCGTCCGAGGAACTGGGCGCGATCGTCGGCAACGAGAAGCTGCCGCGCAGCCAGGTCATCAGCAAGGTGTGGGACTATATCAAGGCCAACAACCTGCAGAACCCCGAGAACAAGCGGGAGATCCTGGCCGACGACAAGCTGAAGAAGGTGTTCGGCAAGGACAAGTGCACGATGTTCGAGATGAACAAGTTCATCTCGGCGCACCTGAAGAAGTAAGCCTTCACGCGTCCCGGTGTCCGCACCGGGACGCGCTTCCCCGCCCGCGCGCTATCGCAGGTCGAGGACCAGCGGTTTGCGCGCGGCGGGTGTCGGCGACGGACGCGGCCTAGGAGATGCCGGCGCCTTGCCCACACCTCCGGACGGACCCGGTAATGGCGTGGCCGATGCGGACGGTGTCGGATCCGCCCCCAATCTTGCCGCCTCGATCTGGTTGAGCCGCTGCTCCACCAGTTGCGCATCCAGCAATTTGCGATCACCCTGCATCGCCGCGACCTGCGCCTCCAGGGTGGCCACGCGCTGCTCCAGCATTTTCACCCGAACCTGATCTTCGGTCTGCGCGACCATCTCGCGCGCCGCTTTTTCCTGCCGCGCCCGTTCCTGCTGATCGGCCGCCGTAACGCGATCCTCAGGCGACGATCGCTGACACGCCGCCAGCGCACACAGGATCAGCAACGGGGCACAGGCATGACGCATCGACGATCGTCCGATTGGAAATCAGGTCGGCGGCTTATCCTTGCCTTTGCCGGGGGGAAAGCCCCATGCGCGCAGGATCACACCTGCAATAAATCTATTTTAAGATTCACTCCCTAGGCCGTCGGTCGAATAGGCCAGGGACATGCAAGAATGAAGTGGTTCAAGCAGCACACGGCGGATCTCAACACGCGTCTGGCATCGGCGCTGTTCGATCGGTCCCCCGATGCCATTCTCCTGATGTCCGGCGGTCAATATGTCGCCTGCAACGCCGCCGCCGAAACCATCTACGAACGGCCCCGGCCGCAGATCATCGGCCATAATCCCATGACCTTTTCGGCCCCGATCCAGGGAGACGGCCGCCCTGCCGAAGAGCATGTGCCCGAACGCGCGCAACAGGCGCTGCGCGAGGGCTTTGCGCGGTTCGAATGGCTGAACCTCCGCCCGAATGGTGAAACGCAGCGCTGCATCGTCATGCTGATCCCCCATCCGGTTGAAAAGCCCGACGACCTGCTGGTCATCGTGCAGCAGCTCGACGAGACGAGTCAGGTCGTGGATTCCCTGCGCCACGGACTGACCCGGGTCGCGGGTGGCGACCTGACCTATCGCATCGATACGCCCTTCCGCAGCGATTATGAGCCGCTGCGCGCCAGCTTCAACGACACGGCCGCGATGCTGCAAAGCTCGATCGCCGAGATCGACATCGCCTCGCAGCGGGTGCGCGGCGGGGCCGGCGAAATCCGTCGCGCCGCCGATGACTTGTCGATGCGCACCGAGCAGCAGGCCGCCTCGATCGAGGAAACGGCCGCGGCCGTGCAGCAGATCAACGTGACGGCCCAGCAAGCGGCGGTCAGCGGCGCCAAGGCGGCGACCGTCGCCACCTCGGCTCAGAGCAATGCCGCCGAAAGCAGCGCCGTGGTGCAACGTGCGATCGACGCCATGGGCGGGATCGAACGGACCTCCAGCGAAATTTCCGAGATCATCGCGGTCATCGACGGTATCGCCTTCCAAACCAATCTCCTCGCGCTCAACGCAGGGGTCGAGGCGGCACGGGCCGGCGATGCGGGCAAGGGTTTCGCGGTCGTCGCCAGTGAAGTCCGTGCGCTGGCGCAACGCTCCGCCGATGCCGCCAAGGATGTGAAGAGCCGTATCGGCGCCTCGGCCGATCAGGTGCGCGCGGGCGTCGAGCATGTCCATGCCGCCGGCACCGCGCTCGACCGCATCGCCGCGCAGGTGCGCGAGATGAGCGACCTGATCGCCGACATCGCCCATTCCGCCCAGCAACAGGCGACCGGCTTTTCGCAGATCAACCTGGCGATCGGCGACATGGATTCGATGACCCAGCAAAATGCCGCGATGGTCGAGCAAACCACCGCCGCGGCGCGCCGATTGGCCATGGAGGCCAACGGCATGGCCGATACGATCAGCCGCTTCGACCATGGCGCAGGCCATGCGACCGCTGACGACATGGCATGGACACCCACCCGGCGCCTCGCCGCCTGACCAAGTCTGGAACCGATCAACGCTATGGCGTTCCCGCAGGGGAAGAGGGCAGACTGAAGGCCTGACGGAGAGTAGTGCCCCCGGTCGGCGCGGCAAGAGTTCCCCGTGGCCGGCGCACGGGCCATGCTTTGCAAATCCCCCTATGAGGAACGTGAAATAGCGATCCGCGCTGGAATCAATTACAGAATAAACACAGAGTCCTCACTCCGGGGAAACATTTGATCCCGCCACACCAATGCGCTTTGCGCAATACTGACCACGCTACGACTTAGAATATGTTTGCGACACATTCATGCCATCAGCGTGACAGTTCGGTTTCTTAATTGCGAAAAATTCGCATGACTCGGGAAGTTTGTCGTCAAATTGTCACCGCCTGCTGCAAACAGGGGCCGCATCGTCGTTTAACGGGATGCCCCTTTCGATGGCAACACAGATGAGTACCGCCAGCGTCACCAAGGCCTATGATCGCTGGTCGCCGGTTTATGATCTGGTCTTCGGCCCCGTCTTCAAAAAGGGTCGCTCCGCCGCCATCGTCGCCGCCGAACGGATCGGCGGGCGGATCATCGAGGTGGGTGTCGGCACCGGCATTTCGCTGCCGCAATATTCGGCGGCCAACCGCATCGTCGGCGTCGACCTGTCCGAGCCGATGCTGGACAAGGCGCGCGAGCGGGTGAAGCGCGGCAACCTCGCCCATGTCGAGCAGATCGCATATGGCGATGCCGAAGCGCTGCAATTCGCCGACAACAGCTTCGATGTGGTCGTCGCGCAATATGTCATCACCGCCGTCCCCAATCCGGAGCGCGCGCTGGATGAGTTCGCGCGCATCTGCCGCCCCGGCGGTGAGATCGTCATCACCACGCGCGTCGGCGCGGGCGATGGTCTGCGCGGCACGATCGAGAAGACGCTGATGCCGATCACCAGCCGCCTGGGCTTCCGCACCGATTTCCCGTTCGAACGCTATACCGATTGGGCGGCGACGCGCGGCGACGTGACGCTCGTCGAAAGCCGCCCCCTGCCCCCGCTCGGCCATTTCTCGTTGGTCCGCTTCGCCAAGCACCAGCCCCAGCCTGAATTTCAGCCCCAAGGACACGGCCAATGACGGGTTTTCGCGCGCAGCTCGCCGAACAGCGGTGGGACGATCATCGTTACTATCATCATAGCCTGGTCAATCAGAGCCTGCACTTCGTCAGTGCCTGTACCTTCCTGACCGCCTATGTGCTGCTGTTCATCGACCCGGCGGTCGCCAGTCTGCTCGCCTGGGGCGTGGCGATGACCAGCCGCCAGGCCGGCCACTTTTTCTTCGAGCCCAAGGGCTATGACCATGTGAACAAGGCGACGCATGAGCATAAGGAAGAGATCAAGGTCGGCTATAACCTCGCGCGTAAGTACGTGCTGATGGGCATTTGGGGCGCGATCCCGCTGGTGCTGCTGGTCCAGCCGACGCTGTTCGGGACGCTGGAATATCCGGATGGCTTCATGGCCTATCTGCGCCATGTCGGCATCGGCTGGCTGGGTCTGGGCGTCAGCGCGATCGTCGTCCGCGTCATGCAGCTCTGGGTCCAGCGCGATCTGGAAACCGGCCTGGTCTGGGCGACCAAGATCGTCACCGACCCGTTCAACGACTTCAAGATGTACAAGAGCGCGCCCCGCCGCCTGATGAAGGGCGAGCGGATGGATCATCACGATGTCGATGACATGGATATCGAGGATTTGAAGGCGGCATAACGTCCGCTTTGGACGAATGAGGGGGCGGTTGTCGAAAGGCTGCCGTTCCCTTTTTCGTCATTGCGAGCGGAGCGAAGCCATCCAGGGTTGGAACGCGACGCCCTGGATGGCTTCGCTCCGCTCGCAATGACGGATGGGGGTTAGGGCCTCGCCCGCCCCAACCGCACCGCCAGCGACTCCTTCAGAATACGCCGCCGGATCGCCTTGTTCGCCGCCTTCAGATCCTGCGGCGCGTCCGGCGAGGTCCACCACCAGCCATCGTCACGCATCTGTTGTCCCGCTGCAACGAAGCGGTCGCAAATCTCGGCGAACAGGGTGTCGTCGATGTCGAGGCTGAAGATCAGCCGTCCGGTCCCGACCCAGCTCAACGCCAGCCCTTGCGCCCGGAGATAATATTGCAGCATCCAGTTATAGGGCGAGGCGACCGAATAGAGGATGGTCCAGATCGTCTGGACATGCCCGACCGACAAGGGCAGCCCGGCTTCCGCCATCGCTGCGTTGAACATCGCGGCCCGCGAATTCCAACGCTCGTCCAGCCCGTCATACAGCGCGGCGACCTCAGGCGTCTCCAGCCGCTGAAGGAAGGCATTCATCGCCCCCATCACCATGGGGTGCGAGTTGAACGTGCCACGTGCGAAACAGATGTCGACGGGCCGGTCTTCGCGCCAGCGCTTCATCAGATGCGCCGGGCCGCACAGCACGCCGACCGGCAACCCGCCGCCCAGCGTCTTGCCATAGGTGATCAGGTCCGGCTTCACCCCGAAATATTCGGGCATCCCGCCTTTCGCCAGGCGGAAGCCCATGAACACCTCGTCGAAGATCAGGATGATACCGTTCGCGCGGCACGTCTCCGCCAGCCGGTGCAGCCAGTCGCGATAGGCGGCCATATCCGCCCCCGCCTTGCGCCCGCCATCGACCAATTGCCCGTCCGACGGGGCCGAACCATTGGGGTGCATCGCCTGAAGCGGGTTAACCAGCACGCAGGCGATGTCCTTGCGGGTGGCGAGCACCTTGAGCGTCCGCTCCGACATATCGGCCAGGGTCAGCGTACGGTCGGCGGGGACGGGATTGCCGATGCCCGGCTGCACATCGCCCCACCAGCCATGATAGGCGCCCGCGAACCGTACAAGACGCGGCCGCTTGGTATGATAGCGCGCGAGTCGCACCGCCTGCATCACCGCCTCGGTGCCGGACATGTGGAACGACACTTCGTCCATCCCCGAAAGCGCGGTCAGGCGGCGGACATTGTCGGCGACGACCGGATGGAACGAGCCCAGCACCCCGCCCAGATCACTGACCATCGCTGCCCCCTCGGCCATGGTCTGCTTGTAGAAGTCGTTGCCGAACAGGTTGACGCCGTAAGAGCCGGTCAGGTCAATCAGCCGATTGCCATCGAGATCGATCAGGATCGGCCCCTCCGACCGCTGGTAAAAGGCTCCAGTCGCCAGCGTGGTCCGCACCTTCTCGCGAAACTGGAAGGGCACGCGATAGGCACCCGTGAATTGCAGGTCGGACAGACCCGAGCGCGTTTCCCTGGTCAACGCCAGCGTCTGGGCGAATCGCTCCGCGAACGATGCCCCCAGCCGCTCGAACCCGGCGCGGCGCTGATCCGCCACGGCATCGGGCGCGTCATCGACGCGGAAGAAGCGATCCTCGCCATAGGTGTAGAACGGAATCTGTCCGGCAATGCGTTTGGCCATGCGGACGTGGCCGCCCAGCCCCGGATGCTTGGCGCGCGACAGGGTCAGGCGGCGATGCCCTTTCGTCAGGGCGACCGCACCGGCGGAGACGGCCAGCAGGCCAGTGAGAATCGGGTTCATGCGGCCTTTGACCGCGTACCCATGACGGAGGCATGACAATGCGTGGACCCATCATGCGGTTCTTCCTGAACGAGGACATCAATTTCCTCGTCACCAACCGCCTGCCCCGCCGGTTCGCGACACAATTGATCGGCCGGATCGCGCGGATCGAACATCCGCTGGTGGCACGCCCTAGCATCGGCCTGTGGAAATTCTTTGCCGGCGTCGACCTCTCCGACGCGCGGACGACGCGGTTCAAATCCCTGCGCGACGGCTTTGTCCGCCCGTTGCGCGAGGGGGCCCGCGCGTTCGACAGCGATCCCGACACATTGGCTTCGCCCTGCGACGCACTGGTCGGCGCGCATGGCCTGATCGAGGATGATCGCCTCTATCAGATCAAGGGCTTTCCCTATCGCCTGCACGACCTGATCCCCGATCCGGCGCTGGTCGAGCGGTTCCGCGACGGATCCTTCGTCACGCTGCGGCTGACGGCAGGCATGTATCACCGCTTCCACGCACCGGCCGATATCGCGATCGAGGGCGTGACCTATATCTCGGGCGACTGCTGGAACGTGAACCCGATCGCGCTGAAGCGGGTCGAACGCCTCTTCTGCCGCAACGAACGCGCGGTGATCGAGGCGCGGACGCTGATTGCGGGCCAGCCGCTGTTGATCGTGCCGGTGGCAGCGATCCTGGTGGCGAGCATCCGGCTCCACTGCCTCGACACCGAGCGGACGCTGCGCGAACGCGGCCCGGGCCGCACCCCCTGCACCGCACGCGTCGCCAAGGGCGAGGAGATGGGCTGGTTCGAACATGGCTCGACCATCATCCTCTTCCTGCCCAAGGGGATGCGCCTGGCCGATCACCTGACCGAGGGACAGGCGATCCGGGCCGGCGATGTGATCGGACGGCCGCAGTAAACGCCACCCTGGCGTTCGAAAACCTTGGACGCGCGGCGACGGAGTGGATTTAACCCTGAAACCCTGGCGGCGGCCCAAGACGTGATGAAGGGGTGCCGCCGATCGACAAGGGCTTTGCCCTCGCCACCCGTGACACCCCTCCACCGCCGCTTTTCAGCGGCCCCCTCCAAGAGTGGACGTCAGAACTCCGACCAATCCCCATTGTCGATCGCGACGGCCGCATTGGAAGCCCGCGCGACACGCGGCGCCGCCGCGATCCGGGGGCTCGCCTGGGCCACGCGGGCCTGCAACTGATGGACCGGAGAGGCCGCGCGCGGGCTCGATGCCGGACGATCGGACAGACGGAAGCGAGCGACCTGGCGGGTCATATTGTCGGTTTCCTCGGACAGGCTGCGCGCCGCCGCCGTCGCTTCTTCGACCATGGCCGCATTCTGCTGGGTCACGCCGTCCATTTCGGACACGGCGGTGTTGACCTGCTGAAGACCCGTTGCCTGCTGCGCCGCGGCCGAGGCGATGTCGGAGACCAGCATGTTGATCTCCCCGATCCGGCCAGTGATGCGGGTCAGCGCGGCGCCGGCCTGCGCCACCAGTTCCACCCCGGCATCGACCTGCTCGGTCGAGGCGTTGATCTTGGCCTTCACATCCTTGGCGGCATCGGCCGAGCGCTGCGCCAGGGCGCGCACTTCGGAGGCGACGACGGCAAAGCCCTTGCCCGCATCGCCCGCGCGGGCCGCCTCGACCCCGGCATTCAGCGCCAGAAGGTTGGTCTGGAACGCGATGCCGTCGATCACCGCGATGATCTCGCTGATTTCGCTCGACGACCGCTCGATCCCGTTCATGGCCTCGACCGCGCGACGGACCACGTCGGAGGATTGTTCGGCGTCGCTGCGCGTGGTGGTGACGACCTCATTGGCACGCTTGGCGTTGTTGGCGGTCTCGTTCACCGTTTCGGTGATCTCATGCATCGCCGCTGCCGTTTCCTCCAAGCTGGCCGCCTGCTGCTCGGTACGGCGCGATAGATCGTCGGAGGCCTGGCGGATATCGCTCGCGCCGTTGCCGATCCCCTGCGCGCTGGTCGAGACGGTCGATAGCGTGGCCGAAACCGAGTCCATCGCCTTGTTGAAGTCATACTTCAACTTTTCGAACGGCCCGGTCAGTTCGGCCTCGATCCGCATGGTCAGGTCACCCTGCGCCAGCGCGTCCAGCCCGTTGCCGATGCTGTCAACGATCAGCCGCGTCTGCTCCGCCTTGGCCCGCTCGGCACCGGCTAGCTGATCGCGGAACGCCACCATCGCCTCGGCCAGTTGCCCGACTTCGTCGCGACGCGGCTCCACCGCGACCTGAGCATCCAAATCCCCCCCGGCAAGTCGCCGCATCGCCGCCGTCATCGACGCCAGCGGATTGGCGATGCCCCGGATCAGCGACATCAACAGAAAGCCGGTCAGTGCGAGGACGGCAAGCGACAGCACGAGGGAGGCATTGCGCGACCAGATATAGGTCCTCGCCGCTTCCGCCATCTCCTGATCCATCAACTGCACTTGGGTGCCCTGCATCGAGGAAATGGCACTATTGGCACGATCGAACGCCGCCTTGTTGGCGCGATAATGAAGCGTTGCGTCGCGGGTCAGTCCTTGCCCCGCCAGTTCGAGAGTCTGTCGGGACGCCGTGGCAAACGGGCTCCAATAGGCCTTGAACGTGCGGAATTGCTCGATGGCAGTGGGCGAGGTCAAGTTTCGGTCGAGATAATCCGTATTCTTGGCAATGACGGCTGCGCGTGCCTGAACATCTTGATAAGCGGCCAGGCGCTGGTCGGAATCCTCGGCCAGAATCGCCATGACTTCGGACGCACGATAATGGGCGGACGCGGTATTGATATTGGCGATGGCGACGATCTTTTCGCGACGGCTTCGCCCCAGCGTTTCTGCCGTTGCGTTAAGACGCGATTGACTTATGATTGACAAGACCATCATAATAATCAGCGCGGCCGACAGGACGCCAAACGCCAGGAATAACTTTCTACTGATCCGCAGATTCTTCATGCCCCATCCCCTCCAGACCGGTCACTTTACACGACAGATATTGAGGAGTGGTTAGCCGCCTTCCGATTCTTGGGTGTTCGGAGCGCTCACGGGTCCTGCTTGGCGCGCTATAACCGCCACCACAAGAAGTCGCAGATGCCTGTCAAGGATTTGAACAGCGGCCGCCGTCAAAGCGAAGCCACGCGCCGCCTCGCGCATATCATCGAGCAGGAGGTGCCCCAGCGCATATCGGACTGGCGCAACCGCCGCCGGCCCGATGACGACGAACCGCTACCCGCAACGCCGCCACGTGGCCCCAAGCCCAGCCCTTTGGGCAACCGTGCTGGTGTTGGGGGCTGCGTGCTCTGCGGCAGTCACCGATGGGAAGCGATCTATCTGCCAATAGCCTCTTCGAGCCGACAGCAGCATGAGACTTTCGGATGCCAGCACGCACGCAGGACCAGGGCTCTCGGAAGCAGTGCATGGGCGTGTTGTGCTTGAGCAAGTGGCTTTGAGGGCAATATCGCCGCTGTGGCAACCGCAAGCTGCGGACAAATACCTCACAGGCTCGCCTCATCGCATCGGGCGGCAGCCAGGATGTCCATGTTCGAGCGGGCCGACAAGTCCCCGTTGCCCGCACGGGTCAGGGCCGAAGGGCGGTGGCCTTCGCCGCCGCGCGCTCGCTTGCTGGCGCTCAGGCCCGCATCATTCGGATCGCCAGCCCGCTCGACGAACATAGTGGAATATGTAGGAGTAATATCTTACACACTGACGATTAGAAAATCGTGCGGTCGTAGGAGAGGTCAGGCGGTGAGGTTTAACCCGATAGCGGCGCTGGCTTGCGCTTTGTGCCCGGTTCCAGCCCTAGCGCAATCTGCGCCTGTCGCGATCACCATCAAAGCCGATGGCGCTGGGCCGAAAATCAACCGGAATATCTTCGGTCAGTTCGCTGAGAACCTCGGCGCTGGCATCTATGGCGGTGTCTGGGTGGGTGAGGAATCCCCCATACCCAACGTGCGAGGCATTCGGAGCGACGTGGTTCAGGCGCTGAAGGCGCTCAAGGTTCCGAGCGTTCGTTGGCCTGGCGGCTGCTTCGCGGATGAATATCAATGGCGCGACGGCATTGGACCGCGTGCCAAGCGCGCGGTCACCGTGAACGGCAGCTGGGGTAACGCGCTCGAGAAGAACGACTTCGGCACGGACGAATTTTTCGACTTCCTCGACCAAATCGGATCTGAGGCCTACATCTCCGTCAACATGGGGTCAGGCAGCGTCAAGGAAGCTGCTAGCTGGCTTGCCTATATGACCGCCGACCGTCGCACGACGGCGGGAGCGGAGCGCGCCGCGAATGGTCACCCCAAGCCCTATCGAGTCAAGTTTCTGGGTATCGGTAACGAAAGCTGGAGCTGCGGCGGGGCGTATAGCGCCGACTATTATGTCGATGAGATGAAGCGCTACGCCAGGTTCACCCGCAACCTGAACCTGGAGCAGCAAGGGACCGACAACCCGGCCGGTGGCTCGATCGCCGGGTCCGATCCGATGCAGCGGATCGCAGTCGGTCCGGGAGGACTGGATACCGCCTACACCGAAACGGTAATGAAAGCGTGGAAGGGGCACGACTGGAGTTGGAGCATCGAAGGGCTCTCGATGCACAATTACACCTGGATCAGCTGGCCTCCGTCCTTCTCGAGCATCAACTTTGGTGAGCGTGAATACGCCATGCTCATCAAGGACACGCTGAAAATGGAGGACATGATCCGCGTCCATTCTTCGGTGATGGACAAATATGATCCCGAGAAGAAGGTGTCGCTGGTTATCGACGAGTGGGGCGTGTGGCTCGCCAAGCTTCCAGGTAGCAGAGATGGCTTCCTGCATCAGCAGAACTCGATTCGCGACGCCATCATTGCTTCGATCAATCTGAACATGTTTGCGCGACACGCCGATCGAGTGCGAATGACCGCGATCGCCCAGATGGTGAACGTCCTTCAGGCGATGATCCTGACGGACGGCCCGAAGATGGTGCTGACCCCCACCTATCACCTTTTCAAGATGTATGTTCCTTTCCAGGGCGCCAAGCGATTGCCGATCAGCTTCGATGCCGGAACCTACAAGTTCGGCGAGGTGAGCGTGCCACGCATCGATGCGATTGCTGCGCGTGGCACGGACGGAAAGCTGTGGATCGCGCTCACCAACGTCGATCCCAACAAAATTGCAGACATTGATGTGGCGCTCGAGGGCATTCGAGCGAAGCGGGCATCCGGCACCGTGCTGACGGCGGCGCGGGTCGATGCCGTCAACACCTATGACAAACCCGACGAAGTTGAGCCGCAACCGATTTCCGCCAAAGTCACAGGCGGGCGGCTGAAAGTGACCGTGCCGGCCAAGTCGGTGACGGTGCTGAGCGTCACCGAATGATGGTCCTCATCCTAGGTGGAACGCCCCTCTGCTCGAAAGTCGCGCGTCTCATATGAAAGCCGTTTTTGCGTTGGCTGCTGCAGCAGCGGCTATCCAGCCGGTCACGCCGGTAGCGGGCTTGGCTCAAACCCATGCCGTCGCCGCGGAGGTAGCGAAGCAGCGTCTCATCGTCTTGAGCGACATAGAAGCCGATCCTGACGATACCCAGTCGTTCATCCGCCTCTTTCTCTACGCGAACCAGATCGACATTGAGGGGCTGGTCGCCACGACCTCCACTCACATGAAAACGGCGATTCACCCGGATTCCATCCGGCGGATCATTGATGCTTATGGGAAGGTGCAACCAAAGCTGGCACTGCATGAGCCGGGATTTCCGACTGCGACAAAGCTGACATCTTTGGTGCGTGAGGGGCAGCCCGGCTACGGCATGGCGATGGTCGGCGCCAAGCATGATACAGCCGGCTCGCGCCTCATCATCGAGGCATTGGACCGGAACGATCCGCGGCCGCTCTGGGTGTCCATATGGGGCGGCGCAAACACGCTGGCGCAAGCGCTCTATAGCATCAAGCAAAACCGATCGCCGGAAGATCTCAAGCGCTTGATCGCCAAGCTTCGGATTTATACCATTTCCGACCAGGACGACAGTGGTGCCTGGATCCGCAAGACTTTCCCTGATCTGTTCTACATCGTCAGTCCCGGGGGCTATGGCGCGGGCACATGGACGGGCATTCACGCCCACATCGATGGCGCGGATAATAACGTTATTTCGAACGACTGGCTGCGCGAACATATACAGCAGGGGCATGGTCCGCTCGGCGCGATCTATCCGGATGTTGCCTATGGGATGGAAGGGGACACCCCAGCCTATCTCTCACTGATCCCTAATGGACTCAGTGCCCCGGACCACCCGGACTGGGGCGGATGGGGCGGGCGCTACGAACTCTACACCCCGTCGAAGCAGATGACGGACCCATCGGGCTTTACGGGTGGCGTGCTGATCGAGCCGGAGACCCGGCCAATTTGGACGAACGCCACCGACGCCGTCACGCCGCTGATCCGCAATCCGGTGGGCAGGGCGATGATAGTAAGCGTCCGGTGTTCCCCGCCTTGCTGACGAGGTGATGCGCAAGCCACAGGTGCGGCACTGTGGCAGGCACCGGTGCGGCATTATGGCGACGCGAATTATCGAGATGGTTGGGGCAGAGCCGCGG